>Ga0209192_10000002_pt1 | contig 617950 bp, 565 predicted proteins | sample ArcticOcean_MG_C_11_FD_187433 | JGI IMG/M metagenome (GOLD analysis project Ga0209192, IMG submission 187433) | Marine microbial communities from western Arctic Ocean - ArcticOcean_MG_CB2_154 (SPAdes) (version 2) | ecosystem: Environmental > Aquatic > Marine > Oceanic | place: Arctic Ocean... | reverse complement strand
CTGCGGTTCTGTATGACTTAGGTCACCGCCAAGCCAAACCGGCGTATCGGCGAATTCCGGCAAATACTTAGACACGGGGTCATCAAGCTGAAAAGAACCTTGTTCATATAGCATCATCGCGGCCACCGTCGTGACCGCCTTAGACATTGAATAGATGCGAACAATGGTGTCTCTTTCAAAGGACTTATTATTCTCGATATCAGACATGCCAACGGCATGAAAATAAGGGATCGCACCGTTTCGACCTATTAAAACACTGCAACCCGCCAGTCGCTCAGAGGAAACTTGCTCCTCAAGCCATTCGGTAATGCGCGCCAGTCTGTCCGAAGACAATCCGACACTTTCAGGGATGACTGATCCAAGCATAGCTAATCCTTATTCTTAATATTTATTAGTAAATACAACATCACTTATACACTATGATTACCTAGATGACTTGATTACTCAAAAAGGTAATGCTGCAAATTATCCAAGCTCTGTTCACCTGCTTCAAGTCTGGCAATGGTCTGCAAATGCACCTCATCAGGTCCGTCATAAATACGGAAGGCTCGCGCTTTACCAAATGCTCTAGCTGCAGGTGTGTCATTGGTAACACCCATGGCACCGTAGAGTTGTACAGCACGATCTGCGATCTGTTGATAAACACGCGCAACAGCAACCTTGATCATCGATATCTGCTTTCGAGCGACCTTGTTACCCACCGTATCGATTAGATGTGCGGCCTGCAGAACGAGCAGGCGACACTGATCAAGCTCAATTCTCGACAGACTAATCGCTTCCTGCGTCGAGCTATACTCATCAATACGCTTGCCAAAGGTCGTTCGTTCGGTCGAGCGTTTCAACATCAGTGAAATCAACACCTCGCATTCTCCAATTGCCCGCATACAGTGATGCAGCCTCGCAGGTCCGAGACGCGCCTGCCCCATTGAAAATCCATCACCGGCTTCTCCCAACAGATTTTCAACAGGTACACGCACATTCGTAAAGGTGAGCTCTGGATGTAAATTAGTCGATGATTGATGTTCGAATACGGGAAGGTTACGCACAACCTCAACGCCCCGAGCGTGACGAGGAATCAGAATCATTGACTGCCGCTTGGATTTCTTAGCATTTTCATCCGTCACACCAACAAGAATAATAAGCTGCGTGCTTTCGTGGGAGGCGTTGGACGCAAACCATTTACGACCATTGATGACATATTCATCACCATCGCGAACAATCGTTGTCTCTAAATTAACCGGGTCTGAAGAGGCAACGCCAGGCTCTGTCATGGCAAACGACGAACCGAACTCACCCTCAAGCAACGGGTTTAGCCACTTTTGGGTTTGCTGCTGCGTCGCGAAGAGTTGCAATAACTCCATATTAGGCACATCCGGCGCGTGGCAATTAAAAACGCGAGACGCCCATTCCAGCCTGCCTAAAACCTCTGCCACACCTGCGAACTCAAGATTGCTCAACCTTGTTCCCGGTTCGTTCTCGGTGAGTCGCGGCAGCGCCATATTCCATAGACCTAGCTGACGAGCTTCGGCACGAAGGGTTCGTTCAATGTCGGGCGTGCTCTGGCCTGAATGCGCCTGTTCTAACCAAAGCTTGTTATTGGGTAAAACACGGGCATTGAAGAACGCTTCAACTTCATCCCTCACTTCGATTGCCTTGGCGGGTAATTCAAACATCGATTGACCTTTTGACAGCTAAACAGAATGACAAACCATAGCTTGATTTTAAGTTGATTCAAAATCTAACCGGTAATCGATTTCCTACTTGGTCTTTTTCGCCAAATACCAAAGCGTTTTAACTAAAGATGCGGCAGGCTCGAAGGACCGAACAGATGCCGCACTGACAAGGTCGTGGGTCGCAGCGGCGTCGCTACTCACCCCATAACCCCGCAGTAGGCGCGCCAGTTGTTGGTCGTTAAGACAGTAATGGCTAGTAAATGTCGCGATATCGAAGCTCGGCGGAGAAACCTTTGCATACTCCCAGTCTAGGACATGGATTCGTTGTTGAGCAGACGAATAAAGTAGGTTTTCGAACAACATATCGTTGTGGCAAAGCACCTTGCGCTCACTCGGCAGGGCTTCAATAACGCTTTGAAGCTCCCGCTGCAGACTTTCAGGCTCACCTGCCGACTGGAAACAAGTCATCAAATACGATGACAACTCCAATTCATCTAATTCTCTGATCGGTTCTCTAAACTGTTCGTGATTTGGATCTTGACACGTGACGAGCTGATGAATCTTCGCAAATGTAGTGCCAACCAGCTCTAACTGACCAAAGCTGGGTGGATCGCCCAGTAAAAAAGGCGTCACCAAAAGGTCGTCCTGAATATAGACAGGCTCAGGGCAGATACCCTTGTCTGCGGCGAGTCTCATGGCAGTATATTCAGAAGCGCGGTGAATGCCTGGGTCGGCAGCAATCTGGTTAAAACGTATCACCCAGTCATTTCTACCGTCAGAGACTTGGATACTCGCGTTGGTGATACCACATAATTTCTTAACGAAATGAGGCTCTGCAACAGGCGCTGGCGACCATAGCAGCCAAGTCGACAAGGCGTCCGATAACCGAACTCGAAGCTGTTGATCTAGCTGCTGATCGTTTTTTGATAACTCTTGAGCCATGCAAACCAACCAAAGAAGATGATAACGATGTATATGCCAAACAATGCAGCGGTAAAGTATAACTCTCGATCCAAATATAAAACGATCGACACTAAATCAATCACCAACCAATAGATCCAGTTCTCCAATACTTTCTTTGCCACCATATAGGTTGTGATAATACTCGCCCAGGTGGTGAAGGCATCGATGTAAGGGAGCCGCGCATTTGTAACACTATCAAGAAGATAACCTGACAATAAGCTCAACAGTATTATGGATAACAACACGACAAGATGAGACTTCAAACGCCAGCGCTGAACAGGCCTCGTTGACAAAGGTTGTTGTGTCGCTCGCGTATTATGACTAACCGCCTTAGGAGGTTCAGTTCCAGCGACTTGCCACTGTTTCAGGCCAAAGAAAGCCATACCTATATAGAAGCACTGTAATCCCGATTCCATGTACAGGTTAACGTCCCAGAAAATCAGCAGATAAATCGCACTTGATACAATAGCTGCAGCCCAACACCAGCTATTTTCCTTGACCGCAAGCAGCAGGTAGGCGACAGCAAAAACAACTGCTACCGCTTCAAGCGCAGAGCTTTGTAAAGCCTGCGCCAGACCCAGCGATAACACGTTGCTAAAGCTTGCGAAAAGGTCAGACATTAAAGCTTGTCTCTTTTTTAGTGAAACCGCTCATTCGATACCCTGATCAGATCTCTTCATCTGATAACCCGCGCAAGTCGCCCATCAAGATTTTTACAGCGAAGACACCACTGCCATAAACCTCCCAACTGTGACGAACCTCAACTTTGAGTAAATCCATGACATGGTCATAGTCGCCATAAATTTGCGTCGTAAGGTCATTTCTTTTTACCGCCACATTTGGATCCAGCTGAATACGATCGATAAAATTCTGTATTGCTGGAATATAGTCACTGTTCAATGGATACAAACTAATATCTATAGACGCTTTCATAAACAAGCACTCATAAACTAAAACTCATAACCAAATGTAAGCCCGACTATCGATGGCTCGCCGTATTGAAAGTAAGGTTCAGTCACATAACCCTTACGAGGATCGTTGCCAAAACTACCAAAGGCCCGTACCTGAACATCTTCATTCGTTAAATTCCGGCCCCAAAGGCTCAAGCTCCAAGCATCTGCAGCATAGGTAATATTGGCATTGAGAAGCGTATAGCTGTCACTTTGAACCGCATGTCGATCAGAGAAATAAAACTCATCCTTACCGTCAACAGACAATTGCAGGGACAAACGATTAAACGAATATTCTCCGGAAACGTGATAAGTGTAGGCAGGTGCATGCGCTTGGTCACGACCGGACAAATTCTCGCCGAATTCATTAACAAACTCATCGAACGTCGCATCAAGCAAACCAACGTTGGCGGACAACTTCAGGTTATCAAGCGCAAACCAATCAACTTCAACTTCAACGCCCTTATTCGTACCCTGCGCTGCATTACCTAAAAAGTCGATGAACTCGGTGCTGCCGTCAGGTCTTACCCTTGTGACTGAACTCTTAACCTGCTGGTCATGACGATCATCGAGAAACATCGCGGCTCTAAGATGTAGTCGATTATCGAGTAAACGTGTCTTCAAGCCTACTTCGTACTCGATCAAGTATTCCTCATCGAATAGACGAAGGTCTGCCGGCAAGGTCCCGTCAGCGTTTACACCACCGGCTTTGTAACCTCGGGCGATACTCACATAACTCATGGTCTGATCCGAGAGGAAGTATTTAAGGGCAATACGTCCACCCCACAGGTCTTCACTCGGCGTAAAATCAACAGCATCGGTGTTGTCATAACTTGAATCACGCTGCTCAAAGCGAAGCCCGGTCGATAGCGCCAACTTTTCGCTAAAATGGGTATCGAGCTGGAAAAACACGGCTAAGGTGTCGAACGCGTATTGACTCGAAAAGTCGGCAGCGGCAAAGGTGTAGATGCGAGTTAAATCCTCAGAACTCGACAATGCATAAATACCCACAAGCCAGTCCGTTGAACCTGAAAACAATTTGCTTTGATCGTTTGAGATCATTCGTACTTCAAGGCTTTCAGTATCCCTGTCGCGCAAATAATTATCAGTTGAGCTGTAACCAAATGGGTGAATCCCCACAAAGCTCCAGTCTTCATCGTAGCCATACTCGATATCTGATCTCGCTAAACCAAGAGTAAGTTCAAGATCAAATTTATTAAGGCGCCACGTACTTTCAAGCGCCAGACTATCGGATTCCTGACGATCGTGACCGGGCTCATCAGATAGCGTACTGCGACTATTATCCAGCGTGAAGGCGTCGTAGCCGTTATCAATATCAACGTGAGACAGCATCAGGTTGAGACCCCAGGTCTCTGTGATGTCAACTGAAAACTTGCTGCGTATCGTTAGTTCATCACGCGCGTTATTGTCATCAGAACCGAGGAAATCATTCTTATAGTAACCGTCAGACTCATGCCGCTCGACTGCCACTCGCGCATTTATCTTGTCGGTGAGTGCACCGTTGACGACAGCAGAAAGGGTCTCGTGTCCGTACTCACCAGCGGTCAATTTTATGCCCGCCTCGAAATCATCATGGGCGTCCTTGGTCTTTACATTGACCAAACCTGCCAGCGCATTGGCGCCGTAGATCGTACCTTGCGGGCCACGTAAAACCTCGACCTGGTCGACGTCCAGCATTGTTGCAATCGAGCCAACACCGCTGAAGTCAACACCATCAATAAGGAAGCCGACAGATGCATTCAAGGGGCTGACAAACTGACTACGCTCGCCAATACCACGAATCTGAAAATACCGAGCGCGATTCGAACCGCTCGAAAAGTTTACATTGGGAATGGTATTGATGACTTCCTCAAAGTGTTGAGCGCCACGAGCGGCGATGACCTGCTCAGACACCACGCTCATACTAGAGGGCACACTTAACTCATCGGATTGGCGCAGTTGAGCCGTAACAACGACTTCTGGCAATTCGACCGCCAAGGACGCGGAACTACCGCAAAGGAGGCTGAATAACAGCAAGGTTTGTCGATTTACTGCAAAGGGTAAACGGAAATATCGTTCGAATTTCATGAGTCTCTCCTAAAAAATCAAGAGACCCGGCATGACGTGGACCATAGATGGACTTCATCCTTTTCCTACGCCGGTACTAACCGGATCAGGTTCTAGGGTCACCTCACTCAGTACGAGTCAAGAATCTCAGGCAACATGCCACCCCTAAGGAACGTGGACATTCTAGCAAGTTGATCACAAAAAAAGAAACTATCAATTTAGTGATTTTTATTGGCTATGTCAGACGCGGATAGCCATGTAACTGAAGTGAAGCATCGACACCCCCGTGTGTTTATCCGATCGTTAATCAGATGCCGTAAGTGTCGTAGTCGGGCACCCATATCTCGTACTTGGATTGCAGAAACTGAACTAAATCAATCAGCTCTTGAACTGACATCACGTCGTTATAGTTTCTCATGGTTGACTCACCCGTCTCGGTCATTGTCTCGGGATTGTAGCGACGCGACAATTTATGAGAAGGATGAATAATAGACGTCACCAAATCCCCGTAGGTTTTTATCTGTGTTGTTTTACCGCCGAGGTTGACGCGAATCGCCGTTTCAGAGTCCTCGCCATTAAAAGACACACCTTTCACTACATGGCAGTCATTACATTGCATCAGCACGAACGTCGCACGCCCCTGCTCGACATCCCCCTTGGGTAAATTAAAACCGGTGCTTTCGGGATTACAGCCTTGCATCAACAAAGCGACTGAAGCTAAACCGAGGTATCCAAATTTTTTAAAAATTCCCATCCTCATTCGATCAATCTCCTATATCTAAATTAAGTCACTATTTAAGCTTTTAGATTACTTTCATACGGCCTATCACACAATTCAACTAACGATTCATCTGCAGGTTTTTTTTGCTCTGATATACCCCAAAGTGGACGTAAGGTGCGCTCGCTTTACTGCCGGTTTCCACCTTCGCAGGCACCGCATGCCGCACCGCTTTTAAACTACGAAGATACATGACAATGTCATCAACGTCTTCGTCATTAAGTGTCGCATAACCTGGCCATGGCACCACCGAGATCAAACGTTTACCGTGACGATCAATGCCAGAGCGGATACCACTTTTGATTTCCTCATCAGTCCAGTTGCCAATACCCGTCAACTCGTCCGGCGTGATATTCCGCGGATACAACACACCAGGATTAGATTCGACAAACGGGTTTGAATAGGGGATGTCAATACTAGAGCCAGCAAAGGAATATGCCATGTCAGGTTTGCCGACCGACGCGCCATCAGTATGGCAAGTCCCGCAGGCGAGCAGCGTTACCAGATATTGACCGTGAGCAATTTCTTTCGAGGCTTTATCGTTAACCGGCTGATCAGGCATCAGGGTGACAGGCTCGACGATGACATAGTCGTCTGTAGGATTGTAATGACAAGCAGTCGCAGCTATCAGCAATATGACCGGACAGAACCACCTCAACAATCGAAGTAACATGATCGACCTCCTTTTATCATCCTCAGATTCACAACCACAGCATCACCTCTAATCTACAATCCAAGATCAAAAATGGTGCGCCTCATCAATATCCTCATCGGCGCTTTACCGATAGACATATCCATTTTAGTTTGATTGAATTTTGACTTCACACTCTTGACGTATGACAAGATTTACTCAACTAATCACAACGCCATAAAAACTTTGCGTATTAACGCGCTGCGGCGCTGACGCAGAGACAAAGCATCTGTAGAATAGAGCCGGCGCTCACTTCATTTAACAAACGGACCCTGCTGTTTTTCTTCTTTCGCAAACGACACTGGATTGTGCTGCCTATATTAATTAGCGGTATTTTAATCCTATTGACGGTCGGCATCCTGTCCTTTGCAGGAAAACCAGTCACCGTCGTTTCGTCAAATTTTATTTCACTGCTGGCAATCATCTGTATTTCCTTTTCAATTCATCTCATTGTTCGATATCGAGAGATTCTTAAGGACACCCCTGCTATCTGCCAAGGGGACTTGGTGGATCAAACCATGCGCAGCAAATTTGCGCCTTGCCTCTATACAGCATTAACGACAACCCTTGCCTTCGGCTCGATGATGGGCAGCAGAATAGTGCCTGTTGAAGATTTCGGTTTAATGATGTGTCTAGGGATTGTCGTCTCGTTCTTTGTTACCTATTGCGTGTTCCCTAGCGTCTTGCTACTTCTACCGACTGGACAAGTGAGTAGAACCGCACTCAAGCAGATTGCCGCGACAACGATATTCAGCAATATCGTCAAGCAACACCCAAAACTTATTATCGGCCTATCAGCATTCATCTTCGCGATATCTGTTTTCGGAGTTTCAAAAATCACGTTTGATAATCGTTTTACCGACGACTTCGACTCAGATACTGAGATCCATAAGGGTATGCAGTACATCGATCAACATTTAGGTGGCACGATACCGATGGACGTGTATCTAAAATTCGAACCATTCAAGCCCATTGCCGAAGAAGACGATTTTTTCAGCGCTGATGAATTCCCGCAGCGCTATTGGTTCACGTTAGATATGCTCGATAAGATTGCTGCAATGCACTCAAAAATAGAGCAGCACCCGAGCACGGGGAAAGTTGTTTCTTTACATACACTGCAAGCCATTACGATTGAACTCAATAACGGTAAAGCCCTAAATCAAACAGAGCTCGCCTTTGTACTAGGCGCGTTACCACAAAGTGTCAGAGAGCAGATTCTCAACCCTTATGCGAAACCCAGCGAAGGTATTGTTCGTATCAACACCCGCATTAGTGAAACCGGCCCGCGCTTCTCCAAAGACTTAATGATTGCTGATCTGCAACAATATGCCACATCTGAATTAGGTCTTACGAAAGACAGTGTCGTGGTCACGGGCATGATGGTGCTATTTAACGACATGCTTAAACAACTCGCAGACTCTCAACTTCGCACGCTTGCCTACGTTGTTCTGGCAACCTTCCTGATGTTCTCACTGTTATCACGATCTCTACTACTCGCCTTGCTGGCGCTTATTCCGAATATTATCGCCGCAACTGCTGTGATGGCATTTATGGGCTTTGCAGGCATACCACTGGACATGATGACGATTACTATCGCAGCCATTAGCATTGGAATAGGCGTGGATGACGCGACCCACTATTTACATCGATTCAACGAAGAGTATCGCAATGCAGCGGATATTCGGACCGCCGTTGAGAGAGCCCATCAAACCATCGGTCGCGCGATGTATTTCACATCGATGATTATCGTGGTTGGCTTTTCGATTCTGGCGTTCTCGAATTTCCTACCGACCGTATACTTTGGTTTACTCACCGCCTTGGCAATGCTGCTAGCGCTTATCGCCAACTTAACGCTTTTACCGGCCTTGCTTATAAAATTGTACAAGTAAGGCCGAGCAAGACTTCGTTGGGCATTGAGTAAGTCGATCGATCACAACTGTTCAGATAGTGTCTCACCTACGCCAAACCAAAATCCAACTCGGCTCAATGATTCATTTCGTTCGCAGCAGAAAAAGTCATTGCCGCAAACCCAACATATCGAATGCCGACACGCTGGATAGCGGCAGCAGTTAAGCCTTACCGACTCTTACCGTCAATACATCACAGCTGACGCCATGCAGAACCCCATTGGCTGTGGAGCCCAGCAACAGCTGAATACCCGCCTGCCCATGCGTGCCAAGCACGATGCAATCAATGTCATTTTCTTTGGCGATCTCGTGTATCTCGTGCGCTGGCCGTCCTTCTCGAATGACGCATCGCTCAGCCGGTACTGACAGTGACTTAGCAATTTCAGCCATCTTTGCTTGAGCCTCTTTTCTGATTGCAACTTCAACGTCTACAATCTGTGCGCTCCACGCTGCGGTATCTAAACCATACGCGGCAGCCATAGGTTCGTTAACATGAATCAGAAAAACGTCAGCGCCGTGATCTTTTGCCAATTCAATACCACGACTGACAACTTCTTCATTGTCCTGATGAAAATCCAGGGCCAGTAATATTTTTTTGTATCGAGCCATTTTCTTTCTCCTAAAACTCTTGTCGGCATGCATCGGAAATCGTACATGCTCACTTATTCTGGCTAATTCAGCATCGTGAATGGGACCCACGGATCTCAATCACAAAATTGGCGTGTACAAAAAAATCAATCCTGCGACTTTCTGCGTAAGCGCCGCATACCCAGCAACCATCGGTCAACGTCGTCGCCTTTGCGACGCACGTAGTCCTCTACTTCGGGGTGCGGTAATACGTGAAAGCGTCCTTCTCTAATGCATTCGACGACAGTTTGGGCCAATTGCTCTGGCTCAATAATGCCATCCGTTTGTCCGTCGCCCAAACTCCTAGGCGCCATGGCCGTATTTACGCCTTGTGGGCAAAGCACTGAAACACCGATTCCATCGTCGCCATGAGTAATCGATAAAAACTCCGCCAATTTGACCGCCGCAGCTTTCGTTACCGTGTAAGGCCCAGACCCAATTGCAGCAAGCAACCCAGCGGCACTCGCAGTGTTTAGGAGATAACCTTCACCGCGCTCGATCATTGACGGCAATACTGCCCGCGCTGCGTAGAGATGCGACATGACATGCAGGTCCCATTGACCTTGCCAAACCTCATTTGCCGCTTCCGTCAACAGCCCGTTGCCCCCCGCGCCCGCATTGGAACAAAACAAATCAATTTGCCCTTCGCTCGCTAACGTCTGTTCGACAACAGATATGATGTCGGCTTCTTTGGTCACGTCGCATACCATGCCGATGCAGCCAATCTCAGCAGCCGCAGCTTTTACGGCATCCTCATGTAAGTCAGCCAGGACGATACTCTTGGCGCCCTCAGCAAGAAAAGCTTTCGCCATAGCCTTTCCAATGCCGCCACTACCGCCGGTAATCACAACAACCTTATCTTTCATTTCCATAATTTTTTACTCACTATTGCATCAGTGAACCAAGATAACGCTTGGCCTGTTTCGAAGCAAAGTTTTGAAACCTATGTGCTTAACACGGCGATGCACTCATCCTTGGTAAAGTCGACCTGGCTGTTCTTCACACCCCTAGCAGACGGCTGACGCCTGTCGTTTCTAGACAAAAGTGGTCTACAGGGATACCTGTTTACAGCAGACACGCAGCGAAAACGCGGTGCGGGCCGAACCGACTTTCAAAACGATAGGGCACAGCAACCGGATGACGCTTTGTTCGACAGACTCTATAGGCACCGTGACGTTACCTTGGTTTAGGTTGGCCGTGATGATGGCTGGCTTGTAACGACCGCAGCAGAACAAAGCCAACCGACGATGACAGGTTAGGGACACACCCGAGTATGCATAACGCATGGAGCAACTCGATCTAGCCACCGCAAAATTGATGACTATCGCAATGGTGGCCAATCAGGCCTGTGGCGAGTAGAGCCGCTGAAGTGATCATTTGATTTAAATCAGAGGCTTACGTCCTCGATTTGATAAACCCACTGTTGCGCAGGTGCTGACAAAGTGGTTTTATCTTCAACAACACGGGCAGTCGCAGGAAAAAAATCATGAACAAAGTAGAAGGTTTGCACCACCTCGCTATTTGCACCGCTGATATGAAAGCTCAAATCGAGTACTTCACCGAAAAACTGGGTATGGAACTGCAGGCCTTGTATTGGATGCATGGTGTTGAGAATACCTTTCATGCGTTCCTGCGACTCAATGATGAGAGTTCTATCGCTTTCGTCCACAACCCGGACATTAAGCATGTAAAGACAACTCTGGGTGAAACACACTCGGGTAACGCCGGCTCAAATAGCGCACCTGGCACCATGCAACATCTGGCATTGAAGGTGAAGAATGACAAGGAGATTTACGCTATGCGTGATCGCCTAAGATCTCAAGGTGTACCGGTCATGGGTCCAATTGAACACGGCATGTGTAAATCAATCTACTTTGCGGGTCTGGAGAACATGACCTTGGAATTGTCTTATTCAAGGGAGCCAATCAATAATGAAGCTTGGGTCGACCCTGAAGTGGTCGCACTGCTTGGCATTACTGACGATGAATTATCCGCCTATAAAGCACCTATGGCCTACACTGACGAATCCGGCAATGTCGCTCAACCCGGCGTTGATGCGCCCGGACCCCACATGAATTATCCAGCAGAAATTTACCCCTTTATTCTCAGCCGGACTGATGAGGAAGTTTTAAACTCTGTACCGAGCGATCCGCCCGTCAAGGTTTAGCTTTCAAGCTATGTCCGTTGATTTGATCAGCAGGCAAGCTTCTGATTCGCTGGGTTTGCCAACCATGGGCGCCATTCACAAATCATGCTGAGCATGATTAACACCGCATATCAATTATCTCTTTCAGCAAAGCCTTGCTAGTATCTTTCGGATCGGCATTACTTTGCCTAAAGATTTTTGAAAGACAATTGCGGTATATCACCATGCAAGAGAGAACTCCGTTAAACATCACGCCCCGCATTCGTTGGATGTATGGTTTTGGATCGGCAGCCTACGGCGTCAAAGATAATGGCTTTTCGTTCTTCCTGATGATCTTCTACAACCAGGTGCTGGGGCTGGAAGGATATCTTGCTGGTTTAGCCATTATGGTTGCGTTAATTTTTGACGCAATATCAGATCCCTTGGTTGGCTATTGGTCCGACAACACCCATTCTCGATGGGGCCGCCGCCATCCGTTTATGTATTTTTCTGCTGTGCCTGTTGCCATCAGTTATTATTTTTTGTGGAACCCGATATGGCAAGACCTTGAACAAATTGAATTGTTCGCCTATCTGACCTGTACCGCGATACTGGTTAGATTCTTTATTACACTTTACGAAATCCCAAGCACAAGTATTGTTGCGGAACTGACCGACGACTACGACGAACGAACAAGACTCCTTGGCTATCGCTATATGTTTGGCTGGTACGGCGGCTTGGTCATGGCCGTGCTGGGCTGGGGTTATTTTTTCAATCGTACAGAACTCGGTATCGTCGAGCCTAGCGGCTATATTGGCTATTCCATAACGGGCTCGGTTGTCATCTTTTTATCAATCATCATTTCATCAGCTTCATTGCATAAGTACATACCGTCCTTGCCGAAAGCCGCTATAAAAACCAACAAGACGATCACCTCAATCTTTTCAGAACTGAAAGAAACACTATCCAACCGCAACTTTCTGGTCTTGTTTCTGGCGGGACTGTTCGCCGCGATCGGCGCGGGCATAAGCACAAACTTCAATGCCTACATCAATACTTATTTCTGGGAGTTTACACCTACACAGGTCGCAGCGATGACCGGCGGCCTATTCCTCGCACCCGCCGCCGCCAATATTCTAACACCCCTCATCACGCGTCGATGGGACAAGCGAGAAGCTGCGATTCGCGTCTACTCCGTGCTGATTTTCTGGAGCGCTTCACCCATCATCCTAAGGCTGATGGATTTTTGGCCCAGCAACGACAGTCCGTTGCTGTACCCGTTTATGTGCGCGCATATCATTATTGACGTCACCATGATCATCATCTTCGGTATCATTCAATCGTCAATGCTTGCCGATGTGGTCGAGCATAGCCAAGAAAGAACGGGCAGACGGGAAGAGGGACTATTTTTCGCTTCGCGTACCTTCGCAAGTAAAGCAACTTCTGGCGTCGGCACGTTTATCGCCGGTATCGTTCTAACGCTAATCGACTTCCCGCAAGGCGCCTCCCCGGGAGAGGTTCCTGAAGAAGTCTTATTTGATCTGGGTGTTGTCTATGGCCCGACGTTGATGGCTTTCTATGCCACAGCACTTTTCTGCATCACGTTCTACACGATCAGTCGGCAGGGACACAAAGAACGTACCGAGAAGCTTGCGAGCAAAAGCTAGGGTCTACCGTTAAGACTGAAGACGTCGCGAGCAGCGTGCGTCTTCAACAAAACATGAACCCCTGCCTGAAACATTAACGTTATTTATTTGGCAACGTTACTGGCAGCATTTTCCTGCCAGGGCCAAGCATGATTAAAGCGAACTCCATTCAACAACTGACTAACCCAGGAGTCTTGAATCCAATAATGATAAGAGCTGAAACAAATAAGGGTTGTGCTTAGCACGACAATTGGAAACTTGATCAACGCAGGTAAATCAAACGGCAGCAACAGCCATGCAATCATCGTCACAATAGGCATATGTATCAGATACACCCAATAGGACGAGTTTGAGATATACAGTATCCATGGCGATTTATAGTCAAGAAAACGCAGAAACAGACCCATAAAAAGGTAGATAAGTGACCAGGTTAAACAGGCATTGAGCGCCACCGCCACTGCATGGGTTTGCGGATCGACATCTGCCATTGCGAACTCATTTGCTGTCGCCATAATTGCCAGCGGCAGGAGAATGACAGAGATAACAAGAAACCCATTAAGAGAATGATTAAAGGTGACCAGTATTTGCCGAAAGTTATGAAATACATAACCGAATACGAAAAAGGAGCCGTAGTACAACAACGCAGGTAAGTGGGGTTTGACGAATAAGAAACCCTCGAACAACACGCCACCCCTAAATGCCCAAAGCGTTGCGGCGCTGTACATTACCAATGGAATGTATAACAGCGGCGACGCAATAACCTTGCCGACATCAGCATCCGCCTTTTTAAGTAGCCAAACGAGCCCCATGCAAAGTGGAATGAGTAGATAAAAATAAAGCAGGTAGTACAGAAACCACAGGTGTCCAAGCGAGGGTTGATCAACGGGCACACCCGCAGCCGATATTTCTGCCTTGAGAATATTGATCTGCTCCATACTCGGCAGCACTTGAAACGTATTGAATTTGGCGCTACCCATAAAGGCAATCATCGCCAGCATCGTTAAAGGCAATATTGTTAAACAACTGACCAGCAAGGGAGAGAGTATTCTACTGCCACGATTAGCATAGGTTCCTCGTAGCCCGCGCTTTTGTACCAGTAGAGATGTGAAGAAACCGGCTAGAACAAAAAACAGCGGCATTCGAAAACTGTGGATGAAATGTACGATGACATCAAACACATAAGCGGTAGAAGGATCTGTTGGCACAGGTAAACCGCCGGGAGGCTCAGAGATGTACCATTGAGATCCGTGCAAAACAATCCCCAACATCATCATGCTGCCGCGCAACGCATCCAAACTGTAGTAACGTCGATTGTCATCCATATATGTTCATTCCCATGGGCAACTTTCATAATATGTTAGAAAAGATAGAATCAAAAGCGTTAGCTTTTAACCGCTCCGATGCCAACCAAGCTTGCTCTCATTGAGACAACGTATGCTGACTAAAATTGAACGGCGCTAGCATGCAATATGAGAGATACGAAAGAGAAGTTTTCCCGCACCACCGCCGATCTTAACTGGCTCGTTGGGCCCATCATTGTTTCTCTATTGGCTGTTGGCATCGATAGGGAAGAGCTCGAGGCCTACGATCTATATCCGATACACAAGTCGATCGGCATGCGCAGCTTTGTCATTATTCTTGGCAGAGCTGTCCGGCGGTTAATGAATGGCTTGCCTGCCACCGCCGCGGACCATGAAAAATGGGAGCATAATCTTGCTGTCATCGTGCATTGACACTGCTGATTGGCACCCTCATCTTTCCAATCTCAGGTATGATCATGTCAGGGCTTGGCGATGCTCAGACTCGAAGTGTATCCTCACAACCCAGACTCACAAGACCCGACTCACGTTAGTCCTTTCAACGAGGCAATAGCTGGGGTAGCACACGAGACCGATGAAATCTTAGGGATTGTATTTATATTGGCAATTACATTGCACATTGCCGGAGCGCTTAAACACCATTTGATGGATAAAGATGGTACCTTGCGTCGAATGCTAGGTAAAAATTGACCACCTAAGCAGCACACCGAGCTTAATACGCTTCGATATGCCGTTAACTTAAAATTGATTTCAAGAAACACCCGAACATTATTCCTTGTTTTTTAACGATGAGACCCGACATGAACAGCCAGTTGAAATCCTACGTCATCCTTTTCTTGTTTGTGCTTGTGCTTGCACCGATCTCTGCCGCTTACGCCAAAACCAAAATTAGTTGGTGGCATGCGATGGGCGCGGAAAATGGCGAAAGGGTCAACAAAATAGCGCGCGACTTTAATGACAGTCAGGATCAATACGAAGTCGAACCAAGTTATAAAGGTAACTACACCGATACGATGACAGCGTCCATCGCAGCTTTTCGAGCAAGAAAACAACCGCACATCGTACAGGTCTTCGAAGTGGGTACAGCAACAATGATGGCGGCAAAAGGCGCTGTTTACCCTTTGGAAGAGGTCATGGCAGCAGCCAATGAGCCATTTGACAAGTCTGTCTATCTGCCGGCGGTCATCTCGTACTACCAGACACCAACAGGCCAACTTCTCTCAATGCCATTCAATTCGTCCACACCCGTACTTTGGTACAACAAAGACGCATTCAAGGCAGCCGGTATAGCATCGCCTCCGGCGACATGGGATGAGATGCACCGGGCAGCAAAGGCACTGAGGAAGAGTGGCATGAGTTGTGGGTTCACCTTCGGCTGGCAATCATGGACCATGATCGAAAACTATTCCGCCTGGCATAATCAATCAATCGGCACCAAAGAAAATGGTTTTACTGGGTTCGACACCGAACTGACCTTCAATACCCAACCTCTGAAGAAGCGCATCAAGGCGATTGCGGAGTCACAGAAAGATCGAGAGTTTGTCTACGGTGGTCGAGAAGACAGCAGCCTACCCATGTTTACCAATGCGGAATGCGGCATGTGGATAAGTTCATCCGCTAACACAGCTGCCCTCGATAGCCAGGCAGACTTCGACTATGGTCGCGCCTTCCTGCCTCTTGATACGGATGTCGCAGACACAGCTCAAAACTCTATCATTGGTGGCGCGACACTCTGGATAATGAAAGGCCATGATGACGATATTTATAAAGGCGTCGCTAAGTTTATGACGTATCTTTCACGCGCTGACGTTCAGTCTTGGTGGCATCAGTCGACCGGTTATGTCCCAATCACGTTAGAGGCGGAGCAGGTCTCACGGGCTGAAGGCTTCTATGACAGACACCCGGGTGCTGACATTGCAATCAAGCAGCTCAATCTTAATAAACCAACGATAAATTCCAAAGGTTTGCGATTCGGCAACATGGTTCAAATTAGAACCGTTATCAACGAAGAGCTTGAACTGGTTTGGGGTGGCAGAAAATCTGCCAGTGACGCACTCGATAACGCTGTGATTCGGGGCAACAAATTATTACGTCGTTTCGAACGCGCCAACAGCCGATAAGTTCATGCTGAAGCGAGTCCATTTTGGACCCTCATGGTTACCCTATGCACTTGTCTTGCCACAAGTTGCCATTACCATCGTGTTCTTTCTTTGGCCGGCAGGCCAATCCATATATCAGTCATTTCTGATCCAAGACCCCTTTGGACTATCGACCGAATTCGTCTTCCTTGAGAACTATGAGATGCTGTTTGATGACGAGCTGTACTATGACACTTTCGGCAGAACATTCTTCTTTTCTATCTTTGTTGCAAGCTTCTCACTTGGTATAGCCCTGCTTTTAGCGGCAATGGCTGACAACGTCATTAAGGGGTCTGTCACCTACAGAACCATGTTAATTTGGCCCTACGCAGTCGCCCCAGCAATTGCAGGTGCTCTGTGGGTTTTTATGTTCGACCCAACACTGGGTGTTATTACACATTTTCTCGACAAGTTCGATTGGGATTGGAATCACAAGCTCAATGGTGGCGAAGCAATGGCATTAGTCATCATGGCGGCGACTTGGAAACAGATAAGCTATAATTTCTTGTTTTTCCTCGCCGCTATGCAATCCATCCCTAAGTCCCTGATCGAAGCGGCGGCTATCGATGGCGCCAGCCCATCACGACGCTTTTGGAGCATTATCTTTCCATTGATCACGCCCACCACCTTTTTCTTACTCGTGGTTAATTTGGTTTATGCGTTTTTCGAAACCTTCGGCATCATTCATGTTGTTACCGGCGGCGGACCCGCCAAGTCGACTGAGATCTTAGTTTACAAAGCTTACAACGACGGTTTTATTGGACTGGACTTGGGCAGCTCAGCCGCCCAATCAACCATACTCATGGCAATGGTAGTGATCATTACGGTCATCCAATTTCGCTTTATCGAGCGGCGGGTGGACTATCAATGATTGAGTCTAGGCCACTAGCTACGATGATTTCCCACGCTATTTTATTGCTTGGCGTTGCCATTATTGCCTTTCCTGTATGGATCACCTTTGTCGCAGCAACCCATGACGCGGTGCGTGTTACACAGGTGCCTTTTCCACTATTGCCAAGTGATCAATTGCTGGTCAACTTAAAGGCGACGCTGTTTGCCACTCAAGATTCATCCCTTGATCTACCGATCGGGTTGATGATGCTAAATTCATTGGTTATGGCGCTGACGATCGCACTCGGTAAAATTTCAATCTCGCTTCTTTCAGCTTTTGCCATTGTCTATTTTCGCTTTCCTTTTCGTATGTTCTTTTTTTGGATGATCTTTATCACGCTTATGCTGCCGGTGGAGGTGAGAATCCTGCCCACCTATGAAGTTGTCGCACGCCTGAATATGTTGAACTCTTACTGGGGCCTGACTATTCCTCTTATCGCAAGCGCGACGGCAACGTTCCTGTTTCGACAAACTTTCCTGACAATACCTGATGAACTACTGGAAGCTGCGCGAATGGATGGCGCGGGCCCGATGCGCTTCTTCTTTGACATCTTATTACCCATGTCACGTACGAGTATTGCAGCGCTATTTGTCATCCTATTTATATTTGGCTGGAATCAATACCTATGGCCTCTACTTATCACCACCGATGAATCAATGTACACCATCGTCATGGGCATCAAGAACCTGCTCGAAACCGCCGAGGGGGACCCGCAATGGCACATTATTATGACCACCGCATTGTTGGCAATGTTGCCGCCAATACTTATCGTCCTGCTAATGCAGAAGCTTTTCGTCACAGGACTCATCGAGGCAGAGAAGTAGTATGGCAACCGTAAGAGTTGAAAATGCGGCCAAGAATTACGGCCAAACCAAGGTCCTATCGAACATCAATATCGATGTGCAAGAAGGCGAATTCATCGTAATTGTCGGTCCATCGGGTTGTGGCAAATCAAGTCTATTGAGAATGATTGCAGGCTTGGAGGCGGTAACCTCCGGCGATATCTACATAAACGATCAGCGAGTTAATGAGGTCGAGCCAAAGGATCGTAATATTGCCATGGTGTTCCAGAACTATGCGCTGTATCCGCACATGAGTGTTTTCAAGAACATGGCCTACTCACTCAAACTGAAAGGTATGAGCAAGGACGACATAACAAAACGTGTCAATGAAACCGCATCACTGCTTCAGCTCGAAAACCTTTTGCATAGAAGACCATCAGAATTATCCGGCGGCCAACGTCAACGCGTTGCAATGGGACGGGCCATCGTTCGCGAACCCGCAGTCTTCTTGTTCGATGAGCCCTTATCCAATCTTGACGCAAAGCTTCGCACCGAAATGAGAATGGAGATCAAGGCTTTACAGCAACGCCTAAAGGTAACCAGCCTCTACGTCACTCACGATCAAGTCGAAGCGATGACCCTGGCTGATCGTCTGGTCATTTTGGATCAAGGCCAAATTGAACAAATTGATACACCTCAACGCGTCTATGAAAACCCAGCCACGTTGCATGTCGCCAGCTTCATTGGCACACCGCAGATCAACTTGCTTGAGGCTACTGTATTCACCAGCGAAGCCAGCCTCGAGTTTTCTGGTTCGCAGAGGGTTGCCCTATCAACACTTATTCCTGAGGCCGACTTATCTGCCTCACTGCTGAACCCTTCAGTTAAATCGATCAACGTAATCCTAGGGATTCGTCCGGAAAATATTAGCCTCTGTGAAGCAGCGGATGCGAATTTAGCCTGTCAGGTGAAGTCTGTTGAAATCTTGGGAGCCGAATCCATATTACATTGCGCCCTAAATGAAACAGCTGAGGCGGTGAGAATAAAGACAGCGGGTATGACAAACATTAAAGCCGGTGATCAGCTGTTTGCTCGTGCCGGGTCCTGCCATCTATTTGACCCAGATACCGGCAAGCGAATTACCTAAGCGCTTGGAATAGCGCTTGTAATAGCGCTCGCAAGAGATCTTTACGCGCTCTTGTAAGAGCTCTTGCATACGAATCAATAGAAGATAGTGCGGTCGGCCTAATTTAGGACGTTTCAGGATCCTCTTCGACGTTGCGCATGTGGTCAGCCATCGGCACGATTTTCTCCAACAGATCCTGATGCACATCACTACCCAACGACATTGTTTCCAACGCGCTGTATAAACACTTTAACCAAGCATCCCGGTCTGCGACTTTTACCGGCACATGAATATGCCGAGCGCGTAACCGAGGATGTCCGTACAAATCTGTATACAAGGGTGGACCGCCAAACCAACCTGAAAAATATTGGAATAGCTTCAATCGTGAACTGGTTAGATCCGCGGGGTGAAGAGAGCGAACATGTTTTGCCTCGGCTATCACTTCCATGTTGTCATAGAAAAGTGTGACCAACTGGCGTACGCCAGCCTCGCCACCGATACGCGCATACAACGTGTCTTCATTCGCCTCTTTGTTCGCCTTCTGTTTCTGCTTTTCATCCATATTAATAACTGCCGATCTTCCTTCTTCTTTAGCCGTCGCTTTTAGCGCTTGGCTTTAACATGTTTAAGTTTTTGCCTTTCGATCGATCTAATAATTATCACCGTAATTCGCGCTTTTAGACTCTGTGTTTGGTTCCTCGTTGGCGGACATCGCGGTGTTTTTCTCGCAGGTTTTTAACCGCAGAACAACGATTGCACCAACAGACATTAATCCAAGTGCAATAAACCGGTAGGTGTCATCTTGAATGGCAAATACCACCGAAGAGCCTCCGACAAGTACCATGCTAGAGATCGCCATGATCTTTGTTCGAATACTGATACAGCGATTTTTCTCCCAACTAGCGATAATCGGACCAAAGGTCTCATTTGCGAGTAACCACTGATGCCACCGTTCAGAGGATCTCGCAAAGCACCAAGCAGACAGTAATAAAAAGGGTGTGGTCGGCAACACCGGCATGGGGATACCAATAATGCCCAACGCCAGCGCTATAAAACCAAACGCGAGATACACCCGTCGCTTCAACAGACTTTCTTTCAACATAACAGCTTCAACAAGTTTTTATGTTTAACACGACATGCCAGATAATCAGGGCATGTTGACCTATTCATCGTAAACGAGCAAATTTGCTTAAAGCACTTAACCCCTCACTCATCGCTGTGGCTTCACAACGGGTTCGTGATACATTCTTTTTGGTAAACCATTATATTGACGAGCGAAGATTTTGTTCACTGTACGGCTATCAATCTTTCGAACAAAATCATTTCTAATGAAAATAAACTAAGGTTCAGCATGCCAATAGATCCAGACACGATCAGCCAACTAGGGCTCGACAGGACCATCGAGGCATCGGTTAATGGCAGAGTAAACGGCGCTAAGAACAAACCCGAATGGGATGCCGCTTATCATCCTTGCGCTGAAGCGTACCCTGCCGATGACGTGCCGACAGGTGAGGTAACACACTTTGAAGAGTGGGTGAGTACAGACGTATATACAGGCACCCAGCGCGACATGTGGGTTTATCTACCGGCGACAAAATCTGATGTGTATCGGGTTGTCATTTTTAATGACGGCGCATGGTATCTCGGTAGAAAAGGTCCGGTCAGAGCCACCGCGGTATTGGATACGTTGTTGCACCAAAATGAAATCGAACCGACCATTGCTATCTTTATTAATCCAGGCCGACCCGATCATCACGTCAAGCCACCGATCGCCTCCTACAATGACCTAACAGCCCAACGTAGCCTTGAGTACGACTTGCTTTCACCTAACTATGGCGAGTTTGTTTTTAGCGAGGTGTTACCTTTTGTTGAAAAGCACTTTGAACTCCGCATCAGCAAAGACCCAGACCATCGGACGCTCTGCGGCATCAGTAGCGGCGGCATCGCCGCCTTTACCGCCGCCTGGCACCACGCAGATCAATGCACCCGTGTCATTAGCCATTGCGGCTCTTACACCGATATCTGGGGCGGCCACAACACACCCTCGATCATTCGTCACAATCCTAGAAAGCCGATTCGGGTTTTTTTACAGAGCGGCGAAAACGACGCCAATACGCCCTTCGGTAATTGGTCGTTAGCAAACAAAGCCATGGCAAGTGCATTTGATTGGGCCGGTTACGACTATAAATTTGAGTTTGGTACTGGCGGCCACAACCTCGATCATGGCGGCGCTATATTCGCCGATGCCCTTCGTTGGACATGGCGCACGTAACCGATACATCACCGTCAAATGTGAGCTCGGTATAAGCGCCTTATTCAAACCCGCTTGCAGGCAGCTTAGTAAAGAAAATTTGCGCTACCTACCGCAATCAATAAGCCGTCATCATTGTGAAGCGCCATACGGGTTGAGACCATTTTTTTTCCTACCTTGAGCGCTTCACCTTTAATGGTGAATTGCTCGCCTCGACCCGGGGACAAATAATCTACCCGCATATCGATCGTTGCCATTTTTTGAATTCGCTCAACCGCTTCACCTTTACTTTCCAAATGCAGCCTCGCTGCCTGTGCCGCAACAAACCCGCCAACAGCATCAATGCAGGATGCTATTGCACCGCCATGCAAAATACCCGTCAGCTCGTTACCCATCAATTCGGGCCGGTTTTTTATGCGGGCGTGAATCGTCGAACCTTCAATGCTGTCCAGCGTCATACCGAGATATTTCTGAAACGGTACTGTCGAAAATCGTTCGGTTAAAATATCTTCCATTAAAATTCCAAATCCAAAGTAGTGATTGATGGGCGAACTCAATACTACACGAACCTTGAACCTGCTTAGTTGCATCAATTTGGCGAATCCCACCGCTAGTAGCACAAATTATTCGCAATCGAGTACACTCTTTACTGCGATGAATTTCACTTTCAGCAACCGCGTCATTATCAACCCAAGCGACGCGACCAGACGAGCCAATATCAATGAGCAACGATAGATTTACGCAAGCCCACATCGATCAATGGCGACAAGAAGGCTTCGTTATTATCCCTGATTTCTTTAGTGCACAAGAGATTGCGCCGATCGTCACGGATTACGAGCGAATATATGGAAAAAAGGGTGCCGGTGATTTTGCAGGCCGCGAGTTAAATCTCAAAGAAGAAGATGGTCAGGGAGCGTTTAGGAACAATCAATTCAAGAACATCGATATTCTACCCTATGATGGATCAATCGAGATGAATCTCATTTCGCTTCATCCCGCCTTGATCGAGTTCGCAAAACAAGTCCTCTGTTCAGACGATGTACATTTATACCAATCGCATACTTGGGCTAAGTACACCGGCGAGGCTGACTATGATCAAGCCCATCACTGCGACTTTCGTAATCATACATTAACGGTCCCTGCCGATTCACCGAGTCAGCGAACCGCCGACATTGTCATCTACTTGACTGATGTGACAGACGCCCATGGCGCTCTAAACTATGTCACCAAACCTGACGCCGACAGTGTTCTCAGAGAAGGCGCAATATGGGGACCTGAACCTGAGCAGCAAGCTCAGCTTCGCTTGAAGGAGCGGTCAGCGGCAGGAACAGCAGGCACCCTGGTCGCCCATAGTATCGATACGTTTCATCGCGGTACTAATCTAACGTTACCTGGAGGCTATCGATATACCATGACGGTTGGTTACAAGGCAGCCGGCAATGACATGATCGGTTACTCCACATGGCAGGATTCTGCAGAGAAACCCTGGGACAAAATTTTCAACAACGCCACGCCGCAACAGCTTCAATGTTTAGGCATTCCAAAGCCGGGCGATACTTTCTGGAGTCAACGAACACTTAAATTGACGCAAGCGCGATGGCCCAATTGGGATATGCAGCAATACTTTGATGCAGCGAACTGATTATGGCTTCTGATATTGGCATTATTGGCTTAGGCGCAATGGGAAAAAACCTTGCTCTAAATTTGATACATCAAGACATTCCCGTCAGCGTCTACAGTTATCAGCCAAAAGAGCTGATGAGTTTCATACAACTTCAGACTGACTTCCCAGGTATCTCCGTCTCTGAAAGCCTCGAGGACTTCCTCTCGTCATTATCTAAACCAAAAAAGGTTTTGTTGATGGTGACCGCTGGATCAGCAGTCGATCTTGTCATTGACGATATAAAGGCGCTGCTGGAAGAAGACGACATCATCATTGATGCTGGCAATTCACATTTCGAAGACACGCAGCGCCGCGAAACCAAACTAAAGAACGACGGCATCCACTATTTAGGTACCGGTGTTTCCGGCGGCGCGATGGGCGCGCGTCACGGTGCATCAATTATGGCCGGGGGAAACCATCAGGCCTTCGCCGACACAGAGTCAATTTTTCGCGCCTTAGCGGCCAAGGGCCCTGACACACCCTGCTATACACATATTGGACCGGCAGGTTCGGGTCACTTTGTGAAAATGGTACACAATGGAATCGAGTACGGCATCATGCAGATTCTCGCGGAGACCTACGGACTACTTAGACCGCAGAATTCCAACCTTGAGATCGCTGAAATTTTTACCGACCTAAATACGACGTTATTAGGATCTTACCTAATCGACATCACCGCCAAGGTACTAAGCAAACTGGATGATCTCACTGGCGCAAGTCTTGTCGATATGATTTCGGATCAAGCCGCACAAAAAGGCACCGGACAATGGACCGTTACGGCCGCGATGCAATTAGGGGTGCCGATTCCAACAATTGTTGCAGCAGTAACAGAACGAAACATCTCTGCACAAAAACCACAGCGTACAGCAAATCACGCTGTTTATGGCTCAGCGGCAGACAACACAAAGGCAAACATAGACGTCAGCGATATCTATGGTGCGCTACTGGCCAGCATTCTGCTTACCTACGAGCAAGGTATCGCGCTAATCGAAGCCGCCTCCGAACATTATCAATGGCATATTTCGAGCGTCGATGTCATCCGCGTCTGGCGCGACGGCTGCATTATAAGAGCCGATCTGTTGGCACCTATCGAAAAAGCCTTGATCGATACATCTTTGCCACTAATCCGCCAAGACTGGACCACCGACATCATGTTGACCCACGCACCCAATCTGCGGCACTTGGCATCAGCCGCTATCGCCAGCGGTATTTCAGCACCTGCGCTGTGCAGCACCCTCGCCTACTTCGACTCTTACATTACCGATCCCCTACCGACCAATCTGATTCAAGCCCAACGAGATTACTTTGGCGCCCACAGCTATCAACGAAATGATAAAGACGGACAATATCGAACCGACTGGGATCAATAGATGATCGTTGTTGTCTGGGGGGTTAGTGGCTGCGGCAAGACCACTGTTGCAAAGTTGTTGGCAAAAAAATTAGATTGGCAATTTCTTGATGCCGATGATTTTCATTCCACTGAAAATATTGAAAAGATGCGCCAAGGTAGACCGCTCAACGACAAGGACAGAAAGCCTTGGCTTGATGAAATCGCTCAGCAGTTAATGACAATCAACCAGTCAGGAGCCAGTGCAACCCTGGCATGTTCTGCACTAAAACTGGCTTATCGAGACCTCCTTGGTATCAACGAGAAAACCGTTCGTTCGGTGTTACTGCATGGTGACCAGCAGGCAATACAACAACGTCTCGAAAACCGACAGCACGAATTCATGAATAAGGATCTACTAAACAGTCAATTCCAAACGCTAGAGGCGGATACCACGGGTATTAAAGTCAGTATTCAACAGTCTCCTTCAGAGATCTGTCACGAGATAAGACGCCAGTTACAGATCTAGTCGCTCTAATCAAAAGTGCGCCTTAGTGTCGGGCCATCGCATGAGTACGCAGGGGTATTTACTCCTTAGGTGCCGCATGTATTGGGTCGATCCAATGCAATCCGTCCGGATTTTCAATGACAGGAATATCCAGATTGACGACAACAGGATCCTGGCCACTTCTCACAAGTACACACTGCAAGGGCTCGTCACTATTTGCATTAATTTCTTGATGAGGCACGAAGGGTGGTACAAATATGAAATCACCGGGTCCTGCTTCTGCAACAAATTCAAGCTTCTCCCCCCAGCGCATTCTTGCATTACCGCTAACGATGTAGATGATGCTCTCTAAATCGCCGTGATGGTGGGCGCCGGTTTTTGCATTAGGGTGAATGTTAACGGTACCCGCCCAAAGCTTTTGGGCACCCGCCGTCGCAGCGGTAACAGCCGCGGCCCGATTCATGCCCGGTGTTTGAAGTGTATTCGTATCAAGATGATCGCCACTGATAACTTTTACACCATTACTTTTCCAATCTTCCTGTGACATTCTCTCGACTCCGATTTTAACGCTACGATTTGCAGCCAGAAGAGCAGCTCAGCTCTACTGCGCATAGCAATATTAGTTACATCCCGTGTCATTTTGTATTGTTCTGATACTCGGCACAACGAACCTAGTGCGCCCAAAGTAAACCAACTGCACAAATAGAATCAACTCAGCATTAGCGACTATCGATGCAACTCACAGCTTCACTTTCTTATTTCAAAAAATTGGGCAAAAGACATGCCGCCCAACTTTGCCAGACGTGCAAGTTCACTGTTACTCTAACGGAATAAGAAAGATCGGGAGATCTCGTATTAGTCAGCAACCTCTCACGTCAAGAGTCCTCATCGCCTACTCCGGCATTACCATACCCATGGCAGCCATGGGCATGCCAATCGCCGTTTATCTACCGCGATTTTACACAGAGGGCATGGGCCTCTCCTTGGTCACCGTCGGCTTAATCTTCACCATCGCACGAATCTGGGATGTTGTCACAGACCCCATCATGGGTATGGTCATCGATCGCTACGATACGCGCTGGGGCCGCCGCAAACATTGGATTGCCATCTCGATTCCAATCTTACTCATCTCCGTCTGGATGGTGTTTATACCCAATAAAGAAAACGTCTCAGGTCTGTATTTATTATTCTGGCTAATCGCACTTTATGTAGGCTATACCATGCTCGCAATCGCCCACCAATCTTGGGGTGCAGAGCTGTCAAAGAGCTACGACGATCGATCACGACTGTTCGGCTACCGAGAAATATTTATCATCGCAGGTATGACCTGTGTATTAGCACTACCTGCGGGTTTAGAGCTAACGGGCATCAATGATCAAGCGTCAAAGGTCGCCAGTATGGGTTGGTTTTGTCTGATCCTATTCCCCATCTTTATCTTTCCAACACTGATGATGGTGCCGGACAGTCATAGCAAACCGCAAACTAAAATTGATTGGAAACAGTCGTTAAAACTCTTTGCCGAGAACAAACTTCTATGGCGTCTGCTTGCAGCAGATCTTGCGTCTGGGTTCGGCGTTGGCGTCTCCGGTGCACTGTATATATTCATCGCCAGCTCTTATTTTGCCCTACCCGAACATGCCAGCATTGCTTTACTGTTTTACTTCCTCGCCAGCTTTGTTGCCATGCCGCTTTGGTTAAAGCTCGCTTACCACAAAGGTAAAGACACCACGTTAAAAATCGCCTTACTGTACGGCGTGGTTTTGAACCTGTTACTGCTCCTGTTCGCTGAATCAGGTAATGCCATTGTACTTTGGGGCTTCACCATAAGTTATGGTGTGGCATTCGGCGCTGCACCGGCGCTGCTACGATCAATGATGGCTGATCTAACCGATGAGGATGAGTTGAAGTCAGGCAGTAATCGCGCCGGTTTGTTTTTCGCATTGCTTACGACCACTAACAAACTCGGCGCAGCATTGGCTGTCGGCGCAAGTTTCGCATTGCTCGAGGTTATGTTCGATTTTATCCCCGGCGGCATCAATCCACAGGCGTCTCTTGATGGACTGCTCATCACCTACTGCATTGGTACGGCAGCCGGGTTGTTTCTAGCGTTTGTCCCTCTGATAGGCTATCCGCTTGATCGCGCTGCTCACGATAAAATCCGGCAGCAATTACTGCAGCAAAATATTGATTCAGGTCAAGCCAGCAATACTTAGCAGTCAACAGCCCCACAATCCTATGTTCAAATAACATTTATATTTCAAGCTTGGAATATGAATGTTATTACCCTGCACTGAAAATTTAGCTGCAGGCATTAGCGACAGACATAGGAAAGTAAAATGAATGACGTACAGGTTGCCACCGAACACCTTGGTGAGATTGAGCACATCACAGGCTACGTTAAGGCGACACTCACTCGCTGCCTCGATCACCCAACGACAAAAGTTTGGGCGATGCTGACCGACTCAACTCAAATAAAGGATTGGCTAGCGCCAGGTGAGATTGAGTTGAAAAAGGGTGGCCGAGCTAAACTCAACTTTGGCGATAGCGGCATTATAATCGACAGTGAAGTGTCTGAATATGAAGCCAACCGGTTGCTAGAGTATTCTTGGAGTGGCTCTACAGACGAACCGCAGCGCCCCATTCGATGGTCGATCGAACCGAAATCTACCGGCACAAAGCTAACCTTAACGATCAAAATACCTGAAGACGAAGTTGTTGATCGATCCTGCGCAGGCTGGGAAGCACACTTAACCATGTTGCAGGCGGCTATCGAGGGTGTACCGATCAAATTTCCCTTTGAACACTTTCAGCAATCCAGAGCAGGTTATAAAAAATTGCTGGGAATTGAAGAATAACTCGAACAGAGTCGGTAACTTACAGACAAAAAAAAGAACCTCATTTGAGGTTCTTTTTTGTTAGTCGACGCGCCTTAAAAATATTTTTTCGTTCAAGCGTCTACCATAAATCGTACTTTTGCATTTCAGCACGACCTACAACCATGTGATGCACTTCATCAGGACCATCAGCAAATCGTAGATGACGTAAATCGGCGTACATGCTTGCCAGCGGTGACCATTGAGATATACCTGTGGCGCCGTGAATCTGAATCGCCTGATCAATAATAAGGCAAACTTTCTCGGGCACCATGGCCTTGACGGCACTGACGTAAACGCGAGCTTCTTTATTACCGAGTACGTCCATGGCCTTGGCTGCTTGCAGAACCATTAAGCGCATTGCATCAATCTCGATTCGAGCTCTTGAGATCCACTCAAGGTTCTTACCAAGACGGGCAATTGGCTTGCCAAACGCAACGCGTGTACCGGCGCGCTTGCACATTAGTTCCAATGCCTTTTCTGCTTTACCAATTGAACGCATGCAATGGTGAATACGACCAGGCCCTAAGCGAACCTGTGAAATCTCGAAGCCACGCCCTTCGCCTAAAAGGATATTATCCTTTGGTACACGCACGTCTGTGAATCTAATATGCATGTGACCACGCGGCGCATGATCTTGACCAAACACCTGCATACCTTCAAGAATCTCAACCCCCGGTGTATCTGTTGGCACAAGGATTTGCGACTGTTTACGACTTGGTGCAGCATCAGGATCTGTTTGCACCATGGTGATCATAATCTTGCAGCGCGGATCACCAGCGCCGGAGATATAGAACTTCTCACCGTTGATCACCCACTCATCACCGTCGAGTACCGCTTGTGTACTAATATTCTTAGCATCCGACGAAGGTATGCCCGGCTCTGTCATTGCGTAGGCAGAGCGAATCTCGCCATTGAGCAACGGCTTCAACCACTTCTCTTTCTGTGCTTCTGTGCCGACACGCTCTAATACTTCCATGTTGCCTGTATCTGGTGCACTACAGTTCAAGGTTTCAGAAGCTAATGCCACTTTGCCCAGTTCAGTTGCGATATAGGCATAGTCCAAATTCGTCAGGCCTTCACCCAATTCAGAATCGGGCAGAAAGAAATTCCACAAGCCTGATTGTTTAGCTTTTTCTTTTGCACCGTCGAGTAACTCCAACTGACGCGGATGCCAAGACCAGCGATCCTCCTTATCTTTCTCCAGTGCAAAGAACTCTTCTGAGATCGGCACAACATTCTCTTGAATGTGTTTCTTCACCCCGTCCATTAAAGGCTGTGCTTTTTCGGACATGGCCAGTTGAAATAAATCGCTGTCTAAATCGGGCATAGTAATTTTCTCATTGGTTGTTTCTTGTGATTTGTTTCTTGTGATTTTCTCTTGCGATTAACCGATTTCAAATTTACCGCCTTGTTTTCTCGGTGCATTGAATTGGTTTTGGGTGACCCGTCTTTAACGGCTCGCAAAGAACGTAAGAATAGACCGATTCACAACCGAATAACCATAGGTAAGCACCCCACTAAAATTGTGCGTTATCAATAGAAGTGATAATCAAAATCCTCAGTCGAATCGAAGCTTCTTGTTGTCGGAAAAAAAGCGATATACTCGCAAGCTACCCGCAAGCGCATATGCCATAGGCGAAAACAGATGAGCGACACTCAACCAGCTATCGACCCCTACCAGTATTTCCAGCACCTGCGCCACAATGCACCGGTTTCACGCATGGAAGATGGTGGACCCTGGCAAGTTGCCAAGCATGCGGATGTCAACGCAATACTCAGAGACCATACAACCTTTTCATCCGACGTATCCGTCAGGACTATCGAGGAAAGAGGTGCGCCCAGCATGCTGTTCAGTGACCCGCCGATGCATCACAGATTGAGGAAGCTGGTGAGTCGAGCATTCAAACCGTCGCATATTGAAAACCAACGCGATTTGATTCAAGCCAAATGCGATATGCTCGTTGGCAAAATGAGTGAAGAAACTCAAGTTGACCTCGTCAAAGCGCTTGCCGCGCCACTGCCGGTCACTGTTATCGCCTATATGCTGGGCGTGGAAGACGGCGACATGGACACATTTAAGCATTGGTCCGATGCGATTTTCAGTAATATCGCTGACATTCTGTTTGCCGAGCCCAGCCCTGAAGCCGCCAAAGCAAGCGAAGAAATGAATGCTTACTTTATCGAGCGAATTGAAGCACTGCGTCAAAACCCTGCAGATCACTTGCTTGGCCGACTCGTTGAAACCGAAACTGACGAGGGCATGCTGACCAACGAAGAACTATTAAGTTTCTGCTCGCTGCTGCTAATCGCAGGTAATGAGACAACAACAGGGCTGATTACAGCTTCTGTTCGAATCTTCGATAAATACCCGGAAACCTTTCAGCAGGTGAAGCAAGACCCATCATTGATTCCCACCTTTGTTGAAGAAGCCTTACGCTATTACTCACCCTTTTCCGGCACGGTGCGTCGCACAAGCTGTGACACTGAGATCGCTGGGGTCAAGATTGCAAAAGGGGAGTTAGTAATCCCTATGATAGCCTCAGCAAATCGCGATGAAGCCGTTTTTGACAATGCCGAGTCGTTTGTCATTGATCGCAACCCCAACCCACATTTGGCCTTTGGCTTTGGTATTCACTTCTGTCTTGGCGCTCATCTGGCTCGACTCGAGGGTGAAATTGCGGTCGCGGCCCTCACCCAAGCGTTCAACGGCATCAGTCTAGTTGGCACCGAGATTGGAGAAGAGAGCTTACTTGGCGGCCCAACAGAATTGTTAGTCAAGCTTGTTCGCTGATTAAACTTATTATTAAAAATTTGCTTTGCGTCACCTTACTGGCAGGGTGGACACCATGATCAATAGCGTTGGCGATACGAAGAGGAGGATCTTTACGCAAAACAAGCAGCCCGCGAGATTGGCCTCGACAAACTCGCACATGTCTCATACAGCAGTATTGTTGCAGCAAAGCAGGCATCAGTGCCCTTGCGGCGTTAAAGGCCAAACGCTTATTAGTGTCCATCTCGCACTTCGACGTGGAATCGGTTAAGCGGCTCCCTTTCACGCCAAGACTCACATTGACCATTCAACACATTTAATTGGAAACCCTGCCACAGGCAGGTAATGGTGCAAGCTTGGCGTGATGCATCGCCAAGGGACACCATCGCACAGGGACAAATGTTCTGGATTGCAAAGTCATCGCCACTAACAAGCCACTGAGCAACTGCAAACCATCTTGGCCGTCAGTTTGCTTCAATTCAACTGCGACAACGTCCTTGATTGGGATAAGCACCGCCATCTCGGTGATGATTCAGCTTTTGCTGCGTCGCTAAGGCGCTCAAGGGTATAGGCCGTACTAGATATCAAAAAGGGAACGTGCCTGTCAGATAGACGCTGACGAGCCTCATTATGCTGCTGCCAATTCACAGCATTTAATCGCCTTTATCAACGAATCGCATCTCCTGCGTTGCCTGACTGGCGGGTGTCAGACTCATGCCTATCTGATATTTTGGGCCCGGATCGATCAATCGCATATTTTTCATATTGTACTCGACCCGAAACTTTAAATAGGCGGTTTTACCGGGATGCAGCATCAAACTGTAAAGCGTATCTCGAGGTTTCCATTTCGCATTAGCACTGTTGCCCGTCAATCTAACTTCCGTTGCGCCCGGCGATAGTTCAATTGCCCGATACTCATTGTATCGAATCACACCGTGACTCACGCCATTAATCATCACTTCCGGGTAACTCCTCAACAAGGGCTTCGAACCCGGGTTGGAAGCTGCCGGCCGATAGAGGTAAAGCATACTATTGTCAGTACCAGCAATCGGTGTCGGCTCAAAATACTTAGGCGTCGAGGCACAACCTTGTAGCATCAATACGCTCGCCGCTAGCATCAAAAACATGGCAAACCTGACTGGAAGTGACGGCCGGATCGCTAACAAATGCTTCATTTCAAAACTCTCCTAAAGACAACTCGATGCCGCCACACAGCGAGTTTTTCACAACTCAATTTATCGAATAATCCACTGGTGGGAAAATCGCGTACAAGCCTTTATCAAACGAATTGATTATATAGGTCTCCTCTATGAGCGCCACCGCTGCAAAGACAGAATTCAATCTCAAGTCAAATGACACTGGATCAGCTGACATGAGCCCCTCTAACAGCCACTTGAGCCTAGAAGCACAGCAAGTCCGGCAAGCCCTTGTGGATGCAGGATTAGAGACGCCTATGGTTGAAAACGGCTACTCAGATGAAGAGAAATATCAGAGAATCAAAGCGTCGTTCACTGACATCGTCGCTACTCTGGGATTGGACCTAAGCAACGATAGCTTGCAGGAAACACCCCATCGAATCACCAAAATGTATTTGAACGAAATTTTTTCAGGACTGGATTACAGCAGCTTTCCTAAGATCACTACCATTGAGAACCAAATGGGCACAGATGAGACTGTGAAGGTAAAGAACATCAACCTGACCAGTACTTGTGAGCACCATTTCATCACCATCGACGGATTCGCGACTATCGCCTATATCCCGAAGGAAAAAGTCATAGGTTTATCAAAAATAAATCGATTGGTACGTTTTTTTGCGCAACGTCCGCAGGTCCAAGAGCGACTGACTCGACAGCTGATGGTTGCCATGCAAACACTCCTAGACACGCCGGACGTCGCCGTTTTCATTGATGCTACCCACTATTGTGTCAAATCTCGCGGCGTTATGGATTCTGACTCCTCAACCGAAACGCTTGCCTTAGGTGGCCAGTTCAAGAAGAATCCTTCCTTGCGGTCAGAATTTCTAAACCGTTGATTAGGAGCACATATCAACAAACTACTCGTCATTATGGTCTTAACTATGCTTAGCGGCTGCGCCGTGGTGCCGAACATGCAAACAGTGGCTTACGTCGATTTAGACAGGTTTATGGGAGATTGGCATGTCATCGCCAGCGTTCCCACACTCTTTGACAGACATGCAATAGACCCCATTGAACACTATGCTAGGAATTCAGACGGGACAATCCAGACGACCTACAGCTACCGAAAAAAGCCTGATAGCACGTCCCCTAGTGACTCATCCGCCAATAACGCCTCCGCCGACCTCGCGCCACGAACAGAAAAAACAGCCAAAGGCTATGTCCTTGATCAACAATCAAACGCTGTCTGGGGCATGCAGTTTTTTTGGCCAATCAAAGCTGATTATCGGGTTGTTTATTTGGACGAAAATTATCAATACACCATTATCGCCAGAAACAAGAAAGATTACGCTTGGGTCATGTCCAGAAACCCGAATATTTCAAAGCAGAAGCGACAGGAACTTTTAGATTTTGTCGCTTCACTAGGCTACAAGATAGAGGCTTTTTCACTTCACCATTAAGCTGTCGCACCCTTGCCGCCAGACCTTTTCCTGCTCAACAGCACCTCGTTACTCTCCCGTCTAAACGCAACAATCAGTCCGGTAAACCCAGTACGCGCTTCGCGATAATGTTGAGCTGCACTTCTTTCGTGCCGCCGGCAATCGTCAGTGATTTGTTGTAAAGAAAACTCTGCGTTGTTTTGATTTCATCTTCGGTTGCGGTCTGACTTTCTGACCAGGCCATACCCCGACTGCCCATCGCAGCCATCACAAGCTCATCACCTTCTTGTATATTTAGCGCATTCGTCAACTTGACCGCCGAGGAGGTGAATCCAGGTGCGCGCGCCTGAGATTCTTCGATTGCACGACGTTGCGTGACACGCTGAGCATGGCTATTCATATCATGACGAACAAGACGATCTCTGAGGGCCGAATCTGCCAAGCGCCCCGCTGACATACCCACATAAGATTTGACGGTTTGCGGAATCTTACTCTCTTCGGTTCTACCACCCTGCGAGCCTGAAATATTTATCCCCGCGTGAGTAGAGCGCTCAAACTGAAGTAAGCGCTTACCTGCAGTCCACCCACGATCGACACCGCCCACCACGTCATTGACGGGCACGATGGCATTATCAAAGGTCGTTTCGCAGAAAGGCGAGACACCTGAGATTAAGCGAATTGGCTCTACCTGGACGCCCTGCTGACTCATATCGACCAGCACGAGAGAGATACCTTCATGTTTAGGTTTGTCAGGTGAGGTCCTGACCAGAACAAAAATATAGTCACAATGCGTCGCGTCACTCGTCCATGACTTACGACCATTAACAATATAATTATCCCCCGCCTTTTCCGCCTTGGTTGCCAAACTCGCTAAATCTGAACCAGCACCCGGCTCTGAATATCCCATGGCCCAGCCGCCATCGCCACGCGCTATCTGTGGTAACCAGCGTTGCTTTTGATCATCAGTGCCTAACTCAAGAATAGTCGGCCCTATATAATTGACGCCTCGACCCGTTAGCGGTGTACGAGCTTCGATGCGCTTTAATTCATCAATCAAAATCGTATATTGATCCCGGTCAAGTTCAGCGCCACCGTATTGCTTCGGCCAGGTCGGCACGGTCCAACCTTTGTCAGCCATGCGTGTTAACCACAGCGCTGTATCTGGCTCCAACTCAATCGATCGACTGCCGAAGGGAATTTGTCCTACTCCACGCGCACCTGGTGGGCAGTTCTGCGCTAACCAATCACGCGTCTCTTCTCTAAAATTTTCCAGATCACTCACCGAGAAATTACCTCCTGCATATACTTCTAAAACCCCTTTAAGATATCACAAATCAAAGCGCGAAAACCCACCCGATGCGCTGCCGAGCGTATTGAGATCATCAAAATGAGCCGGTAAAAAAGTCGGCTACAAATCTTGGGGTTTGGCCTAAATAACGGTGTATCTTCCTGTATCCACCGAAGAATATATCCTAACGCTCTCGATCACTGCGCTTTATCAACGCTTAAGTCTTATTCGATGCACCCTCACCCAATCTGGAACCGAATCAATCCCATGCAGATTTATCGATACGCAATGCCCACTACGCGTCTTAAACTCTGCCTTAGTGCATTCCCTAAAATCGCCTCCAAGCAAAGTCCTACAACACTTCTACGCATTCGTTTGATTTTAGTTTTCTCATTACTTTTATTGCCCGAGACTACACAAGCCGAACCGACCATCGCGATTTCAGATGATGGACACGGGATACAACTCCATGAAGACGGCAGCTGGATCTTTCTGAGCGAGGATCGATTTGCAACAACCTCACAGGGGACGCCAATTCGACTGAGACAAGACGGTCACCGACAAACTCCAACTGGCGCCAGACACCACTTCATCATTGCAGCTTAGAGTCAGTGGTGCACCTCGATAGTGAGGTACAGAATATCTTAAAGTCAAAATAGCACCGGTGTTGGGATGCCGCTGCTTTACCGGATGTTTAACTTTCTCCAAATAGCACACACGCGGGCAACTCGATGATCAGATACTTAATATCTTCAGTCGGATTTTACGTCTAATCTACCTTCGAGGTTTTACGACGTTTTAACTCATCAATGATTTCTGTGTGTCGCTTTTCGTCTATTGCATAGCCGAAATAGAAGAACATGCCGATCACCGAAAATACGGAGGTAGCAGGACCAACAATAAAGCCAAGTTGCCAAACAACGTCACTACTAACTTCGCCGAGCGACGCGCCCCTTGGAAACTGAATGAAATCTAACAAGATGCCGCCAAAGATCAATCCAAGCGACGCAGTCAATTTCACCGCGAATGCCCTTGCTGAAAATAAAACCCCTTCTCGACGTTCCCCAACCTCAAGCTCGTGCTCATCGGCAATGTCCGCAAACATGGAATTCAGGCAGGCAAATACCATAACCGCAAAAAAAGCGGTGATTGACGCGCTTAGAATCAATACAACCAGCAAAGCGGTCGAACCTTGCGCTGGAAACCAGCTGACGCCACTCAACGCTAATACAATCGGCAAGTTAACATTGAACAATATAATGAACGCGCTACCAATCAGTGTCGGCTTCTTATCAAAACGTTTTGTAACGAAGGGGATCGCAATGACCGACAGGAACAAGCCTACAAAGCTGCCAATAGGCACAAACTTCAGTTGTTCAGTTGTCATACCCCAGAAATGAAAGCCCATAAACGGATTGAACACACCCTCGACGGAAAGAATAAACGTGGTTAGCATCATGCCAAAAAAGATCGCCCGGAAAGACTTGTTATTGAGTGCCTCACCCATCTCAACAAAAAGTTGTTTGAAACTGAAACGGGTCTGTTGATTCTCCGATGTCAGCTCTTGCAGATTAGGAATTTCGCGGTAGGTGCCTACGACACAAACAACTATGGCAAAAATAATCAGTCCGCTGCCAAACAAAGCCCAAGATGAATAAGCTGCTTCGTTCAGTAGAGCAGGATTAAATTCTTCGGTTGTCGGGAAAAAGAATATGTAGGAAGCGGGTATAAACAACGCAGCACCCATCACGCCAAAGAAGGTATTAAACGAGTACAGCGTGGAGCGTTGATGATAATCTCGCGCAAGCTCGGCACCAAGCGCGAGGTGAGGCACCTGAAAAAAGGTTAATGATCCTCGTACCAGCACAGCAAATGTCAGCAACCAAAACACATAACCAAGCTCGGAATCTAATTCCGGCGGATTAAAAAGAAAGTAAAACGTGATCGACAGCGGTATCGCAGCGGCAACAATAAAGGGATGGCGTCGGCCCCAGCGACTACGCATTTTGTCTGAAAGGCTACCCGCTATGGGATCAGTGAGCGCATCAAAAACTAGCGCGAGAGCCAGCGCAATACTCGTCGCCGTCGCGGAAACATGCAGCACTTGGTTATAGTAGAACAACAGAAATGTGTTGAAACCGGAGTTCTTAATCGCTTCGGAAACTTGGCCAAAGCCATATGACATCATCGTTGGCAGCGACAGACGATGCTCTGATTGAGCTTTAGGCTGACCTTGTAATAGTTGTTCAGACGACGGCTCAGACAAAAACGTCTCCCAAACTTTGTACCAACAACGTTGGCAACAGGCTTCGATTAGCCCTGTGGTTATCCTTCAGTAGGCACACCAATAGCAAAACTCGATTACTTATTTTGATCAACTCTACAGTTGATCCAAGGGGAGGGCAACTCGCCTGCTTATGTCAATGCTTTGAGCGCTTCATTGATATCGAGGCAGACAATAATTTCACGGATATGAGCAGGACAAATCTCTTGTCGAGTGTCGCGATAGAATTCTGCTAACTCGGCTTGCATCGCGTCAGCGACGACAACGTAGGTTTTAAGCCCTGTTATAGAACCATCTTGCATCGTTGCATTTGCCGCCAACATAAACAATTCGGAAAACTCTACATCCCAAAGGGCATTTGCAAAATCAATGATTTGATTAAAGCCAAGCATCCTTGGTTCTGACCAATAGTCACGCTCGTAATCAACGAGATCTTGTGCCGAAATGATATCGCTGCACGTGAGATGAATCAGCTTTAGATTCTCATCAATATTGACAGATAGTGACATTCAAAATTTCCTAAGACTTTAAGCCGATTTCATCCTTGAAACCCGCTGCATCCTAACCGAACGCTTAACCCTAATTCAAGACCTGTCACCAAAGCTTGAACGAAGTTTCACAGAGTCTTAAGCGCCGGAGGCAGGTAGTTAGGCATGCTGAAAAAAGGGCCTCGACTTTCGAAAGTAATGCCATCGAAACGGTTTCACAACTTTAATTCGACGCTCTTTTTAGCACCGGGAATAGTGTTGCCATATTCGAAGGGAAATTAATTTTTTTCAAAGTCGTGGGTAACGCCAACATTACCGGCGTAACAACCAAAGTCAGAACCGTCGCGAAGGACAAACCATAAACAATGCTACTCGCCAATTTAACCCAGTAAGCAGAGACTTGTCCGCCATAGACAATCTCGCGATTGATAATGTCGATACTGACATTGCTGGCCAATGGCAGCAGACCAAGAATCGTCGTGACCGTTGTCAAGAAAACCGGACGCAATCGTTGCGCGCCAGTCTTTACAATCGCATCGATAGATTCAATCCCCGCTCGTCGTAACTCATTATATGTATCAATAAGTACAATATTGTTATTGACGACGATACCCGCCAAAGCCACGATACCGATGCCGGTCAAGATCGCGCTAAAGGTTTGATTAAATATCAACAGCCCTAACAATACGCCGGCCGTCGACATCGCTACCGATGACAGAATCAGAGCAGCCTGATAAAAACTGTTGAACTGAGCAACTAATAAAACGAACATCAACAGTAGTGCCATCAAAAAAGCGAACCCAATAAACTGCAATGATTCGTTTTGTTCTTCAGAGGCACCGCGGAACTTAACCTTTATACGGCTGGCAATATCTGCCTCTTCCACCCATTGTTGAATTTGCATCACCTTCTTGTCGGCAACGATACCGGGGTTCACATTCGCGCGAACATCCATAATGTACTCGCCGTCAACTCGCTCGATTGAATTAAGCTTTTTCTTTGCTTTTCGAGTGACAAAATTGCTCAGGGGCACCGGGCCATTGACCGTCATCACCCGCAACTGATCGAGCGTGTTAGTGTTACGTTCAGAATCAGGATAGCGAAGGCGAATCTCAACCTCCTCTTCCGCATCATCCGGTCGATACTCACCTAAATATATGCCGTTAGTGACAAGCTGAACAGCCGCACCAACCTCGTTAATGTTGACGTTATACTGAGCCGCCTTGGCACGATCGACCTCAAGCACCCATTCTATGCCCGGCAATTCACGGGTGTCTTCGATATCTCTTAACCCGTCCACACTCTCAAGATAGTCTCGAATCTTGGTAACCGCGGGTTCTAGATCCTCCCTGTACTTGGAGGCGACCTGAATCTGAATGTCCTTTCCCACTGGCGGCCCATATTCCTGTTCGGCAATCTCAGTGGTAATGCCCGCGACCGGCGCCAGCTTTCTGCGCGCCTCCTCAAGAATTTCCCAGCCTGTTGTACCGGCAGCTTTTCCATCCATCTCCATAAAAATCATGCCGATCTGGTCAACCGGCGTACTATTGCCGCCTCGCATACCCCCTTGTTGGCCTGACGCCGTGCTGGTGAAATAACTTTGCACACCATCCAGTGGCATTAACGTCTGCTCTGCTTCGAGCATCAAATTACCGAGTTCCTCTTTAGAATAGTTACCCCGTGCGCTAATGCTGACACGGCCAAAGGTAGGATCTGTTTTAGTGAAATAGATAAAACCTGGATTGTTCGCACCGTAGGAACTATAGATGACATACAGAACACCGAGCACAAGTGCCAGAACGGTGACCGGATAACTCACAACCTTCTTCAGAAAGCGTGCATAGACGCCGGTGAAGCCACGCAAGGTAAGCACATCGCCATGTTCAAGGATGCGCAGTTGTGCCATCGACTTTTCATCTGTGCTACCGGCCTTGCCAAATAGCGCACCAAGGGTCGGGCCAAAGAAAAGCGCATAAAGTAATGAGCCCACCAACACGGCAAACACGGTAATGGGTAAATACATCATGAATTGGCCTGACGTACCGGGCCAGAAGAACAACGGCAGAAAAGCCGCCAACGTTGTTGCTGTAGATGCCAAGACAGGCCAAAACATGCGTTTCGATGCAGCCTTGTAGGCCTCCTTCTTGTGCATACCATTGGCCATTTTACGATCAGCGTATTCAGTCACGACAATCGCGCCATCGATTAGCATGCCTAAACCTAACAACATGCCAAACATCACCATAAAATTGAACGAGTAGCCCAAAGAATTGAGTACTAATAATCCAAACAGGAATGAAAACGGTACAGCTGCACCAACGAGAATACCCGAGCGTAATCCCATTGCAGCAACGACCATCACCATGACCAACGCCATGGCTGTGACGATATTGCCCTGTAACTCAGATACCTGCTCCTTCGCAAAACCGGATTGATCCTGACTAAAAATAACCGTTAAATCCTGCGGGTAACTTTTCGTCTTCTCTGCGACTAGCTCGCGTACCTTCTGGTTTAGATCAATGACATTTGCACCGGGTCGACGTAACACCTCGACAGTTAATGCCGGCTTACCATTGACGCGAGTATAACTGTCCCGATCCTTAAAGGTTCTACGTACCTCCGCAATCTTGTCGAGCGTTACGACAATATCATCGTTTGATTTGATGGGTAGACTGAAGACATCCGCACTCGACTCAATCAGGCCAGGCACCTTAATCGCAAATCGCCCTTGACCGGTATCCATTGCGCCAGCTGCAATAAGGCTATTGTTATTTCGTACCGCTGCAAACATTTCCTGCTGCGAAACGGCATAGTGTTCTAACTGCAGTGGGTCAATGACCGCTTCGAGCAACTCTTCTCGATGCCCTGACAGCCTTGCCTCTAAAACTTCCGGCAAGCTTTCCAGCTCATACTTTAAATCAACCGCTAGGTTATATCGCACCCGCTCCGGCACCGTATCGGATGTCAAACTAATCGCTATGACAGGGAAGTCAGAAATTGTGATACCTTTGATTATAGGTTCTTCAGCAGTACCAGGGATCTCTGATTGACCTCGATCAACCGCGGCACGCACTTCCGCAATAGCATCATCAGAGTCGAAGTCAATATCGAATTCCAACATCAATGTCGCGGCACCCTCTGTCGCGAATGCACTAACCTCTTTGACACCTTCGATAGATCGCACTTCACTTTCCATCGGTCGCACGATCAATCTATCGGCATCCTCCGGCGAAATACCGATATGTGGAATAACAACCATGACTAACGGAATCGTTATGTCGGCATCGGCTTCAACATTGATCGTGCTTCGCGCAACAGAGCCGGCCAACACCACCATTAATAAGATGCACAGGGTGACCCTGCTATTGTCGATCACGGCCTCTAAAATACGATGCATATCGGCTAGCCTCTGCCTGCTTGACGAACTTCGCTGCTGACTTCGCCGACAACCGCGCCATTAACCATAACTGGCTCAACGGTTTGGCTATGAAAAACGTTCTCTTGACCAAGAACAATAATCTGCACCTGCGCAGGCAATCCCGTTAACCAAACACCATCGATCGTATCGCTAATGATGGTAACCTCGATAAATTCAACTTGGTTCTCACTATTAACAATTTTGATACCAACCTTACCTTGGTCACTCAATGACAGGGCAGCTGGTGAAACCCGATGCGCCGGCACTGCATAAAGCGGCAAATACACATCCGCCGACAAACCCTGCCGCAGCGCGAAATCAGCATTGGAGATCTCAATCTCAACACGATAGGTGCTCGTTATCGGGTCCGCCGCATGGCTGATATAAGTCACCACGCCGTCAACCGTCTCGCCGGACTTCAACTTTGCTGTTGCCCCCGCACCCTCACCAATACTGTAAATCTGACCTTCGGAGATGTGCGCGACAATCAACAACGGGTCTGGATCAAGTATTTCAGCGCAGATACTTCCCACCTGCAGCACATCACCTATATTCACTGGTCGATCTTGAACCAAGCCTTTAAAAGGCGAACGAATGTCTCGATATTCCAAATCAAGCTCACGACGTTTGAGTTCAGCCCGCGCGTTAGCCAACGTTACATCAGCATTCGCCATGCTAACCTCACCTTGATAGCCACTTTGGTTCAGTTGGGACAAGCCTTTGTGTTCAAGCTTTGCATGCCGCAGCGCAGCCTTGGCTTTAGCGAGTTGAATCTTACTGTCTTCCAAGGACAGTTTGCATAACAGATCACAGGCCTCTACCGTCGCCCCCTTTTCACGAGGTAACGCAATGACACGCCCACTTGTTTCAGAACGAACCTGCACGGTGCGTTTCGCTTGCGTACGACCGTTAGCAATGACTTGAGCGATATACTGCTGCGCTTGGCTTGAGACAACACGCACGCGAGGCGTAATCTGCTCCGACCTGATTTCATCGACGACCATTTCAGCATCAATGCTATCGGCATCGAACACGCCAGAATACAACCACGCACCTAGTACCACCGCGATGATTAGCGCGATGGTGTAAGTCTTCTTCAAACTGACGTCTCCCTGTTTAATTTCGAAATAGGACTGCTGCAACCCTCGGCGACGAGTTTTACAAACACGCTCTGTCAGCTTTGGCTTTAGCTGGCAGCCGCTTGAGAACCTGCATTAGCGCCTTTGGGATTATCAAAGGTCAGCACGCCGTCTTCCAAGGCCGCATTTCGAACCATCTTTTTGTCTAAGATGTAATTCTGTGTATTTACCCAGGGGGCTTTTTCGCCCTGCTTGGGGAAAAGATGCATCACGCGCGACATGTAACCGGCAGTGAAGTCATCAATCCAAGGTTTACTTGGCATGTTCGAATCCTCAACCGGCAATACAGCGGTGCATTGACGCATCCCCAACTCATCCATTCGGTTAACCAGCTTACAGGCGTACTCGGCGGTCAAATCGGCACGTAACGTCCAAGACGCATTCACATAACCGAAGGTGTGCACCATATTAGGTACGTCGGAATACATCATGCCTTTATAACTGAAGGTGTCTGGGAAGTGGACTTTCTTGCCATCGACAAGAAACTCAACACCAGACATAACGGTTAGCTTTAAACCCGTGGCCGTCACTATGACATCAGCCTCTAACTCTTCGCCATTAGCAAGTTTTAAACCCTTTTCGGTAAAACAATCGATATGTTCAGTCACTACTTTGGCGCTGCCGGACTTAATTGATTGAAACAAATCCGAATTAGGCACCAAACACATTCGCTGATCCCATGGGTTGTAGGATGGCGTAAAATGTTTATCAACGTCATAATCAGGACCCAGTTCTTTTCTGACCATCTTCAACAGCATAGCTTTAACTTTCTCTGGCGCAGTACGCGTTCTTTCGTACATGAAACGTTGCAGCTTAATATTCTTGAACCGCGTAATCGCGTAGGCCCATTTCTCCGGCAGAATCTTGCGCAAGCCATTCGCTATCTTGTCTTTATCTGGCGCAGACACAACATAAGTTGGTGAACGCTGTACCATCGTCACATCGGCACCGTGTTCTGCCATTGAAGGCACTAACGTCATAGCTGTGGCGCCACTACCAATAATGATGACCTTTTTGTTTTTGTACTCGAGATTTTCAGGCCAGAACTGCGGATGAATGACCTCGCCTTTATAATCGTCCATGCCCTTAAAGTCTGGCGTAAACGCTTCTTCGTAATTGTAATATCCGCCGCACATAAACAACATGTTGCCGGCAATCGTTTTAACGGAGCCATCAGCCGTTTCAACGTCGACATACCAGCAGCCATCTTCTGATGACCAGGCTGCACTCTTAACGCTATGCTCAAATCGAATCTTGTCTCGAATATCGTATTCGTCTGCAGTTTCGTTAACGTACTTGCGAATTGACGGGCCATCGGCGATTGATTTGGCCTCGCGCCAAGGTTTGAAATTATAACCAAGCGTATGCATATCACTGTCAGATCGTATGCCGGGATAGCGAAACAGATCCCAGGTACCACCGACAGCCTTACGGCTTTCCAAAAGCGTGTAAGTCTTGCCCGGACAGTTTTGAATTAGGTGTACTGCAGCACCAATACCGGATAGACCTGCGCCAACGATAATGACATCCTGATAATCGATGGCGTCATTAGACATTTTCTTACCCGAATTAGTCTGTTCTGCTCGTGCTTCTGACATGCTTCCCCCTGACAAATTGACCCTATCTATAGACTCTATAACAGACAGGTTTTCCTAACCCCTAATAAACCACGTTTTAGTCAAAGGGTCAAAAGCCAAGTAACAGTAATATCGCTTTAAAACTCGGCTATCGCGCTAACCCGACCTATTTAAAGCGCGATTACAAGGGCCAAGCCAACCCATCCGACATCGGACGCCGCGACAACCAAAGTGTGGGTTTATCAGCAGCAACAAGTCTCCTAAAACAATACGTCACCTGCCATTGCCTTAGCCTACTGACGTATACCCGGCAGAAGCCTTGTGTTTTTATTTGATATCGACGTTAGCAGCGCTAACGCGTTGTATATATTGCGCACAGTAATAGGTCTTTACCTTGCTCAAATTACATTCTGGTTTGCCGGTGTAACACGCGTTATCGGTAGGGTTATCGATGGCAAGCTGAATAGGTTGACGCTCACCGACCTATTTATCGAACGGGTCAAAAGTCGAGCAATGGCCATGTACTTAATAGCCCTTTACTTAATAGCCCTGTCCACAAAAATAAAAAAGCAGCCCGGGTTGTATATAATGAAGCGCTCAAGGTTGAACGCGTCTAAACGTCTCTGAGTGATCTCAATATTAGTGTTACCCGTATATTTCGCTTACCACGGACAAGTCAGTACGGTATGACTGCCCTGTGCAGACGCAATAGACAACGCAAATCACCTAGGCTTTGATAGTGAACAGAATTAACCCAAAAAAGTTACTGCACAGCAAATGGACCGCTGTGAACCCCACAAACAAGGAAAGACACTTTTTAATATCAGAGCTTGAGTTCGATCAAGAAGGTGACATTACGCTCTGCCTGTTAGAAGCGGTCATATCGAATCGATCCGAACCGATTGTGTGGCAGACGCTAAAAAATAACGAGAAGTGGCTGCAAGGTTGGAAGTGACAAATTTAAACTGTCGTTCGCGCGTACCTTAAGTTCTGATTGCGGGTGCAGCCGAAAAGTTCAATCATATCTAGGATCCATTAGGCCGTTAGTGTTTCAACCGCTTAAATGTGAGAATGTAGCCCTTAAATGTTTCGTCAAGGTAGTCTGTATTTAGCGGTTTCTCATGTGCTGAAGTGAAACCAAACTCGATCATTCGATCACTCAATTTGGCTTTTCTACCACGGCCCGGATCAACAATAACCACCTCGCAACTAGGATTCGCATGCTTCTCAATGAAATTAGCCAATAGTTCAATATGCTCATCTTCGTACAGCAGGTCACTGCCAATGATCACATCAAACAAACCAAGACTTTCTTTTTTGTCAGCCCAGTCTACTTGCTCGAAGGCAATCTCGTCACCCTCATTGAGCAGTGCGTTTCGTTGTAGAAATTTTTGCGCCTCAGGGTGATAGTCAGTCGCGGTGATGTCTGCGCATTGCTTATTCAGCAACAAACTGGATAAGCCCATACCACAGCCAACCTCCAAAATTCGTTTTGAACCAACGTCGTAGTTATCCATAAAGTGAGCAAGCACCAAACTCGATGGCCAGAGCACGCCAAAAATTGGCCAAGTAGCAGATGAGATACCAAGACCTTCTGCAACACCTGCCGGGTCATGGAACTGCTGCTTATCACGAAGTGTACACAGATGAATATCAAGTTTACCAAACTCGAGGGTCTGGTAACGAAGTCGAAGATTTGTCATTAGGCGGCCTCAAAAAATGGGCGCTAAGCCAGCTATCTATACATAACATTAACAAACAGATAAATGACGCAACGAGATGTCAACTAGGTTATAGCACTTTGAATCAAAGACAAAGTGTTGGGCTGGTTGCAGTATGTTATCTAACAGGCAAATAGCTTTTTTATTCGATGAAGCCGTCAATATGAATTAGCGCCATTAGCATAGGGGAATCAACCGCACTGCAGCGCATTGCAGCAATCGAATCTGCTACGGCGAAGAACACTCGAACACCAAAATCTTTTTTTAGATACTTATCAAACATGGCGACACGCACTTAACTCAATACGCGCAAGGCACAATAACAAAAGAGAGACTACGCTCGGTGATGGCTGTGTTAAATGGCTGACTGGCGTTACCCATGCTTGCGGCACCCTGGCGAGAAATCCAAACGAAAAAGGCGAACCATGATTTATCGTCAAATATTTGAGGCTAATTAATAACAGTCAACGGGCATAAACGGGTAAACTATCGAGTCTTCTAAGTTGAATATTTCTCGTTAATCAGATGGATAAGTACTCGTGAGTGTTAAACGATTAACTAGGGTCGCACAACGAATGGCCATGCATGCGGTCAGCGGCTTTTCCTGTATGCACCCTTGTTTAGGAGAGTGCTGTTCACGACATGACTTAAGTTATGTTGAGGTAGACCTTATTTACGCACGTTTTCAACCTGTCATTAGCGACCCGACAACGGAGTTAAACTTGGCAGCTGCGGCTCTGCGTGAAAAATTTCAGGAAGTGTTGATCAAAGAGGGTCTTAAGCCTTCAGCGATCATTAGTGCGCTTGCCACCTTCGATTTCGAAAGCGATCACTGGCCAATGAGCTGCCACGTTGCTATTGCCACAGTGCAATATGGTGTACTCGGATACGCCGTCGATAGCACCGGCGCGCCTATTCAGATATCAAAGTTGGCTTAAAAATTTGGCTGCTACATTGGCCCGATGGTTTGGCTGCTCCGAAAAGAACGATTAAAAATTGTCCATAGTGAGGCAACCTGTTTTCCCTAAAAAGCTTTGAAGCCATCGCCTTCACCCCCGTTACATTGATCGAAGCAATATTCGCGTCAGGCTCGCGATAGAGTCAGATCAAGAGCAAGCGCAACAAAAACGTTAAACCATTTGAAGGACATCCGTTATTCGATGCCTTCGTCGTGGAGGAATGCATCGTTCCACTTTTGACTGTGATAACATTTTGAACTTCAGCAAATGATAAAAAAACTAAACTTCGTTGAGTACTACTCACTCGATAAAAATTACATTGCCACGCTATTGCAAGAAAACATATACCCGGCTGGACCGCAGTAGACAACCTGTTCCAACTCACCATTTAAGAGATTATATTTTTGAAGAACCTACTCATATTTGAAGCATCACTCGAACGTCTCAACACCCGTTTTGCATCCTACGACGGACTGAACCTACTCGCTTTTACAAAGGACGGCACGATTCGAAATGGCGACGTTGAAATTAAGGGCAAGGCGATGTTTGACCTTCCTATCCATGCCAGTTGGTTGAGCTTCGAAGGGCCTCGAGAACTATTGCCTACCTTTTGCAGCTTGCAGGTTAAGTCACAGGCTTTGGAGTTTGTTCAAACCGCATCCGCTGGGCTAGACAATGTGTTTTTTAAACAACTGGCAAAAAAGCCTATTCAGTTATGTAACAGCGATGCACAGGCACTCTCAATTGCAGAGTATGTTGTTTCGAGTCTACTGTTTCGGTTACAGCGAGTTGACCAGCGTTTAGCGTTACAACGCAACAATGAGTGGAAAGAATTTGTGTTTCGCGAATTAGCTGAATGCCACTGTCTCGTGCTTGGCTATGGCAATATTGGCTCTAGGATTGCCGATCGACTACGCGCATTCGAAAGCAAAGTATCCGTCATTAGACGACAAGCCGCAGAGATTGAAGGTATCGCAAAAACAGGCACCGTTGCTGACTTGCCAGATATGTTAGGTGATGTGGATGTCGTAATCGCAGCTGCCGCATTGAACGATGACACCGATCAGTTGTTTGATCGGACTATGTTTCAACGGTTTAAACCCGGCACGATCTTCATCAATATCGCACGTGGCTCCATGGTAGATGAGACAGCTTTAAGCGAGGCTCTCGACAATGGGCAGGTCAGCTACGCCGTGTTGGACGTTTTTCAACAAGAGCCGTTACCCGCAGAGCATCGATTTTGGGACGATGAGCGAATTTTAATATCCGCGCATGCATCGAATGCTGGATCTGGTCGCGAACAACGCGGTGATGAGCTGTTCTTTGAAAATCTCGACAACTATCTGAACGGAACCAAAATGCGGAACCTGGTCGATCTCGCCAGCATTTAACCCGTTGCAACTTGCGTCAAGCGCGGTATGCGGCGTCCAATATAAATTCAAATATTGCTTGGCAACGCTATTTGCATGCAGCCAGCCTTGATCAACATCAGCTGCTCGCGTTACCCGCGAGCTGACGATAAAAACGTCTACTGGCTTGCGTATCAGTCTTCTCAGGTGCAAATAGGATAAACAGCAATATCACGATGATCGGCAATAGCGTTGCAGAGAAAGTCGGATCCTTCCATTCACCCAAATACAGGGTTAACTCATACCAAGCTTGAGCGAACCCGCCGCTGCTCGCATAGGTTTTATCAAATAACGTATTCAGGCCCCAGTGCAGCAAGCCGCCAAAGAAGCCAACCGCCATCCCCCAAAAAGCCGCTCGCTCGCTTGTGCGTTTGACATAGAATAAAAAGGTAATCGCAATTGCCGGCGGCACGACTAACGCAAAGCCTAATAACAAGAGCTTCAAAACTGAACCCAACGAATCCTCTACTAACCAGGCAATCGTCGTCGCCGTTAGTCCATAAAGTACCGTCGTTATTTTATAAGCCCTGACTTTGGTGGCAGGCGTAAAATTACTCGAACCGGGCACCCAGTCGTTTACAAACATCGTCGCGCTACCAAGCAAGATCGGAGCGCCCGAGGAAATTAGTGCGGCGAGCACTGCAGCTAATGCAATGCCACCGATTATCGGACCCGCATCCGTCGCCAACTGAGTGATCGTAATGTAGCCCTTTAAACCACTCTCTGCGCCATATTTCGCTAACGCCTCGAGCCCAACCAAACCGGCCAAAAACGGCATTGTCGCAGCAAGTAGGCCAGCAATAAAAAAGGCCGGTAACAGTGTCGATTCGGATTTGGCAGCGCTTGAAAAGTTGGCGTAAACTGATGCGGCTGGCGTGTGCAGCGTTGCGGAGAAAAACAGCGCTATGATTGATGCCCAACCGATACCCGCATAACTCCACCAACTCATTTCGTCCTTACCCGCAACAGCTAGGGCATCGTTTACGCGCATCACTGTTGCAGACCAGCCTCCCATATCCTGCATGACAACCCAGGCAACCAGCGCCAAACCGCCGATAATTACACCACAATGGATGACATTGGTAATGGCCGTGCCCCGCAATCCGCCCATGACCGTAAAGACTAAAATAACCAAACCACCAATGTAGACACCGTAGACAAAAGGTAAACCGGTAACGCCGCTAATAATTGTGCCGATGATGAAGGGTTCAATAATATTGACGATGAAATATTCGGCCTGCACACAAAGACTCGTTAACGCTTGGCAGCGTTTTGAACCAAAGCGTTTTTCAAAAACCTGACCAACACTACTAAGGGCAAGCCTCCTATAGGGAACGGCAAAAAAAAGTCCGACCAGTAACAACGCGGTAAATGAGTTAACACCATACCAAAGCACGCCAACGCCATTGTTCATGACGTCACCGGCAACACCGTAAGTGCCCGCCCCGCCGATTCGAGTACCTGCAACACCCGCAGCCAACATGATGACACCCATGGTGCCGCCACCGGTTGCCCAATCGCCTGACCCTTTCTGGCGTCTGTCGATGTAGAACCCAATCAGGGCAAAGCCGGCTAGATAGCCAACGATAATTATTGTTGCCATGAGATTTCTCAATTAGATAGTTAGGTACGATTATTCGCTAGCTCACCGATTGAAGTAAGCTTGGAGACAACCGCGATTGCTGCGACATAATACACACAAATGAATCGGTGTCGCTTTTTACGCGTTAGCAGCAAACTCCGAGATTTCATCACCGGCGATACGGGCATGGAACATCAATCGAGGCACGGCAAGATCCCAGGGACAGGCTTGGTGCAATAGGCAACGGTTATCCCATATCACCGCATCGCCGGGTGTCCAGCTATGATGGTAAATACGTGGCGCTTGGCAGGCATGTACCATGAGCTCATCCAACAAAGTCTCAGATTCAGACTCACTTAACCCGGGTATGCCGTAGGCATGTCGGCCAATCAACAACGACTTTCTACCGGTTTCGGGATGCGTTTTAACGAGTGGTCTAAGGGGCGGGTCTTGATCATGAAAGCCGTAGCCGCTATAGCTGCCTTTATCTTTTTTAGAGTCATGACCTAGTTTCATTTGACTATAATGTAACGAGTGATAAGCAGACAAACCTTCCAGTTTTTCTCTCATATCCGCATCGAGACAGTCATAGGCCGCCCGCATATCCGCCCAACCAGTTTCACCGCCGCTGGGGGGAACTATGTGTGCGGTGAAAACAGCACCTTTTGCCTGCACAGGCATGTACGTACTATCGGCATGCCAGCCCATATTACCTTTTAACACTTTCACCGCATCGTCGTCTTCTGGTCGAACGGAACCATCCTTTCGAATGTTGGAAATGGGCGCAAGGGGAAACTCAAGCTCGCCAAATCGACGCGCAAAATCAACCTGCTGCTCATTGGTCAAATGCTGAGTAGGGAAAATTAACAAGCCGAATTCTAACCAACAGGCATACAGTTGGGAAAAGGTTTGGTCATCAAGATCGTTGAGGTTCAGACCCGTTAATCGCGCACCAAAACTCGCATTGGGTACAGGCTCCACTGTGAAATTTGTATTCGTCACCTCGTGCTCCTTTTATTTTTCAACAATGAGATTAGGCGCTCGCTTGTTGGCAAAGATTATCTGATGAATCTATCTTACAAGGTTTTTAATCGGGTTAGTGCGGGCGCACATTGAGGCAGGCCCACACTCGCTGATTAACATACACCTTTTTTTATCGATCTAAAAACGAAAAATGCGGTGACTATCTACGATAGCCCCGCATTAAGATTTTCACTGTCTACGTATGCTAAAAGATTAAGCGCCGTGTCGAAGTACCTGCCCCGCCCGAGTACCTGTTAGCTCACCATCAACCAGGCTTAGTTGTCCGTTCACAATCGTTGCCTTGAAGCCTTTCGAACGTTGAATATAACGCGGCGCGCCCTGAGGAAGGTCGTGCACCAATTCAGGTTGGCATTCACCGACCGTATCTGCATCGAAAACATTGATATCCGCACGCATGCCCTCTTTGATTAAGCCTCGGTCATCCAAGCCAATCACCTGAGCTGGACCCGAGGTCATCTTCTTGATGGCTTGACCCATTGAAAAATAACCGGTCTCTCGCTGCCAATGAGACAGGACAAAACTGGACCAACCGGCATCACAAATTTGGGATACATGGGCGCCAGCGTCACCCAGACCCGGGTAGATGTTATCACTCTTAAATAAATCAGCCTGTTCCTCAAGGTTCGTTGCGAACATGCGGAAGTTAAACAATGCGCGACCATCGGTTTCACGGGCTAACCGCAGGAAAGTCTCGGACCAGTGCTCACCCGCCAACTCGGCTTGGTCGAGCAGATTTTGAGTCGATGCGTACAACGGGCGTTCCTCAGAGCCGAGGAAGAAAACAGACTCAATCGGGACACGGGATGCCTCCGGGCGTTTCGCCTCTTCAATTAACTTAGCTGCAAACGCGTCATTCAAAATTGCGGCAAGTCTTGCATCAAAGTCTTTACTTGAAAGTTCACGCCACGCCTCTCCCTTAAAAGGCAATCCAGCTTGCAGCCCAAACATATACCCTGAACCACGCACGTGAGATATTGCTGTGATATTACGGTTTTCACACAGTTTGTCTAAGGCATCGGCGGACATCTTACCGTTACCTTTATCAGGGCCTGTACCGTAACTAAACAGAACGCGAGAATTTTCAGTATCAGCAATTTTGCTGAGCACCTCGAAGTCAGCACCAACCGCCTGAACCAACGCATTCTTTGGCCCAACTGCTCTAGCAATCGCCTCTAACTCACTAACATCGGCAAAGGTACCAGGGATTGATCTTCCATCAGGCCCCTTATGGGGTTCGTATCGGTTGGTAGAGAATCCAAATGCACCTGCGTCAATTGCGGTGGCAACGATGTCAGCCATCTGCTGTTTTTCAGCTTCCGTCGCTTGTTCTTCTACCGACCGCTCACCCATGACGTAATAACGAATCGCACTATGACCCACCAAACCGGCAACGTTTACAGCCGTGCCAAGCTTCTGGATTGAATCGAGATACTCACCATATTGTTCCCAGTCCCAAGCTAGACCTGTCAAAATTGCCTGCTTAGGGATGTCTTCAACTGTTTCCATCATGCCCGCAAGCAGTTCGCGATCTTCGGGTTTACACGGTGCGAATGTAACACCGCAGTTACCAATCAAGGCCGTGGTCACACCATGCCAGCTGACCGGCGTCATATCCGGGTCCCAACCAATCTGAGCGTCAAGATGCGTGTGTATATCAACGAAGCCGGGCGTCACCATTTGCCCGGTAGCGTCAATTTCCGTCTTTGCCGTTCCGTCGACGACGCCGACGGCGGCAATAAGACCGTCCTTGATTGCCACATCACCTTTAACCGGTTCCGCACCTGATCCATCAACGATGGACCCACCTCGAATTACGATATCGTATGTCATCTCCACCCTCTCAATTTCGTTTTAGTTTTATCTAGATTAGCCTGACGCATTCTGATCGTCAAAGTGACGCTGCTGTATCTGCCGAGCGGCTGAAACGAGTGGGCTTGACGGATTCACAAAAATCTACAACGAGACATATTTGGCAATTGTGGAAAATATAAGCTTCGGATCACAACAGGATGTGTACTTAATATATGATCTACAAAGAAATATCCCTAAGGGGATAGAATCGTCTCAACAAAAAATTAACCGCAACGTCAGTAACAACCTACTTGACAGGAAATATTATGAGAAGAGCCGCCATTGTTAGTCCATTGCGAACCCCGGTAGGAAAATATCAGGGCGCCTTGCAATCATTCAATGCAGAGGATTTAGGCGCACTCGTCATTCGTGCATTAGTGGACCGATCAGGCATTGATCCTGAACGTATTGAAGAAGTTATTTTTGCACAGGGCTACCCAAGCGGTGAAGCACCTTGCATAGGTCGTTGGGCCGCACTTGCGGCTGACTTACCCTTGCATGTCTCAGGCACACAAATTGATCGCCGTTGTGGTAGCGGTCTGCAGGCGGTTGCTAACGCCGCAATGATGATACAAACCGGCGCAGCGGATGTCGTTATTGCCGGTGGTGCGGAGAGCATGAGCAACGTTGAATACTATACAACCGACATGCGCGCTGGCGCACGCAGCGGTTCAGTCACCCTACATGACAGACTTGAACGGGGTCGCGTCAGATCTCAACCTGAAGCACGCTTTGGTCATATCTCTGGCATGATCGAAACCGCAGAGAATCTTGCAAACGAGTACCAAATCACGCGCGAGCAAGCCGACGCTTACGCCATGCAATCACAACAACGCGCACAAGCAGCTTGGGATGAAGGCAAATTCGATAATGAACTCGTGACGATTGCTGTACCACAAAAGAAGAAGGATGATCTCATCTTTGATCGTGATGAGGGTGTACGCGGCGCAACATCAATGGAGTCGTTAGGAAAATTGAGAGCGCTTAACGAAGGCGGAATTGTCACAGCGGGTAATGCGTCACAGCAGAACGATGCCGCTGCAGCATGTCTGGTTGTTGCTGAGGACAAGCTTCAGGAACTGAATCTTGACCCGAGCGCCTGGTTTGTCTCCTGGGCAGCTAGCGGCTGTCATCCCGCGACCATGGGCATCGGTCCGGTACCCGCTGTCGAGAAATTATTTGCGCGCAATAATATCGGCTGGAAAGACATTGACCTGGTCGAGTTAAATGAAGCATTCGCCTGTCAGGTACTGGCGGTTTTAAAAGGCTGGGGCTGGCAAGATATGGATAAATTGAACGTAAACGGTTCCGGCATATCACTCGGACATCCAATTGGCGCTACCGGTGGCCGTATCATGGCGACAATGCTGAATGAACTACATCGTCGCGAAGGTCGCTATGCACTAGAAACCATGTGCATCGGCGGCGGGCAAGGGATTGCGGCGTTATTTGAAAGAGCGGTTTAACCGCTCTCATAAAAACCGCCGCGTGACGCTCTAGGCGCTAACATGCGCCTTAATCAGTTCGAGCACGGCGCCTTGATATCGGGGAAACAGTGCGTGCCCCATACCCTTTTGTATTTCTAGCTTAGCGCCGGGAATAACTTCTGCGGTGTGGATCCCCCCCTCGACGGGCACCAATGGGTCCTTGTCACCATGAATAACCAGTGTAGGTACTGAAACCGTTTTTAGGCCTTGTGTACGTGACCCACTTGCCATAATACCAGCGCGTTGTCTTGCGGCACCTATGGGGTAAAACTGTCGCTCAATAATCGCACGCGTATGATCCCTAGCTTCCGCATCATCCGTAAATCCATCACCGCCGACCACTTTTCGATTCTTCAAGTTATGCTCAATTAAAAGGTCAATATCGTCCGCCGCGGGTCCCGGTTGTGTGAGTACATCAATGGCCGCTTGCGTCGGCGATGGTAAAGACGGGTCACCCGTCGTCGACATAATGGATACCATACTATGCAGTCTGTCGGCATGGTCTATCGCCATCTGCTGGACAATCATGCCGCCCATTGACACACCAACAACGTGGGCTTTTTCTATTTGCAGCACATCAAGCAAACCAATGCCGTCTTTCGCCATATCGTTTAGTTTGTATGGTACTGACGGTGTTTTGCCTGCCATCAGATCTGCAAACAGCACTTCAAAATCCGGCATGCCGGCGGAATCAAACTTACTACTCAAACCGACATCGCGATTATCGTAGCGAACTACATGAAAGCCGGCATCGACTAGACCTGATACAAACATCTGTGGCCAAGCAATCATCTGCGCGCCCAGCCCCATTACAAACAATACAGTGGGGTGGCTGCTATCACCGAATGTTTCATAGCAGATATCAATGCCGTTCGCTTTTGTCATCTGTTCCATATTTGCTCCGTCCTATTTCAAAAATTTGTGAGGGGTATTTGCAACCCTGAACTATTGTTAGCGCGTGCCCGCTGTCGTTATCTAATTTGATCAGTTGACCTTCTGACTTTCTCGCTTTCTGACACACGTGCACTTTTTTTTATTATCAGTCGACGACGCGAAAATACGCTATCACGAATATGTTGAAAAGCGCTATGGTATTGTCCACCTGAATGGACCTAGTAATGGCCCATCACATGTGACAAGAACGCTTTACCAAAAATGTTATTACGACACCGATCACGATTGAGCGGTCAACTTTGAATTTGACACGGGTTTAACCACATGAAAATTGATGCAACTATTGGCGCAGATCTAAAAAAAATCGCCGACCAAGCCAGACGGCTCGAAGCCATCGGCTATAATGGTATTAAGGTTGCCGAGCTCGAACATGACCCTTTCTTGCCGTTAACACTTGCCGCGGCATATACCAGCAAAATTGAATTGATTACGTCTGTTGCTGTTGCCTTTGCCCGAAACCCGATGAGCATGGCGCATCTTGCACATGACCTGAACGCGTTTAGTGATGGCAGATTCATTCTTGGACTCGGCACACAGGTAAAGCCGCATATTACCAAGCGCTTCGGCATGCCTTGGCATAAAGCGCCACGACAGATGCGAGAGTTCATTAACGCCATGCATAATATCTTTGATTGTTGGTATGACGGCTATGATCTTGAGTTTGAGGGTGAATACTATCAACACACGCTAATGCCAAAGACCTTTACGCCAAAGAATATCGCGGCGGATCGACCGAAGATTCTGCTCTCTGCAACCGGCCCATTGATGACGAAGGTCGCCGCAGAAACAGCCGATGGGCTCATCATGCACCCCTTCTCAACCGAGAAGTTTATTAGAGAAGTGAATATCCCCGCTATCGAAGTAGGCCTGCAAAACAGCGATTTAAAACGCGAGGACTTCACGATCGACTTTGCGCCACTCATTGCTACCGGAAAAAGCGATGAAGAGATTAACGCAGCAAAAGAAGTAGCAAGAGGTCGAATTGCGTTTTACGGATCGACACCCGGTTACAAGATGGTGCTGGATGCGCATGGCTGGGGTGAACTGCAACCCGAACTCAACTTCCTTATGAAACAACATCGCACCGAAGAAATGGCGGCATTGATCAGTGATGAGATTCTCAACGAATTCACCATCATTGGAAGCCCCATGGAGGTCGCCGCCGAGATGCTGCATCGGTTCGGCGATATTATCGACCGCAGCGCATTTACCGCACCCACCCTTAGCGATGACGCTATTGCAGAAGTGCTCGCCTACTTTCATGCTGGCGAAACCTAAATATTGATTCAAACCTCGCACAAAACGCGTTAATTGACGCTGAAATTTGCTGTCTTGATTCTGTAAATACGTCACTATAAATAGGACCAATGGTCGTATCACAACTCTTGAACCCGCTTGCCGCCTCTTAAAAAATCAGCGATGTTTGATCAGCGAACAAACCGGATCTTCGACCGCGCAAGCATCCTGTCAACACAAAGCCGGCCACATAATCTTGCTTGTCCTGCGTCAAGAAACCACCTGAAGCACATTCAAGATCGGTGAAAGCCCTATTATTGCTGGCTTTGGGCACTTTTATGCGGTTTTTCGCTCACACACCTCAGTTCACTCTGAGCTAGCTTCAGGTCCGCCGGACGCGGTCTTTTACCCGTTCTTGACAATCAACCGACAAAAAATCATTTCCCAAACCAAAACAAAATTGCAGCCGTACAAAGGAGGCACAACGATGTTTGTGGTCCAAAAATGCCGAAAAACATCAAAACACAGAGCTATTTTGAAAAAGAAGGTAAAACTTTATTTGTACTTTCGCCCAGAATTATTACAATGCGCGCCTTAGAAGATGTTGTGTTTCAGGAAAAAGTCCCCATTGAGAGACTCCCGCGAGAGAATGCTGGTTCGAACAGGTCTTCCTCATCGCATAAAACGACAGTAAAACAATCACACCAAGGCTCGTCCTTGCTCATACACCGGTCCCGGAGGATTATGTGGCTCAAAGCGCTTTAGACTTGAACGTTTGGAAAGAAATTGCAATCGCAAAACAAATACTTATCAAGGCAGCGACAGATACGCTGGGACTTGACCCTGAGTGCAATGATGACGAACTAAAAGTTGAGCTCGACAAAGCCATGCAGCAGATTAAAGATGCTGACTCTCAAGTTACCAAAGCAAACGCGATTAATGCCGGTATCGTTGGCGACATCCGCGGCAAGCTTGAGGCAACTCAAAAAATTCTCAAGGACGTCGAAGCAAAGAATCGAAGCCTCGAAGAACAAAATTCAGCTCTCATAAACCAAGTCGAAGTCAATCGCCTGCAGAGCCTCAAGGATATCGAAAAGACAGCGACGCAGTTGGACGAAAAGAATCGCGCCCTCAAGGCGATCAATACCGCACTTGCCGACTCGCCAGAAAATGTTGTTAAGAAGATGAAGCAGTTGAACAAGAAGAAGTTCGACGAGTCAACTGCCAGAAAGAGCGCTGAAGCCATCGCCAAGACTTTGAAGAAAGAAAAGCAAGAGCTTGAAAAGAACGTTAAAGGACTTGAAGCAGACAAGGAACTCGCTACGAAGCTTGCCGAACAGCATCGTGAACTGCACACATTCTCAAACGAGCAGTACACCGAGCTTAAAGAGCTTAGTAAAGATGATGAATCACTCAAGAGCGTACCAGAGCTTGATGAAGTCATCCTGAAACCGTTCACTACCGAAACAGAAGAAGAAGACGCTTAAACGATACAATTGTCCTCCAACCCCTTCACTGGTCCGCTTAGAACGCTATTCTCCCCGCTTCTCAGTAAATTGGAAGCGGGTGATGACCCTTACGTTTATAAGCCATCTCACCGATTTATTCTAATTTTCATGAGCTGTCTATTCCTCGGCCTGGCAATCGGTGTTTATGTCTTTATGCCCGAGACAGATCCCGGCTATTGGTTCCCTGTCGTTGTGTTTGGCGGTGCGGGCCTAACCGGTTTAATCACAGGACTATTGGGGAAAAATCGCGCCGTGGCAAAGTTATGGGGCTCTCGCTAGTAATCGCCAACGCCCCCGTCATTGATTCAACTGGTTTTACAGACCATCGATCGCAGGTTGTAGACAAGCGCCGCCCATCTCTCGCATAAAACAGGTTCGCTCATTCACATGTTGTTTAAAGCCGAAGACGAAAACACCCTGTATATCTCACGCCGTGATGTCGATGAAATATTTGGCAGCTACAGTCCACACAGCTTTATGCTGGAAGAAAAGAATTGGCTCACAGTCGAACACTATTTCAATGCAATGAAATTCACCAATAGCCAATACCAAGAAAAGATACTGCGGGCACCAACGCCGGCGAAGGCACAAAAGCTGGGTGCAAATTGGCTAAATCGTTTTTTTTGGCAAAAACAGCCTGACTGGAAAAACCGTCAAATCGTCTATATGACGCGTGCAATCTATTCCAAGTGCAAGCAGCACAGCCATATAGCCGAAGCCCTACTAGCGACAGGCGACAAGCGTATGGTCGAGAATTCCCAATACGACTATTACTGGGGTTGCGGGCGCGACCGCCGTGGTCAAAACAAATACGGCGAAGTGCTCATGAATGTGCGAGACAAACTTGCTGCGGAAGCTTAGGGGCACGTCAATATAGCGCTGGTGGACGAGCTCTAAAGGACTAGCTCTGCAACACATTATCCCCTTCGCGATGTCGACGAATATTGTCGTTAGCCGTTGGGTCATCACCTATCTGTACAATGGTCTTACCAAAATTCTGTCCCGAGAGCATTGCACTAAACGCCTCTGGAGCGCGTTCGATTCCCTGCCAAAGATCTTCCTTATATTTGATCAAACCTTCTTTTACCCACTGCCCCATTTCACTCAAAAACTGTTGCTGGTATTCATCAACAAAATTACCGACAAACAAGCCGTGTACCTGTACCTGCTTGCGTTCAAAAAACGGTGCGCCCTGCTGATGCCAAACTTCCTGAGGAGACAAACCATCCTCGTTGCCATATTGAGAAATGATTCCACACAAACTAATTCTGGATTGCATATTAAGTAATGGCAGAACAGTCTCATAGACTTCACCGCCGACGTTTTCAAAATATATATCAATGCCATCGGGACAGGCTTGCGCCAGTTGTTCCGCAAAGTCTTCATCACGTCGATTCAGACAAGCAGAAAAGCCCAGCACGTCCTCTACGAAGCGACACTTCTCCTGCGACCCTGCGATACCAACAACCCTGCAACCTTTGATTTTTGCGATCTGACCCGCATTTTGACCGACGCCACCAGAGGCTGCAGAAACAACGACTGTTTCACCCGGTTTCGGCTGGCACTGAAGGTAAACGCCTGAGTATGCTGTTAGTCCAAGCATTCCAAGTACGCCTATGGCGGTTGATATCGGTGCAATAGAATCGTCGAGCTTTCTTGGCAGCATGTAGTTAAAAACAGATATGTCCTTGCCCGTCAGACCATATTGCTGCCAGCCATTGGTATTAAAAACCAGGTCCCCTTCGCGGTAATCCGCATGACGGCTCTTGGTAACTTGCGACACGGTTCTGCCATGGCAGACCTCGCCGATCAACTCAATACCAGAGCGTCTTCGGCCCCATTGATAAGGGTCAAGAGAAAGATAGATTGTTCGACTGGCGAATTGATGTTCGGCGGGATCAAGGACAGTCTTACTATCCATTTTAAAGTCACCGTCACTTGGCCATCCGGCGACCGGCGTTCTTGCCAGTACCCATTGCTTGCTCATTATTGTGTCTTGATCGCTCATCAACTAACCCGCTTTAATCCTGTTTGTCGGCTTGGAGTATACAAGCATGACCGTGTTGCATGGCAATGTTGTATAACAGCGTAAATAAGTTGGTAGGAAGAGATTGTTGCCTAGTTCCGTAATGGTATAGTGATCGCCGATTGGCGGACTAAGCAATCGGCATTGCGTAGCCGTTGTTTCAACTAACGCAGCGCTGACAAAACCAACAAGAACAACAATAACAACAATAATAAGAAGTACCCGACACTTTCACCGCTAAGGGGCACCACTACCATGACAAAGACGATGAGCAGAACAACAATCATAGCGCTCACAATGATCATTTTGGGTTCATGGCTCGCAAGCTTGATTCAAACAGACAATGGTCAGGTCGAAATTAGCGACATTCGATTCCTTGGTAGCGCAGGTCAAACAATGAGTGCCTTACTGTATCGACCTCGGCACGCGACCATAGACAGCCCACAACCCGCAGTACTTGCTGTGCACGGTTATATCAATTCCCGCGAAACGCAATCCGGCTTTGCCATTGAAATGGCGCGACGCGGCATCGTTGTTCTTGCGCTTGATCAGACTGGCCACGGCTACTCTGATGCACCCGCTTTTGCTCATGGCTTTGGCGGCCCTGACGGGCTCGCTTATTTACGCAGCCTGCCGTTTGTCGACACCCACCGTATCGGTCTTGAAGGTCACTCTATGGGCGGTTGGACAGTATTGATGGCTGCCGCGGCCGACCCAGACGGGTATGAGAGCATGGTACTGGAAGGTTCATCAACCGGCACTTTCGGCACCAATGAAGGCACACCGGTCTTCCCACGCAATCTTAAACTTGTCTTTAGTCGCTACGATGAGTTTTCAGAGTTCATGTGGGAAAGCCCTATTGCAGACAATATTGTAGAAACGCAGAAATTAAAAACACTGTTTGATAGCGAGACGACCATCGAGATAGGCAAACGGTACGGATCAACCAAAGCAGGCACAGCCCGAGAACTTAGCATGCCGCCTGTTACACACCCCGGCGATCATCTCTCAACCGAGGCAATCGGCGATGCAGTCGAGTGGTTTAATGAAACACTTGCTCCAGATGAAAGCTATTCAAAGACCAATCAAACTTGGTACTGGAAAGAACTAGGCACGCTCATTGCGCTAATCGGCATTTTTCTAATTATCCTACCGATCTGTGATGCCTTGTTAAATGGAACTTTCTCTGGTGTCGTGGTGGCCCCACCACCGGTTTATGAAGTTAACAAAAGTAGTTGGATCATCATTGCCTTAATCACCGCCGCGATTCCGATTCTGACCTTCTTTCCTGTTCAGACGCTCGCACCTTTACTATTACCACCCAATCTATTTTGGAGCCAATCAATCACGACCGGCATTGTCGGCTGGATGATGGTAACCGGCGCAATTAGCTTGGTGCTCTTCCTAATCTGGCTGAAGTTCTTTCAAAGCAACATTCGGTTTGCAAGCCAGTGCGGCCTCGGAGATATTGACGAACTGTTCAAGTCTTTATTATTCGCCAGCTCGGTTGTTCTTGCACTTTATCTTCTCGTTAGTGCGATCGATTTTTTCTTCACTGTCGATCCTCGATTCTGGGTGGTTGCTCTCAAGCCCATGTCGAAGATGCAATTTTTTCAGTTCTTGGCTTATCTTCCTTTCATTCTTATTTTCTTTGTATTACTCGGCGTCACACTCCATAGTCAACTCGGTAAACGCGAGGCTTCGACGGCCTCGATGATGCTGATCAACAGCACTGTCTTAAGCATCGGTTTCGTTGTACTGCTGATCGCTCAATATGTTCCATTATTCGCTGGCGGCACATTACTGATTGCATCCCAGCCACTGCTAACAATCGTTGCATTACAATTCGTACCTCTGATGATCCTCGTTGGCATGATATCTACCTGGCTTTTTTATCGCACCGGCAGCGTCTATCCCGGCGCCTTTGTGAATGGCATTTTTGTTTGTTGGTACATCATTGCCGGACAAGCAACCCAATCAATTCCCTTTTTTAGTTAATCAAGGCGAGGCAAAGTTCTCGCGTCCTTTGAATTAGAAAAAATGAGTAATCGACTATGAGCAACAGCAAAAATAGATTAGTGCAAACACTTAAAATAGTTTCACTCTTGGCGCTTGCCTGCATGACATCGAGTACATTTGCAGAAGCCAACGGCGTAAAGGACCTCGCATGGATGACAGGCTCTTGGGAGGGACCAATCGGCGCCAGCGTGCTCGAGGAAAATTGGAGTCGACCACTGGATGGTTCAATCTCTGCATTGGTTCGCTCACGGGGCGAGGGTAAAACTACCATGATTGAACTTATCGTTATTGAACAAGAAAATGATTCACTCGTGTTAAGAGTACAACAGTGGGACCCCGGCTTCAGTCCACGAACACCAGGCCCACAGGTGATGGCACTGCAGAGTATTGGCAAGAACCGAGTCGGCTTTGTATCAACAGGGGAAGGTGGGCTGAAAACATTGGCCTACAGCCGGCCGAGCAAGGATAAGTTTAATATTGATATCGAAACATCAGATGGTGCGAAGTTTCAAATCAACCTCAGCAGCATAAATACAATATTAGCGAAGTGATCTGACCGACCAAATTCAGTATTGAATCGCCATCTAAAAACCAAAAAGGAAATAGACATGCACCTATACACACAATCACAATCTCCGAACGGACAACGTGTCGCCGTCTTCATGAAAGAAAAAGGTGTGGACATTCCGCTAACAGAAATCGATCTTCGCGGTGCCGAGAACCTCTCTGACGAGCATAAGAATCGCAATCCCTTTGGACGTGTGCCCGTCTTGCAAATGGACGACGGCACTTTCTTAGCAGAGAGCCAAGCAATCTGCTTGCTGCTCGAAGGCCTCCACCCAGAACCGAATATGTTTGGCGACTCGCCGGAAGAAAAAGCAAAAATAGAAATGTGGAATCGACGCGTCGAACTCAATGTACTGATGCCGGTTGCACAGGGTTTCCGCAATCTAACTGGCTTTTTCAAGGACCGAGAAATCGTCGTAAAAGAATGGGGTGAAGTTGCCGCTGCTGACGCTAAACGCGCAGTTGAAATTTTTGATACTCATCTTGCGGACAACCAGTTTATCCTTGGCGACCGATACTGCATTTCCGATATGACTCTGGCTATCACCCTGGGCTTTGCAAAAAATGTTGGCCAAGATTTACTCGGCTCGGAGAATATCGCTCGCTGGCATGCAGAAGTGACCTCCCGCCCAGCCTTTAGCTAATTTGTTGAATAACACTAGCTACCTTTGATCGATTGTTCCCGCTCATGATGTACAGATAATTTCACTGTCGTTGGACCGGGACAGTCTTTCTCTTCAAACGCTAGGTCACGAAAATGCTCAGGATCGATCATGCGGGACTGTTGCGCATATAAGGCCAACTTGCCAAACCATGATGGCAGGGGCGCACGCCCATAATGGCTGGCGAGCAAGTTGATATAGTCCGCCTGTTTCTCCGCCAATCTATGGAAATGCCGCGTTTTGACCTCCAATGCAATGAGTTCATCCGTCCTCGCGCTAATGGACTGCTGCATCGCCGTCAGTGAAGGCAACACTAATTCACCACAGAGTGACTTTGCAAACCACTGCGCCTGGATTTGGAACAACGGGAATGGAATAACTAAAAAAGGTAAGCCAATAAACCCAAGACTAGGCTGCGTTGGCGAAACGATATCCATGTAAAGCGGATGCACCCAATTGTCCTCAACCACAACTTCGAGCTCATCGCTCATCTCAACGTCGCTACGACTTAGAAACGGAAATTGATATTCGTATCCTGTGCAATACATGACGATGTCCGCATCAATCGATTGATTATCGTCGAACACCAAAGCATTGGCGTCAAAATGACTTGGCCAGGGATGTAACTCGACACCCGCGGGGGTTTTGAGGACCGGTCGGGCGAAAGACTCCGCACACCACACAACCCGTTTCGCGACCTGCGCAACCTCCCTGGAAATATCAGCACCTGAGGCTCCAGCGCCTAGTACCACGACGGTTTTATCTCGACAAAACGCTGGGTTCCGATAGTTGTGGCTATGTAATGTCATACCTTCAAATCGACCTTCGATTAAAGGCACACGGGTTTTCGAGTAATGTCCGTTACAGACAGCAACCGCATCGAAATAGTCCTGCCGCACCTCGTCATTTTCAGACAAGGTTGTCACTGACCAACAAGCCGGCATCGCAGTCGTTTTGGTATCAGGCTTTAAATCGCCACGTCGTTCGATAGCGGTAACCGATTGACCGAATGCAATGTGAGGCAGTAAGTCGAATTCGGCGGCAAAGCGTTCTAGGTATTTTAAGACGGTTGAGTGGTGCGGATATCTCAGATCATAATCGTCACCACCACCTTTGGTGTCGAAGCTGTAATCAAGAAATGCCATCAAGTCCCTTGGCAAATTGGTGCGCAATGAATCATAGAGCGACGAATGCACATGCCGGCTTGTATCCACACCCATCAAATCGTCTTCAGGGTCTTGTTCATATAACCATGTGCCACCAACACCCTGGGATTGTTCAAAGACAACAACCTGCATGCCGTGTCTAAGAATCTCCCTGGCGGTCGCCAATCCCGCCGCACCTGCACCAATGACAGCCACACGCTTAGGCAACTGCATTAATTCTCGCTTCCGTCAGCACTTTATTGTCACTTGCCAAACACATGCCGCCGTTGTCATCACGCATGAGTACATCAAACTGGTGATCCCAAAAAATGGGCCGTCTAAAATAGATATCGAGATCAAATGTGGCGCAGGCTGTACGCTCAATCATTGCCGCGATTAGGTAGTGCACACCCATGCCACCGCCGATGATCGGCGCTCTAAAACCGGCTTGGACCGCCGACGCCATTTCATAATGAATACTGTTACCTTCAGTGCTGTAGGCTTTGACTTGCTCTGGTGTCAACGTCCAGCTTTCAATCGGCTGCAGAGCGCTCGGATTTTCGATCACAGCAGCCGGGCGTTCACCCGCGCCACGCACACCTGTTTTAGAGGGGTCGGGCTTTAAGGACATGCGAGATGCGTCAATAACCTTCTTGCCGGCTTCATTCTCAAACCAGATCTGCGTCTGCACCGTCTTACCCCTGGGCACTTGCGTTACCTTCTCGATAAAACCCTTAACCGTTAATAACTCGCCCAGTTTGACCGGTTCGTATTGCACCAAACGCTGCACCATGTTGACATTGCCCTCAGCACTAATGCCATTTTCTATTCCATGTCGAATGCCAATGCCAATATAGAAAGACGCATCAACAAAATTGTTTAATCTGTCCGCGGGTAAACCACAGGCTTGTAATTTCTCTCGCTGATAATCAGCGTCGACAATCACTTCTCCAGTGGAAAACTCAAAGCCGTCTACGGGCTCATGCCACACCTGTTCACTCATCGGTATTTACCTTTATTATCGAGCCTGTGTTGTCTAGCTTATTGTATCGTTACTTGGCTTATTTAGTTTGTTCAGGTGCTTGCTTAGATAGCAGTTTCAATGCCTTGCGACGCGACGCGATCGGATGCATTTCTCCAGCACCCGCGGGCCATACACCGGGTTCAGCTTTGACCAAACGACATATTTTTTTGCCGTGTGGCGTCAGCCCCCGCCAGATTTCATCAGGCATCGTTTGCCTGCTTAAAGCAGCGGAAACCCATGGTGAGACATATTCGACATTTGGCATCGCCCTTATACACCGGCTCACATTTGGGGTTGCGCCGTGCCAAGTGCGAAGGTCACGAATAACACCATCACCCGCCTTTGCCCCAACAAGTGTAGACAGGCGCATCCATTCTGGCTCTTCCTGCGGCGTTGGTGGTAACTGACGCGTGATATGTGTGCCAGGAATCTGTCTGATCGGTCCATTTTCCCAGGATAGATCAGACATCAAAAAGTTGATCGTTATATAACCCGGCGTCATCTCCATAATAAGCCGTTTCGACAACAAATCCGGTTCGCCATGTTGGTCCAATTTAACATCGACACCCAATGCAACAGCCTGCTCAATACGGCCTGCTGGAATAACCTGTTCGTCTTCAACATCTGAGTGCAAATGTTGGTACTCAACCGCGCCGGGTAAGCACAGATCGCCACCAGCGCCACGGACACGATAGTCCGAAGAGCCAAATAATTTCTCTAAGATCGGCGTGGTTGTCGGCAAGTCCACCATTGAAGCCCAGATGGGATCATGCAGCAGTTCCCGCGACGCTGACGAAGTACCCAAACTGTAACGATGTGGCAGGCGGTAACTCTCGGTGACATATTTGCGCTTACCTTCACCTTCAATGCTAAGTATTTGCTGCAACCGCTGCACGCAACCGGCACGAAAGCTATCGAGCTGCTCTGCGTTGAGTAAATTACGCACGACCACAAACCCATCGCGGTGAAAGATGCGCGCGATTCGATCGAATTCATCGGGTTCGCAAATATCCAAGCCTCGAATACCATTATGTTGCTTCAGATGTTCACGCAGCTTCTCAACGTCTGCATCGTCGTAGACGCGCCGCATTGGCGCGCGAGGATCGGGCACACCGAAGAATACTTTGTCGGGAAAAGGATTACCCTGGGCGTCAACGGTTTCGTTTACGGCCGTATGGATATCCCAGCCAACATCTGAAGCTTCGTGAATGGAAAAACTACTTGGCTGATCCTGCTTACTCGACATCAATCACCTCCTCACCTGTGCAACCTGAACGACCTACTAAGTCGAGCCTGTTGAAATCACGTTCCGATTTCAACAGGCGCCGATAACAACTCCTTCGGCAAACGTTGTTCAAGAGCAAAAGCTTTAGAGTAGCCAGCGTTACACCCTTGAACCTGTGTCGACCAATCTCGCCACATGTTCTTTTGTGGTGGGTCAAGCCGACAGGTATCCAAATCCTTTCGAACGAAATCAGACAACACAGCTTGTCGGATAACGCGCGAGTAATTATGGCCCGCCATGTGTGCTAAACGATGGTGCCAAAGAACAACATCACCGGCTTCGCCATAACAGTCTACGGGCGATGTGTCTTGCATCACCGCCTCAAGCTCATCCAGATAGGCCTGCGAATGAATAATTCCCTTATGACTCGGCAGATGCTCGTAGAAGGGAATTCGCGGCTGGTCGTATTGCATCTGAAATGTTGGATACAATCGACGATGAGACCTTGGCCAAACTTTAAAGGCACCACCCTCTTTTGGAACATCACCCAACAGACCAACAACACCTAAGTTGAACGGGTGCCCATCGGTGTGACCGGTATCAGCTTCTCTAGGCTGATCGCCATAGGGCAGTGTGCAGTAAACACCCCTGATGCCTTGCGTATCTGCAGGATCAACCGGCCCACCCGGCCACGCAGGGCCGGCATGCCCCATCGGCTTACCATGAGGGACGGGCGGTTCAACCATATCCTCACCCAGCAATTGCTCAGCGACACCGAGCAGATTCTTACTGAACACTAGGTCGAGCAGTTCAGGTTCCGTGCTGAATTCGCGTACTTGCCAGCGATATCCCATTCGAAGATTAAGGCTGCTGTCCTGTTCTTCGCTTACTTCAAATGGACCCACATGGGTGTTTGGATCATCTTTCTTTAAATGATTTGTTTCAGGTAAAGAATCCCAAACGCGATCCATGACCGCCTCACATTGAGTGAGATCCAACACGTTCTTTAACAAAAGGTAGCCGTTGTCTTTAAAAAAACTAATTTGCTCAGCCGTTAATTTCATGGTCATCTCAGTCACATTCTCAACATCTTCTTTTGCCGAACTCTACGCCGGTAGCCCAAGTTTAAAGCACGTCCACAGCATACTTGTCCATCGCACGGGTCACATTCTCGGCTACAACGTTGACCCGATCAAAGAGTAGTTTCAAATCATCACCTGATAATCATCATGGATTGCATATCAGATCGATAATCCAAAACTGATGCCCGAAACCTAACTTAACCCTAAACGATCAAGCGCTGTTGCTTTCGCCCACTTATAATCTGCCTTGCCGTTCGGCGCGCGCTGTACCGTATCGACCAACAGAACATTTTTAGGAATTTTGTAGCCCGCCAAATGCGATCGACAGTGGTTTTGCACGTCCGTCTCAAAACGGCTTTCGGCTTCACTGTGAGTTACCGTCGCCGGCGTTCTACGGGAGACCAACGCAACGACCCGTTCTCCAAATTTCTCATCAGCCACGCCGACGACTAAACAGTCCTCAACAGCATCGTGGCCCTTAGCAATCTCTTCCACTTCCTCGGGGAAGACTTTTTCTCCGGCGGTGTTAATACACATTGAACCTCGACCCAACAAGGTCAAACTACCATCGGACTCCACTGTCGCGAAGTCACCTGGGAATATGTACCGAACCCCATCTATCAACTTGACAGTTTTAGCCGTTTTCTCTGGGTCCTTGTAATAACCCATCATGGCACTTTCTGTAGCGATCATGCCCATTTCACCGCTACCCGGCCGTACTTCTTTATCCTCTTCGTTAAAGACTTTCACATCTTCATTGATCTCAAATTTCGCGGTCGAAGCAGCTGACTCACGAGTCGACACAGACGTGCCCATGCCGCCTTCGGTTGAACCCATCGCATCGATCAAGGTCATGTCAGCATGCTTAAGCAAACCTTGCTTAATTTCCTGCGACCACATAACCCCAGATGAAATCATCGTTTTTACACTTGAAATATCATAGGGCGAGCCCTTTTCAACAGCATTATCTAACGCGCCTAACAGGGGGCGCGCAAACGCATCGCCGACAATCGTCAGTAAACTCGCCTGATGTTCTTGCGCCTGCGACCATATTAAATCAGCATCAAGGCCAAGATGATTAACCGTCAACGCCGCACCACCCGCCAACTGCGTAATCATTGCGCCAACCCACATGCCGGTGCCATGCATTAAAGGACAACAGATCAAACCAACCCCCAGCGCATCCGAAGCTTTTAACTGCTTTACTTGCTCGGCCAAATCAGTGACCGCTTCGCCAACCGCTGGCGCGCCTATCAACGCGGTGTAAGCGGACAAACCACTACAATGGCCGCCGTTTGAATACATCACACCCTTCGGCATACCTGTTGTACCGCCGGTGTAAAGCATATAAAGATCATCTGCAGAGCGCTCTATTCTCGGCATCGGATCAGCAGTGCCGATCGAATCTTCATAGTTTACGCCACCATCAATATGTCGCTGACTGCCATTAGCGCCAACCTGGATGAAACAACGGACGCCGGTCAACTTGCTCCTAATCGCGTCAATCCTGTCCGCATAGTCACTTTGGAAAATAAGCGCCTGCGCATCCGCATTATTGAGCAAATAAACAAGCTCTTCTTCTCTGTAGCGGTAGTTAACATTAATCGGACAGCCGCGAAGCTTCATCACACCATGATGCGCCTCCAGATATTCATTACTGTTGTGAAGGTAAATGCCTACCTTACTGTCAGGACCCAACCCGTGCTCGACTAAAACAGCCGCGATCTTTGCTGCTCGATCATCGTATTGCGTCCAAGTGCGCGTCACGCCATCACATATCAATGCGGGACTGTCGCCTATTTCATCGGCGATAATTTCAAAAGCTGTCGCGAAGTGCCAATCCATTTTGATTTCTCTCTTATTATTCTTAGCTAGTTATAATTTGGCTTTTTATCAGATCGCTCTTATTTATTACTCTGATGAATCGTTAGACTAGCTTATATATCGCAGGGTGTCTTGCGCATATGTCCGATGCAAAAGTGACATCCAACACGCAAGCAGGTTATATTCATGCGCACAAAACGTCACGGGGTAAATGAAATATGCCAACTAGCTGCGTTACGCTACGAAGAACTTCCTGCCTCGCTGCGAGGTCTATTCGCACATCGACGATCACTTGGCTGTTAGGGCTGATGCTAAGCACGACGTGTTTAGCCGCGCACGCACAGTCATGCGCATCAACACCCGGCGTCGAACACTTTTATGCAACCAGTTGGGGTATCGATGAGAGAAACACCCGATTCCAACCTGAATCTGACATCGATGCGACTAACGTTGCATCCCTTGAAGTACATTGGATCTTTGGCCTTGATGGAAACGAGGCACCTCATTCGTACCCGTTAGTCACTGAGGACAGCGTCTTTATTGGCACCACCGACGGAAACCTGTACGCACTCGACAAGCAAAGTGGCTGTATTCGCTGGGTATATACGATCGATTCGCCCATTAGAACCGGCGTCGTGCCCGGCCAAATTAACGTCAACAGCACAGCTCGCACTGCACTTTTCTTCGGCACCTACAGCGGAGAGGTGTTAGCGGTTGATGCACAAACTGGCGAGCAGATTTGGCGTAAAAACGTTCAGGATCATGCCTATGCGATGATCACTGGCACCCCGAGCTTCTTCGACGGCAAACTTATCGTGCCGGTGTCCTCGGGCGAGCTTGTCCTTGCCGTAAACCCGTTCTTTGCCTGCTGCCAGTTCCAAGGCTCAATTTTGTCCCTCAATGCACATAGCGGCGATATTAACTGGCGCACAAAAACGATCCCTGATCCACCGAAAGTGACCGGTAGCAATTTCATCTTTGTCGAAAAATGGGGGCCTTCAGGTGCACCTATTTGGTCTTCACCGACCATCGATATTGAGCGGAACCAGATTCTCTTTGGTACCGGGGAGAACTACACAACCCCTGCGTCCGACACCAGCGACGCCATTATTGCGATTGATCTAGATGACGGCAGCATTCGATGGGTGCAGCAATACACATCGCAAGATGCATTTAACATGTCATGCACCCTCTCCATGGATCATCCTAATTGTCCTAAAAATGCCGGACCCGATTTGGATTTTGGTGCATCCCCCATTATTACCCAAACTCGATCGGGCCAACCGATCATCATGGCGGGTCAAAAATCCGGCGGCGTATATGGCATTAACCCCGTCAATGGCGAACGTCTTTGGGAGCGGCAGTTTGGCCGAGGCGGCTATCTTGGTGGTGTTCACTGGGGTATTGCGGTCAACGAGCTACTGGGCTTGGTTTTTGCGCCGATCAGTGATGTACCGACCGGACCGTTTACCGGCAACCCAGAGCCCGGCCTGAACGCACTCGATATCGATACGGGTGAAGTTAAGTGGTCAGTGCCCTATGTTGCCAATTGCACCGATCGTGAAGACTGTCGCTCCGGTATGTCAGCAGCGATTACCGCAACCGACGATCTTGTTTTTGCGACAGGGCTCGACGGAGGTTTACATGCCTTTGCCGCGCACTCGGGAGAAGTGCTGTGGAGCTACGATACTTGGCGCGACTACGACAGCGTCAATGGCATTGCAACAAAAGGTGGCGCGATTGATGTACATGGTCCTGTCGTCGCAGGCGACTTGTTACTGATTCAAAGTGGCTACGATTCTTTCGGACAGATGGGTGGCAACGCTTTGATCGCTTTCAAGCTGGGAGATCAAAAATGAACCAGCAGGCAACGCTTTCACAACGCTTCTTTGCAACCTGCATCGACTATCTAATCCTTCCGCCCCTCTGCTTACTTGTTATGTTAGTAACCGGCCTTATCGAAAATGCGGATGCCTATGTGATGCCTTGGTTCTTTTTGCGCCTATGGGGTTTAATCGTCTTAAGCTATCTATTATTACAAGGCTTCACGTTATTCACTCGAGCGCAGACAGTCGGCAAGCTAATTGTTGGCATCAAGATAGTCAGCCTGGACGACACACCGGCCTCGGCATTCAATCTTTGTACTCGCACCTTCGCGTTAATCAGTATTGCGCTCATACCGCTCCCATATAACTTCTCGGGACTATTACTACTAATCGACCCCTTGTTCATCTTTGGCAAAGACCGCCGTTGTCTTCACGATCACATCGGCCAAACTAAAGTAATCCGATTGCAGGGGCCTAATTAGCCACGAATAATCGTTTCCTTTTGGAACAATCTCGCGGTAATCATCACAAGACCCAGCCCGGCGACGAGCCCTGACACGGCTGAATAGAAATATGCAATCAACGGTACCGCTTTAGCACCCAGCACTTCTGACAGCAAAATTTGTTGGCCAAGCAATGGCACGAGGTACATCCAATCCTGGGACGCAATCGGCGAGAAGGTCAGATACAAAAAAGGCAACATTGGCAACATCGTTAGAATGCCGATATAACTTTGCGCATCTTTAAAGGACTTCGCAAATATCCCCAGTAACATCTGCATGCTGCTCGCCAGAAAGCCCAATGGTAAAGTCGCAATAATCATCAAAACGATCTGGTTACTCGTCACGTGAAAGTTCAGGCCTATTTCTTCCAGCGGCACTTGAGACATTGCCAACACACAAAGCACTAACGTTAGTACCATACCGAGACAGGAAAACAGCGAGGCAGCAAGCCATTTACCAATAACGATGTCGTGTCTCTCTATCGGGTTGATCAACAAAGGTTCTATCGTCTTCCTCTCTCGCTCACCCGCTGTACTATCGACCGCAATACCCATACCTGACACAAACGCAGCCAAAATAATGTACAAAGGAATGAAATTAAGTGCAGCTGCCGCTCTTTGCTGCTTACTAGCAACATCAATACCTTCGACAACGACAATACTCATTACCTCTGGTGCTACACCCCTGGCTATAAGGCGAAGCGATGCTAGGTTGTTATTGTAACGTCGTATCAAACCTTGAAAATGACTGACAGCAGGCCGAGCGTCCGTTCTCGAGCCATCACTCACCAGCTCAATAGCCACCGGCTTGGCGTTTGCCATTCTTTGCTCGTAGTCTTGCGGAATAATCACCACGAGATCTTTTTTCTTATCTCTCACTGCCGCTTGCGGATCACCTTTGAAGGCTTCGATGCTGACATTCTGTTCTTTCAACCACGCGATTAAATGCGGCGCATGTTCTATTCCCACCATAGGAATTATCGTCTTTTGCGCTTGCGAACTCAGATTAACCATTGCCGTCATCATGGCGTACACCAAGATCGGTGCCAAGAATGGAAATATAAAAGCTGACATGAGTGCGCGGCGATCACGACGGCCATCAAGCAACTCCTTACCGAGTACAACACGAATGGGATGCATCAGACGGCCTCCACCAATTTTATAAACGCTTCTTCTAGGTTTTGTTCCGACGCTTGGCTTCGAATCTCGTCAGTCGTCCCCTGCGCAACCACCCGACCATCGGAAATGATGACGATCTGATCACAAAGCCTCGCGACTTCATGCATGACATGACTAGAAAACAACACAGCGATATCACGACGTTTAAGCTCAACGATAAGATCCCTGACCGCCCTTGCGGTCATAACGTCAAGCCCATTGGTTGGTTCATCAAGCATGACATTGGGCGGATCGTGAATCAGCGCACGCGCCAGGCATACTTTTGTTTTTTCGCCTTGCGAAAAACCATCAACACGACGGTCGGCAATCGACGCCATATCTAACAACTTAATCAATTCGTTAGTTTTGGACTCGAGCACGTTCTCGTCAATGCCATGTAAACGCCCGAAGTAATAAATATGATCTCGTGCGGTTAAGCGTACATACAAACCCTGATTATCCGGTAGCACACCTATTTTGCTTTGCGCGGCTCGCGGGTCAGCGATCACGTCTACGCCATCAATGGTGGCGCTCCCCGCGTCAGGCTTCACTAGACCATAAAGCACCCGAAGACTCGTTGACTTACCTGCACCATTGGGGCCTAACAAACCGGTAATCTGGCCGTTCTCTGCTCGAAACGTCACATCAGACAATGCCTGTACATCGCCAAAACTTTTCGCTAAAGCATTAACTTCAATCACAATTCAGCCTCCGTTGTTGCCGCACCATGAGGGGTTACGGCACCTGCAAAATTTGTAAAAAAAGGCGGTCGATCAAGGTTCATGACGCAACTGGTTTCGATCAGCTTAGGCTCAATGGTCTCAATAAAGTCCCGCATAATCTCAGGCACGCAACCCCGCAGCGAGGCAGCATGACCAACCCCGGGCACAACAACATGTTCGGAATTCGACAAAGTAGCAGCGGCCTGCCAGCCATATTTTGGCGGCGTAATAGGATCAAACTTACCCGACAGTAACAGTACTGGTTTGTCTGAGGACACAGGCTCAAAATAGCCGGTAGGTATGGTGCCGGTAGGCCAAAATTCGCAAACAGGTTTAAGCGACCGATACATAGGGTTGTCAAAATACTTCGCCTGTCCCGGCGCGCTCACGAGACTCAAGTCTTCTGAGCAAAGTACTGATGCCATCATGCCAATACTCATACCAGAACCTTCGTTGTCATCGCCACCGGAGAAGACAAAATTGGAAGTCACCAAGGGTTGATAATTGCCTAAATAGGCTTCTTCAATCGCCAGCGGCACCAAGCTTGAAAGATCTCGATCGTAAAGAATACCTCGTAGCATCTGCGTTATATGGTTGCGGGTTACTTTGCCCTTGATGGGCTCACCCGTTCGCGGATGAATGATGATCACATCTTCCGGTTGCGCAGAAAGGCGAACAAGAAGCTCCCTGAAATGTTGCTCCAAGGCAGGAAAAGCCTCGGCGCAGCCCGTCTGGGATTGGCAGTCGGCCAGAAGCATCTGGAACGATGACTGCGCGTCAACGGCAACCATCTCGCCGACTTTCATTGACATCGGCACAACGCTATCGAGAATAACACTTCGCACGGACGCCTCATGCCTACGAAGATACACGAGCGCTGCACGCGTGCCATAGGATATGCCGTACAGATTAATTTCACGGTAGCCAAGCGAAGTCCGAACCTCATTAAGATCATCCATGGCTATCGGGGTTGTATAGAGCGCCGGATTCGCATCGTATTGGCTTAAGCACGTTTTTAACAAGGCTTGTTGAATCGAAAGGATTTCTTCGTAGCCCAACTCATCCAATACCGGTGTCGCTTCATCCGGTTCGCAGGCAAGCGAATTCGACAAGCCTGTACCTCGCTGATCAACCAAGACCACATCTCTTTCACGCCTGAGTTTAGATAACCTTGAGAAAAGTACGGGGCCCACTTCCACCGCCGCTTGACCCGGCCCACCGGCAAGAAAAAAGATGGGATCTGGCTTGACGACCGAGGATGTTGCCGGCATCAACATGATATTGAGGTCTATTTTTCGACCGGTGTTAGATACCCTGTCCTCGTAAACCGATATTGTGCCGCAGAGACTCTCCAAGACAATACTCGTTGCCTGCGCCCGCTCGGGTCGGCCGCAAGGTGCAAGCAAATCATAATTTGGTTTTACCCGAGTACTTTGATCGACACCCAGCTCGCAGCCGCTTAGCAACAAAAAAAGGCCGCTCAGTATCGCAAGACTTCTGAATAATCTTAGGTCGGCGTGGTGCATGTCGTTAATTCCTCATTCAAACCAGGCGACGCGTCAAGTCGATGCTGGATAGATACTGCGTCGACAAAATTGCTAAAGAGCAAATAGAAAAAAGAACGTGTTGGTTACTGACTAATCACGCCGGTCGAGCGCAACTGTTGAATTGTGGAATCATCCATACCAAGCAGTTCACTAAGCACCAGATCATTTTGCTCACCCAACTGCGCCGGCAACTTTGGTTCGATACGCGAACCCGTCGCCACGTTGATAGCCGAGTTCATCAAGGTGACATTGCCAAGAACCGGATGTTCGATATCACGTAACGTGCCTCTTTCATGCATATGCTCATCTGCCAACACCTCCTTCACATCGCGAACCATCGCAGTCGGCACACCCTCACCCTGCAAAGCATCCAAAATTTCCTGACGCGTGTGCGCTTGGGTGAACTCGGAAACGATTGCATCAACATCAGCAATACGTTCAGATCGCTGCGACATCTTTGCTAAACTTGCATCCTCAAGAAGTTCGGCACGACCAATCGCCCGCAGTAAGCCACGCCAATGACCATCGCGAATACAAATAATAGACACGTGTCCATCTGTCGCTTCATAAACATTGTAGGGCGACATCGTCAGAGCAGAATGTTGATTACCCGTTCTTGCCGGAACCTGTTGATCGAAATAGTAATAGGCACCCAGCACAGAGGCTAGATTTGGCAATACCGTGTCTTGCATGGCCATATCAATGATCGCGCCTTTGCCCGTTGTTGTTCGTTCAAACAACGCTGTGACAATTGCACCGTAGAGATGGACCCCGCCGAAAAAGTCGCACAAAGGCACGCCCGCTTTGAGAGGTGGTGTTCCGTCATAGCCGGTTGTGCTCATGACACCCGACATTGCCTGAACCGTCAGGTCCATTGCTTGAAAATCCCGGTGCGGTCCGCTTCGGCCATAACCGGAGCCAGCCGCATAAATCAAAGCCGGATTCAATTCGAGTAAGCTCGTCGCCGACAGCCCTAGCTTTGTCATCGTATCGGGTGAAAAATTTTCCAACACCACGTCTGCTTTCGTCACGAGCTGGCGGAAAATATCTTTACCTTGATCTGTTTTTAGATCGATCGAAAGCGACTCTTTATTTTGGTTCAGCAACATAAAAGGATATGCAGCGGCGCTAGTTTCACCACGCCCTCGCAGTGTTTCGCCCATCAAAGATTCGACCTTGATGACTCTTGCCCCCGCCATCGCCATCAAGAATGTCGCATAAGGACCGTTATATATCTGACCGAGATCCAAAACAGTAATACCTGCCAAACTACCTTTATCTGATGCCATGGACGATCCTTAAATTGTTATTGCGTGCTGATGGTTATAAATGTGACGAGGTCTTGGCTAAAAATAACCGCCAAGCTAGATTCGAATGCCACCATCAACCTCGAGTACACGGCCGGTTAGATAATCATTTTCAAAGATATAAACAGCCGTACGACCAATTTCTTCAGGTTGGCCCAAACGTTTAAGAGGAATACCCGCAGCCATCTTCTCTAGGGCTTCTGGTTTCATACTCGCGACCATTTCTGTTTCGATAAACCCCGGCGCAATCGCAGCTGAGCGAATACCGTAGCGGGACAGCTCTTTTGCCCAAACCACGGCCATCGAGGCGACACCTGCCTTGGCTGCAGAGTAGTTACTTTGGCCCATATTGCCCGCTTTTGAGATGCTCGATATATTAATGATGACGCCCGCACGCTTTCCTTCAATCATCCGCGTCGCTGCTTCTCGGCCACAAAGAAACACAACGGTTAGGTTAACGTCGATGACCGCTTGCCATTCAGCCAGGGACATCCGCTTTGAAATTTCCCCGTCTTTCACTTTGATCAACAATCCATCGCGAAGAATACCGGCGTTGTTGATCACGCCATCGACGCCACCGAAATCGGTAACGATCCGATCAAACACCGCCATAACTTCCTCTTCATTCGCGACGTTGGCCTTATAGGCTTTAGCGTCGCCACCTATCGCAACACAAGTCGCAACAGCTGCCGCCATCGGCTCTTCATTCAGGTCAACCAATGCCAATTTGGCGCCTTTAGCGGCGAACTCTTTTGCCATCGCCAAACCAAGACCTTGCGCCCCACCAGTAATAACAATGACCTTATCTTTAATATCCATCTGATCGCTTTCCAATGTTGTCTTTAATGTGATGCCTGAACTAAAGGCGGAGTAACTATCTGGCTCAACAAAACACCGTCTTAAGACTCGCACTTATGAGGTGAAGATGATGAAGTTTTTGTTAGCAAACAAAACGCCTGCAAATAATAACAGCTCTGTCTCGAAAAGTTGATGAGCAACCGGACCGGCCGGCGTTTTAGACAATTTTATGGTGGGACGCCAACATTTTGCTTATTAGTCCGTCACGTTTTAAATCTCGGCAGTGATCATTGGCTTCTAAGAACTTTTACAGGCATTATTTTGCACCAACAAGAAGAACAAAAAATTCTCTTCAAAAAGAAGGCCATCTATGTCGACGCAAGCCAAAACAGCACCTGCCTCAGAAAAAAGTATGCGCAAAGTCGCGATGACCTCGCTGGCGGGTACGAGCATCGAATGGTATGACTTCTTCATTTACGGCACCGCAGCGGCACTGGTTTTTCCAACGGCGTTCTTTCCTGCAGACATGCCGCCCATGGTCGGCCTTATTGCCGCTTTCAGTACGTTCGCGGTTGGTTTCATCGCGCGTCCCATTGGCGGCATTGTATTTGGTCACTTTGGTGACAAGGTCGGCCGCAAGGCAGCGCTTGTCGCCGCCCTACTGTTGATGGGCTTTGCGACAACATTAATTGGCTTGCTTCCCACCTATGCCTTGATCGGACCTGCGGCACCTTTGCTACTGACTCTGTTTAGGTTCTCTCAAGGTCTTGCTGTCGGGGGACAATGGGGCGGCGCGATGTTACTCGTGACAGAAAGTGCGCCGAAGGAAAAACGGGGATTCTACGGCGCCTTTGCACAGGCTGGCGCACCGGTCGGCATCATTCTCGCCAACTTAGCTTTTCTAGCGGTTAGTACTTTATGCAATGACGAGCAATTTATGGATTGGGGCTGGCGCATACCCTTCTTACTCAGTGTTGCGCTTATTGGCTTGAGCCTCTACGTTCAACTGACCTTAGAAGACACACCCGCCTTTAAAGAACTCAAAGAAGCGCAAGAGTTACCCAAACTGACAAGTGAATCGGCCGTCAATACGACAAAAACTTCCTCGCCTGTTCTGGTTGCCATCAAAAAGTATCCTAAACAAATTCTGTTAGGCGCTGGCGCTTTCCTCGCGGTACAGGTCACGTTCTATATATTAATCGCATTTTTGATTGCCTACGGCAGCAACCCAGCCGGACTCGGTTTGGACCGAGACTTGATGTTAACGGCTGTGCTGATTTCCGCCGCCATGCAGATACCCGGGTTGTTCATCGCCGCCGCTTGGTCAGACAAACACGGCCGAAAGGGCGTCTATATGCTCGGCGCAGTTCTCGGCGGCGTCTGGGCCTTTGTCATGTTCCCGCTAATTGATACGGGCAACTTCTGGTTGATCGTACTGGCAATGTCTGGCGGTCAGATATTCCTTTCAATGATGTATGGTCCACAAGCCGCCTTCCTGGCGGAGATGTTCAGCACAGAAGTGCGCTACTCAGGTGCGTCTTTAGGCTATCAACTTGGCGCGATCGTCGGCGGCGGATTTGCGCCCATCGTCGCGACGGCACTGTGGCGAGACTTTGGCACTATCTACATATCAATTTATATCGCAGCCGCTTCAGCTATTACCTTGGTCTGTGTGATTTTGCTGACCGAGACGCACGGCACAGACCTTGACGATGTATGAGTTGAGCGTTTTCTAGCAAGATGCGTTGGCTAGACAACGCGTTAATGCTATTGCTGACAACTGAATTAAAGCGCTACTGCAGGATGCTATTTCGTCTGCGACCCAAAAATAACAAGGGCCGCGGCTTAACAGCGACTTTATCAACGCTCGCGAACTCGACAATAAAGCCGTCGCCAATAGATACGGCACAGTGTTATTTAATGAAGTTTAATATAGTTCAATGTAGTTCAATGTTTGAAATGACACGCGCTACCCGCGTTACGAAAATTGCCACGAAGAATATCTAACATAGGCTGAGTGAAATGATTTGCATTTATTTATCGGCAAATCAACCTTAACGATCGAGTAAAGCTAATCAAGCGAAAAGGCCTTAACTGCATTTCCACCCAACACAGCCTTGCGCCTAGCATCGCTCAAAGCACGCACCGAATTTCTGATCAATGTTGGCGCCGATAAAGTTGAATCAATATGGGGATAGTCGGAACCCCACAGAATATTTTCTTCACCGACTAACGTCAGCATCGCATCGATCGTGCGTTCTTCTGGCTCCGCAACAAAATAGCAATTACGCCGAATGTAATCACTCGGCTTCATCTTCAATGGGGTCAGCGTAAGGTCTTTAAAAAACTGATGTTTCTCATCGAGTCGATCCATTAAATAGGCTGCATAACCACAACCCGCCTCTACCGAAATAAGCTTTAAGGTTGGAAAACGATCTAACAAGCCATCCATGATGACGGAGGTGAGCGCGGGTATCATTTGACCTGTCGCGCCCAAACCAAAAGAAAAGGTCAAGCCTGGGCTGGTCATCATCCAATCAACAAACGGCACCGCTGAGCCACCAAACCTCACAATCACATGAAAGCATGCCGGTATACCGGCTTCAGCACAGAGACGCCAGATCGGATCAAACGCAGGTTGACCTGGGCGCTGTCCCTTGACAATCTCCGGCGGCACAAACACACCTTTAAAACCAACCTTAATACAATGTGCTAACTCCACCGCGGCTGCATCGATATCATGCCAATTCACGATTGCAACGGGTACCACCCGATTGCCCGCTTGTTGGAAAAATTCTAGCTGCCAACGATTATATGCGCGGCAATAGGCCGTATTGAGATCCATATCATCAAGCGGGAAAGGCAATATGCCAATCGTCGGAAACAGCACACCGCTATCAACTTGCCATTCATCCAACATTCGGCATCGCGCAAGAGGCTCATAACTTGCTGGTTCGCAACCATCGATATATTTCATGGGTGTCGTAAACGCCGCCATTCGGTCGAGGTGAGCACCTCCTAGACCAGCAAGTCGACCGGCAAGCATAGGCTGCTCGCCAATAATTAGCGTTTCAACACCATCGATTTCCTCAATACGAATGGCTCGATCTCGATATTTGGGCTCTAAATATGTCTGCCAAAGATCCGCTGGCTCCATGATATGAGAATCACAATCAACAACGATGGTCATGTCTAACACCGATAAATTTTCTGATATCGAAATGTACCAGAAGCAGACTTCTTTCGATATCTGCTGCATACTGATTTTTGTTGTTAGACGCATCTGCTTGGTGAAAAATCTTAACGAATAAGTCAGGTATCACTATGTTAAAACGCACCGGTAACTACCTCACCCATCAACATCCGGACTCAGCACCCGCGGCGACTCGCAAGGCAAGTCTTGAGCTCGAGTCAAAGGGTTACACGCATATCGCTGGGGTCATCACCGCCGCTGAGGTCGATGCACTCGCCTCAGACGTATCCGCCATCTTTGATGCCCTGCCCCCGGACGGTCGTGCCGCAGGTTTACGATCGCCTGAAGAGGATGAGATGTACCGTTATGAATTACTGAACCGAAGTCGCTTATGCCAAGCGCTCGTGGAAAATGAGATCATGCTTTCGACTATAGAGCCCCTTTTAGGGAATGACTGCCATGTCATCGCCAATACGGGTTGGCGCAATCCTGCCGGTCACCAAGGCGCTGATCAAGGCCAAGCTTGGCACATTGATGCGGGTCCTCACGTACCCTTACCGGAAGGCGTCGAATGGCCAGCCGATATTCCGCACCCCGTCTTTGCAATCGGCACACACGTTTTCTTGAAGGATTGTAAGCTCGCCGATGGACCCACCGGCGTGATTCCCTACAGCCATCTTTCCGGTCGCTTTCCGCCAAGAGCACGCCCTTTTGATAGGGATCTTACCTTCAACGGCAATGCGGTCGTTCCTCTCATCGCGAAGGCGGGCGATGCCGTATTGTTCGTCTCAGATATCTGGCATAGACGCTTGCCAGCAGGTCCGGCACAGTCAGGCCGATTTTTCGTACAAATTCATTATGCGAGACGCGACATTGCTCAGCGCCTTCGCTCAACGAGCCATGTGAATCATCTTCATGAAGATACCAAAAACCATGCTTTACAACCGCGTCAGCGCACCGTAATCGGTATTCACCCGAATTCATTCTATGACGGCTAACCAGGGTTGCCGCCAGCAGACCCCATTTAATTGACGACTAAAGTGACAGATTCAGCCCAATCTAACGTACAAGGGAGTATGCGTCTATTCTAGCTCTAACCTAGAGCACTTCGTATTACATTTTTGGAGTGTTAACATCTGCCCCCTTTTTCAGTTAGATGCAAACAGCGCTGTTTCTGGCGGCTTCAGCAGGCTTCGACTCAAGCAAAAGTCTGGCGAGACTTAGCGTTTTGACCGGCCTGCAATTGAAGTCAAAGCATTGACTAAAAACCGCCACTGACGGCAAACACAGGCTAGAGATGATTAATAAACTGTTAATACCAGCCATCATTATTCTTTGCAGCATTGCCGCTGCGGTCTGGATGTCTGCCCAGCAAACAGATCCGGAAATTATGAAACCTGCACCGCCCTCTATGCTGGTCGATGTCATGCAGGCACGTTCTGAGCAGGTTCAGATCACGGTTGAAGCCCAAGGCAGTGTCAGCCCTCGCACCCAAACTGTGCTCGTGTCGGAAGTCTCAGGTTTAATCACAGATGTATCACCGGTCTTTGTCGCGGGCGGTTTTTTCAAGAAGGGTGATGTATTAATTCGGATCGACGATCGCAACTATCGGGCCGATGTCAAACGCGCACAGGCAAGCGTCGCAACCGCACAGACATTAGTCACGCGGGAAAAAGGTTTGGCCGACTACGCAGAATCGGATTGGCAAAAAGCCAAACCCATTCTCTCGAACAGTAAAGCCGCCACAGATCTCGCCTTAAGAAAACCACAATTAGCGGAAGCCCGAGCAAACCTCGAGTTTGCACAAGCGGATCTGGCGAAACGGCAGGGCGACCTTGATCGTACCGTTATTCGGGCACCCTACGACGGGCTAGTACGAGAGAAGCGGGCTGATATTGGTCAGTACGTCGCCGCGGGTACACAACTTGCGGTCACCTTTGCAACGGACATAGCCGAAATACGTTTACCCTTGCCCGATAAAGAGCTGCCCTACCTTGATCTAGCGTCACTGAATCACAGTGTAGGCTCCGGGCCCGAGGTGACGTTATTCGCCGAAATCGGCGGCATCCAAAGTTCCTGGGTTGGGCACATCGTGCGCACCGAAGGCGTCTTCGATGAAAAGAGTCGGGTTTTGTATCTCGTCGCACAAATCAAAGACCCTTATAATCAGTTCGCTGAACGTTGGCCGGCTCCGTTGCGCATCGGCACTTTCGTCGAAGCTGAAATCAAAGGACGGCTCGTCGATAACATCATAAAGCTGCCGCGCAAAGTTCTTCAGGGCGACGATCGAGTTTGGACGGTGGCATCAGAAAATCTGTTGGTTCTGAGCAAAGTTGATCTCCTACGTAGAGATGCGTCTCATATCTACGTCACAAGCGGCATTAACGATGGTGACCTGGTCTGTCTCTCGGCATTGGACAACCCGCTGCCAGGCACACGGGTGAGATTCGAGTCCGCCGAGCAGCAATTAAAGGTCATCGCAAATGAAAGCGATTGACACGCACAAAGGCATCATCGCCTGGTTTGCGCGCAACCATGTGGCAGCCAATTTACTCATGCTGATTATTGTACTGACCGGTATCATTTCAGCATTGACGATCCGCACCCAGATAACACCGGATCTTGAAGCCGACAGAATAACCATCGACATTCCCTTCCCAGGCGCCTCACCCGGCGAAGTTGAATCCGGCGTCATTACGCGCCTTGAAGAAGCCATCCGCGATATCGAAGGTATCGATCTGATGCGAACCTACTCAAGGAAAGGCATGGGTACGATGCGCTTAAACATTGAGTCAGATGCCGATCTGCAGGTTGTCATGGATGACGTCAAGATGGCGGTCGACCGCATTTCCAGCTTTCCTGGTTCCATTGAAAAGCCCATTATTTATAGGGCTCAGCCTCAAGTTGGCGCAATAAATGTTCAGGTTTACGGTGATCTCGATGAACGCTCTATGAAAGCGTTCACAGAACAGGTTAGGGAAGAGATTCTAAGTCTGCCCTCTATTACCAAGGCAGAAATGAGGGGCTCGCGTCCTTATGAAATTGCTATTGAGCTTAAGGAAGAGAAATTACGTCAGTACGGTTTGACCCTAAACGAGGTTGCAAAGGCGATTCGACGCTCTTCTTTAGACCTGCCGGCCGGCATCATTCAAAGTGAATCCGGTGACATTCTGCTGCGCACAGAAGGCCTTGCATACGACAAGGACGATTTCGAACGTATCGTTCTCGTCTCTGAAAGTGACGGCACTCGACTTACCCTAGGCGATATCGCAAACGTCTCTGATGGTTTCGTTGAACAGCAGTTCCACTCACTCTTTAACGGCAAACCGAGCATCGGTATCACCGTCTACGCTGTCTCCGATCAAAATCAAATCGATATTTCAAACGAGGTCAGGCAGTACGTCGAGAAACGCAAAGCCAGACTGCCTGACGGCGTTAACCTAGAAGCCTGGGCAGATAGCACCGCTTACCTAAGCGGCACCATGGGCATGATGGTCTCCAACATGCTAACCGGCGTGCTACTCGTACTTATCGTGCTAGGGGTTTTCCTCAGACTTCAGCTAGCTTTTTGGGTGATGCTAGGCATGCCGATTGCTTTCTTAGGCGCCTTCGCCTTACTCCCTCTCGTCGGCGGATCAATCAACATGATTAGTTTGTTCGGCTTTATTCTCGTTCTCGGGATTGTTGTCGATGATGCAATTATTATTGGCGAGAGCGTTCAAAGTACGACTGAAAAACTTGGTCCTGGTTTAGACAACGTCATCATCGGCGCAAAACGCGTCGCAACGCCAGCAACCTTTGGTGTGCTGACAACCATCGTGACATTCGTTCCATTGCTTCTCGTGCCGGGTACGTTTGGGGCACTGCCGGAAGCGATTGGTGTCGTCGTTATTCTCTGCCTGATGTTTTCAATTATTGAATCAAAACTCATTTTGCCCGCACACCTCGCCAGCATGTCACCCATCGTCATCGACAATACAAAACCACCATCACGTTGGTATCGCTTTCAATCAAAATTTGCTGATGGGCTAAAATCCTTCATCTACAATCGTTACCAACCGCTATTGGAAAAAGCGATTAAGCAACGCTATATTACCGTTGCCATTTTCGTTGCTATGCTGGTACTCGCGGTCGGCTTCGTCATGGGCCCCTATGTACGCACAGTTTTCTTTCCTAATATGAACTCTGAATACATGCGGGCACAACTTGAAATGGTGGATGGTGCATCCGCAGAGCTCACCACGCGTGTGATCAAAGAGGTTTCACAATCACTTACCGACTACAACCAATCGCTCCCCGACGACGAACAATTCCTCGTTAATTACGCTGCCTTTACTTCAAACAAGACTGGTATGGTCATGGTTGAAATGAAAAAAGATGATGAACTAAAGAAGAACCCGGAGAAAATCGCCTCCGAGTGGCGCGCAAGAATCGGCGAAATAGCGGGCACCAAAAAACTTGAAATATCCGGCTCAGAAAAAAGCCATGGCAACGACAGCGACGTAGAATTCAAACTCGTTGGTCAGAACGAAGTCGAACTCAATCGTGCAGCACAAGCGCTGGAACAGACCCTTAAGGGATACGTTGGGGTTTATGATATCGAGAATTCTAACAAGGGCACAACACCCGAGATAAACCTCCAAATCAAACCCTCGGCAGAAGCACTTGGATTATCACTACGGGACCTCGCTGATCAGGTCCGCGCTGCTTTCTACGGTGTCGAAGCACAACGCATTCAACGTGGCAGAGAAGAAGTCAAAGTTATGGTTCGGTATCCAAAGTCGGATAGAGAGTCGAGAGGCAATCTAGACTCAATGTATATTAGGACAGAATCCGGCGACGAAGTCCCCTTCGACTCGGTTGCCGACATGGAAGAGCGCATGAGCCCCAGTTTGATTGCGCGAACTTGGGGTAAGCGATCAGTCCATGTATCGGCGAATGTTGAACAAACCATTATTGAACCTGGTGTCGTCGTCAAAGAAATCGTTAGTGGCGACTTCAGTCAGCGACTGGAACTGGAATTCCCTGGCGTCAGATTGGAGCTCGGTGGCGCAAGTCAAGAACAAGCAGAGTTGCAAACACGTATGTTCTACACGGCGCTTCTTGCCCTATTTGGCATCTATGCGCTGATGGCCATACCACTCAAGTCCTACCTGCAGCCGCTTATCATTATGGGGGTCATTCCCTTTGGAATGATCGGCGCCATGATCGGACACCTTATCGTCGGCATCGATTTTAGCGCCTTATCACTTTGCGGCATTGTTGCACTGGCAGGGGTCGTCGTGAATGACAGTATTATCATGGTGGATTTTGTCAATAAATCCGTTGAAGACGGTGAGGCCATCGCTAAAGCTGCCATTAAAGCGGGCACAGAGCGGTTCAGAGCTATAACGCTAACGTCTCTGACAACCTTCTTTGGCTTGTTACCGATTTTACTCGAAACCAGCTTTAGCGCGCAGATGGTCATACCAATGGCTGTTTCGTTAGGCTTCGGCATCCTGTTCGCCACTGTTATCACTCTGATTCTAATCCCTTGTCTGTACATCATTTTAGACGATCTAAACAAGGTGCGATGGAACTTCTGGGCAGCAAATCCCTCGCAGTAACCTTTTCTGCTGACACAGTATGTCCACCTATTTACTTCTAAAGCTCAAAGAAACTCACAATGAAAGTGCTGTTTATCGGGTTGAACTGTTGTAAAGTCGGCCTGTAACCGGCCCAAACATGAACTATTCATCTCACATTTATCACCACCTTAGATGGACTTTGCCACAGTGCTCACTGATGTTTGTCGTTGGGTTGGCGGCCCTGCTTGAATACTTCACCGGTTCGGCACTTTTGCTTGGCAACAATATCTCTGTCGAGCTTTTAATCGCTACAATATTTATCGCGTCCTTGATGCCCTCGCGAACTTGGCTAATTCATTTCACCTGCGCAACAACACTGATTGCCATCGCCCTGTGGCTGGCAAAAGCCAACGACCCGATGTATTCATTCGAGAAAGGCTTTTTGCTGCTATTGGCAATCTGGGCCAGCGCTGGCCTTTCCTTGGCAATACGTAAACAGCAAGAGCCATCACAAGCTCGAGCTGTGTTGATTGATGAACTGGGCTTAATTTCCATTGTACTCGGCAACAACCTAACGATTATTCGGTGTAATGGCGCTCTCGATGAGGCCCTGCAGGTTCCGACAGGAACCTGTGTCGGCAATCCCTTTTTGCCATTCATTCGCAACAAAGACAGAGAGCAGGTGGAAAAACGATTTTCGGAACTCGATAAGGGGGGGCACTAGCCATTTTGAAACCCAATTTGGACCGGCGAATGAAACCGCCGTTCCGGTTAAGATCTCTATTTCAGCATCAGATCGATAATTCGAATTGCTTTGCCAAAACCTCTCAACCATACGCGATGCAGAGTCTGCTTTACGTGTCACTGAAGAACGACTGATACAACAACTTCAGGACACACCGTTAATACATATGCGCTGGACCCCCGAAGGTCGTATCCAAGGTTGGAACAAAGCGGCTGAGAAATGCCTCGGGTACTCCAGTGCTGAAGTGATTGGTATGCACTTAACCGACTTCATCGAACCAAACTCTATTGAGGGCGCAGGGCAGCGACTGCGGGCAGCCGTTGACTTGACAGGCTCCTTAAGCGGTATAACGCGGGCGTTTCATAAAGATGGATCGGCGAGATTTTTAAGATATCACAATAATATTGTCATGGGCGAAGCGGGTGACATTACAGTTATCCAAGGTCTAGGTAACGATGTCACAGAGGAGTATCGACTGCGCAAAGCAATGGTAGCAAGCCAAGAGAAATTCTCCTCAGTGTTCCACAATTGCCCGGACGGCTTGATTCTGATTAGAATCGCAGACAGGAAAGTCATTGACACAAATAAAACTTTCCAGCAGCTACTTCAACTACAAGAAGAGCCCGAACAAAGCACGGAACCCATGGAGTCTTGGAAACCGTTACACGACTACGATAGTTTTATTCAATCGTTAGACCGACGGGAAGAACTGGCTTTGTTCGAAACCCAATTATTAAAAAAGAACGGCGACTGCCTACCGGTTCTAATATCGACCAGATTTTTCCAGCTCGACGAAGAGAATTGCTTGCTGATGATTGTCCGCGATGCGACCCAATCAAGGAGAGAAGAAAATGAACGTCTTGAGCTACAAAGCCAGCTATTGCAGATACAAAAAATGGACTCCATCGGTCAGTTAGCCGGCGGTGTGGCTCACGATGTCAACGATATGGTCGGTGCGATTCAAGGTTTCGCAGAACTCATTCGTGACAAGTCCGACAAACAAGACCGGCGCTATTACTATGCCAATCAAATCGTAGTCAGCGCCAACCGCGCCGCTGACCTGACGTCAAATCTGCTAGCGTTCTCTCGCAATACAAAGATAGAAGCCGTTTCTGTAAACATGGTCGATATTATCGAAAATACCCAGGCACTCTTTGTTCAGGCCATTTTCCCACTCATTATTGTTAAGTTTTCACACCACAAAGACCATTATATTATTGAAGGCGATACGGGACACCTTGAAGCCGCTGTTATGAACCTGCTTATCAATGCTCGAGACGCAATGCCCGATGGCGGAACCCTCATGCTCAAGCTAGAACAGATATATCTAACACAGACGCAGAGCCAGAAAATCGATCCAGAGCTGGCTGAAGGCAACTACGTTCGACTCATCGTTCGGGATACGGGATGTGGCATTGCCGAGGAAATTCAAGACAAAGTCATTCTGCCTTTCTTCACAACCAAAGAGGCTGGCCAGGGCACAGGACTTGGATTGTCTTCCGTCTACGGTACTGTTAAATCTCACCAAGGGGCAATGACAATCGAATCTTCGTCCGGTCAAGGCACAATTATGAGCCTGTACTTCCCATCCTCAGAAGAGATTCACGCGACCGAAGATGAGATCGATACGCCCTTCATTTCGGGCGAAGGGGTTGTTCTTATCGTCGATGATGAGGAGCAGATGAGGTTGATGGCGCAAGAAACCCTAGAGCACGCCGGTTACAAAACGCTTTTAGCAACAAACGGCGCCGAAGCCGTCAGACTTTATGCAAGACATCGCGATATTATCGATTTAGTTGTGCTCGACCTCGTCATGCCCATCATGAATGGCACAGATACGCTTCAGGCACTGCGGACATTCGATAGTAAGGCGAAGGTTCTAATCATGACGGGCTATACCTCGGAACAGCATCGCGAGCTTATTGCACAAGGCGCTATGGCGATAATGATGAAACCATTTAAGCAGTCACTTCTGTGTCAGCAAGTCGACGCGGCGATCAAAACAATTCGGTTATCGGAGAGAAAACACCGACCAGAGAGGCTTCAGTGGTAGCGCATTGTAGGGTGCGTCTAATTTGGCGTCGGTTTTTTGAAGTCGCTTTTAAAGTTAGCGCTTAGAAATAGCCCTGTGGGATTGATCAATTATATCGGTCTAGAGCATCGATCTTAGAGACTGGTATCAACAACCAGTCTCATAAGATCTCAACCTACTCGGTAAGACTAATCGTCCGCCAACTTCACCAACATTTTGCCGTTATTAGAACCCGTAAAGAGCCCCATAAATGCGCCAGGGGCGTTATCAATACCCTCATGTATCGTTTCATGATATTTCATCTGGCCAGAGCTTATCCAACCTGACATATCAGTAACAAACTGCCCACGCATATCTTCAAAGGCTGAAACAACAAAACCTTTCATTTGAACAAACTTGTAAATCATTTCGGTTAAGTTACGTGGCCCGGCGGTCAATGTATCGCCGTCATTGTAATGTGCAATCATGCCGCAAACGGGTATACGTCCGTTCACTTTGATATGCGTTAATGCCGCTTCAAGTTGAGCACCGCCCACATTCTCAAAATAAATATCAATACCGTCTGGCGCACCACGTCTTAACTCTGCAAGCGGGTCCGCCGTTTTATAGTTGAAGGCATGATCGAAACCGAACTCTTGCGTCAATTGCTGTACCTTGTCATCACTACCGGCACTACCAATGGCGATACCGCCTTTAATTTTTGCGATTTGACCAACAACACTACCCACCGCACCGGATGCAGCAGAAACAAACACAGTTTCACCGTCCTTCATTTCGCCGGTCACCAATAAACCGCCGTATGCTGTTAAGCCAGGCATGCCCATGACACCAAGGTAAGCACTAAGTGGCGCCAAGCTGGGGTCAACTTTGCTTAAGTCGCTACCGTCTGAAAGAAAGTACTCACGCCAGCCTGAACCATTGCTAACACAATCGCCTTCACTGAAATCTGGGTTATTTGATGCAACGACCTTGCCGACAGCACCGCCGATCAACAATTCGTTCGGCTTTGCGAATCGCATCCGACCACGCATATAGGGATCTACGGACATGTAAATATTTTTTACCAAGACTTGGCCCGCAGCGGGGTCTTCAATATTGACCTCAACGATGTCGAAATCCCCAGCAACAGGGTTTCCCTGTGGTCGAGTCTTTAAGTGGATCTGTTTACTGAGCGTCATTTTGTTCTCCAAATTTCATTACATCTTTAAGAGGGGCAAACATACTCGATATTGCTCCGAGAGTAAAAATCATCTCTGCGCCTGCGCATACAAAGTTGCTCGATTGTTGTATTTTAGGGATACCAAGCATGTCGTCACATCGCTGCATCATAGGGGTCACTACACAACGTTATGAAAACTGCCACAACACTATTCGAAGTTGAAGATCACGTCGCCTGGATCACGCTGAATCGTCCTGCAGCAATGAATTCTCTGAATCCTGAGTTGCGTTGGCAGCTCTCGGAACACCTCAACGAAGTCGAGCAAAACGACGACATTTGGTTAACCGTAATCACTGGCGCTGGGGACAGAGCATTCTGCGCAGGCGCGGACCTGAAACATCGCGCCAGAGAGCGGGATGCCTCAGATGAACAACGGGCACATTGGCAAAAATTAACAACCGAGACGAAACACATCATCGAACGCTGGCACTTTGCGAAACCAATCATCGCGATGGTGAACGGCTTCGCCCTTGGCGGTGGATTGGAAGTCGCTATGGCCTGCGACATTATTATTGCGGCTGACCACGCTGAATTCGGGCTGCCTGAACCCAGACGTGGGCTTATTGCAGGGTCAGCCGGCGTACATCGTCTACCCAGGCAAATTGGCCTAAAACCGGCCATGGGCTACCTATTAACCGGGCGTCATATGACGGCTCAACGTGCTTATGAACTAGGTTTGGTCAACGAAGTGGTGCCGTTGGATCAACTCAAAAGCACCGTTGATGGTTATGTTGCTGACATCCGTCGCTGCGCCCCACTTGCTGTGCGCGCAACTAAGCAGGCATCGATGCGCGGCTTAGATTCCAGTCTCTCAGAGGCTTACTACCAGTCATACGAATCAGAACTGATTCGTCGCGACAGTGAGGACGCTCAGGAAGGACCGAAAGCGTTCACGGAGAAACGCGCACCCGTATGGAAAGGCAAATGAAGTAAGGCGTGCTAGGCCAGATATACCCACACTATAGCTGGCGATAGCCTCGCGCTTCATAGTCAAAGTCCCATAAGTCCCTGTTCTTTGGTTGCGCCAGATAATAGTTGTTGTGATAGGAGCGAATTTCCGCAATCTTGTCGCCAACAAATACATACCACTCGCTTCCTCTTAGTATTTCCGGCGTTTCGGTAACAATGGGCTGCCATTTCATGCTCCATTCGATCACCGCTTCATCGTCCTGCACAATTGCGTGGTCGAGTTGCCAATTAGCCTGTGTCTTAGGCGCAACCTTAGCCCAGTAGTTGGCCAGCCCGGACGCACCTTGCACCTTTGAATGATCAACAAAGTAGTGCGCCACATCGTCGGTAAACGTCGACATCATCAAGTCAACGTCCGCTGTGTTGCAACCGTCGTAGTACCGCTTGATTTGATCAATATAAGGATGACCAGCTTGTCTTAAATTCACTAAAGCGCCCTCTCGTCTTTTTTTGTCGTTTCTGATTAGGCTATGATAAACCCATGGTAAAAAAATCCACACTGATTCTCGACCTGACAACTTTACAACGCACAGAGCTTGAAGCCGATCTTGTTCAACTCAAGCTCGACCTTGAAGAGCTCCTTAACATTACGGAGGCGAATGCTCAGCCAGTCAAACTCAAAGACAACGCCGGTCGCTTGAGCCGAATGGACGAAATGCACAATCAGAGCATTTTGTTAGCCAACCGTAACGTTACCAAGAATCGGCTTCGACAAGTGTTGGTTGCCCAAGCCAGAATTGGTAAGCAACAGTATGGCTATTGCAGTTCTTGCGACGAAAACGTAGCTTTCAACCGCCTTAAAGCCTACCCGGAAGCCGCCTTGTGTCTACAATGCCAAAGTGAAGTAGAAGCCAACCAAGATTGATCGACGTCGCGCGTTGGCTGTTATATTGCTGGTGCGTCGCAATAAGAACCCCACATGTATTTCCCTTTAGTTTAAGTTCAGTATTCTATTTAGTTTATTCATGAACATTGGCAGGGTAATATGCAGACGGCAGTAAAAATTGACATCATTTGTGAGCTGCGCAGACAACTCAACGAACCAGCACTGCATCATTATCATAATCACTATCGACAAGCGTTGGGTATGCCACCGCTGGAAAAGGTCTAACTCATTAACGTATTTGTTTTTAACTGCGCTGGCTTAACGATAGATGACCTTGCCCATCGGTACACGACTGTCCTCAGCGCGAGAGAACTTGAGCGCACCAACAGCATTACCAAGCCGCAAAGACGAAAAATCTATTTTGCATCCCGCGTGCTTCGTAGAAAAATACTCGCCGATATTATTCGCTGCGACGTGGCTGAACTGCGTTTTGGAAGAGAGGATGCAGGCAAACCATTCTTACAGAATCATCTGCGCCATTTCAGCTTAACCCACACGGATGATTTGATCGCTCTGGCAGTTTCAACGTGCCCTATTGGCATAGACATTGAATATAGCGAGAGGAAATTTAACCCCCGCCTAGCAAAACGATACTTTCACAAACAAGAAAATTCGATTCTTTCAGCAGATGATAACTTCAACCGGACCTTTGCGAGCCTCTGGACACTTAAAGAGGCTTACGCCAAGGCAACCGGTGCGGGTATATTCGCATCAATATCCAAATTACAGGTCGAATCTATTTCGCCGACATTAAGTATTACCAGTGATCAAAACATTCATACGGCAGGGTGTTGGCGGTTTGATAGTGAGCACGGCACTGATGATCACAACGATACATGCGATAAAACAATGCGCCAGAAGAAGAACTACACGCTATCGGTTGCTTGTCTGGACGCAGCAACATCAACCCGCATCGACACAAGCGAACAGGTCGCAGGGACGTCGTTGCAAAGGGTCAATGCAGACTTTAGTTTGCAGGACTTGCCAACCATTTGTATTGCTCAAATAGTCTAGTCAACTTCGCTTACCAAATGCCTAGAGTGACAAACCTCTTAGCGGCAAACCCGCCGCGAGATAACACCGGTCAATTAGCTGCATCTGCTTGACCGCATCTTCCGCATCAGTGAACAAGGCGCTGCCTGTGAGTACTGCGTCAATAAATGCATCCAATTGATATCGGTAGGTCGGTCGCCGACTAAATGTCTCCGTTGTGACCGCCCCATCAATAACCAAATCGATCGCATTACCCGCCTGTGGCGCAATTGGATTCTTAACAATCATTTTGCCCGCGTCACCTTCAACAATGATATCCGCTTTAAACTTCGCTGAAGGGCGCATGTCGCCAACCGTTTTTACCTTAATATTACCCGGAAAGATCATCTCGGTTTCCAGATAGACATCCACGTTTGCCGGACCTGTTTCTGCCGTGGCTTGAACATCCTCAGGCTCCAAGCCGGTGATATGTCTGACCCAGGACAAGGGGTAACATCCAATATCCATGGTCACGCCACCACCAGTTCCATAGTTCATTCGAATATCGTCCGCATCCACTATGGGAACCGAAAAGGTCGAAGAGATACTGTGGATCTTTCCAAGCACACCGCTTTCAACTGTCTCCCTGGCCTTTAAAAAAATAGGATGATAGCGATAGTGGAATGCGTCCATCAGCACCAGTCCTGTTTCGTTAGCAACCGTCAGCATTTCCTGCGCTTCGGCCGCATTACTGGCAAAGGACTTCTCGCACAGCACGTGTTTACCAGCGCGCAGTGCTTTTATTGTCCATTCGTGATGATGGGTAATGGGCAATGGATTGTAGATAGCGTTCACTTGGTCGGCATTAATGATCTCGTCGTAGCTATCCAATACAGTTGCAATGCCATGCGCCTGAGCAAATGCCTCGGCCCGCTGTTTAGATCGCGCTGCAATCATCGCGACCGTTGCGCGCTCATCATTTTGGCAAGGGTCAATCAGCGCTGGCGGGGTAATTTTTGCAGCACCTAAAGTGCCGAATTTAAGCATGGTATTTCCTGACATTATTTTTGATTATCTCTCGACTTATTTTTTTGATTGATGAGCCTCAACTCAGCGTTTGGTATTCGGCGTTTGGTACTTGAGTTGAACGCGCGCTAAATGCGAGCCAGACAGACTTAGCCGTAGGCAAGCTTTAGCATTTCCTGCACAGCGACCACTTGGGTGCCCCAGAAAATTCCCCAACCGACAACAATCACTACAGAAAGTACAACGGACAATCGTTCGAGTCGTTTTTTATTCATGCATACCTCCCCATCTCCTGCTTCAAGAACTCTACGAAAACCCTATCCAGCGTCCAGAGGCGGCAACGCTGAACCAGATGAGTATGCTTGCAATCGCAACAATTTTGATCGACCAGGGACTCAAATCACTATGGTCGGTGTTTAACAGCGGTTTGCGGATAAAATAGAAGAAACTTACCCCCATGAATAGACCCACCATCTTCGATAAAAAGAACATATTGTAGTAAAGCTTGATGGCGACCGCCGACATCATAAATATGCCAGAAAATATGACAACAATTAGCGCGTAACCAACCCATCTTTCCGTATTTTTCAACACTACGTGTGCAGGGACGTCAGCCATAACTATATTTAGCAGGCGAAGGTCACCCACTAAAATCATGCCGCCTAACAATACCATCGCACCAAGATGAAATGTCTGTACCACCGCGAACACACCGCCGTAAGCTTTGGATAGTTCAGCCAACATTGACGTGTCGATCCACTCGAACAAAAACAAAAGATCCACTGTTATCTCCTAGTCCAGTTCAGCCAGTTCATTAACACAGCCCGCCGCCCAATACATAAAACCCGGCATCGCCTTATGGCAATCCCACCAGTCATAGGCAATCATTCGTCCCGTCATAATAACGCCCGCCCAAAACGCAATCGACAAGCCCGCACTGATACGAATACGCTTCGGCGGCACCGGGTCGTTGTCCCAAGAGAGATTTTCTTGTTTAGTAATATTTCGAAGCAAAAGCGCATTGATACCGGCGGCGATGAGCAACACCACCTTAATTCTGAACCAAATACTCGTCGTGGTGCGAACCGGTATCGCGTAGTAAAGCAGGAAACCCGTCACGAACATGACAGAGAAGCCAAACATCATTGGCTTATCTAGCCGTTCAGCAACCTTTGACACGGGCACATCTTTGAAGATGTAACCAAGCATGCGTAGATCAATCACCACCAACATGCCAAGAAATATCATCAAGGTCAGTACATGAGTCGATTCAACCCAGTTGTACACATAGTAGGATTCATGCAGGTCAGTAGACCACTGCTGTGCGTCGAGCCAGAGAGCCAAATCAAAAAGAAGTTGGTTAAGCACTGATACTCCTGTTTATTCTTATTATACTTTCCATAATACCCTTTGATTGCAAGCAAGCAATGTTCTCTGTCGCCCTGATTACGACCCATCATCACAGTGATTAAAAAATGTGTCATTGCCATAGTGCTACGCGATCGCCACCAAGCTTTATTTGGCATTCACTGAATCAATAGCAGTAGACCCAACCGTCTCGCAGTGAAATCATGCCGTCATGCCAAGCACAAAGCGACAGAGCAAGCACGAGGCTAATAAGCCGAGCGATTTAAAAAAGTCGTCAATCAGCAATGACCAAGACCTTACGCAGGGGTCAGTAAGCGGCCATCTAACGCGATTAACAATACCTATGTTTCTCGGCATCTCCTCGATGATCGTCGCCTCAATGATTGAGACCATCTATATCGGCGTACTCGGCGCCGAAGAACTCGCGGCTTTTAGCTTTACGCTACCCTTGCTAATGGGGCTTTCCAGTGTATCGATGGGTATCGGCACGGGCGCTGCCTCACTGATCGCACGGGCTCAGGGTAGCGGAGATAGAGACAGGGTGCGCATGCTAAGTACGCACTCAATGATTCTGACAACGGTGCTGCTTGTCATTTTAATGGCGGTTGGCTTTGCCACCAAAGAGGACCTGTTCATTGCGATGGGCGCGTCCGGCCGCGTTTTGACGCTGATCGAATCCTATACCGATATCTGGGTAATTGGATTAGCGCTATTCACTTGGCCCATGGTTGCATCAACGGTGCTTCGCTCGGTTGGTAACGCAAGGGTGCCTGGTTTTATTATGACCAGCACATCTGTACTACAGGTCATTGTCTCGCCAATTATGATTTTCGGTTTGCTCGGACATCCAGAACTGGGCTTTGAAGGCGCCGCTTGGGCCAGCATTGTTACCGGGCTGATCAGAACACTGGCAATGTTTTGGGTGCTGATCTCAGGGGAAAAATTGGTACTATTTGATGTCAGTGCGTTCTCTAAGCTGATTCAATCAAGTCGTGAGATTCTTTATATTGGCATACCGTCGATGCTCAACAGCCTTATTGGCCCTGTATCGATGGCGGTCATACTTTGGCTGCTCGCCAGTCACGGACCCGAGGTTGTGGCAGGCTTTGGTATTACATCCCGCTTTGAAATGCTGCTAACCATGATATTGATGTCATTGTCGTCAAGCGTCGGACCCTTCGTTGGACAAAACTGGGGCGCACAACAGATAGACCGAATATACAAAAGTCTGCTGATTGCCTACAAGTTCTCGCTTGTTTGGGGACTTCTGAGCTTTTTGCTTTTAGCACCGTTCGGCGCGCAACTCGTAGGGCTCATTAACGACGACCCTCTGCTGGTTGAATCCGCCAGCTGGTATCTACTCATCGTACCATTAACGTTTGGTACACTTGGCGTCGGAATGATATCAGGCTCTTTGTTCGTCGCCCTGGGAAAACCCATGCCGACCACAATATTGGCATTGATGCGCATGTTCGTCATTCACCTGCCATTGGCCGTGTTGATGAATATGTATTGGGGCTATATTGGCATTTTCATCGCGACAGCGATTGCGAATGTGTTGATTGGTACCGTTGCCGTTATTTGGAGTCGGCGTGTACTTGCTGCTGAAATTGAACGAGCAGGGCTCAATACTTAGTAGCCAGGACCTACCCTGCAGAACTTACTATGTAGATCTTAGACATTCACTACTCGCGCTTATTTGATACTTTAGCTAGCCCGTAATTGCCTTGGTATAGGTCGCCAAGTCAAAGTAATCGCGCCATACTTTGATCTTGCCAGACTCCATCTCGAAGACACCGGTACAGGGCAGGTCGACCGCCTTGTCAGCGATTCGCGTCTTATCCAGCCGTTCTGCAATCACGATATTGCCATCGCCGACGATGTTAAGCAGCTCCCATTGGGTACTCTGCCAATTCGCTGAAAAGCCCGTAATAAATTTACCTAACGCTTCGTGACCTTGCACAGGTCCAGTTGGCATATTGTGGTAAATGCCATCTTGCGCGAAAAAACTCACCAGCTCTTCGACATCAAGTCGGCTCCAAGCCTCAACAAATTGTTTCACTACATCAATATTGCTCTGTGTGTCGCTCATATCTTGTCTCATATTTCATCTCCCTAAAAATGGCGTCGTATCGAGGATAACGTTGTGAATTCATGCTTTATCACGACTAGCTATACAACGCAGCGCGGGTTGTCGCGACTTTAGCTGGCGACGCTTTTTCAATTCACAATTTTGATAACGTCACACTCCGCCTCATCTAACTTCGCCAGATAGCGCGACAAATTCTTATGCAGATGGCCGATCGCTGACTCAAAACGGCCGAATCGGTAGTGGGTGTTTGCACCCGAGCCAATGGCGGCCTGAATATCGGAGACAACTTTCGCATCTTCTTTGTTGCCTGTCTCCGCTAGAAAGGCAACGTCTTTTTTAGCGCGAGCTAAAATCTCATCCGTTAACTGCGCACCGTCAGGTAATGGCAATGTGAGCTTGTAATGAAAGTAACGCGTTTTCGTCGGCGATTCGGGTTCGGCGAGGGTCACGTCGTAGTGTTGCGAAAGCCTGTTAACCGAGGCGAACGGGAACACGCGGTTAACCAGCGTCACCATTCGGTCAAGTGATAGATTTTCTCGAGGCGCATCGCGCAGTTTTTCAATGCGCCGAAAGGGATAACAAACACGGGAGTTCGGCCCCTGCATTTCAACCACATTCAAATTATCATAACCGTAGGGAAAAAATGTTTCTGGATGGGTCGGTTTAATGTGATATCCCTCAAGCGTACCTTCCGCTGTCAGCTTCCAGTTGATGTCGTCTTCTGACTCGCTTGAATCAAACAGCACCTGATCGTCGGACAATAGCTCTGGCAAAGACTCCAACGCACCGGGGCCAACGGGTTCATCTTGGGTGACAAATACTAGGCCACCTTGAATATCGACTGAATGGACCGGCACCAAGCCATTTTCATCTTTATCAAGATCAGGAAAACCATGCTCATGCGGCACATATTCGAGTCGACCATCTAGTCGGTAGGCCCAGCCATGGTAGGTGCAGCGGAAGATCTTAGTACAACCCGAACCCTCAGCTAACTGCATACCGCGGTGTCGACAGGCATTACGAAAAGCGCGAATAGTACCGTCTAAGTCGCGGACAACAACAATCGGTACACCGGCAGAGTTTCGCGCGACATACGAGCCCAGTTCAGGCAATGCCGCAACGGGGCAAAATGCAATGGGTAGTCGTCGCATGAGCCTGCGCTCGGCGTCAAAGCGCGATTGCGAACTATAGTTTTCAACCGGCTCGTACCAATCTTCTTCACCCAGATCGGTTGTGCCGTTATCAATGTGACTAAGTATATGATCAAGGAGTTCCGGATCATTTCGCATAATAATTTGCTCAAGACTTTTCGATTGAGCATCAATCTACGGACTGGCTACAGTATCGTCAAGAGAGTCGGCCTTTACTCCGTTAAGCAAGTGTTTGAGTTTTCACAAATTCGGCGATTACATCGACCAAATCGTCCACAGGTCGTTGTTCTTTAATCTCCAATAGCGCCGTGCAATATTCGTCGATAAAACCGCGCTCCATAGGCAAGCTGCGGCCTGCAAGGTCACCGGCTTCATAGGCGGCCGCCCACTTCATAAAGCCTGTGTTTTCCTCGTACATATCCCCACCAGGATTAATTCGATCGCCAAAGCGTTGCCGTTCGCGCCGGTATAATCGGTCCATTCTAACGGAGCAACCAACATTCAAAAGTACCGCATGTGTAAAACTAAGATCGGACAACTCCCACGAACAAACTGAGCCACTGAGTATCCATGCGTCGTGTGATTGAACAACGTCGATGATTCGCTGGTTTCGTTCGTCTTTGGAATATTGTTCAACAAAGGGTGGGTCGGACGGTTTATGGAAAAAGTCGTCCGAGTCAAAGCAGGCAACACCCAGTCTTCGAGCTAGCGCTTCAGCTGTGGTCGTGGCACCTGAACCGGGACCGCCTGTTATCAACAGCTGAACGTTGCTCATTGGCATTAGTGCTTACGCTTTGGATGCTGATTAGAAGGTTTCAACTCCACGCTAGCTACCTGCATAAAAAGCTTCGTGAAATGCAAACTGACCAACCGGTTTAGTCGCGCCGACCCGCCTTAGCATGAAATATTCCTTTGGTTCATTATCTGGACAATGCTCGGCGGCTGGCTCAAACCCATGCCGGCTGTAGTAAAGCGGATTGCCTGTCAGTATGCAGCCCCAAGCACCTTGCTCTGTGATGACTTTCATACCCGCTTCAATCAACATCGCACCAATGCCTTCCCCTTGACGTGCAGGGATAACAGAGACCGGCCCTAAGGCGAACCAGTTACCCACATTGCTGGAAATTGTTGCAGGCGAAAACGTGATTTGGCCAACGATTTCATCACCGTCGGTTGCGACAAGTGAGACACAAAGACCGCCACAGGCTCGCAAGCTATTAACAAGGTCTTGCTCATCGCCACCGGCATAAGGTCTACCGTCAAAGGCAGCTTTGGTCAGACGCCAAATCGCGTCTAAATCAGCCTCACTCTCTGGACGTATTGTTATAGTCATAGGGCTCCTATCACTGTGTTAAACCGGTTACACCTGCTGATAGCAAGCCACTTCGTGCAAATAGACGACAACCGGTTTGTTGATTAAGTATACTGTGCACTGAATTGTGCTCCACCTATTGAACAAACAAATTTCAGCGCACACAAAACCACCCGGAGAGCCAGATGGCCCAACCACCCACGCATAATTTTGACACCTTAAGCCTACATGCGGGACAGCAACCCGATCCTGTCACAGGCGCGCGGGCCACGCCAATCTACCAATCAGCGTCTTTTGTCTTTAAAGATACTGACACGGCGGTGGGTTTGTTCAATATCGAACGTGCTGGCCATGTCTATTCACGTATATCAAATCCGACCAACGCGGTACTAGAAGAACGCATAGCGACGTTAGACAATGGTGTAGGTGCCATTGCCACAGCGAGCGGTCAGGCGGCATTGCATCTTGCCATCACAACGATTGTTAGCGCCGGTGATCATATTGTTGCTTCAAGAAGCATCTATGGCGGCAGTCATAATTTACTAGACTACACGCTAAGACGTTTTGGTATCGAGACAACCTTTGTTGACCCTCGTGACCCCGCCGCATTCAAAGCTGCGATTCAGCCCAATACGAAGTTAGTATTTTCAGAGATCGTCGGCAACCCAGGACTCGAAGTGCTCGACATCCCGGCGGTTTCAGCAGTTGCCCATGCGGCCGGCCTGCCGTTACTGGTTGACGCGACATTCACAACACCTTACCTATGCCGGCCGATCGACTTTGGCGCCGATCTAGTGATGCATTCAGCCACCAAATTTCTCTCCGGCCACGGCGTTGTGATCGGCGGGCTCTTAGTCGATGGCGGCACCTTCGATTGGGAAGCGTCAGGTAAATTTCCGACCATGACGGAACCCTACGAAGGCTTTCATAATCTCAACTTTGCTGAAGAGTTTGGACCTTCTGCCTACATCACACGGGCAAGAAGGGAAGGACTGCGGGACTTTGGTGCTTGCATGAGCCCAACGACTGCGTTTCATGTACTACAGGGTATCGAGACACTTTCACTGCGCATGGATCGACACATTGAAAACACACAAGCTATTGTTGAGTTCCTGACTGAACAGGAACAGGTTGAGTGGGTAAACCACCCTCTTTTAGCTGATCACCCTGATCATGAACTAGCCAAGCAGCAGATGCCAAAAGGTGTCAGTGCGGTTTTCAGCTTTGGTATTAAAGGTGGACGCGAAGCCGGCATCAAGTTTATTGAGAACCTTGAGATATTTTCTCACCTGGCGAATGTCGGTGATGCAAAGTCGTTAGTCATCCACCCCGCCAGCACAACGCACCATCGCATGGACAGTGACTCACTCGAAGCCGCGGGCATATCCGAAGGCTTGATTAGACTCTCAATTGGTCTTGAAGACAAGAATGACCTAACAGCCGACTTACGTCGCGGCTTAAGAGCATCTCAACCTCGCCAAAAGAAGAAGGGATAAAGATATGTACGCAACCGTTAACAATCTAAAAACCTTCTACAGTGTCGGCAACGGCACTATTGCAAAAGATCAGCCGAGCGTCATTTTTTTGCACGGCGCTGGCATGGACCATACCGTTTGGGTCTTGCCCGCGCGCTACTTCGCACGACATCACTACAATGTTTTTTCTTTAGATTTCCCCGGCAACGGGCGATCCGAAGGTCCGCCATTGAAGACAGTCGAGGCGCTTTCAGATTGGCTGGCAGAATTCATGAAGGTATTGGAAATTGATCAAGCGGCGATCGTTGGTCACTCGATGGGGTCCTTGGTGTCCATTAACTTCGCCGCCCGTTACCCGGACAAAACCCGCGTCATGGCATTGCTGGGCACATCAACGCCCATGCCAGTGACGCCCGTGTTACTGGATGCGGCAAAAGACAATAATCATGACGCAATCGACATGACGAACACGTGGAGTCACAGCAGTTTCGGACAAATGGGTGGCAGCGAAAACCCCGGCATGTGCATGATGGTATCCGGCCAACGCCTTTTGGAACGCTCAAAAGAAAATGCTTTTTTCACCGGCTTGAATGCCTGCAATGACTTTGTCGATGGCGACGAACTAGTGAAGAAAATCGAAGCTGAAACATTGGTCATCATCGGCAAACAGGACAAGATGACCGCGGCGATTGGCGCTCAGAAAGTGGCGAGTGCGATTAGCAATGCGCGCGTGTGTTTACTGTCGCCCTGCGGCCATTCGATGCTGTCTGAACAGCCGAACGCAGTGCTTGATGCATTGGCAACGATTGTTTAGCCGTTGTCTATTGATCGCCTGGTTGTTAACCAACTAACTCGCTGCAGAATGGCCTTCTGAGTTCATTAACCAATTATTTCTGGCGCTATCCGCTCGCAACATTTTGACTGTTGAAACGGCTAAGAGTACATAGACAAACAAAATCGGCACGGATGCGACAATCGATGCAGTTTGCAGCGCCTTCACACCACCAAGCGAGATCAAGCAGATCGGCAAAACCCCCAAGCCGAACGCCCAGAAAACCCGATGCCATCTTGCCGGATGATCATGCTCACCAAGCGCTTTGGTCGCGCCTGCTGCCAAGGTGTAGGACGCTGAGTCGTAGGATGTGGCAATAAAGATCAAACCAATTAGCGCTAGAAACACCAGCCACAATGCTCCACCGGGCAACATCTCAATCATGCCTGCTATCGCCGCGGACGGTCCGATATCCATGACTTGTTGTACAACGGGATATAGACCATTTAGCTCAAGGTAAACGGCGTAGTTTCCAAGCACCATAAAGAACATCGCGCAACCCAGCGTGCCCCAACCCAACATGCCGAATATAATTTCCCGCAGCGTTCTACCTTCCGATATTTTACAGACAAACATGCCGACAAACGGCCCTAAGGCAAGCCACCAGGCCCAGTAGAAGACCGTCCAACTCTCAACAAAGGTCGATTTCTGAAGTGGGTCTGTCCATGTAATCATTGTGAAAAAGTTCTGGGATATTTTGCCAACCGCGACAAGACTCGTCTCTAAAATAAAGGTCGTTGGACCGACGATGAAAACAAATGCAACCAAAATCACGGCTAGCCAAGCATTAAACAGACTTAACACTTTGATGCCTTTGTCGAGATCTCGATAAACGCTAAAGGCAATGAGTAGGGTTGCTAAGCCGATAATTGAAAATTGCAGCGTGGTGCCTTCGTCCAATCCCGTCAAGCGGTTAATGGCCGAAGAAACAACGGAGGTACCGAGGCCTAATCCTGTCGAGCAAGTCGCCATGAGTCCGACGATAAACATGAGGTCAACGATGCGGCCAGGCCATTTTTTCTCCTGTTTCCCCAAGACCGAATGGCAAGCAGCACTCAGCCTTAGTGAGGCTACTTTTCTGACATGGTAGGAATAGCCTATCGTGACGGCGGGCAGGCAGTACAACGCCCAACCTACTGGACCCCAGTGAAAAGCACCGTAACTGATTGCCCAGAAGAGCGCCTCTTCTGACTTTGGCTCGATCCCAAAGGGTGGATCGACATAGTAATAGACCCACTCTGCAGCGCCCCAATAGATCAGCGAAGCACCAATGCCGGCACAGAAGAGCATCGAGGCCCAGCTAAAGTTTGAGAAGGTTCTATTTTCGATATCGCCCAGTCTGACGCGACCATAAGGGCTAATAGCGATCCAGAGCAAGAACCCTAGCGTTGCAATGGCTGCGATGACATAGAACACGCCAAGTTCGCTGGTGACCTTATCGAAGGTGGCGTTGATCATATCGCCGCTCCATTGCGGCGCAACAACCAACGGGACGATAATCGCCAGCAGAATGAGGCATCCAACACCGAAGATGAACCAGTCTACTTCGATTTTTTCGTGCACGTCATCTCTCAAGGCTTTCTCTCTGATTATTGTTTTTTTGGCGTAGGGGAGCAGAACACATTCGATCGGAATGCACAAATCCTCGTAGCCTGCGGCCTGGGGCAGAACACCTGCTAACGACATTACTATGTCTTTTAGTACGCGGTCGACCGAGCGGCCGGCGGAACGGGACCCCTTTTACTGTATTACCATCTCAACGGCCGGTTATGGCAAACTGGCGATCCCAATTAGACGCCATTATCACCAAACAATAGAGAACCGCTATGAAAGCCATTTATTGCGTAAAGTATGGAACGCATCATGATCTCGAGATTCGAGACATCCCGGCGCCTGGAGAACCACTGGCAAATCAAGTGAGCGTTAGACTCGATGCGCGCGGCATCCAATTTAGTGATCTCGTTAAATTCGCGGGCAATTATCAGGTTGAATCTGAACTACCCTTTATCGTCGGTGGAGAAGCTGCAGGTACCATTACCGCAGTGGGTGATGGCGTTGATTATCTAAACATCGGAGACTCGGTACTATGCACGGGCGGCTGTGTTGAGAAAATCAATATTGAGGCAAGTAAGGTCACCCGACTACCTGCAGGTGCAGACCTCATCAAAGCCGCCTCATTTATGAATAATTACGCGACGGCTTACTACGGATTACAACGAGCCCAACTACAACCCGGCGAGACTCTACTCGTCTTGGGCGCCGGTGGCGGCGTGAGTCTCGCTGCTGTCGATTTAGGCAAATTGTTTGGCGCTCGCGTTATCGGCGCCGCCAGTACCGATGAAAAACTCGCCGTCGTCTCTCGAATGGGTGCAGATGACACGATTAACTATAGCGACGGGTTTAAAGATCAGGTCAAAGCGATGACCGATGGCTTGGGTGCAGACGTTATCTATGACCCCGTCGGGGGCGATACCTTCGACGAAGCGATGCGATGTGTCGCACCGTTTGGACGCATCCTCATCGTTGGCTTTACGAGTGGCCGTGCGGCCCTGGCAAAAACGAATCACCTGTTGGTCAAGGACGCAGCTGTGATCGGGTATTCGTTAGGTGGCGTCGCAAAGTACAAGCCAGAGTTACTCAAACGTAATGCCGCAACCCTGCTCGACTGGCTAGGTAACGGGCGTATTAACCCTTTCGTCTCACACGTGTTTCCAATGGACGACATAAAGGAAGCTTACCAGCAACTGGTAGACCGAAAGGTCATCGGCAAGGTTATTATTGCGGAGCCTTCAGCTAATTAGCAGCCCTCAGCTAATTCGAAGGCTCAATTGGATGGTAGTTTGGATCAAATGCGTGTTTAAGTTCCTTTCGTCGCGTCTTTTTGTTCATCGCCCTAAGTTGTTTCTTGGTGGTTCGATCGAGTTGACGTTTACCTAGATACGCTAGGAACACTCTCAATTTTTCGCTTCGCGTCGCGAACATACTATGCCGTCCAAGCTGTTCTATATCGCGACGCTTCAAAGACCCCAAGCCATAATGACGCCGGCTAGCCTCCAAGTCGATAAAGCGAAGATGAAACCGACCGTGATCGAGACTCTTTACATATATGTGCTTAGGATAGAGATTGAAATGCAATATACCGCTTCGGTGCAGAGCCGCTATAGACTTTCCTAGTGCCACGGCGAGGCGTTGCCGATCGCCGGCGATCAGTGTTTTTTGAGCTGCAACGTCCAGTGCTTCGTAGCCATCGAGTGATTCGGTAATCAGCATTGCCTGATCTCTTCCACCCATGTTGCGGCGGGCGTAGTAAACAACGTCAAGGCAAGGGATATTCTTTGCACGATATTGCAATATTTTATCGAATTCGATTTTTGCCGTCGGGACTTTAAGCAAGCCGTACGACAATTTGGAGCGCGTATAGTTTTCCTGTTTTTTTATGTAGAAAACCGACCCTTCATGCTCGTATCGACCAACACGACTCCAACCGCGGGAAGACTTATTGGCAACCTCTACCTGCTGGGTTTGCAGCCCCCACAGAGTATCGAAATCAAGAAGCGACTGTTGCGTTAACCAGTCTCTCCATTGCGGCGCCACGTGGACATTTTTTATAACATGACTCCTCTATGCGATCATTTTATTGCGACATACTAGCGCTGCTTAGTAGAGAAATGAACACGTCGTTTTAAAGACATCGGTTCAGTCATCGTGTTTCTAATGAGAGGCTAGCAAGTACCACAACGTCAACATGCAGCATTACAAAGAAGCTCGGCCAACCTCACGCGAGTAACCTACCCGCGCTATGTATCACCCAACAGGTAACGAACAACGTCGAGCGTGTCAATCGCAAGGGATACGCCAGCAACAGTCAGATATAAATAAACATACTGTTTAAAAGGTGCCGAGTATTGCCCCTTAAGTGCTCGACTTAATACCCAAACAAACACGGGCGTCCAGAAAATGAGGTGCGGCAGTCCAAGTAACCTGACATAACCAACCTGCTCATATAGCCATGATATGCTCGCGCCCGCGACAAAAAAGCTGCCTACAATGGCAAGGCTTTCGTAGCGAATTTTAAATTTTCCGTCCTGCTTGTAGACCGATAATAAAAGCGAGATAAGATGCGTGCCTACCAGCACCATAACCCAGCCTTGCAGGAACACCCCTTGCGTTGCTATCGCATCACCCAATGAAGTGGTTACATCGTTCATGATGACTTTCCTCTTAAGTGCCGACCTTTGTATTGTGCGTCAATCAACCGCTTCGGATGCATGCCATCAACATAACCCATAAAGCCAGGCTCACGAATACTGTAACCGAGTAACGCTTGCAGGCGAGGAGAATAGGACGCTGCCCTTTCCGCGGAGATTGCTAACAGCATCGACTCAAGCTGTCGAAGCCAAGGCTGACAGTATTGGGGGGTGATCGCAAGCCGAGTCGCATTTGACTGGTTGGCGCCACCACGATGTATTAAGGAACCATGAAAGACTAAAACCGAACCGGCTGACATAACAACCGTCTGTAACATTTCATCCTTAATCGGCTTTTGGGTTCGCCACAAATGACTACCCGGAACGACCTGCGTTGCACCATTGGCTTGTGTAAAGTCATCCATTGCCCAGATTGTACTGACCCCATTAAGAGCATTTCTGGGACAGTTGGGAACCGATGCATGATCAGCATGAAAGGGTTGAGGGGTCTCAGTAGGATGAATATTTATCGCAAGATTCGCCGACAACAAATAGGTCGGTTCCAACAGCTTATTGACGATTGCGAGCACTGCCTCATGTTCGACAATTAAGGCGAACACGGGATCTTTATCTAGCAAGGCGTAGACTCGCTCGGTCTGCTCACCTTCAAAATTATTACGACCCATCCGCTGCCGACCAAACCACGGCAATAAGGCGTGCTTAACCGCGTTGATCACATCGGCCTGCAGGGCTGCCTCGATAACGCAGTAGCCGACCTCGCGTATCTGGTTTAACTGGCTGTCTAGGTTCTGCTGCATTAGCTCGCCTATTTCGGTTGTTATGTTATCAAGATACCAAGCCTACTACATATTGATGAATCTGAACGCGCCCAATACCATCAGCCCCTCTGCGCTGGACCCTTGTAAGGTATTACAACTGCGATTTAGGCCGTTTCAGCAGCTGCCTGGCGCTGCTAGTCGCGCACACTGCGGACCTAACATCGGTTGCTAATCATCAGCGAGCGGCATCATTTCGACCTGCAAAACAATGAAACAAAAAGCATTTTAAAATGAGCGTTACGATGCCGGCGGGGTGTTCTGCTCGTCTTCGACAAGAGGAAAATACAATTCCAACCGTGTAACCTGAGGTGCGCTATAGATATCAAGTTTACCACCATGATCTTCAAGTATTGATGCGACCACTGCCAAATGTAACAAATGCGTATCGATACCTGAGTAGGCGTTGGACTTCTGTGTTGGGTCAAATACCTCAATCAAATCTTCAGGATGAATTCCCAAGCCTTCGTCAGCAATGCGTAACACGTAATAATTCCCGGCGGGAAGTCGATCATGAAACAACGGCAGTTCTTCAACGGACATCTCCCGTCCACTCAATATAACCACCTGCCCCTCCGGCTGAGTTTCAAGGACATATCTAACCAGACTAATGACGAGCGTCTGTAAGTGAGACGCTGAGCCCCTCACTCGACCGACACCTTGCTGCATATCGGTTACGAGCGTGGCATTGCGGTAACTTTCAACTAACGCTTTGTATTCCATGGACATCGCGAAGTTCCGCAACAGTTCGACAATATCAATCTCGGCTCTCTCGACGCCTGCATTTTGTACCAAGCGCACCATATCCTCGAGTACAGCATTGGCTCTGGTGGGAACCGAGCCCAAACCGGACTCACGCAAGTCGGAAATGATGGTATTTGCGATGACGCCCAAACGATTGATCTTGCTGGTTTGATCAACTCGCTCATACAACGCCATCGATTCTCCCTCAGCGGTACGGCGCAATTTTTCCTGAATGTGAAGCTCAAGATTGGTTTTCGTCAACTCACTACTTTGCCGCTCGATGGTTCGAAACGCTCTAGAGTAGAAAATCGAAACGAGAAAACTTTGCATCAAAATAAACAAAAATAACGCGATGTGAAAGGTGTTATCACCCGAAAGCGTAAAGTTGATAGCAACCATGTCATTGACTGCTGCGACGAATAGTATCAGCGCACCAAGACCTAACAAAATACTGCCTTCGCGCTTGCGGTAGACAGCCATCACTATGACGTAAACACCATATGCTATGGCTAATAAAGTAATAACTTGATACAGCGGCACCAGTTGGGTGGCCCACTGTATCGGGGCTAGCAAAGCCCAGACGGAGAAACTCGAGGCGATGAGCCACGCGCCGGTTTCAATATTACGCCGTGCTTCACGGCGATAAAGACTTCGCATGAATGCCAAGAACATTGGAACGGCAAGCACCCAGCAAACGTACTCGAGCCTCGTTAGAAATTCCCAGCCTAAACTCGGAGCAATGTGGGTTACATAGCGCTCGCCGACGACGAGAATACGAGTAGCAATCAACAAACAAAAACCACCCAAATAAAGGCTCGACTTTGATTCTCTCCGGAATACCCAAGCCGAAAGATTATATAAACCCATAATCAGAATCGCGCCAAACATCAGCAAATCGCCTGCAATCGCATCCTCTCTTTCTCGATGCAGCGCCTGTGGCGTACCAAGTCGAACCGGTTCCCATATGCCGCCATTCCTGTGATGAAAGTTTGCTACTTGCAAGATTACTTCAACCCGGTTTGACTCTGGTGTGAATCTAATAACAGAGGGCTTATATGACGGCCGAGTAAGGCCCTTGGATGTGCCGGGTATGCCGACGCTACTGAGGGCTTTGCCATCGACCATCAGCAAGTAGGAGGTGCCTATGCTAGGCAGCTTTAGCGCCAAAGGGGCTGAATAATCTGATACTAGAATATTTATTCGATAGGTCGCATAACCACTTGCTGATAGTTCTTCGCCATCCAAATATAGGTCATTCCAAAATCCGGGTACAGTAAGGTAATTGGGCTGCCCGGAAATACTTAACACTGAAGATTGCTGACTATCGAGATGGTCTAACCAGTAGAACTCCCACGCTCCGTCAAGATTAATACTGCCATCACGATCAAAGTGCCATTCACCGAGATCAATAATACCGTCAACTACTACCGGTATCGGCACGTCAGCTACAATAGCCTTTGAAAACAGCAATAACATAGTGACGAGTCCGAGACGCTTGACGCTGAGCTTGATTAGACGCAACAAGTCGCCGAAACCGCACGCCTTTGTATATTTTAAAAACATCCGTTAACTTTTTAAGTCCTCAATATGATCGTATCGTCAGTACCAAAATTAAAATATTACCTTCACTATCTCTAAATGCTGCCACGCGAACAGGTACACCTCCACTGGGCTCTCTAAACTCAACCCACTGGCCTGCATCGGCCGCTATGGCATACGGCATCAACTCGATACTATCGACCAGCAGATTCTCAAATTCGCCTGTGGCATCAGACCCACAACCTGCTCTCTGGACAGCAGCCTATGTAATGCCAAGTCGACCCCTTCGAAATCAAGGGTTGTTCAGGCCGCAGACTCAAACCTGAGGCTTAGGTAACACTGGTTTATAAGAGGCCATGCCACGCTTCATCTCACTGACATAATGAATGACGATGAGTGATCTAACGCTAATGGTCCTCAAATCGTTTATCTCGTTCATACGCCTATATCCGGCATGGCTTTAAATTGATCGGTAAGCGCCGTTACTGCGTGGGAATAGTAACAGGTCGACAACTGCAATAAGTCAAAGTAGTCTGAGCCTTGAGTACTTAAATTTCGCAATATGCAACGGGTCATATTACTGACAATGCGCGTTGCGAAAGCTGGTCAACACGTCAGCACTGATACTGAGTGTGAAGTTACCGAATACCAAACTTTTACAAGCCATTCGAAACAGATAATAGGGACATTCGACCCATGAAGCTTGCTCAATTAGGCACCACTTTTTTCCGCTCACGCTTTGTCCTGTGTTTAAAGACCAGAGTACTACCCATCATCATTTTGCCAATGATGCTCGCAACGATCGCCAATCCAACTTTAGCCGCCGACTTGCGCGCCGCTATTGAAGATGACTACGCGTCAAATCTTGAGGGCCTTTTTAAACACCTACATCAGAACCCGGAATTGTCTTTCAGAGAGTTCGAGACTTCAAAACGGCTCGCCAGTGAGCTCAGAAACCTTGGCATCACTGTCACCGAAAATGTCGGAGGTACCGGAATTGTCGGCATGCTAAGAAATGGTAAAGGACCAGTCGTACTGGTTCGCGCCGATATGGACGGACTGCCAATCGTAGAAGACTCGGGTTTAGCGTACGCATCTAAAAGAACGCAGGAGGATATCAACGGCGAAATACTACCGGTCATGCATGCTTGCGGTCATGATGTCCATATGACATCGTTAATTGGTACCGCACGCCAGTTAGTTAATACTCTCGATCAATGGCAAGGCACGGTCATGTTCATCGGCCAACCCGCAGAGGAACGCATCGGCGGTGCCAAAGCAATGATCGAGGATAATCTTTATGAGCGTTTTGGTGTCCCTGATTACGCATTGGCATTTCACGTTGCCGCCGGCAAAGCTGCAGGAACGGTCAGCGTGCCTAAAGCGCTTGCATACTCTTCGTCCGATAGCGTCGACATCACTGTTTACGGCATTGGTGCACATGGCGCTTCACCCCATGCAGGTAAAGACCCTATTTTAATTGCGTCGCAGATTGTCGTCGCGTTGCAGACAGTCATAAGCAGAGAGATCAGCCCACTCGAACCGGGCGTGATTACGGTCGGTTCATTTCACGGCGGCTCAAAGCACAATATCATTCCTGACAGAGTCAAATTGCAACTCACCGTTCGTTCAAATGACGAGACCGTACGCCAGACCTTACTCAGTGCGATTGAAAGAATCGCCACCGGTGTCGCGTTCACAGCCGGCCTGCCTGAATCACTGTATCCAAAGGTAGATCTATCAATCGAATCAACGCCTCCAACACATAATAATGCGGAACTCGCCTACCGAGTTGAAGCAGCGATTGCCGAAGCCTTGGGAGAGGATAAGGTCGTTCCACAAACACAGAAGGGCATGGGCGCTGAAGATTTCGCTTATTTTCTCGTCACTGAACACGAAGTGCCCGGCGCCTACTTTTCTGTTGGCGGTACGCCGTTAAAAGAACTTGAGGCTGCCAAAAAAAGTGGCGCAAAACTTCCCTCACATCATTCGCCCTATTTCAAAGTCGAGCCCGAACCTGCTATTACGGCGGGTACTTTAGCAATGACATCCGCCGTCTTGGATTTGTTAGCTAAAGATTGAGATTGATGGGAAATGAAAGGGGCATTTGTATAGGTTGAGTCCTAAAATTGCAGATCTAAGCGTTGAAGGCCAGCCAATCCTTTGTTTCAAGGGCATACTCGACATCCAAGCCTGGCCATTGATCTTGCTGTGGCTGATAAGTCGTGCCGGCAGACAGGCCGCCATCCCATTTGAAGCTACGTGAAAACGTCATTCCCAGCTTTTCCATAATGCGTATTGAAGCGAGGTTCTCTTCGTAGGTTGTCGCGATGACCTTCTGCACCGCTTTTGTTTCAAAACATTTTTTAACGAGCCGCTGCAATGCTTCACTGCAATAACCTTGACCCCAGTTTTCTCGACAAAATCGATAACCAAGCTGCGCCTGCTTAGCGTGCGTATTGGCAATCGAATCAGCACCAAACGCTGAAGGTCGAAGTGAGCACCAGCCCAAAAAAGCGTCGTTGAGATCAACGACTTTCCAAAAACCAAAGACATCGTCGGCGACAAAATCCATCAACAGCGGCATCGTCTCCGCAACAATGATATGCCGCGGCGTCGGTTCGCCGCCATTCAAGAATCGCATAACCTCTGGGTCGTTATGAAGCTGAAAAATCACATTGGTATCGGCGACATCGAAGCGAGTCAGGCCAAGGCGATGGGATTTCCCGTTGTCCAAAGTGAGCATTAATTTTGAGAGATGTACTTCAGTATCTCAACCACTTGATCCGTTGTTGTTGCCCAAGCCATCGCTGCTGCATCCACTTCTTTAAGTGGATGGATAATATTCTCATCGTGCAAGGTGATGTAGGGCGTATCCAACGCGGCACACATACCAGCATCAAACGCTGCGTTCCATTGCTTAAATTGATCACCAAATCGCACAATGACCAAATCGCTCGCTTCAATGAGGGTTTTGGTGCGAATGCTATTTACCTTAGCTGATTTGTGGTCACGCCAAAAAGGTCTATCTTCTAAACCAAGCATATCGCCAGCAGCGTCGCTGGCTTCGTGGTTAGTCACCGGGCCGGTAAAGTCGATATCCAAATCTTCAGCGGAGGCGCCGCGAATGATTTGCTCGCGCCAGGCAGTATGAATTTCTCCCGATAAGTAAACTTGCAAACCGTCCATAGGGGCATCCTTATTTGTCTTTGTGGCGCTAGTGTAAGTTGTTACGCGTTATCTTAGCTTTTCTAACCAAGCAACTGTTCGACCGCCAGCTCGCGGATACGTCGTTTGTCGATCTTTCCAGAGGCGATTCTTAATAGAGGTTCTTCGCTCACAACAATGTAGCGTGGAATTTTGAAGCGGGCGATATGGTCCAGCAGGAATTTCTTCAGAACCTCTCCATCAATCTCACCGTCAGTGTAGATTGTGGCGCCCACCTCTTCACCTAAACGTTCATCTGGAACTGCATAAACGGAAGCCTCCAATACTTGAGGGTGAACCAGCAATCCGGCCTCTACTTCAGCACAACCAATGTTCTCGCCGCCACGGATTACCAGATCCTTAATTCTGTCAACAATGTACAGATAACCTTCCTGATCGATGTAGGCAACATCACCGGTTTTCAACCAGCCATCAACAAACGTTTCTGCATTCGCGTCAGGTCGATTCCAATAGCCTTTGATAACGGAGCTACCGCAAATGAGTAACTCGCCTCGCTCGCCTGCTGGCAGTGTCTCGCCGGCTTCATTGATCACTTTAATGTCAAGCGCAGCTGAACATCGGCCAGAACTGCTCGGGTGCTCAAGATAATCCTCACCACCGATACCGGCACCGATAGCATTCGTCTCGGTCATGCCCCAACCGGTGTTCGGCATCGCCTTGGCAAAGGATGAAGCAATACTCCTCACCTGTTCCGGCGCTCGCGGCGCGCCGCCGCCACCGACGGTTGCTAACGAGCTTAGGTCACGATTAGTGGATTTGGCCTTTTCAACCAGATCACCTGTCATCGCGGCCGGTGCAATAAACGACGTGATGCGTTCTTCCTCAATGATTTCGGTCGACAGATCAGCATCCCACTTGTACATCAACACAACCTTGCGTTGAATCCGATACGACGAGAGTAATCCCGCCAGCAACCCGGTCGCATGAAACAGCGGCACTGCCAGCAAGGTTGAAGCCTGATATTCCGCTTCCGGAAGCGTCAGATTATTAATGACGAGCGCAATGTGCTGATCGAGTTCCCACGACAGCAGTGCCGTCATAATGTTTTGATGGCAAGAGACGGCACCTTTAGGATGTCCCGTTGAACCGGAGGTATACAATATTGTGGCATTATCATGTGGCGAAACGTCAACGTCAGGCATCGTTTGACCTGCATATTTCGTCATCAGATCGTCGATCGAGGTTATGTTCTCAGCTAATACAGCAGTCGGTCTCACAGCGATTATATTGAGGTCAAGCTCCGCCATGATTGGTTGAATTCGATCGATTCTTTCTTGATCAGCAAAGAGAGCCTTCGCGCCACTGTCCTTAAGACCGTACGCCATCTCATCAGGTGTCCACAGGGAATTCATCGCAACCGCAATTGCACCCATTGACGTTATCGCCATAAACGACAACACCCACTCGGGATAGTTTCGCATTGAAATCGCAACGCGATCGCCCTTTTCGATGCCGTATTCTTGCTGCAGTACCGCTGCGAACAGACCCGCTTTTTCATGAGCTTCGGTAAACGAATAACGTTCGTTGTCGTAAACAAGAAAGGTTTCATCCGAGCACGCCACTTCAAAGTGTTCGCGCAGGGTTGCGGGTCCGTTCTTAAACCCTCTAACCGTTCGACCGTACATTTCGATCGTTTCAAGTTCATAGTCCTGACCTACAGCGGTTAACTGAGCGATCGCTTCAAGACGCGTCAAATTCGTCATTTGGTTACCTGTTTTTGTTGTTTGGTTGAGCCTAACTAGATTGCAGACACCCTGCTATGGTTTGGCTTTTGAAATTGATCTGTTGAAAGGCAGTCAATATAGCGATGGGCAACAATTGATGTCAACGTTATGTCTAAATTCTTGACGCTCGACAGCCTCTTAGCTCAACATCCGCAACGGTTGCGACTGACTTAGCTAGCGCATGTGCGAGACAATCACTGACGGCATCACTAAAAAAGTCAGCTAAAACAAACATGTAGAGAAAACCGCTGCCGCACATTTCAAACATCTTCATTTTGCTACTTGTTGACCAGCACGCTCACGAACTGCCATACAGTTACCACATTCGATCGCAAGGACAAACAGAACGTGACAGGAACCTCGAACACAGTCGACCTGAACACAATCGGCATCAACAGAGTCATTGATCATCCCTTAATTGCACCAGGGTTAGATGCCTCTATCGGTGACAACATCCAAGGCCCGTCCATGATCAAGGTACCCGACTGGGTCGACGACCCTCTCGGCAAGTACTATCTTTACTTCGCTGATCACAAGGGTAGCTATATTCGACTCGCTTACGCTGATAACCCGCTTGGTCCGTTCACGGTTCATGTACCCGGCAGCCTGCAACTAGAAGAATCCCATTTTCTGACGCAGGCACCTGAAACGACAGAGGCGCTACTTGCTTCGGTACGGCAACGAACAAAGGATATACCTTACCCGCACGACATTATTCTTGATTTGGTAACGCCTCACATCGCCTCGCCTGATGTGCATGTGGACCATGTAAACAAAAAGATTATTATGTATTTTCACGGCCTAGATGCATTTGCTGTCCAACTTACTCGGGCCGCGGTTTCTGACGATGGCGTTCACTTTCGCGCCAACGAAGCGTTGTTGGGTCAATCCTATATGCGGGTGTTTGACTATGCGGGCTATAAATATGCTATGTCGATGCCGGGCCAGTTTTATCGATCCAAAGACGGCTTGAGTGATTTTGACACAGGCCCCATGTTATTTGAAAGCAACATGCGACACGCTGGACTCGTGGTTATCAACAATACCCTGCTGGTTTTTTGGACTCGCGTGACGGATACCCCTGAGAGAATTTTGGTGTCACGTATTGATCTAAGCAAGGATTGGCTTGAATGGAAGGACTCGCAACCGATTGAGGTGATGCGCCCTGAAACCATTTGGGAAGGTGCTGATCAGCCGATCGAGCCAAGCATGCGAAGTGTTGCCTACACCCCGGCTAATCAACTCAGAGACCCCGCGATCTTTGTCGACGACGATGACACCTATTTATTATATGCCATCGCGGGCGAAGCAGGCATTGGTATCGTGAAACTAACAATTCCTCGCTAGCGATTGTGCTGTCGTATTGGTGTAAATCGATTGACTATTCGCCCTTGAAATTCGGCGGCCTCTTTTCAAGAAAGGCTTCTCGGCCTTCGGTGTAGTCGTGTGATTTTCGAATATTCTGGCGCATCGCCAAACCCCGTGCTTTGGCGATCTCTTCATTGTCGAAGACGCTACGCCAGAGCGTTTCCTTTTGCGCTTGAATCGCCAACGGGCCACTTTCTTGACATAACCTTATCGCAAATGCCAGCGCGTCGGCTTGCACTTGGCCCGCGTCAGAAATGATCTCAACCAAACCCGCTTGCTGACACCACTGCGCGCTCATGCCATCGCCTGGGGTCAAGAACGCAAACGCTTTCGAGTAACCCAGCTTCTTGCCAAGCTTGATAGGGATATCCACCGCATTGGTACCCACCTTGGGCTCTGAGATAATAAAATTAGCGGCCGCGTCTGCAAACACAAAATCGCAACCGAGCACCAGGTTCACGCCTTCGCCGACACAATGTCCATGCACAGCCGCAATTATCGGTTTATTGGTGACCATATCATCATCCAGTATCAAGCCGCCTAAGGCCGCGGTGATACCCTGACGTGCATTTTCACCCAGCGCATTCATATCGGCACCAGCACTGAAGGCTCGCTCCCCATTGGCTTGAATGACTGCCGCCCATAGAGAATCATCATCTCTGAATCGAACTAACGCCTCGTTAACACCTAAATACATATCCGCATCGAACGCGTTCATCTTCTGCGGTCTATTTAGAGTAATGACAGCCACCCTGCCAACCGCTTCAAACAAGACCCTGTCGTGAAAAGCTTCAACCATTACAATTTCCCCTCAAGCGCCAACTGATGACTCTCTGCGTTAATCTCAATTAATTTGGACTTACCTGTCGCGCCCGTCTGAACGTCAAATTGACCCATGGGTTGTAAAACAACCTTCGCCCTAAACCGTATCTGATGGTGAATCGCTGTCTCAAGGTCCTGACAAATCTTTTGCTGTTGAGCCTCATCAATCCCCACCGGCGTTTCAACTAACACGATGATTGGCGGCTCGATAACCGGCCCGGCTTTCGGCAGTACTAAACGAATATTACCCGTGGTGCTATCACCATACCGGTTTACAACATCTCGCACTGCATTGGGGAATACGTTCACGCCTTTGACAAGCAACATATCATCTACCCGTCCCTTGAATGTCATCCGCACACCGGGTCGGCCGCACTCGCAGGGCTTTGTATCAAGTCGAATAATGTCTTTGTCGCGCCAGCGCAACAATGGCCCACATTCACGCTCAAGGCCCGTGAAGATGATTTCACCTTCTACACCGTCTTCGATCGGCAAAGGTTGCATCGTTTTTGGATCGACGATCTCAAAATAAGCATTATCCTCCGCATAGAAATGAATACCTGCATGCGCTTCGCAGGATATGCCGGTTGGACTATGACAACCTGTCGCACCCATATTGTCGTAACATGTTGCGCCGCCGAAGCCAGCCTCTATCTCGGCGTAAATCTCCCGGATGCTGCCACCTGGCTCACCGGTAACGACGACTTTCTCAATGCCTAGATTCTTCGGATCAATGCCACTACGCTCATGCATTGTTTTGGCCAAGTGTCGCGCGAATGAAACGGTCGTGCGTATCATCTTTGGTCGCGTTGCTTCTGCGATTTGAGCAACGCGCTCAACCCCACTTAAGGCGCCCACCGGCACCACACATGCACCGTAAGCCATCATCGAATCAACCGCAGGCACGCCAGCAATCCACATGCTGAGCACGCTAGCGTGTAACACTACATCCCCTGGCTCAACGCCAATACGCACCATGCCGCGGGAACAATTTTCCGCCGCTATTGCTCTATCATTAGCCGTGAAACCGCTGAAGGTCGGCGAGCCTGTTGTACCTGAAGATGATGAAATACGATTGACTTGCTTGGCGTCGCAGGTGATGTGCATACCTAATGAGTGACCTAACTCTGCTCGAGATCGCTCTTGGCTCAATCGTTCTTCATCTTTGTCGAAGAAGGGGAAATCCTGATAATGCTCAAGACTTTTTAATTGAGCAGGCTTGACGCCCGCTTGTTGAAATTTATCGCGGTAATACGGACTTTGATTATCTACTTTTTCGACCAGACTTTGTAATTTCGTTAGTTGAAGCGCGCGAAGGTCGGCGCGACTCAACGTTTCCATTTTTTTGTTCCATAATTTCATTATCGACTCCAGCACGTCAAAACCTTTTCGCAAGAGTATCACTTTGGCCACAGCGAAACGATTAGGTCAACAATAGGTCAACCTGAAAATGCTGCTAAGCAAACCGCATTGCTTGTTATAGGCCGGAGAGGTCGAACATCACGAGTACTAAATCGCAATAACGATAAAGAGCTCGATCACAGGGAAGCCTTTATTTTCTTCGGCAAAACATCAGGCCATAGTGACGTCACGCTATTGTTTAGTTACTTCCATTGAATCACGCGTGATTCTTGCCCTGTAGGGCTTCAGATTGAGATACTCTGGACGCGTAATTTCAACTCTTTGTTTTTTTGTGTCGTACTTAATGGTAACTGCACCGGTATCATCCGGGTCGCCATAATCAGGGTCTGATGAACCCTTGCCCTTCTTGCCTGATTGCAAGGAAATATAGATAGGACCGCCGCCCGGCGCAGTAGTAAAACCGTCATCTAAATAGGCTACCCACTCACTTCCAGAAGTGGGTAATTCGGACTCTAACCCCAATATAATTCTGGCCGAGTCTTTTGAGTAGGCGCTGCGAACCGTTTGAATTGCATTTTGGTAAGCACTGTTGACCTGCGTCATATTGGCTGTCTGGACGTAGGAACGGTAAGCGGGCAGACCAATTGCAGCGACCACCCCGATAATGGCTAACGCTACCATCAACTCGATCAACGAGAACCCATGCTGGCGTCGACTAAAACTCATCTCTGGTCTTGATCACTTTGTCGGTTTATCAATAAGTTTTTATCTCGGGCTTTCAAAATCGGCGCCAGTGCTTTTAGCGCATCCATAATGTCATTCAGCTCATCATTGGGGCGAAGATTTCTCTGGTAGTCGTAATCTCCCTGTTTAAGTGCCTCAATATAAGCACCGATCGCAACTTGTGGGCCCGCAACTCGATGGCTTACAACTAAGGCGAATACGAAAGAAAATAAAATGAAAACGCCAAAACCTACAAGCGATGCCTGAACGCACTGAAGCATCAAATCATTGATTTGACCTTGAACACGAAAATCTATCACTGGGTTATTGTTCATTAGCGCTTCGACGCTACTTGTTATCTGCAAAACAACGAGTCCAACCACACTTAAGATTAGACCGCCAACAAACATATAGACAAAGCTAAGCTTCAATTGAAATTTGGGCTGAACCAGCATGTTGCTGATTTTTCTTTGCTGTTGTGCCATTAGATCACCTGTCGGCTTATCCCGTTTGCGCACCCTTACTATAACGTTTGATTGGCTAACTTTGGCTAAAAACTTGTAAGTGGTTCGTTAGTGGCCGGATATGGTTACAGCCACCTAACATCACAGCTCACCTAACGAGGGTCTGGTGCAACCTGGATCATTCGCTTACCGCGGTTCTCGCCGGCCAACAGGCCAATTAGACCGCCTGGAGCCGCTTCAATGCCTTGCAAAACATCTTCAACCACCTTGAGTTGCCCCGATGCCGCCCACTGACTCAGATTATGATTTGCATCAGCATCAAGGTGACTATAGTCAGATACCAAAAAGCCTTCCATCCGTAGCCGTTTTGTCACCAACAACCCGGGAATTCCAAACGGACCGGGCTTGGGTTTACCATCGTACATCGATACAGCACCACAGCAGCTAATGCGCCCCTTTAACTTCATTGCGAACAACGCAGCTTGAAGAATATCGCCACCGGTATTATCAAAGTAAACGTCAACACCCTCAGGGATCGTTTTGCCGATGGTATGCCTTAGTGGCGCGGATTCATCTTTATAGTCAAGACACGCATCAAAACCTAACTCCTGCACCAACCAATCGCACTTTTCTTTACCACCGGCAATGCCAACAACCCGAGCACCTTTGATTTTGCCAATCTGTCCTACAATCGAGCCAACCGAACCGGCGGCCGCAGATACCACTAAAGTCTCACCTGCATGAATACCTGGCACATTGATCAAACCGTGATAGGCGGTCTTGCCCGCAACCCCTAACAGAGAAATTGCATGGGTCAATGGACCGTCGAAATCTGGTATCTTCGCGGCTGAACTCTCATTCACGGCCGCATATTCTTGCCAACCAATATCCGCCGATATCAAATCTCCAAGCTTAAATTTATCACTCTTCGTCTCGATAACTTCGCCAATACCACCACTAGACATAACCTCACCGGCACCGATGGCGTCTCGATAGGTGGCTCCCTGCATCCAAGCGCGGTTCGCGGCATCCTGACTTAACAAGATGGTTCTGACCACAACCTGCCCAGTCTGCGCCTTTGGAATTTCACCCTGAACTAGCTCAAAATTATCGTGAGCAAGATTGCCCTGCGGCAGGCTTCGAATCATGATTTGTTTATTCACTTTTTAATCCTTTAGTATTAGCTTGCTTACAAAAGTGGGGTCGAGCAAATAAAAAAGGACTCTACTTGAGCCCTTTAAAACGGAATGATCAACCAAGCTACTTTACGGTCATAGGCCACTCTAGGCTGCGTGATAGTTCTCAACGATCTTGCTGAATTTATCCTGCGCTTTAGCGATCAATTTAGGTAAATGATACGTCGGAAATAGATCATCCGACGGCTCATAATCACGCAACATAAGTTTGGCAAGATTGGCTTTATGGACCTCGGTCGAACCATCCATGATGCCCATTTGAGGCGCAGACATCCACATCGATCCCAGCGCGGTCTCGTTAGACATACCTAATGCTCCGTGAAGATGGATAGCACGATAGATGATGTCATGGTTAACTTTAGCCGCACTAATTTTAATCGAAGCAATTTCTTTACGAATCTCTCGCGTATAAGAGCCAATGTCATCGATCATCCACGCGGTATAAAGCACGTGAAGCCTGAATTGCTTCAACTGAATGTAGGAATCCGCCAGGTCCGCTTGGACCATCTGCAAATCTGCTAGTCGATCGCCACGTGCACGACGGCTAAGTGCTCGCTCACACGCCATATCTAAAGCCTTGGTACAAACGCCGACTGCACGCATCGCATGATGGATTCGTCCACCACTTAATCGCGTTTGCGAGCCCACAAAACCGGCACCTTCGTCACCCAGCAAGGCTGATGCAGGCACTCGGACATTGTTATATCGCATATAGGCATGGCCGCCTCGACCACGACTCGTGTCATAATTTTCTTTCAATGGCGTACCGAGGTTATGCACATTACGTACAATCTCAACACCCTGAAGATCAGAATCAACGATAAACATTGACGCTTTCTCTAACATCGGTTTGTCAGGATCGGTGATCGCCATAACAATCAGGAAGTCAGCGGCGGCGCCATTGGAGGTATACCACTTCTCGCCATTGATGACCCATTCGTCGCCATCTCTTACAGCTGAACATTTAAACTCCTCTGGCCCACCCGCATGAGGTTCTGTCATTGAGTAAGCGGAGCGTATCTCGCCCCTGAGTAGCGGCTGCAGATACTTCTCTTTCTGCTCTTCAGTACCATTGTGAGCGATTAATTCCATATTGCCTGTGTCAGGCGCCTGACAGCCGAAGATCGTTGGCCCCATGGAGGTTCGACCAAGCTTTTCATTCAACAGGCATAGCTTCACTTGGCCAAGTCCAGGACCACCGAGATCCGGGCCAAGATGAAAGCCCCATAAACCCTGATCGCGAACGCGCTGCTGTAATTCTTTGATGTAGGCACGAATCGCATCCCAGCCATCTGCATCTAGCGCCTTACCGTGTTTGTCTGTACCGACACTCATAAACTGATCCAACGGCTCGATGTCCTCTGTCACAAGGTTTTCGACCCAATCGATTTGTTTTTGAAACTCGGGTTCTACGGAAAAATCTATGGCCATTTCACTTTCCTCTTTTGTCTAATTGCGTCTTATTTTGTTTTGCCTTGTTTTGTCTCGTTTTGTCTCGTTTTGTCTCGTTTTGTCTGCGGGGGTTTTTCGAGCCGGTGTCGACTACTCGAATGCAACGGAGACACAAGACTTTATTCTTCTTATCATCCAACCATGCCACTTCTTCATCGCGCCTAACAAATTTAACAAGCGCCAATACAAAACTATCGATGCGCCTAATATATGAAGATAAGCGCGCTCTTTCGCAAAGCTGCCTTAGTAAACTTCAACCGTATTCTCGAAATTAAAGCCACCTTCTGACATGACCAACCGATGTCTTTCGCCACTCACATCACTATCCCAGCTTTCATACCCTGCATCGCCATGCCACATGGCAACCCGTTGACCTTCGCTCGACTTAGCCACACGCGTTTCATAGGTTTTGCTGTCGCTGTTCCTGAAGAATTCAAGCGTATTATTTAGCCCACCGTGTAGGGTCAACTGATACAAGGTGATCCAGGTTGGTGGCGCTAGATCTATCTTGCCCTCACCGTGATGAACCAACGCTTCCTCCGGTGACACCCAACGGTGCTTAAGAATTTCCCCGCCGTCAACTTCTACAACCTCATCATGTTTTACATCGGTGATGAAAAACCACGTTGTGAATCGTTTTGGTGTACCCGGCGGCGGCGTCCAATGTGCAAAATAGATAAATTCGTGTGACGCGGCTTTAATGCCCGTTTCTTCCTCAGTTTCTCTGCTGGCGGCCGTCAACGCCGCACCCTGAAGTTCACCGTCATCACCGTAATCTTCTGCGTCAATTTTACCGCCAGGAAAGACCCACATGCCGCCAAAGCTAATATTCTTGTTCTTTTGCAGCATCAAGACTTCTACGGAATCATTATCGGCACCTTCACGTAACAGCACGACAGTCGCTGCTGGGATAGCCGGCGGGGCTGCATCTGCATCTTTGTTTTCGATATCACCATAAATATCGTTTCGGTGAACCTTCTCGCCTACGACTTTCTCGTTACCAGCCTTCGGTGTCTCTTGCTTCGACATGCGCAATCCAAATCTTAAAAAAATAAAGCATACATGAGTAGAGCCTCTCTCTCATAGCCTTTGAAATAACAACGGTATCGACTATTCGAGGGTGGACTCGCCGACCACTTGAAGTCGATGGATAACACGCTCCTGGTCACCATGATCATGGACGGCATAGTGAAGCACAGACCTGTTGTCCCACATGACAAGATCGCCTGCTTGCCAATGATGACGTGCCTGATATTCCATCTTGGTTGAATGATCAAAAAGGAACTCAAGCAGCGCCTTGCTCTCTTGCCGACTCCAACCGTCAATCTTCTCGGTGAAAGACCTGCAAGCGAATAGTGCCAGCTTGTCGGACTCATCGTGTTTTCGTACAAGGGGATGTAGGGCTCGAGCCGCTTCTTTTTCGTCTTGCCCGTACAGTCTCGCCAGACCCGCAGCGCTATGCACCGCCTTGAGATCGTTAATCGTTTCTTTAAAGGCCGGCGTAAGTTCCTGGTAGGCAAGGTGCTGATTCGCAAAAGCGGTATCACCACCAAAAGGAGGTGCTGCGTGTGCGTAAAGCATGGTCAGCTTTGGCGGCGCTTGGTTGTAACTCATATCGGTGTGCCAATGCTGATTGACATCAGAACGCTTGCCACGATTACGCAGCTCAATAATATCCGGGTAGTTTTCGAGTCCACCGTAGGGAAACTTCACCAGTTCGCCCCAATGTTTGGCAAATGCCATGTGATCAGCCGGCGCGAGACTTTGATTCGGGAATACCAGAACATGGTATTGACAGAAGAGCTTATTTAGCGCTTCCCAATCGGACTGAGTAATAGACTTAACATCAAGGTCTTCAATGACGGCACCGAGGGGTGCCGCTAGGCGTCTTAAATTCATAATGGGTCCCAACGACTAAGATTGCTTAGAGTTGGAACCATCATACATTGTGAAAGCGATTGTCGTTAACTGCGGATTTAGCGGCTAATATTCTAACTTAAAGCGCCATTGCTGCTATCCACAAGCTCATGCCAAGGCCTACTGCGAAAGCGAGTATCCTGAGAGAGGTAATACCTGCGACGTACATCACGCCGTGCATAGCTCTTGCGCCGAGCCATATCATGGCAGCAAGTGACCAGTTTCCCGACGGATCGACGCCCGCCATGAACGCCATAAGATTTGCTGCGGAGAAAACAATGAGCGCTTCCCAAGCATTCGATTGGGCACCCCAAGCACGTGCACCAGCGCCTTGAAGTTGCTCGCCTTGAACTCTTGGCTCTGCAAGATCGGGTTTACCAAACTGCTTCGCTCGAAAGGGAAGCGTTGAGTTAGCCCAGATATAAGGCAGAATCATGCCGCCTAAGATACACCACAATTGAATCGTCATAATTTTCCCCCATTAGTTCAGTCCACATTAGCCAACAAAAGCGTTGGCGTAAACACTTATACCTATTGGTCTACCGAAGAAGCGTTATTCATACCATCGACACAAACTGGGCACCGCCTCGGTGACAACATGTCTGCAGAGACCAATCTCGTTTTATCTACGGCTTCAGATCAGCAATACGAACCGTATTAGCCATGACCACACGATCATGCTCATCACGTATTTGCAGCATCAACTTTCGCTTATCCCAATCGACTTCGATGATTCCGAAGCTGGATTCGTAGAAAGGTACACCAACCCGAAAGGGACCCGCTTCATGTTCCGGATCCTTTTTTAGAATTTGCGTTAAAGGAAGATTCAAAGATGACGCGGTGACTTCCCATAATGGATAAGGCACCTGCTCCGTTTGACGGTAGATGGCGGAAGCGTGTCGATCACCTGATATCAGTACAACGCCATTGGCCTGTGTATCCGTGAGTAGCTTATAAAATCGATTACGCTCTTTTGGCAGCGTGCGCCATGCCTCCCAATTATGACCGTCGGCAATCACTTGGATCGAGGTTGCGATGATCCGCACATCCGCGGGCTTGTTAAGCTCCTGCTCCAGCCATGTCCATTGCGCCTCACCCAACATCTGCTGATTTTTAGCATCACTCATGGCATACCGACCATTTGATGTTGGCGGCACCGCAACCTGCAGATCGGACCTGAAGAATCGCGTGTCGAGAAGGATAAATTGAACCTTCTTGCCGACCTCGCCAGTGATCTTTGAAAAATAAACGCCATCGCGATTGGTTCTAGGATCATCCTTGGCGATACCCCAGACATGGTTATAAAGCCGTTGAGAAAAATATTTATGGTCCCAATTACCACCACCATCATTTATGCCGTAATCGTGATCATCCCATGTCACTAACAAAGGCGTTGTGTCGCGAAGTTGTTGAAACGGTTTCGACTCGCTCAGCTGTTTATAACTGGCTCTTAAGCTTTTTAGTTCGGGGTCATCTTTCTCCGTCTTGGCATAAACATTGTCACCAATAAAGAGGAAAAGGTCAGAGTCGGTATTTTTAATTGTCGTGAAAATTTCCTGCGAATTGGTCGATACCGCACAGGAACCGAAGGCAATTCGAGACACCGTTTTCGATTCATCCAATGCCATCGACGTCATGGGCGATATTTGAAAATCGTCGGCATTGACACTCATCGCTGCTGAAAGAACAATCACAGCAAGAGCGGCGGACGTCAGTCGAGTTAAACGTCGAACGGGTGAAAAATTAAACATCTTGATTCCTTCAATCAAATTCAATTGCCTAGCCGTTTGGACGGCTCCGTAAAGTAGTATGTAAACAAGTGTCGTCAATTCAATGAGAGTCTATCAAACCGCAGCATTGATGAAAGAGACAACGCGAGATCAAAAAGTTTAGCTAATCTCTTTCCAGAATTGCTAATTCCTTTATGATATTTCTCACCCTGACTTTTACCGACGCTGATTCTTGCTCTAGAGCATCAACCAAAATGGCATCGGCTTTTTTGCGGTATTCCTGATGGGATAGGGCAAGCTCGTTGAATCCATTAAAAGCCCAAGCACGCACAACCTTATTGTCATCACTTAACGCTTGTTTTAGGCAGATTTCTAAGGGTTTTTTATGCGCCTTGCTAATGCTGACGTAGGGCAGGCACTGTAACAACTGCAACTTTGATTCCGATTGCGACACACTAAATAGCAATTCGAAAAAAACCTTTTCATCAATGACAGAACGCGGGTTGTTTTCAAGATGATGTTTCAACAACCAGGTCGCACCAACCTGTGTTGTTTCATCTGACGCCAATTTCAATAACTGCGCAATAAATTCTCGCCCTTGATAGAAGCGATGATAGATTTCAATAACTTTATCTTTCGACTTACCGTCCCACTGAACAAGTGCTTTGTTCAAGCTCATCGCAGACCCTCAGCAGCTTTAGATATACCGCGTCAATTTATCGTCATACATTTTTAGCCGCGAAACTTTAGCATCCTGACCCTTGGCAGTACCAGCCCCATAACACACAGCGAATCGATCAACTCTGCACTAGACCTCGCGATCATCCTCTGACAGTCTTACGCCTCGATGAATTCAACGCGCCGAAACTGCAAACAAATTTATGTCATCAACATCCTCTATCGCCTCAGCCAGGCCTTCAAGCGAGTTCGCTGAAAGCAGCCCAAAATCCAACTATCGCTGGTTGTTACTGTTCGGCGTTTGGCTTCTGTACGCTGCATTTGGTCTTGCGGCGACAAGCCTTGCGCCACTGGTGGGTTACATCAAAGACGACATGACACTGAGTCATAGTGAACTGGGGACTATTCTGGGCATTTGGCAGCTTGTGTATATCGGATCAGCCATTCCGTGCGGCATTTTGCTCGATAAATTCGGCAGCCGTTGGGGTTTGACCATCGGTGGCATCATTATCGCGCTATCACTGCTTACCCGCGGTTTGTCAGACAATTATATGCAGTTACTGGCGGCCGTCATGATCTTTGGTATTGGTGGTCCGATCATCTCTGCCGGTGCACCAAAGGTAGTAACGGCCTGGTTCAAAGGCTCTGACAGAGGCTTGGCAATGGGGATCTATATGACAGGTCCGGGTATTGGCGGCATTATTAGTCTCACTCTGACCCATTCAACCTTATTACCTGCCCTCGATGATTCCTGGCGCAATATCATGTTTCTGTGGGCGGGCGTGAGCCTTGTTGTGTCAATGCTTTGGCTCTTAATCTCTTCTCATAAAAGTGCCGATCCGCCAGCATCTGAGATACCCAGTGGCGCGGGTAGCGGCGGCCAGTTGGCAGCGTTTAAAACAATTCTAAGAGAGCCTGCGGTTATTCTGGTGTTGCTGATGAGTGTCGGCGTGTTCTTGTTCAATCATGGATTGAATAACTGGTTACCCGAATTACTGCGTAATGATGGGATGACTTTCATCGAAGCAGGTTACTGGGCGGCAATACCTACCGTTATCGGCATTATAGGCTCGCTCTTGATTCCGAGATTAGCCACGCCGGGTCGGCGCTTTAATATTTTGATTGGTCTGAGCGCCTGTGCCGCAGCGGCAAGCCTGTTGCTGCATTTTCAAGAGGGTCCCTTGTTGTTTTCTGGTCTACTGCTGCAGGGTATCGCCAGGTCTTCTCTCATGACGGTACTGATTCTTACCCTGGTAGAGCTGCCTGCAATTGGTGAACGCTATGCCGGTTTAGCCAGTGGTTTCTTTTTCTCGGCAGCGGAGATAGGTGGTGTACTGGGTCCAGTCACGTTAGGACTTTTGTATGATGCGACGGGTAACTTCGATACCGGCCTGTACTTCCTGACGGCAGTCGCTGTCGCAACCGGATTAGGCGGCGTTAAGCTGAAACAACTGGCACGACAGCGCTAGTCTCGATCTTGCGGAACCCTTGGTTTTGCCAAAAACAAAAAGGGCAACGCAAACGGACCGAAAAATGCGCCCAAGACCACCCATAGTCGGATACTGAGACCTTTTTTTTTAGCGACTGAAAAACAAATACCTGCACACACAACTGTGATGGCGACCAGCACATAACTTGTGATTGGTAACATCCCCTTCTCCTGCAGGCTTTTGTAAGACTTCTTTAGCTTAGCGGGCTTTACTCATCGAGCCCTATAGACGCTGAAGCCGCTTTACACGTCTTCAACCACTTCTTTGTAACTATTCGACTCGAGATCATCGAGAGGGAAAATAGGTCGCCTCACGTTGTTAAAATTCAGTTGTGAATAGTCTGATGTACAAACCCCTACGCCTGCACATTCAACAATCTCTTTCGCGATGGACCGATAGGTTGCACGGTAGTGAATGCGACTCTTCAACATGAGGTAGGTTTTTTGCAAAGGGTCTATACCCAAACTCGAGAAGCAACCCAAATCGTAAGGTTCAACATGGCGCGATATCACGATGATCTGCACGTTGCCCGTATCTAATACTACGGTGGTACCCATATTCATGGTTGAGCCGGTGCTCATCGGCCCTTTCACCGTGAAACAGCCATCGGATATCGTTTTGACACTGCCTGTTACCTCCAAAGGCCTGGATTGCGTTTCCAGCGCATCCATATGAAATTTAGCGCCCAATGTAATCGTGACCCTGCTGCCGACGCCCGCTGCAACCATTACATCTACGGCATCAGGATCATAGATGCCAAACGCGGCTACATCCTGCAGACCCTGATCCAGTATTTCACGCAGGACCTCTGTCGTATCCATCGTTCCACCGGAGGCGGTATTATCATAATGATCCAAGAGAATAACCGGTCCGTCGCCTGACCGCTCGGCAGCCGCTCGGCCGGCATTTATAGATTCTTCGAGGGACACGGGTTTATAAACAAATTTCTTGCGTTCTGCCCAAGCCATCTCAAGTAATTCATCAACGATTTCTTGCGCCCTAATTTTATCGTTATCAGTAACGACAACAACACTCAGACCTGCATTGTAGATATCCGCATGAGGGAATCCAGTGAATAGACTCACCAACAGCGCATCGTCTTGTTCGAGTTCGAGACACCGCGCTTGCAACTGTTTGTTAGGAAAGTCATCTGTGCCCTGCCGCATGACGTGGGGCAACATTCTGGCATTACCGGACACCATCACTGGCACGACTTTCCGGGCCAGAGATTCAAATAGCACCTTGCCTGCTCTTAAACCCGTTTCGTACATATCAATGTGAGGGTAGGTATGGAAACCCGCGATGACCGTCGCATTTTCGACCATGGCGGGATAAAGATTGGTATGCATATCAAGCCCGATAGCAATGGGGATGCCTGGGTTTTCGGTCCGCAGCCGCTTCAACAGGGCGCCTTCACCATCCTCAATAGATTGCGTCACCATTGCACCATGAAGTTCCAGCAGAATCGCGTCACAGCCCTGTGCATCGGCACAAATCGTATCGGTTATATAACGATAAGCATCCTCCAAAACAGGTCCAGAAGGGGGCGCGCTTGCGGCAATAGATGTTTTAACGCTTGCACCGGCCTGTTCGGCGGCATCCAACAAGCCCGCCATCGTAGTACCTGTACCACGGATCGTATTCAGTGCAGCATCGCCCTCAAGGGGCTGTCTTCCTCCACCAAATCGTGTGATATCAGTCGGTACCGGCGAGAAAGTATTTGTCTCATGACTCATCATCGCTAGCAATACTTTCATCGAGGAACGCCTTTATTGAATTGGTTTGATGGTCATTTAGAGACACTTGTTGATCAAATCTTATTCACTGAAGTTGATATCAGGGTCCTGATAGTAGCGCTGGTGCCATATGCCTTCGCCCTTCTCTTCTTCAAGGGGCATACGCCAGCTACGGACATTGGCTGACGTCAACGCAATACGATACAACCCGCGAGGCTCATTAATGGTGTTTCGGATATATTCTTCAGCGCCCTCTTTCGGTAGATAGCGTTCTGCAATTTCGCGATAGGTATCTCGCCATGCGTCATCATGGCCCACATCGTGGACAAGATCTGCAGTGCCTTCAATAAGTACTTTGCGATACGGTAGGCTTGCTTCGTCAATGCAAAGTGCAGCACGACTATCCGCACGAAGGCATTCAAACCATTCGGACCTTTGTCGTGGCGTAAAATAAATACTGTCTTGTTTGTAGAGATACCAGATGGGCGTAACTAACGGACTACCGTTGTGTCGTGTTACTGCAAGCCGAAGAATGACGCCTCGTTCGTTCAGAAATTTCAAGCGCTCTTGTTGTGATAGTTTTGGCATGTTTAAGCCTACGTCACTTTTGGGAGAGTGATCATAGTACACGTCACCGTGGCGTTTAAAAATGTTGTTTAGATAGTAGTGGGAACAATAGGCAAAAAAAAGGCGCGTTCCGAAGAACACGCCTTTTTAATTTCTTGACTTACATCGCTATAAAGCAATCCCTAAGGACACATACAACGAAGATTCAAGCATTACTTATAGAGCAGTAATGTTTTCAGCTTGTGGTCCCTTTTGGCCTTGGCCAACAGTGAACTCAACTTTTTGGCCTTCGACCAAAGTTTTGAAACCTTCGCTAACGATTGCACTGAAGTGTGCAAAAACGTCTGGGCCATTTTCTTGCTCAATAAAACCAAAACCTTTTGATTCGTCGAACCACTTAACTGTTCCTGTAACTGTATTTGACATAACTAATATCCTAAAATAGTAAAATTCGCCCTTGGGCATTTAGTAGCGGAGAAATTGGCTTGTACTTAAGAACTTCAGGACGGTGCGTTATGAACGGAACGAAGTGGAGCAAATAAACAGTAGACTTTCTTTCTAGCTGACACGTATTTTAGGCTAATGCAACCTAAAGTCAACATAAATAAGGCATATAGAAGTCGTTACCCTATGCTTTTAGGCCTTCACAAGGCCATGGGACGGGCTTTAGCCATCAACATGCCTTCTCTTAAAGAAGTCTTAAAGTAGGCTCATAAGGGTCTCTAAACACCCCAATGACACCTCAAATCACCTCTATATAAGTTGATTTTTGACGAATTTGGCGCCAAACAGCGCTTTGAAGCTCGACCTGAAGGGACTTTCGCCTTATAGTGCGCGACCTTTAACTATGTCTTTGTAAAACTTCAGGAAACCCCCTTGATTACTACCGCAAATGTCACGATGCAGTTCGGCTCTAAGCCACTTTTTGAAAACATCTCTGTAAAATTTGGCGAAGGCAACCGATACGGTCTGATCGGCGCAAATGGCTGCGGAAAATCGACGTTTATGAAGATTCTGACCGGTGAGCTCACTGCAACATCTGGCAATGTATCTATTTCTCCCAATACGCGTCTTGGCGTCCTAAGTCAGGATCAATTTGCTTTCGAAGATTTCAGTGTTGTTGATACTGTTATCATGGGCCACAAAGAACTTTGGGAAATCAAACAGGAAAGGGATCGCATTTACGGTCTTGCCGAGATGTCGGAAGCTGAGGGCATGAAGGTCGCTGATCTAGAAGTTCAGTTTGCCGAGCTCGATGGTTACAGCGCCGAAAGCCGCGCGGAAGAAATATTAATGGGCGCAGGCATTGCCCAATCACTTCACTACGGACCGATGAGTGAAGTAGCCCCAGGCTGGAAGCTACGGGTCCTACTTGCTCAAGCACTTTTTTCAGATCCAGATGTTTTACTACTTGACGAACCAACGAACAATCTCGATATCCACACGATTAAGTGGCTTGAAGATATTCTGAACGAGCGACAGAGCACGATCATTATTATTTCTCACGATCGTCATTTCTTGAACTCCGTCTGCACGCACATGGCGGATATAGATTATGGCGCGCTCGTCGTCTACCCCGGCAATTACGATGACTTTATGATTGCATCGACACAAGCACGCGAACGATTGCAGTCTCAGAATGCAAAGAAGAAAGCGCAAATTTCTGAACTACAGCAGTTTGTTAGCCGCTTCTCGGCAAATGCATCAAAAGCAAAGCAAGCCACCTCCCGCGCTCGACAGCTTGAGAAAATTGAACTACATGAAATAAAACCTTCAAGCAGGGTAAGTCCGTACATACGGTTCAATCAGCAAAAGCCACTGCACCGCCTTGCGGTGACCATTGAAGATCTAGGTCACCGTTTTGACAATGAAGATCTATTCCATAAAGGCAATTTGATTATCGAAGCGGGTACACGACTAGCAGTCATTGGTGAAAACGGCGTAGGCAAATCAACCTTCCTGCGATGCTTGGTCGACGACCTGGCAGCAAACGAAGGCACCGTTAAGTGGGCAGAGAATGCCACTTTAGGCTATTGCCCGCAGGATACAGGTGGCGAATTCAATTCAGAAAAAAATCTGTTTGAATGGATGAACATGTGGCAGAAGCCTGAGCATGACGATCAGATCGTTCGCGCGACCTTAGGTCGACTGCTTTTCTCAACAGAAGACTTCGATAAGAAAACCAAAGTTTGTTCAGGTGGCGAAAAGAACCGTTTGCTGTTCGGTAAGCTGATCATGTCCGAAACCAATGTGTTGTTGATGGACGAGCCCACCAATCATTTGGACATGGAGTCAATTGAATCATTAAACCTTGCACTCGATAATTTCGAAGGCACAATCATCTTCGTCAGTCACGATAGAGAGTTTGTCTCATCCCTCGCGACAAGAATATTGGAAATCAAAGACCATAAACTGATCGATTTTCAGGGTACCTACGACGAGTACCTGGCAAGTATGGAAAACACAAAGTCATCCTATGGCTAAAGCCCCAGATGATAAGTGAGTAATTACTAACCATCCAAAGCCGGCGGTTAATACGCGGCTTTGACCGATTAAGTTGATCACCCCATGGGGTAGCGAATATCCCGTGACACGGCATCAATTGCGTTCATCACATCGTCTTCAAGAATCAAATCTGCTGCCGCAAATATATCCGCTAACTGATCAGGATGCGTTGCTCCGACGATCGTCGATGCCACAAAATCATGCTGCTTGCTCCAGGCTGTCGCTAATGTCACGGGCGCAATTCCCGCCTCGTCCGCAATCGTCATGAACCTTGCGGTCGATGCAAGGGATGCTTCATTCACAAAGCGACGGGCCATTGCCGCCTGTCGCTCTCCAACACTCATGTACTTGGTAAACCTGGCCCCTTCAGGTAACGCACCGTCATTGTATTTACCAGAAAGCACACCGCCAGCTAGCGGTGAATAGGGAATCAAACTGACCTGCTCTTGCCGACAAGCTTGCGCCAACTCGTCCTCGAAACGACGATTGTTCAAACTGAAATTATTTTGGATTGTTTCGTATCGACTCAGACCATGCATTTCAGAAACCATCGACGCTTTCGTCACGCCCCAACAGGTTTCATTACTCGAGCCGAGCACCCTCACTTTGCCTGCTTGGACGAGATCATCGAGCGCCCCAAGAATCTCCAAATAGGGTGTGTCGTGATCCGGCCAATGGGTTTGATAAAGATCAATATAGTCCGTCTGCAATTTCTTCAAACTGACTTCAACCGCTCGAATGATGTTGTGACGATCAAGGGCTGTCTTACCGTCTCTAACCGCCGCCTTAATCCAGCCGTGACTCGGACCGGAGACCTTCGTCGCTATTATCAACGCGTCCCTCGATTTCGTTTTCATCCATCGGCCAACAATCTCTTCCGTTAAACCCGCATACTTCGCATCGGGCGGCACGGGGTAGTTCTCTGCGGTGTCGTAAAAATCGATTCCCGCGTCAAATGAGCGATCTAGAATCTCAAAGGCTGTTTTCTCATCTGCACCGGTACCAAACGTCATGGTGCCCATACATATTTCCGATACAGCAATCGCGCTGCGACCTAATCTGTTTGTCTTCACAAGATTACCTTCTACAAAAAATGACTTTAATAATGAATGGTCTAAATGTTAAACAGAATGTGAAATCCATCACTGCCTACCAATAGCTGCTATGGATTGCAGCACCTTGGCTTTCAAGAATTGGACCGACAACCTCGATGTGCCGTTCTCCACGGCCGATAATCTCGCGACAGGCAATGGTGAATGTATCGCCGGCGATTTCTCCAAGTCGTGCAGCTGAACAGCCAAACACGACCCGCCCAACCGTACTCCAATAAATTGCACCGGTACACATGGCGCAGGGCTCGGTGCTTGTATAAAGCGTCAAGTCAGCCATTTGTTCTGCGGTTAACTGTTCACTGGCTTTGCGCAACAGTTCCAATTCAGCGTGGCGGGTTACATCATTGTGAGTGTGCACCGTGTTCAAGGATTCGATAACAATATCCTGACTGTTCGGACCGGACGCCAACAATGCACCAAAGGGGTGATCGCCATTTTCTACAGCCGCTTGAGCAAGCGCATAGGTTCGCTGAATGAGTATTTCATGTTCGGACAAGTTACTTTCTCGATTAAATATTTTTGATGAGTTTAAAAGACATTAAAAAATGTCATCGTCTGGGTAAGCATCGAACCAATTATTACTCTCCTGATAAGCTAACGCGAACTCAAGTAGCTCACGGTCTTTGCCAATCGGCGCGATGAATTGCATACCCATCGCTCTGCTTCCATCACCGCCTTCGAAGCCGGCAGGCAAAGAGATCACCGGGCAGCCGCTTAACGTTGCACCAATTGTTACCTCCATCCAGCGATGATAGGTATCCATCGTTCTACCAGCAAGGCTCGTCGGCCAATGTTGCTGTATAGCAAAAGGGAACGCCTGCGCTGACGGTAACGCCAAAATATCATATTTGGCAAACGCATCGTTTAGCGCTCGAAACCAATTTGAGCGATTGATGCCCGCATCATAAACGTCGGCTGCAGTGACATGAGCACCTTGTTCAATTTCCCAGATAAGTTCCGGTTTGAGTTGTCGACGATGATCATCGTTTGCATATAAGGCCCGCCGAGAATTTGCCACAAACCAATGTCGAAGGGTCAGCCAAGTTTGCCATAAGCTATCCATATCAAAGGGAATACGTATCGCCTCAACTCGACCTCCCGCTGCTGCGGTTTGCTCCAGGGCTTGTTCGCATAACGCCAGCAGACCTGACTCAAAAGGAAGATAGCCATCATAGCTGCCCAACCAGCCGATACGCACGTCTGACAAATCAGCTTTTTTATACTGAGATAATGACACCGGTGCCGGTTGCTGACTAAGAGGTGATCCTGCATCCGCACCCGCCATCGTCTCAAACAGACAAATCACATCTTCGACCGTTCGACCCATAGGGCCTTCAATGGATAACTGATCGAAGAATAACTCCTGCTTGTCCTTTGGTACACGGCCAAGACTCGGACGGAAACCAACGACATTGTTATAAGCGGCGGGGTTTCTCAATGATCCCATCATGTCACTGCCATCCGCTACCGGCAGCATGCCTGTCGCTAGTGCAACAGCCGCACCACCACTGCTACCGCCGGCCGTCAGAGATCCGTTAAATGCATTGCAGGTCGCGCCGTATACGGGATTATAGCTTTGCGAGCCGAGCCCAAACTCCGGTACATTTGTCTTGCCAATGACGATCGCACCTTGGCTTCGAATACGGGATACAAAAACATCATCGGTTTGAGCAACGTTACCGGCAAAGATTGGCGAGCCAAAACTGGTGATGAAACCAGCGACATTGGAAAGATCTTTGACTGCATGGGGCATACCATGAAGCCATCCTTGGTAGCGCCCTTTTGCCAATTCTGCATCGGCGTTCTTTGCTAACGCAGTGAGATCGTCGCCATCAAGCATTGCCACAATGGCGTTAAGTTCCGGATTGAGTCGGTCGATACGATCAAGCGTGTACCTCATATACTCTTCACAACCCAACGATTTTTCCCTGATTTTTTCGGAAACCTTAACCGCTGTCATCATGTCCATCATCTACCCTCGTATCTGTTTTAGGCGCGTCCGAAAAAGGACTGTTAGGCGAAAGCTGTCGAATATCATTCAAAGCTAATCGATATTGAACTACGCAAGTCCAGAAAAGCCACCAGGAATAACATCGAGCAAACGCTGCGCCTCAAGTGGTAGAGCAAAGATATCCTCTGGGCGATTGGTCACCATTTGATTCTCAATAGGTCTTAACCAACTCACCATATACCCTAGATATAGTCCTACTCGCATTTCACGGGTACGGTTTTCACCGCCAGAATGGATGACATTACCTGAATAGAGCAATGTAGAACCCTTTGGCATTGTCGCCAGACACACTTCATCATCCCGGGGCTCTCTATCAGCATCCCATAGGTGACTGCCCGCAACAACACGGGTTGCGCCGTTGTCCTCGCTAAACTTGGTGAGTGCAATATTGGCACTGATCAAAATTTCCGTGCCAGGGTGATTGCGTCTTTCTTCGGATTGAATACGGTACCAAGATGCAGCATCGGTATGAAACGATTGATGGGTTTGGCCGCCATTGAGCACCATCAACTCGGCATTGCTGAGCCGAATTTCACGAGCACGTTTGTCCCTTAAGAGGAAGTGATCTGCTAATTTCAGCAAATAGGCATTGAGTAGAACATCAACCATCGCTTCTGACTTACTGAATAGGCCATGCAGTCGCTTGGTTTGGTAACCATAGAAGCCGTCTTCGGAATATGAATCTCCAGCATCACCAAGCTCGCTCGTTCCCCAATCCATTTCTTGCAGAGAACCACCAAAGTCCTTCATCAACACATCGCAAACATTCAAACTAATGAAATTCTCTACAACACAAGCACCGTCTTGTTGAATTGCCGCATATACCTTTGTCTTGTCGTCCGTAACATCAAAGTGCTGTAATTCTGGCATAGAGAAAACCTGAGGTAGTATGTCTATTAGTGTTAACTACGCATGCAAATAAGGCAAGCGCCACGCGATTGTTGTCCCTTTAGCCATAGCTGCTTGCAAAAATAATCAAGCAACGAGGCTAACGCATTGCTATACCTGTCAACGCCAAATCGGTTGCCCTGCAATTTGCTGCATAAATGCAGGCGAATAGACTTATACCGGCAAAACCTCTAGACCAACAAACGCACCGGCAAACGGCATGCCAAAGTCGGGGTTATCTTCGATACGCTTATGAATTTCTTCGAAACAATACGATTTTCACTTTCATCATCAACACGAGCTTTCGTAGCTAGAAAAAAGCCAAGCACCTCATGCAAGTGAAACAGACACCCACTTCCTAACGGAATTAATGAGGTATATTTTCGACGCCTTATTTAGCTCATGGGTATAAATGACTCGCTCCTTCAATTCACCTTGATCAATCAAATACTGTCGATAAGTGCCGTTAAGTAAACCGCAAGATACCGGCGGCGTATAGTACTTACCGTCTAACTCAAGGACAAAGTTGGCGATGGTAAATTCCGTGACCTCGTTATTCTCATTCCACAACAGGACATCGAAACAATCGGTATGTTGCTGTCTTTGCGCCTCATACATTTGCCGCTGCGTTGTTTTATGATAGTAAAATGGGTCTGATGAATCGATTGACGAATGGCCCAACCGAACTTTTTCTGGCGCACTCGGTAACGTAGACATTTCCAGCGGCGTTGATTCAACATCAACATAGCCGCTCTTGTTAACCGTCATACGTACCCGTTGACTACTATGAGGCTGACACTTGAGTTGGTCCGACAAGCCTTGAAGAGAAGCATTAATCTCCGTCTCGTTCACTTTGAAATTAAAATACTTGGCACTACTTTGCAATCGCGCCAAATGATAATCCAACAAAAAGTAGGGCTGATCTTTTTGCCAGAGCAACGTTTCCAAAAGCTCAAACGCCTGCGTCTCCGTCACATTATCAACAGCGCGCGACTTAAGTAGGCACTCTTCATACTCCGACAACGGATCTGAATCCCAAACAATACCACTGCCCACGCCATAGTCGAGTTGTTTGCTATCTAAATGTAATACAGCGGTGCGAATAGCGACACTAAATTGGGCCAGGCCACCGGGCGCCAGGTAGCCGATGCTGCCGGTATAAATCCCTCTTGCCTGAGTTTCTAGTTCGTCGATAATCTTCATCGTTGCAACTTTTGGTGCGCCGGTAATGGATGCACAGGGAAACAGGGCTGAAATAATTTCAGAACAGCTTGATGATGTCTGTGCCGTCACCGTGGAGGTCATCTGCCACAGCGTCGGGTATTTTTCTAGCTGCAATGGCTTTGTTACTTTGACTGAACCGGTTTTTGCCACTCGGCTCAAATCATTACGAATCATGTCAACAATCATAATGTTTTCAGCACGATCTTTCTCGGACGATGCCAATTCGTTTTGACGCTGTTCGTCATCGGCTTGACTCAAGCCTCTGCGCACAGTGCCTTTCATTGGCTTTGTTGTGATTAGCGAACCGGTTTTGTTAAAAAACAATTCAGGCGAAGCGCTACAAATCGCGAAGTCTTCCGATTCTATATAGGCTGCATAAGGCGCATCTTTTGCAAACCGATGAAACAACGCTAGGGGATCTCCGGTGTAGTCAGCACTACGTTGAAAGGTGTAGTTGACCTGATAAGTGTCACCGGCGCGAATGCGTTTCTTAATTTTTGCTAACTGCTCAAGGTAGTGATCGCAAGAGCCGGACTGGCGCCAATTGTTTGTTTCAAAATCACCTTGTATCGACGGCGGGTTGTCAAACACTTGTACGCTTTCAAACAGACCAAAGCAGAACAAAGGCAGATCCGATTTCTTCACCGCCGTCAGCGCACTATCAAAAGCGGAGCTGGCTTCGTAACTAATAAAACCGGCGGCATAGAGTTTGAGTTCTTCTACTCGAGATTCAATATCATTGAGCAGGTCGACAATTTTTGTCGCATCTGACGTTGAGACGACGTCGACGGGATGGGTAAACAACAACCATTCGCCCTGCGCATTCGCGCCCATGGCATTTTGCCCACCACTATTAATAGTAATGTTCGTATGCGCTTCGTTTCTTCGTAGCAGAATAGATTTAATCATTACGGGGCATTGTAAAGAGTTGTCGAGGTTTGTCATGAATATCGGCGATAAGTCTCGACGCTGTCGTCGCGATTGTATGGCTATTTTGACTATTGCTGCTCTGCAAGAGGCTCAGCGGCAAGCACGTCCGTTATTCCAGATTCGAGCAACAAGGTCAAAAGCATAATCTGAACCGCTAAATAGCTTTTGTCATTCTGCCACCACTCATTTGGAGAGTGAGCATTGCCACTGCGACCACCACGGCTGACAGTAATGGCTGGGATGCCAAGAGATATGGGTAGATTCGCATCCGTCGACGATATTTCTAAACTCGGATCAAAGCCAAAGTGTTGGCTCGCAGCGACCGCTCTTTTGACCAGAGGTATGTCCGCGTTGCCAGCTGCAGCTGGACGTTTACCCACCTTAACAAAGTCTATTTGAAGCAATTGACCGGTAGTTCTGGCCGCATTTTCTTCCACTAAGGCCTGAGTAAAAGAGGCTCTGAGTAATGCGTCAATTTCATCAAGCTTTTCTTGGTTACCCGAACGCAAGTCCACTTCAGCCCAGGATTCGAACGGGATCGAATTTACAGATGTGCCACCACCTATTCGGCCGATGTTAAAACTGGTTTTCTCACCCGTCGAGGTAATGACAGGTGCCTTCTTAACAAATCGAGCAATACCACGTCCCATCGCGTGATGAGGATTCGCCATACCAAATGCGCCCCAGGAATGGCCGCCAGGACCCTTGATAACGATTCTATATCGGTGCGAACCAACACCGCCGTATACGATCCTATGACTTGAGCCACCGTCAATCGCGATGAGTGCATCAATAGGTTCCGCTCCGTCGCGGAACAGATATTTGATACCCCGCAAATCGCCTAAACCTTCTTCACCTACATTACCGATGAATAACAGATCCGCTTCGGTTTGAATTTTGGCTGCCTGCAGGGCATGCAACACAGACAACAAACTCACCAGCCCTCGGGTATTATCACCAATGCCCGGCGCGTACATTTTATCGCCTTGATACTTGATCTTCAGATCGGTATCAAGCGGAAATACTGTATCAAGGTGTGCACTTAACGCGACCACTCGGCCGTCTCCCCGACCTGGCCTTAGACCAACCACATTGCCAACTTTATCAATGCGTACATCTTCAAGACCTGCTTGCCTGAGCATTTCCGCAAAACGAAGACCTCTTCGCGCCTCGCCGAAGGGTGGCGCTGGAATTTCAGTCAATTCAACCAGTTCACGCAACGATTGCTTGTCGATCGATTGAGGATGATCAACGGCCACGCGCACATCGTGACGCAACAGCATTTGGTTAATGTCCGTTTCGATCTCTTTACTGGCGTTGGCAACAGCGGCGGAGCAGAATAATATCGGCAACAGTCGTCGCAAAATTAATTGAACCGTTGTCGACACGATTGTCATTTGAATTTTTAGCATGTTGGATGGCGCATACATAAAGCGAGTCGGTTTAAGGCTCTGGTTTGATCTGTTTTGTTGTAGTCATCTTATATTTGAGAAGACCCTTGCGAGTCTCGCCAACTTTAGCCGTTTACCCAAAGGAACGACAGTAGCAAAATATCAACAGGCTTGATTGCTCAAATTGCGTTGAACAATTTCAGAACCCTGTAGAACGTTTTCTGAACGCTTTTTTGAAATTAAACGAGGATGAGAAGGCGCGCATCCATGTTACCGATGCGCTTCTCACTTTACGGGCACTAAGTTCGTATGACGTTTCGCATTGGATACCTCTAAATGCCTCTTAGATATCGTATAGGCGACTCTTTATAGTGCGGTTAGCGGTTGGTAGCTGCTATGCGCATCATTTCATGTCGCTGTCTTAAGGTCAAATCTGGGCTAGCTGATATTGAACCGCTCACGATGCCCATTCGGCGGTTTCGCGACGGAACAAATCAAGGCCCTCATCCAATGCATCGAGACGCTCTTTCCAAGTCTTACCACCGGTACCCAAACGAATCGTATCAACCCCAGCATCACGGTAGGCGCGCAAACGTTCTCTAATCATGTCTTCAGTACCGATGAGAGATGTCTTCAGGACCATCTCATCAGGCACACGTCTAATGGCTTCGGGCTTCTTGCCTTCAATCCACAATCGTTGCACCTCTTCGGCTGCATCTGCATAACCTGCACGACTGAAGGCATCGTTGTAGAAGTTGGTTTTTGCCGAACCCATACCACCCAAGGTGAAGGCGAGACCCGGCTTTCTATCCTCGATGAGCTGTTCCACATTTTCACCAATTTCAAAACTAGCGCCAACTTGCACATCAATATCACTCATGGAACGACCAGCCTTCGCAGCGCCTTTGCTCATGGGATCAAAAAATACATCGGCGTGCTCAGGGATGAAGGACGTGCCTAACCATCCATTAGCCTGCTCACCGGTAAGCTCCAAAGATTTTGGACCTAAGGTCGCAAGATAGATCGGCAGGTTGGGTCTTGGTGGCTGAGACAACCGGATAGGCTTACCTTCTCCGCCAGGTCTTGGCAGCAAATAGTGCTTGCCGTCATATTCCAATCGCTCGCCATTAAGACCCATGCGGACAATTTCCATGCACTCCTTTAGCCGTCCAAGAGGGCTGGCAAAACTCGCGCCGTGCAGACCTTCTACAACCTGAGGGCCACTGACGCCAAGCCCCAGAATAAAACGATCATTAGAAACTGTCGCTAGACTCTGGGCTGTCATGGCAATCATCGAAGGCACGCGCGCAGATATTTGCAAAATGCCGGTACCCAATTTAATTTTTTCGGTCTTCGCCGCTATGAACGCCAGCGGTACGATCGCATCCATTCCCCATGCTTCCGCGGACCAAACCTGATCAACGCCAAGCTGCTCTGCTTTAACGGTATAGTCAACTAGGTCGTCCCAGTCTTCTCCGTTGTAGTAGGCACTGCCTATCGAGATTGATGTTTTCATTTTTAACTCTTCCAATTTATAGTTTGCTTAACATAACAATTTCAACCGCCAACGCTCTTCACCTAATTTGACTAAAGCCAAGTTTGATTCAATTGAGACAAAAGCTAAAATTGTCGTGGCTATCGTTTAGTTAGCGATTCAAGAGCGCCTTCGAAGCACGAATATCCCACAATCGCATAAGTGCTGGCAAGACGGTAAAGGTCATGACAACCAGCGCTGAGATTGAAATGGTCAACAACAGCCCGACGGATGCCGCACCTTTGTGCGGACTAAAAGACAACGAGACGAATGTACCGATCGTTGTTAGCGCGCTTATTACTACCGCCCGGGATGTGCTTGAGGCGTAGGCGTCAGCGACGGAGTTCGAATGTGTGTAGCGATGCACGACATGAATTCCGGTATCAACCCCCAAACCAATAATCAGCGGCACGACAAGTATGTTAGCCATATTGAGGCTAACACCGGCTATCTCACAGATAGCAAAGGTAAACACGACGGATAATACAATCGGGATAAGCACCATAATCGGCAGGTAAAGGTTACGAAAGTAAGTCACCAGTAAAACAAAGATGAGCAACAAAGCGATAGCACCTGCCTGCATAAATGACTCAACCACAACATCACCAACGCCCCATTCCACTACTGAGCGACCGGCGATATTGGGCGCAACCTTTTGTACCGCCTCGATAAACTGCTGGGTTTGCTGTCGAGTTAGCAGCGGTTCTGCCGGATGCACCGTCATCAGATATTGACCTTCGCTACTAATCATCCTTGCACGTAACATTTCGGGCAATGCTTGCAGCGTCATCGGCTCAGCAACAAGCATGGACATCAACTGATCAAGCTCGGATATGAGCCTTTGCTGCAGCTCACTATTGCGCGCCACTAATGCAGCGTCATCTTTAAGATAGACACCCAGTTTCTGCATATGACTTAGCAACACTCGTTCGCTAGGCACTAACTCGGGGGCCCCGCCCTGAACGGTCTCGTCCAGATAAAGCAGCGCTTCGGCTAACACGACCTGACTTTCTTCTTCCGGCAGGACTTCTTCCAAGGTGCTGTATAAAGCAAATAATTCTTGCAGTATTACTTGTTTCGCCGCCTGGTCAGGTGGCACAAAATCCAGCGGCGTATCGACGTCGCCCACCTCATCGAGTTTTTTCAGTCGGGTTTTCAATGCCGCCGCTATGGCCTGATCGTCCGCGAGAACTGAAATACTGTAGTCGGTCACCTGACGGTTTTTCTGTAGATCAATCAGACTCGCCATGCCCTCCGTGTTTGTGTCCCGCATTGCCAAGACACTGTAATCGAAGCGAATATTTTGAGCGAAGTACAACGCGATCAAAGTCGCAACGAATATCACTGACAGCACTAGTTTCGGGTTAGCCGCGGAGAAAGGGTTAAAACCGCGCGTATGCAGACTATTGTCAGCCTCCTGCGTCTGGACCATGTTCGGAATCGGCGCAACCAACCCATTGCGATCAGACCCTTCGCGGGTGAGCATCCTACCGAGCGCTGGCAAAAGCGTCAGCGTCAACGCACAAGCTATCGCCATGCCGCCAGCAGAGATGATGCCGAGTTCCGCGAGACCCCTATAGGCCGTCGGCGCAAAAGACAAAAATGCGATCATCGACGTTAAGGTGCACAGCAGTAATGCCGGACCAATATCCGCAATGGCGATCTGCGCAGCTGTTTCAGCATCCCTTGTCGGGGCTTTTTCTGAAGCATCGCCTAAAACCTGCGAGCCGCTCTTTTTAAGTAGCTGCGCGGCTTCCCTCATTCGCAAAACAAAGTGCACGGCGAAGTCGACACCTAAGCCAAAGAACATGACCACAAATATAAGTGACAGGGCGTTGTAGCTACCCACCGCGAGGGTCGCAAAGCCCGTTGTTAGTATGACCCCTAGTAGCAGTAATCCAAAGATGGCACCAATCACCGCAATTGATCTAACGCCGAAGCCAAGGATAATCGCGAGAAGGATAAGAGATACGGTACCCGCGTAGCCGATCCCTGTCATTGCCGCGGTCAACTCTTCATCAGCAAGCACCAATTCACCCGTGTGGCTCACACTGACCCCGTCAACAAACGGTACAGAGGCGGTGGTTGTCTTTAACGTCTCAACGATTTGCTTATTCGGTAATCCCTTATCGTGCTGTTGCAAGCCTTTGACGACGATCAACTGGTAATGTTTTTCGGTCTCAGGATCGACAAGCCGATGAAAAGCTTCGAGTGTTATTTCATGATCCTCAAGCTCGCCGTCAAATCCATCAGCCAAGGTTGCCAAGGGCAGTGGCAACGGCCCACCTCGAAGGCTTGAGGCTTGGTCTGCAAAAGTAAATACAACATTCCCCAAACCCGCAGCGTCGGCTAATCGCAATAGGCTGCCATAATTATACTTTGCACCCTCCGCCCAGCGCTGCAGATCCGGTGTCGACGGAAAATAAAGCCTATGTCGACTGATATAGTCAGCAATTGCTGGTGCAAAAACATCGCTGAAAATTGGCTCGCGCAAGAGCGCGGCTTCAATCGATTTAGCAACAGTTTCGACTTTTTCAGCATCGGCACCGGATACCACCACGACAGCGGTCTGTTGCAGAAGAGGAAAGGCTTGCTTGTAGTTTTCATTGTCTTGATACCATTGCAGGTCATCAGATGGTTTAACCAGTTTGCTCAAATCTGAATTTATCGCACCAAAAAATACCGCGGTAACGCCTGCAGCAAGTGTCAGGGCAATCAATAATAGTAAAGTGAATCTTGCGTGGGCTTCGACTAATCGAACCCACCGAATCAGCATGCGACTAAGCAGGCTATTGTTCATTTAGTAACTCTGCATCAACCCGTTGTTGAGAGCATAGTGAATGGTAAGTCGATTGAAGCAAAGCAACTGAATGTTCATGGGTAATATGTTCGGCCTGACGACGGTTTGCTATCGCGGCCGCATGTCGTTCATCAGGATTCTCGAACCAGTAATCAACCTTGGCACTTAGATCATCAGCATTGCCATGCTGAAACCTTGCATGAACATCAGTGACAAACGTTCCTGTCGCGCTATCTTTCGAATCACTGACAACGATGGCTCTTGCAGCCGCCATGGCCTCGATCACGGACATACCTTCTAACTCAATCTCACCGGCATGCAAAAATAAATCAGCTTCAGCGTAATGCTGCACAAGTTCGTCATCAGAGACCGAACCCATGAACACCTTAAGCCCAAGTGAATTAGCGAGATCACGCATCTCTGTTTCGAGGGGACCCGCACCGATCATGGTCAATTCAATTTGCCCTCGGTATTTACTCTCTGCGATGGCATGCAGAATGGTTGCTTGGCACTTTTCCTTCGCAAAGCGACCAACCGAAAGCACTTTGAAACTCTGCTTGCGCGTCGACCTGGGTTTCTCTGGAATTTCCAAAAATCGCTTTGGGACGCCATTCGACAGAACCAAGACAGACGACGTTAATCCATTACTAACGAGCGCTTGTTTTGCAAATTCAGAAGGCGCTATGACCAAGTCGACCCGATTATAGAAAGCAGCAATAAGGAATTTGTAAAGTATCTTGGCAAGAAAACTTGAGCGAATGCCAAGATTGAACAACATGTTTTCAGGTTGCACATGAAAAGAACAAATCACAGGCAAACCAAGCCCTTTGGCTACACCCAAGGCAGACCAACCGAGAAAAAACGGAAACTGTATGTGCAGCAAATCACTTTTAGACAAGGTTGAGCGCAATAAAGATTTATCGGGAATCGCCAGAGGTACTTTCATACGATCAAAAATACCACTCAAGCCTGGAAACCTCAGCGGTTTAAACTGCACCATGCGCTCATCAGGTTGCTCAACCCCGGCGGCAGTTCCTAGAATTGTGACATCGAAATCATCACTCAATGCTTCAACGAATCGTCGACTTGATACGACAGTGCCGTTAAATGGGAAATCCCACGAATCGACCACAACTGCTATCTGTCTCACCAAAGCCTAAATCCCTAATTACCCATATCTCTGCAGATCATTATCCTAGCTTGCGCAACGCTAAACAACTACCGTACAGAGGTGATTTTGCTCAGCAAAAACCATCGACGTGTCGCGTCGACTACCCATTATCAGTAGGGCTGTAACGTTAGAACGCACTGCCGCTGACCTTCTCCTAAACATTAATCATATTGACGAGACTTCCAAGTTTCTGAAAAACGATCAATACCTGAATCGCGTCGCAGCGCCTGCGTGCTTGATGCCGTTGATTCATCCAACGGCAATCCCGTCGCATTTGCTACCTTTGTAATACCATTAAATGCCGCAGCGACACCGATTGCATCGACGGTCGCACGAGCCCCAATAATTGCGATCGCTTCATCACGGCAGCGCGTCATTTGCTCCGGGTTAGACTTATAAACCGCCTCGGCAATCTTGAGCAATACCGTTTCATTTTCAACACCTAAATTTTTCGCCTCTGCTGTAATCGAATCAAGCGCCAAATTCAGGTTTTGTTGCTCGCCACTTTCACGAAGTAGCATGGTATGTGAAGAAGTTCAGTAAAAGCAGTCGTTGTAGGATGAGACGCGCGCGGCGATAAGTTCAATTTGGGGTCGACTAATCTGAACGTCCATATCCTGCAAGCCATAGTGACTACGCATAATTTGAAAAAACTGTGCAACCGCCAGGGGCACTATACCCATGGCCCGGACAATGTTCGGCACTTCAGGCAGGCCTGATGTTATTTCTGACTGGCCTTCCGATTTTGGCGCCACCATTAATGGCACCCAGGCACCTTCGTCGACGACGGCTGCATTCGATTGACGAGTCGGTTCGCCCGTGTGCGCTGCATCACCAGTGAACTGAACCGTATCGATTTCGATCGACGTTATACCCAGCCCGTGTGCGTAGCTATCGAGGATAACTAACATCGCTAGCATGCCGGTGATCTCGATATACTCCTGCGCGCTAGCAGTCGCTGTCACCTCCTGGAACCACTTCTGTGTTAAACGACCTGAGTCCGTTGCAATACGATGAATGATTTCGACGAAATGTTTCGGTAGTTCGGTGGCCGCATCGTGCTCACCCTGAACCCAATTGGGGGACGCAGCTTCACGTCGCTGCAGACACAGCTTGCACGCTTGCGCCCGCCTGATTTCTCGCAGAATAGATTGACGCTGTTGCGCCGTAAACCAGGTGCCCGTATCGAGTAACGCGACAAGCGCGGTACAATGGCTTGCAACAACGTTATCGGCAATCGGCAATCCGCAGGATTGGTAGCAATGCTTTAGGTCTAACAGCAGCTGTTGGACGGAAGCATTCGGCCCATGCTCTGGTAGACCACTTGATTCTGTCGTTAGTTCCATCGTTGCTCGCTCCTCGATTATTCAACCATGCAGCTCATTCGGCCCGAGCCTACGGACATACATTCAATAAAAAGCAGGTTGTTAGTAGGCCGACATCAATAAATACTATCCTCTTACAACCGAAAAATACTCTTCAATTCGTTTTAAATGACCATCAACATCGGTGTCTCCCGCATTATGCGTGGCAACAGCGATCTTCGTCGCACCAATTTCCTGCCATTTTGAGGAATGTGATAACCAACGCTCTGGGGTACCGCCGGCATATTGCGCCTGCGCAAGTATTTCAAAACCGTCCCAGGACTTCCCGGCAGCCGTTCGCTCTGACTTCAACAGTGCGACAGCTGCTTTTGCTGCGTCATTTGCGCCCATCAGCGGGATCCAGCCGTCACCTAATCTGGCACAACGTTTTAGCGCCGCTGGCGCCGCTCCACCGAACCATATGGGGATGTGCTGATCCGGTCTTGGATTAATACTCGCCATATCGACTCGATGAAACTTACCCGTGTAGTCTAGTGAGTCTTCTTGCCAAAGTGCTCTTAACAATTCGACCTGCTCGGCTTGCCTAGCACCTCTGCGTTCGAAGGGTACATTGAGAGATTCATACTCTACCTTGTTCCAGCCTGTACCGATGCCAAGCCTGAAACGATTATTCGATAGCATGGCAATCTCAGCAACCTGTTTCGCTACCAACGCGGTTTGGCGTTGAGGCAAAATCAAGATGGTTGTAACCAACTCGATGGTCTCAGTAACACCGGCAATATAGGCAAACGTGGTCAGTGGTTCATGAAACGCAACATCTTTATCATAGGGCCCTTTGAAACCGCCCGGCCGGCTTCTATCTGCTCCCAATACGTGATCGTAGATCAATAGCTGCTTTGCACCCAATGCTTCTGCACCTTGCACAAATGCTTTCATTGCGCCTGGATCACGACCTATTTCGTTATGTGGAAGAACAACCCCGTACTCCATTTACTACCATCCTGTTTTCTTGAATATTCAGTATTAAGCCATTACTGTTGGGTTTTCTACAAATAAAACCTGAGCGATCAAATAGGCCCCCATCAGTTTGCTTGAAAAAGATCGCAACCCAGATGTTCACGGCAACAGGACTCGTGGTGCGGGTACCGCGTTCTGTGCCGGTTCTGATCTGAACTTCAACAATGCCGAAGATGCGCAAATAGGCTATCGGGTTGTTCGCTCAATAAGCCCGCCGGACAATCAATTCTTTGCCTGGTAATTAGGCATGCGCGATGCAATGGAAATGATGTTAACGGGCACCGCGATCCAAGCACTGGCGCTGCAGATCAAATCAACGCGTGCGCATTTCAAAGGACTCGCCGCAGGGCTCAGCCACGCCCTAATTAAAAAAGACGGCAAGTCCGGCGGCTATCGAACGAAAGGCAAGTGTTCTGAAGATAGCGGCGCTGAAAGCAGCACAAGTAGCAAGCCTACCGATCAAAGCTAGTCTTTTTTCTTAGCTTGAGCACGAATAATTTCCGCACCGGCAGGGTCGATCAGCATGCCATGCACCTGCTGGTTATTCGAATGACCAAGCTGTTGCAAGGACATCGCTGCTTGCAGTGCAGTCCAGATACCTTGGGCATCCTGCATTTGATTCACTGACTGTTTCGCCAACTTCAGGCCCATACTGGGGCGTTTTGCAATGTGCTCTGCCATATCTCGCGTGAAGTCAGTCAGCTCGCCATTAGGGACGACGTGATTAACCATACCGAGCGCCTTGGCTTCTTCTGAGCTCAAGGCCTCACCGGTAAAGAGCATTTCTTTTGCCTTTCTTACGCCAACTTCCCAGGGATGCGCAAAATATTCAACACCATTAACACCAAACGCGACAACTGGATCAGAGAAACTGGCATCCTCGCTGGCAATAATCATGTCGCAAACCCATATCAGCATGAGCCCACCGGCAATCACTTTTCCTTGCACCTCCGCGATCGTCGGTTTTGGCAAGTTGCGCCAGCGCCAACAGAAACCTAAGTATATTTCCTGTTCCTGAGCCATGTAGCCTTCCGCACCCGGAAGATCAAAGCCGCCCCAATTGCTGACGGTATCGAAATCAGCCAGCGAGCTACGATCCCGCAGATCGTGACCCGACGAAAAGTGGGGCCCGTCCGCAGCAAGCACGATGACGTTGGCATCATTATCCGCAGCAGCCAAATCAAATGCATCGTTTAGCTCATAGAGCATCTGTTTATCTTGCGCATTACGCGCGTCGGGTCTTGCCAGTACAATTCTGGCGACGCCGTTGGTCACACCTTCATAACGAATATGTTGAAAGTCGTTAGCCATTTAATTCTCCCCTTATACAGTCATCATCAATCGACGCGCTTAGCCTTTCATTTTTTCTAACATTTCACCCATTTGCTGATGCATGGCATTGACCGCCTGCAATGGTCTGATCATGACCTTAAACTCGACAATTTTGCCGGCATCATTCCACGTCAGGATATCCACACCGTTGACGTATTTACCGTCTACCTCTGACTCAAATTCAAGCACGGCCTGATTACCCGACATAATTTCTTTACTGTATCTAAACTTTGATTTCGGCATCTTCGCCAATGTTGCTTGCGGCTCGGAGTCATTTTTCGCGCTGTCTTTGCCTTTGTCTTTGCCTTTGTCATCGTTGAATGTACCGCCAGCCGCGTTTAGGTACATCTTAGTCAACGCCTTACCTTTCTGCGCTGTGAACACGACCGGGGAGTAGAAAACACAATCCTCATCAATCAACTCATCAAGCCCGCCAGGTAATTGCCCCTTTAGGTGTAAGTGCCACTTCTTCATGTTTTCTTCGATCATGTCTATCTACCTTTAAAAAATACTTATTATGATTATGTTCTTGGCTATCGGATATCCGGCAAAGCAAGGGTAATGATGCCAGAGGTTTGTGTTTGCCCAACAGCTACACTGATGTATTGCTTGCCGTCCACGCTATAACTCATCGGCGTTCCATAGGGCTTTAGCGGCAATTCAATCTCTGCCAACTTCTCTCCATTGGCTTTATTATAAGCGCGCATCACAGCAGGTTCCTCACCTTCATCGCCGAGGAACAACAACGTCTTGGTCAGCAAAGGCCCTCCCAATCCGCCGCTAACATTGCCCACAGGGCCAGGATCTTCAATCCCTAACGCTTTGAGTTTGGCGCGTATTTTCTTTCCTTCGCCGTTGACCGCAACCCAGACATGCTCGCCCGTATCGAGGTCAATTGCCGTGATTCGCGCATAGGGCGGCTTTGTCAGAGGCAAGCCTTCTGGGCCGGCAATGCGGTTACGCGCATAGCTCCTCACATATTTAAAATTAGACTCTTTAGGGTCCGCTGCCTTTAACTGAACAACTATCGGAAATGTCCTGGAGGGAATATAGAGCATATGCGTTTCTGGGTCGAAGGCCGCGCCGGACCAATTACCGCCGCCGCCCCAACCCGGCAGATTGATCGTACCCTGCAGCGAGGGTGGCGTGTAAAGCGGTCCGTATTTGTATTGCTTGACGATTTCCCAAGCGGCTGCCTTAAGCTCTGGCGTATAGCTAATCAGATTTTCATCCGAGATGCCTTGTAAATCAAAGGGTGCAGGTAGGCTGGGAATAGGCTGAGTGGGCGATGTCCGCTCACCCGGCACATCACTGGCAGGCACTGCCGTTTCGATGATCGGCCAAACCGGTTCGCCTGTAACCCGATCGAAGACATAAACAAAACCTTGTTTGGATATTTGTGCGACGGCGCGAATATCTTTGCCATCGACAGTGATGTCAACCAGGGTTGGTGCTGCTGGCAGATCGTAATCCCAAACGCCATGGTGGACCATCTGAAAATGCCAAACGCGTTTACCCGTTTTTGCATCAACACAAACAAGGCTCTCCGCAAATAGGTTGTCGCCCAACCTATCGCCGCCATACCAATCGTTAGTGGGCGTGCCGATTGGCAAGTAAACATAACCCAATTCTGGATCAGCACTCATCAGGGTCCAGACGTTGGTATTACCGGAGTACATCCAAGCATTGTTCTCCCAGCTCTCGACGCCAACTTCACCTTTTTGAGGAATGGTATGGAATATCCATTGTTGGCGACCCGTTTTAACGTTGAAACCTCTGACATGGCCTGGTGCCATCTCTTTTGTTTTTGGACCATCTTGTATTGATGAACCAACAACCACGATTTCGCCGACTATCGTGGGCGCTGAAATGACCGAATAGCTTTTACGATCGACCCCGCGGCCTAATCCGATCGTCAGATCAGTCTTGCCCCCATCACCAAACTCTACATCTGGCTCACCGGTCTTGGCATCAATCGACCAAAGATGGGCATCGTTCGTTGGCATTAAGATTCGCTCTTGTTCTCCATCCGTCCAGTAAGCGACGCCCCGATGATTAAAACCTAAATTCGTCGGGCGCCCTTGTTTCCAGGAACCGGTATCGAACGCCCACAATTGTTGGCCTGTTATTGCGTCAAGCGCAACGACTTGGCCAAGAGATGTACTAGCATACATAACACCATCAACAACGATTGGCGTTACCTTGTAGCCATAAGGTAGAACGCCCTGTTCTTCCACTAGGGCGTTGTCGACAGAGTCCCACTGCCAAGCGATCTGCAGCTTATGGACATTTTTCGGTGTAACGTGATCCAGTGGCGTATATTTACTGGAACCTAGATCGGAACCATAACTCGCCCAATCTTTGGAACCGGTCATCGGCGCCCCCTGGCTCAACTTCGCTAAAGCGCTGTTCGGTTCTATGCCAGACTGCTGCTCGGCGGCGACGGAATTGGCGACAAGGCTCGTTAATAAAAACAGTGCGACTTGTGCAGCTCGAAAAACTCGGCCGACAAAAGCCAACAACGGCTCAAGCCCGCCCGCACAGAATACTGACCGCAGCTTGCTGCTGATGCAGGTACCATTAATCTGGTTCTCATCTGTCCGCTTGTCACTAAACCGCTTGCAACCAACCCGAGTATGCATAGTCGTGTCTTTTCATTATTATAATTGAACTTCAAGAGTCGCCTACCTGCACAATTTATGCAATGCTCTCGGCGTTGCCAAAGCTGGAATAAGCAAATTGTTAACACGGTGGTTTTTTATTATCTGCCATTGTCGCAGCGACATAGGCAACATAAGTCATTTAGTCAGCAGATGTCTTTCTGCCGTTTTACCGCTAGGGGCCCGCGAAGGCTAAAGGGTAAACTCAAGTAACTTGTAAAGGCGCCACAATAGTGCGATTCAATTTCAAACTACGCTACCTGCTCGGTTTACTCTTGATCCTGTCGCCGCTGGCTTTGGGCCACAATATCTCCGCCAGCAATGCACAGTTTGTTCAAGGTTTAGTTGGCCCAGCAATCGCTCCCTTTATGTATTTAGGCGCAAAGCACATGGTCACGGGCATTGATCATCTGCTCTTTATTGTTGGCGTCATTTTCTTTCTGCATCAAACACGCGATATTTTGATCTACGTCACACTCTTTACGCTAGGACATAGTCTTACCCTGATTATGGGTGTACTACTCAACATGCAAGCAAATGCCTCGATTATCGATGCCATCATAGGCTTTTCAATTGTCTACAAAGCCTTCGAGAACATCGGCGGATTCCGCTCCGCCATGCCGTTTAGATTGGACACAAGGGTTGCTGTTTTTATTTTTGGACTCTGTCACGGCTTGGGGCTCGCAACGAAACTCACGAGTTTCTCCCTCTCTGAAGCAGGCCTGTTAACGAATTTGATTGGCTTTAACGTTGGGGTAGAGGTTGGTCAGTTTTCAGCGCTGGCGGTTATGCTCGTTGTACTTGGCAGCTGGCGAAGATTACCCAGCTTTGAGCGATATGCATTCTCCGCCAACGTCGTATTAATGATCGGTGGTTTTCTATTAATGGGGTATCACACGATGGACTACTTACTGACATGAAAAACACGAGATCTACAATGAAGATAGTCAGTGCAGCACTCACATCTGGCGTCATCGCCATCGCTGTCCTTTTCACGGTGGTGCTACCCGCCGAGTTTAGTTATGACCCCTTAGGTACGGGTAAGGCTCTGGGTATTTTTGGCTTGTCTGAAGCATCAACTTTTACGCTCACAAAGGGTGAACTAAACAGTGATCAGGTCGAATACACCCTAGCGCCCTATGGCTCGGTTGAGTACAAGTACCACCTGCAACAGGGCAGTCCATTAATGTTTGAATGGCAGGCAACAGACAGGGTGACCTCCGAATTTCATGGTGAGCCGGAAAGCGGACCGCCGGGGTATTCTGATTCTTACGAAATCGGAAAATTTACCCAACGCAGCGGCATCTTTACCGCGCCGACAACGGGTATACATGGTTGGTTCTGGGAGAATAGAACGCCTGCTGATGTAACGGTGACATTGAGGACAGCAGGCTTTTACGTCAAAGCCTATGAGTTCAGAGATGGATTCAAGAACGAGCTGTTACTGAGTAAGGCTAGCAAAAGTAACGAGTCAAAATGAAGCCGTCGGTGATTAAATAGCTACTTCAGAGGGTTAGTCTTCTCGTCACCTTGAATATAGAGTTGATGGCAACTTAAACAAACGCGATATAACTCGCCGCCTAAATCAAACAGCTTATCGGCATCTTTATCCTCAGCTGCCGCACTGGTGCGTATACCCACATCAACTAACGCTAGCGATATCTCTTGCCAATCGCCGTTATCTTTCGAGCGACCCGGCATCATCAATAGATTGCCAGATTCAGCAACAACCATTGCGCTATGCTGCACAGCTAACCAGCCAGCTTCGGTCGTGGGCGCTAAATCCTCAGTGCCAGCTTCAGTAAGTATGAAACCTGAAGAACCCCAGATCACATCTGCGGCGGGGTCTAGCACTAAGTTCATCGTATGCTTTACATCGCCAGTGGGTCGATAAGGGGCTTGCTCAGGCGGTTGCGCGCATGACGCTAACAGCCCAAGGATTACCACGAATGCCGGATACATTATCGCCTTCATGTTTTAACTAGTTTCTCGCGTTAGGGTCACGGCCATCCCTCGGAGCACCTGTACCGGAGGAGCCCATAAAGAGTTTCTGGCCGTCAGCAAAGGTAATATCCCGCCCATTGGCTCGGTTAGACCGATCCTTGCTTTGGTAACCATCAACCACAATGTAGGTCCCGATCTTTAACGAGTTTTTGTTAATGCCCCTGCGTAAAAGCGTATTTGGCGTACCGCCTTCAACCATCCAACTTTCAGTCGTGCCATCTTCTTTTTCAACCGCTAGGTGAATCCATGCATGGGGGTTAACCCACTCAACTTTCGTTACCGGACCTCGCAGTACCAATGGTCGATTCGGATCGAACTCGGCACCAAATGCATGATGCGCCACTAGCTGGCCGGGCATGCTCATCGCGACTAACGCAAAGGTAATGCTCAATAAATATTTCATCGACTGTTCCTCTTGTTTGTTCTTTTTGTTTGTTCTTTTTGTTTGTTCTTTTTGTTTGTTCTTTTTGTTTGTTCTCGATTGCCCGTCTTGTTCATTCGCCATCAGAGACTGAGGTCTCAGCTTCTAAAATTCTTGCGCCTCGCAGAATATTTCCCATCGCATAATTAGACTCATGGCAGGCGTACTCAAACACTTGTCCCGTTGATACAGGCCAAGGAAACTCGCCGCTCCAAGGCGCCGTCCAAACGCTTGGGTCTTCAACGGTGAAGCCATAAACTAAATCACCGTCTGCCGACATGGTGAATCGCTCAACCACGTGAAGATCTCGACTCGCGCCACCCAGCGCCGGTCGATCAGTGAAGTTAGTTGTATCAACAACGAGCGTGCTGCCTTCCCAATGGCCGATCGAATCGCCCATCCACTTTCTGACATCTGATGGCAAATGTTCACTATTAAGCCTAATGATTCTTGAATCATGCACCATCTCATTCAAGATCATCACGTGATCAGATGTTTGAACGATTCGTTTCAGGTTGTTGTACAGTACGGGCAACATAGGTGGGCCTGCAGTAGAGCCGAACCCAAGCAGACATCGCTCTGCTAAGGGTCGCAGTTCCGGATCATCGTAGGGACCTTGGCCGCCAGATTTGACCCACCAAGCTTCACCTTTGTTGGTTCGAAACTGAGCGTAGTAAGCCATCAGCCGCTTTCTGGCCTCTGGTGTCATCGCTGGGCGACGACCATCCGCAGGCTCATAAATAATTGAAGTGCGGAATTTACCGTCTATCTCAAACGCGGTATCGCCATTATCAATCCAAAAGGCATTGTAACCACCTACGTTACCGGCTGCTCCTTCGGAACCATCACCACCCTCTGGCGGTGCTTCGCGATCTGGATCGCTTTGAACAGAACTTGCACTGAGTAGATCTTCTTTGTCCGTTCTGATTTTATCCGCGGCTTCTTTCGTTAAAAATTTATTGTCGCCAAACATCTTTGGCCGTTGCAACGGTGTCAAGGTCGCGATGTCATAGACACCGCTAAGGTCCGGCACGGCTGCAACTTTAGCTTCAGTCATCGCGGTGCATCCTGATAACCCTAGGATTGCAGCCAACGTGATTAATGCTGTTGCTATTGATTTTTTAGCTGAGGACTTTAGTAAATTGCTCGATGTTTTCTGCATTATTGTCACCTTGATGATTCACACTATCTTAATCAAGTGGATATCTGCGCCATTGCCCGTACATCATCTCCTCCACAAACTCGACACATTTAAAATCCAGCAGCTGGGCATTGGCTTCCATGCGCCGATATATAGGCATACTGATCACCCAAGGTTCAGTAAAAGTGGCTGGGTCCGTAATGGTCGCTTCATAGTGCAGATGGTTATCACTCATGGGCGTGAAACGTTCCACGACATTAAGCAGCTCACTATGATGGTTGCCGGCCCTATCAAACCAAGTTTCGGCATTTTGACCCGTGACTTCCAGCACTAGTGTGTCGCCATCCCAACTTGCCAGCGTCTGCCCCATCCATGAATCGACTGGCGCGGGGCCAGGGTCTTTGGTAAAAATATCTCGCACTGCGCCGGCATATTGGTAAGCAATAAACAACGTGTCATCGCCTTGAAAAATCTGAAAAGGTTGTGGCATATAGGTCGCTCTCGGCACACCGGGCAGGTAACACTTTACCTCGGGGTCTTTGTCTGCCCAATTCAAGGCATTGTCATCGCGCTTTGCCAACGCTTCTGGCGTGTAGGGTATTTTACCACCTTGCACCACACCTAGGCTTGGCGGCACAGAGCCGACAGCACCCAAGGCCAATACATTCTTTGCAGGTACGGGTCCTTGTGGACCTTCACGAACTTGCATGGCGGGTTTAGCCATGTGCATTTCTAGATCGTAGTTGGCTTCATTTATCACCTGCCAAATGCCATTCAGATCAGGGTGAACCCCACCCGGACCGCGCGGTGCCTTGTATTCATCTGCATACACATCGATCGCCAGCAAGGCGGTGCTGCCTGCTATTAGCGTCATTGAAACAGCTACTTTCTTCCAAAGTGAGCGCATTTTATTATTATCCTTTTTCGCCAGACCTATAGAGATTAGCGCATCTTCTAACTAATTGGCACCAGCGACACGTTAGTATTAATTTCCTAGATAATTGACTATGGCGCGCAACTTTTATCAAAATAGACTCTATGATGCGCAGTAATATGATCTGTGTGAGGTTCACATGCCAATAGGTAAGCCCTGAATCAAAACCTTTGAAGCCCTGCAGGTTAATCGGTTCTGTCTGAGATCGGAGAATCTCGTGACGATTGCCGTGTTCACTGTCATCTTCAGCTATGTGGGTAGAATCCTATGCAAAATGGGTCCGGCAGCCCTCGCGGCCAGTATCATACTCATTTATGTCAGCAGACTGCTGTATCTCGGCTATCTATTTGTTATCACAGAACAAACAGCCTACGGCCATCAGCGTATTTCACCCTTATCGGCACAAGTGCTCTGGCAGGAAAAGGGTCGAATCTTCAAACTTATCATTCTCGTCACTATGTTCTTTTCCTGCGGTTATGTACTAAAGGCACCTTTGCTGCAAATCATCTTCGCCTTAACCTCATTAATTCTTTTTCCGGTTTCGATGTCAGTGCTCATTTTGACGGCCAGCCTCATCGCAGCCATAAACCCAGTAAAATGGATCGCGGCAATACGGGCAATTCGAATGGACTTCAAGTTAGTCAATTACCTCGGCTGGCAACTGGCGACCATGGGCCTGATTTACGTCTTGCTGACACGAGACATGGGATGGACAAATGTACTCGTGACCCTTGCTTTTGTTTCGGCTTCTATCACCATGTTCCGAAGCCTGGGGGTTGTGCTGCATAGCAATGCTGACGAACTCGGCATTGATGTCCTGTTCAGTCTGGATATTACCGCTAGCAAAGTAGCCCGAGCTTTTGACAATGAGTTATCCGTTTTAAGCGACAAGTTATATCAGCTCAGTAACGCCGGTGAGCACAGCAAAGCGCAGGAAACCTACCAACAACATCTCGAAACAGATGCTTTCGCGTCTGAAGCCTTAATGTTTGAACGATTTCGTAAGTGGGAGAACGCCAGCTTCGCCATCAACGCTGGTCGAGGTTATATTGGTCGACTCGTCTCCGCTGGCAAAAATGACGAGGCCTGGAGTGTATTACTATTTTGTTTTAACGCTAATCAGAATCAGTATCGCCTGTTAACACCAGAGACTGTCTTGTCTCTCTCAATGGGTACTTTATCCTTGCAACAAAAAGCCGTCGTCGCACTTCTATTTAACCATTTCCCTGAAGACTTTCCGCAACATCAAGCAGTGGCAAATTGCCTACTACAGGCCGCTGAGTATTATGCACAGGACCTTGCGGAGCCAGCCTTGGCTCAACAGGCCCTGACACAATTTAGACAACGATTTACCAACGGCACATCCAACAAAACTTATTTGGTTTTGAAAAAAATTCTCGACGATGAGCTTAACTAATGGCCATCAGCGTGGAAGACTATTCTTCACAAGAACAAAGCTACGGTAGTGCTTTTGCTAGCAACTTCCAGAAGTGAGGTTCGAATGGCGGCGGTCTGGAAACCTTGGTCGCTGATGTCTTTGGCGGCACTTTTGCGGTTCTGGCAACCACCAGCTGTAAACTCGGCACAACGTTTAGGAAATTCTGAAACGCACCTCTAGCGGAAATCATATCGGCGGGCGCGTTAGGGTTTGGCACACCAGCAATCAGCTCTTCTTCATGCATCGGCCGTCGAAAGTTATCCTGATTGTTGTTCCACCAGAACCAACCCCAGGCGGGATTCTCTTTTGAGCTGGGTTTGGCGATATCATCAATATAGTAAGCTGGCACTAAACCGCCGCCACGCTTTAGAACAAGCTCACCTAGCTTAGCCATATCTTTTGCGGTCGACATAAGTCCGGTTAGTTTGCGTCCATCAGGCAATACCTGCTCACGCTCAATCCAATGGGTCTGATTCATTTCGATACTATCGAGTAGCCATGCATTCGAGATTGCCTGCAGCGACTGGCTGGTCTGTTCTTCTAAAATCCGTTTCAAATAATTATAAGCAACATTGTTGTAGCGCCAGGTTTCACCGATAACACCTTGCGGACCCAACTCATCACTCATACCTGTCGTCATGCTAAGCAACGTCTCGATGGTGAGCTTTGCCTCATCCCACCGAGAGAGTTTGGTCCATTCGGGATCCATCAAGTGATTAACACAATCGCAGGTCTCAATGAGATACTTATCCTCGGCGATACCAATCATAAGAGACAAAAGACCTTTTTGAACCGCGTAGACATCAACCGCTTCCTCTGATGTCGCATCATCTATTATGGTTTCACCCTTATACTGAACAACAAGTTGATGCGTGCCACCCTGTCGAGAATAGGCAAGTGCAGCAGCCAATGCCTCAGTATCGATGCCAAGATGCTGTAGTTTAAATTGATCGATGGACATGTCTATCTGGACCTCTTCCTTATCAGATTGAACGATAGTTCATGGGATAGAAACTAAGCAACTCAACTTTTTAACAATTCGTATCTATTAGTGACCAAGCGGTTTAATTTAAAGACATGAATCTTTATTGTTAGGCCTATATAGTCCGTTTCATAAAAATAAAAAAAGATAAGGGAGACAAGACCATGGCAACACTCATCGCACCGTTCGCAGCGAAGAAACCGGACCAGGCCGCACTCACCGATGAATTTGGGCAGACGAGCTGGACTCAGTTCAACAGCCGGGTTAATCAATTGATTAGCTATCTACGACAAGCGGGACTGCAAGTCGGTGATGCCTTCGCCGTCGTGTCAGGCAATCGCCGCGAGTTCTTGGAAGCCTACGCCGCAGCTGCTCATGGCGGTTGGTTGATAGCGCCGGTCAACTGGCACCTTGTCGCAGAAGAAATTGCCTACGTATTAGAGGACTCCGGATCCAAAGCACTTTTTGTTGATGCACGCTTTACTGACCTTGGTCTTGAAACTCTAAAACATCCTAGCTGCCCGACACTGAATGCAACACTGCTACTGGGTGCCTCAGACCCTGCAGCCGCAGGCCAATTTGAAGATTACGAGACGGCGCTCGCAACACAGTCAACTGACGAACCCGCGGATCAATGTCTGGGTGGACCAATGTTTTACACCTCTGGCACCACAGGCAAACCCAAAGGCGTAAAGAGCGGTTTGTCGCAAACCGGCGCACCGATCGAGACGCTACAGATGATTGGTGAAGGCTTGTCGAACATGTTGCAGATGCCAACCCAAGGCAACACCTTACTCGTTGGACCGATCTATCATTCCGCGCAATGGGCATTTTCATTCCTCCCATTGATCGCTGGCAGCAGCATGGTTATTCGTCATAAATTCGACGCCGAAGAAATGCTGCAACTCATTGATGATCACCAAATCACTAACGTTCACCTTGTGCCGACGCAATTCATTCGCGCACTACGGCTCGACGATTCAATCAAATCAAAATTCAAAGGTGACAGTTTAAGCATTGCTTGGCACGGCGCTGCGCCTTGCCCACCCGATGTAAAACGCAGCATGATCGATTGGTGGGGCCCAGTTATTTCTGAATACTACGGATCAACCGAAGGATCGATTGTAACCACCGTAGATTCAAACGATTGGCTCAACAAACCCGGTACACTAGGTAAACCCACGGCTATTATGGAAGTGATGGTCATTAAAGAAGACGGCAGCAAAGCTAAAACAGGCGAGTCTGGCACACTGTATGTAAAGAACCTGATGGGAAGCGATTTTGAATACCACAATGATCCCGAAAAAACCTCAGAGGCGCACCTAGAACCGGGCGTCTTTACCTTCGGTGATATTGGCTACCTAGACGAAGAGGGTTACCTGTACATGAGCGATCGAAAGATCGACATGATTATCTCTGGCGGTGTGAACATCTATCCTGCTGAAATTGAAGCCGTATTGATCAACCATCCCAGCGTGATTGACGCAGCCGTTTTCGGTATTCCAAACGAAGAGTTCGGCGAAGAAGTTAAAGGCGCAGTTGAACTCACTGAAGGGTTTAATGCAGACGACAGTCTTGCAGAAGAAATCATGGAACATTGCCGTGCCCATCTTGCGAAGTTCAAAGTGCCAAGATCGATCGACTTCGTTGAAACCATGCCGAGACATCCAACAGGTAAATTGCTAAAGCGATTGCTGCGTGATGAGTATTGGAAGGATAGCGGACGGAGGATTTAGTTATCACTTAAAGGGGTGGGAAATTGGCAAACCGTTTTTGGTACACACGACTAGGATCAAAATTGTCTGACTGTTCAAATCAGCCAACGGTCACGATAAAATCGAATCGCTTCGCGACAGAGCGTCCTTGAAGCCCCACCTAGAAGGCCTGCCCAAAGTTAAGGTATAAGCCGGATGTACCACCTTTACCCATGGCGTACTCAAACCTTAGAATCATTTTTTCTTCCGGTCGGATAAAATACCTTACACCAGCACCAATGTTTGGGTACCAGTTATCACCGTCGCCACAATCACTCAGACCATCATAGAGGCAAGCCGCTCCCATAAAATACGCGGCGCCCCATCGACTCGAAAAGGACAAGCGTTCTTCAATTTCTATTGATGTCACGTTTGGTGCAAGAAACTGTCCCGCTGTATAGCCGCGTAAACTAACCGAGGAAAAACCGCCGGGAGGTGCATCTTGAGTCCAACGGCCCCTCACTTGATAAGCTAGCACTTTACCAGCACGAGACAAAAAGTTGGCGGACCTCGCCGGCTCGTTAGAATTCGAGTCGCCATGCGAGATGTAACCTTTATATTTCATCGTGTAAGAATCAAAACTCACGTCACCTCCAAGACCCTCGCGGTAGGCGATATTGTTGAATTCAAAAACACGTCCAGCCATCGGAGAATTCTGATTATCACGACTATCAAAGCTCAGTGCGACGCCGACGCCATTTGAATCAAAGCCTGTTAAACCAATTTGCTTCAGCACCTCGCTTACAAGGGCGTTTTCCGCGCCGATAACATAGTTCGTCGTAATAGTCTGAAAACCTAGGTACCAGTTTTCTGCGACGCGTGTTTGATAGCGCAACACCGCAAGCCTAAGCTCATCAGTCGTCTGAACAGAAAGCCCGGTGCCAAGAAAGTCAGAGAAATCATTATTTATCTCGCCTGTAACGAAGGCAGCCTTTATACGGTGCTTACCATCAGAAAAATAGGTTTTGTAAATAGCGCCAGCACCTGGGAATCGGTACTACTGTAAGTGCCACCTATTCCAAAAGCAGATACGGGGGATGTTTCATCAAAGTTCTTAAGATAGGCACCAACAAACCCTAGCGACGTACCAAGCTTCGGGTCGCTGCTAAGTGTTGGGGTCAGCAGCCAAGGTGATTGTTTTTTATCTTGCGACGCTGTTTCACTTCCTGTTTGATTTTCAATCTGCGTTAACGTTTGTTCACCACCCTGCTCTCTAGACTCTTTAGGCAGCTCTTTCGGCACTTCTTGGGTCTGCGCTAAAGCTTGGTTGTGGACTTCACTCGCCGCTTTCGCATCGTCGGTCGCCGTTGCAAAGAACGGCGAGAGCAACAAGCTCAACATCAGCTGGCGTTTGTCGATTGTTAGCGTCGTCACAATCATTGGGGAATATTCACTTTAGGAATGTTGCGGTTAACAAAGCGTCGATGTTAACACTCGCCACCCGTTTGACGATGTCACTTACAGCGGCGAGTGTCCATTTTTAATCCCGCTCGACAATGCTCGATATTTGACTCGCGCGAGGCTTGCGACCAAGCGCATATTCAGGTGCACAAATCTCCTTGCCTTGCCCTGCTGCCAACGGTTCAGTGAAGTAACCGCAGGCAACACTACCCATGGTGTAACCCAGCAATTCCTGCAACGCAGCCGGTAGATCTTTTGCAATATGCGGTGGACAGGATAAATATTGGTTCTCTTCCTGGCGTAACCAGCCCAAGGCATAGGTAATGTTGATGCCAATACGGTCTGACGTTGCGTTATTTTTGCCACCACTGTGGATCACCGAACCTGAATAAATGAGCACCGAGCCTTTCGACATGACCGCCTGCGCTATTTCTTCAGGTTTAGCCTTACGATCCCAACCCCACTTGTGACTGCCAGGGACAACTCGAGTCGCGCCATTTTCTATGCTGAAGTCTGTTAATGCCCAAATGGTGTTCAGTTGCGGTTCAATTTCTTTAGGTAGAAAAAGACCCCATGCTTGGCGATCTCGATGCAGCGGTTGCGCACCCTGCTCGGGTCGAAGCCGAATCACCTGGGTTAGATGTAATTGAATTCTTTCACAGAAGGGCGCAAGAAATGTTTCAACGGCGCTCAGCACGCGGCTGTCCAACGTCAATTGTTGACAACCTTCGGACCGGGCGATTAATGCCCCCGTTCGAGTCGTTAAACTACCCGTGAAAGATGGATCACCATTCGGCGTGGCGTCAATGTAGGGGCCAAGTTCCGCCGCGACCTGCGTCAATTGGGATTCGCTCATAGCGCCACTGAGAATCACCGCACCATCTTTTTCTACTGCTTCGAGTATTCGATCGGTACTTGTATCAATTTCAAACGTTTGCAATAACGGCATAGTTTTCTCCTCAGAGAGCGTTAGTTTTTCCTATTGATAGTTAATAAGCAGTGCAGAGTGACTCTCAATCGGTTTCTAACTTCTTCTAGGCATTTTTGAATGCCTCACTTCGAGTCAATCTTGCGAACTCAACATCTCTTCGACTTCCCACAACTTGTCCTTGCCAAAGAAAATCTCGCCATCGACGAAAAAGGTCGGAGAACCGAACGCGCCCATCTCGACCGATCTATTCGTGTTGGCTATCAGTGCCTGTTTGGTCTCCGGTAATACCATGCCAGCAAAGATTTCATCAACGGGCAAAGCAGCGCTTTCGAGTGCTTGTCGAATCACATCGGGTTCATCCATTTTTTTAGGTTCTGCCCACATGTGGCGATAGACCTCGTCCACATACTGTTTGAAGTAAGGTTGCTGTTGAGCAAACACAGCGCCGCGCATTATTTGTAGGGTGTTGACGGGGAAAAACGGATTCGACTGGTAATTTGTAATCTTATGTTTCTTTAGGAATCGTTCTGTTTCAAGCGCTTGATACTCAGGCTTGTTCAGCACCCCCGCCATTGTCACCATTGGGCTGGCGTTGTTAGTCGCCTTAAAAACTCCACCGATAAGTGCAGGGATATAGTCAAATGTCACACCTGTTCGTTGCTCAATCCCAGGAATAATCAGATGGCTGAGATATGCGTTAGGGCTACCAAAATCAAAGTGAAATTGAACGTTCATTTATTCATCCTATGAAGTTTTCTTATAAAGGGTCGCTGCAACTCGCTGAGCCCATCTTTAATTGTCTAGAGAGATATTGCAACTATCAAGTTCTCACTCAAATCTAGGCTTTATAAATCCAGAAACCATCTTGCTGTTAGATGTGCTCTAGCGATACAGTGAGTATTATTAGCGTAAATACATTCATGCGAGTTTCGTCAGCATTGTATCGTTGACGGAACAATCGCGTGATTTTCACCACTTTAAGGCGGATACAAAAGATGGCTCAACAAAATTCAATAATTGAGTTAGATACAGGCACAGATGAATTACTCTGCCGAATTGAATCACGGGTCGCGGTCATTACGTTGAACAAACCGCGGAAGAAAAACGCCCTAGGCGATATTCTTACCCCGGCGCTCAGGCGCACCCTGCTTATGGTAGAAGATGACGATCGCGTTGGTTGTGTCATGATTACCGGTGCAGGCAATGCGTTTTGTGCCGGTGGCGATGTTTCTGAAATGGGTGGTGGACCAACTACGCCCGAACCTTCTACAGAACATTCTTCAGAACCTTCCCTAAAACATCGCGAGGAGAGAATTGCAGAGCTCACGATGAAACAGGCCACCTTGACACAACGTCTATTTGAACTCGACAAAGTTACCATTGCCGCGCTACCCGGCGCCGCAGCCGGTGCGGGCGTCTCAATCGCATTAGCCTGTGATCTGCGGGTGGCTTCAACAAATGCATTTATCACGACTGCATTTCGCAATATCGGGCTTTCTGGCGATTACGGCGGTAGCTGGTTTTTACCTCGACTTATCGGCCTTGCGAAAGCGAAAGAACTCTACTACACCAGCCCTCGCGTCGATGCATCAACTTGTCTTGCGCTCGGTATTTTCAATCAGGTATTTGCAGAGGATGAATTCCAATCCGCCGCCTTTGAGTACGCAAAGTTAATTGCCCAAGGGCCAACACAAGCCTTGGGCAGGATGAAGAAAAATTTGAACGCGAGTCTACAGAACAATTTGAGCGAGAGCCTCGAGATGGAAGCGAGACATCTCATCGCATCAGCAGGCACCCAAGAATCAAAAGAAGCAGTCACCGCTTTTATGGAGAAACGTCAGCCCAAGTTTCACGACTGATTTTGGCAAGACACTAGTTTGTCGAGAGCATAAACTCGATCAATCAGTCAGCCCCGGCGATTTAAGGCTCTGCGCACTTATCTTCGACAGGAACTCGCTAACCAAATCTCGGTTCGCACCATGCAGGAACTCACCGGCACTCAACTTGATATTAGGTCCTTTGTCGCAATGACCCATGCAAACTGAGGACTCTACGTCTATATCTAGATCCCGCAGGCTAACTTCTGACTTAAGGAAATCTAACGGTAATTCGCTGCCGCGCGCTGCGCAAGAAGGCTGGTCGGAAAACTTTCGATGATTGGTACAAACAAAAACTTTTTTCATCAGCGCAATTTAGCACCCTTGCTCTATCAGAAGAAGTCAGTACTAATTTTGCGATGCAGCAACTAAACCTGAGCCGCCTAGCTCGACTAAGCAACATCAAGCCATGTTGAAGTTAAGCGAAATATAATGCTTACTCCTAACATTACTCGATCATGACCCACACCACTTCTTACTCAGGAACACCGATGTCAACAATACTCATTACCGGTGCCAACAAAGGCATTGGACTACAGATTACAGCCCAATACGCTAATCAAGGCCACCAGGTCATCGCCTGTTGCCGCCAGCCGGATTCGGCAACTGAACTGCATAAACTGAAGGAATCGCACCAAATTCAGATCATGGAGTTAGCCGTGGGCGAAACAGAATCGGTCGCAAACCTTGCCAAGGCGCTCAAAGGCAAGCCTATTGATATTCTCATCAACAATGCAGGCACCTCTGGCCCGTCGTTCGAGAATCAAACCGCTATGCAAATGGACTTTGAGGGCTGGGCGGATGCCTTCAATATCAATGCTATGGCGCCTGTTCGCGCCATGCATGCGTTAACCGATAATGTCAAAGCCTCTTCTGCGGGTAAAATCGCAACGATCACAAGCCAGATGGGGGCGCTTTCACTCGATATGGCTGTAGCCTATGCCTACTGCAGTTCAAAGGCCGCGCTCAACAAGTACATGAAGATGGCGGCGTTAGAATACGTCAAAGAAGGTGTTGCCTTGTGCGTGATACACCCAGGTTGGGTACAGACAGATATGGGTGGCCCAAGCGCCGACATTACCGCCGAGCAAAGTGCAGCAGGTATCATCGATGTGATCGACAAGCTAGACATGTCGAATGCCGGAGGCTTCTTCAAGTGGGATGGCGACACACACGAATGGTAAGCCCTAGGCGCTAACAATGGACGGCGTGTTCGCCTTGCGATACGCAAAACGAACGCGGTACTCTTGCAACCTTGTTTCGGAGGAAAGAAAATGACATACGCACCTAACCACCGGCCTTTCTATGATGCAGACAGTCACATCATGGAGAAACCTGACTTTCTAAAAGCCTACGCTGATCCTTCGATTCGAGATGACATTGCTGAAGTTAGCTATAGCGCGTCTTTAGTGACTGACGAAGAAGTCGCGCAGATTATGGCTCAAGGCGGCAAGCACTCGGATGAACATATAAAAGAGATGGTCGCCTTGGGCGATGATCTGATTGCGAAATCCAAAGAGATTCAGGCGCTTGGTGCGTTCAACAAGGATGATCGCAAAGTCGCGATGGACATGTTGGGGTTCAAAAAGCAGCTTGTCTTTGCAACCCACAGCGTTGCACAGCCTTTTCATCCTAGCTCAAAAATTAGCCCAAAACTTCGCTACGGTGCAACCCGAGCACACAACAGGCACATGATTGATTTTTGTTCCGATGACGACCGCTTGATGGGCGTCGGTGTTATTCCTCTAGACTCGCCTGCGGATGCAATGAAGGAACTTGAGTTAGCATTGGAAGGTAACCTTGAAGCCATCTGGGTGCCGCATCGTTCACCGATTAATATCGCACCCGGGCATATCGAGCTTGAACCCTTCTGGAAACTGCTCGCTGACTCCGGAACACCCTTCGTTATCCACGTAGGCGGTTCGCCTTTACAAGCACTGAAGTCCTGGAGCAACAATGGCCGAGGTGCTGTGAAGGATTGGATGGGCGGCGGCGAGAATGTCCGCACCAAGGACGCTGCCGTCATGCACCAACCGCCAGAAACCTTCATTAGCATGCTATTACTCGACGGCGTTTTCGATCGTCATCCCAACCTTCGCGGCGCCGCTGTTGAATTAGGTGCAGGCTGGGTACCTGAATTATTGAAACGTCTTGATTGGGTTTCAAAGATTTACGGACGAGTCGATGAATCCGTCAGATTTGAAAGAACACCCACTCAGCAACTCACCGAGCAAATGGGTTTTACGCCTTTTCCACATGAAGATGTTGCAAACTTGATTCAACAATCAAATGAAGATTTGTATCTGTTTTCAAGTGACTACCCACATGTTGAGGGCGGCAGGGATCCAATTGGTAAGTTTACAAAAGCATTAGAAGCTGAATCTGAGAAGACGAACGAGAATTTCTTTAGCGAGAACTTCCTGCGCATTTGGCCAGAATCGAGAGTCGGATAACTCGTCGCAATAGATTCGAATTGGCAAAATGAAACTCTGATCGCAGTGCATCAGAGTTTCATAGCGCAAGAAGTTACGTTTGTTTCGCAGTAACCAAGGGCTAGTGTTTAAAATGAAAAATTTTCAGTGCGCGATCAGGGTACTTGTCTTCAAACTCCTCACTGGCGGGGAATTCGCCCAGTAAGCGAAACTTTGATTGGTAGCGCTGCATCAGATTCGGCAAATGATCGAGTCCCAAATAGGGGCTATTGAGTGTTGCGATAACTTCGCTATTTTTTGACGTTAGCCGATCAAGTTTCTTTAGAACCTGCACATAATCCTTTTCCGCGTCAAAGCTGCCTCGTTGGCGCGTTGGTGGATCAATGATGACTAAGTCATAGGGCGCGCCCTTCTCAATTTTCTTCCAGGCCTTGAACACATTTAACGGCAAAGACCTCACGGCATTCGGGTTGTGATTATTTAACTCATGATTTCGCTTACCCCAATTGATACTGGGCTTGCTCATATCGACGCTGACAACCTGCCTCGCACCACCGGCTAACGCAGCAACGGATAGAGAACATGTGTAAGAAAACAGGTTCAGAACGTTTTTGCCTTCACTGTACTTTTTCAACCATGTTCGAAGCGGCCGCATATCAAGAAACAAACCAGCGTTTTGGTGCTGACCAGGCTGAACTTCAAACTTCAAACCATTTTCTTCAACGGTAAGCACTTCGTATTTCTCACCCCACATCCATTCAGCCGGCGCACCTTTGCTGGAACGCTGTTGACAGACCACAGACTTTATTTGATTGGAAACGTCTAAGGCTTTAATAGCGTCGATTAATGCTTGAAGCTCGACTATTGGCTTGTAGCCGGTAATCAATAGTACAGGCGGGAAGAAGTCGATATTGACATGTTCTAACCCTTCAAACATATGACCTCGGCCATGGAACAATCGACGCGGTTCCAGCAATGGCTTTTGCAGCGAGGTGGCCAAACGGCTAAGGATCTGTTGATACATATGGCGCTTCAACCGGTAAAAGAGGGTGACACTATACGGCAGGCTATAGGTCTTAGGCTATAAAGCCACGCGCCTATAGTCGATAGATGAAATCTCTAAGCAGAATAAACGCGAGTGAAACGCTGGAGGTTGTTATGACGAATCATCGACTGAACTTCGCGCACATAAGCTAAGCCACGTTCAGAGTAGCGAAGTAGCCCATTGGCAAGAAGTTCGCCGGGGGATTGCTCATCAGATCGTCGAGCATCCGCTCGCAGTTGTCTTAGATCATTGTATGCGCTGTGCGTATTGATCGTTCTGACATAGTATCGAACGCCTTGCTCGACGGATTCGAAGGTCGCAACTTCGTGAGTAAAGCCTTCCGTTCTTTGCAACGGTGTTAGTCCGCAGCCTTGATAGAAACACCATATGCCGAAGAAGTTGTTACCCTGCGTGGCAAAACGTGATGTGCCCCAACCTGACTCTTTTGCAGCTTGTGCGACAATAAGAGAAGCGGGTACGACATCGACTCGCTTTATGAGTACCCCTACTCGTCGAGCCGAAGCCAAAATGCTGCGGTCTTCAGAATCGATTTTCGCGCGACCCCGCCCGCCCAAATCGTAACGCTTTTCAACGCGGCTCAAAGCCTGAAATTGGTTTGCGGTAAGCGGTACACCGGCAAGTAGCAGGTCACCCATCGCGTTTAACCATGCTCGCTCTTGCGTAACTTCCTGATTTGCTTTGTGAATCATCGGTAGCAAGTAGTTGTAAAATGCTTCTTTCTTCTCACTGCTATCAAGGTAACGATTGAAATCGGGCGGGGAATAGCGCGAAGCATTACCGAGGCGAACAGAGTCAGGATGATAGGCTGCCCGAAGCAGTGTAGAGGTTGTATCGGCGGATGCTGAAAGCTTCTGTACAGCTTGAGAAGTGACTTCAATCGAGGAATCTGACATTGCAGAGACTGTAGACTGGCCGTTAAGTGAAACCCGATCAATAACGAGGCCATCAATCTTCGTTACCGCAATATCATTCAACGCAATATCCGTTGAATTGCCAAGGCATATGACCATGGCTAAAAGCACTATTGTCACTTTAAAAAGCTTCATATAGAAAAATCAGTAGGTTAGATGCGGCGCATTGTAGTCACAAAGTGAAGTTTTCTCCATATTTAATCGAGAAAATGTGGCAGGAGGTCAATATTCTTCACGTGTTAATGAATATTATCCAGCAAATACAGCGACTTACAATCTTACGTGACTCGACCCAATAGTGGAGATAATCGCATTTTAATAGGAATAGCACTCTGGTTCGTGCACGTTTTAGACAAACCATAAGACTAACTTAAATTAAGTAGCTCAATTACCGCGGGCTCGTTCTCAATCGCTTCTGCTAAAAACCGATCTTTATCAGTGACCTTATTGTCAGCATCGTGGGTCGTTAACTTTATGTAGACACGGTTATATACATTCGACCATTCAGGATGGTGTTGATGTTCTTCGGCTAGAACAGCGACAATCCCCATAAACTTAAATGCAGTCACAAAGTCTTTGAATACTAATTCTGTCTCAAGACAATCGTCCGCTTCGTTCCACATAGGCTTTCCGTTAGTTTGGCTAGGAATTTACTTTTCTGATGAACCGCAGACTGGCCTAGGTTTCCCGGCAATAACGTTACCAAGAAACCCGTAGCCAGCTACTGCAGCTTTAGGACAGTCGTTCGTTTATAACTGTGGGTTGATCAGATACTTCGTACCTGTTGCTTGCTTTGCGTAGGCCTGGATAGATTCCGCTGAAAGCACTTCCGCTAACGAAACTTCTTTCGTGTAGTGGCTTGAGAATGTTGTGTTTATTTCGTCCGCAACACGTTGGCGAAGCTCCTGAAACTTTTCCATTCCAATCTTTCCAATGAACGGAGTAAGCAACCAACCACCTAACGCCCAAGACATTCCAAAAGCACGATTCAACGTTGTTGGAGAGCGATCCAAACCACCGTAGATGTAGACCTGCTTGAATGTCGTGGAACCATAACGACTGTATTCCTTCGCGGTCTTATTAGCGGAAATCTCCATTGCTGTAAGAATTTGGCTCGCCAACTTACCGCCGCCTGTCGCATCAAAACCAATTGTTGCACCTGTGGCAACCAACGCATCGACCAAGTCATCCATAAAGGTCGCGTCAGATGAATTACACACGTACTTCGCACCAAGGGATTTGAGAAGATCAACATGCTCTTTCTTTCTCACAATATTTACTAGCTGCACATCGTCAGCTAAACAGATCTTCACAAGCATCTGCCCAAGGTTAGAAGCCGCAGCAGTATGAAGAAGAGCCGTATGACCTTCCATCTTCATGGTTTCAACCATGCCGAGAGCGGTCAAAGGGTTTACGAAACAAGATGCAGCCTGAGCCGCGGTTGTTCCTTCATTCATTACCAGACACGCCGATGCAGGAACGCAACGATATTGAGAGTACATAGCACCGCCAGCAACACCCACCATCTTTCCGATAAGTCCTTTTGCATTGGCGCCTGCATCAATAACAAGACCTGCGCCTTCATTTCCGACAGGTAAAGATTCGTCTAGCCGCGCGCCCATAGCGCTCATCATCGCCTCTGGCACATCCATTGTTACCAATGGATTATCAGCAGGTCCAGTCACTTTCATGGTGCTGACGTCAGCTGGTCCGAGAAGCAGACCTAAGTCAGACGGGTTAATCGGAGCCGCGGCAACCTGTATAAGGACTTCGTCATCTCCTGGAACCGGCATTGGCACGGTTTCCAAAGAAATATTCAGCTTCCCGCCTTTAGTAATTTCTGATCTGAGTTCGAGGGACGTATCTGACATGTTAGTTCTCCAGCGTTTGTTCTGTTAATTATATTGTCTAATTCGAATCTTGAGCAGATTCTATTTCACTTCAATAAGTTGAACTTCAAATATCAATGTACTGTTTGGCGGAATCGGCCCTATGCCTGACGGTCCATAGGCCAAATCAGAAGGTACAAAAAGACGCCACTTGTCACCTTCCTGCATTAACATCAGCGCTTCTGTCCAACCGGCAATGACACCATCAATCGGAAAAGAAAGAGGCTCGCCGCGCTTGATGGAGCTGTCAAATTCAGATCCATCGAGGAACGTACCGGCATAGTGAGTCACTACCGTACTTGTCGCGCTAGGCGTCTTACCAGACCCAGTTTCGATGATTTCGTATTGCAGCCCGGATGCTGTAACAACGACGCCTTCTTTGTTGGCGTTTTCAGCTAAAAATGTTTCACCGTCATTTGACATATGTTTTTAAGTTCCTTGAAAAAGTTAAATCGCGCTTTCGTGGCCCGCCGTAGTATTTTTAATTCGTTAGAAAAAAGATTGTGTAGCAAGCTGTTTGTCGTACGCCATGATGGTCGCTGAGCGAAAAAGGCTCGCAAGAATAACTCATCGGGAAACAAACAGGTAGTCGATCAAAGTACTAAAGTTATATCGAAATTCTCACGTTATACCGGTGCAGCAAGTAAACGGTTAAAAAGCGCGCGCACATTGCGTGGCCCTTCTCTGATTCTCAGGTAGCCTATCCAAGTCAACCTTTGCGCATCCTTGCCTCGCAGCATTGAGCTTAAAAGTTAAGCGATTGAGCCGATAATTTTGTCGAGCTTGTCCCGGCAGGTTGACTGCTCAACACCTGATTACGGCCTTTACGTTTTGCTTCAAGCAGCGCATTGTCGGCGCTCTTCATCCATTCTTCGGGAAGCGGGCCTTCGCGATATTCCGCCACGCCTATCGAAATGGATAAGGCCGCGCCCAGCGCCAGCACCATCCGTTCCTCCGAGCCGCGCTGCATCAATGATTGGTAGAAACGAGACCTCATGAGCGCTTGATACCGAATCCACTTTGACGATCGGTTAATTTGACCCGGCGCGCGGTAAAATCTTTTCGACTACGCTCATCAATCGGCAACGCCAGATAGCTATCAAGCTCATTAAGGGTCAACGTGCGCTGCAAATCGCGATAAAATTGCAGCGTTGAGATGCTGGCAGCATCTGTCACCTCAAGGCGACCCTGCGCCTCATTATGGAGTATCCCTGCCTTAACGACGCGACAGTAAAAGCCCGGCCGCTGCGCTGTATTAAACTCTTTAACAAATTGTTTGTTGCCGATTCTAGCAGCGAAGGTCGCGCAAGGAATCCTTGGCGCGGTGACCTGCAGACAGATATCTTCGAAACTTATTTGATCGCCTATTAATAGCTCAGGGCCGGGAATACCGCGAATCGTTAAATTTTCGCCAAAATGACCTGCACCAAATTCATAAGGTGTGTTTTGATTCCACCATTCATAATCCTCAGATCGGTAGATATAGATAGCCTGATCGACCCCACCATGATGACGCCTATCGCATATCGCATCACCCGTTATACCTTGCGAACTCAGTTGAACAGCATGAGTCACAGGTTTTTTGAAAATCCCTGTGGAGACAACCCTTTCACCCTGCTGCAAATCCGTCTTGCGGCCTACATTGATGCTATCGAGTTTTAACACACAAATATTTCCAGCAATCCGGCCTCACTTTATTAAATTAATTTACTTTTCACACATCAGACGAAATTGACCCGACAGCAAGCTAATATACTACTTTTTTGGTTTCCAGTATTGTTTCATAATGGTCTTTAGGCCCGATTAATCGGCACTTCACGGCCTCTTGTCGAAACAATCAAGCATATTTTGAAAATCTAAAGGTAGCTTGTTTCAATGCGAAAAAGCGACTTCTGAAGGGTGCAGACAAAATCCTCGCCACTCAGCGCTGGATTATGCGTCATTCTCGCTATATGATGGCGCGCTTTTTCAACCCCAAATCCAGATCCTTAGCAGAGCCATAGCCATGACAGACATAAGCCGTTATCGAAATATCGGCATTTTCGCACACGTTGATGCCGGTAAGACCACTACAACAGAACGTATCCTGAATATCACGGGTAAAATACATAAGATCGGGGAGGTTCATGATGGAGCCGCCACCACTGATTTTATGGACCAGGAACAAGAACGAGGCATCACGATCCAATCTGCGGCAACAACCGCATTTTGGAAAGAACACCAACTGAACATCATCGATACGCCGGGACACGTTGACTTCACTATTGAAGTCTATCGTTCGCTTAAGGTACTTGATGGCGGCGTCGGTGTCTTTTGTGGTTCTGGCGGCGTTGAGCCCCAATCAGAAACAAACTGGCGTTATGCAAACGAATCAGAAGTTGCGCGTATTATTTTCGTCAACAAGCTTGATCGTCTTGGCGCCGACTTTTATCGCGTTGTTGATCAGGTTGAGAAAGTACTCGCCGCTAACGCCCTCGTGATGACGTTGCCCATTGGCGAAGAAGACGATTTTGTTGGTGTTGTCGATATCATGACTCAAAAAGCCTACATCTGGGATGATTCAGGCGACCCCGCTAATTTCGAGATTACTGATGTGCCGGCCGACATGGTCGAACGTGTTCAGGAATACCGAGAGAAGATGATTGAGACTGCTATTGAGCAGGACGAAGATCTCATGATGAGCTACCTTGAGGATGGCGAAGAGCCTTCTATCGAAGATCTGAAACGTTGCATTCGAAAAGGCACGATCGCGCTAGACTTTTTCCCAACCTATTGTGGCTCCGCTTTTAAGAATAAGGGCGTCCAGTTAATCCTTGATGCTGTCGTTGACTATCTTCCCAACCCGACTGAAGTCGATCCTCAGCCAGAGGTTGATATGGAAGGTGTTGAAACAGGTAAATTCGCCATTGTTGACCCACAAGGTCCACTACGTGCACTTGCATTCAAAATTATGGATGATCGCTTCGGCGCATTGACGTTCACGCGTATTTATACTGGTAGCATCAAGAAAGGCGATACTGTACTCAACACCTTTACTGGCAAGTCAGAACGCATTGGCCGTATTGTTGAAATGCATGCAGACGAGCGTATTGAAAGAGATTCAGCCCAAGCGGGTGATATTGTCGCGCTAATTGGTATGAAGAACACGCAGACCGGACACACGCTGTCTGATCCAAAGGATGTTGCAACACTCGAACCGATGGTATTCCCTGATCCCGTGATCTATATCGCTATCTCGCCGAAGGATAAAGGCGGCGCAGAGAAGATGGGTCTAGCCTTGTCAAAAATGATTCAGGAAGATCCTTCATTCCGCGTCGAAACCGATGAAGAATCTGGCGAAACAATTATCAAGGGCATGGGTGAATTACACCTCGATATCAAAGTCGATATCTTGAAGCGTACTCATGGTGTTGAAGTTGAAGTCGGCAAACCATTGGTTGCCTACAGAGAAACGATCACTCAACGGGTCGAAGATTCTTACACTCACAAGAAGCAGACCGGTGGATCAGGTCAGTTCGCAAAGATCGACTACACTGTTGAACCAGCAGAAGCTGGCGTTGGCTTCGAATTTGAATCAAAGGTCACGGGCGGTAACGTGCCCCGAGAGTTCTGGCCAGCGGTTGAAAAGGGCTTTAGAACAAGCCTAGAGTTAGGTCCACTCGCGGGCTACCCATGTCTAGACGTGAAATTGACGTTGACAGATGGTGGCTTCCACGCGGTTGACTCCTCTGCTATCGCCTATGAGCTCGCTTCGCGAGCGGCCTATCGGCAAACAATGCCGAAAGCCGGTCCACAGATCATGGAGCCGATCATGAAGGTTGATGTCTTTACCCCTGATGATCATGTCGGCGATGTGATTGGCGATTTGAATCGTCGTCGCGGCATGATTCTGGGTCAAGAACCTGGTGCGACAGGCATTCGTGTTAAAGCGGAAGTTGCGCTATCAGAAATGTTTGGCTACATCGGTGACTTGCGCACAATGACGTCAGGTCGTGGCCAATTCTCAATGGAGTTCAGCCATTACAACCCATGTCCGAAGAATGTAGCTGATGAAGTCATCCAAGCTGCACAAGAACGACAGGCAGCAGCTAAAGCCTAAGACATTGTCTTCGGTCATAAAAAAGGTCGCATAAGCGACCTTTTTTTTGCCTGAATTTTGACTTGTCAGTGCTATTTACCGATTCTATCTTGACCTCAAAGCGTCCATCTAGCGCCTTAATCACTCGAATCAAGCCGGTAAGTATCGCCATCAGCTACAATCTTACCTGCGGTCGGTGCTGCGAAATGCGTGCCGATGACAAGCGTATCCGTGCCCACCAAATCTCGAAACAGGCGATGGCGGCAACGTGCAGCAGCAGCTTGATCATCGTCGAAGCTGACGGTCCAGTCAGGTCGTGCAATCTGACAGGGGTTATGTACGAAATCGCCCGTAATCAGGGCCTGTTGGCCTTGAGACTCAATCTTCACGCTGACATGCCCCGGCGTATGGCCAATTGTCGGCACTAAGCTCACCTCGGGCGATATTTGATGATCCGTGGGCACCAACTGTGCCAGTCCGGCATCGAAAATCGGTTGGACTGAACTCGACATAACCTGCTGCTGACCTGCACTCTCGTCGGCTTGCCAATGGGCGTATTCGATTTCGCCAATAAGATACTTCGCATGAGGGAAAGTGGGCACCCACTTACCGTCTAGGATACGCGTATTCCAGCCCACATGATCAACATGTAAATGAGTACACACAACTGTGTCAACAGATTCTACCGGCCAGCCTGCTGCTAGTAGGTCCTCCAAGAAACCGGTATGGAGCGATTCATTACGCGTAATCGCGCTCGGCTTATCGTTGCCAATACAGGTATCAACAATCAATCGAAGACCAGGAGCTTCAACCAACAGCGCATGCACTGATAGCCTCAGGGCGCCCTCAGGGGTCACGTAATTAGGATGTAACCAAGGGATTTGTGAAAGGGCTTCAGGCGTTGCCGCCGGCATAAAGGGGTGTTTAGGGTGGTAGGCGAACGGCAGCTCTGTTTCGACAATTCGAGTGACCGTGACCTCACCAATACGCCAAGCTAAATTCATGCGCTATATCCTTGTTCCATTCGACACTAGATTACATCAAATTTCGAGCGATTGGTGCGCTTTGAGAGCGTTGCTACGTTGGCCTAATCTACGACTGAACGCGTCACAAAACCCGATATCACCTGCGCCAAGCCCATTGATGAAATATTGGAATCTATTACTGTCCTAATATTCCATTATCTTCTACCTGACACCTTGCTAAATTGCGCGCCCGTTAAAGCCAAACACGACCAATAAAAGAGGAAAGCCATGTCATCTTATTCGCAAGAGATTCAAAAGTTTGCTGCTCTAAAAGATAAAGAGAGCACTTGGGGTGGAGTTAACCCTGAATATGCTGCACGCATGCATCTGCAAAATCGTTTTAAGAATGGTATTGAGATCGCGAAGTACACCGCAGATATCATGCGGAAGGACATGGCTGAATATGATGCCGACTCTTCTAGCTACACTCAGTCACTTGGTTGCTGGCACGGATTTACGGCTCAGCAGCTAGCAATGTCTGTTAAGAAGCATCGTGGCACGATGGACAAGAGCTACATTTATCTTAGTGGTTGGATGGTTGCAGCGCTTCGCTCACAGTTCGGTCCTCTTCCAGACCAGAGCATGCACGAGAAGACGTCAGTGCCTGCTTTGATTGAAGAAATTTATACCTTCCTAAAGCAAGCAGATGCGCGTGAACTGCGCCACATCTTTATAGAGCTTGATGAAGCAAGACAAAATGGCGGCGATACAGATAGCATTATTGCTCGCATCGACAACTTCGAAACACATGTCGTGCCTATCATCGCCGATATCGATGCTGGCTTTGGTAACGAAGAAGCGACTTATTTACTTGCGAAGAAAATGATCGAAGCCGGCGCTTGTGCAATTCAGGTTGAGAACCAAGTTTCTGACGCTAAGCAGTGTGGACACCAGGCAGGTAAAGTTACTGTGCCTCATGAAGACTTCCTTTCAAAGATCAACGCTATTCGATATGCCTTCCTAGAGCTCGGTGTTGAAAACGGTATCATCGTTGCACGAACAGACTCACTTGGTGCCAGCTTGACGCAAAAAATCCCGGTTTCTAAAGAGCCAGGTGACCTTGCCAGCCAATACAACGATTTCCTTGAAACGCAAGAAATCAAAGATTTGAGTGAACTGAAAGAAAATGACATAGCTATTCATCAAGGTGGAAAGTTAGTTAAACCGGTACGTCTAGACAATGGCTTGTACTCCTTTAAGGAAGGCACGGGCGTTGAACGAGTTGTTCTTGATTGCGTAACTAGCTTGAACCATGGCGCTGATCTACTTTGGATTGAAACTGAAAAGCCAAATGTACGTCAGATCGCTGACATGGTTGATGAAGTTCGGAAGCACGTACCTAACGCCAAATTGGTTTACAACAATTCACCGTCTTTTAACTGGACACTGAATTTCCGTAACCAGGTATTTGATGATTGGAAAGCAGCAGGTAAAGATCTTTCTGCATACCCTGATCCCGCGACTGTTGATCGTGGTTTGATGGACGCCAAATATGACGAATCAGAATTGGCTCTTGAAGCAGACAAGTTAGTACAGAGCTTCCAGAGAGATTCATCACGCGAAGCGGGTATTTTCCACCATTTGATTACCTTACCGACTTACCATGAAACAGCACTTGGCACCGACATTCTTTCCGAAGGATACTTTGGTGATCTGGGTATGCTGGCTTACGTAAGGGATATACAACGTCAAGAAATTCGACGTGACATGGCTTCCGTCAAGCACCAAGATCTAGCAGGGTCAAACATCGGAGACGACCACAAAGAGTACTTCTCCGGTGATAATGCTCTGTTAGCCGGCGGTAAAGACAACACCATGAACCAATTCTAGAGACAGCCAGCCAGTGTTGAAACCTTCAACTTTCCTAAGTTGAATCTTTAAGGGGCGAATTTCGCCCCTTTTTTTTCTCCGATTTTTGTCCACACCCTGTCGCAAAATTGCCAAACCGATGAGCTGGCAGCTACGTTTAAGCACCATTGCTTTTTCAATTCACCACATCGGTGCGCACAAAGATCCTTCGGTTATGCGACAAGTTGAAGACTCTGACGACGACGCGATCTGATAGTAGACTCGCTTTGTTATTAACCAAATGTACTTGGGCTATCTGTTGGCTCATGATGAAGCTCTAAAGGGGCTTCATATCGCTTTGCGGATTCATCGTTAGCTCAACCAATGATTGGACCAGGATCAATTCCAAATGACTATTGCTGAAACTAAGCTTTCTACTTTCCTAACGCATACCTTTATCGTGCTGACCTTTTGCATCGGCTCGAACACCTTTGCCAACCAAAAAGTCGACAGTAGCCAGTACCTAGAGTACTTCCAGCAAGGGGATTATCATTCCGCTCTAGCGGGTTTTCAAAGTTTATCTGATCAAAACCCACTGGCCACGGAGCTGAAATTTTATCATGGCCGCAGTCTTTTCCGAGACGGTCAACTTGAAGCCGCGCAGGCAGTGTTAGAGGATTTTGTATCGCTCGAACCGGATCACAGTAACGGTTTCTTAGTGCTTGGCTCAGTTAGGATAAATCGTGTGAATGAAGTGAGCATTTTCAAGAAAGTAGGCTTGGCTAAAGCAGGTATTGCTGCGTGGCGCACAGCGGCTGCTTTGGATCCATCAAATGTCGAGGCGCGATATGGTGTTGTGAGTTTTCTATTTAATGCTCCCTCGATTGTCGGCGGTGACCCTGAACAGGCCGTTTTGGAGTTGGAAAATTTGCGTCAGTTGAGTCCCGCTTATGCCCAGCTTGTTGATGCGGAGATTCATTTCAAAGCCGAACGATTTGAAACAGCAGAAAAGGTACTCGATGCGGCCAGCAAACAAATTTCAGACCGCGCATTTCCGACAATCATCCAAGCTAGTTATTTTTATCAGCAGGGAAAGTATACGCAAGCGATAGATAAGGTTGCCGACTATCGCCAGAGAAGCAAAGCTTGGAATGACCCAGGTGATGCACAGGTAGGCTTAATGGCGGGCAATATATTTGCCGCCATCAATGATCAAAATCGCGCAAGGTCAGAGTTCAGCAAAGCACTCAGTCAGAATCCGCCTAAACACATCCGCCAAAAAATTGAGGACGCTTTAAAGGCGCTTTAAAGGTTCGCCCGACATTACATCCCGAGCAATTTCGTTAGCAGGCACAGTTGCAAGGGTATTGGGAGGGCCGGCTAGGAGGGCTGCGGACTCAATTTCTCACCGAAGACCCTGGCAAAACCAGTCTACCTTCGGCTATGAGCTCGGCCGTCAATCTTAACGTTTTGTCTAAGGGCTCTGTCTTAGAGCCCTGCCTTAGAAGTCTATTTTAGCTATCGATAAAACTTCTTAACTGTTCCGATCTTGCCGGATGGCGAAGCTTTCGAAGCGCCTTTGCCTCTATTTGACGAATACGCTCTCGAGTAACCGAAAACTGCCGACCAACTTCCTCAAGGGTGTGATCGGTATTCATATCAATACCAAACCGCATGCGTAACACCTTAGCTTCGCGCTCGGTCAAGGCTGTCAGAACATTGGTTGTTGTCTCTTTCAGACCCTTCTCTGTGGCATGGTCCATAGGGGATTCCGCAGTCGTGTCGCTAACCAGGTTCCACATAGTCGAATCGTCGTCTTCACCGACAGGGGTTTCCAAAGAGATTGGTTGCTTCGCAACATCAATCGCTTTCAAGACCTTATCCTCTGGCAATTCCATTTTTACGCTCAGTTCCTCGATGGTTGGATTACGACCCAGTTCCTGTACAAGTTGGCGTTGTAGCCGATTGAGCTTATTAACAGTTTCCATCATGTGTACCGGCACACGAATAGTTCTGGCCAGGTCTGAAATCGATCGAGTAATCGCTTGTCTGATCCACCAAGTAGCGTATGTCGAAAATTTAAAACCTCTTCGATATTCGAATTTATCCACGGCCTTCATTAGACCGATGTTGCCTTCTTGAATAAGATCAAGAAAGTGTAAACCGCGATTGGTGTATTTTTTAGCGATTGAAATGACAAGTCTTAAATTTGCCTCAATCATTTCACGCTTCGCAGCTCGGGTATTTCCAACCGCAACAAAGAGCCTACGATTAATGTCCTTGATCTCTGAAATTTCAAGCTGAGTTCTATCAGCAATTCGTCTTATGATCTTGTGAGAATGACGAATTGAAATTCGATTCTTTTTAAGCGCTTCTGAATAATCCTCATTCAAAGCGATCAATTCATCAACCCATTCGACTTGCGTTTCTCGGCCAACAAATCCTTCTAGAAAAACACCCTTCGGCATTTTCGACTTGGATACCATCAGGTTCCGAATGACTTTTTCCTGACTTCGAATTTCTTGCATATCTGATCGAACAAACTCAAGCAACGGCTCCATCTGAACAGGCACAATTTTTAAAGAGGAGAAGACTTCTGCCAGTTTCGATCTTGCAGTAACTGCGGCTTTGCTTGTTCGGTCTCCTAATTCGTTCAGTTTAATGATTTTCTTATGATGACGAATAACATCCTTAAACCGCTTGTTAGCTAACTCAACATCTAGCCCCTTCTTCTCTTCCGCATCTTCTTCTTGGTAGTTACCTGAAGACTTCGCTTTCGCGACGGCTGACATATCTGGTATGACTGAATCATTATCAAGGAAACCACTAATGATGACGCCTAGGTCACCTTCCTCTTCAATGACTTTTTCATACATCCCGGTGATTTTTTCCACGATGCCGGGGTATCGAGAGAGAATCGCCATGGTTTCTCGAATGCCGTCCTCAATTCGCTTGGCAATAACAATTTCGCCTTCTCTTGTCAGCAAGGGAACGGTGCCCATTTCTCGCATATACATGCGAACGGGATCGATCGTCTTGCCCACAACCGATTCGGCCGTCGCCAAAACAGGGTTATCTGAAATCGGCTCTTCCCCTGTCTGGTCTTTTAGATCGGCAGGAGAGGGCGCTTGATCGAACACACCAACGCCCATCTCTTCGAACATCTGAACGATATTCTCGAATTCATCTGACTCAGTAATTTTTTTAGGCAGCGTTTCAGTGAGTTGATCATAGGTGAGGTATCCTTGCTCCTTACCTCGATCAATTAGCACCTTCAGCTTCGATTCTTCACCTTCCTCAGCATCCTGATCTAAAAATTCAGCATTTTCTGACAGGGCTTCGAGGGCCTCAAGATTTTCATTCGTATCATCGAGTGATTCGTCTTCAAGAATTGAATCGAAATCTCCTTCTCGTGTACTAGGCATAGTCCGAAAGCTCCATTGTTAACTGAGGGCAATTAGGTGTTGCGATTTTGGGGGCGTGAATACCTCTCTTGTATCGACAGAGTGAGGGATATGAGGCGTCACCAACCAAGAAGGAGTGTTGTGTTCTTCCTATGGCGCCAATATAGGAACCAATGTTAGTGCTAATGCGGACTCTGTACTCCAATAATTTAGTCTCTCTCGTTTGGCTTAGACAATCTTTCGTCAGTGAAGTTCTATAAAAGATCTCAGTAAGAAGTCTGATATAAAATTTCAAAGTGAAAAATCTCGCAAAATTGCTTCTGCCTTAGACCAATAGGAATCAGAAGCCGAGACGAAAAACTTTCATCTTGACCGACCCCATTATCATTTTCCTCTCAAGCCGTGTCCACACCTATTTAGAGAAATAACGACGCTCGAGGACCTTTTAGGTCGCAACTTACGCCATTCATCGGAGAACTGGATCAAAATGTTCAAAAAGCGATTTGCCGCGTCACAAATGGCTGAAAATTGCTTACCCCTCAAATGCTATTCATCATATCGATTCGCTGGATATGATCGTTCAGACTTGGCCACTTTTTAGCCACAGGATTAGATACAGAAACAAATTCTCTCTATTTTTCAAAACCTTAGATTTGATTCCTAAATGTCAAGTAATCACCGGTGTAGGATCCTCCACTTTTCAATGCTTTCAATTTGAAAAGGATGTCGGTATATTTGTCGACCTCGCTAGCCAAACTGTATGAATATACAGTGTTCTCCTCGGCAGGATGGATACGCTTTCAGTTTGGCTAGCTGAGACCAAACCCCCCTTATCTATCTCAGGCAAGTTCATCACCGAACCAAATCGCGTCGCCTAGATCGCTTCATTTGCCATGATAATCGTGCCACTAGCGGCAAACATACCGCCCACACCGTGACAGACTGAAAGCTTAGCACCTTCAACCTGCGCTGCGGCCGTACCCCTTAGCTGTCGAACGGATTCCTGCAGAGCATACATTCCGTACATACCCGAGTGCATATAACTCAAACCACCGCCGTTTGTATTGACAGGCAGGACACCGCCGTCGGGGGCAGTGTTTCTAGCTTCGATAAATGCGCCGGCTTCCCCTGGTCGACAAAAACCAAGGTCCTCAAGACCGTAAAAAGGGAGGTGTGCAAACGCATCGTAAATCATTAGATGATCAACATCTTTATGCTGAATACCCGCCTCTTCAAAAGCTTTTTTACCTGACACCTTGAAGGCTCTTGACGAACTAAAATCGGCCATCTGACTAATCATCGGCGTCTCAACACTCTCTCCCGTCCCAACAATGTAGACAGGCTGGGTAGGGAAGTCCTTTGCACGTTCTGCACTCGTCAAAATCAACGCACCACCGCCATCTGTGACAAGACAGCACTCAGATTTAGTGAATGGATAGGCAATAACGCGGTCGCTCATAACCTCTTCAACACTGGTCAATTGCTGTAGTTTGGCGCGCGGATTTCTTGCCGCCCACTCACGCTGTACAACCGCAACCATCGCCAATTGCTCCAATGTCGTACCCGTATCCTTCATGTAACGCAGAAAGGGAATGGTGAAAGATGTTGTCGGACCCATGCCGCCATAGGCCCCTTCAAATTGCCCGGAAAGTGAACTCGGGCTACCGCGATATCCACCTCGCCCAATACCCGACCGGCCACTTTCGCCATGGGTGATAAGTACAGTTGTACACAAACCTTCGTTGATCGCCGCTGCCGCATGTCTAACATGCAACATAAATGAGCAACCGCCCACACCAGTGCCATCAACCCAGGTTGGCGTGATACCCAAATAGTGCGCGAGGTTAACCGGCGACTCGCCAGCGGTGGCGATACCATCAATATCTTTCATACTTAGGCTGGCATCGGCCACTGCGTTGAGCGCGGCATCTGCATGCAATTGGATTTGACTCATGTCGGGAATCGTACCCAACTCTGTCGTTTCAGCAGCACCGACGATGGCTATTGAGTTTGACTTCACGATGACGCCTCCAAAGGTTCGAAATAGGGTAGTGCAATGTCGTCTGACAGATCTTCAAACACCACCGACAGGGCCATGTCTAACTGCAGTTGCTCGGGTGTTTGTTCACAGTTAATAATGTTGGTCATCATTCTAGGGCCTTCTACTAACGTCACGACCGCGATGGCGTAGGGGCCGTCAAATGCTGGGTGGGGCCTATTATTGATGACGTAACTATAAAGCGTCGCATGACCTGAAGCCGCGAAAACCTTAACAGCTTTACTCGCACACTCGGGGCAGAAAGGTCTCGGAGGGAAATAGACGTGTGTGCAATCATCACAACGCTGGAGTCTCAGCTCGCCGAGTTTTGCTCCATCCCAGAAATGCTGCGTTTCTGGTGTCGGTATTGGCGCCGGTAGTTTTGATTTGTCAGCCATATGAAATCCTAATTGTGAGTGACTGGCACATACTATCAATGCTGTTTTCGTAGAACTTGAATATCAGCAAGAATGAAGCAGATACCTTTATCAGTTTGTTCATCTATCTATAGGGTGATCTATTATCTGTTTATCTATTTGTCTAAACGACAGGGCGCGCCGGTAGAGCTATTTTTTAGGCGATCTAGTCAATGTTTGATAATAGTTTTTGCCAATCGTAGTCCGCGTCAGCGAGGACGTAGAAAAACGGGTTTAGAATATTTTCTTTCGTGTTGTATTGAAGCTCCGCAAACGAATCATCAACAACCAATCCGCCGGCAGCGGTAACAACCGCTTGAGCCGCTCCCGTATCCCATTCAGACGTTGGCGCCAGACGTGGATATAAATCCGCCCCGCCTTCTGCGATCTGACAAAACTTCAGAGAGCTGCCAACGCTTTTTGTCTCGACAACAAATTGCTTATTAAGTAAGGCCATACAGTGCTCCATCTGTTCACTTCCGTGGCGTCGACTAGCCACTACAGTGATAGCGTCAGAGTTCATGCTTCGAGTCGAAAGCAGTACTTTTTCACCCTTTTCAACCTTGTAGGCTTGCCTGTAACCATCGATATTAACCCCAATGTACATCACGTCAGTAACCGGCACATAAACCGCGCCGAGAATCGGCACATGGTTTTCAATAAGTGCAATATTTACCGTGAACTCACCGTTTCGATTGATGAATTCTTTTGTGCCATCTAAGGGGTCAACCAAAAAATATCTATTCCAACGGCTTCTTGTATCAAAGGATATCGGGTCGGACTCTTCGGACAGAGTAGGGACATCACTGACAAGGTTTGAAAGCCCATCGACAATAATATGGTGCGCTGCCAGATCTGCCTCCGTCAGTGGAGAGTTATCCGATTTGGTTTGCACACCAAGGTCACTACGATCATAGACTTCAAGAATCGCTTTACCTGCGAGACGACAAATATCAGATAATCCCTCAGCTAATTGAGCAGGACTCAGGTTAGAATACAGACTAGACATAACATTTTCTCAACGGTTGAAGAGGCTTGATCATGGATCTGGTTACGACTGCTCAATGGTAGCGCAAAGCTTTACCGAGGCGAGTACGGTCTTACTTGATATGGATGGTACCTTGCTCGATCTTGACCATTACAGTTATTTTTGGAATGAATATCTTCCCATAAGGTTTTCTCAAATCCACAACAAAACTAACAATGAAGCAACACGCATTGTGCACCATGCGCTCGAAAAACACCGCGGCACATTGAACTGGTATTGTACGGATTTTTGGAGCCATGAATTTCAGCTCGATATCATTGGCCTTAAAACAGAAATCTCTCACCTTATCGCTTACCGCCCCGAAACTCTGGCTTTCATGAACCAGTTAGTGAAGATGAATAAACGGGTCGTGCTGACAACAAACGCACACCCCAATGTGATTACGCTAAAAAATGTTGCAACAGGTCTGCTGACATACGTCGATGAGGTTGTCTCGAGTCACGACTTAGGGAACCCCAAGGAAGATCAGGCTTTCTGGCACAACCTGCAATCACAGCTAGATTTTGATCCGCAAAAAACTATCTTTGTTGATGATAGTTCTGCCGTTCTAAATGCGGCAAAACGGTATGGTGTTGGAACGACCGTACATATTGCAACGCCTAGCTCAAAATTGCCGCCGAAGCCCTGTCGAGACCATCCTTCAATTAACAACCTGATGGACTTGCTACATCCATCAATGACACTATCAATCACATCCTAAATCACACCATGAACGACAATAGAGACGAGACGGTCAGAACGTCAACAATAATACGGGCACACTATGTCTAACGAACAATCAACTAACGAAATGCAGCAGATACCTGTGCGTCTTGATAAGTGGCTCTGGGCAGCGAGATTCTTTAAGACCCGCGCCAAAGCGAAGGAGGCAATTGATGGTGGCAAAGTGCAAGTTAATGGCAGTCGAGGCAAAGCCAGTAAAGATGTTCTCGTCGGTGATCAACTTAAAGTTCGCCAGGGATGGGACGAAAAAATTGTGACCGTCACCAACCTATCGGCTCAACGTCGAGGTGCGCCCGAGGCTTCAGTACTCTATCGAGAAACCCAAGCCAGTATCGAAAAACGAGAGTGTGAAGCCAGTCAACGAAAGGCAGCGGGTATGTCGTCTTTTTCGGAAGGACGCCCAACAAAGAAAGGCAGGCGCCTCATTCACCAATTTCGAGAAAAAAATCAAGAATGAACCAACGCATGTTTTCCTGTGCTCGCAAGCGTTTATGCTTGCACTTACATGCGTGCTTTAGCTAAGACCCCACCTTTGGCATACTAGAATTCACTACACGCCCTTTTATTTAGGAGTTATGCTAGGTTTGCCCGTCTTCAAAAAGAATTCAAAAGCAATATCTCACGCCAATGTCTCAAGGCAAGCATTCAAGTTAAATTTGGTAAGACGTTTGATAATGACGTTTTTTGGTAGAAGTAAATGGTAGAAATTAAGCTAGACACACAACGATTGTTAGCGAAGTTTGACTCCGCAAGCCTACGGTTTAATCGTGGCATTGAGCGAGAAACACTTAGGGTTGATCCAAAGGGTAACCTCTCCTTGCAACCACACCCTGCATTTCTCGGCTCAAAGCTAAGCCATCCGTCCGTAACAACTGACTTTTCTGAGTCCCAGTTGGAGCTTATTACGCCTGTCTCAGCATCCGTTGAGGAAACTTTGGAAACATTATCCAACACTCATCGCTACGTCTATTCAGGTTTAGAAGATGAGTTCATTTGGTCCTCCAGTATGCCTTGCGTGTTACCAGAAGATCATAAAATTCCACTGGCGTACTACGGTGAATCTAATCTAGGACAACTGAAAACAACCTATCGCAACGGTCTTGGCAATCGCTATGGTCGTTCAATGCAAACTATCTGCGCCGTTCATTACAACTTCTCATTCCCCGATGAATTTTGGCAAACACTCGCGAAGCAGGAGGGTACGCAGAATACTCAAACCTATCGAACCAATCGGTACTTTGATGTAATGCGAAACTTTCGACGTTTTTCATGGTTACCTATCTATTTGTTAGGCGCATCACCGGCGGTTTGCGACAGCTTCGTAAACGGCAAACAACACAATCTCGATGAGCTTGGTAACAATAGTTTGTATCTAGAGAACGCTACATCATTGAGAAATGGCGACTTAGGTTATCAAAGCGACGCACAGTCGAGCATATTAAACATTTGTTACAACAGTTTGGACAACTACGTTGAAAAAATCGCCAACGCAGTGACAACGCCTTATGCTGGCTACGCAAGCCTCCAATCAGATAGCAACTTGCTAGCGCAGTTAAACGATTCAATCCTTCAATCCGAGGCAGAGTTCTACACAACAATTCGCGCCAAATGTGTACCTGCAAAAGGCTGCAATTTCCTGCAAGCGCTCAGAGACGACGGCGTTGAATACATTGAAGTGAGACTGCTCGACGTCGATCCGTACGAACCGACCGGCATTAGTGAAACCTCGATTAGGTTCTTAGACACGCTGCTGTTGTATTGTCTTCTCACAGACAGCCCAAAACACGACACGGCGATTTGCTCATCGGTCACCGAGAACGTTGCAAAGACCGTCAGGACAGGCAGACAAACTTCAACATTACTATCTGACCAAGGGAAGCAAAGAGAGCTAGGCGTTTGGGGTCAGGAAATACTGTCAGAGTTAAGGCCAATTGCCGAGATGCTGGATCAGAATATTGCAGGGTCGTCTCACGTCGACGCATTGGAACAACAATCGGCTAAGTTACTCGACCCCAACAAAACCCCAAGCGGCAGAATTCTGCAGGATATGAAAGATCAGGATATATCCTATCTTCGCTTTGCAATGAATCAAAGTATTGCTCATAGAGATCACTTTCAACAAATGCCCTTATCAAAAACAGAGCTCGCGAGTTTCGAAGAAACGGCCAAATTATCGCTACAGCAACATCAAGCAATTGAAGCTGAGGCACAGCCTGCTTTCGAACGTTACCTCGCAGAAGTACAAGCAGCCTATTTGCCTTTGCAGCCTAATAACTCGGTGACCTAGCTGAATCATCTCGCTCACTTTCTTCTTGCTTGGCCTGATGAGCGGCTCATGGCAGGTGGCTTTTTAGGGGATTTCGTCAAAGGCCGACTGAACGGCCAACGGCCGAATGAGCTGGAAGCAGGTATAAAACTTCATCGTGCGATCGACGTATTTACTGATCGACATGTACAGGTCAAAACCAGTCACCGCAGATTCCCGGCACACCTTCGTCGATTTGCACCTATCGTAACCGACATTGTGTACGATCATTTTCTTGCAAAATATTGGGATCAGTTTCATACAGCTCAATCCCTGCCAGCCTTCAGTCAAAAGGCCTACCAATCTGTCAAAGCGCATCAAACGCACCTACCCGATCAAGCCGCATTCGTCATTGAGCGAATGGAATCCGTCGACGCGCTCGCCGCTTATAAAAATTACGCATTCGTCGAGTCAGCCCTCGTTCGGCTCTCGCAACGGATTACGAGGGAAAACTCATTGGCACAGAGTTATGATTTTTTCCTAACGATCGAAAAGGAGTTGTTCGTAGATTTTGGATTATTTTTTCCAGAACTCGTCACCTTCAGCCAACAGTGGATAGCTAACGCTGCAACGCAAGATCCTTCATAGGGGTCTATTCTCTGTTCGATGACCAGCAAAGTGATCGGGCAGACCTCGTCACCAACTGAACGTTGCTGTCTTCCCTGAGTCGCATAGTTCATAATCCGCTAAGTGATTTACGTATTGCGCCGAGCAATAATCGACCAGATAAACTAGGCTGCCCTGACATGTTGGACCGACTCCCATCTTCTCGAATAATTTTTCTGCTCACGTTCATTGGTTGCATATCCATGATGGGCGTTGCGCTCTATATGGAACATGCGATGAACTTAGAGCCTTGCCCTCTTTGTATCATGCAACGTGTCATGGTAATTGCTGTCGGTGCGATTGCGCTAGTTGCTGCGATTCACAATCCGCAACATAACGGCATCAAAGTCTATGGTGCAGGCTTGACGATGTTCGCTCTGGGCGGCGCTGGTCTTGCTGGCCGACAACTTTGGCTGCAGAGCCTGCCAGCTGATGAAGTCCCCGCCTGTGGTCCAAGCCTGGATTATCTAATGGATGTATTCCCTCTTGCCGAAGTTTTATCGTTGGTACTTTCAGGTGATGGGACATGTGCGGAAGTCGTCTGGACGTTTCTCGGTATCAGTATTCCGGGCTGGACGTTAGTTGGCCTGATTGGGCTCATGACAATTGGCGTATTACAGATTGTCCGGCCAAGATAAACAGAACCCTTTTACTTGCGGCTTTTGAAACCGCCACGTCATTGTCTTTGAGTGCCTAATGTAATCGCCTTGTGCAACTTCGAACAAGGCGTTGGTCTAGTTTTTCCGTGTGATCGCGTCCAGCGCTTCTTGCTGTTGATCTGCAACGCCCTGCAAGGAATTCACAGTCTCCATCATTTCACTCAAATTCTCTGGAGAGACACTTGTCATACCAGCCGGAAGATTACTTATCCCCTTTCGTAATTGCAGACCTGACGTTTGGGTTGAAGTTTTCTCTTGCGGCATCTTGAATGCGGCCACCGTATTTATATTATTATCAATCTCAACAATTTCAGCACCCGCCATATCTTGTGGCTGATTTGAAAACTGCCATACACCCTCTTCGTCTTGCCACTTATAGACCTCTGTATGCGTTGATCGAGCCGGTGACGCGTTGAATTGAGAGTTGTCTAACGTCGGCGTAGTCGGCGTCATATTATCAAACGATAGGATAGGTGCACCGCCAGGGCCATTAACGAAAAATAGTCCGACGAAACCCGCAACCATAATTATCATCAGCAGCTTATACATTTTTGTTTTTCTTCCATTGTCTATGACCTTGAGTCTACACAATCGATCCGATGCGTAAAGACCCAAGGCGCACACAAACAGGTGTGCTTTGTCAGCAATTGTTCGTCAACCAAGGAGAACTAACAGACTCGCATGCTTTAAGGTTTTGAGTTGTTGCTGGACCGGGGTTAATCAAAAACCAATCAATGATGTGACTCTGTTAGAATTCAGCCGAATTTTTCTAACGCATCAATCTCATGCTGGTCTTTACCGAAATTGCGCTCCGTCGTGGAACCGAACTTTTGTTCGAGAATGTTTCCATGACCATCCATAAAGACCGCAAAGTGGGACTTATCGGCGCCAATGGCGCCGGTAAAACCAGCCTGTTTAAATTTATATTAGGCGAACTCGATGCTGACCATGGTGATTTAGAATACCCCCAATCCTTACGCATCGCTCACCTAGCACAAGAGGTGCTCGCCAGTTCAGAGCCTGCCTTGGATTACGTTCTCGGCGGCGATCATGAACTCATGAGCGTACAAACTGCGCTTCGCGCTGCAGAAGAAGCCGATCGTTTTAATGACATCGCGGGTCTACATGAAAAGATTGATTCTCTCGACGGTTACACCGCTAAATCGAGAGCCGAACAACTGCTTGTCGGGCTGGGCTTTTCGCAGGATACATTTTTAAACCCACTATCATCGTTCTCTGGTGGATGGCGCATACGTCTCAACCTCGCACGCACGCTAATGGCACCTTCCGACTTATTACTACTCGATGAACCAACCAATCACCTCGACCTTGATGCAATTTTGTGGCTCAGCACTTGGATTAAGAACTATCAGGGATCGATGCTGCTCATCTCACATGACCGAGAGTTTCTCGACGAGACAGTAGATAGCATTGCCTATCTACATCATCAGCAAATTGAATTGTACACAGGCAACTATTCGCAATTCGAAGCCGTCAAAGCTGCAAGGCTGGCAGAGCAGATGAGCAACTATGAGAAACAGCAGCGCGACGTTGCTCACATGCAAGATTTCGTTCGGCGCTTCCGAGCAAAAGCGACCAAAGCTCGGCAAGCGCAAAGTCGAATAAAGGCACTCGAGCGAATGGAGTTGATCGCGCCTGCCCATATCGATTCGCCCTTTCAATTTCGAATCCCACCGGCAGACAAAACATCGGACCCACTATTGAGCTTGGATCATGCATCGTTAGGCTACGGCGAGCCCGTGCTTAACAACATCAGGCTAAATTTGCACCCTGGCGACAGAATTGGATTGTTGGGACACAACGGCGCGGGCAAATCGACCTTAATAAAAACACTCAGTGGCGAACTGCCTCTGCTAGCCGGAGAAATACATGCTGGCGCAAATTTGAAAGTAGGCTACTTTTCTCAGCACCAAGTCGACGACCTTGATATGCAAGCATCCTCTTTCTTGCACCTGCAAAGACTCGATGGAAAAATGCGAGAACAAGAGGTTCGCAATTATCTAGGCGGCTTCGACTTTAGAGGCGACAAGGTACATGAACCCGTTGAAACCTTTTCAGGTGGCGAGAAGGCACGTCTTGCGTTAGCCCTGGTAGCCTTTGCTCAACCCAATCTGTTGCTCATGGATGAACCAACCAATCACCTCGACATGGAGATGCGTCAGGCACTAACCATTGCGCTGCAAGAGTTTGAAGGGGCAATACTGCTCGTTTCGCATGATCGACATCTGCTAGCCAACACAGTGGACTCATTTTATTTAGTCGAAGACAACAAAATTGATGTTTTCGATGGTGACCTAGAAAGCTATCGACTCAAATTGCTGGGCGAAAATACAGCAAGGAAATCAGAAAGCGAGAGCAAACCCGCCAACCGCACCGAGAGCAAAATCCAATCGGATGAGGCGAGTGTTGCAGCACGGGTTCCAGCAGCGAAAGTTAATCACAAACAAAGCCGCCAAATTCGAACGCGAATTAAAACAATCGAAGAACGCATAGACAGATTGAAAGACAAGCTTGAAATCGTTATCGCCGCATTGTCAGACAACGCAATTTACGAGCAAAGCGAAGTTGATAACCTGCAAAACTTATTGCGAGACCAGATGGGTTTGAAAGATGAAATCGAAACACTTGAAGAAGAGTGGTTCGAAAAATCTGAGATTTTGGAGCAAAGCTAGGCAGTACGATCACCTACCTCCGCTAAGGGTAATTATGACGAGGCTGCTAATTTTTTGAACGCTTCAATAATTTCAGAGCCCCTGTCTGCTGCCAATATTTTTCTGTCCATTTCGGCATGATTATTATCTCGGTCAGCCTCATGCATCTCGACCGCATGCCAGTGCACCATTTTCTCCCAGATGGGATCCAATAGCGTCGCGCCTCTCACCTGCGTTCCGTCATTTTTCTTGATGGTGAAGTTTCGAAATTCAGATATTGCAACCTTCAACCAAGCAACGTGAATGTTTTCATCCATTCTGATGCGGTTTACCATCATTACCGCATGTTTCGCTTCTTCCTGCTTATCTAAAAAAACGTCGGCATTACCGATAACGGATTCATAGAAACGGAAAGCACGTTCAGCACGAACCTCGATCATCAAAAGGTTCATTAGAAACGAAATAAGCGTTTCATGTTCAACGGGAATAGCCTCAATTTCACGCCCCTGTTTTACTCGCCCAATGCTTTCGGGGGGAGAGGCAAGCGGAAATTTGTCTTTGCCAAATATTAAATCACGGGTCGCAAACCACATCGCATCATGACCACCTAAGCCGGAACCTTCCTTGCCGCCTTCATCCCATCCATGGGCCGTCATCAGCCCCTTGCCCATATGCCCAAGGGCTGTTCCTGAGATGTCTTCGACAATAATATCTTGAAAGTCCGGTGGCGTGAACTCTGCCAGCGCTTTACCGCGAGCTTCAATCAAACCCGTAATTGTTAGTGAGTCCCAAAGTGGTTGCTGAACACCATGTTGGAGTAAAAAAATTGCCTGTGCTTCGTTGGGGAAATTCGGTTCGGTTAGCAGAGCAGTTGTTGCTCCAACAATTTCAACGTTCTGCTTTTCCAGTTGATTTTTCCAGGCATTGATAGCGGTCCAGCGATGCTTAGTGCGTGGCGACAGATACTCGCCATCTGCATTAAAGCCACCGTGCAGTTTAAGCCCACATTCAATATGAGGCGTTGCATAAACGTTGTCTGCTTCGAGTTCTTCTTGAGAATATATTAGCTTGCTCAACGATTTCTCCTATTCTGTTAACGCCTTAGTCCAAATCACCCGCCTTGAAACCATCGCACTTCATCGACCAATTCACCGGCTTGCATTTTCTTACATGCACCGTCAGTTAGCGCATGCCGTCAATGAACCCGAATCGTAAGTATAAGTATCTACTGATCAGATTCAGATTCTACGTCAGCACCATTATCTGCTGCGATTTTTTGGCCGTGTATCGTTACAACACTGTCTGACGAATCTGTCTCTGCTAATAAGTCGTGTTTACGAAAGTTATCGCAAATTGTAAGTTAACCAAGGCTTGAATTCATAAGGGTATCGATTTGTTGTAATCTACAGCTAATCGAGAAATACAACTTACCTGTGTCGCAAGCGCCGAGTGAAAAGACAATGTCTCTTGCTAAACGTGACAAACCTGTTTGCGGTCATTTCTTCACATTAACAACAAAAGTAACAATAAAAGTAACAATAAAAGTAACGATATAAAAGCAACAGACGCCGCTTACTAAGATCGGGCCTGTTGAGCGCCGATCGTTTCAATGTAGACGACCCGGCTAACCCATCAAGCCAGAGCATGGTCTGATGCTGAATCCTTCAGTATAATGCGCACTTAAGATTTTGGAGCAATGACAATGGACGGCCAATTTCCTTCAACTCGTATGAGACGTATGCGACGTGACGACTTTTCTCGCCGGTTAATGCGTGAAAATTCACTGACAGTCGATGACTTGATCTACCCTGTTTTTGTTATCGAAGGCGAAAACATCATCGAGGAGATACCCAGCATGCCTGGGGTTAAACGCTTGACACTGGATCTGCTGCAACAGGAGGCAAAGGAAGTCGAAGCCTTGGGTATCCCTCTTATGGCGGTCTTTCCAGTCGTGCCGCCAGAAAAGAAATCTGAAGCTGGCGAAGAGTCCTATAACCCGCAAGGGTTAGCGCCAAGGGCCGTTAGAGCAATCAAAGCTGCTGCACCGTCACTCGGAGTGATGACAGACGTCGCGCTAGATCCCTACACTATTCATGGTCAAGACGGGATTTTGGATGCGCAAGGTTATGTCAGTAATGATATTTCCGTTGCAGCATTGGTCAAACAAGCTCTGGTTCAAGCAGAAGCAGGGGTCGATGTTGTCGCTCCCTCCGATATGATGGACGGTAGAATTGGCGCTATTCGCCAGGCTCTTGAAGCGGGCCAACATACAAACACGCGAATTATGGCCTATTCAGCTAAGTACGCGTCGTCCTTCTATGGCCCATTCCGGGATGCAGTAGGTTCTGCATCGAATTTAGGCAAGGGCAACAAGGCAACCTATCAGATGGACCCTGCGAACAGCGATGAAGCCCTAAGAGAGGTTGGTCTCGATCTGGCAGAAGGCGCTGATATGGTGATGGTTAAGCCCGGTATGCCGTACCTCGATATCGTCCGTCGGGTTAAAGATGAATTCAAAGTACCCACTATGGTTTATCAGGTTAGTGGTGAATACGCGATGCTGGCAGGCGCAATAGAGCGCGGCTGGCTGGATGAGAAAGTCATCGAAGAATCCTTACTCGCGATGAAACGGGCAGGCGCAGATGGAATTTTGACTTATTTCGCCAAACAAGTGGCACAGAAACTTAATGGTATATAAAAAGACCTCATCGTTATCGTTTTCTGGTTGAGTAATTCCAGATCGCGCTTTAGGATAACGCTCTTTCATTTCTTCCTCGTAACTGGAGCATTTAATCAATGTCTGACATTAGCCACGTAACCGATGACTCGTTTGAAGCAGAAGTCATCAATTCCGATATACCCGTCCTAGTCGACTATTGGGCCGAGTGGTGTGGTCCTTGCAAAGTTATCGCTCCTGTTTTAGAAGAAATTGCAGCTGAGTATGGCGGCAAGATGAAAATATGTAAGCTTGATATCGACGCAAACGAGAATACGCCACCAAAATATGGCATCCGTGGTATTCCAACGCTGATGCTATTTAAGAACGGAAGTGTCGAGGCCACAAAAGTAGGCGCGCTTTCGAAATCACAGCTGACAGCGTTCCTCGATAGCAACATCTAGTTAACGTATGTTGTCTCGTTGCCTTAAGAGCAAACTTGAACGCTTTTAAGGCAACTTACAGACAATAAATTTTGCTTTATTCAGCCGGTTAGCAAAATTAGGGGTTGACAAATAGCGCAAAAACAGACAATTTGCACTTATCCAATCTCATCGTCAGACGTACAGTCGAACGTACAAACAAGCAATGAGTTCCTGGTGAGCCCTTACAAAGCAGCTGCCATTTTAAATCTCACCAAAAATTCCAACTAAACTTTTAACTAATTATTGAAATTAGATCACCCAGACTAGCTTTAACACTCTTCCAGTTTTTATCTAAATCAATCCTTCGCGCTTGAATGCGCTTTCTTAAACTATGTAACGACATAATCTATGAACTTAACCGACCTCAAATCAAAGCCTATCCCTGAACTCCTCGAAATCGCCCAAGAAATGGGAATGGAAAATCTCGCACGATCTCGCAAACAAGAGATTATCGCCAGCGTCCTTAGAAAACACGCCAAGGGTGGCGACGCCATTTACGGCGATGGCACATTAGAAATACTACAAGATGGCTTCGGCTTCCTACGTTCTGCGGACAGCTCTTACCTTGCTGGCCCTGACGATATTTATGTGTCTCCGAGCCAAATTCGACGCTTTAACCTGCGCACAGGCGATAGCGTTTCTGGGAAAATTCGTCCACCAAAAGATGGCGAACGCTACTTCGCATTACTCAAAGTTGATCAGATCAATTTCACTGATCCAGGCGAATCTAAGAACAAGATTCTATTTTCAAACCTCACACCACTATTTCCAGATTCGCCTTTGACGCTGGAAGCTGGTAATGGCAGTACCGAAGATCTAACGTCACGTATTATCGACTTAACCTCGCCCATTGGTAAGGGACAACGCGGCCTAATCGTTTCGCCACCGAAAGCCGGTAAAACGCTAATCCTGCAAAACATCGCACAAGCGATCGCTAGAAATAACCCAGAATGCCATCTGATTGTCTTGCTCATTGATGAACGACCAGAAGAAGTGACCGAGATGAAGCGGTCGGTCATTGGCGAAGTGGTCGCAAGTACATTTGATGAGCCACCGTCACGACACGTTCAAGTTAGTGAAATGGTCATTGAAAAAGCAAAGCGTTTGGTTGAACACAAAAAAGACGTGGTTATCCTACTTGATTCCCTGACACGACTCGCTCGTGCTTACAACACAGTCATACCAGCCTCAGGCAAAGTACTAACCGGTGGTGTAGACGCGCATGCACTGGAGAGACCAAAACGTTTCTTTGGTGCTGCACGAAATATTGAAGAGGGTGGTAGTTTAACAATTATCGCTACCTGCTTGATTGATACCGGTTCCAAGATGGATGAAGTCATCTACGAGGAATTTAAAGGTACAGGTAATATGGAACTTCACCTTGAACGAAAGATTGCTGAAAAGCGGGTTTATCCTGCTATCAACATACGTCGCTCAGGTACACGTCGTGAAGACCTTCTGATGACAGAAGAGGAACTACAAAAAGCTTGGATTCTAAGAAAGATCCTGCACGAGATGGATGATCTCGCAGCTATTGAGTTTATGCTTGAACGGATGAAGAAATCCAAAACCAACGAGGAATTCTTTTCCTCTATGAAACGAAAGTAGACTCGTCGCATTGAGTATCACCCGCTGTAAGGTCGAGTCTGTTAGTTACTACAATCAGGACACTCGACGGATCCTACTGGCACTTCCTGACGGTGCCTGCTCCGAACACAAAGCGGGGCAGTACCTGGAAGTGGTCAGCGAAGGTAAACGATATCCGTTTTCCATCGCCTCCGCTCCATCACTAATCGACAAGATCGAACTACATATCAGACCGACACCAGACTCCGTCGATTCAGATACGGTAGAAGCGCTACTTGATGTAGCGACTGAACTTGATATTGAGTATCCCAAAGGCGCCTGTTTTTTAAGTCAGATGCCTAGCGGACCGCTTATATTACTTGCAGCGAGCACTGGCATCACCCAAATGAAAAGCATCGTTGAACACCTTCTTTGCGAGGAGTCGACGTTAGATGACAACAAGCATCCTATTTATCTTTACTGGGGCGTCGTCGCAGCGCAGGACCTTTACTTAAAAGAGCTCTGCGAATCTTGGCAAGACGAGTGGCGAGATAAAGGTCGAGAATTTTGCTTTATTCCTGTCGTCAGTGACCCAGACAAATCGCCTGACTGGCAAGGCAGAACCGGACTTGTTGGTGACGCAGCCCTAAAAGACATCAGTGATGTTAGCAACGCAACGGTGATCGTTAGTGGTGGTCCTGGTATGGTCTACGCGACGTTAGATATGTTTGTTGAACAGGGTATGCCGGAGGAAAATATGAACTCAGATATTTTCTCATATGCCCCGCGCGCGGCCAGCTAAGACTTCAAGTAGCCATACTGACGTTGGCGCAACTTAAACCAGTTGTTTTCAAGGAACGTGCGAGTCGATAACTGTTCGGTAGTATTCATTACTTTTTTCAAAATCACCCTTAAAAGCCAAGAGGTTAGCTAAGCTTTTCGTGGCTTGCCGGCTACCTAGCTCCACGCCTCTCTGATAGGCGATTTGTGCTTCATCCTGTTTGCCTAAGCTTTCATTGAGTTTGCCTATGCAATAGTACATTGCCCCATCATTATCATGCCCCTTAAACCATTTATTAGCGGCTTTGAGTCGTCGCTGCGCAGTTGCGGGGCCTATATCAGCATATTTTTCCACAACCGGCGCCTGCCATGTTGAGTTCAGATATTGCCGCAACAGCGGCTCCAACTCATTCTCATCATTCGTCCACTTGACGAGTTCGAGGACAACATTCAGATCGGATCGAATCAGTGCAGAAGCTTTCTTATACAATTTCAATTTTTCTACTGATGTTTTATGGTGCAATCGTAAGACCTGAATCATCACATCTCGCTCCAGACCATCAACATCAGCGTCGCCTACTTTTTTAAGTGCGGGCATTAACGCTTGCAATGACTCCCATTCGTTTAGAGCGAACAGCGCCTTACGCTTGATTATTAAACTCTTTTGGTTCTGCGGAAGGTCGTTAACCAAATCCAGCGCTTGCTGATAGTCGCCCCTATCAAGCGCCATTTCCGCGGCCGCCACACCTACCGCAAGACTGGCTTGTGGATCAGCCGACAGGGCTAAACGTAGGTAACTTTCTCTCTTTTCAGGGTCACCGCGTGCTTCCGCAGTTTTTGCTGCGGCCAAGTAATTAACCGCAGACACGTCATGATGTTGTGCACCACTAACAAGAAATTTTTCAGCACGCGCATAATTACCCTCCTGCAGGTAAATAAGCCCTCGACCGGTCTGATTTGTCGAACGACTTTTTTTACGTGTCTGAGACCAATGTTGCACTTTACCCGTCATCGAAAATCCCACTGCGAAAAGGCGTATCGTATAGTAGATAGCAAATATGGCCGCAGTCACGAGCGCCAGCATAACCCACAAACCAGACTGCAATGTCGCTCCATCATAAGAAACCAACACATAGCCGGGGTCTTTCGCAGCAAGTGTCCCCAGCCAAGCGGCAAGCGCGATAATAACCAACAAAAAAATCATGGCGCGCTTCATTGAACTGACTCCGCTTCCATTTCTGATTCATCAACGGCGCTGGCTCGACGCGGACTGGCCTCGTGAAAACTGAGCATCAACCGTTTAATTTCCCGCAACGAACCGCCTACATTCGGCATATTTTGTTCGACCCTGACTTGGCCTAGCTCCTCTATAGTCTGAACCATTGCCATCATTGTTGAATTTCCAGCATCAAAATATTTTTCAATCCAACCTTTCGCATCAATTAGGCTGTCTTGATAAATTTGTTGATTGCTGCGCAATAAACCTAACTGAGCCAACCTAAGAGTCATTGTTAGATTTTGTCTCAAATAATATTCTTCTTCAGGCGGGAGGATGGGTGTAATGACGTCACCGTCATTACGATAGTCAACTAGGTTAGTCAGTTGGCGAAAAATCTTTTGAAGCAAAAACTCAACACGCGACAGGAAGTCCGCCGTCACTTCAACCTGAATATTGCCATCATCTGCCAATGCGCTAAATTGGAGTCGGCGCTGTTCTAATTGATCCACCTGTTTAACCAATGCGCCGATGGTGACAAAAATCCCTTCGATATCGAGTGCAGCAACGCCTTTAAGTTTCGCCACGTCTTCAGCAATAGCCTGACGTAAATCGAAAGCGACAATGCCCTGCGCATTCGCGATAATCTCATCGGCGGCGATTAACAATGCCACAGCACCTTTAGCATCAGCTTCCATTAGTACTTTTTGGTTAGCAAGCCGAATCAGATACTCAGCTTCCGCGATTAACCAGTCTTCACTCGATGTACCAAGGGTATTTTTCAGCTGACTAGCCGCGGCCTCAATTTTCTGTTCAAGCTCGGCCGTAAGTTGCACACGCGCCTCAGCATCGCCGGAGGACGTTCGGCTCACTACCGCTATTTTTGACGCAGTAGTTTTTTCAAGCTTGACTATTTCGCCGCGCATTTGCGTCAACTGCTGTTGCGTCGAATTAGCGTTAGACGTGTTTGCAGATGAATTCGCATCATTCAAGGACTGGATTTGGAGAACCGAATAGGTACTAAAACTCGCAATGGCAATCGCGATGAAGCCCACCACGAGACTGATAATTGTGCCCGCACTACTTTGCTTGGCGCCCGTATCAACGGCCGACCGATTCCCCGAGGCAGCAGAACGTTCTGTTTCCGGCCTCGATTTTTGAGCCTCAGGGTCGCCTTTTTTACGATTGGTTTGGTGAGCGTCAGGTTGTTCAGCACCATTGTTCGAATCACTTTCAAGTCGTTCAAAAGCTTCGTTTAGTTGTACCGATAGTTCATCAGTTTTGTCAGACATATTATCCAATCACTCAATCTAGTCATTGCAAATGATTACAGTTCAGACCAACGCTTTAGGCTAGGTCTGCAGAGCCAATTTTAGTGTCGAAATCATCGACGCCTGCCGCTGATCTGCGGCTGTGACAACTTTTGTAAAACCCAGTTCTAGCGCTATGGCCTTCAGTCTTGCGGATGGAACGATGACAGTCAAATCAGCTTTAGATTTAACCAGTTCAGCGAGCCTGCTAACAGCCTGCCCGCTATAAAGCATTACAAAATAATGGGACCCCATCTCTCGACTGATGGCACCGTTCGGGTAATCCACTACAGAGCCGCGATAGACCTCAAGATAATCTACAGAGAAACCTCTATCGACAAGGCTTTGCCTGAGTAGTTCTCTGCCTTCTTGGCCGCGTAGTATAAGCACGCGACCGCTGCCGGGCACCTGCAATTGCGGTAAAGCTAGCAGACCCTCAGAATTCGCATTGTTCGGTATAATAGGGGCAATATCATAGGCCCGCATGGCTTCGGCTGTCGTCGGTCCAACCGCATACCACCGCAGCGAAATAGGCCATTGTGGCCAATAGTCGGCGACAGTGGTGACGCCATACCGCACAGCATTTTGGCTTATCACGATAACGTGATCATAACGATCTAATGATGTCGCTATGTCGCGACCAGCTGCGCCGAGATCAACGGACTCGTAAGTCCATAGTGGCCGGCTTATAGGTACAACGTTGAATGGCGCCAACGCCGCGCCAAACTCAGCATTGGTGTCTTCGTCTCTCGTCAAAAGTACCTTAGGCGTCTCAGAATCGGGCGTCATCAAAAGGCTACGAGCCGATGAGTTCGTTTGCGCCCTTGCCAATCATTTCCTGCGTTAATCGATCTGCCATCATTATCGCGTCACCTCTTGGGCTTTCACCGTTCAATTTAATCGTTCGCTCGCCTGAATTATCACTGACGTATGTGAAAAGTCTGATGTTCTCGCCGTTTAGCACAGCGAAAGCGGCTATGGGTAAATTACATGTTGCTCCCAGACCACTCGAGACCCGACGCTCACACACCACCTCGTCAAAGGTTTGCTGGTGGTTAACTGCCTTGAGAAGGCCAATCACGTCCTTATCGTCGCTGCGACACTCGATACCAACGGCACCCTGGCCGGCTGAGGGAATACTCACTAGCGGATCTATCCTCTCGGTGATACGTTCGCTCAAGCCAAGTCGAATCAATCCGGCCGTGGCGAGAATGATTGCATCGAAGTCACCGTTATCAAGTCGTTCGAGCCGCGTGCCTACATTACCGCGCAGTTCAATATAGTCCAGATCCGGCCTCTTATGCTTGAGTTGCAATCGTCTTCTAAGACTGGATGAACCGATTTTTGATCCGGCGGGAAGATCTGAAAGCGACGTGTAATGATTACACACTAGCGCATCCCTAGGATCCTCACGCTGACAGATAGCCTCAATACTCAAGCCCGCTGGCAGTATAGAAGGGACATCTTTCATGGAATGAACGGCTATATCCGCTCTGTTTTCAAGCAAAGCAACCTCAAGCTCTTTTACAAAAACACCTTTGCCGCCAATCTGACTGAGCGGTGAAACCTTGTTGCGATCACCCTCGGTCGTCATACCGATGATTTCCACATCAATTTGTGGATGGGCAGCTTGCAGCGCGCTCTTGACATAATGTGCTTGCCACATCGCCAACTTACTTTCTCGGGTAGCTATCCTGATTCGACCTGTCATTTTCTTCTACACACAAAAAAAGCGGCATTATAGCCGCCTTTTTAAACTTAAGCCCGTCCACATAAATCACACAGGCTTATTTCCACCGCGCTGTGTAATTGTCATTGTGAGCTCAACACCCGTTTAACTTACGCAGCCAAATCGCTTGCGCTACAGACTTTGAATGAGTCTTCGCAAACCGGAAACATGGCGCCTGCTGACATCTAACTTATCCTCAACACCTCGCATTCGAACACGATAGTGACCGCGCGTATCGCGCTCCAAACCATCAAGATGGTCCATCAACACGAGCGCGTTACGGTGAATGCGGACAACTCGATCGCCGAATTCATCCTCTAAGTCCCGAAGCGTATCATCGATGAGCACTTCACCCCCTTCGTGGCGAACGGTGACATATTTGTGATCTGCCTGAAAAAATCTCACCTCCGAAAGCGGAATCAGTTCGATGCCGCGACGGGTCTTGGAGCTAATATGGGTTCTCGTGCGCTGCTTTGGCGATTCTTCACCACTAACCGCTAACGCTTGGAGTTTGTTGGTTCTGCCGATTTTACCCAAAGAGTCGTACAGCGCTTCGCGTCGTACCGGTTTTAGAAGATAGCCAGCGGCATTGGTATCAATTGCTTCGATCGCGTGCTCGCTAAATGCAGTGCAGTAAATAACAGCTGGCGGCGCTGATAACTCGGCTAATTGGTGCCCTGCATCAATTCCGTCTGTACCTGGCATGCGAATGTCTAACAGTACAATGTCAGGTTCTAAGTCTATCGACTTCTGAACGGCTTCATCTCCGGACGAGGCCTCCCCAACCACTTCATAAGCGTCCATTGTTCCGACCATGCGAACAATGCGCTCTCGTGCTAATTTCTCATCGTCAACCACGAGCACTCTCATTTGATGTTCCTCTACATGTTTGAACGTTAAACTCCAACTCAGACAACTTTTTTGATGGTGTCCAAGCCACAACAATCCCAGTGGTGTTGAAATTACTCCCTTGCTGCAACAAAACTGCGACGCACCGCACAAAATTGAAGAGTAGTGTAAAAAAAACTCGCGCAAATGTGACCGGCGTCACATTCCCAAGCCTTTAGGGTTAATTACAGAGGATAGCTAATTGTTGTACAGAAACTGGTTTCGTCAGATTCAGTTACTAAACTCGCTTGTGCGCCATAAATAGCTTCTAAACGGCTGCGGATATTGTCGAGCGCCATTTGATTGCCCGAACTATGAGTTTGGCCTAATGCAGCAACAGGGTTGGAGATAGATGCAATGAGGCAGTTAGCCTCTTCGCGAATTCGCACCAAGACTGTTCCACCGTTCGGTAAGGGCTGGATGCCATGGTAGATGGCATTTTCCAACAAAGGTTGCAGCGTTAGAAGGGGGATTCTAACGTTGTCTGGATCGACATCAACCTGCCAATCAACATCGAGACGATCGTCTAAACGCAAACCCTCAATATGGACGTATTTGTCGCACAAACTCAGCTCCTCACTGAGCAGGACAGGTTTATCGGTTGAATCATTCAATGAGGCGCGAAATAGCATCGATAGATCCTCAACAACCTCCTCCGCCGTCTCCGGATCGATGCTAATGAGACTCGCGATTATATTCATAGAATTAAAGAGAAAATGAGGCCTTATTCTGGACTGTAAGGCCTGAATTCTGGAATTCAATTCGGCCTGTTCCTGCCGCCTTAGCTGATGCTGTAAGAAGAAGTACCTAAAGGCGATACCGGTCATAACTGCGGCAACGATCAAGTTCCTACCGATATCACCCAACTCGACAACGCCCCACCGCGCCAGCTCCTTGTTTGAAATCCATGTCGCAATCAAACTGAAGATCAGCGTTAGCGATAAGATCAGCACATACCCAGCTGTGGTCGCCATGGGTACGGAGAGCCTCATCAAAGTTGGACGGAAATTGCAGAGAACAGCCGTGGATGAAAGGACGGTCCACTGAATAAATAGGGATGTCAGCCCAAAGGATACCCAGCTGAAATCGATCAGACGTGATTGACTTAAGACCAGCACCAGCACGAGTAACTCCGTTACCAAGACCAGAAACAATATACTTTGCGCTTGGCACAAATCCGGTAGGAAAAAGTCTTCTTCAACGGATGATGCTTTCTCTGATCGCAATTCCCTTGCTGCCCCTTATGTTATTAGCGGTAACCGAATGCTAGCACAATTGCCTCTAGCAGCATCTGATCATAGTAAGCCTATTTCAAACAACCCGCGCGTAACAAGCAGCGCGACTAAGTCAGGCAGCTTGGGGCTCGCGAAAAAGGAACGATCCGTTATGAGGCCCGTTATTTGCCAACAACTCATTTACCCATTCACGCACCAAACTAAAAAATATCACCGTAGCAGCCGCGGTAACATGATGCTGTTATACTCTGTTCTCAGAATTTTCAACGTGGTCAAAGTAACAATGATCTTAGAAGACAATGATCTTAGAAGACGGTGGCCTTAGAAAACGATGACCTTAGAATCTGCTAACTGCAGATAGCAGAACACTACTTTTGGATACTGATAAAGATGAACGATACAGGTGACAAGAAACTCTGGGATGGTCGTTTTACTGAAGCAACCGATGCTTTCGTTGAGGAATTCACCGCCTCGATTAGCTTTGATCAAATTATGGCGCGGCACGACATTACAGGCTCAATCGCCCATGCAACCATGCTCGAACAAGCAGGTGTGCTCACTAGCGACGAGGTTGCATTGATCGTATCAGGCTTGAAAGCTATCGAGACAGAGATCCTTGCGGGCGCTTTTGAATGGTCTGTAAGCCTCGAAGATGTGCATATGAACATAGAGAAAGCACTCACTGATCGCATAGGTGATGTTGGAAAAAAACTCCATACGGGACGTTCAAGGAACGATCAGGTTGCAACAGATATACGTTTGTACCTTCGCGAGCAGATTGATCAAATACTATCACTGTTAACGAAACTTCAAACCGGCTTGATTGGCCTCGCAGAGCAACAAGCTCATACCATCATGCCGGGATTTACACATCTGCAAGTTGCACAGCCCATTACTTTCGGGCATCACCTGATGGCTTGGAACGAAATGCTGGAGCGGGACATAGACCGTATGATCGATTGTCGCAAACGGGTTAACGTACTGCCACTCGGTGCTGCAGCATTAGCGGGTACAACATTTCCGATTCAGCGGGAACTAACGGCAGAGTTGCTTGGCTTCGATAGAGTCGCAGAAAACTCACTCGACGCCGTCAGTGATAGGGACTTTGCAATCGAATTTTGTTCCGCCGCGAGCATGTTAATGATGCACTATTCTCGATGGGCTGAAGAGCTAATTCTTTGGTCTTCCTCTCAGTTTGATTTCATCGAACTGCCGGATCGTTTCTGCACGGGCTCTTCAATCATGCCGCAGAAGAAAAACCCCGATGTGCCGGAGCTGGTTCGAGGCAAATCGGCAAGAGTATTTGGCAGCTTGATTACACTGCTGACGCTAATGAAATCTCAACCCTTGGCATATAACAAAGATAATCAGGAAGATAAGGAGCCCTTGTTCGATGTCGTGGACACATTAATTGGCTCTAGTCGCGCCTTCGCAGACATGATTCCTGCCATTGAAGCAAAGCCCGAGAATATGCGCAATGCGGCAATGAAAGGCTACGCGACGGCAACCGATTTGGCAGATTACCTTGTCAAACGCGGCCTGCCCTTTCGAGATGCCCACGATGTCGTCGGTAAATTGGTAGGCATGGCCATATCTATTGAAAAGGATCTGTCGGAGCTGAGCTTGGAGCAACTTCGCGGTGGCTCCGAGCTCATTGAAGAAGATATTTACGAAGTGCTAACCCTTGAAGGTTCCGTCGCAGCCAGAAACCATATTGGCGGCACAAATCCGGACCAAGTTCTAGCCGCTATCGCGCGTGCGAGAATTCGTATTGAAGAACGACAACATTAATCGTTAGCTGAGCCTATAAGCTCTATATGCGCTCACTCAGGTACGGCAAAGACCGAGGCTAGTCAGTCTTGCAGTAACGACACTGTCAGACCTATCTGCTCAGTAAATACCCGCCCCAACAGGGCCGATAATGTTTCAGATGTCGTTTCACAAAACCAATCACCGTTGGTAAACGTGCAGTGGAAACCGCCAGTTCGAGCAGCTATCCAAATTTCATGATTTGAGATTTGTCGGCTTAAGACAATCGTTGACCCATTGCCCATAACAACCGTCAGCAACCCACCGGAAGTGTCGATATCAAGATCAATATCGTGCTCTTCAGCGAGCACATCAAGCTCGTCCTCAAGCTGAATAACGAGTTCATCCGCTATTTTTGAAAATTCCGAATCTTGCACCTATTTACTCCCTGACAACTGGGTAACCAATATACCGATACAGCAAACCTGCATGCGATAGGCTTCCCCGCCAATAATACAGCGAGTATACTGACCAGCTTAATCAAAGGGTCAGAAAAATGCGCTTGTTCGCACTCACATTTCTCATATTGCTGCTTTCGTCCTGCGGGCAGAAGGGTCCTTTGTACCTACCTGAAGCAAAAACCGAAGCCGTGTCTGAGGCCGCCAATGAAGCACCGACGGCGAGCGAAGCGCCCGCTGTGCAGCAAAAGGCCACAAATAGCCCGTCGAAAAGATCGACAGACCTCTCGCCACAAAAATAGACGACTAATATGAACTACTTCGAAAATCGCGATGGCGACTTGCACGCCGAGAATGTCTCTCTTTCAGAGATAGCCAACACGTGTGGCACCCCAACCTTTGTCTACTCCAAAGCAGCCATTGTTGATGCTTATACACAATTTGACGCAGCCTTCTCGGGCCACGAACATCGGATTTGTTATGCCGTAAAGGCAAATTCAAATCTTGCAGTATTAGGTTTGCTCGCCGCATTAGGCGCTAGCTTCGATATTGTATCCGGCGGAGAATTACAGCGCGTTTTGCGAGCTGGCGGCCGAGCCAATCGAATTGTTTTCTCTGGTGTAGGAAAACAGGCATGGGAGCTTCGTGAAGCACTTACCGCTGGCATCTCATGCTTCAACGTTGAATCTGAATTCGAGTTAGAACAACTCCAAAATATCGCTCAAGACATGGATAAGCACGCGCCGATCTCGATACGGGTAAACCCCGATGTCGATGCTGGCACTCACCCTTATATTTCGACCGGCCTCAAGGAAAACAAATTTGGCGTTTCAACAAGAGCGGCGTTAGCGCTTTACGCGCGGGCCAGCAAAATGTCTTATATTTCCGTTGTTGGTATCGATTGCCATATCGGCTCGCAAATTACAGAGCTGGCGCCGTTTCTTGAAGCAATGACCAAGGTTATTGAGCTCGTTGATTGCCTAGAAGCAGATGGTATTGCACTCAAACACATAGACCTTGGTGGCGGTATCGGCGTCCGCTATAAAGACGAAGAACCGATTAACCTCGATGCTTTCGCTGCTTCTGTCCTGCAGCTGTTAGGGCATCGTAAGCAAACACTCCTGTTCGAGCCAGGTCGCTATATCGTCGCCAACGCGGGTGTACTGCTGTCGACCGTGATCGGCACAAAAAATAATGAAGGAAAAGACTTCGCAATTATTGATGCCGCCATGAACGACCTGATAAGGCCAGCCTTATACCAATCATGGCAAAAAGTTGAACTGCTAAAACCTTCTATTGGAACAAGGCGTAGCTATGATCTGGTAGGTCCTGTCTGTGAGACAGGCGATTTTTTGGCGAAAGATCGTGAATTAGCACTCACTCAAGGAGATCAGGTCGCGATTCATTCTTCAGGTGCATACGGCTTTGTCATGAGTTCAAACTACAATAGTCGTAATCGAGCAGCCGAAATTATGGTAGATGGATCCGACTTTTATGTTGTTAGAGCAAGAGAAACCATAGAGGATCAGCTTAGATTGGAAAGTCTTCTACCGAGCGGAACCTCTCGATAGCAATCAGATTATTGCGACTTACTCAGGGTAGTAGTTGCAATAGCTCAACGTAAAGGTAATCTAATAGCATTATGTTACTCCGATTTACAAAGATGCACGGCCTAGGCAACGATTTCGTGCTTCTGGACCTTATCAGTCAAGACTTAACTATTCGCAAGGATCACATCCGAACCCTTGCGGATCGTCGACTGGGCGTCGGTTTTGATCAATTGTTGATTGTAGAACCGCCCACCATTCCTGAGGCTGACTTCAAGTACACAATATTCAATGCAGACGGCACAGAAGCCGAACAATGCGGCAACGGCGCACGATGTTTTTTACGTTTTGTCAGAGACCGAGGTTTAACGACCAAAACAACCATCGTTTTAGAAACGAATACGGGTGTGATCTCCTGTCATCTTGAAAAGGATGGCAATATCACCATCGACATGGGTGCGCCGATTTTACAGCCTGCATGCATTCCATTCATTGCAGACAGCTCCAGAATTCTCTATCCGATAAGCGTTCACGCACCTCTTTGTACTGCAGCTGAAGAGCTCTCTATCTCGGTTATCAGCATGGGTAATCCACATGCGGTAATACTTGTAGACGATATCGACACCGCGCCTGTTGCGAAACTAGGTCCACTCATCGAGAACCACGAGAAATTCCCTGCCAGAGTTAATGTCGGCTTTATGCAGGTCGTTTCCAGAACCCATCTTAGACTTAGGGTCTTCGAGCGCGGCGTTGGCGAAACTCTCGCCTGTGGTACGGGCGCCTGTGCCGCTATGGTCGCGGGCAGGCTGCAGGGTTTACTGGATGAAAATGTAACGGTTACACTGCCAGGGGGCGATCTTGAGATAAGTTGGCATGGCGATAAAACAACAGTGAAAATGACCGGCCCCGCCTGCAGAGTCTACGAAGGACGTCTTCATCTATAACAAAGGTATCTAGAAAAGAGCCTGCAACAACGAGATCAAACACCAATGGCAATAACATCAAACAAGAAAGCCGCAGCACTGGATCCTTCTCAGGTTGCAGACTTTCTCTCCAACAACCCTGAATTTTTTGAGGATCGTGATGCGTTATTACTTAGCATGTCGTTACCGCATCAGCAGGGTGGCGCTGTATCTTTGGTCGAGAAACAAGTTGCACTACTAAGAGAACGTAACCTTGAGACGAAAAAACGGCTAGACGAATTCGTCCGGGCAGCAAAAGATAACGATGCAATTTTCGTTCGATGTCAGCGTCTTATCCTATCGCTGCTGGACGCTAAAACGGCGGATGAATTTTTCAAAGCACTAGAGAATAGCTTTCAGAATGATTTCAAATGCAGCGCATATAGTTTGATTGCGTTTGATAATAAAGCGAAACAGCTCAATCATTTTACGTCTGTCGTGCCTGAATCTTCAGCACGCGAATATGTCTCGGCACTGATGAAAAGCTCTAAACCAACCCTCGGCCCACTGCGGCCAACCGAACAAGACTTTTTGTTTCGACATCAAAGTGAGAAAGTGAAATCTGCAGCCGTAATATCAATTCTACGCGATCGAGAGCCAATCGCGTTGCTCGCGATTGGCAGTCAAGACCCAGGCTATTTCCAGCATAATATGGGCACCTTATTCATTGGCTTCATCGCTGATTGCCTATCAAAGCTACTGCCAGAATACGTCGACCTAAAACCCAAGGTTTAGCGGTACGGTAATGATGAGCCCGAGACGATGAGTTCAATTAGCCAAGAAAAACTGATCAACGATTTTTTGGCGCATTTAAAAAATGAGAAAGGACTCGCTCAAAATACCACCGAGAATTACCAACGCGATCTAAAGCAGTTACTTACCTTCGCAACTGAACAAGATATTGGCGAGTGGAATAAGCTCGCCGATCATCATCTTCGCTTCTATGTCGCCCAAAATCATCGCCGAGGCTTATCTGGAAAAAGCCAACAAAGAAAATTGTCTACGGTTCGCACCTTCTTTCACTACCTCATTCGAGAGGGACATGCGAAAGCGAACCCAGCCATTGGTCTCGCTGCGCCAAAAACAGCAAAAAGATTGCCGCGAACCCTTGATACTGATCAGATGTCACAGCTACTCGATCAGCGTTCGGCTTCAAGTGCACCATCGAGCCAATGGCATACAACACGCGACCAGGCCATGCTTGAGTTGTTGTATTCCTCCGGGTTGCGGCTTAGTGAAATAGTTGGTTCAAATATACCAAGCATTGATTGGGACGACGCAACAATCAGAGTTATTGGAAAGGGCAATAAGGAAAGAGTCATTCCTGTTGGTAGTATGGCGCTAAAAGCTATTAAGCGATGGTTATCTGTTCGAGATCAGCTGCCGTTAAAGAAACAAGTTATCTCGTGCCCGCAAGCCTTATTCTTAAGTGAAAGAGGCGACCGACTCAGTGCTCGTTCGGTTCAAACGCGACTAACACAGTGGGCTAGATCGAAAGGGCTGCCGGGCAAACTGCATCCCCACATGCTCAGACATTCATTTGCCAGTCATCTGCTTGAATCTAGCCAAGACCTTCGTGCGGTGCAAGAGCTACTAGGTCACGCCGATATATCGACGACGCAAATTTATACTCACCTCGACTTCCAACATCTGGCACAGGTCTATGACAAGGCTCATCCTAGAGCCCATAAAAGTAAAAACGAGGGAGACGCAAACAAATGATTAAACTGATCGGTTTCGATCTTGACGATACACTCTGGGATGTCGCACCTATTATTCGCAATGCAGAATCCCATTTAAACCAATGGCTCATTGAGAATGTACCTGCACTTAAATTTGATGTCATATCCATGCGCGAACTTCGACATGAGATGCTTATCAAAGAGCCCCACCTAGTGAATCAGATTACTGAGATGAGGCGACGCCTGATCGAGCGCGCTATGTTACTCAGCGGTTTAGATAATCAGACCGCAGACCGATATTCTCATGATGCGATAGAGCAATTTCTGTTCGCACGAAATCAAATTACGCTGTTCGATGGCGCGGAAAACGCGCTATCGGTCTTAGAAAAACAGTATCGGCTTTGCGCGCTTTCCAACGGGAATGCCGATATCAACAGACTTGGCTTAAACCATCTGTTCGATTTCGCTTTCTCAGCAGAGCAAGTTGGTATGCCTAAACCGGCACCGGACTTGTTCTCTGCAGCACTTAATCATAGCCAACTGTCTGCTGGACAGATGATTTACGTTGGTGACGACCCCAAGCTTGATGTTGACGCAGCAAAAAAGCTGGGAATCTATACGATATGGATGGACCGAGGCACCAAGCCTCGCGGCGACTCTAAGCCAGACCAGACGATTACACGCATCGATGAACTGGCCGCGGCAGTCGACCAGATTCATTCTGATGCTGGCAGGCTCGGCTAAAAACAGCCACTTTTCGTTTCAATGTCGGCGTTCTAAGGCTGGAAATTAGCCGTTTTTTGTACCATGATAGTTTTCCTTGATTTTGCGCTTAATTCTAATGATCGGCCAATTCGATCGGTCTGACAGGGAGTTCACAATGATAGATCAAAAATCAAACACGCCCTTGAGCCCGAAAAAACGCCAATTCCAACCATTCATTACGATCGCTGTCGGTATTGGGCTAACGCTTTTATTAGGCCTTGGCAGTCAAGCAACATTGGCGAAATCGACTGAAAAAACGAGCAGCCACCATAAGGGTATGCACGCGTCATCGTCTGTTGAAGGCGTGGTTGGTATGCGAGTCGATGATTTTCAACTGCTGGATCACATGGGTGTAGCACACCGACTTTTCTACTACAGCGACGCACCTGCAATTGTTGTCATGACGCAAGGCAATGGCTGCCCCATCGTCCGTAATGCAGTTCCTGCCTATCGTCAGGTTAGAGATAACTATCAGGAACAGGGCGTAAAATTCTTTCTATTGAATTCTAATTTGCAGGACAACAAAACGACCATCGCGAAAGAAGTTGCCGATTTTGGCTTCGATATACCTGTGCTTGTCGATGAAAACCAACTCGTGGGTGAATCCCTGAACGTGACGCGTACAGCAGAAGTTTTTGTTATCGACCCGAAATCTCGAAAAGTCGTTTACCACGGGCCGGTAGATGATCGGCTTACCTATCAGAATCAGAAAGCGAAGGCAGAGTTTTCCTATTTGAGTGATGCCTTAGACGCCGTTATCGCAGGGGAAACAGTGAAGATCAGCCAAGTTGACGCACCTGGCTGTATCGTTAATTTTCCAGAAAGAGACAACAAAGAAAGGCACACCAATATCTCTTATCACGACACCATTGCACCGATCCTCGAAGAGCGCTGTGTTGAATGCCATCAGGTTGGCGGCATCGGCCCTTGGGCAATGACAAGTTATGACATGATTAAGGGTTTCTCTCCGATGATTCGGGAAGTGATCCGCACCGACCGCATGCCGCCTTGGCATTCGGATCCGAATATTGGCAGCTTTCTGCATGACAGAAGTCTCACGAGCAATGAGATCAAAACGTTGGTGCATTGGATTGAAGCCGGCTCACCTCGAGGCGAGGGCTATGACCCCTTGGCCGATCCACGTGAATCACTACCTGACTGGCCTCTCGGCGTGCCCGACCTAATTCTAACCGTGCCGTCCTTTGATGTCCCTGCTACCGGTGTCGTTGATTACCAACGACCCTATGTGGTTAATCCGTTAGAGGAGGGTAAATGGCTTCGCGCCAGCACGGTTAAAGTAGGCTCTAGAGAGTCAGTACACCATGTCTTAACAGGCTATTTGAAGGAGATACCCAAGAGCGGACAAAGCAATGAAGTCCGCTGGGGTGCTTCTGTCGGTGGCTACGCAGTTGGCGCAGAATCAATGATCGCCAGAGAAGGACTTGGAACCTACATTCCAGCCGGTGGCGCAATCGGGCTACAAATGCATTACACACCTTTTGGTCGAGAGGTTACCGATACAACTCAAATTGGCTTGTACTTTTATGATAAGCGGCCGCCCAGAATGCTACGCAATTCTGTCATCATGGATTTTTCGATTGAAATCCCACCGGAAAAGGCCAATCACGCCGAGACCGCTTATCTTGAGTTCCCCAAAGATGCGGAGCTGTTTTATGCGTTTCCACATGCACACTATCGCGGCCAGTCTTCAACGTTAGCGATTCGTTATCCTGACGGCCGCGAAGAGATGATATTGTCTTTACCGAAGTATGATTTTAACTGGCAACGTGCCTACGAGTTTAAAGACCCTATCAAGGTTCCGGCGGGCGCAAAATTGATCGCGCGTTACACCTATGACAATTCGACACAGAACGCTGCGAATCCAGATCCAAGCAAGAAAATCGTCTGGGGCGATCAATCATTTGAGGAAATGCTCTACACAGCAATTAGCTATCGATGGTCCGACGAAACCAGCGCTGATCAAAAGGGTGAATATCAAGAATTATTGAACGCTGGACGACTCTTCGGCATGCTGGACGACAATATCGATGAGTCGATACAGAAAGATGAAATTAGAGGTCGCGCTGGTCGACGCCTGGCGGGTAATTTTGATCGATTAGATCGAAACGGCGACGGCGCACTGAGCTGGCAGGAATATTCGGCCATCTTTAAATCCAAGCCGAACGCCTCAACCGGCTCAGAATAGGTTTCGATTTTTAGTTAATTTTTTGCAGTTAGCGCTGACTAACCACTGGCATGAGGCTATTGGGTCTCCTTGATAAGGGACTTGATGGCCTCAATATCCGCGTCCATTACTATCTTTCTCGTTTCACGACCTTTCAACACCTCAAGGCTAGGATGCGTTACCTCAACGCCGGGCAATGCTTGCGCCATAACATCATTGAACTTAGCGGGATGAGCAGTAGAAAGGCACACAAGTGGCACGTCAGCATCTATAACTTTCTCGGCTACAGAAATACCAACGGCAGTGTGAGGATCGACGAGATAGTTGAATGTCTCATAATATTTCTTAACAGTTTGTATGGTCTCTTCGTTAGAAGCGGATGCGGCAACAAAGTCTCTATCAAACCGCTCTGAATTAAAACGAAGTTCAGCACGTCCCGTTTCGCTAAATTTCTTCATAAACTCAGTTAATTTATCGGCATTCTGGTCAAGCTTGTAAAAAAGGTATCGCTCAAAGTTGCTGGCAACCTGAATGTCCATTGCTGGACTATGAGTGAAGTTGACGTCACCTCTTTCATAAATGCCGGTACGAAAGAATCTCGCCAGAATGTCATTGCTGTTCGTTGCAATGATGAGTCTTGCGATCGGCAATCCCATCTGCTTGGCGATATATCCAGCAAGCACATTGCCAAAGTTTCCAGTCGGCACACAAACGTCGAACTTTTTGGGTTGGCCAAGTTGATTGTATGCAGAAAAATAGTAAACCACTTGCGCTAGCACTCTCGCCCAGTTGACCGAGTTAACCGCTGCAAGTTGATAACTGTCTTTGAATTCTAAGTCTGAAAAAATCGTTTTCAATAACGACTGACAATCATCGAAACTACCGTTGATGCCAATGTTGTGAACGTTGGCATCGAGTACCGATGTCATTTGAAGTTCCTGCAATGGGCTTGTTTTGCCTTCAGGAAACATAATGTAGACATCGATATTGTCTTTGCCTCGCACCCCAGCGATTGCAGCACTACCCGTATCGCCACTGGTTGCGCCGAGAATATTCACACGACTTCCCGACTCCTTCAGAATGTGTTCGAACACGTTACCTAAAAATTGAAGCGCAACATCCTTAAACGCCAGGGTTGGCCCATGGAACAGCTCTAGTATATTGATATCACCGATGGTCCTAAGAGGCACAATGTCGGGATGCGAAAAAGTCGCGTAGCTTTTATTAATAATCGCCTTAAGCTCGGACTCTTCGATATCGGTGATATAAAGCGACATAACCTCGTAGGCGAGTTGGGCATAGGTAAGGTTTTTGAATTCCGGCAGGCATTGAGATACATCTGGAATGGATTCCGGCAACAACAGCCCACCGTCTGATGCTAATCCCATCATAACGGCTTGCTTGAAGGTCAATTGACTCACCTTGCCGCGGGTGCTCTGATATTTCATGCGATGTCCATTCGTTTACTTGGGGTCAGATTATAGAGTGCAACCGTTGCGGTTGAAATTCCGATTTTGTATTAGTGCTATAACTGGAATCACCTTGTACCTGTTTAGGTCGCCTTGGCAGCTTGTTTATCGATTGACCTCTTAAGTGGATCCACTATGTGGGCAGCAAGTATAAACATCGCGTTTAAGATTAAGCGGTGCGCGCCCATTAGCGACCGATCAGGATTGAAGGTCGTCAAAAAAAAGGGGTGCAAAAGCACCCCTTGGTATTTCGATCTAACTTTAGTGCGGTATTAAAGCTTAGACATTCACAAACCTAAGTTAGACTGCCTCACCGCCGGTTTCTCCTGTCCTGATACGGATAACATTCTCAAGGCTGGTGATAAAAATCTTTCCATCACCCACTTTGCCCGTATTCGCTGCGCTGCTAATCGCTTCGATGACCGCATCGAGATTTTCATCCGATATAGCCACTTCAATTTTCACTTTGGGTAAGAAGTCTATTACGTACTCTGCACCTCGATATAGCTCTGTGTGCCCCTTCTGGCGACCAAAACCCTTTACCTCTGTCACAGTCATCCCCTGAACTGAGATCTCTGACAGTGCTTCTCTGACGTCATCAAGCTTAAACGGCTTGATAATCGCTGTGACTAATTTCATGTGTTTTCTCCTATTTAAGGATTGCCGTATTTTTGTGTAGGCCAATGTAACGAAAATGCAGAAGCTTTCCAATACCTAAAGCAAGCAGCGCCTATAACTAGAATATCGAATCAAAAATTAGGACCAGCGAATCTATTTGGTCTTACTTCGACATCTTAGTCGCCCCACGTGAATTAGCAGAAAAGTAATGCTTTTTAGTTTCCTCCACCCTTTAGTTAATAACTCACATCTGCGAGTACCTGACTCACACGCACTTGCTGATGCAACTTAGTTGGTTCCTGTTATAGAGCATTGACCATGCCAAGTTATTAAATCATATATAAATCAGGGGTTTAGCCAATAGATGCACAGTAATTGCCCTTATCCACGCACCATATTGATGCCGCCATATTCGTGACGATCGATTCCGGTGCGGATTATCGCCCAAATTTCGCATCCACTTAGATTTGTATAAGTGTTGTCGTACCCCAGCGTTAGCTTTATGCCTATTCAAAGCAACTAACCCGAAGCTGACACTACAACCAGGTAAACAGCGTAGTGAGCACAACCAATGCCAGTGGCAACTATCTACTCCAGAGCCCAAGTGGGAATCGATGCCCCTGTTGTTACGGTAGAAGCTGATATTAGCAGCGGTCTGCCTCAAACAGTGATTGTTGGATTACCAGAGGCGACCGTGCGAGAAAGCAAAGACAGAGTCAAGGCAGCCATCATAAACTCTGGATTTCAGATGCCCTCGCGCAAGGTGACAATAAATCTTGCGCCTGCAGATCTGCCGAAGCAGGGCGGCCGCTATGACCTAGCCATTGCGCTCGTCATTCTTGCCGCAAGTCATCAAATTCCGATCGACCCACTGCAACAATTTGAAGCACTCGGTGAGTTGGCACTGAACGGTTCTGTCAGAGGCGTTAAAGGAATCCTACCCGCCACACTGCAAAATCAGAGCACCTCACGTGAACTCATCATTCCAACAAGTAACGCATCAGAAGCAGCGCTTGCACCTTCACAGCAGGTTCTGATGACCGATAGTCTGCTCGGTGTTGTTGCCCATCTAACAGGGTCTTCAAGGATGAGCGGCCCTAAACAGCAGTCAAAGCGAGCTTCAGGACATTTTCCAGCTGGCACTTCAGTAAAACCAACCTCCATGGAGACAAACAGTCAGGATTCAGACAAACCTCTTTTGTCGGACGTGCGGGGGCAGCATATGGCCAAGCGCGCGCTGATCATTGCCGCCGCGGGTGGGCATAACATTTTACTGTTGGGTCCACCTGGCACCGGCAAATCAATGCTGGCGAGCCGCCTCTCGGGCTTATTACCCAATATGAGTGATCATGAGGCTTTGGAGCTTGCGTGTATCCGCTCTATATCGAGCGAGTTGTCAGATCATCACCATTGGCATAAACGGCCGTATAGAGCCCCGCATCATACGGCTTCTGCCGCCGCTTTAGTGGGCGGCGGTAATCCACCCAAGCCAGGAGAAATATCGTTGGCTCATAACGGCGTATTGTTCCTTGATGAGTTACCCGAATTTTCACGCCAAGTCTTAGAAGTGCTTAGAGAACCCCTTGAGTCCAGACACATCGTGATTAGCAGAGCCAATAATCACGTGACCTATCCGGCCGGGTTTCAACTTGTCGCAGCGATGAACCCGTGCCCCTGCGGCTACTTGAGTGAGCAAACCAGTATGGGCAGGGACCGATGCCGCTGCACTGTTGATCAGATATTACGGTATCGACACCGTGTCTCTGGCCCACTAATGGACAGAATCGACTTACACGTTGACGTCCCCACGCTTGCAAGAGGCACCTTCTCTGATCCTCAATTAAAAGGGGATATAAGAGAACATTACCAGGCCGAAACGATGATTCGAGATGCGCGAAAACGCATGCGGAACAGGGGACGTACTAACGCCCAACTGTCATCTAAAGAAGTCGAGGCAAAGTGCTTATTGGAAAGTCAGGGGCAAAAGCTATTGGACGATGCTGTCCATCAGCTTGGGTATTCCGCACGAGGCTATTACAAGGTGTTGAAAATTGCCCTTACCATTGCCGATCTTGAGGGTGCTGACCAAATCAGCTCATCCCATCTGAGTGAGGCTCTAAATCTAAGGCGATTGGATCGTTTGGACATGTGATGTTCAATATAAGCCGAATCAGCGGCGCCACTTCTGGAACTGCACGATCACTGATTCGGTGTGACTATATGTTTCTCTTAATTTACTGAATCTACCATATAGTCAACGATCGCAATAATGTCGTCGTCACTACAGGTAAAACACATGCCTTTGGCTGGCATTGCAGGCGGTAATCCATTGATACCGCTCTGATAGAGCACGTCCATACCCTTAGCAATTCTCGGACTCCAAGCGTCTTTATCACCAAGCTTTGGCGCTCCAGCGATACCGGCCGCATGGCAGGTCGCACAGGTCTTATCGTAATTGGTTTTAGCACCACCTGAGTCAGCACTCGCCATAACCATGGCACCAGAGTTACTCGCGCAATCTTCGCCCTGTAAGCAAATACCACCGCTCTTCTTGATTCTCTCAGCTATTTCGTTCTCAACAGTCCCCGCCGCAACCATCATCGGAAGTGCACAGAGGGACAACAATAAAATTCCAATCTTTTTCACGCTACTTACTCAACATACTAGTTAAAAATCGCGCGCATTATATCCTATTTAATACGCAATATCACTCAGCATTAATAACTCAGGCGCTAGCCAGTGCCACTCCAATTCTTGTCTTCATATTCTCTGTTCGACGTAAATTGAAATACGCTTGATGTGCCACCTTCTACGACAGATTGTTCTGACACAAGCGTCAATACAGCCCGATCCCGAAACTCCAACAAAGAATCTGAACCAATATTTACCATCGAGCTACGTAATTTATAAAGTGTCGTATCGAGCACATCCGCAAGCGGCCCAACGAGCGGTACGAACGCGTCCACGCCCTCTTCAAAGACCATTTTTCGCGTGCTCATACCATCGTCGTAACGCTGCCAGTTTTGCGCACGCAGGGTACCTTCACCCCAATAAGGTTTGTACATTTGACCATTAATCGTCGTTTTTGGCGTCGGGCTTTCATTTGTCATCGCAAAATATCGCCCCATCATCACGAAATCAGCCCCCATCGCCAAAGCGATAACGACCTGAGTATCATTAGCTAAGCCACCATCAGAGCATATTGGAATATAGATGCCCGTCTTCTCGAAATACGCGTCCCTTCTTGCCGCAACTTCCAGTAAGGCTGAGGCTTGGCCACGCCCAACGCCTTTCTGCTCCCGAGTGATGCAGATGGAACCGCCACCAATCCCTACCTTAATAAAGTCTACGCCGGCTACCTCGACCAGATAATCGAAACCTTCAGCGGAAACAACATTGCCACCGCCAATAATAATTTTTTCACCGAAGTTCTCCCGAATCCACTGAGTTCCCTCCATTTGATACTCAGTAAAGCCATCTGAAGAATCAAAACACAGCGCATCGGCACCAGCCTCAAGTAATGCCGGTACTCTCTCCTTGTAATCATGGGTATTAATTGCCGCACCCACACAAAGACGTTTCGACTCATCAAGCAGCTCCATTGGATGACGCTGATGGTCGACATAATCTTTCTTAAACACTAATGCAATTAAGCACCCTTTATTATTAACGATCGGCAGACAGTCTTTCTTATGTTGGTGCAGTAGTTCGTTAGCTTCCCGAAGACTTATGCCTTCATTGCCATGAATAACGTCAGAGTAGGGCGTCATATGCTCTCCTACAGTACGCTGTAGATCGTCTTCAAACTCCCAAAAGTCTTTATCCGTAATTATTCCTTGTAATTTCCCGGTCGCAGTACCGTCATCCGTGACCGGCACCGTCGAGTGTCCCGTTCGATTCATTAGCTCAGTCACCTCGGCAAGAGTCGTATTCATTTGCACATTTGAATCGCTCTGAACAAAACCGGCCTTGTGTGATTTTACTTGCCGCACCATTTCTACCTGCGTTTCGATCGGCTGCGAACAAAAAATGAATCCCAGTCCGCCTTGACGAGCTAAAGCGATAGAAAGCTGGGTGCCGGAAACAGCCTGCATGCAGGCCGACACTACTGGGATGTTAAGCTTTAATCGGCCCGTCTTTTGTTTCGCAAATGAACCTAGTGGTGTGCCTAGATCAACTAAGTCTGCACGCTGTCCTTTGCGTGTTAGTCTAGGAATTAATAGATACTCAGAAAATGTACGGGAAGTATCTTCCAATATTGTTGCCATTAGGTTCTCCAAAAATCACAGTGAATCAACAAAGCGAACCGCTGAACGTTCAAGCGTTCTGATTGTTGGTACTTACTAAAAATTACCAGGGGGTATGGCGTACTTGAAGGGTAGACCTTTAGATAGGTCTTCGCTTGGAGCAAGATTTTGTCATAAATCTTACTGTAATTTGGGTCGTCTGATTTCGCCATGGCGAATTCTAGTTGAATCCCCGAAGCTATTCAACGATTGCCCGTCATCATACGCTGTCTCTGTTCGCGATATTGTTCACTGTGTTGTTCTCGACATGGTTCTCGACACCCTGAAAAATCAGCGCGCCAGAGCACATTTTTAAGCCAATACATTACTTTTTGTACATAAACTATTGATATTAGTATATATTCTCGTAGTATAGCGATTTAGAACGTGAAGCGGACAAGTGAAAGAAAAGTATGAATAAATCCGAACTCATAAAACGGATGTCAGATCAACTCGACCAACTTACGAGCCGAGATGTCGACCTTGCCGTTCATACGATCATCGAAATTATGTCTGACTGCCTCGCTTCCGGAGATAGAATTGAGATTCGGGGTTTCGGGACATTCTCAAACCACTATCGCAAGCCGAGGAATGTGCGCAACCCGAAGACCGGAGAAGTCGGCATTCACAAGCCAGGTAAATTTGTTCCACACTTTAAGCCCGGCAAAGAACTCAAACGAAGAGTCGATGAGTCTCGCAGCGAAGAAGAAGAAGCGACAACCCAAAGCGCGCTCTAAAGTGACTGTTTCAGCTGATGCTTTAAAATCTTTCCCGAAGACGCAGCCGGCAGGGTCTCCATCTCTATGATCCGATTTGGCACCTTATAGCCTGACAGGTTTTGACGAGCCAAATCCAGCAATGTTTGATGATCCAACGTCTCGCCTGCAACCGGTTGCACAAAGGCAACGATATCTTCATTTCCGTCTCTACTTTGACCAACAACGGCGCAAAGGCTAACTTGCGGGTGAAGGGTTAATACCGCTTCGACTTCCGGTGGATAAACATTAAAGCCTGACCGAATAATGAGCTCCTTGGATCGCCCGGCAATATTTACAGCACCCGATTCATCCTGAAAGACGAGATCGCCGGTATGGAACCAGCCGTCAATGAGCACCTCCGCCGTAAGTTCCGGACGACGAAAGTAACCTTTCATAATGTTAGGTCCCTTCGCCACAAGCTCACCAACTTCCCCTTGGGGTACGGCTTTACCCAGTCTATCAACAACTTTTAATTCGACGCCTGGTAGGCAGTAACCGACCGATGTATTCTGCAACGGATTAGACTGCCGCGTCTGACAAATGGTCGGTCCACTTTCCGTCAAACCATAACCATTGTGTAAGTTCAGCCCAAAAGCGTCCTGAACTCTTCTCTTTAGATCTGGCTCCATGGGCGAACCGCCGGAATACATAAATCGAAGGCTTGCAGCACGCCAATCTGGACTCAACGCCTCCAGCAACATTGCATACATGGTCGGCACGCCGAGGAAACCAACGATGGGCTCGTTAGCTAACGTTGCCAAAACCTGTTTCGCATCAAAACGACTATCAAGGAAAACACAGCCACCGGAAAAAAGGACTGATGCACAAACCGCAGAAAGACCGAAAACGTGCGACATCGGTAAGACACAGTAAACACCGTCACCTGGCCTGATACCTCGAAGCCGGCCGGATACGAAGGCGATAAAGGTGAGATTACGATGGGTCAACATAACGCCCTTAGGGGCGCCTGTGGTGCCCGTCGTATAAATCATGGCGAGCGTTTGATCCACGGGGTCTTCATGAACGATCTCTGGTTCTACTTCAAAAACATCACTTACCATAAGCTTAGAAAAGGAAAGCGAGACATTGCGCGCAGACGCATAGATAGCGTGCTGTTGAGCATCGGTTGAATCTGACGTCGTATAAATTACGAGACGAGGGTCTGAATCTGTTTGAACCAGATTGATTTCACGCTCGGATAAACGCGCATTACCAACAATGACGATGACATTGAGCTCACTTGCAGCAAGAAAAAAACCCAAGGTCGACAAGCCGTTTTCACAAACCAACAACACACGATCGCCTGCCCGAACGCTATTTTGACTTAAGAATTCTTTGCATTCTTTTATAAGCACGCCGAGTTGGCCATAGCTTACTCGCTGCTCACCGCAAACAACCGCCATTTTGCTCGGTGTGGTATCTATCCATCTTTGCACACCGTCACTTAGCCGATGAGGAAGTTGAGTGATGATATCGTCGAGCGCACAACCCAACATCTTTTCATCGTCCTGTTGCAGGGAGAGATTTTTTTTCATCGCAGGCTTCTTAATCATTCAACTCAACTATTGGCTAGCAGCGATCTGTTGGCGCTCTTTCTCTATCAGGTAATCGGCAACGCGAATCATGCTTGCATTTGAACCTGCCATACCACCTTCGATTCGATATTTACCGTTCACGATGATCGCCGGAACGCCACCAGAACGATACGCCTTACCCTTAGAATCGGCCTGCTGAACGCTAGCTCGTACACCAAAGGAATTGTAGGCTTTGGCAAAATCTTCTGGTGCAATGCCGAATTCTGCTAAATATCCCGCCATCGCCTGAGGACTATCCAACCGTCTCCCTTCCGAATGGATCGCATTGAATACCGCCGTATGTCCCTTATCTAGCGACTTCAGCGCGATAAGAGTGAAATATGTTTGCGCATACGCCTGATAAGACTTGTTCCAAATTGCAGGCGTTCGACTGAATTCCACATCAGCGGGCAGACCTGCATGCCACGCACTAATCATCGGTTCAAATTGATAGCAATGCGGACACCCGTAGGAAAAGTATTCCGCAACTTCAATCTTATCGGGGTTACGCGTATTGAGAGGGATTTGCAGCTCAACATAATGCGTGCCTTCCTCGTACTCCATAGCGATCGCTAGGTTCGACAATGGCAGAAGAAATAGAAGCGTCGTTATAATTACTCGTAAATTTGGCATAATTTTCTCTCTCGAATATTGAGTGCTAAATCTTATTGGTCAGCGTTAACGGTATAGTATTTCAGTTTTGAGTATACGAAAAGGCCAAGACTCCCAAAAAAGGATCAAAAAAAAGGGCGGATGACCGCCCTTTACAGTCGCTTAGCAAATTTATTTCAAACCATAAATATAGTTCGCAACTGCGGCAATTTCGTCATCGCTCAAATCCATAGCCGTTTTACGCATCATGCCGCCATCGCCATCGTTAGCACGGATACCTTGTCTAAAGGCTTTCAGCTGAGCTTCTATATATTCTGGCCATTGACCGGCGAGCGCTGGGAATGAGGCTTGATTATTACCTCCTCCAGAAGGTAAATGACACGACGTACAAGCCGCAACGCTCTTTCGCTTGATGCCAGATCGATAGATTGACTCGCCCAGTGCGACTAGCGAAGCATCCGATGCGCCTTTTTGACGTTCCTTCGACGCAAAGTATGCGGCAATGTCTTGCATCTCTTGGTCTGTAAGGTCATCAAGGACCCCCGTCATCAGGACCGCGGGACGGTCACCGTTCTTTATGTCCCTTAATTGTTTAAGTAGGTACTTACTTCCCTGCCCAGCAATTGAAGGAAAAGAACCCGCAGGACTGATACCATCAGTTCCATGACAAACGGCACATGGCGCTATAAGCGTCTCACCGTTATCTGCATTACCGACGGCCAGAGTAATGGATGAAGTAAGTACAAGAATCGAAGCAATCAGTAATCTATACACGCTATTCCCTAATAATGCATTGGCATGCAGTGTTAAAATGAGCGCGCATTATATACAAAGTGCGCAATATACCCAATCTGTGAAGTGTTTTTCGGTGCATACATGTCCAAAGTTAGATCAAATTTACCTCTAGATCAGGCAATTTTCCTAAAAAGTGCCAGTAAGTTGTCACAATGCCCCTTAGATGTCGGATCTGAGGTCGCATTCTGCGGTCGTTCAAACGCAGGAAAATCCAGCGCCATAAATTACCTAACTGATCAAAGAAAGCTGGCTCGGACAAGTAAAACGCCTGGCCGAACTCAGCTTATCAATTTTTTTACCGTCACGGACAGCTTTCGCATCGTCGATTTACCCGGTTATGGCTACGCCAAGGTCCCGGAAGCCATTAAGAAAGAGTGGCATCGCAACATCGATGAATATCTGCAGAACCGACAATCGATTAAGGGCTTAGTGCTAGTGATGGATATTCGTCATCCGCTCAAGGAGTTTGACCTGATGATGCTTGAGTGGTCGGGAACAGCTGAAGTACCGATACATATACTACTCACTAAAGCTGACAAGTTTAAGCGAGGCGCACAGCAGGCAACGATGTTTAGTGTCAAGAAACAGGTGCCCAAAAACGTTTCTGTACAGGTTTTCTCTGCCCAAGCAGAAATTGGTAAGAAGATCTTAATGAAGCAGATTGAAACTTGGGTTGACGAACCGGAAGAAACCACTACTGAGACAATCGACCCAGCTTAACTAGTCGCAATCGCTCGAGCAGATTACAGGCAAAAAAAACCCTGATCACGCGTTGGGGGATGTGATCAGGGCTGGGGTTCTCCGGTTCTTTGGGGGAATCAAATCACCGAAGTTTCGCTATCGAAGATGCTTCATGTAATTAGGACTGCCACCTGCGCCTTAAGTTCAAATGTTTTTGAAAGTATTTACGGAACAATATCAATCTCTACTGCAGCAGCTAACCGGCCGCGATCGCCAACAGTTAGATCCGCCCGCATAAATTCAAGACAAAAAAACCCTGATCACGCGTTGGGGGGATGTGATCAGGGCCGGGGTTCTTCGGTTTTTTGGGGGAATTAAATCACCGAGGTTTCGCTATCGAAGATGCATGATGTAATTAGGACTGTTACCTGCGCCTTAAGTTCAACCGTTTTTTGAAAGTATTAACGAGATAATATCAATCTCTACTGCAGCAGCTAACCCGCTGCAATCGCTGACAGATAGATAAGTCTGCATAAATTCAAGATAAAAAAAAGCCCTGATCACGCGTTGGGGGGATGTGTTCAGGGCCGGGGTTCTTCGGTTCTTTGGGGGGATAAATCACCGAAGCTTCGCTATCGAAGATGCATGATGTAATTAAGACTGTCACCTGCGCATAAAGTTCAAACGTTTTGAAAGTATTAACGAGAAAATATCTCTATTGAAGCAGCTAACCCGCTGCAATCGCTAACAGTTATACCCGCCTGCATAAATTCAAGGCAAAAAAAAGCCCTGATCACGAGTTGCGGAGGATGTGATCAGGACCAGGGTTCTTCGGTTCTTTGGGGGATTAAATCGCCGAAGTTTCGCCGTCAAATATGCATTGTATAATTAAGACTGTCCCCTGCGCATAAAGTTCAAATTTCCCGCCAATTAAGGTCGGCGATTTTCTTGTCACAATCTGGAGGAATACTGAAATTCCGATTAGTTAGTGGGCAGCCTCCCAATCCGCGCCCACGCCGCACTCTACAACCAGAGGCACCGAGAGGTTTGCAGCCTTAGACATGATCTCTACCAAGGCCTCCTTGACTCGATCCACTTCATGAATCGCGGTTTCAAGCACTAATTCATCGTGAACTTGCATGATAATTTTCGAATCGACGTTATTCATATCAAGCCACCGCTGAACATCAACCATTGCTAACTTTATGATGTCAGCTGCGGTCCCTTGCATGGGGGCGTTGATCGCTGTTCGTTCTGCTCCCTGTCGGCGCTGGAAGTTACTCGTGTTGATCTCCGGCAGATAGAGCCTTCTTCCAAACAGGGTCTCAACGTATCCTTGCTCGGCTGCGAGCACTTTTGTCTTATCCATATAAGCTTTAACACCTGGATAACGATCAAAGTAGAGGTCGATATATTCCTGTGCATCATTACGCGGAATGCTCAATTGTTTACCAAGACCAAAGGCCGACATGCCATAGATTAGGCCGAAGTTAATCGCTTTGGCGCTGCGTCGCTGATCATCTGAAACCGCATCAATCGCAGTCGCGAAAACTTCCGAGGCCGTGGCACGATGAATATCTTCGCCGGCGGCAAAAGCCTTAAGTAGGCCCAGGTCCTCTGAGAGATGCGCCATAATGCGAAGTTCAATTTGTGAGTAATCAGCCGCAATCAATTGGTATCCCTGTTGCGCAATAAAGGCCTTTCTCACCCGTCGCCCTTCTTCTGTTCGTATTGGAATATTTTGGAGATTTGGATTCTGGCTTGAAAGTCGTCCTGTCGCTGTAACGGCTTGGTGGTATGAGGTATGAACGCGCCCGGTGGATTCGTGAATCTGCAGGGGCAGCTGATCTGTATAAGTCGATTTAAGCTTACTTAAACCACGGTATTCCATGATGACCCGCGGCAGCTCGTAATCCATTGCTAACTCTTGCAACACAGGTTCCGCTGTCGACGGTTGACCTTTCGGTGTTTTCTTTAAAACAGGCAGACTAAGCTTTTCAAAAAATATCGTTTGTAACTGCTTTGGTGAACCGAGATTAAATTCTTCACCCGCAAGGGTATACGCCTGCTGCTCGAGTTCAGTTAGCCTAACTTGCAAACTCTGGCTTTGACTATTCAGCATTTCGGCATCCAGTAGCACGCCATTACGCTCGATACGCGACAGAACTGATAGTGCCGGCAATTCGATTGACGTAAAAACTTCTCTTAAGGCCGGCTCAGCTTCTAATTTCGGCCAAAGAACGTTGTGTAGTTTCAGTGTGATATCTGCATCTTCAGCGGCGTACTCGCCGGCTAAATCAAGATCAATCTGGTCAAAAGTAATTTGCTTCGCCCCCTTGCCTGCAATATCTTCAAAATGAATTGTATGGGTGCCAAGATATTTCAACGCTAAGTCGTCCATGTTGTGGCGCGAGGCAATTGAATTAAGGACATAGGATTCAAGCATCGTATCGAAAGCAATACCCTTCATCTCAATGTCGTATCTGGCGAGAACACTCATATCGTATTTAAGATTCTGACCCACCTTGCGTACATCATTGCTCTGCAGCAGTGGCCGTAATTTTTCTAAGACATACTGTGTATCAAGTTGTTCGGGTGCACCTTCGTAGCGATGCAATAAAGGCACATAGGCGGCGACACCTTCTTCGATAGCGAAGGACACCCCCACGAGTTCAGCTTCCATATAATCCAGGCTGGTCGTCTCCGTATCAAAAGCAAACAAATCAGCCTTGCTCAACTGATCAATCCAAGCCTCAAAACGTTCTTTCGAATAAACGACCTCATAATTCTTCTTAGCGTTGATCTCATGAACTTCTTCGCCACCACTTTCAGCCACACCGAGCTCTTCAGCCCATTGCTTAAATTCATATTCAGTAAACAGCGCACGCAATGCTTCACCATCAGCGGGCTGCGAAATCAAATCGTCAACTGTAACGTCTAGCGCCACATCCAGTTTTATCGTTGCGAGCTGATAAGACATCGGAAGGTGGTTAAGACTTTCACGCAAATATTCGCCCACCTTACCGCCAACCTCGCTCGCGTTTTCCATCACTCCGTCGAGGGATTCATAACTCGTAAGCCATTTCACTGCGGTCTTCGGACCACATTTTGGAACCCCTGGAATATTGTCAGACGTGTCACCAACCAGAGCCAAGTAATCGATAATTTGATTGGGCCGAACACCGAACTTCTCGACGACACCTTCGTGATCCATCTTTGTATCAGTCATCGTGTTAATGAGTGTCACATGCTGATTGACCAACTGCGCCATATCCTTATCGCCAGTAGAGATCACAACGCGCCGATCTTGTTGTGCGCTAGCAAGCGCGAGCGTACCAATAACGTCATCGGCCTCCACACCCTCTACGATGACAAGGGGCAAACCCATAAGCCGAATAATGTCCTGAATAGGTTCGATCTGAAGCCGCAACTCGTCAGGCATCTTTGCTCTATTTGCCTTGTACTCAGCATAAAGATCATTACGAAACGTCTTCCCTTTCGCGTCGAATACAACAATAATCTGACTGTCGTCGTACTCTTTTATGAGTTTCTTTATCATGCTGATAACACCTCGGATAGCGCCCGTTGGCGCACCCTTCGTGCTCATCAAGTTCGGTAGTGCATGGAATGCTCTAAACAGGTAGGATGACCCGTCAATAAGTACCAGCGATTGCGTATTGTTCATGGATAACTCGCTTTGACAAACGTTGTTGGAATGTTTATTTGGAGCCATTTTCGTCGCGCTTTTTTGTCAAAGTGGCGTTGAGAAACGGCGGTTACGAACCAGCTTTTACGATTTGGGGAACCATACTGTGAACCGATCTGACATATCAATCTTTGTTCATGTTTTTCTGCTTATCTTCTGCGCTGCCACGAGCGCGCAAACGTTCGCCTCTGAAGTATATATCCCCAGCAAAGAAGAGATCGCCGAGAGCGACGTCGAAATCGTCGCGGGTGAAGATAAGACAATCTATGAATATCGCGTTAACGGCTATTTACTGATGATCAAGATCGTTCCAAAGCGAGGCAAACCCTACTATATGGTACCTGGCGATGGCTCACCCCACTATGAAGGACTCGACCACGCAAACAAATTGTACCCTCAATGGGTCTTATTCGAGTGGTAACTCTGCAACCTAAAGCCACGTACTTAAGCGCCAGGCGATAGCCGGACAGTCGGGTAACAGACACATAGGCAAATAATGGCGGCATTCACGACGTTCTCTTCGGAATCCTTGTCTCGATACCTCATCATGTACGAGCTTGGTGAACTGGTAAAGTTTACACCGATCACCCAAGGTATTGAGAATTCTAATTACTTTATAGAAATTGCAGATCAAACCGTATCAACAGAATATGTACTGACGATCGCAGAGAGCATCTCCTTTGACGACATGCCATTTTTCAACGATTTGATGACACAAATTCACCGTCGTGGTCTGCCAGTTCCGCGTCCGTTGCAAACGTTGGATGGAATGACGGGGACAATTTTTTGCGGCAAACCTACCTCTCTCGTCGAGCGGCTACCGGGCCAGCATCCAACCGAAGTTACACCTGCGTATTGTGTACAGATTGGCTCAGCGCTAGCCGAGCTACACCAATCCGCCAAGGGTTTAAAACGCACCCGCGCGAACCCCTATAGTGATTCTTGGATTACAGCGACACTTGATTCCATTCAGTCGAATTTGGACGCCTCGACCTCGCTGTTGTTAGCCGAAACAGCAAAACAATACCATCTACTAGAATCTTTATCTCATGGTGATGAGTTACCGCGCGGCGTCATTCATGGAGACCTGTTCCGAGACAACACATTATTTCTTAATGGGGAGCTATCAGGAATCATCGATTTTTATCACGCATGCGAAGATTTTTTGGTTCTCGATATCGCCATTTGTGTCAATGACTGGTGCTTTGCTCAAGGTAGCGAATTTTCTGAAGAGAAACGCAGGTCGGTCTTAGAAGGTTATAATCAAGTTCGCCCGCTCACGGCGACGGAGCTAGAAATGCTGGGAATGTTTCAGCGGTATGCGGCGCTAAGATTTTATCTAACGAGAGTGCTTAGTGGAGGAGCAGAGGGAAAACCTTTAAAAAACCCGAATGAATTTTTAGACCTATTGAAATTGCTTTCTTAGACCACACTAAGCACGGGTTCAAAGCTAAGATAAATAGAAAATTATGAACCCTTTTTTTAGTCCGCCCGGTACTGAAACTCATCATAACCTGCAGAGCGAACCATTTTTTCTACTTCAGGCACAGCGTACTTAAATGAATCTACTGTGTGAATCATTTCGCTTTTGCTGAGCTCAATCGTTTTACCCAACACGTCAACGTGTTGCATCATAAGACGCTCACGAAACACCTGAATACAACCCAGCTCATCGTTGAATGGCACGAAATGCGTAAAGGTCGCCCTCAAGAACCGCTTACTCATGAAGTTCGTACTGAATCGATTCAGACACGAGGCCTAGTTTATATAATCTTAACGCTCAACAATCTTGAGCGAGCCGAATACCGGTAAATTGCCATCTATCCTTCGGATAGAAAAAATTCCTATAGGTTAAACGAATATGATCGGCTGATGTCACGCAGGAACCTCCTCTTAGAACAAGTTGGTTCGCCATAAATTTGCCATTGTATTCGCCGAGTTTGCCGGGGAACTCTTCGAAACCGGGGTAGGGACTATAGCCACTTGAAGTCCATTCCCAAACATCACCATACATTTGATGAGAGGTTTGCGTATCGGTCAAGGTTTGAGGGTGAAGCTTGCCTGTATCAACAAAGTTGCCCACTAGGCTCAAATCTCGAGCAGCAATTTCCCACTCCGCCTCCGTTGGCAACCTTTGACCAAGCCATCTTGCATAAGCGTCAGTTTCATAACCACTAACGTGACAAACGGGTGCATCAAGGCGAAGAGGAACGAGTCCGTTCAGTGTGTACTCAAACCAATCCCCATTTATTTGGCGCCAATACAACGGATGAGGTTTTTGAGCCGCAATACTCGTCCAAGCATCCGATAACCACAACGCCGGCTGCTCATAACCATCTGATTCTATGAAATTTAAATACTCTCGATTTGTCACCAAACGATCAGCAATTTGGAAATCTCGCAGCAGCACCTCGTGAATGGGTGACTCGTTGTCATAGACAAACTTGTCTGCAGTAGGTCGATTTGCTCCCATTTCATAGATGCCGCCCTTAAACGCGCGGTACACTATATCCGGTATTCTTTTTGTTAGGTCAACCTGCTCGTATGTCGGCACCCTTTGGTAAGCGGGATGAAGTGGGTTATGTCCAAGGTTGTATTTTATGTCGGTGAACAGCAGCTCTTGGTGCTGTTGCTCATGATGAATCCCTAGTGAAACAGCAAAAAGAATTTCGTCCGGCAAGTCTTGCCTCAGAAGTTTGTTCATATGTTCATCGACGTAATCGCGGTATACGAGCGTTTCAGCAACAGTCGGGCGTGACAGGTGGCCTCTTTTTGAACGAGGAAATTGCTCACCGATGCCGTTGTAATAAGAATTGAACAGCACCTCAAAGGACTCATTAAAGGGTCGATAGTTTTTAAGGTTAGGTTTTAGTAGAAACGTTTCGAAAAACCATGTTACGTGCGCCAAGTGCCATTTCGGCGGGCTGGCATCATCCATGGGCTGAATTAGATAGTCTTCCGTTTCTAGCGGTTTACAGAAATCAATTGTGTCGCGACGAACCTTGTTGTACTGATCTGTGAGATTGCTACAGGACACGTTTTATAAATCTAGTTCCGTGATTAGGGCGATTAGTTTAAAAGTACTCGTCAAGAATAAAAAGTGTCAATCTTTCATGTTACTAAATCATGGTGCGATCAACGAACAAATAACCAATGGTGCAGATACTTTATAACATAAGCGAATCAAGAACCTTAGTTATGCTTAATGCTTGATGAGGTGCCTTAATAAAACCGGCATATCGACCATCGGGATTAATCACTATGATACTGGCGGTGTGGTCGACCGTATACGTGCCTGGCTCACGACCAGGGACCTTGCCAAATGCAGAGTTAAGTTCCGTTGCCAATTTAACTATTGCGTCAAAATCACCGGTGTATCCGACAAAGTCTTTGTTAAAGCTGGGTATATAGTTGTTTAGTTGTTTGGGGGTATCCCGCTCAGGATCAACTGAAACCATGATGACCTGTGGCTTCTGCTTCATATTTCCCACGGCCCGATTTAAAACACCCAAGGTTGTCGGGCAGACATCTGGACAGAAGGTGAAACCGAAGAATATCAACGACCATTGACCCTCAATATCAGCACGAGAGACTGACTCACCTTTGTGGTTCGTCAGGCTAAAGTCACTAATAGGACGTGGCTGTTGAAAGCCGAAGTATCCAGCCGCCGATAACTGCTCGTCGCTAAGGCCTTTGGGCGTTAGCAAATTAGCGATGAAAAGTCCCATGAACAGCGCAATAAAACCAAAAATCCAGACTAAGGTTTTTCTTACACCTTGCTGTTGTTTAGGTGAAATCTTAGTAATCTGATTTGAATTAGATGAAGACAAAGCTACCTACCGGCATAACGTAGTGATCGACTAGCAGCGCCAAAAATAGCAGCCCCAAATAGACGATGGAATAATGAAAGGTTTTCATCGGCGCCTGACGGTTGTCACCCTTAAGCAACACCAAACTCCAATAGAGGAAAATACCACCAAGTACCAAAGCAGAAACGAGATAAAGGACGTTACTCATTCCGATCAAGAAGGGCAGCACGGTAACAAGGATCATAATAATCGTATAAAGCACGATATGGAGTTTTGTGTATTGCACACCATGGGTCACGGGCAGCATCGGCACATCCACTTTCTTGTACTCTTCCTTTCGTTCGATTGCCAGCGCCCAGAAATGTGGAGGCGTCCAAGCAAAGATTATGAGGACTAACAAAAGCCCGCCGCCATCGAGGCTGTTAGTGACGGCAGTCCAGCCAAATAGTGGTGGTGCTGCGCCAAATAGGCCGCCAATAACGATGTTTTGTGGCGTCGCTCTTTTTAAATACATTGTATAGATAATGCCGTAGCCAACCCATGAGGCAAAGTTTAGCCAAGCTGTCAGTGGATTGATGAAGACCATGAGCAACCCAAATCCAACAAGACCCGTGATCGCAACGAACATTGCGCCTTGCCGGTTGGACACTCTACCTTGCGCCATCGGGCGAGCCTTGGTTCTTGCCATATCAGCATCAATCTTCGAGTCAACGAGGTGATTAAGGGCTGCAGCTGAACCAGCTACAAGGGCAATACCAATATTGCCAATAACAAGAACGTCAATGGGCACCATGCCAGGTGTCGCTAGGAACATGCCGACCGTCGCGCACAGCAACATCAGTAAAACAACTCGAGGTTTGCACATCTCAAGGTAGTCCCGCCACAACGGGGTTTCTAACGTCTGCGTGTAATCAAGATTTGCCACGATTTTTCTAGTTACTCTATCTAAGCTTCTACGGTGAAGCGCATATTAACGAAATTGGTCGGGAAATTCAGGTTTCCTAGCCAATATTGGAGATCTTCAAAAGGTGCTTAATGTCTTTAAGCATCGGTTTGCCTGCTTGCTCTAGCGTGTAGAACATCATGATATTGCCGTTTGGATCCATTAGGTAAATATAATTGCCAGATACCGGCTTCGATACGGCCGACTCAAGTGCTTTGCGGAATTGCGCCATCGATGAGTCAACCCGAATGAGCTCTGGATACTCTTGCTCAATTGCAGCGAGCGAAGTTTTGCTGTCGGCAACGATTATTCGCTGAACTCTGTCAGAATTTTTGCCCAGCGCAATATTTACCTGCCGAACAAAATAGAACCTTTGCTGACAGTCCGCATCGCAAGTCTCGCCCACCGGCACGAGCAATGACCACTTTCGTTCGCCAATTGAAACATCAGCAATCTGATGCGATACAGGCGGCGATATTAGCGTCCCCAAATTTGTTTTTGTGACAGGCAGCAGCTCGGGGAAGAAATTGTAAACAGTCCACGCAATAATAACTGGCACCAACCCAATCGCAAAAAGGGTGACCAAAGTTTTTCGGCTTTTTCTCACTTCGTCACTCATTAGGCTTTTCTCTGTTTGTTTGATACATAAATGCCGCAAACGATAGGGCGACAGCAATTGCCATACAAAACCATGTTATCGCGTACCCGAAGTGCTTTTCTGGCTTCATCGTCACTAGGGGCCAGTAGCGCGGCAATGCATTAGGGTCCTGTTCTGATAATCGAACTAGGTGGTTGAAAACATTTGCGCCAAGTAAGCCCCCTAAGGCAAGTGGGTCCTTACTTAGGACAATACGTAACTGATTGTCTGCAAAGTCCATTGTTTCCGTCTTTTCGTTAACACGCTTTGTCACGTAAACATTACCTTCGATTGTTTGCTCGCCTATCAGCAAGGGCGGCACCACTGGTGCATCCGAACGCGTTCGCCCCATTTGGACAAAGCCCCTATTTACTAGTACGTTCAGACCTGACGCAGTGTCATGGAACGGTACCATCACCTCAAAGCCCACATTGCCTTTTAGTACCACATTATCAAGAAGCACTGTTTGCTCTGCCATAAAGTAGCCGGTGAGTTTGATCGGCTGTCCATCCAATTGCGATAACGCTTCGGGGAGGCCCGTGATCGGCACGCCAGACTGCGCGCGTCTGATCTTGTCTTCCTTTATCAAGGCTTCCTTTTCATAACTCCTGTCAATTTGCCAAAAACCTAAACGAAGAAATAGCAAAAGAAAAAAGACGCTGAAGATAGTGAGTTTCCAATTTATACGCACGATATTGCAACCCGCTCAGATTTCCATGATTGATTACCATTGAGGCAGTATAGTAGAGTCATTGTGTTTATCGAGGTTCTTCATCATGTGGTTAAAGATCATTATTGTTCTGCTTTTTATCGGCAACATAGTTGCGCTCGGCAGAGCATTCTTCACGCTTATCGTTGATCAAGGCGGCGACAGTAAACGTACCGCCAATATGCTGTTGGTCCGCGTGTCCCTTGCGGGGCTACTGTTGGTAGCTATTGGCTACGGTGTCTGGTCCGGTGATCTTGTCGTTTCATCCCCTTGGTACAATAATCAGGGCTAAATCAAACCTTGCTGGATATCGGAAAACACAGTTTAGAACGAAAATGACCTTGCATAGCAAGGTCATTTTTTAATGTCACAATCTATCTGTATCAATCGAGGAAGGTTTAACTTCCTAAGATGTAGACAAAAACAAACAAACCAATCCATACAACATCAACAAAGTGCCAATACCAAGCAGCGGCTTCGAAACCAAAGCAGTCGTCGTCGCGGAAATGACCTTTAATAGCACGTCCCAACATCACAGCTAGCATAAATGTACCTAGTGTTACGTGCGCACCATGAAAACCGGTCAACATATAAAAGGTTGTGCCATAAATTCCGGCATTCAGCGTCAGACCTAGTTCGTCATAGGCGTGCTGATACTCAAGTACCTGACAGATAAGAAATGCTATTCCAAGAGCAACGGTGATCGCTAGCCAAAGTACAAGCTTCTGACGATTACCTTCTTTAATTCCATGGTGAGCAATATTAACGGTGAAGCTCGAAGCAACCAGCAAAATTGTATTTACCAGAGGTAGCCCAAACCAGCCCATTGATGTATGCGCACCCGGGAATCGTTCCATGTCCGGTGTGTTTAGTAGAGGCCATGCAGCCTCAAAACCTGGCCAAAGCATGTCGCTTGGACCACGTCCGCCTTCTCCGGCGATCCAGTCAATGGAAAACATTCTTACGTAGAACAGTGCGCCAAAAAATGCAGCGAAGAAGAAGACCTCAGAAAGGATAAACCAGCTCATGCCCCAGACGAATGATCGATTCATTTGAGCGCTATACATCTTCGCATGATTTTCTTTGATAACCGTGCTGAACCATGTGAACAGAGTGAAGCCTAATACAAGGCCGCCTGTCATTAGTATCCATATGCCAAGTGAATGGTCTTCACCCGCAGACATATCAATAAGGATATTTCCCATACCGTATACGGTCAGAAATATGCCAATCGATGCAAATATTGGCAACTTGCTTTGTTCTGGCACGTAATAGGGCTCGTAAGCCTCATTAGACGTAGTTGACATATTTTCTCTCCATCAAAACGGGGTTACTGGCAGCGACTAGTCAGCCGCCAGATCACCTGAAACTTGTTCAGTAATGTCATATAAAGTATACGACAAGGTTAACTTAGTAATATCTTTTGGCATTTCGCTATCAATAATGAATCGCAATGGCATCTGCAAAGTCTCACCACTGGCCAGTTGTTGCTGTTCGAAACAGAAACACTCTGTTTTGTGCAGATACTTCGCTGCTCGAAACGGTGTGACGCTTGGTACGGCCTGCCCTGTGATAGAGCTCTTCGCTGGGTTTCTCACGAAAAATTCCGTTGCGTTCAGCTCGCCCGGCGTTACCTCGAGCGACCGCGAAACCGGCCGGAATTCCCAAGGCATTCCAGCATTATTATTCGCCAGAAACTGAATCGTAACGGTGCGTTCTTCATCGATTTTAAGCGACTGCTCTGATACATATTTGCCGCTAGTCTTACCATTAAGACCGGTGACATCACAGATGATGTCATACAAAGGAACGAGCGCGAAACCAAAACCAAACATGCCGACAACAACCAAAACAAGTTTGGCTGCTCCGCGTTTGGCACTATCTAACTGCTTCGACTCGTTCAATTGAATCCAACCTTAGCCGTGGGCTTCTGATATATCTTTAAGATCTGGTGGTGTTGTAAACGTATGGTAAGGCGCCGGTGATGGAATAGTCCATTCCAATCCGTGCGCACCTTCCCAAACCTGATCCGTTGCTTTCACGCCGCCTCGTACACACTTGATCACTATGAATAGGAACAAGAGTTGTGAGAAGCCGAATAAGAATGCACCAACCGATGACACCATATTGTAGTCAGCAAATTGCAGATTGTAGTCAGGGACACGTCGAGGCATACCTGCTAGACCAACAAAGTGTTGCGGGAAGAACAGTACATTAATACCGACGAAGGAGAGCCAGAAGTGCAATTTGCCCAGCGCTTCGTCGTACATGTTACCGGTCCATTTAGGTAGCCAGTAGTAAACAGCCGCCATGATGGAAAATACAGACCCGGGCACAAGTACATAGTGGAAATGCGCGACAACAAAGTAGGTATCGTGGTACTGGAAGTCAGCGGGTCCGATTGCGAGCATCAAACCTGACAATCCACCGATCGTGAACAGAATCACAAAGGCAATCGCGAACAGCATTGGCGTCTCAAACGTCATAGCACCTTGCCACATCGTTGCGACCCAATTAAATACCTTCACACCCGTTGGAATTGCAATCAGCATCGTCGCATACATAAAGTACAGCTCACCAGCGAGTGGCATACCAACAGTAAACATGTGGTGTGCCCAGACGATGAACGATAAGAAAGCGATGGACGATGTTGCGTAAACCATTGAGGCATAACCAAATAGACGCTTACGAGCGAAAGTTGGAATGATTGCTGACACAACACCAAAGGCTGGCAGAATCATGATATAGACTTCTGGATGACCGAAGAACCAGAATACATGCTGGAATAGTACCGGGTCACCGCCACCGCCTGCATTAAAGAAGGCTGTGCCAAAGTGAATATCCATCAACATCATTGTCACAACACCGGCAAGAACAGGCATTACAGCAATTAGAAGGAACGCTGTAATGAGCCAAGTCCAAACAAATAGAGGCATTTGCATCAGGGTGAGGCCAGGCGCTCTGAGGTTCAAAATTGTCACGATGACATTAATAGAACCCATGATCGAGGAAATACCCATCAAGTGCACAGCAAAGATGAAGAAGGTCGTACTAGGCGGCCCTTGCTCCGTCGATAATGGCGCATAAAAGGTCCATCCAAAGTTAGGTCCGCCGCCTTCCATAAGCAAAGTGCTGGCTAACATCGTAAAAGCGAAAGGTAGAATCCAGAAGCTATAATTGTTCATTCTGGGTAGAGCCATGTCCGGCGCACCGATCATCATAGGCACTAACCAGTTAGCCAAGCCAACAAAGGCTGGCATTACAGCACCAAACACCATGATCAGACCATGCATGGTCGTCATCTGATTAAAAAATTCAGGTTCTACAATCTGCAGGCCTGGCTGGAATAGTTCAGCGCGAATTACCAGTGCAAATGAACCACCCAAAAGGAACATCGCAAAACTGAACCAAAGGTACAGCGTTCCAATGTCTTTATGGTTAGTCGTAAAAACCCATCGCATAATACCTTTTGCTGGGCCATGGTGATGATCGTCGTGATGATGTTCTTCAATAACTGCACTCATCTTGGTCTCCTATTGGGCCTCTAACATTTCAAAAATTTCTTTCGGCTGAACTGACTCAGCCTGATTACCCCATGATTTTCTTTCATAGGTAATCACCGCTGCTATCTCGGCTGCATTAAGCTGCTTGCTGAAGGACTGCATTGCAGAACCCGGCTTGCCGTTTAGAACGATGTCGATATGGTCTTCGATCGGACCGACTGCAAGTCCTTGTCCTACCAAAGAAGGGAAGGCAGGCGGTAGTCCCCTTCCATTAACTTGGTGACAGGATGCGCAAGCTCGTAGGTAAACCTCTTCACCCTCGACCATCAACTCTTCTTCGGACCATTGCTTACCAACAATCTCAAACACTTTCTCTGCTTCAGCCTGTTGCTCGAGTAGCCAAGCTGCATATTCATCTTTCTCTACAGCCCTTACAACGACTGGCATGAAGCCATGATATGGACCGCATAACTCGGTACATTTACCTCTGTAAGTTCCTGGCGTGTCTACAATCGTCCATAGCTCATGTATAAAACCCGGGATCGCGTCTTTTTTCAGGGCGAAATCAGGCACCCACCACGAGTGAATAACATCACCGGAAGTAATCAAAAACCGGATACGCGTGTCAATGGGTATGACCAACTCATTATCGACGTCAAGAAGGTAATTCTCTCTCTTTGGCGCCCGGTTATAGATTTCTTCTTGAGGCGTGATCATCGAGCTAATAAAGCTGATTTCCTTTGATGGATCGTCATTCAAGTAGGTGTACTGCCATTTCCACTGCAGACCTCTGACTTCAATATCCATTTCTGTATCGCCGGTATCGTACATTTTCGTCAACGTTGTGGTCGCTGGGATCGCGAGTACCACTAAAATAATGATCGGCACGATAGTCCATGCGATTTCAATCGTAGTGTTGTCGTGAAAAGTCGCTGGCTTAACGCCTAATGATTTTCTGTGCATCAGCATTGAAATGATCATTGTTCCAAAAACCAAAACACCAATGACGACGCAGACCCAGAACATAATCATGTGGAGTCCATAAACCTCTTGGCTTATTTCGGTAACCCCCTGCCTCATGTTCAATGCCGACCAGTCTGCAAACGCAAGACTCGACGACATAAGTAGCGACAAAGCAATTAGCCACTTACACCGCTTCGCTTTATCCATTCCAAGAACTCCAATTTTTTATGTAAATCTGACCAAGCCGACAAATATCAGCATGGTATGAATTTTAAGTTTCGAACTAACTTACGTACACCAACACTCTTGCGACCAGTATGTCGCGCAAAATTTTTGGCGCTTTAAATTCAAACCGACCTACCTAACATTCATAGCAACTGAACGCGCGCGAGGCTTTACCTCTGGAAGGTGTTGAGCTTTTTGAGCTTTTTGAATTATTCCGTTCTACTAAATCTAGCTTGATGCCTAATATCGTTTTCTCTGGTTGCGGTTTAGCGCGTTTCGATCAGCACACCGTGCTGCTCATTTACGCAATAGCCAAGCTCCCCAAGAAAGGAGCGCAATTATAGCAATGCCGTGTCGTTTCTCAACCAGCAATAGCGTAAAGATGCTGCCTAATTAGCTTTTTCCTCGTCCAGTATCGCGCCTTATCACTCCTGTTTATCGGCCTATATTTATCAAAATAGGTCGACGTCCCAATTATTAACGGAAATCCCAGCGAATGTAGCACCCCCTTCTGACATGAACCCAGGGAAGTACAATTTAAAATGGCACAACTCAACGCGACATTGACCTCGCTCAGACCGCAAACGAACCTTTCACTAAAAGCCATTGTCACAAATTTCGTCGCAACACTTGATGATGTAAATCAAACTATGGACAGGCCACCCACTGAATAATTGATGACACTAGCCAATAACATCGCGTTAGGTCTTGCGTCTGTAGGGGTTTGCTTAGGGCGTAAAATGTCGATCATTGCCCTAGTCGACTGTGTTTGCGCCAAAAGCTCGATCAACAGGGCTTCTGATCGCTAGCTACTCGTCAAACCTGATAGGCTGCCACTCTTCAGCTTGACTATCATTGTCAGACTGCTGACCATCAGTCGACTCAAGGTTGTTTTCCAGCTCAAGATTGTCATTAAACCCGCAGCGCACGCAGCGTCTGGTCGAAACCCCTTCGATATCCTCTAACACCAGCTTGTCTACTAGTTGGCAGGATGGACAAACAGCACCGGATATAAATCGCGCTTTGTTAGCCATTGTTGCTCCATTGGTGGGGCTGATTTTTGCATTGCACTATAGTATGCCGTCTTGTCTAAGCAATGCCTCGACCTGAGGTTCTCTTCCTCGAAATGCGACAAACATCTCCATTGCATCAACCGAGCCGCCGACTTCAAGAATACAGGACAGATACTTTTCACCTGTTTGTCGGTTAAAAATGCCCTCTGATTCGAACTTCTCAAAGACGTCAGCTGAAAGAACTTCGGCCCATTTATAGCTGTAATAGCCGGCCGCATAACCGCCGCCAAATATGTGAGAAAAAGCATGCGGGAAACGGTTGAATTTGGCCGCGGGTACGACTGCAACAGACTCACGAACCTTGTCAAGAATCTGCAATATTTGACCATCGACAGCTGGGTCAAAATCAGAATGCAAAACAAAATCAAAACTCGAGAATTCTAATTGTCTTACCGTCATCATTGCAGACTGAAAATTCTTGGCCGCGATCATATTGTCTAGCATCTCAGCAGGCAAAGGCTCAGCAGTTTTGTAATGTCCTGAAATGAACGCAAGCGCTTCAGGCTGCCAGCACCAATTTTCCATTAGTTGACTGGGTAATTCGACTGCATCCCACGCAACGCCATTAATCCCAGAAACACTCGCACACTCAACGCGGGTCATCATGTGATGTAAACCGTGGCCGAATTCATGGAAAAGCGTAACAACCTCATCGTGGGTCAACAATGCGGGCACGTGCCCTACCGGACCACTGAAATTACAGGTTAGATAGGCAACCGGTAACTGCAAGCCTCCATCGGCAGTTATGCGTCTCGCGCGGCAATCATCCATCCAAGCACCACCTTGCTTGTTCTCGCGCGCGTATAAATCGAGATAAAAACGAGCGATGACTGATTCGTCACGCACAACATCATAGGTTTTCACATCTTCATGCCAGGTTTCAACACCCTGACTCTCTCTAACATCAATGTCGAACAGGCGGTGCACGACTTCAAACATACCTTTAAGCACAGTGTTTGCAGGAAAGTAGGGTTTCAATGCTTCTTCAGACACATTGAATTTCTCTTCCTTCAATTTTTCAGCGTAGAAGCTGACATCCCAAGCTTCTACGATTTCTGCGCCGAACTTCTCGAGTGCGAAGTCGCAAATTTCAGCGAACTCAACTACAGCCTTTGGCTTGGCCTTGGCCGCAAGGTCATTAAGGAATTCGCTCACCTGCGAGGTGTCATGCGCCATCTTTGTCGCCAATGACATCTCAGCAAAATTTGCAAAGCCCAACAAAGCAGCCTGCTCTTGTTTCAGAGAGAGTATTTCTATCATCAATGCGGAATTATCGAACTCGCCTGCATTTGGCCCTTTATCAGATGCTCGCGTCACATAGGCTTCATACATTTCTTGTCTGAGTTTTCGATTTTCGCAGTAGCCGAGAACCGGGAAATAGCTTGGAAAATCAAGCGTAAAAAGATAACCCTTGTGACCTTTTTGTTCCGCCAATTGAGCCGCTGCATTGAGACTACTCTGTGGCAAGCCAGGCAACTCACCCCTATCCGTAATCAGCTTCGACCACGCCATTGTCGCGTCCAACACATTATCGCTAAACTGGCTCGACAACTCCGAGAGTCTTTTAGAAATGTCAGAGAAATGCTGCTGGTCGGCGTCAGAGAGGTCGATGCCCGACAAATGAAAATCTCGAATTGCATTTTCCAAGGCCTTCTTCTGTGAGATATCGAGCGTTTCAAACTCATCGCTTTTGCTGATAGCAAGGTAGGCATCAAACAGTCTTTTATTCTGGCCAAGCTCTGTGTGATAGGCAGAAACCAGGGGCAGAATTTCGTTATAGGCATCTCTTAGTTCTGCCGTATTAACGACAGAATTCATATGGCTAACGGGCGAGTAGGCCTGTGATAGTCTATCGTTTACTTCTTCAACGACTTCTACCAGCTCATGCCAATTGTTTTTCCCTGCATCAAGCAGCGCATCAATTTCGTCACGGCCATCATCGATCAGTTTTTTAATTGCGGGAACAACATGTTCCGCTTTGATCGAGCCGAAAGGCGGTAACTCATTTTTATCCAATAAGGGATTTTGCATAATAGACTCTAGTGCCGATCTAATGTTTTGTTAACTATCGCGTAATTTATTTATGACGTTCGTTGTAACTACTTGTTTATTCGTCCAGATTTCGAAAGCAAAAGCTGCCTGTTCGACAAGCATCCCTAACCCATCAACACATTCGACGGCACCACTATCTTTCGCCCATCGAAGAAAGGGGGTAAGGCTCGTTGAATAAATCAAATCATAAGCCTTGGTCGAAGGACCAACGATAAACGCCGGCAGATCGTCTCCGACATTTCCGGTCAAACCGGCTGATGTGCCGCTGATAATCACATCATAGTCAGACTGAAGCCCGTCTTTGTCTATCGCTAATACGTTTTCGGAAGTAAAAGAATCAACTAAGGCTCGGGCCTTACTCAGCGTCCTATTATAGATGTGAATGTGTCTAGGACATTCCGTCAATAGACTGCCAATAATTCCTTGTACCGCACCGCCAGCACCTAAGATTAGTATTCTCTTACCTTCTAGAATCCATCTCATATTCTTGATTATATCATTTACTAAGCCAAGCCCATCGGTGTTGTGCCCCTTAATAGTTCCGTCTGTTAACTTTATTATTGTATTAACCGCGCCCGCAAGTTCTGCTTCTTTAGAGCGAACAGAGCAGTAGTTGAACGCGTCCGATTTGAAGGGCACAGTGATATTAAACCCAAGCGCACCTTCGTTTAAAAAAGCATCCGCTGTTTTATTGAACTCGTCCAGCGGTACAAGTATTTTTCTGTATTCAATTTCTAACCCAACCTGCTCAGCAAACGCCTGGTGAATTTCAGGCGATCGACTGTGTTCCACTGGGTTACCAAATACACCAACAAGCATCATATAATTGCCGCTCGCAGGAGCGCCCCAGTTTCTAAGTCTCTGATTTCACTCGCGCCTTTTTGGCCACCGAGTTCACCTTCGCAAATGTAGTTAATCTTGGTGCCGAAGTACTGCACCACAGCCGCTGCGCTTTCCGCCGCTATTTCCCCCGCAGGGTTTGCAGAGGTTGAAACGAGCGGACCACCCAATTCGTTACACAACTCGATCACCGTTGGATGATTGCTGACGCGAACGGCCACTTTATCACTTGTACCTGATATCCATGTTGGCACGCTGTCTGTCTTCGTGATTAAAAAGGTAACGGCGCCTGGCCAGAATTCTCTGATCGACAATTTTTGCTGTTCACTAATCGAGGCAATATAAGGCGTGAGTTGATCAAGTTCTGAAGCAACTAAAATTAACCCTTTGGTCCAGGAACGCCCCTTCAGCAATAGTATCTTTTCCACAGCCTGTTGATCATCCGGTCGACAACCTAAGCCCCACACACCTTCTGTGGGGTAGGCAATGGTTTCCCCCGGCGCCAAATGACGGGCAATGTAATTAGGAGAAAGTAACAAGCTCAAGAAAAGTTCAATGCGTCGTTTTTATCTCGAATTGCTTGAGCATTTACCGCTCGCTCATCAATCAACTTTTGTCTAACGTCAGAGTCAGACACACCGATAATTTGTGCAGCAAGATATCCCGCATTTTTCGCGCCGGCTTTGCCAATTGCAACAGAGGCAACGGGAATCCCTCCAGGCATTTGAACAGTCGACAGCAGCGCATCAAAGCCTTGAAGAGGTCCAGAATCGATCGGAACACCGATCACTGGCTTCAATGTTGAGGCCGCAACAGCGCCCGCCAAGTGAGCCGCCATACCTGCGCCGGCGACAAACGCAACACAACCTCTGCTATCAGCATCGGTCACGAAGCTTTTAGTATCTTCTGGCGTTCGATGCGCACTTGTTATTCTTACCTCATAGGCGATGTCGAACTTCTTTAATACTTGCCACACAGCTTCCATCACTGGCAAATCAGAATCAGATCCCATCAAAATTGCTACAAACGGCGTACCCATTAAAAACTCCTAGATGTTAGGGGAACCACAAAAAAGGGAAACTTACCCTAGTCCCCTAATCCTTGCAACGGAAGCTAGCGACTTCGAACATAGCCCGCAGGCTCAAGGTCCACAAACCCCTTCATCTCGAGTGAAAGCATCAACGTAATGATCTCGGTCAAAGGGATCGAGGTGACCTCAAATAATTCGTCGACACTCATCGGCAATGAAGATAGATGCGCCAGAATCGATGTCTCCGCCCTATCTAATTCAACGTTATCTAATCGGGGCAATGTGCGGAGATTTGAAGTCGAAACATCAATGCCAATAAACGGGAGCTCTTCCAAGATATCCTCTATCGATTGCACCAATTTCGCGCCTTGTTGAATTAACCTGTGGCAGCCCTTGTTCTGATTGCCATATATCGAACCTGGTATCGCGAAAACCTCCCGCCCTTGCTCCATAGCTAATCTGGCGGAGATGAGCGTACCGCTTTTCTCCGCCGCCTCAACAATGATGGTCCCTAAGCTCATACCGGTCACTATGCGGTTGCGTTGCGGAAATTGGTAAGGTCTCGCTTCTCTACCAAGAGGGTATTCGGAAATGAGCAACCCGTTTTCTTTAATCCGGATCATCAAACGCTCGTTGCGCAGGGGGTAAACGCGATCACAACCGGTACCGAGCACCGCAATAGTGCCACGGCTAAGAGCACCTTGATGACCCGCAGCATCTATTCCTGCCGCCATTCCACTGGTGATTACCAGACCAACTTCGGAGAGTTTTGCGGCAAATTCCGTCGCAATTTTTTGACCTACAGCGGTCGCCCGTCGGCTACCAACAATAGCGATTTGAGGTTTGTTCAAGAGCGCAATGTTGCCCTGTGCAAATAGACACAAGGGAGGGTCATATGTTTGTTTTAGCAGTGCGGGGTATTCAGGCTCAAACAGGCTGATCAGATGGCGGTCTGTCTTGTCCAGCCAAGTCAGGTCCTGATTTATTTTTCGCTTGAGCTCTCTGCTGGGACGACGTAACGCTGATCGAATGTTGCTGGAAAGCCCCGGCAAGTTGTGCTCGAAATTAAAATCAGCAAAAAAAGCCGATAAACTAGGGAATTCTGCGGCATAACGTCCCAATGCAGCGTAACCGGTTGTGACGTTATTCAACGCTATAAGCTTTTCGAGTTGAGCGACCATCTTAACGCGATCTAATTCGGTAAGATGACTATCTTAGATTCATTCCTGTTTCGATTTTTAGAGCAAAGTACTAAGGATTGTGTAGGGTATCTCCTACTCGTAACGCCCGCTCGGTCTCTAAGACCAGACCATAAGACATCTTATCGAAACTACGAAATACCATCAAAATCCCAGCGCGTTCAGAAGGGAGCTGAATGGAATCGTTATTGACTTTATCTCTTACGATTTTGCCCTTTTTGTGAATCGCCAATATTGTCCCTACATTCACGTCGCTTTCCAAGCCGCGGTTAATCGCAACGACATCATTGCGTCCCACTTGGGTAACCCCGCCCAGCACAGTCATAATCACGCCGTCGATTTCTCCTAACGGCGCAGTGGGAAAGAATGTCGATTCGACGCGGCGCTCTTCAGTGGGTAGCAAACGATCGCCTTTACGCACATCTTCTTTCACAGACGTCAAGGTCATTGAATAAAGTTCACCCTCGCGTGAATCAACCGACGCCGTACCAATTTCTCTTGCTTCGTAACCCAAAACTTCACCTGTTTCAGGATCAATATAGACTTCGCCCTTGCGAAAGATGCCGAAAACCGAGGGCTCTTCAATCGGCCAATTACCGCGCGCATATAATCCATCTCCTGGACCGAACAACAGACGATCTGCCTTTCCAGCGAGTATATGAGGCGCATCATCCAAAGTATGTTGTTCAACTATTCTGCCCGTTGTTAGCAAACTCGCTATCGCATCGAGAGGAATTGCAGGAATGGCGCTAGCGAGCTCGGTTCGCCGAATTTTGGGCGACATTTTGATATTTCGGTCGCCCGATACGAGGGGCTGCTCAGGTGATAACTTGACGGTCCGGGATGCTTCACCCCTAGCAACGCTTAACTGGGGCTGACCTTGGACGTATGTTAGCCGAATTTCGTCGCCCGGATAAATTAGGTGAGGATTCTCAATGCCAGGGTTTACCTGCCAGATCTCCGGCCACAGCCATGCGTCAGTCAGAAACATCGTCGCGATGTCCCAAAGCGTATCGCCTTGTTTCACGTCATATTTATCAGGATGGCCTGGCCGCAGAATACTGTCTCCCGCATAAGCCTGTTGAAAACACATCAAGCCGACCAATATTAAGGCAATAAATTTTTTCATGGGGCGAATCCCATTTGCAAAAAGAGTACAATGATAGGTCAACTACAACTGCTATCAGCCAAATTGTATTTGAACCGACTCGTGTTAAGAAAAACACTCTCTCGATAAAAGAGCGTCACGAGATTATCGCTAATATATTCAACACGATCATAATCTTAGCAGCACAAGTTACTCCATTACTAGAGGTATTAGACGAAACTCCATGGCTATACTAGATATCCTTGAGTTCCCGGATCCACGCCTGAGAACACGAGCAAAGAAGATCGAGAATGTCACACAAAAGATAACGGCTCTTGCAGACGATATGCTGGAGACCATGTATGCCGCGCCCGGCATCGGACTTGCAGCAAGCCAGGTGAATGTTCACCAGCAATTAATTGTTATCGATATTTCAGAAGACAAGACGCAGCCGCTAGTCCTTATTAATCCTAAAATTGTCCATCGAGAAGGTGAGATAGAATCCGACGAAGGGTGCTTATCAATACCCGGATATTATGAGCCTGTTGTTCGATCAGAGATTATTCAGATTAAGGCCCTCGACCGTGAAGGCAAGAAATTCGATTTGCAAGCAGACGAACTTCTCGCGATCTGTATACAACACGAGATGGATCACCTCGCTGGAAAGCTCTTCGTTGACTATCTATCCAATACGAAAAGACAAATTATCCGCAAAAAGCTTCTAAAGCTTCAGAAGCAGAGAACGTAACAGTGAGAATATTGTTTGCAGGAACGCCCGAGTTCGCCGCAACCCACTTAAAAGGTTTGCTTGCGCATGCGCAAACAAACGACAACAAGATTGTCGGCGTCATCACACAACCGGACAAACCTGGCAAGCGAGGCAAGCAAGCGATACCCAGTGAAGTTAAAAAGGTAGCGCAAGCCGCAGGTATACCGTGTGAACAACCCAATAAACTCCAGTTCACTGATATTGAAGCCTATCAAGCAGACTTACTTATCGTCGTCGCATACGGTCAAATACTTCGCTCTGACGTACTTAACGGACCACGCTTTGGCTGCATTAACGTACACGGCTCGTTGCTGCCACGTTGGCGAGGCGCCGCACCAATTCAGCGAGCAATTGAAGCCGGAGACACACAGACGGGCATCAACATCATTCAAATGGACAAGGGTCTCGATACGGGAGACGTCCTCTATTCAAAGGCTATGCCCATTGGAGCTTCGACCACAGCCAAAACCCTTTCAGATGCGCTCGCTCCCCTTGGCGTAGAGGGACTCTTATCCGTGATAAGCCAAATAGAACAAAATACGCTGCAACCCCTGCCGCAAACCGATACGGATGCTGTGTATGCGCATAAGATTAAAAAGGAAGAAGCCCAGCTCGATTGGACTAAAACCAATCATGAAATATCAGCCAAAATTCGCGCCTTTTATCCTGATCCAATATGCTTCTCACAGTTGGGAGAACATCGAATTAAGTTTCATGCCGTCAACTCCCCCGAGCAAACGCCGGATGACAAGGGGACAGACAAAACGAGACTAACCCCGGGAACAGTAATTGAAGTCACCAAAAACGGTGTGCTGGTCGCTTGCGGGACGGGTTGTATCTCTATCAACAAACTTCAAATTCCAATCGGTAAAGGTAGCATTCTCTCGGGCGCTGATATTATCAATGCTCGTTCTGACATTATTTTCTCAGGCGTCGTGTTTAGTTAATCTTATGAATGAATATATTTCTGCAAATCAAGCACTTATCGCGGTTACTGACCAGGGCAGAAGCCTCGACGGTAGTCTCACCGGTAGCTCTCTTGCTCGACAAATAGCCTTCGGTGTCTTGCGTCACTACTTTGAGCTTTCGTTCAAAGTTGACTACCTTGTCTCAAAGCCTCTCTCCGAAAAGCATACCGACATACAACTGCTGATTATGTCCGGTATCTATAGCATTGATCATTTAAACAGACCTGTACATGCAAGTGTCAACGCCTGCGTCGAAGCAACCGTGGAGTTGCAAAAGGTCTGGGCCAAAAAATTGGTTAATGGTGTATTGCGGAGTTATCTTCGCAAAAAAGAAGAGATCTGCAATGACATGACTTCTGATGCGGAATCGGTGACCAATCATCCGCAATGGCTTATATCGAGAATAGAAAGTGCCTATCCAGAACAGGCAAAAACGATATTTGAAGCGAATAATATCCAACCGCCAATGACGCTCAGAGTTAATGTAAACCAACAAAGTCGAGACGATTATATCGCTTCCCTAGCCGACGCTGGGATCGAGGCTTCTTTAGGAGAACACGCACCAACGGCCATCTATCTATCGCGTCCTGTTGCTGTTGATAAACTCCCTAACTTCGACACCGGTGCCGTCAGCGTCCAAGACGAGGCATCTCAACTAGTGGCACCATTGATGGATATAACGCCAGGAATGGAGGTGCTCGATGCATGCGCTGCACCCGGTGGCAAAAGTTGTCATATCCTAGAGACCTACACGGATATCACTTTAGTAGCATTAGATAAAGATAAAAGACGATTAGAGCGAGTCAAAGAGAACGTAGCTAGGCTGCAACTCGACTGCCAAACAATAGTCGATGACCTAAATACCTTTGAGCCACCCAATCAATTGTTCGATCGAATACTGTTAGATGGACCCTGTTCTGCAAGTGGTATTATTCGTCGACACCCGGATATTAAATTGCTGCGTCGAGACACAGATATTGCTAAGCTTGCAGCGACTCAACTAAAGCTGTTGGCCAAGGCATGGTCCTTACTAAAGGAAGGAGGCGAACTTATCTACTCGACCTGCTCTATTCTGCCGGACGAAAATGAAATGGTCATCGCTGCCTTCTGTTCCGAAAATCCTGATGCAAAAACAATAGCAATCGACACCCAGTGGGGCCTCGCCAGTCCACATGGTCGCTATTTGCTGCCCGCAACAGGCTCCACCGATGGCTTTTTTTACGCCAAGCTTAAGAAGCAATCAGCATGAAAATCATTATCCTTGGTGCTGGTGAAGTTGGATCCAATCTTGCGCAGAACCTGACGAAAGAAGCCAGTGATATTACCGTTGTCGATAGTAACGCCGATAAGCTGAGAGATCTTCAGGATCGTTTCGACATCCGAACAGTTAGGGGAATGGGATCACATCCCGACGTTCTACGTTCCGCTGGCGCTGAAGATGCAGACATGCTCATCGCGGTGACGAATAGTGATGAGGTCAATATGGTCGCATGCCAAGTTGCTTATACTGTTTTTCATACGCCCACCAAAATTGCGAGAATACGCTCGACCGGCTATCTGGAACATCGAGATATTTTTCGCAACGACGCCATGCCGGTCGATTTTATTGTTAACCCCGAACAGATTGTTACTGAAGATATCTGTCGCCTAGTCTATAACCCAGGTGCACTTCAAGTTATGGATTTCGCCGACGGACAAGTTCAACTTGTCGGTATTAAAGCAAATTACGGCGGTCCGTTAGTTGATCTTGAACTAAAGTACCTACGGGAACATATGCCTACCGTTGACACACGAGTGGCGGCAATTTTTCGCAAGAACAGGCCTATTTTCCCCGAAGGCAATACGGTCATCGAAGCTGACGATGAAGTTTTCTTTATCGCAGCTACAAAAGACATCCAAGCAGTGATGAGCGAAATGCGCAAAATGGAGCGGCCTAATAAGCGGCTGATCATTGCCGGGGGAGGTCACATAGGACAGGGCCTAGCGCGTATTTTGGAACATAAGTACGGCGTAAGAATTATAGAACGCAGCCGACAGCGTTGTTACGAGCTGTCCGAAACACTTGACCGCGCCATAGTACTGTCCGGCAATGCCTCGGATAGAGACTTGCTCGTCGAAGAAAATGTTGAAGAGGCTGATGTTTTTTGCGCCGTGACCAATGATGATGAGGCCAACATTATGTCCTCGATGCTCGCGAAAAGTCTTGGTGCAAAGAAGGTGATTACACTTATAAATAATCCCGCCTATGTCGATCTTATTGAAGGAAGCGAGATAGATATCGCGATCTCTCCACAGCAGGCGACGTTAGGTTCAATCTTGACTCATATTCGACAAGGTGACGTAGTTCGTGTCCACTCCTTACGAAGAGGGGCAGCAGAAGCAATCGAAGCCATAGCGCACGGAGATCACACGAGCTCTAAAGTGATCGGGCGAACACTTGAAGACATCGATTTACCGAAGGGAGCCACCATCGGTGCGATCGTTAGGGGAACAGACGTGCTCATTGCACATGATGATATTCGGGTCGAACCCGACGACCACCTAATTCTCTTCTTGGTCGATAAGACTCAGATCGAAGAAGTCGAAAAGCTTTTCCAAGCTCCTTTGAGTTTCTTCTAGCTCCGATGCATATTCAAATTGCCTTTCGCGTGCTTGGTGTACTGCTGATGATCTTCAGTCTGACCATGCTGCCGCCTGTATTCGTGTCGTGGATCTACGATGACGGCGTAGGGATTATCTTTATCAACACTTTCTTGTTCACATTACTTACAGGTTTTATTCTCTGGTTGTTCTTTCGTTGGGATGAAACCGACATGAGAATCAAAGATGGCTTTCTGGTGACCTTTTTGTTTTACGTTGCTTTGGGAACTGTGGGCGCGATCCCCTTTGCACAAGAAGCTGGTATCGCTTTGTCTTGGCCAAATGCATTATTTGAATCATTTTCAGGTATCACCACTACCGGTGCGACTGTCATTACAGGCCTAGATCAGCTTCCTGAATCCATTTTGTACTATCGGCAACAATTACAATGGCTCGGAGGTATGGGTATTATTGTCCTCGCGGTCGCGATACTCCCAATGCTGGGTATTGGTGGCATGCAGCTCTATCGAGCGGAAACACCAGGGCCGGTAAAAGACAGCAAACTAACGCCGCGAATCAAGCAGACAGCAATGGCTTTATGGTCTATATATCTAGGCCTAACCGCGGTTTGTGCGATCTCCTATTGGTTAGCGGGCATGACATTTTTTGACGCGATCTGCCATAGTTTTTCAACTGTTGCAATTGGCGGCTTCTCTACTCACGATTCAAGTATCGGCTACTTTGACTCTGCTCTCATTGAGTCCATCGCGATTGTTTTCATGGTGCTTTCCGGCATCAATTTTGGACTTCACTTTTTTGCCCTAAAAGAGAAAGCACTGTTTCACTATTTCCAAGACGACGAAGTCGTTTGGTATTTGCTCATCCTCGCGACGGCCATCCTTATTGTGACGCTTATTCTCGTCTCTCATCAGGTTTATGAAGTGCCACAGGCTTTCAGACTCGCTGCGTTTGAGGTTGTTTCTATATTCACAACCACAGGTTTTGCTACGGCGGATTTCAGTGTATGGCCAAACATGATTCCGTACCTCATATTTTTCGGCGCATTTACAGGTGCTTGCGCAGGTTCAACTGGCGGCGGAATGAAGGTCATGCGCGTCATGTTAATTATCAAGCAAGGTCAAAGGGAGATACATCGGTTGATCCATCCCAACGCGATCTTTCCGATAAAGATTAACAAACGGCCGGTATCTAACAATGTTATCGAGGCGATTTGGGGCTTCTTTTCCTTCTATGTCATTATATTTTTGTTCTTGGATCTCATCATGGTCTCACAGGGCATGGATTTTCTAACCGCCTTTTCGGCAGTCGGTGCAGCAATGAACAATCTGGGGCCTGGCTTAGGTTCCGTTGCTTACCATTATAATGATATTACCGACACAGCGAAGCTGGTACTTTGCTTCGCAATGATGTTAGGTCGGCTAGAGATTTTTACTCTGCTTGTACTATTTTCGCCAATGTTTTGGCGAAAATAGAATCTCAACCAAAGGCCAAGCTCGACTATTCGTGATAAACGTCTTTCTCTCGGTCAAACTTATAGAGCTTTTTCTCACCAAGTGGTCGCTCACGGAAACGCTTATATTCCCACTGATACTGTTCAAGGAATGGAGACACTGCGGTTTCAATCGTTCGGTTTAAGCCTTCAAGAGAAGCACCAATATCGGGATCGTACAAGGTAGGGTCCGGCTGGCTAAACCGAACCAGAAAGCCGTCGCGCTGTCGCGTAACCGTGCAGCATAACGCTAATGCTTTGGTTTTGCGGATGAGCCGCGGTACCAATACATCGGTCAGCGCCTTGTGTCCAAAAAAGTCGATATACTCGCCATTTTGAGGTACTTGATCAGGCAGGATTGTGACCACGCCACCAGAAGTGAGCGTCTTGTAAAGTCGAAGTATGCCCTTGGCGTTAGTCGGAACCAGCTCATTGCCGAAACTCTGCCGTACTTTCTGCATAAACTCGTGCAAGTATTTTTGTCTCGGTGGCTGGTATAGCGCTGTCATTTTGCCCTTCTGCGAAAAGAAGATATTAAACATTTCCCAGTTGCCAACATGGGGCAGTAAAATAATGACACCTCTGTCGGAAGACATTGCATCATCGAGCAGCATTTCATTTTCAACGCTTACCAAACTAGCCAGCAGTTTTTCTTTGTCACCTAGCCAAGCATAAGGCATCTCGAACAGCATAGTCGCAGTGTGCGCCAGGGACTTTTTTAACAATGCTTGCTGTGCATCAGGTGACAAGTGAGGGAAACACAACGCAATATTTTCTCGAGTAACCTTGGCGGCTCTCGTTTGAAAAAGAAGGCCCAATCTGCCAATCAAGCGCCCGAGGGCTCGATCAATAGGAAGCGGTAGTATCGCAATCCCACTTAAAATCATTCTTACGATGGTCGACTTTATAAAACTCATTGGCACACGTTGTACCGATGACAGTCCGTTGTATGGTCGTTCACCATGCCCGTTGCCTGCATAAACGCATAACAGATCGTCGTACCCACAAACTTGAAACCGTCCTTCTTAAGCGCCTTTGCCATCAGATCTGATTGCGCAGTGCTCGCGGGTACATCCGCCAAGGTCTTGAAGGCGTTGATAACCGGACGTCCACCAACGAATCGCCAAAGGTAGTCGCTGAAGCTGCCGTGCTTATCGACCATCTCCAAATATCGTTGCGCATTCCCTACTGCACTATTGACCTTGAGCTTGTTCCGCACGATACCGTCATTCTCTAAAAGTGTAGCGATTTTTTCTGAATTATAGAGAGCCACTTTAGTTGGATCTAGCTGGTCGAAAGCTTGCAGGTAATTTTGACGCTTTCTCAAAATGGTAATCCAACTTAAACCCGCCTGAGCGCCCTCTAGAATAAGAAATTCGAATAGTTTATGGTCATCGAAGACGGGAACACCCCACTCTTCGTCATGATATTGCCGATAGAGAGGGTCGTCACCACACCAGCCGCAGCGGTTTAAGTTAATTGTCTTTGTCACCTTTCCTCTCAAATTTTTTGATCAAATTCATGAAACGACTAACCATCAGGTATACTTACGCACTTTTTCGCTGAGGACACCAGTTCCAATGAGCAGTATCACTTTTCAGGACCTGATTTTAACTCTCCAAAACTATTGGGCGAGTCAGGGCTGTGTCCTCATGCAACCGTATGATATGGAGGTGGGAGCGGGTACGTTCCATCCAGCCACATTCTTACGATCGATCGGTCCAGAGAATTGGCGCAGTGCTTACGTACAGCCATGCCGCCGCCCTACGGATGGCCGCTACGGCGAAAACCCGAATCGCTATCAGTATTATTACCAATTTCAAGTAGCGTTAAAGCCATCACCAGACAATATTCAGGAATTATACCTCGACTCTCTCCGTTTGTTAGGTATCGATCCGATGGAGCATGATATACGTTTTGTCGAAGACAATTGGGAGTCGCCCACGCTCGGGGCTTGGGGCCTAGGCTGGGAAGTCTGGATGGATGGCATGGAAATCACTCAGTTCACCTACTTTCAGCAGGTAGGGGGTATACAGTGTTACCCGGTTACGGGTGAGATTACCTATGGTTTGGAACGCTTAGCCCTTTATTTGCAAGGCGTTGAGGACTTTCGAGATCTCGTTTGGAGCAATCATGAGGGTAACATCGTCACCTATGCCGACATATTCCACCAGTATGAGGTCGAGATGTCAGGATATAACTTCGATCACTCAAATGTAGACGCACTTTTTTCGCAGTTCGATTTCTACGAATCGGAAACCAAACGGTTGCTTGAAGTTGAACTACCGTTGGCAGCTTATGAGTTTGTGATGAAAGCATCCCATAGCTTCAACTTACTCGATGCAAGACATGCTATTTCAGTGACGGAAAGACAGCAATACATTCTGCGCGTTCGCGCTCTTTCTCGAGCGGTTGCTCAGGCTTATCTTGAATCGAGAAAACATCAAGGCTTCCCGTTGGCGGACCCTGACGTTAAGGAAATTTTCATGAAGGAGGTTCTCAATGACTGAAGTTACGCATGATGACCTCTTGTTCGAAATTGGCACAGAAGAATTACCGCCAAAGGCGCTAAGCAAGATGCTCCGTAGCCTAGAACAGGGCTTTACAAAGTCCCTGAATGAAGCGCAGTTAGGTTTTGATTCCGTCAAAGGTTATGCAACCCCTCGCCGCTTAGCCATTGTCGTCAATAACTTAGCCGCTGCTCAATTAGATCAGAAAATTGAGAGGCGCGGTCCTGCACTTGCTGCGGCGTTCAATCAAGACGACACGCCATCAAAGGCGCTACTAGGATTCATGCGATCCTGCGGAATAGAAGATCCGTCATTGCTAGAAAAGCAAGAGACTGAGAAAGGCACCTGGCTGATTTTTAGACAACAAAAGTCAGGCGCAAAAATCGAAGAACTATTACCCAAAATCATCGCGCAAAACTTAGCGGGTTTACCTATTGATAGAAAGATGCGTTGGGGTACTAGTCGAGAAGAATTCATAAGACCTGTCCATTGGCTAGTCTTGCTCTACGGTGAACGGGTATTACCCGCGAGCGTTTTCGGTATCCCATCAAGTAATCAGACGAAAGGGCATCGCTTTATGTCATCAGGCGACATTCAGTTAAGCACCGCCTGTGGTTATGAATCGAAACTTGCTGAGGCAAACGTGATCGTTGACTTCGAAAAAAGAAAGTCACTGATCCGGGATCAACTCAAACAGATTGCCACTGAACAATCTGCGACAATTGTCATCGAGGAGTCCTTGCTTGATGAGGTTACTGCGCTCGTAGAATGGCCAGTCGCGTTGATCGGTAGTTTCTCTAAAGACTTCCTAGAGGTTCCTGAAGAAGCGCTTATTTCAGCAATGCAATCACATCAAAGATACTTTCACCTTGTAGATAGTACAGGCGCCTTGATACCTAAGTTCATCACGGTAGCAAACATCGAAAGTACGACGCCGCAATCTGTTGTTCGTGGTAATGAACGCGTCATTGCGCCTAGGTTGGCTGATGCGCGGTTTTTCTTCGAACAGGATAAAAAGACGTCGCTGTCGAGCAAACTTAAACGTCTCGAACAAGTTGTTTTTCAATCTAGCCTTGGTACCTACGCAGAAAAAGCGAGTCGCATATCGTCTTTAGCCGCTTCAATAGCGACAACCATAGGTGCCGATCCGAAGATAACAGCGAAGGCAGGTTTACTCTGCAAAGTCGACTTAGTCACTGATATGGTCAGTGAATTCCCAGACCTGCAGGGCATAATGGGCGGCTACTATGCTGATTACGACAGTGAAGACAAAGGCGTAGCAACAGCGATTACAGAACATTACTTGCCAACGCAATCAGGTGGCGACTTACCTAAAACATTAGAAGGTCAGTGTGTTGCGATTGCAGATAAGTTAGATACGCTAACTGGATTATTTGGTATCGGACAGCCACCGACAGGTTCCAAAGACCCCTATGCGCTGCGGCGACAAACATTGGGTATCGTAAGAACCTGCATTGAGAACGCCCTACCTCTGCGACTTAGTGATATTGTTAGCATGGCTAATAAGGCTCATAATAAAGACTTCGGTTCCGCGCCCGTCATTGCTTACATGATTGATCGAATGGAAAACTGGTATCACGAAGATGGCATCCCAAGTGACTGCTTTAACGCAATAAGGAAAAGTAATAGCCCTATAGACGATATGGCAGAGGCGCACCAGAGGTTAACTGCTCTACAAGATTTTCGGGGACAGACGGAGTGTCAAAGTATCGTCGCGTCCAACAAGCGTATAGCGAACATACTAAAGAAAGTGGACAGCAAAGAAGTAGAAGAAGTTGATACGTCATTGTTCATCGATGACCAAGAGCATGTTCTGTTTGAGGCTCTCGGTAACCTTGCGGTAGCACTGTCCAAAACCGATTCGGCAAAGGATAAGTTGTTCTTGTTGGGACAATTGCAGGCACCGATTGACGCCTATTTTGAAGCTGTCATGGTAATGGCTGATGACAAGAAAATACGCCATAATCGGTTAGTTACATTGGCGGAAACACGAAGGTTGTTTCTCGATGTCGCAGATTTCTCTTTGCTCCGGTAACGGCTTTGCCTGGTGCATTAGTTTCTTATCGACACTCCAACACGTCGGGAGATTGAAATAAATGTTGATTGTGATCCTTGATAGAGACGGCGTCATTAACTTTGATTCAGATAATTACATCAGAGCAATCGATGAATGGCGCCCGATTCCCGGTAGCATAGAAGCGATTGCGCGGCTGTTCAGAGCTGGATACAGCATATATGTAGCAACGAACCAATCTGGCCTAGCGAGAGGTTTCTTCTCGTTAGAAGATCTCCACATGATGCACGAGAAGCTAGAATCTTTGGTTTACGCGGCTGGCGGTGAAATTTCTGGTATCTATTTCTGTCCGCATCACCCTGATGATCATTGTGATTGTCGTAAACCCAATGTCGGGCTTCTGCAAAGAATATCACAACAAAGCAATGACTCCCTTCAAGGGTGCCCTTTCGTTGGGGACTCTCTTTCTGATATTCGCGCGGCGAAAGCTTACGGGTGTAAGCCCGTACTCGTCGAAACAGGCAAAGGTCAGAAAACCCTCTCTCAACTAGACGAAAGGATAGACGTATTTCAAAATCTTGCCAGCTTTGTTGATTCTCTTCTAAACAGCACGCCAACTAACACGCACAAGTAAACAATGTTGCTGGCGCATTTCGGAACGAGATATCTACACGTCCAGATTCGTTACAGCTAAAGCATTATCAACGATAAAATTCTTTCTCGGCTCCACATGATCACCCATGAGAGTCGTGAATATATGATCAGCAGCGATTGCATCTTCGACGGTTACCCTCAGCATGGAACGACCTTGAGGGTCCATTGTGGTTTCCCACAGCTGATCAGGGTTCATCTCGCCAAGTCCTTTGTAACGCTGTCGAGATTGACCGCGTTGCCCTTCTTTTTGAAGCCATAGTAAAGCTTCTTCTATACTGCCGACTGACTCTTCTTTATCGCCTTTTCTGACCATCGCATCAATTTTCACCAAATCAGTCATACGCTTACCGAATTCTGAAAAGCGTCGATAGTCGGCCGATTCGAAGAAATCGAGTCCCAATACATACTCTTTGCCGGCACCGTGATTCGTTATAGTGACTCTTGGGTAATAAAGCTTACGCCCCTCATCCAATTTGACGTCTATATGATACTTGGTTTGGGCGGTGTCAAGAACGACAATTAGGGCTGCAAGATTTGATGTCCACTGGGTCACAGCAGCTTCATCTGACAAGTCTGCAACCTTCAGTTTCGGTAAGTAAACGGTGTTAACGAGCACTTCTTCCGGGTAGACACGGCGTAATTTTTCGACTTGCTTTCGCATCGTATAATAGTCTTCAGCAATCTGTCTCAGTTCGTCACCAGAAATAACTTCTCCCGCCTGCGTTGGCGTCAAACTAGCGTCTTCCAGTGCTAGTTCTAGGATATAACTAGTAAGCTCGCCCTCGTCTTTTATATAGCGTTCGGATTTCCCACGCTTGATTTTATATAAAGGAGGTTGAGCAATAAGTATGTGACCACGTTCGATGAGTTCAGGCATATGTCTGAAGAAGAATGTCAGCAGTAGTGTTTTAATGTGAGCGCCATCAACATCAGCGTCCGTCATGATGATGACTTTGTGATATCTCAGTTTATCGGGATTAAACTCCGTTCTACCGATGCCACACCCGAGTGCAGTAATGAGCGTTCCAACTTCCTGAGATGACAGCATCTTATCAAACCTAGCCTTCTCAACATTCAATATTTTACCCTTTAAAGGTAGGATAGCTTGATTTTTTCGATCGCGTCCCTGTTTTGCAGAACCGCCAGCACTATCACCCTCCACTAGGTACAACTCAGATTTCGCTGGATCTTTCTCCTGACAGTCAGCGAGTTTTCCAGGTAAACCGGCAATATCTAATGCGCCTTTACGTCGAGTCATCTCTCTGGCTTTACGCGCGGCTTCACGAGCACGAGCAGCATCAACCATTTTCTGTACAATCGCTTTTGCCTCTGCAGGGTTCTCCAATAGATGCGTCGTCAAATTAGCACCCATTTCCTGCTCGACAGCCGACTTAACCTCAGAGGAAACCAGCTTGTCCTTCGTCTGCGAGGAAAATTTGGGGTCGGGGACTTTGACTGAAATGATTGCTGTGAGCCCTTCTCTGGCATCGTCACCGGTTGTGTTTACCTGTGCTTTCTTGCCGAAGCCTTCTTTTTCAATGTAGTTGTTTAAAGATCGTGTGAGTGCAGATCGAAACCCCTGTAAATGCGTTCCGCCATCGCCCTGGGGTATGTTGTTGGTATAGGCGAGTAAAGTTTCTTGGTAAGAGTCATTCCACTGAAGTGCAACTTCGACACCAATCCCATCTGGACGTTGAACGGAAAAATGAAAGATCGTGTTCAATGCAGTCTTATTCTCATTCAAATATTCAACAAATGACTTCAATCCACCGTCATATGAGAATAGATCAGACTTGCCGGTTCTTTCATCTAACAGGCTAATCGTCACGCCTGAGTTGAGAAACGACAGTTCTCGTAACCGCTTAGCCAATATCTCATAGTGAAATTTGATGTTCGAGAACGTATCTTCCGAGGGTCTAAAGCGACAAATAGTGCCTGTTTTTGTAGTCTCGCCCACCACAGCGATAGGCGCGTCGGGCACACCATGGCGATAGATTTGTTCCCAAATTTTGCCTTCACGCCAAATAGTTAATTTGAGTTCAGATGAAAGGGCATTCACAACAGAGACGCCTACGCCGTGCAGTCCACCGGATACCTTGTAATTACTATCATCGAATTTACCACCGGCATGAAGAACAGTCATGATTATCTCTGCAGCGGACTTGCCCTCTTCATGTAAGTCGGTTGGTATACCACGTCCGTCATCTGAAACGGTAACCGACTCATCAGGGTGGATTATGACTTTAACCTCCGAACAGTGTCCTTCCAAAGCTTCATCAATTGAGTTGTCGACAAGCTCTTGAACCATATGGTGAAGCCCGGTCCCATCATCAGTATCGCCAATGTACATACCTGGTCGTTTACGAACGGCTTCTAGACCCTTCAGTACTTTGATACTACTCGAGTCGTAGGCTTTGTCTTCAGTCATTCTCTGTCTCCGTTTGGGCAATCATTCCACGTTCCACGTGAAACACTTTTCCCGAAGTATCGCCCCAAGAGGCTTTCACTATCTTCTCATCTATCCCTGTCACTAACACTTGTCCCTTATGGATGGTCAGCAATTGGCATAGTTTATTTCTATGTTCAGTATCAAGCTCTGCTGTTAGATCATCAACGAGATAGACTAACGTATCATCACCGGGCATTCGCTGCCCTAGCAACACACCTTGGCTTATCAGTAACGCCCAGGCTAAAAGTTTTAATTCACCGCGAGAACAAATTTTAGCAACGTTTACACCACCAATTTGAACCCTCACATCGGCTCGATGATAGCCTCGTTGGCTAAACCCTCGCCTTAAATCACTGTCCAAATGTTCACTTGTCTCTAACGCTAAACCTCGTTTGATGTCCCAACCGGCGTAGTAGTCGCATTTTACTTGCTCATGACCTGATAGAAAATGACTAATTTCCGAAAACACCGCCGAAAACGCTGCGAAGTACCGCTGTCGTGACAGATGTATACTCGTTGACAAAGCAACAAGCTTTTCAGTCCATATTTCAAGTTCTTCACTATTTCGCGAGCTTTTCTTTAGAAGTTCATTTCGCTGCTTCAAGCACCTATTTGCCGTTACCCAGAGTGTCGAGAAATCGTGTTCCACGTGAAACACACCCCAGTTCAAAAAACTCCTTCTGCCCTCAGGCGGCCCCAATAACAGGTCCACCGTCTCAGGCCCTAATACTAAAAGCGGCAACTCCTTAGCCAAAATTGCAGACCGGTTGACAGTTTTACCATCAAGCCTGTATTCGCTTGCGCCATCTAAACTGCGCTTAACACCTAAACGCGAGTTGCGCGCGCCGGCACTAATTTCACCAAAAACCAGACAGTGGTCCTCTGACCGCTGAACTAGAGGTAGCAGCTGTTGAGTTCGAAATGATCGGCCTGTACTCAAGAAATAGATGGCCTCTAGTAGGCTCGTCTTACCGCTGCCATTATTACCGACAAAGATATTTAGCTTCTCATGGAGCTCCAGGTCTGCAGATTGAATGTTTCGAATATTTTGAACACGAAGCCTATTTAGGCTCATAACTTCATTGGCATAACCACATAAACAGAATCATCATCTTGCATCTCTTCTAAAAGCGCACTGCTGTTCGAATCTGCTAATGTGAGCTTTACTTTCTCACCTTGAAGTACACCCAACACATCCTGCAAATACACGACGTTAAACCCAACCTCTAGTGCCTCCCCTTCATAATCAACCACGACGGACTCCTCCGCTTCTTCCTGCTCAGGGTTGTTGGCTGAAAGTTGAAGCACACCTGAAGACAAATTCACACGTATACCGCGAAACTTCTCATTTGAAAGAATTGCTGTTCGGCTAAGTGCTTGACGTAATTCAAGCCTATCGGCGATGACAGTCTTATTGCCGTTTTTAGGTACAACACGGTCGTAATCTGGAAATCGTCCATCAACCAATTTAGTCGTAAAAGTAAAATCATCTGATTCTGCACGGAGATGGTTGGCGCCAATCGTGATTTGCACGTCTCCGTCAAGTTCGTTTAACAGCCTCTGCAGCTCTTGCACACCCTTGCGAGGCACAATCACCTGCTGAACACCTTCGCACTGAGTGTCGTGCTTAAGGCTACTCATAGCCAGCCGGTGACCATCTGTTGCTACACAGCGGATGTGTTCCTCGGCCATTTCAACCAACATGCCATTTAGAAAATATCGAACATCTTGTTGTGCCATTGCGAAACCGGTTCGATCGATGAGTCGTTTGAAGGCTTTACTATCCAAAGTAAGCGTTACTTCAGAGGCAGATATATCAACCGAAGGAAAATCGCTTGCAGGTAGTGTTGACAGAGCAGACCGAAAGCGGCCTGACTTTATTGTCAACCTTTGGTCCTTAAGACTCAATTCAATCTCGGCTCCCTCAGGGATCTCTCGACAGATATCCATAAGCTTCCGCGCGGGAACTGTGACTTCCCCGGACTCAGCATTTTCCAATGCGATACGTCCAACCAGCTCAACTTCCAAATCGGTGCCCGTAATAGAGAGTTGGTTTGAATCAATATTTAACAGTACATTTGATAATACCGGTAATGTCTGTCGTTTCTCGACCACTCCCGCAACTTGCTGGAGAGGCTTAAGAAGCGTCTCTCGGTTCACTATAACTTTCATACTAAACTCATTCCTCAATTTACTTATAGTTAGCGCTTACTATCGCTATGTTCCTTTAAAACAGAACTACAACATCATTGGGCTTACCACAAACCGTGACTGGTCGTCCTCAGGATTTGTCATCAAAACAGGACTATTGTGGTCACTCAACTCTAGCCTTACTTTCGTACCGCTCATTTTTTGCAGTACATCGAGTAGGTAGCTGACATTAAAACCAATTTCTAAATCTTCGCCTTCGTAATCTACCGACACGACCTCCTCCGCCTCTTCCTGCATTGGGTTGTTGGCTTTGAGTTGCAGTTCACCTTTAGAAAGACAGAGTTTCACATTGCGGTACATTTCGTTAGACAATATTGCAATTCGACTCAACGTGTCTTTTAACTCAAGTCTGTCTAACAACAAAATTTTGTCGCTGCCAACAGGAATGGCGCCTGTATAATCTGGATAACTGCCATCAATAAGTTTAGTCGTAAAATTCGCGCTGGCGCCCACGACGCTTAAATGATTTGGCGACATCAGCAATGACACGCTTTCGTCCTTAATATCCTTAAGTAGTTTCGATAATTCTAAAACACCCTTTCTAGGAATGATGTACTGCTTCACCTCGAGCTCTTGTTGTTCTAGCGCGCGCTCTGCAATGGCCAACCTCTGCCCATTGGTTGCAACAGCACGAAGAACTCCATCGCCAAACTCCAACAACATGCCATTAAAGAAATATCGAACATCCTGCAACGCCATGGCAAAACTGGTACTTTCAAGCAATTCTCTAAACTCTATCACAGGCACATCGAGCTGCATTGCAGCAGAATCCAACTCGACCTTCGGGAAATCTATTGCTGGCAACGTTGCGAGATGAGATTTAAACCGCCCGCTTTGAAGCGAAACCCTGGTGCCTTCCAACGCGACATCCACAACCGCCTGACTCGGCAGGCTCCTGCAGATGTCGAAAAGTTTTTGAGCAGGCACAGTCACCTCACCTGAAACGGCGTTAGTCAGATCTGCAATTGATACCGACAGCTCTACTTCCTGATCTGTACCCGTCAGTGTCAATTGACCCTCTTTGACGACACAAAGGATATTTGCCAAAACAGGTAAGGTTTGCCTACGCTCGACCACACTCGTAACCAGCGCGAGAGGCGATATTAAAGCCTCCTTATCTACCGAAAATTTCATCTAAAAACCCTGTTTCTTATGCCGTAAGTATTCGTAACAAATTATTATAATCTTCGCGTATATCTCGTATTTGCTCCCGTAACTCTTCTACTTTACGGCATGCGTGCAAAACGGTTGTATGGTCCCTGCCACCGAACGCATCGCCAATTTCCGGAAGGCTATGGTTCGTTAACTCTTTAGAAAGCGCCATCGCGATTTGTCGCGGTCTCGCTATTGAACGCGTCTTTTTCTTCGAATGCATGTCACTAATACGTATATTGTAATGCTCTGCTACCGTTTTCTGTATATTTTCAATCCCTACCTGCCTATCCTGGATCGCTAACAAGTCTCTAAGCGCTTCTTTCACAAGACTCAGGCTAACTTCTCGCCCTGTAAAGTTAGCATTGGCATTTACTCGTTTTAGTGCGCCTTCTAGTTCTCTTACGTTTGAGCGAATTTTCTCCGCTATAAAGAATGCAACCTCATGGGGTAAAACCGTGCCGTACTCCTCGGCTTTTTTCATCAAAATAGCGACTCTTGTCTCAAGTTCCGGCGGCTCCAGTGGCGCCGTCATACCCCAAACAAAACGACTTTTTAGCCTTTCCTCCAACCCGTCGATTTCTTTCGGGTACCGATCACACGTTAGAACGATCTGACTACCATTCTCTTGCAGTCGATTGAATACGTGGAAAAATTCTTCCTGCGACTTTACGCCCTTCGCAAGAAATTGAATATCGTCCATCAAAAGCACGTCAACGCTTCGATAACGCTGGGTAAAATCTGACATCGTGCCGGTCTCGATGGCCTTCACCATCTCCTCCATAAACCTCTGAGAGTACAGACAAGCCACCTTCAAATGCGGGTGCTTCTCCAGGATCGCATTACCCACCGCATGCATCAAATGCGTTTTACCTAGACCTACGCCACCGTACAACAAAAGGCATTTAGAGTCTTTTCCGACACTGTCGCTGATTTGCACCGCTGCTGCTCTTGCGAACTCGTTTGAGCGGCCTTCAACAAAATTATCGAAGGTGCAATCTGCCTTTAAATCGGCCATAGCGTAGAAGTGATCGCTCACTTTTGGCTTGCTATCCTTTACAGATCTGCCCGTCTGTGACGCGGCAATTTCTACATTCGTGCCAATTTCAAGACTCACAGCTAGGCCTGCCTTGGATTTTACCAGCGCCTCAATGCGCGGCATAAAATCACTTTGAACTTGATCTCGAATGTAACGATTAGGTGCGAGTAGTCGCACGCCTTCCGCAGAAGTCTGTACCTGAAGCGGACGAATCCAAGTGCTATACTGCTGCGAAGATAACTCATCTTCTAGACTCGACAAACATTGCTGCCAGACTGTATCGCCCACGGGTTCCTCCACAGTGACTTGTTAGGAAAAATTAGATAATTCTTCGTAGTTATAGACTAAAAGCGTCTAAATCTTTGCAGAGCATAGTACCCCTATTCCCATCTTCACGCCAACTATCCACAGCAAAAAAACAATTTAAAACCACTTATATTTCAAGCATTTAGATTAACAACCGGTTAACAACCTAAGGGTAACCTGTGGATAACTTGTGAATAAAATCGCCTAAAATCGGTCAAAAAAAATCCCTGTGGATAACTCACTAAAACATACCCAGCTTGCCCACAGCCTGGCGACAACTGATACATCTTCCAACAACAGCCTTATCCTGCCGCTAACCGATTGAATACATACAAATTAAAACACTTCTCCACAGATTCCTTCTTCTTAATAACTAGTAACAATAATAACTTTTATATATATATACATACTTATATATTAAGCGCTCTACCAGACACCGTCACTTCATCTGAGATTTTCGCGGCAATGATATAACCTAAATGAGAAATTGACTCATAACCCGTAAATCATTAGAATCCCCGCTCTTTTTTCCGCCCTTTAGAACTATTTGGTAACTCATCATGAAAAGAACATTTCAACCTAGTGTCATCAAGCGAAAGCGCTCACACGGTTTTCGATCAAGAATGGCCACGAAGAACGGTCGTTTGGTATTAAAGCGCCGCAGAGCTAAAGGCCGAAAGGTTCTTTCTGCATAAGCACGTACGCAAACCTTCGATCTATGCCAGATCAGAGTTTCCCCGCATATCGTAGACTGCTAACCTCCTCTGAATTCGATACTGTGTTCAAGGATAATCACGTCCGGGTAAGTTCTCCCGAGTTCTTGGTTCTCGCTGCGCTGACAAATCTTCCTGCTAGTCGGCTCGGCATGGTTATCGGCAAAAAGAACACTAACCAAGCAAACGATCGAAATAAGATCAAAAGAGCCATCAGAGAGACATTTAGAAAAAATTTTCCGCATCAACCCTCAGTAGATGTCGTTATAGTATCTCGCAAAGCGGTTGACCCTGAGTTTCCGACAAAACTGAACACCATACTCGACGAGATTTGGTCGAAACTAAGCAGAAAAATATCGACCAAGGTAGACAATGGTTAAGAACATACTCATTACCATTATTAGAACTTACCAACTTAGTTTCAGCTATTTTGTGGGAAGAAGCTGTCGTTTCTACCCCTCCTGTTCCGAATATACAAAACAAGCTATTGAGCTCCACGGATCTGCCAAAGGATCTTTGCTTGGGGTCAAAAGAATATGTAAATGTCATCCTTTCCACGAAGGTGGTATCGATAACGTTCCCACTACCGATTTACGATAGGTTTAGGTAACAATGGATTTTCAACGGATTTTAATACTTGCTGGCTTAGCTGTTACAGCCTACATGCTGGTATTGGCGTGGAACAACGACTACAACCAGCCTGGTCAAACTGATCTTTCTAGCACCTCGGTTAATCAGGTTACCTCGGGACCCGACCCGGTCGTTCCTCAAATATCAGGCACTGAATCAGAATTCATTCCAACCTTAGATTCAGCAGTCGGTAGCGCTGTTCAGATGAACGCTACTGACTTTGGTCAAACTTCAACAAACCAAAAACTCGTCCGCGTTGTAACGGATGTACTTGTCGTCGAAATCGATGTTGTCGGCGGGGATATTAAGAAGTTATCACTGCCTGCTTTTCCTATAGCGCTCGACAAACTTGACGAACCCTATGTACTCCTTGACCCGCGTAACAGTTACTCGGCACAGAGTGGACTGATTGGTGATAACGGCACCGATACCGCAGCGGGTAGACCTACCTACAGCGTTGATTCGGACTTCTACGAACTTGATCAAACGAAGGACACGCTCACTGTTGATTTGGTTTTAGAACAGTCGCAGGGCGTAACAATCACTAAACGTTTTACCTTCAGACGCGCAGACTACCTCATTGATGTTGAATACATTATCAACAACCAAGCCAGCACTGATTGGCGCGGTGCCTTGTTTACACAGATTAAAAGAGACAGTGCGGTACCGGTTCTATCTGACGAATCTGGCATGGGTATGCAACCCTACGTTGGTGGAGCGACATTTCAGCAAGAGGGTCCCTACACCAAATTAGAATTCGATGACATCGAAGAAGAGTCCTACAAACATAAGGTAAACGGTGGCTATATGGCCATGGTTCAGCATTACTTTGTTAGTGCTTGGGTACCAGGTGACCTTAACGCCTACACATACCAAGCGAGAAAACTGACTAATCAGGATTCCTATTTGTTTGGTTTTACCGGCCCATTAACGTCCATCCTGTCTGGCCAGGAAGGATCAATGACTGCTAAATTCTATGCCGGTCCGAAGGACCAACATACTCTGGAAACTATTTCGACCGGACTCAACCTAACGATTGATTACGGTTTCTTATGGTGGCTGGCGCAACCGCTATTTGATTTACTCACTTTCATACATAGCTTTGTTGGCAACTGGGGTGGGTCGATAATTATTCTGACCATTATTGTCAAATCTCTCTTATATCCTTTATCCGCGGCCAGCTTCAAGTCGATGGCGAAGATGAGAAAACTCCAGCCTGAAATGGCGAAACTGAAAGAAAGGCATGGAGACGATAAGCAAAAATTTTCCCAATCAATGATGGAATTGTATAAGAAAGAAGGTGCAAACCCACTTGGTGGTTGTTTACCCATGCTCTTGCAAATGCCTGTTTTTATAGCCTTGTACTGGGCTCTCATGGAAAGTGTTGAACTAAGACAAGCGCCGTTTATTCTATGGATAGATGATTTGTCAGCAATGGACCCGTATTTCGTTTTACCGATATTGATGGGTATTTCGATGTTCCTCACGCAGATGATGCAGCCTGAACCACCTGATCCTATTCAGGCTAAAGTGTTTAAACTTATGCCAATAATGTTCACTTTCTTCTTCCTATGGTTCCCGTCTGGCTTAGTGCTTTATTGGTTCATCAATAATTTACTCTCAATTCTCCAGCAGTGGTTTGTTACTCGGCAAGTCGCGAAGGGCTGAGAAATTAAGTGGCTACCGATAAACTAAAATCGGACTCACCCAAGGCAGACACTATTGCCGCGGTAGCAACCCCTAGTGGTAGAGGTGGGGTTGGTATCGTTAGAGTTTCAGGACCCTGCGTCACCGAAATAGCAGAACAGATTATCGGCGGACTCCCACCGGTAAGAAAAGCCGTCTATAAAAATTTTTTAGACCAAACCGGAACGATCGTTGACCAAGGTTTGGCGCTCTTCTTTAAGGCACCTAACTCATTCACTGGAGAAGATGTTCTAGAGCTTCAGGGCCATGGTGGTCCAATTGTGATGGATATGCTTTTGACAACTGTGCTCACTGCCGGAGCTCGACAAGCCAGGCCCGGCGAGTTCTCTGAGCGTGCTTTTCTGAACGATAAAATTGATCTCTCCCAAGCTGAGGCTATCGCCGATCTTATTGACTCGTCGAGTCAACATGCTGCTAGAGGAGCAATGCGATCCTTGCAGGGCGAGTTCTCCAATATTGTTAGAGAACTTGATAACACTGTCGTTGAGCTTCGGATGTATGTTGAAGCAGCGATTGATTTTCCTGAAGAAGAGATTGATTTTTTGTCCGATGGCAATCTCGCTAAAAAATTGCAGGAAACAAAAAATGTATTTGTTCGTCTGATACAACAAACCAAAGAAGGGGCGCTGCTACGCGAGGGTGTATCTCTAGTGCTTGCCGGTAAACCTAACGCGGGCAAATCTAGCTTGATGAACCAACTCTCTGGTCGGCAATCATCAATCGTTACCGCTATCGAGGGCACAACCCGTGATTTAGTGAACGAGCATATACAGATTGATGGAATACCTCTTAATCTAATAGATACCGCTGGGCTCAGACCGGCAACAGACGAGGTGGAAGAGGAGGGCGTCAGGCGCGCGTTGGCGGCAGTCGAGTCAGCAGAAGGTGTTTTACTTCTCATTGATCTCGCGATGGGAGATTGGCGAGACCAAGCGCTAAGTTTACTTGCTGAGTTGCCGACACTTGAATCGACTAAAGTGGTTGTTGTACTCAATAAACAGGATCTCGTTTCTCGTATGGATGAGGTATCAGAAGATTTTATTTATCCCGTTGTCCGAATTTCTGCAAAAAATGGCCAGGGGATCGACGAATTACGATCCTCTATTAAAAGTACTTTTGGGATGGGTATCTCAGAGGAGGGTGTTTTCATTGCAAGAACCCGGCACCTCGAAGCATTATTGCTCGCCCAGCAGCACCTATTAGAGGGTATCTCGCAGTTGGAAGAAAATCTCGCTGGGGATCTTCTGGCAGAAGAGCTACGCTTAAGCCATCAAAAACTGTGTGAGATTACCGGTGAGTTTAGTAGTGACGACTTGCTGGGAAAGATATTCTCAAGCTTTTGTATTGGAAAATAGACCTTTTAAGTTATGTTTTAGCTAGCACGTGTTATTTTTCTAGGAATCGTCATGTTGCCGCCTAAATTAGAGATACATAGACAAATACGGCACCATCCGTATACTTGCCCACCCAATTTTAAACGATCTGTGTTAAATGGATTATCCGAGAAAATTTGATGTAATCGTCGTCGGTGGCGGACATGCTGGCACAGAGGCTGCTTTGGCATCGGCGAGATCGGGTGCCGCAACCCTGCTGGTTACCCAGAGTATTGAGACGCTTGGTCAAATGTCGTGTAATCCGGCGATCGGCGGTATCGGTAAAAGTCATCTCGTTAAAGAAATCGATGCTTTAGGTGGCGTTATGGCGCAGGCGGCCGATTTCGCAGGGATACATTTCCGCGTCCTAAATTCCCGCAAAGGCCCAGCTGTAAGGGCGACCAGAGCACAATCGGATCGCCAACTGTACCGTCAAGCGATTCGACGTTTCATCGAAAACCAAGAAAATCTGCAATTGTTCCAACAGTCGGTCGATGACTTAATTGTGGAAGGCGACCAAGTGAGAGGCGTTGTTACAAGTGGTGGCGTGCGTTTTAGAGCCCCCAGCGTGATATTGACTGTCGGTACATTTCTTGGCGGCATTATCCATGTTGGTATGCAAAAACAGCCCGGTGGTAGAGCGGGGGATGCGCCCTCAAACCGACTTTCGGAGAGACTCCGCGAGATGCCATTCACAGTGGATAGGCTCAAAACAGGTACACCTCCAAGAATTGATGGTCGAACTGTCAATTATGACGGACTGGAAGCTCAACCAGGCGATGATCCAAGACCTGTGATGTCCTATTTGGGTTCGAGGCAAGACCATCCAGAGCAGGTGAATTGCTTTATAACCCACACCAGCGCGCAAACACACGAAATTATACGAAACGGCCTGGACCGTTCACCACTTTTTACTGGCGAAATAGACGGCGTTGGCCCGCGATATTGTCCGTCGATAGAAGATAAGGTCGTCAGATTTGCTGACAAGGATTCCCATCAGATATTCATAGAGCCTGAAGGGTTAAATAGCTATGAGCTATACCCGAACGGCATATCCACAAGTCTACCGTTCGATGTGCAGATCGATTTAGTGCGCAGTATTAAGGGCTTTGAAAATGCCGACATCACTCGCCCCGGTTACGCCATTGAATATGATTATTTTGAACCGAGGGATTTGAAGTCTTCGTTGGAAACGCGTTTTATTGGCGGCTTGTACTTTGCCGGACAAATTAACGGTACGACCGGGTATGAAGAGGCCGCTGCGCAGGGTTTGTTGGCGGGAATCAATGCCGCGAGAAGAAGTAAAGATCTTGAAAGTTGGTGCCCAGCAAGAAATGAAGCCTATATTGGCGTGCTTGTCGATGACCTTATTACCATGGGTACCAAAGAACCTTATCGTATGTTCACGAGTCGGGCGGAGTACAGGTTGGTATTAAGACAGGACAATGCTGACCGAAGGCTGACGCCTGCTGGCCGCGAGCTAGGCATTGTTAATGATCAGCGTTGGCAGCGTTTCACAGAGAAAAGTGAATTAATTGATAAGAGAAAAGAAGCGTTGAACAGCCAATGGGTCCAACCAGGGGACGATATCGAAAGTTATCTTGGTCAGGCACTTAATCATGAATATAGCCTCTCTGAACTGCTTAGACGACCTAAAGTAAACGTGGACTCGTTGCTTACGGCTGTCGGTATCGATTGGCCAGACCGTGAAGTCAATGAACAAATAGAGATCGACCTAAAATACGAAGGTTATATTAAGCGTCAGTTAGAAGAAGTTGAGAAGGTCAGTAGCCAGCACGGCGTCATCATTCCAGAGGCATTTGATTACTCCGTCGTCGGAGGATTATCAAATGAGGTACAGCAGAAGCTGACAACAATTAGGCCGGAGACTATTGGGCAAGCCAGCCGAATATCAGGTGTCACGCCCGCCGCAATCTCTTTGCTGTTAATCTTTCTGAAGAAGTATTCACAAACTCGATCTCGCCAAACAGGGTGATCGACACAAAGATTATAAATGCAGGTCTGGTTACTCTTGGCTTGAATCCGTCCGATCTCGGCAAAGATCTGGTTCGCTACCTTGAGCAGTTAGCCAAGTGGAATCGGGCTTTTAACCTGACGGCTATTCGAGAGCCGTCGATGATGGTCACTCACCATATATTAGACTCACTGTCTGTGTTGCCATACGTTAAAGCCGACAAGATGCTAGATTTCGGTAGTGGAGCTGGCTTACCTGGTATTCCCTTAGCGATGGCAAAACCGGACTTGGCGATGGTACTGCTCGACAGCAACAGTAAAAAGACGCGGTTCTTGCAACAAATGGTCATCGAACTGCCGTTGCCAAATTGTCGGGTTGTTCACGCGCGAGTGGAAAACTACGACGAAGTGTTCGAACAAATCGTCTGCCGAGCATTTTCATCCCTTGCAGACATCGCGGCAAAAGCGGCACACTTGCTCACCGCCGATGGAGAGATTTTGGCAATGAAGGCTCAACTCAACGATGATGAGTTAAAACAAGATTTGGGTGCCTTTGAAATAGCGACCGTACAGAAATTGGACGTGCCATACCTCAATGCAGATCGTCATCTTGTTACATTGAAGAAACGTTAAGGAGCGAACCCTTTGGGTAAAGTGCTGGCAATTGCCAACCAAAAAGGAGGTGTAGGAAAAACGACAACGAGCGTTAACCTCGCGGCTTCGCTTGCGGCAACCCAAAGAAAGGTACTGCTGATCGACCTTGATCCTCAAGGCAACGCAACCATGGGTAGCGGCGTAGATAAAAGTGACCTACAAGTATCCGTCTACGATGTCCTTGTCGGCGACAAGACTGTTGTTGAATCTATCGTAGAAGCTAAAGCCTGTGGCTATGATCTGCTTGCGTCAAATATTGATCTAACAGCAGCGGAAATCGAGCTGATGGACCTCGACAGACGAGAATACCGTCTACGTGATGGTCTTAGTGGTGCAAAAGAGAATTACGATTTCATTATTATAGACTGCCCTCCGTCGCTGAGTCTGTTGACGATTAATGGGTTAGCGGCAGCAGATTCGGTTGTCATACCGATGCAGTGTGAATACTACGCTCTGGAGGGCCTGTCCGCGCTAATAGACACAATTACGCGAATTATTGAAAAAGTGAATCCGACCCTTGAGATCGAAGGTATCGTTCGAACCATGTACGATGCGCGCAATAGCCTGACACGCGATGTTTCGAAGCAGTTGGTTGATCACTTTGGCGACAAGGTTTATCGAACCGTTATACCAAGAAATGTTAGGTTAGCGGAGGCCCCAAGTTATGGTCTACCCGTGCTTTACTACGATAAGCAATCGAGAGGCGCCAAGGCTTATTTAGCATTGGCTGGAGAAATTAACCGTCGATACGATAGCAGTCCCATGGCGCAGCAAGAGCCGGGCGCAGACGAAACGGGAGAACAACAATAATGGCAACAAAGAAAAGAGGCTTGGGTCGAGGTTTAGATGCTTTGCTTGGCGGCGACTCGAGAAAAACCGTTACCGAGCCGGTATCTAACGGACTCGCCGAGATACCTGTCGAATGGATCCAACCTGGTAAATACCAACCCAGGAGAATCATTGATGACGAAGCGTTGCAAGAACTGGCCGCATCGATTCGAGCTCAAGGCGTTATGCAGCCAATCGTGTTGCGTTCGGTTGGAGAAAATCGGTATGAAATTATTGCCGGTGAGCGTCGTTGGCGAGCAACACAACTTGCTGGCTTGGATAAAATACCCTGCGTCATAAAAGAAGTGAACGATGAAGCCGCAGTGGCAATGTCCCTCATTGAGAACATTCAGCGCGAAGACCTTAACCCGATGGAAGAAGCGCTTGCTTTGCAGCGCCTCATTGAAGAGTTTGATCTCACACACCAGCAGGTAGCCGAAGCAGTGGGTAAGAGTCGTGCCGCGGTCAGCAACTTTTTACGTTTGATCAACTTAGCGCCCGAAGTTACTCAAATGTTGGTGCATGGTGATATTGAGATGGGGCATGCAAGAGCCTTACTGTCACTCACGAACGATCAGCAAGGCAAATTGGCACGTGAAATTGCATCTTCTGGACTAAATGTTCGGCAGGCTGAAGCGTTGGTGAGAAAACTCACGAGTGGCGAAAAGCCACTGTCGCAAGCCAAGAAGGTCGATTCAGACACCAAACAACTCGAAAACAGATTATCGAGCAATCTTGGGCAGCCTGTTGAGATTAAGCATACGATAAAGGGTAGAGGAAAGTTGGTGATTAAATACAACAGCTTGGACGAGCTAGATGGCGTCTTAAGTCGATTTGGCGACCTAGGTTAGAAAAAAGTGGCCTAACTTGCAAAAAACACCAAAAAAAAGCCGATTTTCTAGCAGTTCAAGTTGAAGGCGCATATTGAACTCTCTATACTCTGCGCCCGAGCCGGACAGGGCATTTTCAACAAATCATAATTTTAGTTGATGAGTCAGTTACTACTCGTAATGCGTCAGAGATTGGAAGTCACAGAAGTGGAAGTGTAAGTATCCGCATCAAAAGTCCAATTTACCGAATTGTTTTAGCACAGCTTGTAGGAACAGTTTTGCTGGCAGCTGTGTGTTTGGTTGTTAGTTGGGAAGCCGCATATTCGTTTTTGTTTGGCGGTTTGACTTGTGTTTTACCAAGCTTGTTTATGGTTTGGCGTGTTAATCGACCGGAGACCGAGCCGGGTTTAGCGCTGAAACACATGGTCAGAGGCGAACTCGGCAAATTGTCGCTGACATTTTTGATGTTCGTGATGGTTTTTTACTGGATAGAGCCGTTGCGTATTGGCTTCTTTTTCAGCGGTTTGGTATTAGGTATGTTTTGCAACATCTTGATGCCTCTAATAGAAATCAGATACAAATTGTCTAGCGATTTACAAAACGCTAAGCAAGAGAAGAAGTCGGCAGGCACACCGACGCTCGATTAGACTCGAGCAAAATGGTCCAAGGTTGTCTAGTCAATCCACAGGATGTCTAGAACCAATATAAATAGAGACCAATAGAGTTTAAAAGACAGATCATAATATGGCTGGTGAAACACAAACCTCTAGCGAGTATATCCAACATCACATAACCAATTTGACCTATGGACAACATCCCAGTGGTACTTGGGGATTTGCCCATTCTGTCGAAGAAGCAAAGGAAATGGGATTTTGGGCAATTCATGTTGATACGATGTTTTGGTCGATCACCATGGGCGTGGTTTTCTGTGTCTTGTTTATGACAGCAAGCCGCAAGATGACTGCTGGTGTGCCGAGCGGTTTGCAGAATGCCTGTGAGATGGTTGTTGAATTTGTTGAAGACACGATTTCGGAAGTTTTCGGCAATCGACCAAACCCCATCATTGGTCCTCTCTCTCTTACAATTCTTGTCTGGGTCTTTCTAATGAATATGATGGACCTGATCCCCGTTGACTTCATTCCAGCGCTAGCCAGCATGGCAGGTATCCACTTTTTCAAAGTAGTCCCGACGACAGATCCAAATGCGACGCTTGCGATGTCAATTGGCGTATTCTTCCTAGTTGTTTACTACAGCATTAAAATTAACGGGCCGGTTAAATTTATTACCGGTAAGTTTATGCATCCAATCGCTCACCCAGCAGCGGCACCGTTCAACTTCATTTTAGAAATGGTTGATTTGATTGCAAAGCCGCTATCGCACGGTCTACGACTTTTTGGCAACATGTATGCAGGTGAAATGATATTCATTCTGATTGCACTATTACCATTCTATGCTCAATGGGCGCTTTCGCTACCCTGGGCAATTCTACATATCCTAATCATTGGTCTTCAGGCATTTGTGTTTATGATTCTCACAATCGTATATCTCTCACAAGCGCACGAAACGGGCGACCACTGATTTAGGTAAATTTTTTGTAAATTAAATTTTGACGAGCAACATTAGGAGTAAGTCATGGAACAATCATTAATCTTTATCGCTGGCGGTATTCTGATGGGTCTTGGAGCCATCGGTAGTGGTGTTGGCATCGGTATTCTCGGTGGCAAATATCTCGAAGGTGTAGCTCGACAGCCAGAACTTCAACCAATGCTGATGACTCAACTTTTCATCTCATTGGCTCTAGTTGACGCTGTACCCATTATTGCAGTTGGTATCTCACTGTACATGATCTTTGCGCTTTAATTCGCAAGCTATCATTTCCCAATTTTAGAGGTGAAGTGTGACAATTAATCTAACCATGCTAGGCCAGCTTATTTCCTTTGTGCTGTTTGTCTTGTTCTGCATGAAGTTTGTCTGGCCCCCAATAACGCAAATTTTGCGTGAAAGGCAGGCGGCTTTAGCAGAAGGTCTTGAAAAAGCCGCTGCTGCAGAGAAGCAACTGGAAGAAGCGAATAACGTAGCTGAAGCTGAACTCGATGACGCGAAAAAGCAATCTGCAGAATTGATTGCACAAGCGCGAAACAGAGCCAGCCAGATTGTCGAAGAAGCCAAGACGACCGCTCAAGAAGAGGCAGACCGAATTAAGGTAGGCGCTCAGGCCGAGATCGATCAAGAAATCAATCAAGCAAGAGAATCGCTTCGATCTGAAGTCAGTGTTCTTGCAATTGAAGGCGCTGAGAAAATCTTGGAAAGCAGCGTCGATAGACAGGCTCATGAACAAATGCTGCAGAAAATCGCCGCACGACTGTAAGTTCGATAAGCACCCGCTTTTCAATTACGTCAATAACGGACGTGCAGAAGAAGTGGGTTAAAAGGTAAACAATGGCAGAATCAGAATTAACAACGGTAGCAAGACCCTATGCTCGAGCAGCTTTTGCTCAGGCATTGGGCGAAGCATCAGGTCTTTCGAACTGGTCAAGAATGCTTGGCGTGTTGGCCGCTGCTGTTCAACAGGATTTGGTGAAAGTTGCACTTGATAATCCCAAGCTAACGACCGAAGACGAAGCATCATTAGTGATACAGGTTCTAGGTGACGAGCTGACGGATAAGGGCTGCAATTTTGTTAACGTTTTAGCCGATTACAATCGAATTTCCTTGTTACCTGTTATTGCTGAACTCTATGAGATTCAAAAAGCCAATCACGAGAAAACAATTGAAGTCGAAATCACCAGCGCTTACGAAGTTGACGAAGCGGCCCAACAACAGTTGAGCGACGCGCTGAAGCAAAAACTTCAAAGAGAGGTCAATCTCTCTACGACAGTAGATCAATCACTTATCGGTGGTGTGATCATCCGAACAGAAGATACTGTTATTGATAATTCTGTTCGCGGCAAGCTTGAAAAACTGTCACAAGTACTTAATTAATTTTAACCATTCCTTGAGGAACGGAAAATGCAACAACTGAACCCTTCCGAAATTAGCGAGATTATCAAGCAACGTATTGAGAAGCTTGATGTCTCTTCTGAAGCGCGAAATGAAGGTACGATCGTCAGTGTTTCTGACGGTATTGTGCGTATTCATGGCTTAGCCGACGTTCAAAACGGCGAGATGATCGAGTTTGAAGGTAACCTCTTCGGATTTGCACTCAACCTTGAGAGAGACTCTGTAGGTGCCGTTGTACTAGGCGACTACAAAACTTTACGAGAAGGTCAAACAGCAAAATGTACTGGCCGAATCCTTGAGGTGCCCACGGGCGACGAAATGCTAGGACGCGTTGTTGACGCATTGGGTAACCCAATCGACGGCAAAGGCGCGATTAACGCCAGCTCAACATCACCGGTAGAGAAGGTTGCGCCAGGTGTTATTGCGCGAAAGCACGTTAACGAACCGGTTCAAACTGGCTTGAAGTGTATCGACTCTATGATCCCGGTTGGCCGTGGCCAGCGTGAATTGATCATTGGTGACCGTCAAACAGGTAAAACAGCCATTGCGATCGACGCGATCATTAACCAGCAGAAGTCTGGTATTAAATGTGTCTATGTCGCAATCGGACAGAAGTTTTCTTCCGTCGCAAACGTGGTTAGAACACTTGAAGAGCATGGCGCGATGGAAAATACCATTGTCGTTGTTGCCGGTGCTGCAGACCCAGCGCCTATGCAGTACATCGCACCTTACTCAGGTTGTGCGATGGGTGAATACTTCCGCGACAAAGGTGAAGATGCGCTCATTATTTATGATGACCTGACAAAGCAGGCCTGGGCATATCGACAGATTTCACTATTGCTTAGACGTCCGCCAGGCCGCGAAGCTTATCCAGGTGACGTTTTCTATCTTCACTCTCGATTGCTTGAACGTGCTGCACGTGTAAACGAAGATTATGTCGAAGCAGAAACGAATGGTGCCGTTAAGGGTAAGACCGGTTCGTTAACAGCTCTACCAATTATTGAGACTCAGGCTGGTGACGTATCGGCATTCGTACCGACCAACGTTATCTCAATTACCGATGGACAGATATTCCTGGAGTCCGACAAGTTTAACGCTGGTGAACGACCCGCAATGAACCCGGGTATTTCAGTATCTCGCGTAGGCGGTGATGCGCAGGTTAAATTCATGTCGAAGATTTCTGGTGGTATTAAGCTGGCTTTAGCGCAGTACCGAGAATTGGCTGCTTTCTCACAGTTTGCATCCGACCTTGATGACGCAACACGTCGTCAGCTAGAACACGGCGAACGAATTAATGAGTTGATGAAGCAAAAGCAATACGCTCCTATGAGTGTTGCTGAAATGGGTATTGTTTTATTTGCGGCAAACGAAGGCTATTTGCAGGATGTTGAAGTAAGCAAGGTATTGGATTTCGAATCAGCGCTTGTTTCCTACATGAACTCCGAGCACGCTGCGTTTATGGACGACGTAAATACTAACGGCGCCTATACACCAGAAGTTATTGAAGCAATGAAGAAGGCTTTGGATACATTTAAGTCAACTCAGACCTGGTAAGAGGGTAACGAGAATACTATGGCGAATGCCAAAGAACTCAGAAAGCAAATAGGCAGTATCAAGAATACGCAGAAGATTACCAGCGCCATGGAAATGGTTGCTGCTAGTAAGATGCGTAAAGCGCAAGAGCGCATGTCGAAAGGTCGCCCCTATTCTGATCACATTAGAACCGTGATCGGCCATGTAGCTATGGCTTCACCAGAATATCGCCATCAATTCATGATTGAGCGAGAAGTGAAGCGCATCGGGTACATTATTGTGACGACTGACAAAGGTCTTTGTGGCGGTTTGAACATCAACCTGCTCAAAACCACGGTTAAAGACATAAAAAATTGGGTTGATGACGGCGTTGAAGTTGATTTGTGTCTTATCGGTAATAAAGGCGCGCAGTTCTTTAAGAGTTACGGCGGTAATGTCGTTGCAGCAAGTAGTCACGTGAGTGAAACGCCTCAAATGAGTGACCTTATCGGTAGCATTAAGGTGATGCTTGACTCATTTGAGCAGGGTAGTATCGATAAGATTTATCTGTCGAATAACGTGTTTGTAAATACGATGACACAAAAGCCTACAATTAAGCAGTTGGTACCTTTAGATGCAGAAGATGACGGTGCAGAACGTGCGCGTTGGGACTACATCTACGAGCCAGATGCGAGACAATTAATCGAAGGGTTAGTCACTCGTTACCTTGAATCTCAGGTATATCAAGCTGTTGTAGAAAATGTTGCCTGCGAACAAGCGGCTAAAATGATTGCAATGAAAAGCGCGACCGATAACGCCGGTGATTTGGTTGATGAACTGGAACTTGTTATGAACAACGCAAGACAGGCTGCGATCACACAAGAATTATCAGAAATTGTCAGTGGTGCAGCGGCCGTTTAGATAACGCCAAAGCGTCATACATTAAAGTTTAAGTTTAAGAGGAAATAGCAATGAGTAGCGGAAGTGTCGTGTCGGTAATTGGCCCGGTCATTGATGTTGAGTTTCCCCGGGACCAGGTTCCGAAGGTATATGATGCACTATTGGTTGACGCAAAAGGTCTAACTCTTGAAGTGCAACAGCAACTCGGCGACGGTGTCGTAAGAACTATTGCTATGGGTAGTTCAGAAGGTGTGAGTCGTGGACTTGAAGTCAGCAACACCAATGAGCCTATCTCAGTTCCCGTGGGTGATGAAACGCTTGGGCGAATCATGGATGTATTGGGTAACCCTATCGATGAAAAGGGTCCTATTGGCGAGAAATCTCGCATGCCTATTCACCGTGATCCTCCATCCTACGCTGAACAAGCAGGTGGAAGAGATCTTTTGGAAACCGGCGTTAAGGTTATTGACCTGATTTGCCCATTCGCTAAAGGCGGTAAAGTTGGCCTGTTCGGCGGCGCGGGTGTTGGTAAGACGGTTACCATGCTTGAGCTAATCAACAATATTGCGAGCGAACACAGCGGTTTGTCAGTATTTGCTGGGGTTGGTGAGCGTACGCGTGAGGGTAATGATTTTTACCACGAAATGCAGGATGCAGGCGTACTCGATAAGATCGCCATGGTATTCGGCCAGATGAATGAGCCTCCCGGAAACAGATTACGCGTTGCTTTGTCTGGTTTGACGATGGCAGAGAAATTCCGTGATGACGGTAAAGATGTCCTGTTTTTCGTCGACAATATTTATCGCTATACATTGGCAGGTACCGAAGTATCAGCACTTCTTGGCCGTATGCCTTCAGCGGTTGGCTATCAGCCAACACTTGCTGAAGAAATGGGTGTACTGCAGGAGCGTATTACAACGACAAAAACCGGTTCTATCACGTCTATCCAAGCGGTCTATGTACCTGCGGATGATTTGACTGACCCTTCTCCCGCGACTACCTTCGCTCACTTGGACTCAACCGTAACGCTTTCTCGAGATATTGCTTCCTTGGGTATTTACCCCGCGGTCGACCCTCTTGATTCTACATCTCGACAGCTTGATCCATTGGTTGTCGGTGACGAGCATTACAATGTCGCTCAGGGTGTTCAGGGCGTATTGCAGAAATACAAAGAGCTAAAAGATATTATCGCAATTTTGGGTATGGATGAATTGTCAGAAGAAGACAAGCTGACAGTATACCGGGCGCGTAAAGTTGCTCAATTCTTCTCGCAGCCTATGCACGTTGCTGAAGTATTTACTGGCCAGCCTGGTGTCTATGTTTCTCTTTCCGATACGATTCGTAGTTTCAAAGGTATTTTGGAAGGCGAATACGACGATTTGCCAGAATCTGCCTTCAGTATGGTTGGTAGCATTGAACAGGCGATCGAGAAGGCTAAAACACTCTAAATAGAGTGTTTTTGTCCAAAAGAAGTATTTTGGTACGCTAAAAAAGCGCACCTGAAAAGGGGTATTTGGGAAATGGCGGCGACGGTACATTGCAGTATTGTTAGCGCAGAGAAAGAAATTTTCTCTGGTCAAGTGGAGATGGTAGTTGCGTCTGGCACGATTGGCGAACTGGGGTTTTATCCAGGCCATACGCCTTTGTTGACAGGTGTTAAGCCAGGTCCAATTCGATTGAAGCTAGAAGGCGGAGAAGAAGAAATCTTTTTTGCTTCAGGCGGTTATATCGAAGTACAGCAAACATCGATCACTGTGCTCGCAGATACTGCGTTGCGTGCGGATGATCTTGATGAAGCAGCGGCTCAAGCAGCACAAAATAAGGCCGAACAGGAACTTGCTGATAATCGCTCGGATATCGATTTTGGACGTGTCCAAGCGGATATTCAGGAAACTGCAGCGATGTTGCGGACGATTCGAAAATATCGAAAGTAGTTCTGCTAAGAAAGCATCTAATTGGTGAACCAGCCAATGAATATAAAGGTAGCGCGAGCTACCTTTTTTTTGCCCGTAAATTACGCACCGATCTTTGATAGGTAAGCCAAAAGTTTGCCGCTAGCGAAAGGACTAAAACCCAAAAAGGTGTCATCAAATTGACAAAGCGCCCATATCTTATCAAGTGAGCAGCGGGTTAAAATGACGTCGAAGAGGAGAGTTGAAGACATGAATAAAACGATCGAAGTATGCATACTTGCCGCCGGTAAGGGTACACGTATGAAGTCCAGTAAACCTAAAGTGCTGCACCCGATTGCGGGCCGGCCAATGCTGCGACATCTTGTTTCGACCGTTCAATCGCTAAACATCAATAACGTTCACGTGGTTGTCGGCAGCGGCGCTGATGAAGTAAAACAATCGTTTCAAAATGATGACATAGATTTTGTACTTCAGCTGGAACAAAAAGGCACCGGCCATGCCGTCATGCAGGCTCTACCGCATTTGGATGAATCTAAGCGTGTGCTTATCCTGTTGGGTGATGCGCCTTTACTGAAAGCTGAAACGATTGAACAAATGCTCAAATGCGAATGCGATTTAGGTGTGCTGACAGTGATTCAAGCCAATCCATTCAACTACGGACGTATCATCCGCCAGCACGACCAGATTATTGAGATCGTTGAAGAGAAAGACGCGGGCGACGAGCAACGTCAAATTAGCGAAGTCAATACGGGCGTTATGATTGCAGACGTAAAAAAACTGTCTCGCTGGCTCGATAGAATTACACCGGAGAACTCGCAGGGCGAGTTACTGTTGACTGACATTGTTAAAATGGCAAATTCGGATGGCGACGTTGTTAAAGGCATCGTCGCTGCAGATCCTATCGAGGTTCAGGGTGTTAACGATTTCGAACAACTGTCGCAGCTAGAGCGATACTATCAAACGTCTATTGCAAAGCAGTTGATGCAAGGTGGTGTTCACCTTATGGACCCGAACAGAATTGATGTCCGTGGTGACTTGAAGGTGGGGGCAGATTCCACAATCGATATAAACTGCATTTTTGAGGGCAACGTGTCTTTAGGCTCTAATGTTAGGGTTGGCGCGAATTGCAAAATCATCGACAGTACAATTGCCGATAACGTTGAAATTAAACCCAACAGTATTATTGAGGGGGCATCACTCGCGGCAGGCTGTAGTGTCGGACCATTTGTCAGGTTAAGACCCGGCGCGCAGTTAGGTCAAGATGTAGCGATTGGTAACTTTGTTGAGGTCAAGAAAACAACGCTTGGCAGAGGTTCAAAGGCAAGTCACTTGTCCTATTTGGGAGACGCCATTATAGGTGCGGGCGTTAATATTGGGGCCGGAACAATTACCTGTAACTACGATGGCGTGAATAAACACATCACTGAAATACAAGACGATGTGTTTGTTGGCTCTAACACGGCATTAGTTGCTCCTGTTGTTGTTGGACAAGGCTCTACCATTGCGGCGGGCTCCACGATAACAAAACAGATAGATGCTGATTCTTTAGCGATCGGTCGGGGTCGACAAAAAAATCTATCCAACTGGAAAGGGCCGAGGAGCAAATAGATGTGTGGCATTGTTGGCGCTATAACGCACCGTCCGGTTGACAGCATTTTACTCGAAGGCTTACAAAGGCTTGAGTACCGAGGCTATGATTCCGCTGGATTTGCGGTTCTTGATGCCGCAGGCTCGATGCGGAGACTGCGCCGCGTCGGCAAAGTACAGGCGTTAAAATCAGCTCAAGCTGAAACGCCACTCAATGGTGTGGTGGGTATTGCGCATACTCGCTGGGCAACACACGGTAAGCCGACGGAAGAAAATGCGCATCCGCATACGTCTGGTTCGTCAGTAGCCGTTGTTCACAACGGTATCATTGAAAATCATGCGGTCCTTCGAAAAACCCTTATAGGTGCTGGTTACACCTTCGAGTCTGACACGGATACGGAAGTTGTTGCGCATCTCGTCGATCAGAAAGTAAAAGAAAAAAACGATTTACTTGAAGGCATCAAGCTAGCGCTGTCACAACTTAAGGGTGCCTATGCTATCGCCGTACTCCATAAAGACTATCCCGATAGAATCATCGCCGCCCGTGTTGGCAGTCCATTAGTCGTTGGTCTAGGTTTTGGTGAAAATTTTATTGCGTCAGATCCGCAAGCGCTTCGTCCGGTCACAGACCGGTTTATATTTCTAGAAGAAGGCGAAATGGTCAGCGTTACCTGTGATGAAATATTAATTTATGGTGTTAATAGCCTATCTGTCGAAGCGCGTACCATTCAACTGGATCGCGAGAATGATGCGACGGATAAAGGCAACTATCGTCATTATATGATCAAAGAAATCAACGAGCAGCCAGATGCTATTCGCGCAACACTGGAGGGTCGAATAAGCGACGACCATGTTCTACCGAATATTTTTGGTGTCGGTGCTGATGAATGTTTTGCTAACACCGAGGCAATACATATCGTCGCTTGCGGTAGTAGTTTCTACACGGGCTTAATCGCTAAATATTGGTTTGAAGAATATGCAGGGCTACCCTGTCAGGTCGAGGTCGCGAGCGAATTTCGTTATCGAACCGTCGCTGTACCTAAAAATACATTGCTAGTAACAATTTCCCAGTCTGGTGAAACGGCAGATACACTCGCGGCATTAAGGGAGGCCAAAGGCCGCTATATAGCGAGCTTGTGTCTATGTAACGTGCCGAATAGTTCTTTGATGCGTGAGTCGGACTACAGTTTACTGATCAAAGCAGGACCAGAAATTTGCGTCGCATCAACGAAAGCGTTTACAACGCAGTTAGCAGACCTCTTACTGTTGGTACTAGCGATTGGTAAGTACTGCGGTCTAGATGAAAACCTGGCGAGAGAATTGACCGCCGCCCTGCAGGGCGTCCCGGCTCTGATCGAGGCCGCGCTAAAAAAAGATACAGAGATAGCGCATCTTGCTGAACGATTTGTGGATAAAAATCACGCGCTTTTCTTGGCTCGTGGATCGCATTACCCGGTTGCGATGGAAGGGGCTTTGAAACTTAAAGAAATCTCCTACATTCATGCCGAGGGTTATCCCGCTGGCGAACTCAAGCACGGTCCGTTGGCTTTAGTTGACGATGACATGCCTGTTGTTGCGGTTGCGCCGAGCGATGACTTACTTGATAAAGTTAAGTCTAATCTTCAGGAAGTTGCGGCAAGAGGTGGTCAGTTGTTGGTGTTTGGCGATGAACATAAGTCGCAAGAAATTGACGCACAGGATCTCGTACTCATGCCTAGTTGCCATCCCAGCGTGTCGCCGATTCTATACACGATACCAATGCAGTTACTCTCATATCACGTCGCGGTTCTTAAGGGCACCGATGTTGATCAACCTAGAAACTTAGCTAAGTCTGTCACGGTCGAATAAATGGATGTCTCACATATTCTTGACGGGCTTAACGACCCCCAGCGTCATGCGGTTACCGCGCCTCTAGGCAGCTACCTGATTTTGGCAGGTGCCGGTAGTGGTAAAACTCGGGTGTTAACCAATAGAATTGCCTGGTTGATTCAAACGGAAGGCGCCTCTCCCTACAGTGTTCTCGCGGTGACTTTCACTAACAAAGCTGCGGCAGAGATGCGTTCAAGAATAGAATCTTTGCTTGAGATGCCTGTGCGCGGTATGTGGGTCGGAACTTTTCACGGTATTGCACATCGATTACTACGCACACATTGGCAGGAAGCCAAATTACCACAGAATTTTCAAATCCTTGATGGTGACGATCAGTTGCGCTTAGTCAAACGCATCATTGCTAACCTTGATCTAGATGAGAAGAAATGGCCGGCGCGCCAGGCAGTCTATTTTATTAATGGCCAGAAAGATGAAGGCTTGCGTCCACACAACATTGAAGATTTCGGGGATCTCTATCTAAAGACACATTTAGAGATATATCGTGCCTACGAGGATGCATGCCAACGCGGCGGCATGGTCGATTTCGCTGAATTACTGCTGCGAGCACACGAGCTTTGGTTGAACAATCCTGAGTTGCTTTCTCACTATCAGCGCCGCTTTCAGCATCTGTTAGTCGACGAGTTTCAGGATACCAATACAATTCAATATGCGTGGATCCGTGTGTTGGCTGGAGGTAAAGATAATATCCTAGTGGTTGGTGATGACGACCAGTCGATATATGGTTGGCGAGGCGCAAAAATTGAGAACATTCAAAAATTTACCTCGGATTTCCCTAACAGTGAAACAATTAAGCTCGAGCAGAACTATCGTTCAACCGGGACGATTCTAAACGCGGCGAATGCACTAATTGATAAGAACCCCGGCCGTCTTGGCAAAAATTTGTGGACCGATAGTGGTAATGGCGAACCGATAAGTCTTTATGCCGGATTTAACGAGATTGATGAGGCACGGTATATTGTATCGCGCTTAAAAGACTGGTCTAACCAAGGTAATCCCTACAAAGAAGCAGCCATTCTCTATCGATCAAATGCGCAATCCCGTGTCTTGGAAGAGGCCCTTTTGCGCTCGCAAGTCCCTTATAGGATCTACGGCGGACAACGATTTTTTGAGCGTGCAGAGATTCGAAATGCACTAGCCTATATGAGATTGATCAGCTTTCGAGATGCCGATGCATCGTTTGAACGGGTAGTGAATACGCCAACCCGTGGTATAGGTGATAAATCTGTCGCAATGATTAGAAATGTGGCTCGAGCAGAAAATATATCGATGTGGCAAGCGTCAACCAAATTGCTATCAGGCGGTTCGCTCAAGGGTCGAGCAAGTAACGCGATACAAAGTTTTCTTGATCTCATCGAAACAATGGACAAAGCGACAGAGGAGAGTGACCTGCCGACACTTTGTAGTGTTGTTATTGAACACACCGGTTTAAAAGCATACTACGAACGGGAAAAAGGTGAACGTGGCCAAGCGAAAGTTGAAAACCTAGAAGAGCTGATTACGGCCGCGCGCAGCTACGATCCCGAAGAAGTGCATAGTTTTGATGCAGGTGATGGTGGTGAAGAAGATGCCGCCGCCGAGCAAACCGTATTGGATCAGTTTCTCGGTCACGCAGCGCTAGAGTCCGGCGAAAGTCAGAGTGATCCGCATCAGGATTGCGTCCAAATGATGACGCTACATAGCGCTAAAGGGCTAGAGTTTCCGTTGGTGTTTTTGTCCGGTCTAGAAGATGGACTGTTTCCTCATCAGATGTCGATGGACGAACCCGGCCGATTAGAAGAAGAACGTAGGCTTTGTTACGTCGGTATCACGCGGGCGATGAAGCAACTTTATATCACTTACGCAGAATCTAGGCGTATAAATGGCAGCGAGACATATAATCGCCTATCGCGGTTTGTCACAGAGATTCCAAAGGATCTGATTCAAGAGATACGACTTAATACTGTCGTAACGAAACCCGCTTATGCAGCGCCAGTCCAACGCAGCAGACTTTTACATGGTGACGTTGAAGGGACAAACCTTAAGCTGGGGCAACGAATCGCTCATTCGAAATTTGGTGAAGGGGTTATCCTCAATTACGAAGGCGAGGGTAAGCAGGCCAGAGTGCATGTTAACTTCGACTCTGAGGGAAGCAAATGGCTGATGCTTTCTTATGCTAACCTCCTGCCGATGTAAACAAGTTAACCCGTTGTGTTGAGTCGGGTGGGTTAACAACGGCTCAATTTACTGAGACGAAATCAACCACACACGAAAAATAAGAATCTGAATGAGGTGTATATGTTTCGACTATTGATGATTGTCGTTGTGCTGCTATTGGTAAGTTGTGGCGGCGAACAGCCAGATAGTAACGATACCGGGGTAAAACCAACCGCAAAAACCTTTAAGTGGCGAATGGTAACAACTTGGCCAAAAAATTTACCTGGCATGGGACTCGCTCCGGAAACCTTCGCGAAGATGGTTAACATCATGAGTGATGGGCGGCTAACCGTTACCGTTTATGGCGCGGGAGAAATTGTACCGGGTTTTGGTGTTTTTGAGGCTGTGTCATTAGGCAATGTTGAAATGGGCCACGGTGCTGCTTATTACTGGAAAGGTAAAGTGCCCGTCGCACAATTCTTTACCACTGTACCTTTTGGGCTTACTGCGCAGGAAATGAATGGATGGTTGCACCACGGTGGTGGTATGGCGCTATGGGAAGAACTGTATGCACGCTACGACCTTGTCCCCATCGCTGGAGGCAATACCGGTGTTCAAATGGCCGGCTGGTTTAACAAAGAAATTAATAGCCTTGATGACATCAAAGGTATAAAGATGCGTATTCCTGGTTTGGGTGGAGAAGTCTTCAACCGTGCCGGTGGTTCAGCCATTAATTTGCCAGGTGGTGAAATATTTACCAGTTTGCAAACCGGTGTTATTGATGCGACGGAGTGGGTTGGTCCATACAACGATCTCACTTTCGGGCTGCATCAGGTTGCAAAATACTATTATTACCCGGGCTGGCAAGAGCCAGGTCCAACGCTTGAGTTCATAATCAATAAAGACGCCTATGAACAATTGCCACCTGACCTAAAAGAAATTGTGAGAGCAGCAGCTCGAACTGTGAATGATGATTTACTCTCTGAGTACACGGCGAAAAATAACGCCGCACTTAAAGAATTAGTTGAAGTACATAATGTTGAACTTCGAAGGTTGCCCGACGATGTACTAGCGGCATTAAAAATCATCTCAGAGGAAGTCATCGCTGAGATTCCCGGTGACGATCCGTTAGCCCAGAAAATCTACAAATCCTATATCGAGTACCGAGACAGTATTGAGAGCTATCAAGACATTTCGGAGCGCGCATACATTAATGCACGTGCGGCAGACTAGCTTAGAGATTTAACGAGCGAATAATAGATTCGGCAACCAGGTAGCCAGCGCCGGTTGCCAGGCGAGTAGCAGCAACATCAAAAGCTGCATACCGATGAAGGGTACAACACCCTTATAGATATCGAGCGTTTTAATTTCCTGTGGTGCTACGCCTCTTAAATAGAACAGGGCAAAGCCAAAGGGTGGCGTTAGAAAAGAGGTCTGCAGATTAATGGCAATCATCACGCCTAGCCATATTGGATCAAGGCCCATCGCCAATAGCACAGGTCCTACGATTGGAACGACGACAAATGTTATTTCAATAAAATCTAGAATGAAACCCAGCAGAAAAATTACCAACATAACAACCAAGGTCGCCATGACAACGCCGCCGCCCATCTTATCAAACAGCTGGTGAACTAAATCTTCGCCTCCAAAACCTCGAAATACTAACGAAAATATTGAGGCGCCTATAAGGATAAAGAACACCATCGAAGTTGTCTTTAGGGTCGACTTGCCAATCTCTAGGATTTGCGATGAGTCCAACGAGCGATTTGAAAGCGCTAGTAGCAGTGCACCGGCTGCCCCAACGCCAGCCGCTTCCGTTGGGGTCGCAATACCACTCAATATCGTACCAAGTACCGCGCCAATCAGTGCCAGCGGAGGCAGGATGCTTGATATCAGTTCCGAGAGAGTTACCGGCTTGGTTTCCTTTGCAGGCGGAACCCATTGCGGCTTAAAGATAGCCAAGCAGACGATATAAATTAGGTAAAAGCCAACGAGTATTAGCCCCGGTATTATTGCGCCGGCAAAGAGGTCGCCAATTGAAATTGTTTTTGGATTGAAGATACCTAAACTTAGTTGGGCTTGCTGATACGCGTTAGATAGAACATCGCCTAATAGTACTAGCGCAATTGAAGGCGGAATAATCTGACCTAAAGTTCCCGTTGCGCAAATGGTACCGGTGGCAACGGACGGGTGATAGTTCGACTTAAGCATGATAGGCAGTGACATTAAACCCATCGTCACGACCGTAGCGCCAACAATCCCAGTACTGGCAGCCATCAACATTCCGACAAGCGTTACGGCGATACCCAAACCACCGGGTAACTTGCCAAACAGCCGACCCATAGAATCGAGCAGCCGCTCGGCAATTTTGGATTTCTCCAATATGACCCCCATGAGAATAAACAGCGGTACGGCTACGAGTGTTTGATTACTGATGATGCCGAACAGCCGATTTGGTGTCGCGAGCAAAAAACTGGCATCGAAGGTACCGCTGATGATTCCGAAAGCAGCCGCGATAAGTGCTGTTCCACCGAGCGTTAGTGCAACGGGATAACCCAGTAGCAATATACAGAAGACCGCACCGAACATGATGAGCGCAGCATACTCACCCATTTGCTTGACCTGGCACTGGCGTTCTATTGTCGGTTGATCGATTGTTGCTTGGCGCTATTGGGTATAACAAGATGCAGAGGCTTTTCAGCAACTCCGAAATACCTTGTAGAATGATAAAAATGGCGGTGATTGGAATGAGTGTTTTGAGTAGATAAAGCCCGCCAAGCCCTCCTGCCTCGGCAGATGATTCTCTTAAAGACCATGAAAAAGCCACATAGTCATAGCTAGTCCATAGTATAAAAAGCGCCAATGGAAATAAGAAAAAGAGTGTGCCAATCAAATCGACAACCGCTCGATAGCGCGGTCCGAATCTTTGATAGAGAATGTCAACACGGACGTGCCCACCGAGATTCATTGTGTATGCGATGCCCAACAGTAGCGTTGTACCATGGAGATACATCACCGATTCTTGAATTTGAATGGCGCCGACGTTAAACAGATAGCGAGCAATAACCACAGCGCAGGTGAGAAGCATCATTACAAGCAGAAAGGGCGCAACAACGCTACCCGTCCAGAGACTGATACGATCGATGACGATTATTGCCTTGTTAGCGACGTGGTAAAATGTAGCCAATCCCAAACTCCTCCAGAACCTGCGGCATAAATTTCAAATCACGAAATACTAACATGCCTGCAAGTCGAGTATTCGTTACTGGCTGCCTTGATCCGCAGGAAAGTTTGCGCTGTCCTGTCCTGGCTGCACAAAACGGCTAAAAGCGGCGCTTAATGTTTCGTACACGGGTCGCTTGTCACCAAGTTCACGGCCATCGATCATCGCGACGGGAATCAGTTCAGCACCCGTACCTGTCAAAAAGCATTCATCAGCTGTGTACAGATCATATGGCGCTAGTAGCGATTCGGATACGGGTATGCCATGCCGTGTGGCCAGTTCAATGATCGCGTTTCGTGTTATCCCATCAAGAGCACCCTCACTTGTTGGTGGTGTTTGCAGTTGACCATTCTTGACAATAAACACATTGTCCGCCGTACCTTCTGCCACGCGACCGAGGCGGTTGAGTAAAATTGCTTCGTCAGCGCCAGCGACATTAGCCTCTTGTCGGGCAAGAATTTGCGTCAAATAATTCAGGCTCTTTATGCGCGGGTCGAGTTCATCGCTGCTCATGCGCCGCGTGGATGCAATAATCACTCGAGCGCCGGCATCTCTTATGTGGTCTGGGATCATGCTGAGTTCTGCGACGATGATGATCGTTCTGGGTGAATGGCAATTAGCAGGGTTCAAACCTAAATTTCCTACACCGCGGGTAACAATGAGGCGGATATATCCATTCGACAATTTGGATGCCTGAACTGTTCTGTATAGCGCCTGCTCCACCTCCGATCGAGGCATTGGCAGAGCAAGGTCAATCGCCCTGGCGGAATCCTCTAACCTTCGTAGGTGAGCATCCAATTTAAAGATCTTTCCAGCGTAAAACCGTAGGCCTTCAAAAACACCATCGCCGTAGAGTAAACCATGATCCATAACGGAAATGGTGGCGTCTTTTTCCTCGCATAATTGTCCATCAAGGGAAAATGCTTGCATATCGGACTTCCTCAATTCATATATTTTTGGCCAGCCTAAGGACTGACCGTCTATTTTTTAACTATCAGCGTTGAATACATCTCTGAGTTTTTCATACTGCTGTCCAAACCTTGCTAGCATTGCGGGTTCAAGGAAGCGAGTGACCTTGGTGATGTAAACATCATGTTTTACGTAATCTTCAGCGACGGTAACGAATGCAGTATTTTTCGACCATGAGGCATCAACACCGCCTGCTTTCTCAAAATTGGCAATCAGTACGGCATTGCTATCGGTGACAAGGGTTAACCCTCTGCCGCCTTTTTCCTCGTAGAGTGTTTTCTCTTCAGGGTGATGATAGGTGGCGCCGATATTTCTCGTTGGCTTTCCGAAATGTACCAAAGCGATTTTGATACCGCGTGATTCAGCTTTTAGTAACGCCTGCTCTAACCAATCAAGTTCTTGCGGCCAACAGGATAAGAGGATGTTAGTTCGGCTTTGTCTCACCATTTCAATCGCCTTGTTCTGGATTTGATTTTCATCCGCGAGTGGCCAAATGAAATCGCTCGGGACCTCGTGAGTGATTTTCTCTAACAGGGGCAATAGCTGGCTTGTTTGAGAAACAGCGGATTCTCGTATCTGCTCTGAGAAATCATAAGGGTGCAAAGCGACGTACTGTTGACCGTGTTCCGTAGCCGATAGGGTAGGTTGGACGATTCCTTTTGACATCAAACGGTTAAGCGTTTCGTAAATTTTTGAGGACGGCACAGTCGATTGTTTGGCGACCTCATAGGCTGTAGCGGGCTGACAGGCCAATAAACCAAGGTAAGTTTTTGCCTCATAAGCTGTAAAGCCGAGCCTTTGAATGATGGCTATTGCTTCATCTGTTTGTTGCATTGTTTGTTTCGCTCTGAACATCTTGGTCAAACCAAGACAGCTTTTCTCGTTTTGAGGTGAAGTGGACTCGCTATTTGCCACTCGCCGCTGCTGATTATTCTTAGGTGCTACCTTAGTAACTCGTTTAGTAACTCTTTTATTAACTACCCTAGTAGTTACTAAAGAAAGAAATGCATCGTAATGAATAATTGAATGCTATTCAAGGATGCTCCAGACATAGCTCAATTCTTGAAGGCAGCTTAGGCTTTAAGGGGGTGCTAGTGTCGTAGGGCGCTAAACCAGGCTGTAATGAGTGACGATACTGAGAAAAAGTGCGGCGCCTACCCAATGGTTGTTAAGAAAAGCCTTAAAACAGTCCGCGCGTTCGCGGTCTTTGATCAACCACTGATGATAGATAAACAAAAGGCTCGCGATCAGCATGGCGAAGTAAAACGGCCAGCCAAGGTCTAATTGTCGATTAATCATGAACCAGGTAAACAGACAGAGAAATTGCAGCATACCGATCATGAGCTTATCCATATCGCCGAATAGAATCGCGGTTGAACGCAATCCAAGTTCGAGATCATCGTCTCGGTCGACCATTGCATACTGCGTGTCATAGGCGACGGTCCAGAACACGTTAGCCAGAGCAAGTAGCCATGCGATATGAGGAATTTCATTCAAGACCGCCGAAAATGACATGGGTATACCGAAGGAAAAAGCGACGCCAAGTACAAGTTGAGCCAGGTGAGTGTGCCGCTTCATAAAGGGATAAACCCCGCCAACCATCACAGCGCCTGCAGCGAGGCTAAGGGTAAGGCCGTTTGTCGACAAAACAATTAAGAGTGCGAGAAAAAGCAGTGCCGCCAGCAAGAACATCGCGTCTTTAGTGGATGCAACGCCGGTGGCGAGAGGCCGAGCCCGAGTACGTTTAACGCGCCCATCGAAGTCTTTATCGGCAATATCGTTGATGATGCAGCCTGCGGATCGCGTCAATACGGTACCGACAGCGAACACAAACAACAGATGCCAGCCAGGGAAACCTTCAGCTGCAATCCAAAGCGCTGTTAAGGTTGGCCAAAGCAGTAGATAAATACCGATAGGCTTGTCCAAACGGGCAATCTGAATGAGCGCTAAGCCCTTCGGGTAGGCGGTGGCGATTTTCTGCAGCATGATTGTTCCAAGACCTGTAGATTTGTGTCGTGATTCTACTATTTCAGGTAGTATACGTGGCTTTATGGATGCTTCGAAAGGTTGAAGTCATCTTGAATTTAATCAGTTCTGTCTAAAGTATCGGTAGTTTTTCAATGAAGAAGTGGCAATGTATTGTATGTGGTTTTATCTATGATGAAGAAGAGGGTTTACCTGACGAAGGGATCGCAGCAGGGACTGCCTGGAATGATATTCCAGAAGATTGGGTCTGCCCAGAATGCGGCGTCAGTAAAGAAGATTTTGAAATGGTAGAAATGTAAAAACGATCTAGCAACTAACCAACAGGTACTCCTATGGCTTCATCGAACCTGACACGCAATATTCTCATTGGCATGGGACTCGGCATTATTCTGGGTTCGATTGTCCATTCGTTGGATTTAGCGGAAGGTAACCCGATGGATGTCTATCTTATTGATGGGCTATTTGATCTAGGTGGACAAATATTTGTCTTGAGTCTGAAACTGTTGGTTGTACCTCTGGTTTTTGTCTCCTTAGTTTGCGGCGCGAGTAACTTGGGCGCTGGTTCAAGTATGGGGCGCATCGGTTTAAAGACCATTACGCTTTACTTGTTTAGCACCGCCATTGCCATTTCTATCGCACTAATTGTTGCGTCTATTGTTGACCCGGGTGTTGGTATCAACCTACCGACAACCGCTGAGTATGTTGTAAAGCAAGCGCCTTCGCTAAAACAAGTGCTCGTTAACATCTTTCCTTCCAATCCAATCAAAGCGATGTCGGAAGGCAATATGCTGCAGGTCATCGTCTTTGCCATTCTTGTCGGTATAGCGATAACAAAATCCGGCGATCAGGGTCTGCGTGTCAAAGCGCATCTAGACGATTGGAATGAGATTATTATGCGGTTAGTAATGATGCTTATGTCCGTCGCACCAATTGGTGTTTTTTGTCTGCTGATCTCGTTGTTCTCCAATATGGGTTTTACTGCCATTTCTGACTTGATTAAATACTTCTTAACTGTTGTTGCAGTATTGGCTATTCACTACCTAGTAACCTATGGCTTGATGATTAAGTTTATGGCCAAGCTTGACCCGTTGGCCTTCTTTAAGAAGATGGGGCCGGTTATGGCTTATGCCTTCAGCACCTCCTCCAGCAACGCAACGCTACCGATGACGTTGAGTACGGTAGAAAAGAAAATCGGTGTTAAAAATGAAGTCGCCTCTTTTACCGTGCCGCTAGGCGCGACTATCAATATGGATGGCACTGCGATCATGCAGGGTGTTGCGACGGTCTTTATTGCTCAAGCCTTCAATCAAGACATCGGCTTTGCAGGGTATGTCATGGTGATATTGACTGCAACTCTTGCATCGATTGGCACGGCCGGTGTACCGGGCGTTGGCCTAATTATGCTTGCGCTGGTATTGCAGCAAGTCGGCTTGCCCGTTGAAGGCATTGCTCTCATTATTGGCGTTGATCGATTGCTTGATATGATGCGTACCGCTGTCAATGTTACCGGTGACGCGACCGTCTCCGCGATAGTGGCGAGAAGTGAAGATAAGTTTGATCTTGATGTGTTCGAATCTACGGACGACGCGATAACACGTTAACTAGGCTAAACTTGGGAAAGTTTCTGCGGCGACATTAACCAGCGTTCCATGAGTGCTTTGGCGGTTACTGGATCATGTTCTAACATTGTATCCGCCAGGGGTCGTATCTCCGTGAGCATGTGACTGTCTCTCACCAAATCAGCTAGCTTGAATTCTACGGCGCCGGATTGCCTGCTGCCAAACATTTCTCCGGGTCCGCGGATCTCCAAATCTCTCTCAGCGATGAAAAAACCATCCTGACTTTCACGCATCACATTTAAACGCTCCTTAGAAGTGATCCCAAGGGGCGGATGATAGAGGAGTAAGCAGAAGCTTTTGTTGGTGCCTCTACCAATACGACCGCGTAGTTGGTGCAGTTGCGCCAGGCCTAATCTTTCAGAATTGTCGATTACCATCAAACTGGCATTAGGTACATCAACGCCGACTTCTATGACGGTTGTTGCGACTAATAAATTTAGCTTGCCTGTCTTAAACAGATTCATCACGCTCGCCTTATCGTCGGGCGTCATGCGTCCGTGTACTAAGCCGATCTTTAAATCGGGCAGGGTTGCGGTAAGTTGCTCTGCAGTGGTTTCTGCCGCCTGGCATTGTAAAACCTCCGACTCATCAATCAGGGTGCAGACCCAATAAGCCTGAGCACCTTGGCTACAAGCTTGCTCTATATGAGAGACGACTTCTTCTCGGCGACTATCAGCGATGACGGATGTTGTAATGGGTGAACGACCGGGGGGTAGCTCGTCAATGACAGAACAATCCATATCCGCATACATACTCATGGTCAGGGTTCTGGGAATCGGTGTTGCTGTCATAACCAACTGATGAGGCAAGAAGCCATCGTCTTCGCCCTTCTGCCTAAGTGCTAAACGTTGATGGACGCCAAATTTATGTTGTTCGTCAATGATCACTAAACCTAGGCGATGAAAATGCACATCTTTCTGAAATAGCGCGTGGGTGCCTATAACGACCTCGGCACGGCCAGAGGTGATAAGCGCGAGTTGTTCCTGACGTTTCTGCCCCTTCAACTTACCCGACAGCCATGCGACTTGCAGACCGAGTGGTGCTAACCAGTTCGTAAAATTATTGAAATGTTGCTCCGCAAGAATCTCTGTCGGCGCCATGATCGCAGTTTGCATATCATTCTCTGCCACATGTATCGCAGAAAGTGCGGCGACAATAGTTTTTCCAGAGCCAACATCGCCCTGCACCAAACGTAACATTGGGGCGGTGCCCATCATGTCTGTTGCAATTTCATCTGCGACCTTGACTTGCGCCCCGGTCAGCGTAAAACCGAGGCCCGCTATGAGCTGTTGATATAGTTGTTTTGGCTGACCGAATTTTCGCCCTTTCAATTTCTGACTTTCTCGTCGAATCAATCTTAGGGTTAGATGATGCGCTAACAGTTCTTCAAAGGCGAGGCGTTGCTGGCTAGGGTGCATGCCCGTTCGAAGAGCTTCAATATTTACGCCCGGCGGCGGACTGTGTAGAAACTTGACGGCACTATTGATATCCGTTCCGGACAGCGCGGTGTAGTCCTGTCCTAGAGGTTTAAGTACTTTGCCCTGCTCCATAATTGCTAAGACTTGCAAAGCGAGATTTCGCAGCCTGGCTTGAGTAATACCCTCTGTGACGGGATAAATGGGCGTCAGAGACTGTTCTAATGGTCCGGGGTTTGCCGTGTATTCCGGGTGGTAGATTTCGAGACCGGCGGCGCCGCGTCGAGCCTCACCGGTGCATCTCAGAAATGAGGCATTTTTCAAGCTTGTCTGTTGGGGTTTCGAGAAATGAAAGAATCTTAGCGCAATGGTTCCCGTAGAATCTTGGAAGTGTGCTAGCAGGCTTCTGCGACGGCCGAAGGCGATATCACAGGCGACGACCTTACCTTCGATCACGACACTATCGCCAGCCTGAATTGCACCAATAGGCGTGACCTTTGTTCTATCCTCGTATCTGAAGGGTAGGTGAAAAAGGATATCTTGCAGATTATGAATGCCGAGTCTGGCCAGTTTTTGGGCGAGAGCGGGACCTACTCCTTTTAATGAACTAACATCATTTTGATCGAGCCAGTCGCTCACTCGACCGCCAATGACACCATTGCGTCAATCTCAACATTGACTCCCTTGGGTAGCGCGCTCACCTCGACTGCTGCGCGGGCAGGAAAGGGCTCTGGCACATACTCACTCATTACCTCATTGAGAATCGGGAAATTTTTCAAATCGGTAAGATAGATATTCAGCTTCAGCGCGTTGGAGAGGTCGGTTTGAGCGGCTTCGCAGATGGCAACAAGGTTGTCGAATACGCGAACTATCTGAGCGCGAATATCGCCAGACTGAATCTCCATGGATACAGGGTCAAGCGGTATTTGTCCGCTAATATAGAGCACGCCCTGATGTGTGACTGCCTGAGAATAGGTGCCAATAGCCGCTGGCGCAGCACTTGTAGCAATGACTTGTTTCATGTCTGCGTCCTAACTTCGTGTTCTTGTTAGCTTGTTGATACCGCGATGAGTACGTAAGCGCTTGATGACTCTCGCTAGATGCACTCTACCTCGTACCGAAAGTACGATATTTACGGTGGATAATTTGGCATCTCGGTCAACCATATTAATCCTTTCAATGTTTGCGTCGGCACTGGTGATCGTGGAGGCGAGGCTTGCGACAATGCCCTTTTCGTTTTCCAGTTCAATACGCAGTTCTACGGAGAAGTCTTGATCTACATTCGGGTCCCATCTAACAGACATAATTTCTTCAGGCTTTTCTCGTAGCTCAAACATATTTCTGCAGGTTTCTGTATGAATCACAATGCCTTTGCCGGCACTGATATGGCCGATAATTGGATCGCCTGGAATGGGGCGACAGCATCTTGCATAAGTCACAACTAAACCCTCACTACCCATGATCGCAAAAGGTTGGTGGTTGGGCGGCTGGTCGGCCATGTCCTCTCGGTTGGCTAGCAGTGAGCGGGTAATCACATAGGCCATTTGATTGCCTAAACCAATTTCCTCAAGCAGATGATCGAAACTTTCCAAATGTCGATCGGTCAAAACCTGTTGAAATTGTTCCTCAGTGATATCTTTAATGCTGGAACGCTCAATATTCAATGTTCTTTCCAACAGCCGCTCGCCTAACGAGATAGATTCGCTGCGCTGCTGTGTTTTCAATGCGTGCCGTATGCTGGTTCTTGCTTTGCCTGTGATCACAAACCCAAGCCAAGCTGGATTGGGTTGGGCGCCGGGGGCAGTAACGATCTCCACTGTTTGGCCACTTTCCAAGCTGGCGCTTAATGGCGCTAAGCGTCGGTTGATGCGTGAAGCAACGCAGGTGTTGCCAATATCGGTGTGAACCGCATAAGCAAAATCAATCGGTGTGGCGCCCTGTGGCAGATCATAAATTTGACCCTGCGGAGAGAAGACATAGACTTCGTCCGGGAACAGATCGATTTTCACGTTCTCAATAAACTCTAATGAGTTGCCCGCACTTTGCTGTATGTCCAGCAGACCTTTCATCCACTCTCTCGCGCGTTCGTGGTTACCGCTGGTGGTGTCTTCACTTGATTTATAAAGCCAATGACCGGCGATACCATTGTTAGCGATTTGTTCCATCTCGTGGGTGCGAATCTGAATTTCTATTGGAATACCGTGCATGCCAAAGAGAGTCGTGTGCAATGACTGGTAGCCATTGGCTTTGGGTATCGCAATATAGTCTTTGAAGCGGCCTGCAACAGGCTTATAGAGATTGTGTATTGCGCCAAGAACGCGATAACAGGTGTCTACGTTTTCGACAATTATCCGAAAAGCATAAACGTCCATGATCTCAGCAAAGGATTTTCGTTTACTGCGCATCTTGTCGTAGATACTGTAAAGGTGTTTTTCTCGACCGATGACAGCGGAGGGCATTTCCTCCCGTTCCAAACAGGTTTCAATTGACACCAAAATCTTGCTGACAATTTCTGTTCTATTGCCGCGGGCGCGACGAACGGCTTTGTCTATCATGCTTGAGCGCAATGGATACATCGCCCGAAAGCCTAGCTCCTCGAGTTCAACCCGAATGGTATTCATACCTAGGCGGTTGGCGATGGGTGCGTAGATTTCTAGCGTTTCTTTGGCGATGCGGCGACGTTTGTCGCCGTCCAAATGTCCTAGGGTTCTCATGTTGTGGAGACGATCGGCAATCTTCACAAGGATGACCCGTATGTCCTTCGCCATAGCGAGGGTCATTTTTTGAAAGTTCTCAGCCTGCGCTTCTGCGCGAGACTGGAACATGCTGACAAGTTTACTTACGCCGTCGACCAAGTCGGCGACTTCTTCGTCAAACTCTTTGGCAATCAGGTGCTTTGGTACGCCCGTATCCTCAATAACATCATGTAACAGAGCGGCCATAAGACACTGGTGATCCATGTGCATGCTGGCGAGAATTTCTGCAACGGCAAGGGGGTGTGTAATGTAGTCTTCGCCGGATTTGCGTTTTTGCCCTTCATGAGCTTCGCGGGCGAAGTAATAGGCTTTTTGAACGAGTTTAATTTGATCTTCATCCAGATAGGATGAAAGCTCATCAGAGAGCGACTCAATCGTTAACAAGGACTGACCCCTAGTATCGACGTTACCGCTCTCCCTGGCTGAGTTTGTGGCGAATTAGAATTCTGGGTTAGATTGCTCAAGTCCATCTTTCGGGGCTTCAATGATAAGGGATTCCACCTCTTCGGGTTTAATGGTGTCATCGAGAATACTTGCGTCAATAAATCCTTCAGCAATTTCTCGCAGCGCTAGAACAGTTGGCTTGTCGTTTTCGATCGGAACCATCGGCTCTTTGCCTTCGATTGCAATTTGTCGCGCCCGCTTACTGCTAACCATAACAAGTTCAAAGCGGTTTTCTACATTTTCTAGGCAATCTTCAACGGTAACTCGTGCCATTTGTCTTTCTCCAGTGTTCATACCACAGCCAAGGGATGCCGGGACTGTATCGAGCCGCGCAGTTTACCGAAATATGTTGTCTAAAAACAACAGCATAGCCGTATTTATATCACTTATTGTCGGTCTGCGGGTACAAGCTCGGCAATTAACGAGGCTAATCGAGGTACTTGAACCTTTAATTGGTACTTTTCGCTGCTCGGATCTTTAACAACAATAACGTGAATCTCACCTAAGGCAACATCAAAGTCATCATTGACGACCAAATAATCAAATTCTTGAAAATGAGACATTTCGCTGAACGCCAAGTCCATTCGATGGGCAATAGTGGCTTCATCGTCCTGACCTCGGCCCACAAGTCTCTCTCGCAAGGTTTCCAGGGACGGAGGTAGAATAAAAATGGAACGAGATGCGGGCATACGTTGTCGAATTTGTGCTGCGCCTTGCCAATCGATCTCTAAGATTAAGTGACAACCTGAATCCAGCGATTGGTTGATCGCAGCCATACTGGTGCCGTAAAGGTTGCCGAACACTTCTGCGTATTCAAGGAATTCGCCTTTTGAGATCATCGCCTCAAAGCCTGCGCGATCAACAAAATGGTAGTTAATACCGTCTTTTTCGTCGGGGCGCTGCTTACGTGTGGTGTGTGAAACCGCGACTTTGATGTTCTCATTGGCATCAACCAGCGCTTTGACAAGACTGGTTTTCCCCCCTCCCGAGGGTGCCGCAACGACATACAGATGACCTTTGTATTTCATATTCACTCGATATTCTGAATCTGCTCACGCATCTGTTCGATGATGACTTTAAGTTCAACTGCTTGAATGGACGTATTGGCCGCGACAGCTTTGGACGATAGTGTATTTGCTTCGCGGTTCAACTCCTGCATGAGAAAATCTAAACGTCTTCCACTTGGCTCATCGGATGCAAGTGCGCCGCGAATTTCCTCGATATGTGTGTCAAGTCGATCCAGCTCCTCAGCAACATCGCCTTTTTGTGCTAGATAGACGAGTTCCTGTTCGAGTCGATTTTCATCGGCGCCACTCGACAGCTCGGACAGCCGATCGAGAATTTTTTGCTTCTGACGGGCGGCTATAATGGGAACTTCGCCTCTAACCACAGCAACGATAGCTTCGAGTTCAGTCAGCTTCTCGAGTATTATTCGGCCGAGCTCTGCTCCCTCTCTGGCACGCATGTCAATTAAAGACACTAGCGCTTCTTCAAAACCGAGGTTAACGCTTGATGCTAGTTCCCCTAAGTCCACTTGCTGCTCTTGTAGAACACCTGGCCAACGAACAAGGTCAATGATATTAGCCGAGTTTTGCATACCCGCGATACTTTCGGCGCGCTTAACGACCTCGATTAGCTTTAAAAGTTGAGGTTCATTCAGAGATAGGGCTTCAACGGTATTTGACTCAGCCTCAACTTTGAGTAGACAGTCTACTTTGCCTCGCTTCAAGTGTTTCTTCAGCGCGGTCCGAAGACCTACTTCAAGGGATCGCAATCGTTCCGGCATTTTGATTGTTACATCAAGATAACGATGGTTAACGGAGCGTAGCTCCCATGAAACCGATTCTTTCTCAAGCCGGGTGAAGGCCGTCATACTTTTTGTCATGCTGGGTCCGATAGTAAGATTCAGAGTCGAACAAACCCAGCATAATTATGATGGGTTGTTTGAGGTTAATTTTTCGAATGCCAAGTATAATGAAATTTGACAGTCAATTTCAGTAACTGAGGATAAAACATGGGATTTGAACGACCCGCCGGACGACAACTAGACCAAATGAGACCAGTGACGATCGAGCGAGGCTTTACTAAGCATGCCGAAGGCTCGGTATTGATCTCTTTTGGTGATACACGAGTCATCTGCACCGCCAGTGTTGATTCGGGTGTGCCTTCGTTCTTGAGAGGCAGCGGCCAGGGGTGGATAACGTCTGAATATGGCATGTTACCCAGATCAACGAATACACGTATGGATCGTGAGGCGGCGCGGGGTAAACAAGGCGGTCGAACGGTTGAAATTCAACGCTTGATAGGTCGATCGCTACGCACCTGTGTTGATATGAAAAGCCTCGGTGAATATACCGTTCGAGTCGATTGTGATGTGATCCAAGCTGATGGCGGTACGCGAACAGCATCAATTACAGGTGCTTGCATCGCACTTTACGATGCAATGTTAACCATTAATAAAGTAGCCGCATTCAAACAGTTTATTGGCGCAGTATCGGTTGGAATTGTTGAAGGTTCACCCCTTCTCGATCTCGAGTACATTGAAGACTCGAACGCTGAGACAGATATGAATGTCATCATGTCCGAGGAAGGTAAATTTATTGAGGTACAGGGAACAGCAGAGGGCGCCCCTTTTAGTCGTGACGAACTAAATGAAATGCTTGGCCTGGCAGAAAAGGGTATTGCAGAACTCGTTGTGGCGCAGAAGACTGCGCTGGGTCTGTAACAATGCTAGCTGACTATCAACGGGCCTTTATTGAATTGGCCATATCCTGTGACGTACTCAAGTTTGGAGAGTTCACGCTCAAATCAGGCCGTGTCAGTCCGTATTTTTTCAATGCGGGGGGATTTGATAATGGCGATGCTTTGCATCGCTTAGGTGGATTCTATGCCGATGCACTGCAAGCATCAGGCATTAAGTACGATATGCTTTTTGGTCCGGCTTATAAAGGTATACCGTTGGTGTCAGCGACGAGCATTGCCTTAGCGGCTCAGTATAAAAAATCTGTGCCCTACGCCTTTAATCGAAAAGAAGCGAAGACGCACGGTGAAGGTGGCCAGATCGTCGGCGCTGATTTGGCCGGCGACATTATCATTATCGACGATGTCATTACGGCCGGAACCGCTATTCGAGAAGTAATGGATATATTGCAACAGACCTCAGCCAAGCCGGCGGGAGTAATGGTGGCAATAGATCGACAGGAAAAGGGTAAAGGTGAACAATCTGCGATTCAGGAGGTTGAAAGCGAGTATGGTATCTCTGTCGTTAGCATCGTACAGTTACAGCATGTGGTGGAATATCTGAAAGAAACACAAACCTATTCTCAATTCATATCACCGATTGAGGGCTATCGTCGGAGCTACGGAACTGATATATAGTTAGCATGCACCAGATAAAATCAAAAACGAGGTTGTTAGCAAAGTGGACCAAGCTTGGTTGCGAGCGAGCGATCAGCAACGTTTTGATATTAAGTTTACGTCCATTGCTCGTTGCGATGTCTGTCTTGGTCGTTTATTCCGCTGATTCATACGCCGAACTTTACAAATATATGAATGAAGATGGCGTCACCGTGCTCGATAGTCATGTTCCTGCGCGCTATGTCAAAAACGGCTACACCATACTGAGCCTCGATGGCCGTGTCTTGGAAATCGTGCCCCGTGCGCTCACAGATGAGGAGATTCGGGTAAGAGATAGGCGACTTGCTGAAGAAAGACAATCTGAGCGACTCGCGCGTGAACAAAAAATTGCTGATCAAAACCTGCTAAGAATTTACAGTACGCCCGAAGACGTGATCCGCGCGCGTGATACCAAACTTGCGAGTATTGAGGGTTTTATCAATACCAGTCAGACCAATCTAGCGCGACTCGAGTCTCAAAAACGCAACATGGAATCACAGCTTGCGAACATCGAGCGTTCAGGCGGAACAATTTCAAAAGAAAGGATCAGCCAGGTCCGAACGATTGAAAATAGAATCAGACAGAGTGAGCGCGAAATAAAAGCAAAGCGGGCTGAGAAGGAAGCGTCAGCTGCGTCATTTTCCGCCGATTTAAATCGAGTTCGTGAACTTTACGACACGCTTAGCACCCGTCGCTAACAATCTTGCGACTCATGCTCTAAGCTCGTTGTTAAGCGTGAACAGGTGATGCCAGCGACTAACTTCTAACTATCCGCGCGATTCGCTGGGAAGATTGTCAGACTGATAATCTGCCATTGTTGTTCCCAGTCTTGCGTTGGCTTCTGTTCAAAGTTAGAACGAACGAACTGACTAATCCTTCCCTCAACAACAGACAGCATCAAATTTGCTGTCGCAGGAATGTCGAAGTCGATTGTGCAACCATCCCGTAATTCTGACTCCCTCAGCATTTGACGAAGTTGAGTCTCCAGACGATCAAAGAATTGAGCAACCCTTACTCGCAGTCGATCAGACTCGCCAGAAAGCGGGTCCCCCGTCAGTATCCTTGTGATACCAGGGTTCTTCTCGGTGAAACTAAGCAGAAGGTACAAAGTATTGTGGCATCTATGTTGAGTATTGGCATCACTGTTGAGTATAAAATTGACGCGAGAGAAGATTGTATCTTCGATGAACTCAATGAGCCCATCGAACATCTTTGCTTTACTCGGGAAGTGACGGTACAACGCAGCCTCGGATACCCCAACCTGCTTGGCAAGCCCAGCGGTGGTGATTCTTCCGCCGGGGGTGATTTCCAGCATTTCAGCAAGCGCTTGCAAGATCTGCTGCTTTCGAGAAACTTTTTCTGGCTTCGGTGTTTCACTCACTTTCGTTTCTCCTCGTGCGCGCCAGGATGATCTTGTGTCCGCGAGATCATTGTACCAACCCCTTCATTTGTGAGGAGCTCCAGCAGTACAGCATGTGCGACTCGACCGTCTATTATTTGAGCGCTATTTACACCGGCTTCGACCGCGCTAAGAGCGCAGTCTATTTTTGGAAGCATACCTCCAGTGATAGTGCCATCTTGAATAAGATCGTTTACCTGTGATGCTGTTAGTGAGGAAATTAGCTCTCCATTGCTATCCTGTAGACCGGGCACATCCGTTAGCAAAATTAACTTCTCTGCTTTTAGTTCGGCAGCAACTTTTCCAGCAACAAGGTCTGCATTGATGTTATAAGTTTCGCCGTTCTCGCCGAATCCGATTGGTGCTATAACTGGAATGATATCGCCACTTGTAAGGATATCCAGAACAGCTCGGTTTATTTTTACCACTTCACCGACATGGCCGATATCAATAATTTCTGGAGATTTCATCTCTGGGCCGGTTCTTTCAATCAGCATCTTCTGGGCTTGAATAAGATTTGCATCTTTACCCGTTAAGCCGACGGCATTGCCACCCGATTTGTTGATTAGGCTAACGATTTCTTGATTTACCTGTCCCCCCAAAACCATTTGAACGACATTCATAGTGTCTGTATCAGTCACGCGCATGCCGTCAACGAAGTTTGATTCGATTTTCAAATCAGCGAGCAACTTACCAATCTGTGGTCCGCCGCCGTGCACAATAATGGGATTGAGTCCTACTAATTTCATAAGGACAACATCTCGCGCGAAGCCGAACTTCAATTCCTCGTCTACCATGGCGTTGCCGCCATATTTGATGACGATGGTTTTGCCAGCAAACCGTCGAATAAAGGGTAGCGCTTCCGTTAGAACGTTGGCGACATTAAGCGCTGAGTCACGTGTCATAGTCATGTCTGTTATCCGAGTTAAAACTGTAGAGATTCATCGACAATAAAAAGCTTTTCTCTGAAAAGCGCTTGGATATTCTCCAGGCTGTCCTCATCGTCTGCTTCAAATCTTAGTGTTAGGTAAGGACTCGTATTTGATGCGCGAACAAGCCCCCAGCTATCTGAAAAGTCGACTCTCAAGCCATCTATCGTGGTTAATGTTGCAGCCTCAAAACCAGAAGTTTCCTTCTTTAGTCGCTCGACTAGGTCAAACTTGATTGATTCATCAACCGGGATCTGGATTTCTGGCGTTGATAGACTGTTTGGAAATTCTCTCAGTAGCTCCGTCAGACCGGCTGTTTGAGATCCGACGATTTCAAGTAAGCGTGCAGCGGCGTAGAGCCCATCGTCGAATCCGTACCAGCGCTCTTTAAAACAAATATGGCCTGACATTTCACCGCCGAGCATGGCGTCGGTTTCTGCCATCTTCGCTTTGATAAATGAATGTCCACTTCTTGAAATGACGGGTCTTCCGCCGAATCCACTAATGACGGTATTAAGATGGCGGGTGCACTTCACGTCATAAACCACATCTGAGCCTGGGTTTCGTGACACGATGTCCTTAGCGAAAAGCATGAGGAGTCGATCTGGCCAGATAATCTCTCCTGTCTTTGTGACAGCAACAATTCTGTCGCCGTCACCATCGACCGCCAAACCGATATCCGCTTTTTGGGCCAGAACTGTCGCGATCAGATCAGTGAGGTTATCTGGGTTAATAGGGTCAGGATGATGATTGGGAAAGTTGCCATCAACCTCACAGTAGAGTGGCAATACTTCACAGCCGAGCGCTGCGATTAAATCAGGCGCAATATCGCCTGCGATGCCATTACCGCAATCGAAAACAACCTTAAGGGGTTGAGCAACAACGACGTCATCTGAAATGGCATCGATATAGTCGTCGCGAATATCTACTTCGACGACTTCACCATTTCCTTCTGAAAACTCACCGCTGAGATACAGCTGATACAGCGCTTGTATGTCTTTGTCTATCAGGGTTCGACCATCAATGATTATCTTCAAACCATTGTACTCAGCGGCATTGTGGCTGCCTGTTATCATGACGCCGCTGCGAGCTTCAGTGTTATGCGTTGCATAGTAAACTAGCGGCGTGGCTACAAAGCCAATGTTGATGACATCACGACCCGATTGGGTCAAGCCGGAAATCAATGCGTCAGCCAATTCAGGGCTGGACAGGCGGCCATCGGCACCAACAACGAGTGTTTGTTCTCCTAGATCTCCTACTTTGGTACCAATTGCGAGACCAATTCGATAGACCACCTCAGCTGTCAGCGTCTCATTAACGACGCCGCGAATATCATATGCACGGAAAATACTGGAAATGTCGGCCTCTTCCTTGACCACCCCATATTCGTCTTCAAGGATATCGTCATCTTGACGTTCGCTAGACTCATCAATCAGATCGGTATTAAGGAGCTCCGAGTTGTTTTCCTCTTTTGGAATCGCGACAACATCAAGCTGTTCTACCACTTTCTTTTTAACTTGCTTCTTGCCCATTCGCGAAACAATGACGTCTAGGTCGACGAATTCTGCGAGTTGATAATCCGTGCTTTTTTTGAAATTCCCATTTATCGCGTCGGACATTTGCGTGTGTAACTGATGCGTGTCTGAACCTACGCTGGCGATGACTTTTCGCACACAAAGGGCTAAGCCAAGTGTCGCTAAGAGTGCAAGGATAAGAATCGGCAGAAGGAAGCTCGCTAAGCTGCCAACGCTACTATTAACGAGCGCTTGCGATGGATTAAATTCGATACTCCAATTGGCATTTTCAAGATTACGGTTGATGACAATTGTTTCGTCTCCGCTGCCTGCATTCAAAAACTCGGCAGGTTCGGTATTTGCGAAAGATTGAATGAGCTTAACCCTGCCATTGAGTTCAGAGAGCTGGTCACTAAAAGCGGTTATATCGAGATAGAGGAATAGGGTGCCATATATGTTTGTGTCTGAAGGGCTTTTGATCGGCGACGCGAGACTCACAACCCAACGACCATCTGCAAAAATAACTTCGGGGAATACGTACTCGCCCTGTTCAACACGATTAATCATATCTAAAGAGGTATAGGAAAAGGGGGGTATGGCATCACGTTCAACATTTGCTTCACCTATTTTGAACAGTCTCACCCGTATAGCGTCCGGTATCATCTCGCGTAAGCTCCCTTCTTCGAGTGAGCGAGAGGCGGCATCGCCATTCTCGACTAACTTCGTCAAGCGAATGCTGGTCGCCATACTATTCGTCTGACGGATTAGTTGAGTTTGAGTTTGGTCGATTCGAAATTGAAGATTATCCGCAGCCTGGTCAATGAGTTTTTCTTGCAGCGTGCGATTGATATCCGCTTGTAGTACGAAGAGGGAGAAAGCTGATGCGATAAAAAATCCAGCGAGAATGCAGGCAATGGGCAAAGTGCCGAAGGTTAGCAGCTGACTTTTCTTTATGCTGGGCAAAGAAGACTCCTTAATTTCTGCCAGAGGAACCGAAACCATCGGCGCCTCTGTCAGTTTCCTGGAATTGATCAACAACCGTGAATTCAGCTTGAACGACGGGAACGAGAATCATTTGTGCGATTCGATCACCGGGATTGATTGTAAAACTGCTTTGGCCTCTATTCCAGCAAGACACCATGAGCTCTCCCTGATAGTCCGAATCGATCAAGCCAACCAGATTTCCGAGAACAATACCATGCTTATGACCAAGACCTGACCTTGGCAAAATCATTGCTGCGAGGCTCGGGTCCTCAATAAATACTGAAATTCCGGTAGGGATCAACACAGTGTCTGTAGGCTCAAGGGTGAGTTCGCTTTCAATACACGCCCTTAAGTCGAGACCCGCGCTACCTTCTGTCGAGTAGGCCGGTAACGGAATTTTGTCACCGATCAATGGGCTCAAAATCCGTAATTGAAGTTTTTTCATTGGTCAATCACTTCTGTTGTTAGGAGGTCTCGAAAGACCAAAATTATTTTTATGAATCGGCAGCTTAAAGCAACATTGATTCTTTTTACGCGTTGTTCATAGCAATCGTTGTTATCCGCCGTGGTAAGACCACAACAGACTTTATCAATTCCTTAGTCGTTGCTGTGGTGATCACGACTTCGCATTAAACTTTTTGTGCATCAAGCTGTTTAGAGACATGGTTCACTATTTTGGCTGCGATGTTTCGTTTTGACATAACAGGTAAATCAGATTCACCGTCATTCCAAACAAGTGTAATCCGGTTGTTATCGCTGTTAAAGCCGATGCTCGAGTCAGCGACATTGTTAGCAACAATTAGGTCGAGTTTTTTTCGTTGTAACTTGAGTCTTGCATGACCCAGTAGATGTTCAGTCTCCGCTGCAAAACCAACACAAAAGGGTCTTTTGGACAAAGCAGCGACACTGGCAATAATGTCGGGGTTTTCGATTAGCTCGATCGTCATTGTATTTGAGTCTTGAGTCTTCTTGAGTTTCTGCTCAGATTGCATCACTGGCTTAAAGTCAGCGACAGCTGCCACGCCAATGAAAACATCACAGTCAGCTATTTCTGACATCACTGCCGCGTACATATCGTCGGCACTAACTGTATTAATCGTTCTGGCCCGGTCTACCGGGTCAAGATTCGTTGGGCCGGAAATAACGACGACGTCGGCGCCTGCCTCAACAGCTGCTTCGGCGAGTGCGTAACCTTGTTTGCCAGAACTATGGTTGCTGATGAACCTTACCGGGTCTATGGATTCTCTAGTTGGCCCAGCGGTGATAACAACTTTTTTGCCTGTTAGCTTTTCACTGGGGAAAATTGAGATCGTGCGTTGCACTATTTGGTCGACATCTAGCAATCGGCCTTGTCCCGTTTCGCCGCAAGCTTGTATTCCCTCAGCAGGACCCATAATGAGTACTTCGGATCGTTCCAGTTGGGCAATATTCATTTGGGTTTGTGGGTTCGACCACATCGCCTGATTCATTGCCGGTGCTATTGCTATGTTTGTTTCGGCGGCCAGACAAATGGTTGTTAATAGATCGTCACCGTGACCGCCACAAAATCTGGCGATGAAATCTGCGCTGGCGGGCGCGATCAATATTAGATCCGACCAGCGCGCCAACTCAATATGACCCATAACGGATTCGGTTTCGGCATCTAACATGTCGATGTGCGTTGGATGCCCAGATAGGGCTTGCATGGTCAAAGGTGTAATGAACTCTGTCGCAGCCCTTGTCATAACGACACGTACGTCAGCACCTTGGTCTTGTAATCTGCGCACCAAATCTGCGGCCTTATACGCAGCTATTCCGCCGGTCACACCGAGAAGTATTCTTTTGTTGACTAAGTTATTGATGGTCACTTTTCTCTCGCATCGATACTTCTGACAGGCAATGACCTACATCTTAGAAAAAAAGCACCTACACCCGACAAGGCGGGTTGCGCACAGACGTGGTTACATCTTCAGAACAGGATTGGGGAATAACAATACCACTGAAGTATTTCCGGTGTAAGTGATTATTCACTCTGTAGTTGAGGTATAGCCCAATTGACCTCTACCGATTATACCCGGTGACTGCGAGACGCATGAAAGCGTTAAGCCTGTAAGCCGCTAAATCAATAAACCGGCATGATTGAGCATTGACCACGAAGGCCAATCGGCGCATAGCCAAAAAGTGCGGTGAGAAATCACCGTAAGAAAGTCCGAAATCAACGTACGACGCAAGGTCAGGCGAATGTCAGGCGAGAGGTATAATAAACCAAATGAATTGGCTTAAACGAGACGGCCCCAGGGAAAAATTGCTGAAACATGGCTCTAAAGCCCTTACTGACCAGGAGATACTCGCCATATTTCTACGTACTGGCACGCGGAAAAAAGGGGTCATGGCGTTATCGAGAGAGCTTATTGAGACCTTTGGTGGGCTGCGAGGTCTGCTTCAGGCTGATCAGGCAGAAATTCTGACCGTCAATGGTATTGGCGAAGCAACCTATGTTCAGCTAAAGGCTGCTTTGGAGATGACAGAGCGTTATATCGAAACGGGGTTGCAACGCGGTGATGCGCTTTCGGATCCCATTATGACGCGGCGCTATCTGAAGAGTAAGTTGAGGAACTATGATCGAGAGGTGTTTGCGTGCCTCTATCTTGACAATCAGCACCGATTGATTCGTTATCAAGAGCTGTTCTTTGGCACGATTGATGGTGCCAGTGTGCATCCGCGCGAGGTCGTCAAAAGTGTCTTGGTTGAGAATGCTGCAGCTGTAATTTTCGCTCACAATCATCCTTCGGGTATTGCAGAGCCGAGTCAGGCTGATGAGCGGATAACCCGACACCTTAAATCCGCACTAGCGTTGATCGACGTTAGGGTGTTGGATCATATGATTGTAGGAGATAAAGAGGTTGTTTCTTTTGCCGAAAGAGGCCTTCTATAGGTTGGTTGCAAAGGCCTGTAGACCATTCGCCGGTCTCTGCAGACAGCCGCGCGCGAGAATTTATATTTGAATCCCACGCCGGCTTCTGGTATAAAGCACGGCTCTCGATATGACTGGGTCACGGTACATATTACTAATGTGTTAACTGGCCTGCTCGGACGAACAGAACAACGCTTCATTTAAGAAGTGCAAATCAGCGGATTAATCAAGTAAAAAAAGGCAGTCGACATGGCCAGAGTATGTCAAGTAACGGGTAAACGCCCAGTTACTGGAAACAACGTTTCACACGCAAATAACAAGACGCGTCGTCGTTTTGTGCCGAATATACATGATCACAAGTTTTGGCTGGAAAGTGAGAGCCGATTTGTGAAGCTACGTGTATCAGCGAAAGGTATGCGTATTATTGATAAGAAAGGCCTCGAAGAGGTCATTACAGATATTCGATCTCGTGGCGACAAGGTGTAAACAGGAGTAACTTGGAATGAGAGACAAAATAAAATTAGTTTCATCCGCGGGTACTGGTCATTACTATACAACGACCAAAAACAAGCGAACGATGCCTGAGAAAATGGAGATCAAAAAATTTGATCCTGTGGTTCGTCAGCACGTGATGTATAAAGAGTCGAAGATTAAGTAAACCCTTAATCTGGGACGTTTTGAAAACATCGACGAGAGTCATGTTCTGAAGAGTGTCCTGATCGACTAAGTAATAGAAAAAAACCGGGCCTATCAGCCCGGTTTTTTTTGCAACAGCAAATTTCCTTTTACATCTATTTCGGCTTCCCAATGTTGCTTCACGTAAGTCGTCGCATGCTGCTCGAGAATCAGTAATGGGCCGCTACAAACTGACCCTGACGCCATTGCGGATCGGTGTTTGTACGGAATCCTCCAGCTCTGTGAATCTGAGAGGTTTGGCTCAGCAAACCAATCTGGCAACTGGATTGGTTCTCGTTGCGCTTCAATGTGCGATCTTAAATTAACAACTTCAATAGGCAAGTCGAGTTGATGGCCATACTGACGTTGATGTGATTGATGAAAACTCAACTCTAGATCGGATAGTGATTCATAGGGAATATTAATAGTGTGAGTTTGGCCGAGGTAACGCATATCAAGGCTACGATGCTCGCTCATCTCGGTAACATCCTCTTTAGCAAGATCTTGCTTTGCTTTGAATTCCAGGGCTTCGAATGCATACGCGACCTCAGCGCTTCGCAAAGCTGAAAGGATAATTCGATGGGTTTGAATCAGTTCGCGACCGGGTTTTGTTGTTAGCATTCCAAAAGCAGATAATACGCCACCGTGAATGGGTACCGCAGCCTTCGTCATACCAAGCGACTCCGCCAAATCGCAAAGGTGTAACCCTCCAGCGCCGCCGAAACAAACGAGGGCAAACGCTCGTGGGTCATGCCCTCGCTGAACTGAAATCACACGCAAAGCCTGGCTCATATGTTCATTAGCCAATGCGAGGATACCGCTGGCAACTTCATTTAGGGAGCAATCTAGCTTCTGCGCAAGACGGCCAAGCGCGAGACCTGCCGCATCTACGTTTAATGGCAATTCACCAGCGAGCTTGGGACTTGGCCCCAAGCGGCCTAGCCAAAGGTTAGCATCCGTTACCGTCGCGTCGGTTCCGGCGTTGTCGTAGCATGCAGGGCCAGGGTTCGCGCCTGCAGAGTCCGGCCCCACTTGCAAAAGCCCGCCTTCATCAACATAGGCAATCGAGCCGCCACCGGCGCCAATCGTGTGTATATCTGCCATGGGAATCGCAACGGGGTAACCGGCGATGGTGCCGCTGTTTGTGAGCTTGTACCGCTGCTCAATCAATGCAACGTCCGTTGATGTTCCCCCCATGTCGAAGGTAATGAGGTTCGGCTGTTGCATCAAGTTTGAAAAATATTGGGCGGCAGCGAGTCCGCCAGCCGGACCCGAGAGGAGCAAATTAACGGCTTTTGTGGCGGCAAGATTTGCATCAATCGTTAGACCCGAAGATTGCATAACGGACAGCGTTGATGGCGATACGTCTTTGATTAACGCATCGAGGTATCGTTGTATGATCGGACCTACGTAAGCGTTTAGCCAGGTTGTCATACCGCGCTCGTACTCACCATACTCTGGCAAGATATCTGAAGATCGCGAAACAAAATATTTGTCTTTGAAATATTCTTCAATAAGAATTTCGTGTTCGCTGGAGAGAAAGGAAAAGAGCAGATTGATTGCAATCGCATCAGGGTTGCTCGCTTCAATTTCGATTGCCAGCTGTTCTAACGCGCCGTCAGCAAGTTGTTGCGTTATCTTTCCTGTCGCATCAACCCGGGCTTCAATTTCAAATAGAAAATCAGGGTCTAAGTCGATTTCAGGCGCAGCGGGTCTCAAATTGTAAAGGTGTTGGCGAGTTTGGCGACCTATTCGAATAACATCTTTGAGCCCTTTGTTGGCAATATAAGCAGTTTTCACGCCTTTGCCTTGCAGTACAGCATTGGTCGCCACAGTTGTGCCGTGGACGATGACGAGTTTCCCCTGCGCCATCGCAGAGGAGAGCCCCATGGCCTTGATACCCTTAAGTATTGCTGTCTGCGGCTCCTTCGGAGATGAGAGCGTTTTGAAGACGCTGAGTCGATTATCATCAATACAGACGAAATCAGTGAACGTACCACCCGTATCAACACCGAGATAAATTGTATTCATAAACTATTCATCGAGACAGATGCCGCAAGGTAACCGAGACACGCACAAATTGCCATGCTGTAAAGGGATGAATATGATGTGCTCCCCCGAATTACTGATGTGTTACTAACAATGCCAGAACTACCAGAAGTAGAAACGACGCGCTTGGGCATTGTTCCCCATGTGACTCATCGGCAAGTGGTGTTGGTGCATGTCAGACAACCTAGTCTAAGGTGGCCTGTATCTGAAGACCTGTCTCAAAGTTTAACCGGCAGCGTTATTACCGCTGTTAGCCGCAGGGGCAAGTACCTGTTATTTGAGACGCGATCAGGTCGAATGATGATTCATCTGGGGATGTCGGGCTCGCTGCGTATTGTTGATGCAAAGACGCCTATCGAAAAACATGATCACGTTGATATCGGTTTTGATGATGGCAGTTTGCTGAGGTATAGAGATCCCAGAAGGTTTGGTTCAATTTTTTGGTTACACGACACGCAGGGTCACGCATTGATTGACAAGCTGGGTCCAGAGCCGTTGTTAGACGGGTTTGATGGTAATTACCTCTATGAGCAATCGCGAGGTAAGCAGGTTGCTGTAAAGCTGATGATAATGAACGGTGAGGTTGTCGTCGGCGTCGGCAATATTTACGCGAATGAAGCACTATTCGCTGCGGGTATTAAGCCAGACAGGAAAGCGGGATCAATTTCTAAAAAGCGCTATGAAAAGCTTGGATTAGAGATCAAATACGTTCTCGCGAAAGCGATTGAGGCGGGCGGCACGACGTTAAAGGATTTTGTGCGTGAAGATGGACAGCCGGGTTACTTCAAGCAAGAGCTGAAAGTCTACGGCCGCGGCACTGAACCCTGTGTCAATTGCGGCAAGGTTTTACGAGAAAGTAGACTTGGGCAGAGAGCAACGGTTTTTTGCACTAAATGTCAGACCTAATGGTTACAAACTTCGTCTCGAAGCCGCGGTTTGACTGACGTTGCAACGCATCTGAAACAATTTGAATTAGCGTAAGTTTCCGCTTACCCTAGGTTTATCTTATATTTTATGGTTTAGGTGCGTCTGCTTACAATCGGTTACGGCTGCTTAAAGGGCTGTGAGAAAGTTTAGATTGAATGCCAGAGAGTCAATGGTGTCACTAAATCAACTCGGAGGAAAGGGTGGTGAGAAAGCAATTTAAGATGTCATTGGCGCTTTTGGTGCTATTACTCGGCAGTGCAAATTCGGTCATAGCAGCACAGGTAGAAGAAATTCCCGGTGCAGGCGCGATGGCGCTCGATCTTGTTGTTGCGAGACCGGTCGGCTTGGTCGTGTTTGGCCTGGGCTCCGTAACCTACCTTGCGACGCTGCCGTTCTCACTGCTAGGCGGCAATGCCGGTGATGCGGGTAAGGCACTTGTTGTAAAGCCGGCTCAGTCCGTTTTTGTTCGGTGCTTGGGATGTCGTACACCGGGTCGAAAAGTCAAAGTCGCCCAGTAGGGGTTTAAGCAATCTTGCCGTCTGCGAGTGCTTGCGCGACGGCGGGATGTACAAATCGCTTTACATCACCCCCATAGGCTGCGATCTGGCGAACGAGCGTAGAAGAGATGTATGAGAACTCTTCCGCAGGGGCAAGGAATATTGTCTCCAGACCTGGCTGAAGAACTCGATTCATATTTAGCATCTGGAATTCATATTCGAAATCAGTCACGGTTCGAATACCTTTCAAAATAATCTCCGCGCCAATTTCCTTAGCGAATTCTACTGTCAGGGTATTGAAACCTACAACTTCAACATTTTTGATGTAGGACAGCGCTTCTTGAGCCAGTTCAATGCGCAATGTTAACTCGCCAGGGCTTTTGTGAGGGCTAGTCGCAATCCCGAGAATGACATGATCAAATATTTTTGCAGCCCGCTCAACAAGGTCAGCGTGGCCGTTATGAATTGGGTTGAATGTACCTGGGTATAGAACTGTCGACATTTTATATTCACTCCGTCGTATCCGCTTTGATTAGCTAATCTGCTGAATCGTTTTTGAACACGTACTATAAGTGCCTTAAGTTAAGAGAGGCGCCAATAATACATGACGAAAATGCCATGAACACCCTTGAATCAAAGATAGAATTAGGGTTGGCATATGAGTCCGTAGTGGACAGCCCCGGATTTCTTCTGTCTGTATACCAACCAATGTTGCTCAGAGCCTTCGCCAAGGTCGCCTTTGGTGAGCGGATTTGCTGATTCAAAATAGATGAACCCTTTCGATTTCAGAAGTTTTTGTTCGTCTATAATCTGCAGGCATTTACTTAGGTAGTCGCTCGAAAACGGCGGGTCAAGGAAGATAATATCCCAAGCTTGGCCGGTTTGTGCGGCGAGCCAAGCGATCGCGTCAGATCTGACGCAATGCCAAAGTTTGGAATCGGCTTCCAACGTGTCTAGATTGGATTTGATTTGACGCAACACTTGCGCTGAGGAATCAACAATAACGACATCCTTCGCGCCGCGTGATAGCGCCTCAATACTCAAGGCACCGCTGCCGGCGAAGAGTTCGAGGCAACTTGCACCTGCGATATCAAGCGAAAGCCAGTTAAACAATGTTTCTCTTACTCGATCGGGACTTGGTCTAACCGCATCCTCGATAGCGAATTTAATCTTACGACTACGCCACCTGCCGCCGATAATGCGCAGAGAGCCTGACATGCTACTCATTCCCCTTTGTTCGTCGTTGTCCTTGCCCAGGCGCCAAACTGTGATAAGCGATGAACAAGGTTGAGAACAGTCCTAGCAATAAGAGAATGGCGCTTGAGGGATAGCTGGCCAGCCGTGGTTCGATCACAATGTCGTGCGTCCCCTTGGGGATAACAAACCCCAAAAGTCCGCCGTAGGCGGGGTAGGTATCGAGCTGAACAATATTATTAACGCCGATGGCAGTTACAAGAAGCTGCTTTGAAAAACTGGTCGCCACAGTCGTCGGGCAAGTCATTGTTTGATCCAAAACTTTCACAGAGAGCAAGTTGCCCTCCAATTGATGAGTAAAACTGCTGAACGGCAGTTGCATGCATTGTTTGGTTGGAGCAGCGAATTCATTGCTAATGGGTGCTTCAGTATCGTAGCGGTACTGCGACTGCCTTATACTGTTAGTTAAGCTTTCAGATCGCATCAGTTCTGTTCGCATATCCGTTAAGCTAACAAACGTTTTTGTCTTGTTGCTTGCCCAGATAGGCCCAGGTGTTTCATCGAGACGTGTTGTAAAAATTTGATTGCCATCGATCTGAAGTTCGCAGCAAATGTTGTAGAGCTGCTGAACTATTTCAAAACCTGCCTGCCCTGGACCAAAGTTAAAAAAGGCTGTGGTTGGTCTGTAGGGTAGATTCATCATTACTTGAACAGTTTCTGAAAAGCTACGTAATGGAAATCCGTAACCGTTAATGGTTTGCAGTTCGCCCACGCTCGAAAGTAATAGCCCATTGCGAGAAACGTTAATCGCAATCCTGTTTAAAGGTTGTCCAAGTTGTGTTTGCGTTTGTTTGGCAAGTTCGCCGACCTGCTTGTTGGAATTAAGATTGGGTTCAATTCCGGTGACAAAATTTATCTCCTCGCGAAAGGCTAGCAGACACAAAAGGCTTAAGATAAACAAACCATTACGCCCTATTGGCTGATTGCGTGCCAGAGCAAATAGGCTGAAGACCACAACGCAGATGAGTGCTAACTCTTGTCCGAGGGGTGGCAGGTTATAGACGATGGTGATCGTGATCAGCGTTGTTGCTATCCAAATTTTGAGCTTAGCACTGTCTTGATCGCTTGCTTGATCAGGGGGCCGCCTGTCTTCGACTCGGTTGTAGCGGTGAATGTCTTTCAATATATAGCCGCCAACTAGACTGGACCAGAGCACCATGACCGGGATAATGCTGCGCATGGGAACCCTGAAATCCTGTAAAAGCGGGAAAATTAGCAGTAACCAGTTGGCGAGAGGTTCCAGCCGACTGCTTAATACGAAACACAGAAATATTGACCCTGCTAACCCCAAAACAACGAGAAATCGACGGGTCAGCAACAAGTACATGCTCGAGATTATTAATGGACCGAGTCCGTAGCGTATCTCATGGAGATAGCTTGCGGGTCGAGTGGCGATTGGGTCGTAAAACCAGAACAGTGACGTAAACCAATCATCCAGTGTTGAGATGAGATAGCTGTAGATGGCGGGGTTCTGACCGATACTTCGCGTGGAGTCGTCACTCATTGCGAAGGCAATCATCTCCAATAATACCGGCGCAGCAAGAAGGCAAGCTAGAATCACCATTGCAATCATTGTCAGCATTGTTGAGAAATGATTTCGCCAGTCGGGTATTGATTCTTTACTAGCAAAGAAACAAATCAGTATTGGTAGCGAGAAAAAGAGGCTGTATATAAGAATCTGGAAGCTTGGGCTACATAGCGCATGTACTAGCGCAAGCATGATTACCGAAAAAGTCGTGAAAGATAATCGCTGATTTTTATGGCATTGCCAGAACGCAATCAGAGCCTGAACGAAAAGCATACCGAGTATCAGGTTGAGGTGCCCTTCATCAACCCGGTAGGCCATCAGTGGGGCGAAACCCAATAACAGGCAACAGGTAATTGTTCCGGTAATTTGTTTGTACTTCCATTCGAATGCACCAAGACCTGCAAAAGCATTGACTGACTGCACCGCAAGGAAGCAAAAAAACCATTGAATCACAATGAAGGAAACGTTCAGGCTGAGAAGCGGTGAAGCCCCCATTTCTGCCAACAAAATGCTTAAGGGGAGAACGCCGTAGACAGCGAGTAAGTTTGTGCCGCCGAGCGCTTCGAATTTATAGGCAAGTGAATGCCAATCACCCTCTGCAGAATCAAGCTGGTAAAGCATCGGCAGTAAACTGTTGAGAGCGTCGGCTCCCATGAAGCTGAAACCCGGAATATAGCCAATGAACACCCAAGCTGTGAGTACGACCGCCAGGCAACAGATCGCCAGCTTGATGTCGCTGGATTCCCGATTATTCGTAATGAGGTGAATTTTCATAGCTTATGATACAGATCAGACGGGTTGAAAGGCTATAATTCTGCTTTGCGCCCACGGTTGAATCACCGAATAATCAAATGTCGCTCCATTTTCGAAGACTTTATTTTTTCGTTAGATAATGTGTGGAGCATCGATAGCGATCTATTATCGGTTGAAGCTATGGAAATAGCCTATAACTCGCTAAAGTGTGTGGCATTGTAAGGTCAGCAAGTTTGAAAGCTCGATGTGAATAATGCTCTTCAGGCTATAATTAATGTAGATGTACGCTAGGTTGTGAAAAGTGGAAGAAAAGGAAACAGATATAGTTGCTGATGAAAGCGGCGAAAAGGAAGGCAAAGTTGGGTTTTTCTCAAGGATCAAATCGGGTCTATCAAAGACCCGATCAAAGCTATCGGATGGAGTTGGCAGAGTTTTTCTCGGCGAAAAGGTCATTGATGATGATTTGTTTGAGGAAATAGAGGCGGTTTTATTGAGCTCAGATGTCGGCGTTGCGGCAACGACTGAAATCATGGAGGGTCTTGCTAAAAAAGTCGCTCGAAATGAACTGGCAAATGCAGAATCTCTCTACGCTCATCTTAAGGAGCAATTGAGCGAATTACTGCGAAGTGTTGAGCGGCCGTTGGTGATCCCGAAGTCTGATGCGCCTTTTGTCATCCTGATGGTGGGTGTGAATGGTGCGGGAAAAACGACGACGATCGGCAAACTCGCGAAAAAACTTCAGCAGGAAGGAAAATCCGTGTTGCTTGCGGCTGGCGACACATATCGTGCAGCTGCGGTTGAGCAATTGAAAGTTTGGGGCGAGCGTAACGACGTACCCGTGATCGCGCAGGGTACAGGAGCCGATAGCGCATCCGTTATTTATGATGCATTGGAAGCAGCGAAAGCGCGAAATATGGATGTGCTAATCGCAGATACGGCCGGCCGTTTGCAGAGCAAAAAGAATTTGATGGATGAGCTGACAAAGATTCGACGTGTGCTCAATCGTTTCGATGAGTCGGCCCCACATGAAGTGATGTTGGTGCTCGATGCTGGAACGGGTCAAAATGCGATATCGCAGGCGACGCAGTTTCAAGAAGCAGTAGAGGTTTCCGGTTTAACCATTTCGAAACTCGATGGTACCGCTAAAGGCGGCGTGATATTCGCGATTGCTAAGCAGCTTGAAATACCGATCCGGTTTATCGGCGTTGGCGAGCAAATAGATGATCTCAGGCCGTTTGACGCAAAAGAGTATGTTGCAGCGCTATTTGATTAGCCTACGTAATAGCGAGCGAGACCTTTTTCCGTAGGGCCAATGCGGCGGGTTTAATGGACACGTTGCTTTGGCTTGGCGGTTGAAAATTAATGATTCTTCGGTTTATGGGTAGCCGCAGGGGAGAGCTCAGTTGATTCGATTTGATCATGTAAGCAAACGTTATCCTGGTGGAAAGGAAGCGCTAACGAATGTGAATTTTGAGTTAGACCAGTCCGAAATGGTGTTTTTGACCGGTCATTCCGGCGCTGGGAAAAGTACACTGATGAAGCTCATCATCATGATGGAGCGACCCAGCCAGGGACAGGTGTTTGTTCAGGGTGTAAACCTAAATCGTTTAGGGCGTCGTCACATACCGGATATCAGGCGCAATGTCGGGGTTGTGTTTCAGAATCATCAGTTACTATTTGATCGTTCGGTCTTTGACAATGTTGCGCTACCGCTGACTATTTCAGGTTATCAGCCGAGAGAAATAGGCCGTCGAGTTCGAGCCGCCCTTTCCAAAGTTGGGCTGGCAGATAAAGAGAAACACTACCCTGTAACTTTATCGGGCGGAGAACAGCAGCGGGTCGGGATTGCGCGAGCGGTGGTGAACAAACCTCCGCTACTTTTGGCTGATGAGCCAACGGGAAATCTTGATCCGGGGTTATCTGAAGAGATTATGAATCTGTTTCAGCAATTCAATCAGGTGGGTGTTGCTGTGATGATTGCGAGTCATGACTTGGCGCTCGTCAAGGCTATGGGTCACCGACAAATAATCCTTTCCGGTGGAAGGCTCGAAACATGAGTCAGGATAAGGGTAAAGCAGCCTCGAAAGCCGACACAAGAGGGTCCATTGGTGCTAAGAGCGGAGGCACCAAAACAGCCGGAGCAAGCACTCACTCACTACAAGGAGCTGATTATTTAAGAAGCTACTTTGCTAATCATCGCCTAGTTGCAAAGCAAACGATTCAAAACCTCGTCCGTAGTTTTGTGACCAGTACCATGACTTGGATGGTGATCGGGGTCGCGCTTGGACTACCCGCGATGCTATTTATATTGCTCGATAATCTTGAGGGGTTGGGCGGTGATTGGCAGGGTAAGCCGGGTATTAGTGTCTATCTGCAAGCGGATGTTTCGGAGCGTGAAGGTCGCTTGCTAGCAAAGACTCTCGGTTCTGAGCCGGAGTTCATCGCTGCCCGTTATATCTCAGCGGCGCAAGCGCTTGAAGAGTTTAAACAACACTCTGGGTTTGACGAGGTTTTAAACTCCCTGCCAGGCAATCCTTTGCCTGCCGTGATCGATATCGAACCTGACGATGTCAGCACGATTGAACTCAAAATGAGCGTGCAAAGGCTTGAAGAGAAAGCTGCGGTAGAATCTGTATCAATAGACTTGGCGTGGATTGAGCGTCTTATAGCGTTGGTTACGCTTGGAGAAAGGTTTGTTCTGGCGCTGGCAATTTTTCTTGGCTTAGGTGTGTTGCTATCGATCGGAAACACGATTCGCTTAGCGATTGAAAACCGGCGGGCCGAGATTGAGATCATAAAGCTCGTAGGCGCAACCGATCGTTTTGTGCGCCGACCTTTTCTCTATTTGGGTTTCTGGTATGGGGTAGGCGGAGCACTATTTGCTTGGCTGATGGTGCAAGGCAGTTTGTTATTCCTGTCAGCGCCGATAGAAGATCTCATTTATTCTTATCGAGGCGAGTTTACCGTTAAGGGCATGGGTTTAGAGGACTCTGCTTTGCTGTTCTTAACAGGTGCAGGTCTGGGTATTGTAGGGGCTGGGCTCGCAGTGGGGCGGCATCTGCACGAAATTGAACCTACCTAGTGCATCAGGGTCCAATTTTTAGATTAGATGTCTAAAGTGATGACATGCTGGAACGTTATATCTCGACGCCTGCTTATAACTTTATTTTCGATATGCCGTGCGTTAAGCTACATAAAATAGTCCATTAGCACTTCCATCATGTGGATGATAGACTTCGCAACCCCAATTATTTCGTTTACCTAATCCGAGTAGGCTATGAGTTCCAGTATCATCCCATCAGTCGATGTCTTGTCTCCAGGTGCTAACCTGGAAGCTTACATTCAGGCTGTGAGTGGGATCGCATTGCTCTCTGTTGAGCAGGAAAAAGAGCTCGCAGAACGACTCTTCTATGAAGAGGACCTTGATGCGGCTCGACAACTGGTTATGGCGCATCTACGATTTGTCGTCTACGTGGCACGATCATACTCCGGCTATGGCTTATCAGAAGCTGACCTCATTCAGGAAGGTAACGTCGGTCTGATGAAAGCTGTGAAACGATTCAATCCTGAATTTGGTGTTCGTCTTGTTTCCTTCGCTGTTCATTGGATCAAGGCGGAGATGCATGAATTCATCCTGAAGAATTGGCGCATTGTTAAGGTCGCTACGACGAAGGCGCAACGCAAATTATTTTTCAATCTGCGTGGGTCGAAGAAACGTCTTGGCTGGATGAACGAAAATGAAGTGAAGTATGTCGCGGGCGAACTCGGTGTCGAACCGCATCAAGTGAGGCTAATGGAAGGTCGATTGGCTTCGCAGGATGAGGCTTTCGATGGATACAATGATGACGACGAGGACTTTGCGAGTCCCGCTCGATACCTCGAAGATACCGACAGTAATCCTGCGGATATCACCGAATTCCAACGTCAAGCGCTTGGGCAGCAAAAACAACTTCAAGCAGCATTCCAGCAACTTGATGATCGAGCGCAGATGATATTACAGCGCCGTTGGCTGGGTGACCAAAAGTCGACGCTACATGAACTGGCGGAAGAGTTTGGTGTTTCCGCGGAACGAATTCGTCAGCTTGAACAGAACGCGATAAAGAAACTCCGTAAACACATCGTGCCCTGATCTGAAATGATCACAAAATATATATTTCTATTTGCTGGCTTCAGCGGCTTTATCGGAGTTGCTCTGGGAGCCTTTGGTGCCCACGGTCTGCGTGGCAAGCTCGATGAAAGCGGTATGCATGCCTATGAGACGGCAGTCTCTTATCAACTTATTCATACCTTAGCCCTGCTTGCCTGCCTAATACTGATGACCCAGTTGGGTAAGTACTGGGCTTTTACCTATGCAAGCTTTGCTTTCTCTATCGGAATTTTGCTTTTTAGCGGTAGCCTCTATCTGCTGACGGTGTTTGGTCTGAAGATATTTGGACCTATCACGCCCCTGGGTGGCATATTCTTATTAGCGGGTTGGGTCTTGTTAAGCTTAGGTATTTGGCAGAAATACGAACTGTGAAGTACCAACTGTAAAGAGACAATCATGATTGATAAGACTCAGCCTAGCTCAAATGACGATTCAGAGAGTCACTCTGAGTCAAAGCAGCGCAAGCGCGAGATCCGAAGCTACGTTATTCGCGATGGAAGAATTACGCCCGGTCAGCTGCGAGCGCTAGACGAGTGTTGGGACACTTACGGACTTGATGTTCATGACGGTCTGCTCGACCTTGATGCAGTGTTTGCTGAACAAAACCCTACCGTTCTCGAAATCGGGTTTGGCATGGGTGATAGCTTGTTTGAAATGAGTCAGAGCGACTTAGCGACTAATTACATTGGTGTGGAGGTTCATAGGCCTGGCGTGGGTCATCTTCTGCAACTATCGGATAAGGCCGGATTGCAGAATCTTCGGATTTTCAGAGATGATTCTATCGATGTCTTAAAACAATGTATAAACGACAAAAGCCTGTCGAAAATACAGATATTTTTCCCTGACCCTTGGCACAAAAAGAAGCATCATAAGCGCCGTTTGATTTCAGATGAGTTCGTAGAATTACTCAAGTCCAAACTCAAAGACGATGGTGTGCTTCATATAGCGACAGATTGGATGCCTTACGCTGAGCATATTCGAGAAGTCATGACGCACTGGCGAGAAGTCCCCATACCGACTCGACCTATTACGAAATACGAAAGACGCGGACTTCGCCTAAATCATGAAGTGACCGACCTTGCTTATGCGAAACCGAGCTAGTCCTCTTTCAACCGAATCGATCACTGCTCCTGCATCTCGATCTCGTGTTAGACGAGCTATCACCCTCGCCATTGTACTGATCAATTTGGTGACACTTGCGCCAGCGTCAGCTTCAGCGCATCTCGCGAACCGTATTCAAGCCCAACCGAATGTTCAGCAAGAGGTCGTCGCACTGATTGAAATACCGGCGGGTACGAATCAAAAGTGGGAGCAAAACAAGGATAGTGGCCAGCTTGAATGGGAAAAACGAAATGGCACCCGCAGAGTGGTGAGCTATCTACCTTATCCGGGCAACTATGGGATGATTGAAAACACGTTACTGCCGAAGGACAAAGGAGGTGATGGCGATCCACTCGATGTGATTATTTTAGGGCCGGCGGTGGAGAGAGGTTCTCATATAAAAATTGACATTATCGGCATCCTCAAATTAAAGGATAATGGCGAGCAAGATGATAAGCTCATCGCGGTGATGGATAAATCGCCTCTTGCTGATGTTAGGTCGATGTCTGAGCTGCGAACTCTTTATGTGGGTGTCGATGAAATATTGCGCGTGTGGTTTAGTCACTATAAAGGACCTGAACAAATGGAATTTGTTGGTTTTGGTGATCGCGCTGAGGCATTAGACGTTCTGCGAATTGCCCAAGAAAGTTTCCTAATTCAAATGAATGACCTAGAAAAGGGTAAAGAGAACTAATATGAAGAATTATGCCCTTCCCGGAAGTATTCTGGGTCTTGCCGTCGCCATTGCCTATCTTGGCTACGCCCTGCTGACATTTACTTTAGCGCTCCCGGCATCATTAGATAAAATCGAAAATACAGCTAAATCGATTGCTCTGCTTGAAGATGAGATCGCAATGATCATCGAGCAAGTGCCCAATATCATACAAGAGGTTGAGCAGGTGCGAACGCTTGTGCCGGATGTGTTGAAAGAATCGGCGATGATAAGAGCCGACACACTTTTGGTGCAAAAGGAGATGCAGGCTTATCGGCTCGTATTGCCTTCAATCCTGGATGAGAGCGCAAGCGTCCGTAAAGATATTCTAGTGGTCGAGCAGGAAATGGAAGCCTATCGAGATATGCTGCCGAAAATTATGGCTGAAACCGCAGAAGTTCGACAACAAGTTGATTCGCTACAAATCGAACTTGCAGCATATCGGTTGACCATACCTGAAATTTTACTAGAGGTTGAGGCGACGCGAGAAATGATACCGCCCATGCTAGACCGAGTCGATAATATGATTGCTGATGCCAGTGATGCCGGCAAACGAGCCAGCGAAGGGGCTGTTGCGGGTGTGTTTTCCGGTGTTTTCAAGGCACCTTTATCGGTGTTTACCAGTGTTCTTCCCAAAAAGCATAGCGCCGATGCACCTTATGTTACCGAAGCTGCGATGAAGATTATCAATGATGAAGACTTAGATGGATTCGTTACGTTCAACAACAGAGGTACTGGCACCCAAGGCAGTGTGACCCTCGTGGAGTCATTGATCATCGACGGGAAAGATTGTCGGAGTTTATCTATTCATGCTGAGCGCAGTGGTAAGACAACTTATGATCGAATGATTAACCTCTGCCTGACAGCCTCAGGTGATTGGGTGCAAATTGATACACGCAAAAAATAATATTACACCATCTCTAGTAGGCTGTTCAAAAACTGCGCGCCTTTGTTGGTAGGCTTTATCCAACCATTTTGCTTTTCTATTAGCTCAAGTGATTGGGTCCGGTTCAGAAAATTTTCTAGCGTTGATAGGGGCAAGCCCGTCCTCGTTTCGTATAAAGCCTGATTGAACCCATCTGTTAATCTCAATGCATTCATCAAAAATTCAAGCGGCAGTTCACTTTGATCAACAATCGTGTCCTTAAAGTTGGCACCGCCTAAGCGAGAGCTGGCGAGGTAGTGATCCGGTTGTCGGGTCTTCGCGCGTCTTGTCACGACGCCATTGCGGGTCAACTTGCCGTGCGCGCCGGCGCCGATACCAATGTAATCGCCGAACTGCCAATAGTTTTGATTGTGAACCGATTCCTTTCCAGGTTTGCTGAAAGCCGAAATCTCGTAACGATGGAAACCCTGATTTGCGAGTTGGTTTAGTCCCGCTTCATAAATCTCCCATAATGTATCATCGTCTGGGAGCACCGGAGGCTGATTGTAGAAGACTGTATTTGGCTCGATCGTAAGTTGGTACCAAGAGACGTGGGTTGGCTCTAAAGCAATGGCCGCTGTCAGGTCCGCGATCGCATTTTGTAGATTCTGCTCGGATAGTCCATGCATCAGGTCTATATTAAAGTTGTCAAAGCCAGCCTCTTTTGCCGCCGTAATAGCATTTATTGCATCTGACCCTGAGTGAACTCTGCCCAGTAAGTTGAGGTGCGAATCGTTCAAGCTTTGAACGCCGATACTCAAGCGCGAGATGCCCGCGGCATAGTACCCGGCAAATCTTTCCCTATCGCCGACCAAGCCTTTTTGAACCGTAGCCGGATTGACCTCCATCGTGATCTCGATGTTATCGGCAAAATCAAGCCGAGACCGAACGCCCCGTAACAATCTGTCGATCGACGCAGGTGAGAATAAACTGGGAGTACCGCCACCCATGAATATCGACACAAGAGGCTGATTCGCAATTGCGTCTAAGTCATGATCGAGATCGTTTAGCAGCGCGTCGATGTATTGGTTTTCAGGTATTTCGCCCTTTGCCTCATGGGAATTAAAATCGCAATAAGGGCACTTTTTAGCGCACCAGGGAAAGTGGATGTACAAAGCAAGGGGCATCATATTATTCAATACTACCGAGCGATTGGGGTGAGGAAAGCTTGAGAATCAGTTTCGCAACAGCTTGACCGCGATGACTTATGCGGTTTTTGGTTTTTGAATCAAGACTTGCTGCAGTAACCCCGTGTGTCGGGACAAAAAATATAGGATCATATCCAAATCCTTTATCGCCCGTCGGCGTTTGTACGATACTTCCCTCCCAGGTGCCCGCTGCAATTATTGGCATCGGATCTAACTCATGACGCAAATATACGAGTACGCAGCGGAATCGAGCCGTGCGTTGATCAGTCGGTACACCTTCCAAATCAGCTAAGAGCTTCGCACTATTTTGTTCATCGGAGGCACTTTCACCCGCAAAACGAGACGAAAAAATGCCGGGTGCGCAATCAAGAAAATCAACTTCCAGGCCGGAGTCATCGGCTATTGCGGAGAGACCTGATATTGCCGAAGAATGTCGCGCCTTGATAATGGCGTTTTCGACAAAGGTTGTGCCCGTTTCGGGTGGGCTATCAATATCAAACTCGCTAGCGGGGTATAACATAAAAGAATCCGGCAGGGCCGCCGTCAATTCTTTGAGTTTTTTAAGATTGTTACTGGCTAAAACGATCTTCTTTGACTTCATCGAACTGCCTGAAAATAATTCCGATTAAATTTGAGTATGTAAACATCATCGTGATCGTTAGGGGCAATAGTAATTTGGAAACGAATCATATCCCTCTCATCGATGATCTGGTTCGACAAGTAGTAAATTGCGCCGGGTTCTTTGACTTCTTGAAAATCGAGTGTGAACAGCTGGTTTAACAAATTCGTTGACGTACCCTCTATTTTCGCTGCAACAGCCGTGTCATCTTTTCGAACCGTAATATTTGTAACAATGCGTGATTTCGAACGCGTAATGTTGTGTGCCTTGGCAACTTCGCTGGGAATAAGCATGCTGTTCAGAGTCGTATAATGTATCTCGTAGTTCTGCCATCGGTTAATTTCCGCAAAAACATCTACCGTAAAGAAGCTTAACCCAATCAAAAAAAGACTTGGGATGCTTAACCGCTTGAACTGTTTGTAAGGCTTCATTGTGAGATAAAATCGGGTAGCTTTTTGGGTTTGTGAATGCGACAAATTTTGTCTCGAGTGTTCGCATCCATTTCAATCGTGATTGAAGATGGTCCGACTGCGAAGTTTTTTGATAGCAACTTGTTTAGCTGTCCATTAGCTCGGCCAGTTGTTGGCTGCTCGGTGAGCCTGACATTTAGACAAACTGGCTGCGGATCGATCTTTGTTCGTGATGCACCCGGACTGGCCTCAACGCTCAAAATCAAATCGTCATTTAACCAATGATAAAGATCGGTAGAGGCCCGCTCAGTTTGCATAGCTGACAAGACTAAAGGCCAAGGATCAAGCCGCGAGGCACGCCCAAAAATACGCTTAACGGCTGTATAACCAAGTAACTGTCGATCAGGTTGATAAAAACGAATACAAGAATAATTGAGAAATCGATACCGCCCATCGGCGGTAGAAGCTTTCTGGCGGGTGCACAAATTGGTTCTATCAACTGATAGACCAATGATAACGCCGGATGGTTGGACGCCGGCGCAATCCAGCTGGCAACAACGGATACCAGTAAGGCAAAGAAATAGATCTTAAAGATAATCGCAAACAGCCCTAATAAAACCCAGGCGACATAGTTTAGGGCGAAAAATGCATAGCCGTATAAGGCCATGATGATCATTATTGCGGCGAGCTGAACTAAAAAGGCGAGGCAAAGCGTCGCCAAATCAACACCGTAGACCGTTGGGAATAATTTCCTTAAAGGTCGAATGGCAGGATCGGTGAGCTTTACGATGCCTTGGCTAATCGGATTGTAGTAATCAGCGCGAGCAACCTGCATGAGAAACCGAAGCATCACTAGGAACGTGTAGAGCCCGAAAAATGTTTGGATAAGATAGACACCCGCACTTGCGAAATTCTGGGTCATAGCGATTTAACCTTGCAACGAATGAATGTAAGTTCAGTAGTGATTATAGCGAAGTTCCCAGCCTTTATGCTTAATCCCTTCATGTTTAAATTTCCTATAAGACCCGTTTGAAAGGAATTTGTTTTGATGCGCCTTTTCATCAATTGTTTAGTGGACAAATACCTGTCACATAAATGTCTAGGGTCAATATTTAAGGCTGCGACAATTCTACGGAACGCTTAAAGGCAGCCTCAATCGCTTTTTCAAAATTTTGTTCAAGTCCACCTTTGAGGAGTTCGTTAAGCGCAGCTTCCGTCGTACCGCCTGGCGACGTGACGTTGATTCTTAGTTGCTCGGTAGAGAGCTCTGATTCTTGGGCCATCTGGGCTGCGCCAAGCGCCGTTTGTAATACGAGGTCTCGGCTGGTGGTGGCATCCAAGCCAAGCCCGATAGCGGCTTTTTGCATTGCTTCCATAACAAGGAAGAAATACGCCGGACCACTTCCAGAAACAGCTGTGACGGCATCAAGTTCAGATTCTGTCTCGAACCATTGAATTCGACCTACAGAGCCGAGAATATCGGCTGCTTTATGTTTTTGCTCTTCTGTAGCGTGTTCGTTTGCATACAAACCCGTCATGCCCTGGTTCACCAGCGCAGGCGTGTTTGGCATACATCGGATAATTGCTGATTTTTCACCAATCCAGCTAGAAATTGCGCTTGCGGTGGTGCCAGCGGCGACGCTGATGGTGAGCTTGGACGCTACCGAACTGCCGAGTTCCTCGCAAATCTGTTGCATCATATTGGGTTTGACGCAGAGAACGACGACATCAGAGGCTTCAACGGCATCGTGATTATTATCGCAGCGCTGAATGACTGACGGTAGTTTTTCAAGTTGGGCGGGGAAGGGATCCGAAGCAATGATCTTCGCCGCTGGGTCTGATGCGAGATAGCCGCCCATCAGCGCCTGCGCGATATTACCTGCACCAATAAATGTTGTTGATGTCATGATGGCTCCTGTTAGCAATCAAGTCCTTAAGGGTTTGTCGTGACTACGAGTCTCGAGGACCGAATAGTGCACTACCAATGCGTATAATTGTAGCGCCTTCAGTAATCGCAAGCTCCAAATCCTCGGACATGCCCATTGATAACTGATTAAAATGCGCTAGGGAATACTGATCAGCAAGGGATTGTTGCAACTGTCGAGTTCGTGCAAATGAATCTCTAGTGGAATCAAGGTTAGTTTGTTTCTTAGGAATCACCATTAGACCACGAAGATTGAGTTGGCTCATTTCTCGCGCCGCTTCGACCAAGGCGGCAGTATCTTCTTCGAGCACACCTGATTTCGATTCTTCACGATCAATGTTGACCTGAATGAGCACGTTTAATGGCGACGCTTTATCCGGTCGTTGGCTGTTAAGTCGCTTTGCAACCTTAAGACTCGATACCGTGTGCACCCAGTCGAAGTGTTCGGCAATCGGTCGCGTTTTATTTGATTGGATGGCGCCAATATAATGCCACTGTAGGGCGGGCTCAGAGAACTCTGCGATTTTCAGCAACGCCTCTTGTAAATAGTTCTCGCCGAACTGCTGCTGACCCAGCGCATAGAATTGCTCAATATACTCGATCGGCTTAGTTTTACTGACGGCAAGTAACGAGACCTCATCGTGACTGCGATCAGCAAGGTCGCAGGCTGATTGAATTCGATGTTGAATCTGCTCGAGATTATCCGCAAAAACGGAAGAATAAGAATCGTTTTCCTTCATAGATTGATGATGAACTTCCTTTGTTGACTTGTCTGCATGGGTCGTCGGTCGGCAGTAATGAGGAAACGGTGGTTTCTTCATGTATTCAATAATACTATTAGTGCAAACGGGCACTGTAGCGATTTCTTCAGAATTGTCGATATGTCAGCATCGATTATCTAGTTAAAGGTTAAGCAATGGATATTACAGAACTACTTGCGTTTAGTGAGAAGCAAGGCGCTTCAGATTTACACTTATCAGCGGGTCTACCTCCAATGATACGGGTTGATGGTGATATTAGACGCATTAACTTGCCTGCTTTGGATCATAAAGAGGTTCATTCACTCATTTATGAGATTATGAATGACAAACAGAGAAAGGACTATGAGGAATTCCTTGAATGTGATTTCTCATTTGAAGTGCCGGGTGTTGCGCGCTTTCGCGTCAATGCGTTTAACCATAACAGAGGTGCTGGTGGCGTTTTTCGAACGATACCCTCGAAAGTATTGTCGATGGAAGATCTGGGGATGGGCCAGGTATTTCATGGTATTGCTGAAACACCTCGTGGGCTTATTACCGTTACGGGTCCCACAGGTTCCGGCAAGAGTACAACGCTCGCGGCAATGATGGACTACGTTAACGACAATCGTTATCAGCATATCCTGACGGTCGAAGATCCGATTGAGTTTGTGCACGAGAGTAAGAAGTGTCTTGTTAATCAGCGTGAGGTGCATAGAGACACGTTGGGTTTTAACGAAGCCTTGAGATCCGCTTTGCGAGAAGATCCCGACATTATTCTTGTCGGTGAGATGCGTGACCTTGAAACGATTCGGCTGGCGCTCGAAGCGGCGGAGACGGGGCATATGGTCTTTGGTACCCTGCATACGTCTTCAGCGGCGAAAACAATTGACCGAATTATTGATGTGTTTCCAGCAGCAGAAAAGGACATGGTTCGGTCAATGTTGTCAGAGTCTTTGCAAACGGTTATCTCGCAAACACTTTTGAAGAAGATCGGCGGCGGTCGAATAGCTGCTCACGAAATTATGATCTGCACAGCAGCGATTCGTAACTTGATTCGCGAATCGAAGATTGCACAGATGTACTCTGCGATTCAAACCGGAGGAAAGCTAGGCATGCAAACCCTCGATCAGTGTTTAAAAGGGCTAGTCGAAAAAAATCTCATTAGTGCCGAAGCGGCTCGTGAGAAGGCTAAGCTGCCCGATGATTTCAGATAAGACTTGCAAGTGTTGATGTAAACAGACTTAAGAGGGCGGTAGAAAATCATGATTGATTTCGACAAGTTACTAAAAGTTGTTGTCGAACAAGGTGCGTCAGACCTGTTTATTACTGCCGGCTTGCCGCCCTCGATTAAGGTGAATGGCAAAATGATGCCCATGTCCAAGACCCCTTTAACGGCAGAACAATCTAGGGAGATGGTTCACTCGACAATGACAGAAGCGCAAGTGCAAGAGTTCGAGTCTGAACGTGAATGCAACTTTGCGATACATAGTGCGACTGCGGCTCGATTTCGCGTAAGTTCGTTCTATCAGCGAAATTTTGCGGGGATGGTGCTGCGGAGAATCGAAACACATATACCGTCCTGCGATGACTTGAAGTTACCTGAAGTGGTTAAACAGCTCGCTATGACAAAACGTGGACTGATCATTTTCGTTGGTGCAACCGGAACGGGAAAATCAACGTCGCTGGCGGCCATGATTGGTCATCGAAACGAAAACAGTAAGGGTCACATTATCACGATTGAGGATCCGATTGAGTTTATTCACGAGCATCGCGGCTGCATGGTGACGCAGAGAGAGGTTGGGGTCGATACGCCCAGTTTTGACGTTGCTTTGAAAAATACGCTGAGACAGGCGCCTGATGTCATAATGATAGGGGAAATTCGAACCAGAGAAACGATGGATTACGCTGTTGCTTTTGCTGAAACCGGCCACCTTTGTCTCGCTACGCTCCATGCTAACAATGCGAATCAGGCGCTGGATAGAATCATTAATTTTTTCCCTGCTGATAGGCAGCAGCAAGTCTGGATGGATCTGTCGCTAAATTTGAGGGGTATGGTCGCCCAGCAGTTGATACCGGCCGTCGATGGAAAGGGCCGACGCGCAGCAATCGAGGTATTAATTAATACGCCATTGGTCTCCGATACTATTCGTAAAGGAGATGTCCACCTCATCAAAGAGATCATGAGCAAGTCAACAGAGCAGGGCATGCAGACTTTCGATCAGGCTCTGTATCAGTTGTATTCGGCTGGAGAGATTACGTACGAGAGTGCTTTGGCATCTGCTGACTCAGCAAACGATTTAAGATTAATGATCAAGTTGGCTGGCGAATCACCCGAGGCCGCTAGTTCTATTGCTGGCTTATCGTTGGAATCTAACGATAGTGATGGGCGTCGTCGCTAACGTTCAATTTTGGGCGCTGTAGCAAGGTCGACAAGCCCGATCTATACTAAGGTCAACGCTGAGGGCGATATCCAGAGCTGCTATTTAGTTCTGCTGCCACTCTCTGAAATAAGACTCGAGTATCAGTTTAGCAGCGATCGCGTCGACAAGTTCATCCGGGTTGGCGAACTCTTTTGCTTCAAAGCTCGTTAACCTTTCATCCCAAGTTTGATGTGGAATGTCGTATCGACCCGTTAGCCTGCGGGCGAATTTCTCAGCCTTTGATGACATTTCGCTTGCTGTGCCATCCATGTTGATGGGTAGGCCAACGATGAACTTGTTGGGTTGCCACTGCTTTACTATCTTCTCAAGGGCTACCCAATCAGGTTGACCATCTTTTGCGGTGATGATGACTAACGGGTTTGCTGTGCCGGTTATAGACTGTCCGATCGCAATGCCTATTTTCTTCATGCCGAAGTCAAAGCCCATGCAGATTTCGCTCATCTCGTTATACTCCTGATGTTCCTAGTCATGACCTGCCTTTGGCGCGACTAATGTTAAGTCTATGCCCAGTAGTTTTGCGGCAGCTTGGGGACGCGTCGCGTATGGTTCGTTGAATACAACATCACTCGACGTTGGTGTTAGCAGCCACACATCTTCCTGAATTTCTAGCTCGAGTTGTTCCGCTCCCCATCCTGCGTAACCCAATAAAGCAATCATCTGCTCGGGTGCTTGGCCTGCTTTAAGCGCCTCGATGACATCACTAGAGGCTGTCATCGAAATATCCTCCGCGATCTCAATTGATGATCGATATTGTTCGGGTGCAGGCGAGTGCAAGAAGAAAAGGCGGTTCTGTTCGACCGGCCCGCCGAGAAGCAGCGGGCAATTAAAGTCGATCGGAAGGTCGGGAAATAGATCCAATAGTGACTGTTCTGCGGGCTGATTAATGACGAGTCCGAAGGCGCCTTGTAGATCATGTTCGACGATAATTGAAATGCTATCGCCAAAATAGCCTCCTCTTAGTGAGGGCAAGCCTATGAGAAATTGATTCTGAAATGTTTGAAGTAGTGTTTGGTCGTCTGTTCCCATCGATAAGTTGCTCATACATTCGAAAGTGTCATTGCCTTAATAACTTCGCAGCGAACTATTTCTGCGAAACTGCCAGGTCCGAATGATCTCCAGTACGTCGGTAGATTGACGCAGATCGTCGGGGAAGGGGGCAAAGGGTGAAGCGAGTCTCACTATCCGAATAGCGGCCTCGTCTAGCACCGGTTCGCCTGACGACTCCAACAGTTTCACTTCTTTCAAACTGCCATCAGGAAGGATTGCGACCATGACACGTAAACTGCCATATAACTTGTTTTTTCTCGCCTCTGCAGGATAGTTAAGGTTGCCGATCTTCTCGATTTTTCGGCGCCATGAGTTTAAGTAATAGGCATCGGTACTTGAGGCCGTGGACAGGCTGGTGAGTCGCTTAATGCGCGGTCTTTTCGCATAAATTTGTCTTTGCTTATCAAGCCGAGCTTCGAGGCTCGCGATCTCTAAGCTCCGCTGAAGGAGGGATTTTTGTCCGTCAACAGGGGTTTCGAAACTAATGCTATCGATCGACTTGTTTTCTGTTGCTGTCTTTCGATCTAATTTGGCTGCGGAAGACACCACCGGTTTTTGTTTTGCGACGACCTTGGGTGCGGAAGCCGGTTGTTCTGTCGGTGAGGTTTCGCGAATGACCGTATCGTGAAACTCTGCATTGTTTGGCGTGGTCGTCAGCACCTTTTCCGTTAATGTGCCGCTGCCAAGCTGATTGAGCTGGGCGAGAAAGTCTGCTTTTTCAGGCGCATTCTGCGAGCGGTGCTGTGCCAACGTTACTTCCATTGTGTGGCTTGACGGTTTGCGATCAAGGTAGGTGAAGGTCACACCTAGGATGATGACCGCATGTACAGATAGTGCCAGAAAGATAGTGAAGCCAAGGCGATCAGAAGGCGTAATAGGCGTGCTCACGGTCGCCATGCCGTTACGCCTTCGGTACTAGGAAGGTAATGTTCCGCACGCGCGCTAGTTAACCAGAGTCTCAATAAAGTGCATATAGTCGGTCGCGATGTCCAAATCATAGGCAGCGTCTATCTCGCGAATACAGGTGGGACATGTGACGTTAATCTCGGTTAAGAAGTCGCCGATGACATCGATTCCGACAAAATACAGTCCCTTTTCCTTTAGCGCAGGTCCAACTGCGTCACATATTCGGTAGTCACTGTCCGTGAGGGGACGAGCAACGCCTGACCCGCCTGCGGCCAAATTACCGCGGGTTTCTCCCTTGGCTGGGATTCTTGCCAATCCGTAGGGAACGGGTTCGCCGTTGATAAGCAATATGCGTGTATCTCCTTCAGCAATCTCTGGAATAAAACGCTGCGCCATAATCTGTTGTTGGCCATGATCCGTTAGGGTTTCCAGAATGACCGACAAATTGGGATCACCCGGCTTCACTCTAAAGATTGAAGAGCCCCCCATGCCATCAAGAGGCTTAAAAATCACATCTGAGTTGGTTTGGTGGAATTGTTTAAGGGTTTCAATGTCTCTGGAAACCAAATGAGGCGGGCAGCACTGTGGAAACTGTAATGCGAATAGTTTTTCGTTGCAGTCTCGGATGCTACCAGGTCGATTAAGGACCACAAGCCCCTCTTTCTCCGCCATTTCTAGTAGGTAAGTGGTGTAGATGAACTCCATATCAAACGGCGGCTCTTTACGCATCAACACAGCATTCATCTCAGTAAGCGCGATATCGGTATGACCTAAAACGCTGTACCAATCCGCAGAACCTTCCTTAATGGTTAGCTGGGTGAACTTTCCTCTAACAGTGCCATCCAGAATATACAGATCGCCCTGTTGCAGGGCGAATATCTCCCAGCCTAGCTTCTGTGCAGACGCCATCATGGCGAGCGTACTGTCTTTTTTGTAATTGATTTGAGCGAGCGGGTCGAGAACAACACCAAGTTTCATGGGCAACTTCTTTTGTTTGTGTTTAGTCAAAATCTACCCATATTGTAAACCAGTTGGACCGGATATGTGACGGCTATCCCAACCTTCGTGTTCGGTTATGGATTGAGTTGATAAACTGTGTTAAAAAACCCCTCTAAAGTACCGGCAGGGAATACAATTTTGCCCCTTATCGTTAGGTAACTTTTGAGCATGCCAGCGCGATTGAAGAGGCTAGGAAAGATATATGGACGACAATTTTGAGGGTGTCAAGGTGATGGTCATCGATGACAGCAAAACCATCCGTCGAACAGCCGAGACCCTGCTGTCGAAGGTTGGTTGTGAGGTCGTTACGGCAACGGATGGATTCGATGCTTTGGCGAAAATCGCCGATACCCAACCGGCAATTATATTTCTCGACATTATGATGCCTCGCTTAGATGGTTATCAAACCTGTGCGCTTATTAAAAACAACAACGCCTTTAAAAGTACTCCGGTGATTATGCTTTCAAGCAAAGATGGACTTTTCGACCGAGCAAAGGGAAGGATTGTGGGGTCAGATCAGTATCTGACAAAGCCGTTCAGTAAGGAGGAATTACTGAGTGCCATTCGTGATCACGTGAAGGCGGTTGGCTAACCCTCGGAGTAAAACCATGACGAAAGTATTGGTAGTAGATGATTCTCCGACGGAGATCTTCCAGTTCAAAGACATGCTTGAGAGTCTCGGGTTTGAAGTGATCACCGCTGAAAACGGTCGTGATGGCGTTGCATTGGCGGCTAAAGAACAGCCCGATTGCGTTCTGATGGATATCGTGATGCCGGATATGAACGGATTTCAAGCGACAAGGCAAATAAGCAACGGTGCTGAGACGAGTCATATTCCTGTGATTATTGTGAGTAGTAAAGATCAGGAAACTGACAAGGTATGGGGTGAACGACAGGGCGCGCAAGGTTATGTGACCAAGCCGGTCGAGCAAGATGAGTTGATTGAGATTATAAGGCGGGTGATATCGTGATCAATTGTTTTCAAGCACATAGTCTTAATTTCATCGTTAAGTTTTTTGGTTGTCTGAAGGTATGAGTCAATTAACTGCATTTTCAGCACTGGTCGCTCTGGCTGAGCGCAGTCAACAGTTAGCACTTGAGTTACCGGCTAAGGAAAATGCCCAAACGCATTGGCAAGGATTGGGTTTTAGCCTACTGGGACAGCAGTTTGTCGCGCCGATGAGCGAGGTGGCGGAACTTTTGCGAGTCCCTGCAGCCACCCGCCTGCCGGGTGTTAAGCCCTTTGTTTTAGGCATTGCGAATGTGCGCGGAAAACTGATGGCGCTATTGGATTTAGCTGCATTTTTCGAGTCTGAGAATGTGACGAGCTTGGCGCGATCTCAAAGAAGAGTGTTGGCTGTTGAAGGCGATGAGCAATACATCGGCTTTGTTATAGATGAATCACTGGGTATGAGGCACTTTCCCCGCGACGCTTACAGGGATGAAGTGTCGGTAGAAGATATGTTTAAGCCGTTTGTGAGTGGTGGTTATGAAATGGGTGGGGCGGTATGGCCCGTGCTTAGTTTGGCGTCGTTAGCGGCGGATTCCAAGTTTGAGAATCTTTCGCAGAGCACCTAGCGACCTTGTTGCTGAATAAATTAATTGAGTTGATTGCGTCTACACAAGAGACAAAACAGGGAATAGCCATGGTTGAAAAGAGAAATACGAGCGTGATCGGTTCGACGCTGAAGAAGCCCAAAATTGCAGCGCTTACTGCCATCTTGACTGCGTTGGTCTTCGGATTCGCCGCAAATTTCTATTTATCGCAAATGAATGTAAAAGCGACAAATAGTTATATTCAGCTAACGTCAGATCTAAAAGTACTTGCCCAACAAACAGCTAAGAACGCTGCTATTGCTGCCAATGGTTCACAGGCAGTATTTCTGAGCTTGGCAGAAGGAAAAGATCAGTTCAAAAGCAAACTAGGCCAACTCAAAGACGGTCGTCCCGTAGATGCATTACCCGCTTCACCAACCGTGGCGAAGGTCGAATTGGCTAAACTAGATAAATTGTGGGGTGAAACAAGTACTCAAATTGATATTGTTTTATCGAACCGTGACGCGCTGGTTCAGCTAAGGGATATAAGCGGCGATTTGGCTATAACGATGTCAGCGATTCAGTTGGAGAATGAAAAAATCGTTGCGGCTATGGTAGGTTTGCAGGCACCGGCAATTCAAATCGCTCGCGCGCAGGCTCAGTCCTTGCTCATTGAAAGAATGTCGCGGACTGTCGACAGGGTGATTGAAATGGGTTCGACACAGAGCCTGGAGGATAACTTTTCCAGAGATGCAGGAAACTTTAGCCGCGTGTTGCAGGGGCTTTCTGAGGGCAACCGCGATTTACAATTAACGCCAATCAAGAATGGCGCCGTTGTTGTGAGCCTTAACAAGGTCGCTGAGCTTTTCCGAACAGTTTCAACCCGCATGAATGAAATAACCACGCGATCGCAGGACGTTGATCGAGTTAAACAAGCATCGCAGGTTATATCTTTGGCCTCTGATGACCTCGTGTCGCAAGCAAATAGACTAACGTCAATTTATCAATCTGCGGCTGGTGCAGGTTTAGCCTCGCCTTTAATCGGCGTTGGCTTTGGTGCGTTAGGCATTGTCATATTAATCATGCTAAGCCTTATTATTGCTAGTGAGGCATCGCGTAATGTCAGCGAAACTGCGCGTCAAAACGAACAGAACCAGACCGCCATCTTACAACTATTGGATGAGCTTGCTGACCTGGCAGATGGTGATCTCAGGGTGCAAGCAACAGTGACCGAAAGTTTCACGGGTGCGATTGCAGACTCGATCAATTTTTCTATCGACCAACTCAGGTCGTTAGTATCTCAGATAAATAAGGCCTCGGGGATGGTCTCCACGGCTACGGAGCAAACGCAGTCGTCTTTGGGCGTTCTCTCTGAGGCGTCTCAGAGGCAGGCAAAGGAGATTACGGACGTGTCCGAAGCGGTAAACGAGATGGCTGTATCCATTGACATGGTTTCTTACAATGCAGCTGAGTCGAGTTCTGTCGCAGAGAGATCAGTTAATATCGCTAACAAGGGTGCGTCTGTTGTACAAAATACCATTGGTGGCATGGAGAATATTCGCGGACAAATACAGGAAACTGCTAAGCGAATTAAGCGTCTGGGTGAGAGCTCTCAGGAAATTGGCGATATCGTATCGTTGATTAATGACATTGCAGATCAAACAAATATTCTGTCTCTGAATGCTGCGATTCAAGCTTCGATGGCTGGCGATGCAGGTAAGGGATTTGCGGTCGTTGCGGACGAAGTACAGCGATTAGCAGAACGTTCCGGTGCTGCAGCGAAACAGATATCCGCACTCGTCAAAACGATTCAAAGCGACACTCATGAAGCTGTCACTTCTATGGAGCAAACAACCTCCGAAGTTGTGCAGGGAACCAAATTGGCGCAAGACGCCGGTGTCGCCTTGGGCGAAATTGATTCGGTGTCGAAATCACTCGCTGAAATTATTGAGAATATTTCTGATGCTGCTAGGCAACAGGCGGCTTCAGCAGGAAAGATATCAAACACAATGAAAAGTATTGAGGATATTACGGCCCAGACTAACGAAGGCACGAGGTCAACAGTTGTCGCGGTTGGTAACCTGGCAGATATCACAAATGAATTAAGATCGTCGGTAACCGGGTTTAAATTGCCAGAGTAACCTCTGGGTAATATAGATGAAATGGACTAATTAGATGAGCGCAAATCAAGATTTTGTAGCGCTAGACTGGATCAAAGCTGATATCTCTGAAACGTTGGAGCAAGCTCAGCACGCGCTCGAGTCATATGCCGAATTGAGTCAGGACTCTAGTAGCATCCGAACCTGCTTGACGTTTTTGCATCAGGTGCATGGCACTTTGAAGATGGTTCAAATCGAAGGCCCCACCGACATGGCACTTGAGATGGAGGCGGTTGCTCAGGCATTGATGAACGAAACGGTGCCTGACCAAGGTGCAGCACAGGAAGTTTTAATGCAGTCTATTCTGCAGATGCCGGGGTATCTTGATCGTATCCAGAGAGATCAACAGGATATTCCGGATTTTGTAGCAACGGTAGTTGATAACCTTCGGGTTTCCCGGGGAGCAGAGAGGCTCAACCGTAGCGCCTCTTGCAGCAATTCGAGTTCAGCTGCAGTAGCGTTTAATCTCGACCTACTTTCTGCGCCTACACCGGCAGAAACAATCGGATTTTATAAAAATCAAAACGGACCGGAAACCGCCAGAAAACTGCGATTGAGATACCAGCAGTCATTAATGGCTTTGCTTAAGAAAGCGAACCCTCGAGAAAACCTTACTTTAATGGGTAAGGTTTTTGCAAAACTGGACAAAATTAGTCGCGGTTCACCGGCGGGATATCTGGCCCAACTTGGATTAGCCCTAGTTGAAGGCATAGCCACCGGTGGCGTTAAGTTAGATAAAAAATCTGCCCGTTTACTCAAGCAAATCGACGGCGCTTTCAAAATACTTGCAGAGGGTGACGAAGCTGCAATTGCCTCGCCTGTGAGTGATGACTTTGCTAATGACCTGTTGCATGCGCTAAGCCGTGCATCGAAAAAAACGGCGCGTATAACTACGGTACTGAAACTGTTTAACGTGAAGCAAGAGTCAAGTGTATCGTCTGTAGCCGATTTTGGTCCTGATGATGAAACGTTAGCTGCTGTATCACGAATTCTGATCGAAGAGTTTGCCGCCATCACCGATAAGCTCGATATTTATGTGAGCTCGAGTGCGAGAAACCAACAAGATTTGTTCGATCTTCTGCCGGACCTGGAGCAAGTGGCCAGTGCACTATCAGTCGTCGGACTAGTGGAGCATCTTAGGCGAGTTGATCATCAGCTAGCTGTTATCAGACTGCTGAAAGACGAAAGCGCCGAGCCGACAGAAGAGCAGCTGCTTGAGATGGCGGGATCATTGTTGGAGATTCAGTCTAATTTGAATCGAGTCGTTGGTGATACTAATGATGAAGGTGAGTCTGATAGCTTTGGTGACTTAGACGAAGCCCAAGCAGCCGTTGTGAGAGAAACGCGCAGTGGTTTAGCGGAATGTAAAGATAACGTCATTGAGTTTGTTAATCATAATTTTTCTTTGGATAAACTTGAGGGTCTGCCAAGCCTGTTAAAAAGTCTTGCGGGCGGACTGTTAATTATTAATCAACAGCGTGCAGGGGCCGTGCTCGAGGCCTGCTCACTATATGTTGAACGAAATCTGATCCGAGATCGGCAACAGCCAGCTCTGTCAGAGATGGACGATTTGGCGGATGCGATTACTAGCATTGACTACTATTTAGAGCGATTCCTTGAGAGTGCCAAAGACCCTTACCTCCAAATGATAAGCGTGGCAGAGGAAGCGATTGCGAAATTGGGTTATAACGTCGCTGACTTGGCGAACCTGAAACTTCAGCAAGCGTCCGCGCGCGAGCAAGAGCCAGAAGGTGTGTCAGAACTCAATATTGATAGCGGCGAGCATAGCGAAAGTGCCACCGTGAACATCGACACTGCGCCTGTTGGATTAGTTGAAGATGTCTCAGAAACGGACGGCAGCGTTGCAAAGTCTATAGAGGTCGCGTCGTCTTCAGAATCGATTGTCGAGAGCCCTGCCAAGACGATTCTAGCGTCTACTGAAGAAGTCGTTGATAATTTGATCGATGATGAGATTGTTGAAATCTTTGTCGAAGAAGTAGACGAGGTGTTAGAAACAATTTCGGAATATCTGCCAACATGGCAGACAGATGAAGATGCTTTGACCGAGATACGCAGGGCATTTCACACGCTCAAAGGTAGTGGTCGCATGGTCGGTGCGACTGTGGTGGGTGAGCTCGCTTGGTCAATCGAAAGCCTATTGAATCGCATTATTGAAAACTCGGTTACGGCGACAGTTGAAATTCAACGTCTTGTTGTCGAAGTCGTTACACGGATACCTGAGGGTATAGACGCATTTAAAAATCAACACCAAGAAACGTTCCTTGTCAGTCATCTTATTGAACAGGCAGATGCCATCGGTTTAGCGACTATCCCGACAGAAATGAATTCAGAGGCGTCAGCCGAGCCGGAACTCTCAGAGGAACAGGAGCCTTCTGATTTAGCGTCGACAACGGATCACCACGCATTGGTTGACGATGATGTCACAACAGTTTTCAAGCTTGACGAGCTCGAGATGCAACTACCTGACGAAGAAACGCCAGATGACGCTGCAATTGAGATAAGCGACAGAGTCGAATCCAGTCTCGGCTCAGAAGAGATGGGTGCGTCGGCTATTATCAAACGAGACTCTCTGCAACTAGACTCGCTAGATCTGGAGTCGATAGAACCAGAGCGCTTAGAACAAGAGCGCTTAGAACAAGAACTTCTAGAGCAGGCATTTGAAGATGGGGATCTTCAACAACCAGACGTTCAAGCATCAGAACTTCGAGCATCAGAGCTCCTAGAATCAGAGCGCCTAGAATCAGAGCGCCTAGAAGAAATAACGCTTGCTGATGTCGAGTTGGATGACGCATCTGAGTTTACCTCCATTGAACAATCCGATGCTGTGCAAGCGCCATCCGATCCCATTGAGCCCGAGGTTGCAGGACAAACCGATGAGGTCATAGATCATGATTCGGAGCTAGACGAAATTTTCCTCCGCGAAGCAATTGAAAATATGGCTACGGTTAGAGCGTTTCTCGATAACTCTCAAGTCATTTCTAGCGGTCTTATTGCAGCTTTCCATACCTTGAAGGGTAGTGGCGCAATGGCCGACGTCGCTGCAATTGCTAATATTGCAGGACCACTTGAGTCGTTGAGTAATAAGTATTTCAATAGTGGTAAACAGGCTGATGAAGAATACGTTGCCTTAGTCGCGCGAGCGTCAGAGTTGATTGATCTTGTTATTACAAACCTATCTGTATACAGATTTGAGATTGAGGGAAGCGAGGCATTTCAAAGTCAGTGCGAGGCGCTCAGCGCCAAAGTGGATGTCGAAGACTCTCTGCCCCCGTTTGAGTTCGACGGTATTATCCTACTCGGCAGATTCTCCGATATTATTTCTGAGTGGGACGTCAAAAAAATAGAACAGCTCGTTGAAGAGCTGCGCAATGTTGAAAGCCAGGCGCGTTCGACTGAACGGGAACCGTTGATCACACTGACTACAAGTATGTTGCGATGTTATTCGGAAATTACCGCGAGACCGAATGTGGATGTCGAGAATTTACTGATTAATGCTCATGAAAGTCTTCTGGTCATGTTTGGTAATATTGCGGCAAGCCAAGAGCTCGACTCACCGACGGAAATTATTCGCCAACTCGATACGTTAGATTTTGCTGCGATTAATGGAACGATTGATGAAACGATAGACGAAACAAATCACCAAGAATTACTGCCTAAAGATCAAATAGACGATGAAGTACTGGGCATTTTCTTGGAAGAAGCTGAAGAGCTAAATGAAGCAATTAACCAGTGTGTTCTAGACTGGGCAAGTAATCCACACACATCAGAATACTACGACAATTTGTTGCGCCACTTGCATACTATGAAAGGAGGTGCGCGTCTGGCCGGACTAAACAGCCTGGGCGAATACACGCATAATTTCGAAACATTCCTCATTAGCGTTCAGCAGAACCCAGTGCCATTGGATGAGGCTTTCTTTGCAACGGTGAATCAGCGTCAAGACGAGATTGCTCGGCGTGTTGGTGTATATCGAAAACTAGTTCAAGGGGACGCGCAACCTGAAGAGCTTGCGGCGATGACACGCGATTTAGATTCTACTCCAACGATGATTGCGTCCGCTGCGTTGCCTGCAACTCAGACTTCAGAGGAAGACTCGCAAGAACAGTCAAGCGAAGGACTCGCTTCACAAGTCAGTTCAGATTCTGCTCTGGCTGCGGAGGTTGATTCAGAAAAAACGGCAACCAATCAAAATCAGGAGATGGTGCGTGTATCCTCTGAGTTGCTCGAAGAGCTTATTGATCTATCCGGCGAATCCAATATTACCCGTGGCCGAGTGGAACAACAGATTCGTGATTTTGGTGAATCGCTGCAGGAAATGGAAGACACGATTAATCGAATCCGTGCGGACGTTCGCCGACTAGAGATTGAAGCTGAGTCGAGAGAAACAGTGTTCCATAATACAGAGCACACGGGTAAGTCGAATTTTGACGATTTGGAAATGGATCGTTACACGATGTTGCAGGAAATATCCCGAACGCTTAATGAAGGTTCCTCGGATATGCTCGACTTAAAAGACACTCTGAGAAACAAGAGCCGGGATGTGGAATCTTTACTGCATCAACAGGCAAGAATTGGCACTGAGATTCAAGAGGGCTTAACACGCACGCGCATGGTGCCGATTGCCCGATTGATCCCGCGTTTGAGAAGAATTGTTAGGCAGATCAGTGCCGAGGTAGGAAAATCAGTTAAGTTCGATGCGTTCAACGTGGAAGGCGAATTAGATCGGAACGTGCTGGAGAAAATTGTCGCGCCACTGGAGCATATGCTAAGAAATGCTGTAGACCACGGCATCGAGTCCAGTGACAAACGCTTAGCGGCTAATAAGCCGGAGACGGGGAAAATTAGCCTAAGACTTTCCCGTGAAAGCGGATATCTTGTTTTGAATGTGAGTGATGACGGCGGCGGAATCAATGTCGATGCTGTTAAGAGAAAAGCGATCGAACGCGGTGTTATCAGTGCTGATGACGAGATTTCAGACCATGAGATCATGCAATTTATTATGCATGCCGGCTTCAGTACAGCAGAAAAGGTAACCCAGATATCAGGACGTGGCGTTGGTATGGATGTGGTTGCCAGCGAAATCAAACAGTTGGGTGGTTCAGTGTCCATTGATTCAACCCTGGGGCTTGGCACTGAGTTTGCGATTCGCATACCGTTTACGGTTTCAATCAACCGCGCGCTGTTGGTTGTTGTGCGAGAAGAGACCTATGCAATCCCACTCAATTCAATTGAAGGGATGGTTCGGGTTAGTCCTTATGAGCTCGAGGCCTACTATCAGCCGGAAGCGCCACTTTATGAGTATGCAGGCCAACCTTATCGCTTGGCTTATTTGGGCAAGATGCTTGAAAAGTCGGATGACCCTGACTTAACCGGCCAAGTATCACCTTTACCCGTCATTCTGGCGAGCAATGCAGAGAGTGCTGTTGCACTGCAAGTCGACCGAGTGATTGGTAGCCGTGAAGTTGTCGTAAAGAGTCTTGGGCCTCAATTTAGTCAAGTGGGAGGTATTGCCGGCGCGACCATTATGGGCGATGGCAATATTGTAGTAATACTGGATCTGATGGCCTTGGTACACAAAGCAGACCTTCGTGAAGAAGGCGTGCAGAAAGTTGACGAGCTAAATGAAATTGCACGGCCACGAACAAGAAAGATCATGATCGTTGATGACTCCGTTACGGTCCGAAAAGTGACAACACGCTTGATGGAACGACAGGGTTGGGAAGTGACGACAGCTAAAGATGGTGTAGATGCCGTTAATCAATTACAGAATATTTATCCTGATGTTGTCCTGCTCGATATAGAGATGCCTAAAATGGATGGGTTTGAAGTATTGCGTACAGTCCGGCGCGACCCGCGCTTAGCGAATTTACCCATTATTATGATCACCTCTCGCACCGGCGAGAAGCATAAGCAACAAGCGCTTGAGCTTGGTGTTAATAGATTTCTGGGGAAACCTTTCCAGGAAGCCAACCTTATCAGCACCATCGACGAGGTTATCGCAGAGTCCGAAAAGGAGTAATGGATGTCGGAAGCTGATGTGATTTTGGAGCTACCCACGTTTTTGGTGCGTTTACAGAAAAGTAAAATTCTCATCCCGAATGCCACTGTTGCGGAAATTATTCCCTATGAACCATTGCAGAGGGTTCAGGATACGCCCGACTGGTTCCTAGGTTTTCTGGATTGGCGAGGTGTGCAGGTGCCCGTCGCGTCCTTCGAAATGTTGACGATTGAGAAAGCCAGCTTCTCTCTTGTGAGTGTGTCCTCTGCCAGTTTAGTCGTTTTACGTGCAATTGGTGGAAGTGGAGATTTTGACTATATCGCGATTGTCGCGCAGTCATTGCCGACGCTTATGCCCTTATCAGAAGATCAATTGTTTGAAACCGGTGAGCCACCAGAAAGAACAGAATTACTTCGAGCAAGGTATCTTGATGAGGTTATTTCTGTGCCTGATTTTGATTATATCGAAGCGGAGATACAGCGAGTTGCATTTAGCTAGGCTGATAACATTGAGCCGTTTGTTCTAAAGATCACCCCATTTTTGTTGGCAGAGGGACACAATTGCGATTGACGCTGTGTCCGCTCTAAGTATTCGGTGACCCATACTTATCTCAGTGACATTTGAATTCGCGATCAAGGTGAGCTCCTGAGCTGAAAAACCACCTTCGGGACCAATTGTAATGGCGAGTGACTCCGGCGTCGTCGTAATCGAGTTAAATGTCGAGGTACTCACGGGGTTTGCAATTATATGAAGCGACTTCTGCGCGCCAATCCATTGCTCGAAGGAGCAAATTTTATGAACCGTTGGCGGCATATTTAGACCAGACTGTTCGCAAGCGCTATGACAGATATTCTGCCAGTGTTGAGTCTTCAGTCTCAATGACTTGTGAGAAACGGTTGTAAAATCGCAGATGATAGGCTGGATAGAGGTGACACCAAGCTCTGTTGCTTTCTGAATCGCATTGTCCATCGCATCACGCTTTGTAATCCCCAGGCCAAGCGTAATGTTTAATTTGGAGCTACGATCGGTCGCTATGTAAGTGGTCGGTGTGATGTTTACTTGCGATTTTTTTATAGAGGTAATCGTTGCCGTGAACTCACCACCTTCTCCATTGAATAGCACAACCTCATCACCGGTGTTTGAGCGTAATACGTTGCCGATGTAATGTGCTTTAGGTCCACTAAGCGCGATCGGCTCGCCAATGCTGATGAGTTGTTCAACAAAGAGTCGCGACACACGCATAGACTATTCTCTATTGCTCGGGCAACCCGAGGTTGCGCCAAAGGTTAAGCGTCGGAATCGATTGATTCAGCGTATAGAAATGCAGACCGGGCGCACCGCCAGTGAGAAGTTGATCGCATAGTCGAGTGACAACTTCTTCTCCGAATGCCTTTAGCGAAGCCGTGTCATCCTGATAGTGTTCGAGGTTCTTCCTAATCCAACGCGGTATATCCGCACCGCAGTTATCAGAAAACCGCACCAAATTTTGGAAGTTGGTTAGGGGCATTATCCCCGGCACAATGGGAATGTCGACGCCTATTTTGCTGACCGAATCAATAAATCTAAAGTAAGCTTCAGCGTTGTAAAAATACTGAGTAATTGCGCTGTCGGCGCCCGCTTCAACCTTCGCTTTGAAGAAAGCTAGATCCGTTTCGACTGACTTAGAATCAGGATGGACCTCGGGGTAAGCCGCAACTTCTATGTGAAAATGTTCGCCCGTTTTTTCCCGTACAAACTTCACCAAGTCACTTGCGTAACTCAGCGTTACCGACGCGCCAATGCCTGAAGGTATATCACCTCGCAGTGCGACGAGACGCTGCACGCCGGCATCTTTGTATTCCTGCAGTAGCGATTCGATTTTCGCAGGCTCATCGCCACCGAAAGACAGATGTGGTGCGACCAATGAGCCCTTGGCATTGATATCCAGGACGGCCTGTTTGGTGCCGTCCTTGGTTGATCCGCCAGCACCATAGGTGACAGAATAAAATGCAGGGTTCAGGGCTTCGAGCTTGTCATGTACCCGACCCAATTTGGCAATTGCCTCATGTGACTTGGGCGCTGAAAACTCAAAACTGAACTGTCGTGGGAATTTTCCTTGTGGATTAGATTCCATAGCGTTCAATGTCAATCTCCGAGATCGAATTACAAGGCTTTGGCGAGATCAGCGGCTTTGTCAGTATTCTCCCAAGTGAAATTGGGCTCTTCTCGGCCGAAGTGGCCGTAGGCGGCAGTGGCCTGAAAAATAGGCCGTTTCAGATCTAGCATTGCAATCAGACCTTTGGGACGCAAATCAAAGTTCTCGCGAACTAACTGCTCAATTTCATCGTCGCTAAGTTTGCCGGTACCAAAGGTATCAATACTAATTGATGTGGGTTCGGCGACCCCGATTGCGTAAGAAATTTGGATTTCACAACGATCTGCGAGACCGGCAGCAACAATGTTCTTTGCGACATAGCGTCCGGCGTAAGCGGCGCTTCTATCGACTTTTGATGGATCTTTACCTGAAAACGCACCACCACCATGTCTTGCCATACCACCATAGGTATCGACAATAATTTTTCGACCGGTTAAACCGCAATCGCCAACAGGTCCGCCTATCACGAAGTTGCCTGTTGGGTTGATGTGGTATTTGGTATCAGCGTGTAACCAGTTGTCTGGTAGCACCGGTTTAATAATCTCTTCCATTACTGCTTCTCGCAGGTCGGCGAGAGAAACCGATGGATCGTGTTGTGTTGATAATACGACGGCATCAATGCCGCAAGGATTGCCTTTATCATCATATGAAAAGCTGACCTGACTTTTTGCATCTGGGCGCAAGAAGCTCAGTAGTCCAGACTTTCTAACGTCGGCCTGTCGCTTAACGAGTCGATGTGAGAAGTCGATGGGTGCGGGCATAAGTACGTCTGTTTCGTTGGTCGCATAGCCAAACATGAGCCCCTGATCGCCAGCTCCCTGTTCGTGGTCGGCGGCTTCGTCTACACCCATGGCGATGTCAGGTGATTGTTTCCCCAGCGCGTTAAGAATTGCACAGGTTGCACCATCAAAACCTACATCGGAGCTGTTGTAGCCGATATCAAGGACCACTTGCCGACAAATTTCTTCAAAATCGATCTGAGCATCCGTCGTGATTTCACCCGCCAAAATAACCATGCCGGTTTTTACCAGGGTTTCGCAGGCTACGCGGGCGTCTTTGTCTTCCGCGAGGATTGCATCCAATACTGCATCGGAAATTTGGTCAGCCATCTTGTCCGGATGACCTTCGGAGACAGATTCAGAGGTAAAAGTACGATTTGCCATAAGTATGATTCGATTATTCAAAGGCAGGCATTCTACAGTGGTGTTCGACGGATTCCTAATCTTCGACAGGTTCGGGAATTGATAACGGCTCACGTTTACCTATAGTGTTTCTCATTTAGACTGTCTGTCTGATCTCGTGAAATTGAGCCCTAAAAAGCAAAACGGCGGAATAAATCATCAGCTTTGACCCGATTGAGTGAGATAAAGGGCAATTCTTGTGCAAAAGTCTTTGATGTTGGTCAATAGTGTTTGATGTAGAGAAGAGCCTAAGCGAAAATAGCCGCCTTTCGAAACATGCCAATGGCAGGTAATCAATGAGTTCAAATCGAGAACGAGCAAACGCAATTCGCGCATTAGCGATGGATGCAGTACAAAAAGCTAATTCTGGTCACCCTGGCGCGCCGATGGGGATGGCAGACATTGCTGAAGTTCTCTGGACACAGACATTACGACATAACCCTTTGAACCCCGACTGGTCTAATCGAGATCGATTTGTCTTGTCCAACGGGCACGGCTCAATGTTAGTTTATGCACTTTTGCATCTGACCGGCTACGATCTGCCAATGTCTGAGTTGAGTAATTTCCGCCAGATGGGCTCGAAAACGCCGGGGCACCCAGAGTATGGCTATACACCTGGCGTCGAAACAACAACGGGACCACTGGGTCAGGGCTTTGCTAACGCGGTTGGATTCGCGCTGGCTGAAAAACTTCTAGCTGCGCGGTTCAATCGAACGCACGACAAGCATGCGCTTAATATCGTTGATCACTCTACCTATGCGTTTGCCGGTGACGGCTGTTTGATGGAAGGGGTTTCGCATGAAGTCGCTTCTCTGGCTGGAACACTCAAGCTCGGCAAACTGATTTGTTTTTATGATGACAATGGCATTTCAATCGATGGCGATGTGCAGGGCTGGTTTTCAGAAGACACCGCAGCAAGGTTTCGCGCCTACGATTGGCAGGTGATTGAGGCCGTTGATGGTCATGATGCAGCCTCCATCGCAGCAGCGATTGCCGTAGCAAAAGACAATACCGAACAGCCAACGTTAATATGCTGTAAAACGGAAATCGGTTTTGGCTCTCCCAATAAGGCCGGTAAGGCCTCCAGTCATGGCTCTCCGCTGGGTGCTGATGAAGTCACGGCAACCAGAGATCAACTTGGATGGGTCCATGCACCCTTTGAGATACCCAGTGATATTTACGAAGGTTGGGACGCAAAGCAACAGGGCGCTCAGGCTGAAGCGGCTTGGAATCAGCAGTTCATGGAGTACAAATCAGCTTTCCCTGAGCTCGCCAATGAATATGAACGTTGCATGAGCGGCGAGCTCCCGAAAAACTGGCAGACAATAATGGATCAGCTTTTGGTGACAACCAATGAGGCTGCTGCAACCTTGGCGACTCGGCAAGCCAGTGCCAACACGATTGCGAAAATAGCGGAAGTGTTACCGGAAATTGTTGGCGGCTCGGCGGATCTGTCCGGTTCGAATAATACCAATTGGCCGGAAATGACCGTCGTCGACGCGACCAAAAATGGTGGCAACTATGTGCATTATGGCGTGCGAGAATTTGGTATGACGGCGATTGCCAACGGGCTGGCATTGCACGGCGGCATTATTCCATTCACGGGAACCTTTCTTATCTTTATGGAGTACGCCAGAAATGCAGTCAGAATGTCTGCACTGATGGGTATTCGGAACATACACGTCTACACCCATGACTCAATTGGCCAAGGTGAAGATGGGCCTACTCATCAACCGGTCGAGCAGCTAGCAAACTTAAGGGGTACGCCCAATATGTCAGTGTGGCGACCGGGGGATGCTGTTGAGACAGTTGTCGCTTGGCGAAACGCGATTGAGAGGACAAAGGGACCGACGGCGTTGGTTTTTTCTAGGCAAGGCCTACCACATGTTGAACGCACCGAAGAACAGTTGGTCAACATAGGGCGTGGCGCCTATGTAATTAAGGATGTACCCAAGGAAAAGGTAATTTTAATAGCGACTGGCTCGGAACTCAGTCTGGCCCTCGCGGCGGCGAAAGAACTTGATGCGCAAGGCATTCCAACGAGGGTTGTGTCTATGCCAAGTGCGGATAAGTTTGAATTACAAGATACGGCCTATCGTCAGTCGGTATTGCCGGCGGCACAGCGGTGCCGAGTTGCCATAGAAGCTGCTCATCCGGATTACTGGCGTAAGTGGGTTGGTTTAGATGGTGAAGTTGTTGGGTTAGCGAGCTTTGGTGAATCGGGTCCGGGCGGGCAAGTGATGGAGCATTTTGGCTTTAGTGTGGGTAATGTCGTTGCGGTCGTTAAAGGTATTCTATGAAGGTCATTGATCTGAGAGATCTTCAGTTAAAAGGTAAACGCGTACTCATTAGAGAAGACCTAAATGTACCGATAAAAAATGGACAGGTCATGTCCGATGCTCGCATACAAGCTGCTATACCTACAATTCAGTATGCGCTTGATGCTGGCGCGAAGTTGATGGTCATGTCACATTTGGGGCGGCCGCAGGAAGCGGTGTCGATCGCTGATCAACCAGAGATGAGCATGAGACCCGTTGCCGATTATCTGTCAAAAACGATGGGTAAAAAGGTTCGATTAGTTGAAAACTATTTAGACGGTGTTGATGAGGCACTTCTCGACGATGCCGACTTCATCCTATTTGAAAACGTCAGAATTAATGCCGGTGAGAAAAAAAATGATGAAGCCTTAGCAAAAAAGTTGGCCGCCCTCTGTGATGTATTTGTTATGGACGCGTTCGGCACGGCTCATCGAGCCCAAGCAACAACCGAGGGTGTGGCAAGATTCGCGCCAGTGGCCTGTGCCGGTCCATTGCTTGTAAAAGAGCTTGATGCGTTGCAGCGCGCCGTTGCAAACCCCGAACATCCGATCGTGGCAATTGTCGGCGGTAGTAAAGTTTCGACCAAGCTTGAGGTGCTTGATGCGCTTTCGGACAAAGTTGACTCACTTATTGTCGGTGGTGGCATTGCTAATACCTTTATTGCGGCGCAAGGCCATGAGGTTGGGAAATCTTTGTGTGAAATGGGTTTGCTTGATTCCGCAAGAGCATTGATGAACAAGGTCGAAATTCCGATACCAACCGACGTTGTTGTTGCTGATGGCATCGATCAGCCAGATACCGCCGAAACAAAGCTCGTCAGTGAGATCAATCGCGACCAGATGATTCTTGATATTGGCCCTAAATCGCAACAAGTTATTGGCGAGGTACTTAAAAACGCAAAAACCATTATATGGAATGGACCCGTTGGCGTGTTTGAAGAAGCTGCCTTTGCCAGTGGAACAGAGCAGTTGGCAAAACAAATTGCTGAGAATAAAGGTTTCTCAATTGCTGGCGGTGGTGACACGTTAGCGGCAATTGATAAGTATGGCGTAAGTGCCGATATTAGCTATATATCCACCGGTGGCGGGGCGTTTCTAGAGTTTGTTGAAGGCAAGGTTTTACCTGCCGTTGCGATACTGGAAACCCGCGCAAAAGATTAAAGAAATTATTGGTGCATGCCGGCTGCTTTTATTTCACTCGAGCTTGTTCAGCGTTTGATGAGATCTGGCTTCAGATGGACCGATACAAATAACGAAACCCCTGCAACAAACGACAGGGTAAATAGGAATTAACTAAGGAGTAAGTTATGGCCCTGGTCAGCATGAGACAGCTACTAGACCACGCAGCTGAGAATGGATATGGCGTGCCTGCGTTTAACGTGAATAACCTTGAGCAGATGCGCGCAATAATGGAAGCGGCTCAGGAAACGGATAGCCCTGTCATCGTTCAAGCTTCGGCGGGTGCCCGTAAATATGCGGGACCAAATTTTTTGCGTCACCTGATTTTGGCAGCCATCGAAGAGTTTCCGGATATCCCCGTCGTAATGCATCAAGATCATGGCGCGTCACCTGATGTGTGTCAGCGCTCAATTCAGTATGGCTTCTCATCGGTAATGATGGATGGGTCATTGCTAGAGGATCAAAAAACCCCTGCAAGTTACGAATACAACGTTGATGTGACGCGCCGCACAACCGAGATGGCCCACGCCTGTGGTGTAACGGTTGAAGGTGAGTTGGGTTGTTTGGGTTCACTCGAAACAGGCCAAGCGGGTGAAGAAGATGGGGTGGGTGCACAAGGTACGTTATCAATGGATCAGTTATTAACTGATCCTGACCAAGCCGTCGATTTTGTTCAACAGACCAAAGTTGATGCATTGGCAATTGCGATTGGTACCAGCCATGGTGCTTACAAATTTTCTCGACCACCCACGGGTGACATTTTAGATATCGATCGAATTAGGGAGATTCATAACCGGCTGCCAAATACCCACCTGGTGATGCATGGATCTTCTAGCGTTCCGCAGGAATGGTTAAAGGTCATTAATGAATTCGGCGGAGAAATTCCAGAAACCTACGGTGTTCCTGTAGAAGAAATTCAGCAGGGGATTAAACATGGGGTTCGCAAGGTAAATATCGACACGGACCTGCGATTGGCATCAACAGGCTCTATTCGTCGCTTTATGGCTAACAATCCATCGGAGTTTGACCCGAGAAAGTATTTTGCAGAGTCGCTCAAAGCGATGAAAGAAATTGTTATTAATCGCTACGATGCATTTGGCACCGCGGGAAATGGTTCGAAAATCAAACCGGTGTCGCTCGATGTCATGTTTGAACGATATAGCTCCGGTGAGCTTGATCCTAAGCTCAAGTAAGAACAGCTCAGGTGACAGAAATTGAGTTTACAACGACCTTCACAAATATTTGAGTAGTTAAAGTTGGCTAATTCGATCGACCATATTGCATCCATCGCCGAGATCGTCGGCGCTGACAATTTAGTCTCAGACGACGAGGCCAAGCAGGTCTATGGTTTGGACTGGACCCGATTTTATTCGCCGGCACCTTTATGTGTCGTGTTCCCAAAGTCGATTGAGGTTGTTCAGGCGCTGGTGTTATTTGCCAGCAAGAATGCCCTATCCCTCGTACCTTCTGGTGGTCGTACGGGGCTGTCAGGTGGTGCAGTCGCCTGCGATGGCGAGGTGGTTGTATCTTTTGAGAAAATGAATCAGGTGCTTGAGTTTGATCCCATTGATCAAGTTGTCACCGTTCAACCGGGACTTGTTACCGAGGCATTGCAGCAATTCGCCGAGGATCAAGGATTGTTCTACCCCGTTGATTTTGCGTCAGCAGGTTCAAGTCAAATTGGCGGCAATCTGGCGACTAATGCCGGTGGTATAAAAGTACTCAAGTATGGTTTGACGCGAGATTGGGTTGTCGGACTAAAAGTCGTCACGGGCGCCGGCGAACTCCTCGATTTGAACCGGTCGTTAATCAAGAACGCAACCGGCTATGACCTTCGACACTTATTCGTTGGGTCCGAAGGCACCTTGGGTTTTATTGTAGAGGCTTCAATGAAGCTTGCACAAAAGCCCAACAACCTTACAGTGGCGCTGCTCGCTGTGCCGGATATGGCGAACATCATTTCTGTAATGACCCAGTTCAGGGAGCATGTGGAATTGACCGCGTTTGAGTTCTTCTCTGACAAAGCTCTTGAGCATGTGCTTGCGCACAGTGAGTTAAGTCGACCATTCGCTGATCCAAGTGCATTTTACGCGTTGATTGAATTTGACCAACGCAACCCGGCCGTAATGGATGCCGCTTTGGCCGCTTTTGAATCCTGCGTTGAATCGGGTATTGCGGTGGATGGTGTGATTAGCCAGAGCGAACAACAACGTAAAGATATTTGGCGCTATCGTGAAGGTATCTCGGAGGCCATTACGCCGCATACGCCCTATAAAAATGATGTTTCTGTACGTGTCTCTAAGGTTCCGGCGTTTCTCAAAGCTGTCGATGCGACGGTCACATCGGCTTATCCTGAGTTTGAGATAGTATGGTTTGGACACATTGGTGATGGCAACTTACACTTGAACATTTTGAAACCGACAGACTGGCCTCTGGATAGATTTAAGCGTGAATGCGAAGCGGTCAGTGAGCAGGTTATGAAGCTTGTGCAGAAGTTTGCTGGTAGCGTCTCGGCTGAGCATGGCGTAGGTTTGTTAAAACGCGATCAACTTAAATACAGTCGATCTGCCGAGGAAATTGAAATTATGAAAGCGATGAAGCGAGTTTTCGATCCGGCGGGCATCATGAACCCAGGCAAACTGTTGGTCTGACCATTTTGGCCGAATCTATTTATGGACTTCTTCGACACCGTCGGCGGTTGCTAACAAAATTACATTGGCTGATCGCTGCGCAAACAATCCATTGGTAACAACACCCGTAATATTATTGATTTGGTTTTCAAGCTCGACTGGATTTTTAATTGAAAGCCCATGAACATCAAGAATTAGATTGCCGTTATCCGTCACAAAATCTTCTCGATAGGTAGGTCGTCCACCTAGCCCGACCAGTTTTCTAGCGACGAATGATCTTGCCATTGGGATGACTTCTACCGGCAGTGGAAACGCGCCGAGTTCTGACACCATTTTTGAGCCATCGACGATGCAAATGAATTGCTGCGCAACGGCAGCAACGATTTTTTCACGGGTAAGTGCACCGCCACCTCCCTTGATCAGTTCGAGGTTTGGGTTGGCCTCATCGGCACCATCGATATAAAAATTCAGTTCCTTAACAGCATTCAGATCAAAAACACGAATCCCGTGCGACTCCAGTCTTTCTTGTGTTGCGCGTGAACTCGCGACGGCGGCGTCAAATTTGTGTCTATGTTTAGCCAAAGCATCAATGAAATAATTGGCCGTCGAACCGGTGCCAACGCCGACGACGGAATCACTTTTTAAATGAGGCTCGATGTAGTTGACTGCGGCTTGCGCTGCTGCCTGTTTGAGTTGATCCTGTTGATCAATCGATTTGGTCTGGCCCATTTAACTAACCGGATGTTAACTAGAAAAGACAAGTTTATACTTACCGGTGACCGGACACTAACCCTCAATCCTATTTATTGCGTTCGGCTGGGATCAGCTCAATCATGACGACCAACTACATTAAGAAAATCCTTGAAGCAAACGTCTACGATGTCGCGATTGAATCTCCCTTGGAATTAGCGGGTAACCTCTCTGACAGGTTTTCTAATAAGGTATTTTTAAAGCGAGAAGATCTGCAGTCCGTCTTCAGTTTTAAGCTTCGTGGCGCATATAACAAAATAAACAGCCTGTCCTCGGCGCAACAGAAAGTGGGTGTGGTGACGGCTTCGGCAGGTAATCATGCCCAGGGCGTGGCCTTGGCTGCATCGAAGTTAAAGATTGCAGCGACGATTGTTATGGGAACCAACACGCCGGAGATCAAGGTTAGCGCAGTGCGCAAATTAGGCGCAAAAGTAGTCTTGCAGGGTAACAACTATGATGAAGCGAGCGAATTTGCCAAGGGTCTAGAGAAAGAGCTTGGGCTAACCTATATACACCCCTTTGATGATCCAGAAGTGATTGCTGGACAGGGTACTATCGCCATGGAAATGTTGCGCCAGCACACGGGGCGGTTGGATGCGGTTTTTGTTCCTGTGGGTGGCGGCGGCTTGATTAGTGGCATGGGCACCTATATCAAATATCTAAGACCGGAGGTCAAGGTCATAGGCGTTGAAGCAGAAGGTTCTGCCTGCCTTCATGCGGCTCTGCAAGCGGGTAAACGCGTGCGTTTAAACCCGAAAGATCTCGATCAATTCGCTGACGGTACATCTGTGAGCCAGGTGGGTAAAGAGACTTTCAGATTAGCGCAGACCTGCGTTGATGAGGTCGTCAAAGTCACCGTTGACGAAATTTGTGCAGGTATAAAGGACATTTTTGAAGACACGCGAAGCATATCAGAGCCCTCGGGTGCGTTAAGTGTTGCGGGTATGAAGAAGTACATCGAGCAACATGCTGCAGTTGGGGAAACGTATGTTGCAGTCGTCAGTGGTGCGAATATGAACTTTGATCGGCTTCGGCATATCTCCGAGAGAACGGATATTGGTGAGCGACGCGAGGCGTTGCTCGGTGTGACCATACCTGAGAAGCCGGGCAGCTTTCGGCGCTTCTGCAATTTGATTGGTAAGCGAAATGTGACCGAGTTTAACTATCGGTTTGCCGATCAGTCGGGCGCCAAAGTGCTTGTGGGGATTCAAACAAGGATGAATTCTGAAGATAAACAGCAGATCTTAAATAAGCTGAAAAAGGAATACCAAGTGGTTGACCTGTCGGAAAATGAGGTTGCCATATTGCATGTTAGGCATATGGTTGGCGGTACAACCGCTAGCTTGCCGAATGAAAAGATATTTCGATTTGAGTTTCCAGAGCGGCCTGGTGCGCTACTCGATTTTCTGAACTTGATGGGAAATGGGTTCAACATAACCATGTTCCATTACCGCAATCACGGCGCCGCATATGGCCGTGTATTGGCAGGCATTGAAATACCCGCAGACGCGATGTCCCAATTCAAGAAAGATCTCCAGCAAATGGGGTATCGTTTTTGGGAAGAAACGGATAACACCGCATACAAGATGTTTCTAACCGATCTTAGCTCTGACTAGAGGCGCTGTTGAGATGGTATAGCTGGTATTCCAAATCGAATGAGAATAGAGACATGTCGCTGATGCGATCGACGTATAACTTGCCCAGGAGATGGTCGAATTCGTGTTGAAACACGGTTGCGAGAAATCCTTTCAGCTGCATGCTTTTCTTTTCGGCAGATGAATCCAGATAGTCAACGCGAATATGCTGAGGTCGCTCGACGAAACCCATCATGCCCGGTACAGACAGGCAACCTTCCCAATAGCCAGCAGACGCAGCGTTCTCAACGGTAATGGTTGGGTTGATATAGACTTCGAACGGCAAGGTTTGGATTTCACCATATCGGGTAATTGGGTCGGTAATCTCGACGACAGCGATTTGGAACGGAACGTCGATTTGAGGTGCCGCTAGGCCGATTCCACCGGCACAGTGCAGGGTTTCTCGCATATCTTCGACAAGCTCTAAAAATGAATCAGATCCAATTTGTTGAATTGGGTAGGGTTCAGCAACCTTTCGAAGCGTGGGGTGCCCCATTCTTACTATTTCTCTGACGGCCATAATAATCTGCGTAATTTGTCGAATTATGTCGATAACCTTAACCACTTGGAAATCAGTGTTCAATCGAGAATCGGTAGGTCTTTCAGCCGCGTTTGATGAATAAATCGAATCGGTGTGCGATTTATTGCCCTTTGTGCCCCAATAAGGACCGTTTGGCTATCGTATTTTGACTAATATTTCAGCGGGTTATATGTTGGTGATGATGAAACGTAGCCATCACATGTACTTGCTCATGTACTCGCGATAGAGGGAGGAGAAATGAAGAAAAAACCAGATTTGATTGTACTCATCATTGTCATCTTCGGCATGGGTGTAACAGTCAATGCCGTCGGTCAAGCGCTTGGCGGACTCTAGTCAGCACGATTGAGCAATCTTCTCACAGCCTATGGGAATGGTATCAACCGCAATTGATAATCTCCTTGTCGGTGACGATCGCTTGCAATGGGATATCCCATTGTGCGGGTACTAAATCCTCACACTCCTGAAAGCCGTAAGCGATACCAATGAAATAAGGTGATCTCCAGCCACGCCTTACCTGCGAGAATGTTCGATCATAGTAACCTTTTCCCATGCCCAAACGATTGCCCTTTCTATCGAAGCCGACCAGTGGAAACAACACAACATCCAATAAGCTCGGGTTGATAACCTGTCGATTATTAAATCGGGGCTCGGCAATGCCGTATCGATTTGGGTGTAAGTCGAGTGTCTCTGGCTGAAAGAATAACCGCGTTGGCTCCCAGGGTCTTATCGCATCACTTATGAGCGGTAAAAAATAGTCTGCGTTGATTACTGTCGGCAGTAGGCGAAGGTCGATCTCGCCGTCGTTGGGATGGAAATAGGCAATTCTATTAGCGCGTTTGACTTGAGCGAGTTGCGCCAATGACTGACAAATTTGGCGGGAAGATTGCCGAGTATCGTCGACAGAAAGAGATTGTCGCTCTGTTCTGATGCGCTGACGCAATCGCCGATATTGTTTTTGGCGAGTGTGACCTATTTCAGGTTTAGTGTGGACTGAAGTGATCAATGCTGATAAATCCACTGTCTAAAATGTGTTGCGAGGCATCGTTAAACTTTTGGCCTCTCAATATAAATTCCCCAAATTGCCGCTGTGCTAATAGGCCCTTGAACCCTGCGGTTCAAGGCGGGGGCCCCTAATTGACATTAGGCTTCCCGGAGTCCGGACATGCACATCAATCAAGTTAAAGAACCTCCTGGTTATCGCTTAAAGGGTCGAGGACATATCGACTGGCAAACAACCTAGGGAACAAAAGGATTATATCGTAAACAAATTGTTTTGTATGAATCGTTGGGAATATATCTTTAGGTTGTTAGCACGAAACAATCGTTAAAACCTGAGATATAAATGTGCTAGGCACGTGACTTGAGTCGATTCAGGACCTGATCGAGTTTTGTGGACAGGGTTTGAATCTTGTTAGCTTGGTGCTTGATGACATCATTCGTTTTGGTCGTTTGACCGATATAGTCATTGGCAATATTCAAAGCGGCCATCACGGCGATTCGATCCAATCCAAGAATGGCGCCATTGGACTTAATCTCTCGCATTTTTTCATCTACGTAGGAGGCAGACTCCTTAAGCGCTTTTACCTCCTCGGGCTTGCAGCTTACCTGATACTCCTTCTCAAGGATCGAGACTGAGACAGTTTCTATTTCATGCATAGCATCAGGCATGGTTATGGTCTTCCTATATTATTCACTTTCGAGAGCTTTCAAGCGCAAAATCATAGCTTCAACTTTACTCTTGGCGAGTTCATTCTTTTCGAGCAATCGGGTCCGTTCTTCGACCAGGTTTTCATGATCAGACTCCATGATAGCCTGCTTTTTCTCAAGATCGTCACAAAGATTGATTAGTTCATCTATTTTGGTTTCGAGGTCTTGTATTTCCAATGTTAGTTACCGAGATCAGACGGATTAGTACTATAAAACTACCCTTCTACAAAGGTCAAACGTCTTGCGATAGCGTATTATCAACTAATTGCCGGTGCCGCCTTGAATTAGCGTAAAAATGTGCAATATCGGATAAATAAATACGTGGATACAAAGCAAGTTAACAGGAGGGTGCTAACGGTGAGTGGCGACGAAATAGGATACGATGAATTGCAGCAAGCGATGCAGGGATCGGCGTTAGAACCGAGTGAACTGCACGGTTTGTTGACGGGTTGGCTTTGTTCTGGCTCCAGTTGGTCGAAAACCGAGGCGAGTTCAGCGTTGACACATTGGCTTGATGACGCATCAACAATCCATGCGGTTGAGGCTATGGCGAAATCACTCTCAGACAAAATTTTGGCACAGCTGCGGGATAGTGATTTGGCCTATCGCATGCTTCTACCTGCTGATGGTGCAGACATTAATTTTAGACGTCAGGCCATTAGTGATTGGTGCTCAGGTTTTTTAGCGGGTTTCGGAACGTCCGGTCGGGTTCAACAGGACGACCTGCACCCCGAGGTCTCTGAAGTGTTTATTGATATAGCACGTATTGCTGGTTTGGATGAGGATATGTCGGACAGCGAGGAAAATGAAAAAGATCTGCTGGAGATCGAAGAGTATGTGCGAATGACGGCGCTGATGGTGTTCACTGATTGTGCGCAGCAGGCGATTCATTAGGAGAAGTTTTTGTGGGATCAGCACTGAAAATTACCAACCGAGAGTTCGCGCAGCGGCGCCTCGAGTTGATGTCGTTGATGGAAGAAAACAGCATCGCTATTCTTCCCAGTGCGGTCGAGCAAAGTCGCAATAGTGACGTTAATTTTCATTTCAGACAAAATAGTGATTTCCACTACCTGACCGGTTTTGATGAAGCCGACTCCGTATTCGTGCTGGTGCCTGGGCGAGAGCACGGTGAGTGTATTTTGTTTTGTCGTGAGCGCGACCCGGATATGGAGCAGTGGCACGGAAAAATCACGGGTCCAGAGCGCGCCATGCAACTTTACGGCATCGATGACGCGTTTCCCATCGCCGACATTGACGACATCCTACCAGGACTGATTGAAGGCAAATCAAAGCTCTATTATGCAATGGGCAGTCATAGCGAATTTGATGGGCGTGTTATTTCCTGGACCAGCAATATTTCAAGCAATCAGCACTCTGGTAGCCGGCCGCCGGGAGAGTTTGTCCAGATAGATCAATATCTACACGACCTCAGGCTATTTAAAAGTAAACATGAAATCAAAGTCATGAAGCGTGCCAGCGAGATAACAGCTAATGCACACATGCGACTGATGTCGTTCGTTAGGCCAGGTCAGTATGAGTATCAGCTGGAGGCTGAACTTCTTCATAGTTTTGCATCGAACGGTGCACGACATGCAGCTTACCCTTCAATTGTTGGTGCAGGAAATAATGGCTGTATCTTGCACTACACAGACAATGACGGGCTGATTGCCGATGGCGACTTGGTGCTCGTTGATGCAGGCTGTGAATTTGAAAGCTATGCAGCAGATGTCACCCGTACATTTCCAGCTAATGGCAAGTTTACTGAGCCTCAAAAGGCTTTGTATAACATTGTTCTGGCGGCTCAAGATGCCGCGATAGAGGCGATCAAACCGGGTAATCATTGGGATCAGCCTCATCTTGCCGCCGTGCATGTGATTACCAAGGGTTTGGTTGAACTGGGTCTCCTGCAGGGTGATGTGCAAGACCTTGTTGATAACGAAGCCTACAAAAAATTCTACATGCATCGAACAGGCCATTGGCTAGGATTGGACGTACACGATGTCGGTGAATATCGTTTCGAGGAGCAATGGCGCGTTTTTGAGCCAGGTATGGTGACAACGGTTGAGCCAGGCATTTATATCGATCAAGGATTATCAGATGTGCCTCGGCAATATCGGGGAATTGGCATCCGGATTGAGGATAATGTTCTGGTCACCGCTAAAGGTAACGAAGTGATAACTTCGATGATTCCGAGAACTGTTGAAGAAGTTGAAATTTACATGTCAAAAAAAGGTTCTAGCGATTAAAGACAATGGGCTGAAAAACTCAGTCTGCGTGCGCTAATGGTGGCCAGATAGTTGTTACCATTGCGGTAAGATTTTCAAGAGATAACAAAGATGGGTCCGATGTGACGGAAGTAAAAGAAGTCGATATTGTCATCTGCGGTGCAGGTCTAGTTGGCCTCGCCTTGGGTGCTGCGCTAACGGAAAGTGATTTGAGGGTTTTGATTCTGGATGCTCAAAGTCAGCCACAAGCGCCAGTTGACGTTCAAGTGGTCAGGCGCGATTTTGATCTTGTGTCCGGCTTTGCGCCTCGTGTCAGTGCGCTTAATAAAAACTCGGTAGCGTTTTTGAAGCGGGTCGGTGCTTGGCAATCTGTGAGTCGATCGTCTGCTTTTGTAGCAATGTCTGTCAAGGATGCCGAAGGCTCTGGTGTCATAGAGTTTGATGCGGATTTTATTGGCAGATCTGAATTAGGCCACATCGTCGAGAACCAACGGGTTATTAGCGCGCTACTTATTCAGTTAGCGGAAGCTGACCAAACGGAGATCGTCTGGAATTCAAAATTGAATGACATGCAGGCGGAAGAATCGGGTTACGAATTGACACTTGAGGACGAGCGTCGAATACGTTGTGCTTTGATCGTAGGTGCTGATGGCGGCCATTCCAAAATACGCGAACTGGCAAATTTGAAATCCGTAGGTTGGAGTTATCACCAACAGGCCGTTGTTTGCAATATTGAAACTCAGACGGAGCACGGCCAAGTCGCTCGTCAATGGTTCACCGAAAGGGGACCGTTGGCATTTTTACCTCTCGGCCAAACCAATCTCTGTTCGGTCGTCTGGTCAGTTGAGGATCCTGAAGACTTGATGGCAATGTCTGCCGAGGACTTTTGTCGGGAACTTGCATCGGCGAGTGAGCAAGACCTAGGCGATATTTTGGGCGTCGACAAACGATTCACCTTCCCTCTTAATCAGCAACATAGCTTGAGGTATATCAAACCCCATCTAGCGTTGATTGGTGATGCAGCGCATACCATTCACCCGCTTGCCGGGCAGGGTGCGAACTTGGGGTTTGCCGATGCTGCAGCTTTGGCGAGTGAGCTTTTGCAATATCGGTTTAGCGAGCAGGGTATTGGTGATTTTGAGGCATTGCGCCGTTATGAAAAATCCCGCCAACCTTCGAACCTGTTGATGACCACGGCGATGGAAGCGTTTAAACGACTCTATTCGACCAAGAACCCTGGAATTAACTGGCTTCGAAACACCGGCATGAAGCTGACGAATGATAATACCTACCTGAAAACACTTATCGCCCGGCTGGCAAGTGGCGGCGGTTAACGTAATGTGCGTGATTGTTGGTTAGCAACTCGAGCGATCAATCCGTAAGTTGATGCGTAAGTTGTCTGAATTTCACGATCATGATGAGATAATTTATAGCGCGTTCTGGGTAGCTGTCCCTATGCTGTTGCAGCCGAAAAAGCTAGAATAGCGCTCTTTTTTAATCGTGTGATATCCCATGGGACTCAGAACGCCAATATATGAGCTGCATCTTTCCGCAGGTGCAAAGATGGTTGATTTCGGCGGTTGGGATATGCCGATCCATTATGGATCACAGATCGAGGAACATCATCTGGTTAGGAACAGTGTCGGCGTTTGTGATGTTTCACATATGACGGTAATCGACCTGAGCGGACCTGACAGCAAGGGCTATTTAAGGTACCTGCTGGCTAATGACGTTGAAAAACTGCAGTCAGCTGGAAAAGCTCTATATAGTGCGATGTTAGACCAGACAGGGGGTGTGCTTGATGACCTTATTGTTTATCTGACACAGGATGGTTATCGAATTGTTGTTAATTGTGCGACCCGTGAAAAGGATCTTGCATGGATGAATGACAAAATCCAAGCCTTTGACTGCAAACTGACGGAGCGTCCCGATCTCGCGATATTGGCAATCCAGGGGCCTGAGTCTATTCAAGTGCTGAAGGATGTATTGCGCAAGGATGCTACCGAAGGGGCAAGTCGCGTTGCTTTTATAGATCAGCTGAAGCCTTTTGTTGGCGGCTTTTGTGGAGACTGGTTCCTTGCTAGAACGGGATATACCGGCGAGAAAGGTATTGAAGCGATTGTGCCTGCGGATGACGCTAAAGCGTTATGGCAAGGTCTTGCCTCAGCAGGCGTAAGAGCGATTGGTTTGGGTGCGCGCGACACGCTTCGACTCGAGGCTGGCATGAACCTGTATGGCAGTGACATGGATGAGACGGTGACACCGCTTGAATCGAATATGGAAATTACTTTGTCGATGGACGCAGAGCGAGATTTTATTGGCAAACAAAAGCTGACTGAGCAAATGCAGGCCGGTGTTGAGCGGCAGCTGGTTGGTCTGGTGTTAAATCAGCGCGGCGTTCTACGTGCCCACTATCCGGTCTATTCCAATGATGAATGGGTGGGAGAGATTACCAGTGGTGCATTTTCACCAACGCTGCAGCATTCTATTGCTTTGGCGAGGATTAAGACCGGCGCAAACGATCTACAAGTTGAGATCAGGGGCAAAAGACTGGCGGTCTCGAAAGTTAATCCGCCCTTTGCGCGAAATGGCAAACAGGTCTACAAGCAATCGAGTTAATGTGCGACCCCTTAGTCTGTGAATAAAAGGGCTTTTTGATAACTCGTTGCAGTAGCGGCGAGGATTATCATTTGATAGTAAGCAGCGCGTTTACCAGGCAGCAGCCACAAAAACGCGGTAATGATAAACAAGCAACAACGATGAGGAACAACCGATGTCTGAATATCCAGGAGAGCTGAAGTACGCAGAGAGTCATGAGTGGGCTAGGGTTGAAGATGATGGAACAGTGACCGTTGGCATATCTGATCATGCTCAAGATTCACTAGGCGACGTTGTTTATGTTGAGCTTCCTGAAATCGGTACAGATGTTTCAGCGAAGGGCGAAGCGGGTGTTGTTGAATCCGTAAAGGCTGCGTCAGACGTCTACGCACCCATATCCGGCAAGATTATAAGTGTCAATGAAACGCTGGAAGACGCACCAGAGACCGTTAACGATTCTCCTTATAAGCAGGGTTGGTTCTTTAGGCTTCAACCAACGGACTTGACGGAATTGGAATCCATGCTCGATGCTAATGCGTATCAGGCACTGTGTGATAGCGAAGAACACTAGCGCTTCGCTGATCGTCAAAACCTAGACCTAATTAATTTCTAACGAGGTATCTATGCCATTTGTGCCGCATACGTCACAGGATGAAGAATTGATGCTCGATGCCATTGGCGTTGAATCAATTGAAGATCTATTCGATGAGATTCCGCCGGCGTTGAGAGCGGGTGTGCTGGCTAATACGCCTGCTGGCATCAGCGAACAGGCCTTGTTGCGATTAATGTCCGACCGATCGAAAAAGGATGAAGTCGACCTGTGTTTCATTGGTGCGGGTGCCTATCAGCACCATATACCGAGTGCTGTATGGGATCTCGTTACCCGCGGCGAGTTTATGACGGCCTATACTCCTTACCAGGCGGAAGCCAGTCAGGGGACGCTGCAACTTATATACGAATTTCAAACGATGATCACGCGACTCACCGCCATGGAGGTTGCCAATGCATCGGTCTACGACGGTGCTTCTGCATTAGCCGAAGCCATTTTGATGGCAGTTCGCGCGAATAGAAAATCAAAATCGCGGAATGTGCTGGTGCCAGGTAACTTGCATCCTAGCTATCTAAGTACCTGTCGAAATATTCTTCATAACCAAAAGATTAACCTTCAGGTCATACCCTATGATCAGCAGTCGGGTTGCATCAAACAAGAAGACCTGCAGGCCTTCGAAGGTGAAGATTTTGCCGCGCTTGTTATCCAGTATCCGAACTTCTTCGGCGGTTTAGAAATGGCCGACGAACTGACCACTTGGGCGCATAGTCAGGGTCAGTTAGTTATTGGGGTGGTAAACCCGACAGCGCTTGCGCTTCTGGCTCCTCCCGGGACGTGGGGTGATACCGGTGCAGATATCGTTGTCGGCGAGGGCCAACCGTTGGGGATACCTGTTGCCAGCGGTGGTCCGTATCTGGGTTTTATGTGTTGTAAACAGGCTATCGTGCGCCAGATGCCGGGCAGAATAATTGGTAAGACTTTAGATCTTGATGGGAAGGTTGGGTTTGCGTTGACTTTGCAGGCGCGTGAACAACATATTCGACGCGCAAAAGCGACGTCGAACATATGTACGAATCAGGGTCTGCTTGTTACGGCAGCGACTATCTACATGAGTTTGATTGGTGATCAAGGCTTGCGTTCCATCGCCAGTCAAAGCCATAACGGTACAGTTCAATTGATCGGCAAGGCGCTTGAAATAAAAGGCATTACACGACGGTTTACAAGTCCGGTCTTTCACGAGGTTGTGTTGGAGCTCCCCTGCCGCGCTTCACAAGTCTTGCAGCAAATGTGTACCCAGGGCATTTTGGGCGGATACGATTTGGGGCAAATGGACGCAGCACTGGAAAATTGTATTTTGGTCAATGTGACCGAAACCAAGACGCCGCAGGATATTGAAGATTTTATTACCAGCCTGCGAGCAGCGGTTGAGGTGGCAGCATGTTGATCTATGAAATTAGTAGTGAAGGGCGAAGTGCGACGGCGCAGTATGAAGCCTGTGAACTTGAAAATAGCGAGCTGCCAACAGCTCAACTAAGGGTGTCGCCAATCGGTTTACCGGCAGTGTCAGAACTGCAGGTTGTTCGGCATTACACCGGGCTTTCGAAGAAGAATTTCTCAATCGATGGGGAGTTCTATCCTCTTGGTTCCTGCACGATGAAGTATAACCCTCGTGGTGCTTTGGCGGGTGCGCATATGCCAGGGTTCCTCGCGCGTCATCCGTTAGCGCCAGAGAACGTTAGTCAGGGCTATTTATCTTGTCTTTATGATCTGCAGGAATACCTCAAAGACGTCACTGGTATGAGGGCAGTTTCTTTGACGCCAATGGCGGGTGCACAGGGTGAATTTGCTGGTGTTGCAATGATCCGAGCCTATCATGACAAGGCCGGTGACTCTGAGCGCACCGAAATTCTTATTCCCAACGCTGCCCACGGAACAAATCCTGCCACCGCTGTCATGTGTGGCTACACCGTACGCGAAGTCCCCGTAACGAAAGAGGGTGATGTCGACGTAGATGCCCTGAAAGCGGCCGTCGGACCGCAGACAGCAGGCTTGATGATGACTAATCCTTCGACTTGTGGTGTTTTCGAAAGAAAAATTCAGGAGATTGCAGAGATTGTTCACGACGCCGGTGGATTGCTTTATTACGACGGCGCAAATCTCAATGCGATTCTTGGCAAGGTAAAGCCGGGTGATATGGGATTTGATGTGATGCATATGAATCTGCACAAAACGTTCGCTACCCCGCATGGCGGAGGTGGGCCAGGCGCGGGTCCTGTCGGCGTCGGTAAGCGACTTGAACCCTTTGTACCGACACCGATCGTCGGTAAGCGCTCAACAAACGGCGAGGACGAATACTATTGGATGAGTGACAAAGACATCCCGGATACCATCGGCAACTTGTCAGCCTTCATGGGTAATGCAGGTATATTACTGCGGGCTTTCGCCTATGCGAGGCTGTTGGGTAACCAGGGTATGCATCGGGTTGGTGAGTATGCGACGTTGAATGCAAATTATATGGCAACAAAAATGGCGGCGGCAGGTTTTAAGTTGGCCTATCCTAATCGCCGTGCTACCCACGAATTTGTTGTTTCAATGTCGCAAGAAGCCAAAGAGCTAAACGTTAACGCGATGGATTTCGCAAAGCGCCTGCTTGATTATGGCTATCACGCTCCGACGACTTATTTTCCACTTTTGGTGCCCGAGGCTTTACTTATCGAGCCGACAGAAACCGAAAGCAAGGAGGAGTTGGATGGATTTATTGAAGCCATGACCCAGATTCTGCAAGAAGCGAAAGAAACACCTGAGCTTGTTCGAAGTGCGCCCATTACAACGCCAGTTAAACGTTTGGACGATGTAAAGGCGGCACGAGAGCTAAATCTCGCTTGGAAAGCCGCTGATTAACGTCATTTGTCTTTTTGCTTTTTAACAGGTGATATTTTGCTATCGGTGTCAATCTGCGGTGCAGCGTTAGTCAACCTTATGTGCACAAGTCTAGGCACTCATGCTTAGTAGAACGATATCAGTTGAACGAGATTAGTTGTTCGATATTAGTTGACCGATATTAGTCATGAGCGCTTAGTTCAAGCGCAAGCTCAAAGTCTTCTAATTGGTGCAACAAGGCTGAGAGCATAAGGTCGAGCTTTGTTTGTTCAGTTTCGCTGGGTTGCTGCGTTGCTGCTAAAGCGATCGCTTGGTCGAGCGTTACTGTAAAGCTTTTCGCATTGGTTTTATCCAATGTTGTTAACAGCGCGGCGAGATTGACCTGACCCAAGGTAAAGCTTTTAAGTGCATTAAGTTCCTGTAATAGGGCTGACCTTGACGTGCCGCTATACCCGCCATGACTCAAGTCCCGCTCGTTCAATAATAAACTTTCTCGAAATGCCTGCCGCATATTCTTTTGCAAACTTCTAATGAGTCCGGCGAGAGTAGAGGAAGCAGATGCCTGATCATCAATCTCTGATTCAGACTGACTGTTAAATGTATCTATATCAATCGCTAGTTGCGCCACCATAGTCGACAACAGAAGGACTCTGCGTTTGACGTTTTTTGTCTCTGCCGGCGCGACAGACGCTGTCGCTAAAGTTTGACGACTGTCTGCTAGCCCAGTGTTTTCAATGTAGTCGCTGACCTTTCGTTCAAATAATAAGTATTCTAGGCCGTGGTATCCCAAGGAGACTTCGTCGTCGGACGTGATGCCGTGCTGATGTATCAATTCTTTGGCTGAGATTTCGACGCTGAGGTCATTGACGATACCTGTCGCCGGATAGCCAGGCAGAGAATCAAGAAAGCCGGGTTGAATTGGCCATGCATCGATTCTGCTGATCAGCTGGTCTTTATCGTTCAATAACGCGGGCTTAAGTTTGAGAAAATTTTCATGCGCTGATTGCCACGCGGTTTGTGCCAGCAAAAGATTTTCTTGGTTGGGTTCGCCAAGAAATTGATTGATTTGGGTGGCCATCGTGGCATTTTGCTGCCTCACTTCAAAACGTTGTTGCGCTACATAAGTGTTGAGCTGATTAACATTGTTAATCAAGGTTGGCTGCAAACTCGATGGAAGGCCTTTCGAGCTATCGGTATCGTTTGTATCAGCGCAGGCGCTCAGCAGCATAAGCAGCGGTAGTAATATAGAGGCTGAACAGTGGCTGCGTCTGGATGGAAGGCTAATCAAACCGGCTAATCTCTAAGCGAGATGATTGGCCACTGATTCTGCGTCGCAAGTTTTCTCAATTGCTCGTCCGGGTCAACAGCAAAAGGGTGGTCGACCACGTTGAGAAGCGGCAAGTCGTTGATTGAATCGGAGTAGAAGTAACTGCCCTGCATCGACGCAGGGTTCTTAAGTAACCATTGTTTGAGTCTTGTGACCTTGCCTGCGCCAAAACTCGCGATGCCTGAAAGCTCGCCCGTGTATTGACCGTCAACTTTTTCAGGTATAGGTGCGACCAGGTGTTCAATACCGAGCAGTTTTACAATCGGCGCCGTCACGAACTCGATTGTGGCAGTAACCACCACGATCAGATCACCCGCATCGCGGTGTTTTTGAATAAGCGTTGCTGCCTTTGGCAGTAGGTGGGGGCGAATTCGTTCATTCACAAAGGTTTCGCGATGGGCAACCAAAAACGCTTCGTCGTGAGACGCGAGCACACCACAGGAAAATTGCATGTACGCATCAATATCGAGTTCACCGCGCTTATAGTCCTCATAAAACGCTTGATTCTTATGTCGGTGATCCGCTGCGTCGACGATTTTGGCGTCGACGATATACTCCCCCCAAGCGTGATCACTATCGATTCCTATTAGCGTCTCATCCAGGTCAAATACCACTAGTGCCAAGCCAACGTATCCTTATGATAGAAATAACGGTAGTTTATAGAGATTCGCCAATCATCAATAGGACTCGAGTGCTTTTTGACGTAATTGCTCCCTATTGCTGTTTCAGCGACAATCGATGAAAAGCATGAGCCGAGAGTAGCGATGGACTAAGCACAGCGACACGCCGTCAACAGCCATTCGTCACATCGAGATCAGTTGTGAGACGATATGCGCTACGAACGGATATGATGGAATTGAATTTGTGGGTACTGCGTTATCGGATACGCTGTATTGAGAATGTGTCACAGGAATTTTAATGAGTAGGACAAGTTTTGATTGATTCGGATGGTTACAGACCGAATGTTGGCATCATCGTCGCCAATGACAAAGGGCAAGTGCTTTGGGCTAGGCGCGTCGGTCAGCAAGCATGGCAGTTTCCCCAAGGTGGTATCAATAAAGGTGAGTCTATGGAGGCTGCTCTTTATCGGGAGTTGAAAGAAGAAATAGGTCTGAGTAAAGCGCAGGTCGAGATTGTCAATTCGACGCGAGGATGGCTGAGGTATAAGTTACCAAAACGATATCTGAGGCAGAACAACACGTCGTTTATTGGCCAAAAGCAGAAATGGTACCTGCTGAAGATGCTGACAGATGATAAAGATGTTCGTTTCGATCAGTCAGAGACGCCGGAGTTCGACCATTGGCAGTGGGTGAGTTATTGGTACCCGCTGGGACAAGTCGTGCCATTTAAAAAAGACGTGTACCGTCGGGCGATGAAAGAGCTCGCGCCGAGCATTTCAAAATGCGTGAAGCGATCAAGTGCCTAACAAATTCTACCTAGAAGGGGTTTGAAATAAACGAATCGAATTATTGCGAGTTACTGGCTCTGTAAACTAGCCACTTAAAAATAACCAATTAAAAACCTCAATTTCAATCTTAAAGAAGGGCGATAGCCACATGCTCGACGTACTGCGACGGGTCATACAGGAAGTAAATACAGCGAAGGATTTGGATTCCGCCCTCGACATTATTGTTGATCGCATTCAGTCGACGATGAATACAGAGGTGTGCTCGATCTATCTACTGGATGAATCGAGAAAGCAGTATGTGTTTATGGCTACGCGCGGTCTCAATGAGGCGCTTGTCGGCAAGGTAGCGCTCGAGATTGATGAAGGGCTGGTAGGTTTGGTGGGCGAGCGAGCAGAGCCGGTAAATTTGCACAACGCAAAAAAGCACCCGCGATATCTTCATATTACCGATTTGAGGGAAGAGAATTTCAGTTCGTTCCTCGGTGTACCGATCATCCACCATCGAAAAGTTTTGGGTGTCCTTGTTGTCCAGCAAGCTCGCCGGCGACGTTTTATTGCGAGTGAAGAAGCTTTTCTTATTACGCTTTCCGCTCAACTGTCAGGTGTTATAGCGCACGCAAAGGCGACGGGTGCATTTTCTTTGTCAGGTGTCGTTGCGGATTTACCGGCAAGTGAGTTCCAAGGAACATCGGGTGCGCCGGGCGTTGTCATTGGTACGTGCGTTGTAATGTATCCAAAGGCCGACTTGGCCAAGGTTCCGGAACGCAAAACGACAAAAATCAAAAGCGAAGTGAAGCTGTTTCGTCAGGCTATTGAAGAGTCTCGTGCCGAAATTCGCCATATGAGCGATAAGCTCTCCGACCGGTTGCAGCCTGAGGAATTGGCTCTCTTCGACGCCTATTTACATATGTTGGACGACTCCGCCATCACGGGTGAAGTCATTGTTCAAATTGAATTGGGTATATGGTCGCAGACAGCACTGCGAAAGGTTATTGAATCCCATGTTGCTAATTTTCTAGCAATGGAGGATCCATACCTGCGAGAGCGTGGTTCTGATGTGCTTGATCTTGGTCAGAGAGTGTTAGCCAAATTACAGAGCCGGGATGAAAAAAGAAAAACCTATCCCCGCGGTACCATTTTGATAGGTGAGGATCTGACTCCGGGTATGTTGGCTGAAGTGCCAAGAGGTCGATTGGCTGGGCTGGTTTCGGTGAGTGGCTCTGGCAGTTCGCACGTCGCTATATTAGCAAAAGCGCTGGGTGTTCCGACCGTTATGGGCGTTGAAGACCTCCCTATCCATCTGCTTGAAGAAAAACCGATGATTGTTGACGGCTTTGAAGGGCTCGTCATCACCTATCCGAACAAAGAACAGCTTCGTCTTTATAAAACAACAATTAAACAAGAAGCCGCGTTTAATGAAGACCTTGAGGTTCTTAAAGATGAGCCGTCTGAAACGATTGACGGCGAACGCATTCGACTTTGGGTCAATACAGGTTTGATGACGGATGTTGCACGATCTTTGGACAGAGGAGCGGAAGGCGTTGGGCTTTATCGTACGGAAATTCATTTTATGATGAACGACCGATTTCCCACCGAGGAAGAGCAGCGTTTAATCTATCGTAAGCATCTCAAGGCATTTGCGCCTAGGCCCGTGACGATGCGCACCTTGGATATCGGTGGTGATAAAGCGCTAAGTTATTTTCCGATTGAGGAAGAGAACCCGTTTCTGGGTTGGCGAGGTATAAGAGTCACGCTGGATCATCCGGAAATATTTTTAGCGCAGGTGCGCGCGATGATTCGTGCCAATGAAGGCATTGATGCCTACCTCAGAATCATGTTGCCGATGGTGAGCAGTACTGGCGAAGTCGATGAAGCCCAGAGACTCATCAGTCAGTGTTATCGCGAAATTGTTGAAGAGGGTGTCGAAGTTGAAATGCCTGATGTGGGCGTGATGATTGAAGTGCCAGCCGCGGTATATCAAGCGCGCGATATTGTTCGACGTGTTGATTTTTTATCCGTTGGCAGTAATGACCTTATCCAATATATGCTGGCTGTCGACCGCAACAATGCGCACGTTGCCGAACTTTACCAAGAGTTTCATCCGGCGGTTTTGCATGCGCTTAAGACCGTCGTGGATGCCGCCCATATTGAGAAGAAGCCGCTCGGGATTTGCGGCGAGATGGCGGGGAATCCTTCGGCGGCTATTTTACTGATGGCCATGGGGTACGATGTACTGTCGATGAATTCAAGCAACCTACTCATGGTAAGGCTTGCCATCCGAAGTTTTAAAATGTCAAAAGCACGCGCGATACTGGCAAAAGTATTGACGATGGATAACGCGTTTTTGATTAAGAGCTATGTCGAAGAAGAGATGGTGAAAGCCGGCTTGTCTCAGCTGGTTCGGATGCGACATTAATATATACAGCCGAGTGCCTACTCGGCTAGCGGTTGTTAGCTGAGTTACGCATAGCGAAATGGTATTTGAGTACTCACTTTCACTGAACAACATTCTTGCTAATTAGATAATATTGAGCTGAAACTGGTTTGCGACGGACATTGACCCATCAGGTCTAAAGCCCCGTTCCTCAAAAAAGAGGTTGTCAGCTGCAATTCGTACCACTGTGGCGACGCTTGTGCCGTAGTGTTCACCGAGAATAAAGCGCGCACTATGATCCTGCCCGTCGCCTCGATGCGCGAGTAGGTCGAATAACTTCTCCGAGCTAAAGTTGGTGCTCAAAATTTCTTTCAATGATTCACGTCCCTGGTTTACCTTTGGCCAATTGCAATCAAGTAATTGATTGCTGAGACCATAATGTCCTTCGGTAAGCTGCTTAATCTCGCGTGCTCGGTTGGAGTAGTACCAAGTCGCATTGCCATCGAAGAGAACTAAATTGAAGCCTCTGTATTGATCTGCAAGTGCATCAACATCACTTAAGTAGTCTTCAGGAGCGATGTCTGAATTTAAAAAATGAGACGTTAACTCGCCTCGTGTCCTTGCTGGAATAGGTTCGGCAGGTGTCTCTGCGAAATTTGTGACTGCAGCGAAGCGACCATTTTTGTTGACTCCTAGCCAAGTGCCGTTAGCCTGAAGGTCTCGTCCGCCGAGTATGGCGTTGTTGTCACGCCAAAAACCTGCGCGGGCAGTTGGCCTGGCATGCTGTTCATCCCGGTTAGCTGCAACAACTAAACGTTGCTGTGGGTCTGAGGAAATCGTAAATAAAATAAGGCACATAGGGGTAACACTTGTTAATCGTTAAAATCAGAGTTTATCATCCTCTTAACTTAACGGATAATAGCGGAACTTTAACCTACTGAGATCTGTGATTGCCTATGTGGCACTATCCTGAGTTCGACCCCGTGGCGATCAGTCTTGGACCAATATCTGTGCACTGGTATGCACTTAGCTATTTGGTCGGCATTTGTTTTGTCTGGTGGCACGTGGGTTTTCGATCGCGGACGTTCAAGCTTGGATGGAACGAAGAACAGATCTCCGACATGATCTTCTATGGTGTGTTTGGTGTCATTCTTGGCGGTCGAATTGGTTATATGTTGTTCTACGGACAGCAGCAGTTGATTGACAACCCTCTGTCGATTTTCAAACTCTGGCAGGGCGGTATGTCTTTTCATGGTGGCATGCTAGGTGTCATTGTCGCGGCCTACCTTTACGGTCGAAAAACCCAGCGCGGTTTCTTTGCGGTCATGGATTTGATCGCGCCTAGCATCCCTATGGCGCTTGGGTTCGGCAGGGTAGGTAATTTCATCAATGGCGAGTTGCCTGGTCGAGTCAGTGACGTTAGCTGGGCGGTTGTCTACCCCGGCGATGTTGTTGCGCGGCATCCTTCGAGTCTCTATCAAGCATTGTTGGAGGGGCCAGTGTTGTTTTGCCTGCTTTGGCTTTTTACACTAAAAATTCGACCGAGCATGACGACATCAGGCATGTTTCTTGTTGGCTATGGCTGTTTTCGGTTCATCTCTGAATCGTATCGTGAGCCGGATGCCCATCTGGGCTACATTGCCTTCGAGTGGTTAACCACTGGGCAACTGTTATCATTGCCTATGGTTGTTGTGGGCTTAGGATTGCTTGTTTTTGGTTTTAAGCGAAACGATGATTCGGCATTTGCGCTTGATCGTGGGCAAGATGAATCGGATACAAAACAATTTTCACAGCCCAAGCCAAGAAAATCTAAGCAGAAAAAATCCGTAAAGCGTAAGAACAAATAAAAGCATCTACTGGAAATCAACTACTGGAAACCATCGATACTATGATCATCAAACCAAAAATTAAGGGCTTCCTGTGCACCGCCTGTCATCCCACCGGTTGTGAAATGGATGTTAAGCAGCAAATTGCACATGTTGAGTCCCAGGGAAAAAATCCAAACGGGCCTAAAAGAGTGCTGGTTATTGGTGCATCAGGTGGTTATGGACTCGCTTCGAGGATATCCGCTGCTTTCGGCTCAGATGCCGCGACGATTGGCGTCTTTTTCGAGCGGCCTGCCGTTAGGAAGCGAACGGCCTCAGCAGGATGGTACAAATCAGCAGCTTTTACACAGTTAGCGCAGGATGCTGGTCTGTATGCGGAGAACATCAACGGTGATGCATTTTCTGTGGAGATAAAACAGGCAACAATTGATTTGATTAGGCGAGATTTAGGTCAAATCGATATGGTTATCTATTCCCTTGCGGCGCCGGCAAGACAATTGCCCGATGGCAACGTTGTGCGTAGTGCGCTTAAACCGATTGGCGAATCTTTCAAAGGTGCCACCATTGACTTTAATTCTGCTGAACTCCGATCCATCGAACTTGAACCCGCAGAACAGCAAGAGATTGATGACACCGTGCAGGTCATGGGCGGAGAGGATTGGGAATTGTGGATTCAGGCGCTGCTCGAAGCTGGCGTGCTAGCGGACGGATGCGTCACAACGAACTACACCTATCTTGGTGGAGAAGCGACCTGGCCCATTTATTATCATGGCACTATCGGTAGAGCCAAGGTTGATCTTGATCGAGCCGCTAAAGCCCTGCAGGAACCAATGGCGTCGGTTAACGGCAAAGCCTACGTTGCTGTTATGAAGGGCTTGATGACGCAAGCCGCGTCGGCGATTCCTGGTATGGCAGTGTATCTTTCGCTGCTATTCAAAATAATGAAAAGCGAAGGTACTCACGAAGGTTGTATCGAGCAAACGACTCGGCTTTTCAATACTCGATTGTTTTCCGGCGAAGTATTTGACGTCGATGATCAAGGACGCGTGCGTTTGGACGACTGGGAGCTCAGGGATGAAATTCAAGCCTTTGTGAAATCTCAATGGTCTAAAGTGACTAACGAAAACCTCGATGAGATTACAGATTTTGCTGGATATCGTGATGCCTTTTTGCAGATGCATGGGTTTGGGTTTGAGGGCGTTGATTATGACGCAGAGGTCGACCCAGATGTGCCCATGGTGTTGGCTGCGGGATCATAGCTGATCAGTTGGTCGTCAGGACGACTCTGCCATCGACTTGTTTTTACGTTTAATGTGATCATATTTGTTGCGGCCTGTCTGACCGTTGAAGGCTTGCCCCTTGATTGATTCGTTTTCGTTCGCCCGATGTTAGGTTTTTTTTGCACGCCACGTTGGGATGATGTTGAACACAGGTGCGTCGATGGTGGGCATGTCCGTCACAACCGTGGTGGGTACGCACAAGTTTGACATTGTATAACCTACACTACCTTCAACATGTGCTTACACTGGCGCTATTGTCAAATGATCGACGCCACATAACAATGTCCGCATGTACTGGCAATCGAAATCAAGCGCACCTCACTATCTCGTCAAGGCTATCTATCAACCTCGCGTCTTAGCTTATTTTCTTGCCATCCTGGTATGCATAAGCCAATACCTTTCGCATTCAGATCACTATCACGTTCAGGTGGTTTGGGTGACCGTGACTCTCCTGCTGATCTATCCACATTTTGTTTTTTATTTTTGTTTGCTGCGGTTCAACACCGATGTTGGTGCGAGGAAAAGTCTGCTGATTGATGCGGTGTTAACAGGTTTTTTGATAACTTGGTGCGGTTTTTCGCCGCCCGTGATGGTGTATTTTTTAACTTCGCTGAGTATTAGTTCGTTGATTATCGATCGGCCATCTCGCCTTTTTCTGAATTTGGGCTTGTCCATTTCTGCTGCAATGATTAGTGGGATTCTATTCGGTATCTTTTATAATGGGCATATTTTTCTGTTTGAAATATCGAGGCTTACCAGTGTCGTTGGTTTGTTTTCGATATTTGTCTACGTGTCGATCGTTGCGCGGAAAGGCTTCCAAGTTACTTCAAAGATGGGTCTTACGAATAAGCAAAATACGCATCAGCATGAAAAACTATCGCAACTAACGGTGCGTCTTAAACAATATATTAGTCCGCAAGTCTATGACTCGATCGAATCTGGCACAGTGCCAATTAAAAAAACACAACGTAAACGTCTAACGATATTTTTCTCGGATATCGAAGGGTTTACTTGGTTGATGGACTCTCACGAAGAAGAAACCGTCACCAAAATATTGAATGAATACCTCGATGCGATGGCAAAGATTGCTCTTAACTTCGGTGGTACGATCGATAAGTTTATGGGCGATGGCATGATGATATTTTTCGGCGACCCGCATTCGAAAGGCGTCAAAATTGATGCGCTGCAGTGTCTCTATATGGCGATTGAAATGCGCCGAGAGCTGGATAGATTGCGCAAAGTCTGGGCTGAAAGCGGTGTTTATAGTGACCTTCATATCAGAATCGGCATTCACACCGGCTATTGTGCCGTCGGTAATTTCGGCTGTAGTGAAAAAATGGATTATACAGCGATAGGCGGAGCGGTGAACTTGGCGAGTCGACTAGAGTCCAAAGCGTCGCGGGACGACATACTGATCTCGAACAGCACACACTTACTGGTCGGTAATCAGATTCGTTGCGAATCTCAGCCGCCGGTGAGGCTAAAGGGTATTCGGGAGTATGTCGAAAGTTATCGTGTTGTCGCCGACAAAGTCGCTGTTGATCGGCCGGTAATCAAGCTTGCTCAGCACGGCCTATTGTTTGAAATTGATCCAGCCTGCGTCGACGATGAAACAGTAAATCGATCGGTTGAACGGCTGCTAAAAGAGTATAGAGCTTGGCCGGGCAAGACGCAGGCTGACAGCCAAGTGACGTCAACGGGGGTCAATGGCCGTGAATCGACGATTTTATCGTAAGAACGGCGGACGACGCTTGATCTTATCGAGTAGGCATAGAGCGGTTGAGTTCATGTATAATGCGGCTCCTTTTCGACATGACTTGATGGGCAGACATGACCCCAGAATTACAGAACTCGACTTTCTTGAAAGCCTGTAGAGGCGAACAAACTGAGCACACGCCAATCTGGCTGAACCGACAGGCCGGACGCTATATGCCTGAATATCACGAGGTTAAGGGAAAGACACCTAGCTTGGATTTCTTCAAAACGCCCGAGCTTGCCGCCAAGGCAACCTGTGATGCACAGCGGATTCTAGGCGTGGACGCGGCGATTATGTTTGCTGATTTATTGCCGATCCTAGAGCCGATGGGATTAGATCTTGATTATATTCCGGGCGTTGGCCCCAATATCAGCAACCCCATTCGTACGCATGCTGACATCGATGCGATTGCCGAGCGGCCCTCCATCGAAACGATGCCTTACATCGCTGAAGTTATCAGGCTTATTCGGTCTGAGTTACCCGGTAATATCCCCCTAATCGGTTTTGGCGGCGCGCCATTCACCTTGGCATCCTATGCCGTTGAAGGTAAGGGCTCACGCAATTACGTGTTCGTGAAGCAGATGATGTATGGCGATACGGCTGCATGGCATCGGTTGATGGAGAAGATGACCAATTGCGTCATTGATTACATGAATTACCAAATCGACTCAGGTGTTCAAGCTGTGCAATTGTTTGATAGTTGGGTGGGTTGCTTGTCACCGATTGATTACGAGCAGTATGTTTTTCCACACAGCGAGCGATTAATGCAGGCGATCAGCGGCAAGGTGCCGGTGATCCACTTCGGTACGGGTAACCCAGCATTGTCATCGCTGATGGCTAAGGCTGGAGGTGATGTGCTGGCTTTGGACTGGCGTACACCCTTGATGGAAACTTGGGAGTTGACCGGCGTAAAGTCAGTTCAGGGTAACCTGGACCCCATTATCCTATGTGCTACCGAGGATGCCGTTATTAGTAAAGCGAAGGAACTGCTGGATGAGGTTGGCGGTAAGCCGGGGCACATTTTCAATCTTGGTCACGGCATCATTCCAGAGACACCTGTCTCAAACGTTAAAGCTTTGGTTGATTTTGTGCATGAGTATACGCAGCGATAAGCGCGCCGATTGAAAAGCGATTTATCCTCGACTCGGTTGTCGAGTGTGTAATCAATTCGAAACGCAACACGACATTTACGAAGATGAGCTAGAGGGTTGAGCGAGACAGGTCGTGAGTTCTTGTGGGCTGTTCATGGGTGGATCGCGGTTCTATGCTCGATATGTCCAAGAAGGGTTGCTGTCATCAGACAGCAACCCTTCGAAGGATTCAATACGATAAAAACGCGCTAAAAGGCCTATCGATTAAGTTGATCGACGTCCCTGATGGCACCTTTGTCGGCGCTGGTTGTCAATGCTGCATAAGCCCTTAGTGCTGCGCTGACCACGCGTGTACGATGCTCAGTGGGCAACCATGCGGCTTTGCCTTTAGCTTCCATTGCGTCTCTGCGAGCCGCTAGCGTTTCTTCCGAAACATCGAGATGTACGCTTCGAGCGGGAATGTTAATTTGTATCTTATCGCCTTCTTCGACCAACGCGATGGCCCCGCCTTCTGCCGCTTCAGGTGAGGCATGTCCGATAGAGAGGCCGGATGTTCCACCTGAAAATCGTCCATCTGTTAAAAGGGCGCAATCCGAGCCAAGTCCTTTCGATTTCAAATAGCTGGTTGGGTACAGCATTTCCTGCATGCCAGGTCCGCCCTTTGGTCCTTCGTAGCGAATCACGACAACGTCGCCTTCCTTGATTTGATCATCTAAAATTGCCGCGACTGCAGAGTCTTGAGACTCAAACACCCTTGCGGGTCCTTCGAATACCCAGCTCCTTTCGTCGACCCCAGCTGTCTTCACGATGCAGCCGTTTTCAGCAAGGTTGCCGTACAAAACCGCAAGACCACCTTCTTTACTATAGGCGTGCTTGATATCTCTGATACAACCACCTTCTCGATCTAAGTCCAATGTGTCGTAACGCGTTGCTTGGCTGAAAGCGGTCTGAGTTGGAATGCCGGCGGGGCCTGCCCGATAAAATGTTTTCACCGCTTCATTTTTTGTCACCACGACGTCCCACTCTTTAAGTGTGTCAGCGAGCGGTTCACCATGAATGCTGTTTACCGACGTGTTGAGCAACCCGCCCCGCTCAAGCTCACCTAAAATCGCCATCATGCCGCCAGCGCGGTGGATGTCTTCCATGTGATATTTGTCGATAGCAGGCGCCGCCTTGCAAAGATTAGGCACTTTTCTCGAGAGCGCATCAATGTCTTTCAAGGTGAAGTCGAGTTCGGCTTCTTGCGCAGCTGCAAGTAGATGCAAAATAGTGTTGGTTGAGCCACCCATCGCAATGTCCATCGACATGGCATTTGCAAAGGCGTCGTAGTTTGCAATACTTCTAGGCAATACTGAGTAGTCGTCTTCTTCGTAGTGTTGCTTGGCGAGTGAAACAATTTTTCTACCCGCATTCAAAAACAACTCTTCTCTGTCTTTGTGGGTCGCCAACAAGGAGCCATTGCCTGGCAGTGCGAGGCCAAGAACTTCTGTCAAACAATTCATGGAATTCGCGGTGAACATACCTGAACAAGAGCCGCAGGTGGGACAAGCAGAGCGTTCATATTCGTCGACTTCCGCATCAGTCATTTTTTCATCTGCGGCGACAACAATCGCATGAATTAGATTGGTGTTGTGATTCGCGAGCTTTGTTCTGCCCGCTTCCATTGGACCACCAGAGACGAAGATTGTCGGAATGTTTAGTCGCAGGGCAGCATTGAGCATTCCCGGCGTAATCTTGTCGCAATTCGAAATACAAACCAGTGCATCAGCACAATGGGCATTGACCATATATTCGATAGAATCGGAGATAATGTCTCGTGAAGGCAGGCTGTAGAGCATGCCGTCATGCCCCATTGCGATACCGTCATCAACGGCGATTGTGTTAAATTCCTTCGCTACACCGCCGCACTTTTCAATTTCTCGCGCCACCAACTGACCCAGATCGTGTAGGTGAACATGGCCTGGAACGAACTGAGTGAATGAGTTCGCTATAGCAATGATGGGTTTTTTAAAATCATCATCCTTCATGCCCGTCGCGCGCCAAAGTGCTCGTGCACCGGCCATGTTACGGCCATGGGTTGATGTTTTTGATCGATATCTTGGCATTGTGTTACTCCTACTGAGAATCCGCTTTTAGCGGCATCTCGAAATATTTTGATTTTCTTTGATAGTTGTAAAGAGAATGTCGGCCGTGGGGTAAGTCTTGAACATCCTTTTCGACAAAACCACGTTCCGTAAACCAATGAGTGGTGACCGTTGTCAGCACAAATATAGCCGACATCTTACTGGTTCTCGCTCGTTTCTTGATCTCTTTAAGTAATAATTCACCGCGATTGCCATTTCTGTAGCTCGGGTGAGTGGCAAGGCATGCAAGTTCACCTTTATCCTCGAACGGATACAGGGCTGCGCAGCTAACGATTAATCCGTCTCTCTCTATGACAATAAATTTATCAATTTCAGATTCGATAAGTTCTCGTGATCGTTTCACCAAAGTGCCTTCAGCTTCTAATGGCTCTATCAATTCCAAGATGCCAGGAATATCTTCAGATGCAGCGTTCCTAATCTGTTCATAGCTAACGCGCGTGATCTGAGTGCCGACACCATCTCGAGTAAAAAGCTCTTCCAAAAGCGCGCCATCTTTTTTGTAGCTGATCAGATGGCAGCGTTCGACACTATGCAAGCAGGCTTTATGAGCGATGGCGATGGGAGAATAGGCTTTTAGTTCGGATGCTTGAATATCGCTTACCGCCAGTTCGCTGATGAGTTCGCCGTTGTGGTCCATCTGCCCGGTTCCGTCAACAAGTAATATGAGTTTGTCCGCAAGTAGAGCCGTTGCTACTTCTCCGGCCACCTCGGTTGAGTGGATGTTAAAAATCTCGCCGGAGGGTGAGTAGCCAATAGGTGCGACAATGACGATCGCACCCATATCAAGTTGTTGGTGAATCAAGTCTGTATTGATTTTTCGGACGGTGCCTGTGTGGTGAAAATCGATTCCTTTGCGGATGCCAAATGGCTTTGCCTTGATGTAATTTCCAGAGGCAAGAAAAATGTCTCGTCCCGACTGGGTTGTTTTGACAATTCCGCGGGATAGGGCAGCCTCTAAATCAATTTTGAGTTTGCCGACGGTTTGCTGCACGACAGGCAATAACTCAGGACTCGTGATGCGGACACCGTTGTCGGTTTGGCTTTTTTGGCCTGCTTCGGTAACCGCAGAATCAATTTGTGGTTTTGCACCCATGGCAAGAACCAATCGAATGCCAAGTGAATTCAACAGCAAAATATCATCAATGATATTGTGGAAGTTTTCATGGCCCATAGCTTCGCCACCTAGGTGGATGACGAAGGTCTTGTTCCTGTGAGCTTTGATATAGGGAGAAGACTCCCTAAACCATTTAACGTGTTGACGATTATCGACCATGGTCTGCCTGACATTTGTTTGCTAGCAATGCGAACCTCGCGCCTAGTGGTTACGTATTAATAGCAGTACTTCTGAATTAGGGCACGGATTATAGCAATTGTAGGGTCCAGTTGTGATAGATCTAAAAATTCATTCGGCTGATGCGCTTGGTCAATTGAGCCGGGGCCCATGACAATAGTCTCAACCCCTAAATCGGTCAAAAACGGTGCTTCAGTGGCAAATGCTACAGCACCGCCATGAGTATTGCTTGATGTGTCATCCCTATTCTGTTGAAACTGTGCAATTGTATCGAGAAGCTCAATGCCATTGCATTCAAAGGGGTTTATTGGTGCATGGAGCAGTTTCAGGTCCATTGCAAGGCCGCGTTGGTTGAGTACCGGGCCAAGCGTGCTATCGAGTTGTTCGACAATTGCTACGCTGTTCATGCCCGGCAATATGCGTAGGTCGAATGACAACTCGGCGTGATCGCAAATGCGGTTTGGGTTGTCACCTCCATGAATACAGCCGAGATTGAGTGTCGGGTAATGTACCTCGAACTGAGTATCTTGATATTTTTTGGCCATATCTGCGCGAAATTTACTGAGTAGCTCAATGGCAATGCCTGTTCCATCTATCGCGTTATTACCCAAGTCGGGGTTTGATGAATGTCCGGAGTGCCCTGTGATGGTTAATGACAGCATCATTATGCCCTTGTGGCGCGTGATTGCTTGCAGATTGGTGGGCTCGCCAATGAGCGCGAAACGGCTGTGATTGATGGCTTCTCGAGTAATTGACCGAGCACCTGACATGGAGGACTCTTCGTCCGCCGTGCCGAGTATTGTTAAGGGTCGCGTCGGTTTGGTGTGGGCATAGGGTGCGGCGGCTGTGACACACATCGCGAGGAAACTTTTCATATCGCAGATTCCAAGTCCATACCAACGATTATCGCGTTCTTGCACTGTAAAGGGGTCCGATTGCCAAAGATGCACATCAAAAGGCACTGTGTCGGTATGGCCTGAAAGAAGAAGCCCATCGCGCCCTTCGCCGAGCGTTGCAATGATATTGGCTTTTCCGGGGCGGTCGGTAATCGGCTGTATATCGACGTTGAAGCCAAGCGGCGTAAGCCAATTAGCCAGAAGGTGAACAACTTCAAGGTTGCTCTGATCAAATTGTGGCATGGTGCTGCTAACCGAAGGGGCGGCGATAAGACTGCTAACCATCTCCTTTAACGGTGGAATCTGCATTAAAATATCTCCCGGGACTAATCTTGACAGTTTAGACGATAATCCCCGTTGGGTTGAGACTGCCCAAAATAAAGTCTCTGTAAGCCGCCAGAGTACTAACGAGTATTGGATGCTAACAAGACTCGTAAACGACTTTTTATGTCTGGATAAGAAGAGTGTAAGCTATAGTGAAATCGGGTGTTCCACAACATACATTGAGCCATAAGAATTGAGGTGAAGGTGAGTCTTTCCGAAGCCAACCGTAATAAGCCGGATATCGCGCTTAACTTTAGAACGATCATCAATGATTTGGTGGCAGATGGGCGCCTGTCAGTCAAAGATGCTGACCAACTCAGTCTAAAAACAAGAACGAAAGATCAACTGAAATGGCATCCTTTAGAGCTGATCGCAGAAGAGTTAATGCAGGATCAAAAAAAACCCAGTGCAGCGCTCGATCTCGAAACGCTAACGCTTTGGTTATGTGAAAAATCAAAACAACCCTACCATCGAATCGATCCATTAAAAATCGACTCCCAAATCATCACCAAAGTGATGTCCCATGAGTTTGCTAAAAGGCACGGGTTGCTAGCGTTAGAAGTAAAAGATGATGAAGTTATCATTGCTAGCGCTGAGCCTAGTGTTTCGAGCTGGGAAGCGACAATTTCGCAGAGCCAGCCTGGCAAAGTAGTGACCCGTGTCATTTCCAACCCGGCGATGATTCGACAGTACACGACTGAGTTTTACACGATGGCACGCTCAGTGAGCCAGGCTAACGCTCTGGGACTCAATAATAATTCTTTGTCGAACTTGGAGCAGATGCTAGAGCTTGGTCAGCTCGAAACCATGGAGGCAAATGATGAACACGTCATCAATATTGTTGACTGGTTGCTAGGCTATGCCTTCACCCAAAGGGCGAGTGACATTCATCTCGAGCCGAGGCGAGTTAAAGGCAGGGTAAGATTTAGGATAGATGGGGTGCTAAACCTTGTTTATGAGTTACCCGGTTCAGTCATGACGGCTGTGGTAAGTCGTTTGAAGATATTGGGTAGAATGGATGTTGCTGAGAAGCGTAGACCCCAAGATGGTCGACTGAAAACCAAAACCCATGATGCGCATGAGATAGAACTGCGTCTTTCGACTTTACCGACAGCCTTCGGTGAAAAAATGGTTATGCGGATATTCGACCCCGATATTCTCCTGAAAACATTCGCCCAATTGGGCTTGGCGAACGATGATTACGATCGCTGGGAGTCTATGGTGCAGAATCCAAACGGCATTGTATTAGTCACTGGACCAACGGGTTCGGGCAAAACCACCACGCTGTACACCAGTTTAAAACATCTCGCGACCGAAGAAGTTAATGTTTGTACGATCGAAGACCCGATTGAAATGGTAGAACCCAGCTTTAATCAAATGCAGGTGCATCACAACATTGACCTGAGCTTTGCTGATGGTGTGCGGGCATTACTTAGGCAAGACCCCGATATTATTATGGTGGGTGAGATTCGCGACTTGGAGACTGCGAACATCGCCATTCAAGCAGCCTTAACCGGACACCTTGTGATCTCAACGTTGCACACAAATGACGCGCCATCGGCATTAACCAGATTGTTGGAACTGGGGGTGGCGCCGTATCTTATTAAAGCGACGGTATTGGGTATTATGGCGCAACGACTTGTCCGAACCCTGTGCTCAGAGTGTAAAGCCATCGCTGACCCCGACCCAGAGGGCTGGAAAGCGTTGACGACTCCTTGGAAGATGAATGCACCTAAGATCATGTACAAACCGGTTGGTTGTTTGGAATGTCGCGATACCGGCTACCGTGGCCGAGAAGGAATTTATGAGCTATTGCCTATGACGGACAAAATCAAAAGTCTGATTGATGAAACGGCAGACATAGGCAAACTGCGTATGGGTGGTATGAAAGAGGGCATGAAGACATTGAGGCTTGCCGGGGCGCTGAAGGTCGCGTCAGGTATAACCACCGTTGAAGAAGTCCTAAGGGTTGCGCCCTTTTCAGGAACCGAATAGCGTATTAACGTCATGATGATGCCAGATACCCTATTTTCTGATGCCTTGGCAAAGCAGCCCGGGTTGCATCAAAAATATAAAGATATTCAAGACCGATTAAAAAATCGGTATGACCTTCTACCCGATCAGCTCGCGCTGATTGAAAAAGTCAGCGCGCTCAGTGATTTTTTCTACGATTACCTTCTCAAAGATGTGTCGAATGCCATGGTTGCCAGTGGTGATTTGTTTAACGCTTATCGAGCCGAGGAGTATACCGCACGTGCAGAACGTTTGGATCAGCAAGACTTAGATCAAGCCCTGCGTCAATATAGAAATTACGAAATGGCGCGTATCATTTTCCGAGACTTCTCTCGCCTAGCTGATCTAGTCCAAACCACCCGAGATCTTTCCGGTCTTGCTGATAGCTGCATAGAGATCGCTTTAAAATTTCATTATGACAAAAATGTCGCGCGGTTCGGGCAGCCGGTGGATCGTTCAGGAAAAGCGCAACAGATGACTGTGCTCGGTTTGGGAAAGTTGGGAGCGCAAGAGTTGAATGTCTCTTCAGATATCGATCTCATTTTCTTCTACAACGAGAGTGGAGAGGTGATGGGTGAAAGTGGCGTCAGTAATCAAGAGTTCTTTATTCGGACGAGTCGCCAACTCATTAAGACCCTCGATGAACCGACTGCGAGTGGGTTCGTCTTTCGCGTCGATATGCGTCTGCGTCCCTATGGCGAGAGTAGCCCGCTAATTATGAACCGGACGTCGATGGAGAAATATTTTTTTGAACAGGGTCGAGATTGGGAGCGTTACGCCTTCGTGAAAGCCAGGTCGGTAGCGGGTGATAAGAATTTGGGGCGTGCCTTTCTTGAATGGATGAAACCCTTTGTGTTCAGGCCGTTACTGGATTTTGGCGCGATCGAGTCGTTGCGGGATATGAAACGGTTGATCAACACTGAGGTGACCCGCAAATCATTAGGCGACGATGTCAAATTAGGTCCAGGCGGCATTCGAGAAGCGGAATTCATTGTTCAAGCTCAACAACTTGTCTGGGGTGGTAAAAAGCCGGTACTTCAGCAACGTCGAATACTTGAGAGCCTCGATTGCCTGGCCCGGGAAGATTTAATGCCCGCTGATGAGGTGGCGCGTTTAAAGGCAGCCTATACATTCCTACGAAATACTGAACATTTTATACAAGGTGAAGGTGATCGGCAGTCGCAACGATTACCCACCAATGACATTTCTATTCTACGTTTGGCGCTGGTAATGGGCTTTTCGTCAGTTGCAGCGTTCGAGGCAGAGCTCAAATCGCAACGTGGATTTGTTGCGAGTCGTTTCGAAGAATTTTTAGGCGTTGGTGCGACTGAAGAGTTTTACGATGGCGTGGTAATGACAGATTGGGTATCGGCTTGGCAGCACCCTGAGGCGGCGCAAGAGTTTCTGGTCCGAGAAGGTTTCGTTGATGTCAAAGTGACTATTCCTTTATTGAAGGAACTGTTAGTGACGGTTGAACAACTGCAAGATGTAGGGCTCGAGAGAGCGCACAAACTAGTCCCAAGGTTGTTATTGCTTTGCAGTCGTGAAGTAAACTGTGACGAAGTGCTCGGTAGGGTCTGCGAAATATTATCGTCAATTGTACGTCGAAGCACCTATTTGTCTTTTCTACTTGAGAATAACGATGCGACGAAAAGGCTGGTGTTGTTGTCGGCAATGAGTGAATGGGTCGTGCATCAGATTGGACAATTTCCGATTTTGTTATACGAGCTTACGGATCGCAGCAATGATCTGTATCGACTGCAAGATGGTGCGCTGAAGAGCGAACTTAACAGCTATCTCGCAGAGTTCGAAAGCGACGATTTAGAGGGGCAGATGGATGCACTGCGTCAATTTAGGCACAGCGCTTGTTTGCGCGTCGCCATATTTGAGTTATTGGGCATACTTTCGACCATGGAGGCCTCCGACAGTTTAACCAAGATAGCCGAACTTGTTCTTAATCGCGTCACTGAACTTGCGATGAGCTATTTGATAGCGCGACATGGTCTGCCCTGTGCAAAATCCGGCGCACCATTCTCCAACGGCATTGCCGTCATCGGTTATGGAAAGCTCGGCGGAATTGAACTCGGCTATGGCTCTGATCTTGACATCGTTTTGCTTCACGACGGCGATATGCATGGCGAGACTAACGGCGATAAGCCGATTCCCAATGGTCTGTTTTACAGCCGTCTAGGGCAACGAATTGTCCATATCTTAACGAGTTTTACCCGTTTTGGATGTTTGTACGAGATAGATTTGCGATTACGTCCAGATGGAAATAAAGGCTCGCTAATGCGTTCGATGGCGTCTTTCGAGCAATATCTGAAGAACGACGCATGGACTTGGGAGCATCAGGCATTGGTGCGGAGTCGATTTGTTGCTGGAGATCAGCGATTAACGAACCGTTTTGAATCTATTCGGCAAGATGTGCTGACAATGCCTAGGGACCTTGTGGGCTTGAGGCAGAAAATCACGGATATGCGCAAAAAAATGCGCGATTCAATTAAATCCGGTGTGACTAAGAGTGAAGTGCCGGAACTGGTTTTCCTAGCTGATTTCGATCTCAAACATGCGACAGGCGCCATTGTTGATGTTGAGTTTCTGGTGCAATATCTCATTTTAGCCAATAGTTCAGTTCACCCCTCGCTTTGCAAATGGACCGACAAAATCAGGTTGATACAAAGTTTGGCCGAAGTCGGCTTATTGGAAACCGGGGAGGCTGATTCATTGCGCGAGGCTTACCTTGGTTATCGCTCGGCTGCGCATTACAAATGGTTGGGAGGGCAGATTGATAGTTATGAGCCCTTGAATCAGTCCAGAGCTGCGGTTGTGGAAATTTGGCACAATAAGCTTGAGTTGTGACCAAGGCGGTCAGTCCGTGTAGAATAACGCGTCAATTTTTATTTAGGTAGTTAGTAGTATGTCGCAGTCGCTTGCAGATAGAGATGGTGTCATCTGGTTTGATGGAGAGTTGGTGCCTTGGCGAGAAGCGAAAGTACACGTTCTTACCCACACCTTACATTACGGCCTGGGTGTGTTTGAGGGCGTCAGAGCTTATCCCACTGAAAATGGACCGGCCATCTTTCGGCTCCATGATCATACTGACCGATTGTTCAGGTCGGCGCATATATTACGATTGCCGATTCCTTTCACTAAAGATGAAATCAACAACGCTCAAGTTCAGGTGATTGCAGAGAATAACCTTAAGGAAGCCTATTTGAGACCCATGTGTTTTTACGGATCCGAAGGTATGGGGTTGCGGGCGGAAGGCTTGAAGGCACACTGCATTATCGCCGCGTGGGAATGGCCTAACTATATGTCGCCAGAGGCTAGGGATGAAGGTATTAAGGTGAGGACATCCTCATATACCCGCCATCACGTCAACATAACCATGTGTAAAGCTAAGGCCAACGGCAATTACATTAATTCAATGCTTGCGCTACGTGAAGCCTTGGACAGTGGCTGTGAAGAAGCGCTGTTGTTGGACAATGAGGGTTATGTGGCGGAAGGTAGCGGTGAAAATGTATTTCTGGTTCAAAACGGCAAGCTCATTACACCTGAGCTTACATCTTGCCTTGAAGGGATTACGCGAGCGACAATGTTTAGTTTCGCGCAGGAGCTTGGGATTGAAGTCAAAGAGCGTCGCATCACACGTGATGAGGTCTATGTTGCTGACGAGGCATTTTTTACCGGCACGGCAGCAGAGGTACTACCGATTCGTGAACTGGATGGGCGCGTGATTGGCGAAGGCGTTCGTGGCCCGATTACGGAAAAGTTACAGAGTATGTATTTTGATCAGGTGTTGGCTAAACGAAGTGAATACCCGCAATGGTCAACGTTAGTGTCCTAGGCAGACAAGGGGACATTTATGGCTGAGAGAATACTGATCGTTGGCCCCGCATGGGTCGGCGATATGGTCATGGCCCAAAGCCTCTACAAAGTAATTCGCGAGCGGCATCCCGGCGTTCTCATTGATGTGATCGCGCCACCTGCTACGCTGCCTTTAGTGACACGTATGCCGGAGGTCTCGCGAGGTATCTTGTTTGACATGGGCCACGGTGAGTTGAAGGTAACGCAGCGCCGATTGTTCGGTGAATCGCTTCGCGCTAACCAATACAAGCAAGCGATCATTCTGCCCAATTCCCTCAAATCTGCTCTGGCGCCCTTTTTTGCTGAAATTCCAATACGCACAGGTTTTCGCGGCGAGTATCGTTATTTTTTGATCAACGACATGCGCTTTTTGAACAAAAAATTGCTACCCAGAATGATCGATCGTTTCGCAGCACTCGGCTTGCGAGAAAGTCAGTCCTTACCTGAAGATATACCCTTTCCGTCTTTGACAGTAGAGGAATTCAAACAGAAGCAATTGATTGAGCAATTTAAGATTGAGCTGGATCGGCCGGTGCTATCGATTTGTCCTGGTGCAGAATTCGGGGATGCCAAAAAGTGGCCCGAGCAGCATTTTGCAAAGCTTGCAGATGAAGCCATCCAGCGAGGCATGCAGGTGTGGATATTTGGTGGACCCAAAGATAAAAAAACGTCTCAAACAATACAGGCCTTAATGTCGCTGGAGAATCTCAATCATTGTTTGGATTTGACCGGTCGAACAACGATTCCCAACGTGGTTGACCTGATGAGTTTGTCCGCGTTAGTGGTGTCGAACGATTCTGGGTTGATGCACATTGCCGCTGCTGTCGGCTGTGAGACAGTCGTTGTTTACGGATCAACATCCCCCGAATTCACACCCCCGCTAACAGAAAAGCTGAGTATTGTATCTCTGGATCTGCCTTGCAGCCCTTGCTTTAAGAGAGATTGTCCTTTGAAACACAAGGACTGTTTGAACGAATTGAAGCCGGCCCTGTTAATGCCGATGGTTGATAAAGCTGCTTTTTCCGCGGCCAGTAGGCTTTAAGTTGAAAGTACTTATTATTAAGCTATCTTCGTTAGGTGATGTTATCCATACACTGCCGGCGCTTAACGACTTGAGACTGCAGGGTAAGACCTGTGAAGTATCTTGGATCGTCGAAGAAGCGTTTGCTGGGATTGTGTCGGCAAACCCCAATGTCGATAAAGTTATTCCGATTGGACTGCGGCGCTGGCGAAATAGCTGGTTGGCGAGTCTAGGGGAGATTCGTCAGTTCTTGAAGATGATTCGAGCTGAACACTATGACCTGATAATTGATCCACAGGGGCTTATAAAGAGCGCATTGGTGGCAAGTGTTTGTCGCCTTTCGAGAAAGGGTAAGAGGGTTGGATATGACAAAGCCTCGATCAAGGAGCCGCTAGCATCGATGTTCTACGACAGGAACTTTACCGTTGCACGTCAGCAGCATGCCATTGCGCGAACGCGCCAATTATTCGCGCAAGCCTTTGGTTACAGACTTGATGCTGAAATTCATTTGCCTGAAAAAAATGATACGGGTGTATCCGTTAGTGACTTAGCCAAAAGCGGTCAGAATATCGAGTCAACAACACAGCATGGTTTTGTGCAATCGCAAACCAGTGAGGTAACTGACTCAATTATGTTTTTGCATGGAACCACTTGGGCGTCCAAGCATTGGCCAGACGAGTATTGGTGTCAGTTGGCACAACGTTTGGTGTCAGCGGGGTACGCGATTGTGTTACCACAATCCAGTGCGGTGGAATTGGCGCGTGCGAAGCGAATCGAGGCGTATGTGAGTGAGTCGCTGACGGTGAGTACGCATCATTCGCCGCAAGATAATCCTGTCAAAATACTTCCCCGCAGTGGCCTGGCAGAATTATTTGAGATGATGAAGCAATGTGCCGGGTTTGTTTCCGTTGACACGGGTTTGGGACATCTTGCTTGTGCGCTCGACAAGCCTCTGGTTGGACTCTACGGTTCCACCGACCCCGGTTTGACTGGACCGACAGGCAGCGCGCACTCAGTTCTGACGAGCCAAGCGCTAGCTTGTATTCCTTGCATGAAAAAGCGTTGCCAATATGACGAGACCCTACAGGAGGCTTTTCCGCCTTGTTTTCAGGCGGTAAATCCGACAAGGGTTATGGATAGACTAAGTGAATTACTTGGTGTGAACAAAATGATCGATACGACCGATACGACCGATACGAAGGGAGACCTGCAATAATGCAGCTTGCGTTTTGTTTATATAAATACTTTCCCTATGGCGGTTTGCAGCGAGACTTCATGAGAATTGCGCTCGATTGTCAGGACAAGGGGCACAAGATTCGCGTTTACACATTGGCTTGGGTTGGTGATGTTCCTGAAGGCTTTGAAGTCATTATCGTTCCCGTCACAGCCTTGATGAACCACACGCGTTATCAGCGCTATACGGCCTGGGTTCAAAATGCGATCAAGAAGATGCCCGTTGATTGTGTTGTTGGCATCAACAAGATGCCGGGTCTCGATATCTACTATGCGGCAGATTCATGTTACGAAGAGAAGGCGCACTCGCAGCGGGGTTGGCTCTACAGACTTTTTCCGAGATACAAACACTTTGCCGATTACGAACGCGCGGTATTCGGTAATGACAATAATGTCGAAATTCTGATGATCTCGAAAACCCAAGAACCCTTTTTTAAGAAATACTATGGTACCGATCCTGCCCGTTTACATTTTTTGCCGCCCGGTATTTCAAGAGACAGAATAGCGCCAAAAAATGCGAGCGACGTTCGGCGAGACAAACGAGCAGAGCTTGAAATTCCGGCGGATCACCATCTGGTCTTGATGGTCGGATCAGGCTTTATTAAAAAAGGTTTGGACCGAGCATTGCTGGCCATAAAGAGTCTGCCAGATACCACGCTGGCGAAGACGTCATTTTGCATTGTCGGTGAGGATAATCATGTCCCTTTCATGCGGCGTGCAGCAAGGCTTGGTATCCAAGATAAGGTGATGTTTCTTTCCGGTCGAGATGATATTCCTCAACTCATGCAAGCAGCGGATATTTTGCTACACCCAGCGTTGGATGAAAATGCAGGTATTGTTTTGTTAGAAGCGATTGTCGCTGGTCTGCCGGTACTTGCGACGGATATTTGTGGCTATGGTCACTATGTCGTTGAAGCTGACGTTGGCGCATTGGTTTCAAGTCCCTTTAATCAGACCGAACTGAACCAAAAGTTACTCTTGCTGATGCAATCTGACCGTCGAGAAGAATGGCAGCGCAAAGGGCGCAGGTTTGCACAGACAGCCAATATCTATTCTCTACCTCAGGAAGCGGGGAGGATCATTGAGTCTTTCTTTGGGCGCGGTCAATCGTCAGCGAAACTGGGGACGCTAGCGTTTGCTTTGTTCAAATATTTTCCCTTTGGCGGTTTGCAGCGCGACTTTCTCCGTGTTGCAAAAAATTGTCAGGCCAGGGGGTATAAAATCCGCGTCTACACACTTTCTTGGGATGGGGATATCCCGACAGATTTCGAAATTGTCATGGTGCCGGTGACCGCCTTATCTAACCATCGCAAGTACGAGTTATATTCTGACTGGGTCAATGCCCACCTGCAATCTCAACCAGTTTCGGGTGTTATTGGGTTTAATAAGATGCCTGGTTTGGATGTCTATTATGCCGCGGATGCTTGCTATGAAGACAAAGCACGCAACCAAAGAAGTTTTTTGTATCGGTTGCTACCGCGCTATAAGCACTTTGCGCGTTTTGAAAAAGCTGTTTTCGATAAAAGAGCGACGACGCAGATATTGATGATCGCCGCTGCTCAGCAGTCGCTGTTTCAAAAATATTACGATACACCCGAAAGTAGGTTTCACCTGCTTCCTCCCGGTATCGCTGCAGATCGACGAGATCTTGGCGGTCGAGATGAAATGCGAATGTCTTTGCGACTCGAATTTGGTATTGATGATGACCAACTGTTGCTCTTAATGGTTGGTTCCGGGTTTATTACCAAAGGCGTTGACCGGGCTATTGAGGGGATAAAAAGTTTGCCGACTGAGTTACGCGACCGAACGCATTTAATCGTCGTTGGCCAAGATAACCCCAAGCCGTTCTTGCGGCAAGCATCCAAGCTGGGGGTTGAAAAGCATGTGACGATTCTAAGTGAAGGGAGATCCGATATTCCTCGATTTTTGTTCGGCGCTGATTTGTTGGTTCACCCTGCGTATGCGGAAAACACGGGCACTGTAATTTTGGAAGCGATGATTGCGGGACTTCCCGTGTTGGTATCCGACGTCTGTGGCTACGCGCATTATGTAAACCAAGCGGAGGCTGGCAGGGTACTCAGTGCGCCATTCTCACAGGAGGAGTTCGACCAAATACTGAAACAAATGTTGCTCTCTGACGAGAGAGACGAGTGGGGCATAAACGGACAGAGGTTTGGTACTTATGCAGATATTTACAGCATGCCGGATAAGGCCGTTGATATCATTGCTGAGACTGTGCCCCAATGCTGAAGCTGTTTGTAAAAGAGCTGGAACCTGCATTGAGCGAAATAAATCTGCTGCGGGATTGCATGGGCCTGCAAGGTGAAATTTTTCGTGAAGTGGAGTCTCGCCGAACGCTTAAGTTTTACGTTGGTGATCGTGCCTATTTCTTAAAGCTCCATCTCGGTGCCGGCTGGAAAGAAATCATCAAAAATCTACTACAACTTCGATTCCCGGTACTAGGTGCGCGCAATGAATTACTCGCCATCAGAAAAGTTGAAGCGCTGGGCGTTAAGACTTTGACGGCGGTGGGATACGCTGCTGAGGGCAATAATCCAGCAACAATATGTTCTTGTCTTATTACCCGTTCGCTTGAGAATACGCGAAGTTTGGAGGAGTTGGCGAAAGACGGGCAAATTTCCACGCTACTGCGCCGAAGGCTAATACGTCAGATCGCGAGCACTTCGAGAACACTGCACAACGGCGGCGTCAATCATCGCGACTTTTATATCTGCCATTTTCTGATGGATATGGATACCTTTAACAATGATTCGCCCGTCCTGTATCTGATTGACTTACATAGAGCTCAGATCCGAAGTAACACGCCGCGGCGATGGCGTGTTAAGGACGTCAGTGGGTTGCTTTTTTCAGCGATAGATTTCGGACTGACACGTAATGATATCTTCCGATTTGTGAAGATCTATAGCGGCAAGTCATTAAGGGAAACACTTAAGCAAGATAGTGGCTTTTGGACCCAGGTGCTCGCAAGAGCCGACAATTTGTATCGTAAGGATCATGGCGTGGTCAGTGAGCGTTTGGCCAAATTAGAGATCGTCGCAAAAGGCTAATTCCGACGTATTTCCGTTAGTATTCGACGATGTTGATGACTTACTGATCAGACACGAATGCGTTATGCTCTTCGTTAACGGCGCATAGGCCTATTTCAAAGCCTTCGTGGTCGGTACAGCAAATACAATAGTGAAAAATGTTAGGCAAGCCGACGGAGTGGGAGTGTTTTTAAGGATCGAGAACGAATGACAGTTGTAAACTCCAAAGAATTGATTGAAGCGAAACGGGCTGTAAAGGTCCCCTTCGATCTAAAATTGAGGTTCGCCGGCGGCGCTACTGAATCGATTACGATTGTTGAAATTTTCAGACTGCTGCCGGGCAAAAGGATTGTCGCCAGAGCGAAGTATAAAGGCGATGACGTTCTGGCCAAAATTTTTCTGGGTAAGACAGCAGATCGCCATGCACAAAAAGAAAATGAGGGCATAGAGCTCATTGCGACTGCAGGCGTTCGCAGCCCCGCGCGTTTATTTAGGGCTCAATTTATTGACGGCGATGGTGTCGTGCTTGGATTTCAGTTTCTCGAAAATTCCGTCAGCCTCGAAGCGAAGTGGAACGATGCTGATGAGGATGCCGAGCGTGTGGATGTGTTGACTCGTGCGATGATCATCATTGCTCGATTGCACAATCAAGGTGTTGTGCAGACAGATATCCATCTTGATAACTTTATCATGAGCGAAGGACGAATTTACACGATAGATGGAGGGGCTGTTGTTAGAAAAACGGATCCACCGCTACCGACGAAAGAGAGCTTGGAAAACGTCAGTTGGTTCTTTGCACAACTATTTCCAAAGTATGATGAATTTGTTTCCATTGTTCTGCCTGCCTATGAAGCTATCCGATTGTGGAAGCCTGATCCTGATAGGATCGTTCGATTACAAGAGCAGATTGCGCGTAGCCGAGACGCCAGGAAAAAGAGCTTTATTGATAAAACATTTCGTGATTGCACGCGCTTCATTAGTGATTCAAGGTTTTCGCGATTTCTTGTTTGTGAGCGGGAGTCCTATGACAACGAGTTGAAAGATCTTCTCGAAAATATTGATGACTATATTGATAAGGGAACGATCCTTAAGCAAGGTAATACTGCCACAGTGGCGCAAGTTAACTTAGTCAATAGAGCGTTTGTTGTTAAGCGCTATAACATTAAAGGCTTTTGGCATGGTGTTCGTCGAGCCCTCAGTAGAACCCGCGCATCGAAATCTTGGGCTAACGCGTTCCACATGGAATTTCTTGGCATACCATCGCTTAAACCTGTTGCTCTGATGGAGCGCCGACTTGGTCCTTTGCGCGGCACGGCTTATCTGATCACCGAGTTTGTCGAAGGCCTCGATGCGTTAGCTTATTTGACTAACCGGAGCCATTTCAATGGCGAAGTTGAGGCCCTTGTTGGGATCTTAGTTGACCTATCCGAGAACCGCATTTCGCATGGAGATTTGAAAGCAACCAATTTTCTAATGGCGTTAAACGGGCCGATCATTATTGATCTTGATGCCATGCGACAACATAAAAACGAAGAAAAATTTCAAAGAGCTTTTAATCGCGATATCCGCCGGTTCATGCGTAACTGGGAGAATGAACCGGATGTTGCGGCACGGTTTCAAAAAGTATTACCTAAAACCTATGGTAATTAGGTCGCTGGATTGTTTCTAATAGGTTCTTTAGGCGCCATCCGTTTAAAGTGTGCCTGCGTTTAGCCTTATGGGAAACATCAGTTAAAGCGAATCATGTTGCAGATTAATCGACAGCGAAAAACTTAATGACCAACCAGCGTGTGCTCCAAATTTGCCATGGATATAAAGGTCCTTTCGTACACATTTGTAGACAATACGTGGCGGCGCTTAAGCACACGCAAGTCACAACGGTATTCCTCACGGGAGAAGAGGATACCTCGATCGCAAATCAAATTGACGGCAAGGTTATTTTCCTAGGATACGCCAGTCGTCAACTGGCGGGATTAAAGCGTGCGCCACTGAAGGCTTTGGTGAAGCTCTGTCGCGACGAAAAATATGACCTTGTTGTCGGGCACCGATATAAGGCTATCTATCTAGCCTGCTTGCTTGACCGGCAGTTTAACTTTCGTCAATTACTCGGTGTTGCACATGAACACAAACTTGTTAATCGTTGGAGTCGACGATTTTTTCTGCGAATCTTTGGCAAGAAAATGGTGCTCGCGGGTGTATCGAGATCAGTGGCTTTAGACCTGAAGGCGGACCTGAAGAAAGTTAATGCCGCCAATCGTGTCATTGTGTTACCGAACGTGATTAATCGTGACGAGTCTTTCATACTGTCAAAGTCCGATGCGAGACAGCGGCTGGGCATCAGTCCCGATGATTTTGTTGTTGGTAGTATTGGTCGTTTGGTTGAGAAGAAAAACTTCTCTCTGCTGCTTCAGGCATTTGCGGCTTGCCCAGAAGAATTTGGTCGATTAGTTATCATCGGTGAGGGACCTCAACGAGCGCTGCTTGAATCATTAAAAAGCAAGCTTGGACTTGATGACAGACTGAGCTTGCTTGGCCACATTAATGACGCAGCAAACGTGGTCTCAGCTTTTGATGTTTTTGTCCTGTCATCAGGTACGGCTGAAGCGTTTGGCATTGTTCTACTTGAAGCCATGCAGGCGAAAGTGCCGGTGATTTCGACCAATGCTCTTGGGCCTGCGGAAGTTGTCGCCGATGCAGGTATTCTATTTAAGAATGGGGATGTTGACGATCTAAAGCGCGCGCTAACTTTTATAAGGGGATGCTCGATCGGTCATCGAGAAGAAATAGGCGGCCTTGGCGCTGCAAGAGTAGCGGCGGTCTATTCAATACAACAACTTACGCATGCTTTAACTGAAAACTTCGATATTAAGATAGCTTGATGAATCATCATCGAGCGCTTATCCATATTTAGTAAGGTTGTTCGCGTCCCTGCGGCTGTGTTTTGAATCGTCGATGCGCCCACCAATATTGTTCCGGTGATTTTTGTATGCATTTTTCAATTTGGCGGTTAATCTTGGTCGCATCAGCGCGTACTTCTCCCGTCGGAAAACCCGCCAAAGTGGGCGATAAACGCAGCGTATAGCGATTGTTTTTGTCGCGGTAATGGGAGAATACAATAACGGGTGAGCCGCTAACTTTTGCAAGGCGGGCAGTTGCAGTAATCGAGGCTGCCTCCACGCCAAAGAAAGGTGCAAACACAGCGTGCTTAGGACCGTAGTCCTGATCCGCACCGTACCAAACGGCGCGGCCGGCCTTCAAGCTTTTTAAAACACCCCTAATATCGTCACGTTCTAAGGCATTCGGAAAGTTTTTTGCCCTTGCGTTTATCATAATAGCTTCTAACAAGTCGTTTTTGTTGCGGCGATACATGACGTCAAAAGGGACATGAGTCGACAGAAGCGCACGGCATAAATCGAGCGTCGACAGGTGCATACCCATTAATATGACGCCTTTGCCTTCAGTCAGTGCGTGTCGCAAGTGTTCGACACCTTCGATTGTAGTCCGGTGAAGTAGTTGATGAGGGTCGCTGAACCAAGCGTATGCGGTTTCAACAAATCCGATACCTGTTGAACGGAATGAATCGTCAATAAGCTGATTGCGCTGCTGATGACTTAACCATGAAAAACACAAATCGATGTTTACTTCGACAATGTGGCGATGTTTCTTCGCAAACAATAAGCCAAGCTTGCCGATCCACTCACCTAAAGTGATCTGCCAATCATAGGGTAATAGCGCAACCGCGCGCATGACAAACCAGAGTATCCAGGTACCCCAGAACTTTGGATGCAGGTGAGAGAGTGTTAACAGGTGTGTTGAATTGATCACAGGATATAGCTTAATGGCGAATGGGTAGTTTACCGATATAGATCCCCAACGCCAAATGGCGATAGATTCAAATACTGCTTTGTAGTGATATGATCAGGGTTCAAAGGCTCTGATCTAGCGCAATTTTCCTGCGCTTGCTGCTAAGCCAATACCACCAACATGATTGAGCCGTTATCGGGCTCGACAATAGTGACGAGTAGCGCATGAATTCAAAAATAGCATCCCCCAGATTCGATGGTGCGAGCGTGCTCACCATTGGCGATACCATGCTGGATAGATACTGGCACGGCTCAACAAACAGAATCTCGGCTGAAGCGCCCATCGCGGTTGTCGATATTAACGAAACTGAAGAGCGACTAGGTGGTGCGGCGAATGTTGCGCTTAACATTGCAGCTCTTGGTGCTCAAGCGAGCCTGGTAGGGGCTATTGGTGATGATGATTCGGGTCGGATTGTCAGCTCAAAGCTTGCGACGGCAGGCATACAAGACCTTTTAAAGGTTTTTCCGGATCTTCCGACCATAACAAAATATAGAATTGTGAGTCGTAAGCAGCAACTCGTCCGGGCTGACTTTGAAAAGGTGCAAGATATCGATGCCTCGCATTTCACTTCTCGAGTAGACGCGGGCATTAGTAACAGCGACGTTGTTGTGCTGTCTGACTACGATAAGGGCGTGCTTGCTTCGCCGGCGGCGTTTATTCAAGCGGCCAGAGCGCAAGCTAAGCCGGTGCTGGTTGATCCAAAGTTCAAAGATTTTTCAGCCTACGCGGGTGCAACCCTCGTTAAACCGAACCAAAAAGAGTTCGTTTCGGCGGTCGGGCAATGGCAGACGGAAGCTGAAATGGTCGATAAGTGTCAGAAAATGATGGCGACTTTAGGTTTTGAAGCGATGTTGATTACGCGCGGTTCAGAAGGCATGACGCTGGTTCAAAAAGGTCAGCAACCGCATCACTTACCTGCACAAAATCGAGATGTCTACGACGTCAGTGGTGCGGGTGATACGGTAATTGCTGTTATGGCAACAGCACTCGCGGCGGGCATGACGTTGATTGATGCAATGATGCTTTCAAATATCGCGGCCGGAATTGTTGTTGGACGATTAGGTACGGACAGCGTTAGTGGACCAGAACTGCGACTGGCCGTGGATGAAGTCAGCGGCAATCAAGGCGTCATGAGTGAAGAGCAGCTGCTTATTGCCTTGAATGAGGCCAGATCCCGGGGTGAAAAAGTTGTCTTCACTAATGGCTGTTTCGATATTTTGCACGCGGGACATGTTGATTATTTGAAGGAAGCCAGGCAAGAAGGTGACCGGCTGATCGTTGCAATCAACGATGATCAAAGTGTCCATAAACTTAAAGGAGAAGGTCGGCCCATTAATGCATTGGACCGCCGCTTAACGATGTTAGCCGGCTTAGCATCGGTCGACTGGGTGTTATCTTTCAGCGGTGATACGCCGGAAGCATTGCTCGAGACCTTAAAGCCCGACGTGCTTGTGAAGGGCGGGGATTACCGTATTGACGAAGTGGTTGGCGCTGACATTGTGCGCGGGTACGGCGGCGATGTGAAAATACTAAAATTAGTCGATGGACTATCGACGACCAGCCTTGCCGAGAAAATTAAGCGCCTATAGCGCGGTGTAATCTAGGTTAGAGGGTCAGTGCAGAAACGTTCGAGCGCAGGTGGTCTGGATTGATGGTGCCGACGATCGCGCTTGTTACGCCAGGATAGTTGACGACATAGTTCAATGCATCATTGTTTGCGGCGTGCCCACTGGCGAACGCTTTCTTAATCAAAATGCCCTTGTGCTTATCCTTTGCAATCTTGAGCAGTTCTAGTTGGGAGCTGTCCTGCCGATTGAGCGTGACCATAAATGCATCGACCTGATCGATGGCTAAAAGACTGCCGGCGACATTCTTTCCAGAAAAACCGATATACCGAATCAAACCCTTCTCTTTGTATTGTTGAAGCGTCTGCAGTACATCTGACTGTGTGATGATGTCTGCATCAGCGCCGTTGCTGTGAACCATGACTAAATCCAACTCGGAACGGCGCAGGGCTTTGAGACTATTCTCAATGCTGGCGCGGGTACTCTTTGCGCTAAAGTCATAGTGGGATTTTCCGTTGATGTGATATTCGCCGACTTTGGTGCTGACAATAAACTGGTCTTTACGGGATGACAAAAGCGTACCAAGGCGCTCTTCACTTGTCCCATAGGCCGGTGCAGTATCGAGTAGGTTTATACCCAAGGATGCCGCTAGGTCGAGTAGTTTGTTGAGTGCGGACTCATTCGGTAGCTCAAACTGGTTCGGGTAGGCAAGCCCTGTGGTGCGTCCAAATTTAACGGTGCCTAACCCAATAGGTGACAGGTAAAGATCGGTTGTGCCGAGTTGCCGGCGCTGTTCTACGCCAATCAAATCAGTGCTAATCAAAACTGGCCTCCCAGGGGGTTTTTGCGATTTTCGCCAACGGCAATTCTGGGTAGCTGCCTTTTTGCGCCTGCGGAGCAAGCATCGTTTTTGGGTCGGTGAGTTCAGCTAGGACCCTATCGGCCAGCATCGGTACCAATGTTAGCTTGGTTGGCCAAGCGACCAAACAATTTCCAGCACATTTAAGAAACGGATGATCCGGTCGATTGTTTTCCTTCTGAGCGGGTTCTGCTCTATCGATATCCAGTGTTGCCCACTGGGTGTCCGTCAGATCTACCCAGGGCAGTAAATCTTTCAGTTCGCGCTTAGCAAAATCGATTAGTTTACCGGCGCTCATCCCGACACCCTGTTCAGCCAGGTTGCCGCCTAGATACCATACATTGTCACCATCTGATGCGGGATGGGTGCTAAAGGTTATGCGTGGCTTGGCGACAGTCTTGAGACTCACGGCGTGAGCGTAAATTGAAGGAAGCCGACCTTTCAACATGACTTGCTGCAGGGGTCTAGTCTGCATTTTGGCGTTTTCGAGTGCGGTACCGGTAAGTAAATGCGCATTTCCAGCGCCGGCAGCAAAGATGTAGCGGTCGGCTTTTAGTGATTGGTCATTGGGTAACTGCAGATGGGACACCTCACCATCATGTGTCACAACTTGAGGTTCTGCGTGATAAATATAGTTTGCCTGCTGCTGCGAGAGTTTGCTGATCAACGCCGGTGTATCAATCACGATATCCTGCAGTTGATAAAGTGACCCTTTGAAACCACTGTCGGCAAATACTTCAGGATAATCTGTTTTAGACAACGCGCTGATTCTGCCTCGAAGAGATTTGCTCGCAAAAAAACCGGTCACTTTGGAGGAGAGTGAGCCGTCAGAAAACAAAAAGTAGTCTTCTGACAGTAGATTCAAGTTCTTCAGGTCAACGGGCCCTTGACCAGCAATACAGGCGCGCCAGACGGATGGCATGTTCGCGATTGTTTCTGAAGCGGGGGTGGTAAAGCCGCCCAGCGCGTATTTAATGCCGCCATGTATCATACCTTGAGAGGCGAAAGTTTGTTGCGAACCCAGCGCATTTTTCTCAAATAAGACTGCATCGTAGCCAGCGTTGCGCAAGCTGTTGAGTAGCCATAGACCCGAGATGCCTCCGCCGATGATGGCAATCTGTGCAGAATGTTGCGTCATACTATTGTTTATCTCTCCGGTGTCGCTCAACTAAGCGAGTGGCTTTATTATCTGTGTTGTTCAGTCCTTAATAACGCGCCTTGGACTGTGCGATATCAATTGCCTAAAAGCGTGGCTTGTTTGAAGCGGCGACTCACAAAAAGATCCACATTGGTCCCTGATTACTCAGATGAGGGCTCTGAAAAGCAGGATAGTTAAGTATATCAATATTGTGTCGCTGGTTTGCGTTGTAATTTCCTTATATTGTGATGGTCTATAAAAACGATCACTCACTCATTGGAAACCGCCATTATTCGTTTCTTGTACAGCATACTATTTTATTGCCTGACACCCATCGTCTTGCTGAGAGTGTATTGGCGTTCTCGTCGAGAGCCCCGTTATGCTGATGACCTACCCCAGCGGTTTGGCTTTTTACCGGCGCGGCATGACAATCCGATATGGGTGCATGCGGTTTCAGCCGGCGAAACGATAGCGATAACACCTCTGGTAAAGCGGCTGGTTGTATTGGGCCATCGCGTCATAGTGACGAACATGACGCCAACCGGCAGAGAGCGGGTTGAGTCGTTGCTGCTGCCTGACGGTGGTGAGTCTGTCACGCATGCCTATGTGCCTTATGATTTGCCGAATGCCGTTTCGCGGTTTCTGGCTCGAACGAAGCCAAAAGCTTTGATTATTGTCGATACAGAGCTGTGGCCCAATATGCTCCATCAGGTGTCTAGACAAAAAATCCCAAGCATACTGGTTAACGGGCGACTGTCAGAGAAGTCTGCGGCGGGTTACGCGCGCATCAGCCTGCTAAGTCGCCCTATGTTCAATCAGCTGACCTGTGTATGCGCTCAGAGTGCATTGCAGGGCGAGCGATTCAAACGACTGGGTGTCTCAACTGAAGGTCTGCATGTAACCGGCAGCGTAAAGTTCGACCTGCAACTGCCCGACGATCTTTTGACGCGGAAAACAGCGCTGCAACAGAAATTTACGGGTCGACCTGTACTGCTTGCTGCCAGTACCCACAATGGAGAAGAAGATGTTGTGCTGCGCGCATTCAAACAAATGGGACTCAGTGAAGACGCTATATTAGTGCTCGCGCCGCGCCATCCAGCCAGAGCGGACGCGGTTTTTAAATTGTGCGAGCAGGCGGGGCTGCCTGTTCAACGTCATTCCAGTGGTCGAGATATCATGCCCAAAACAAAAGTGTATCTGATCGACACGTTAGGCGAATTGTTGTATTTCTACAGTATTGCCAACAGTGCTTTTGTTGGTGGAAGCTTAGTCGATGTGGGTGGACATAACCCAATGGAGCCTGCCCACTTTGGTATGCCGATTCTGATGGGCGGTTACTTGAGGAACATAAAAGATATTGCCGAGCAGTTCGTTGAAGGCGGCGCAATGAAGATAACCCAGCCGAGCGAGTTGGCCGCAGATTGGCGTGAAATCGAACTCAACTCACGATTACATAAACAAATGTCAGAAGCAGCGTTGCAGGTTATGCAGGCAAATCGAGGCGCACTGGATCGGGTTGAGCAAGTCTTATTACCGCATTTGCAATAATCATGGCTGTGTCGCATTTGTTTTAATATTTACACCAAAATTAGACTGAGTTGATTTATCTTGCCCGTTCGCGCGTATACCTTTGGTGAGGGCAATCGTGTAGGGCATGGGTATCGTTGAGGTCGAGTATGCTAGAAATTGTGGTAGGCTCATTTGATGTCGATGGCGAAGCAGCGGATGCTGATGTCAAATTTTAGTTGGAAAATGAGTTAACGAAACAGATGGATAAACGACGACGATACATTCCGGACCTCGTCTCCGATATGGCCGAATGCGATGCGAATTACATTCGCTTGTATCAGTTGTTTCCGCGCATGAGTGAAGATGAACAGGTTGAATTCGGTGTTGAGCAATTGGCGCTGACGTCGAGCGACGCTGGATTAGCCAGTCAGACACGGGTTGTGGCGAACAGTTGCTCTGCGGAAAGCTCAGCTAGCGCATTGCCAGACGTGGTCCTAGGTCGAACCAGTGATGGCGCGGTTGTCACCATCGAGATCGAAGAACGTTGTCCCTATACCACCATGTTGAAAGTCAAAGTGTCCGATGTTGAGGACAAGCCTTGGGTGAAGTGGCCAACTTTGCAGGTGAGGGTATACCACGATACATGTTCAGCGGAGGTGATTAGTTTCGAGCGGCATAGGAACTTCAAGTACCGTTATCAAACACCGAATCAAAATATGTTCCAACCAGATGAGAAGTCGCAGATAAACAAGTATCTTGGGGAGCTCTTAAAATACTGTTTTGAAAATGGACATAGCTTGGAAAAAATTCCAGTCTTCTAGCTCGGTACCTTTCAAATACTTTAGAAAACTGTCTCTTTTGCCAGAGCAGAGAGGTTATAATTTTCGCCCACAAAAGCGAGATTGGGCGTGTAGGATTGATTCACGGTGTTGTTATCCACACTCCACGACGAACAAATTCGAGGCAATTGTAATCAGGTATTTACGCCTGACAATGCGCTTTGATTTTTGTCACTGCTCAATTGTACCCCACTATTTGAACCAATTAGATTAGAAGCAACGCATTATGGCGAAGACCTATAAAGCTGATTCCATTGAAGTCCTTGAAGGGCTGGATCCAGTTAAGAAGCGGCCAGGTATGTATACCGATACAACTCGACCGAATCATTTAGCCCAAGAGGTGATCGATAATAGTGTTGATGAGGCCCTCGAAGGGTTCGCAACGGAGATTAGGGTCACCTTGAGAAAAGATGGGTCTATGTCGGTGGGCGACAATGGCCGAGGCATGCCCGTTGATATCCACAAGAAAGAAAAAGTGTCGGGTGTTGAGTTGATTCTGACCAAGTTGCATTCCGGTGCAAAATTCAACAGCGATAACTATCGTTTTTCCGGCGGCCTGCACGGCGTAGGCGTGTCAGTCGTTAATGCTCTGTCTGAGCAGTTTGAAGTCTATATAAAACGTGACGGCAATCTACATCACATGGCTTTCAAGGATGGCCTGAAAGCCACCGAACTTGCTGTTAAGGACACGGTTGGCAAGCGCAACACGGGCACTTTGATTAATTTCAAACCTAACCCACAGTATTTTGACTCTCCGAAGTTCTCGGTGTCGCGATTGATCCATTTGCTGCGAGCCAAAGCGGTGTTGTGTCCTGGTTTGAGAGTGGTCTTCACCAACGATACGGCCGCTAAAGCAGAAGAAAGCGAATACGAATGGTATTTTGAAGACGGTCTAAGGGATTACTTAGGGGCTGCATTGGAGGGTTTTACAGTACTTCCAGAAGAGCCATTCGTCGGCTCTATGGCGGGCAATGATGAAGCGGTTGATTGGGCCGTGCAATGGCTTCCTGAAGGCGGTGATCAGGTCACTGAGAGCTATGTTAATTTGATTCCAACGACTCAGGGTGGTACTCACGTTAACGGCCTTAGAACAGGTTTGTTGGAAGCGCTGCGAGAATTTTGTGAGTTTAGAAATCTCATTCCTCGAGGTATAAAGCTTTCCGGAGAAGATATTTGGGAACGCTGTAGTTATGTCGTTTCGGCGAAGATGTTGGACCCGCAATTTTCTGGACAGACGAAAGAGCGATTGAATTCGAGACAGGCCGTGACCTTTATTTCCGGCGTCGCCAAAGATAGTTTTAGCCTGTGGCTGAATGAGCATACAAAAGAAGCTGAAGCCCTCGCTGAATTTGCTATCAATAATGCTCAAGCTCGACTTCGTGCCGGTAAAAAAGTTGTTCGCAAGAAAGTCACCGCTGGACCGGCATTGCCAGGAAAGCTAGCAGATTGTTCTTGCCAAGATGCAATGCAGGGTGAGCTCTTTCTTGTCGAAGGTGATTCGGCTGGCGGTAGCGCCAAACAAGCGCGCAATCGTCAAACGCAAGCGATCATGCCTCTGCGTGGAAAAATTCTAAACACCTGGGAGGTTGATTCGAGTCAGATTCTCGCCTCTCAAGAAGTTCATGATATTTCTGTTGCGCTCGGTATCGATCCAGATTGTACCGACCTTGAAGGGCTTCGCTATGGCAAAGTCTGCATTCTGGCAGATGCCGATAGCGACGGACTTCATATCGCCTCCTTGCTTATTGCGTTGTTTTTGAAGCACTTCCCTTTACTCGTGAAACACGGGCATGTGTATGTGGCGATGCCACCGTTATACAGAATCGACGTTGGCAAAGAAGTTTTCTACGCGCTGGATGAATCGGAGCGTCAGGGCATTTTGGATTTGATCGAAGCGGAAAAGAAGAAAGGTAAAGTCAGTGTTCAGCGTTTTAAAGGCCTAGGTGAAATGAACCCATTGCAGCTGCGTGAGACTGCAATGGCAGAAGATACGCGTCGGCTTGTGCAACTAACGGTTGAGTCAACCGCTGAGGCGACAGAAATGTTGGACATGTTGCTCGCCAAAAAGCGCAGCGGCGATAGAAAAATTTGGCTAGAAAAGAAAGGCGATCAGGCCGAGATTTTATAAAAGTAAAACAACAGTGCATTCGTATAAACGATTGCCTATTGGAAAAATGAAATATGAGTGAAACGACGAATACTGGTGACATAGAAACAATTTCGCTGAAGCAGTATACAGAAAGTGCTTATCTCAATTACGCTATGTACGTAATTAATGATAGAGCATTGCCTTTTATTGGTGACGGTTTAAAACCGGTGCAGCGTCGCATCGTATACGCGATGTCAGAATTGCGACTTACGGCGGATGCGAAATATGCTAAGTCTGCGAGAACCGTTGGCGACGTCATTGGTAAGTTTCACCCGCATGGTGATGCGGCTAGTTACGAAGCGATGGTGTTGATGGCACAATCCTTCACTTACCGCTATCCGCTTGTCGATGGACAGGGTAACTGGGGTGCGCCGGATGATCCAAAGTCTTTCGCAGCAATGCGATATACAGAGTCGAAATTAACCCGCTATGCAGAAGTTTTGTTGGGTGAGTTGGCGCAAGGCACGGTCGATTGGATTCCGAATTTTGACGGCACACGGGAAGAGCCGGTAAATTTACCTGCTAGGTTACCAAATATATTGCTTAACGGTGGCGCTGGTATTGCTGTTGGCATGGCGACGGACATCCCTCCGCACAACTTAAACGAAGTTGCCAGCGCCTGCATAAGGTTGTTGGACAAGCCTAAGACGACAACCAAAGAACTCTTGGAGCATATTCAGGGGCCTGATTTTCCGACCGAAGCAGAGATAATTTCTAGCCGGGAAGATATACAGCAGATTTACGAAACAGGGAAAGGCTCTGTCAAAACCCGCGCCGTTTATCTTATCGAAGACGGTGAGATCGTCATTACGGCTTTGCCGTTTCAAGTATCGGGTACAAAAATTCTTGAACAGATAGCGGCTCAGATGCAGGCGAAGAAATTGCCGATGGTTGTCGATCTCCGTGACGAGTCAGATCACGAAAATCCTACCCGAATCGTTGTTGTTCCGAGATCTAATAGGATTGATCTTGATGGCCTAATGGGGCATCTATTCGCCTCAACCGATCTTGAGCGCAGCCATCGAGTTAACTTTAATCTGATTGGCCTTGATGGACGACCGGCGGTGAAACCGCTCGCTGAACTGCTCAATGAGTGGTTAACATTTAGAACAGATACTGTGTTGAAACGCCTTAATTTCAGGCTGCAGAAGATTCTTGATCGACTACATATCCTGGAAGGCTTGATGATCGCCTACCTTAATATTGATGAAGTCATTCGGATTGTTCGTACCGAAGAAAAACCTAAGCAAGCCTTGATCCAGCGTTACAACATCTCAGAAATTCAGGCCGATGCGATTCTGGACCTGCGGTTGCGTCAACTGGCAAAACTAGAAGAGATCAAAATCAAGGGTGAACAGGATGAGTTAGATCTTGAGCGAGCCGATATAGAAAAAACGATCAACTCAAAGGCTCGACTTAAAACGCTTATAAAAAAAGAAATCATGGCAGACGCTGCAGCCTTTGGTGATGAACGGCGCTCTCCTATCGTGCAGCGTGAAGAATCGGCCGCCTTTAAAGAGAAAGATCTCATTTCAACGGAAGCCATTACCGTTGTGCTGTCAGAGAAAGGTTGGATTCGCGCGGCGAAAGGACACGAGGTCGACGCGACGGAACTTAATTACCGCTCCGGTGATGGGTTTTTAATCGCGGCACCGGCTAAATCAAATCAAGATGCCGTTTTCTTAGATTCAGCCGGTAGAGCCTACGCGATCGCATGCCACACGTTGCCCTCAGCTCGGGGTCAAGGGGAGCCCTTGTCCGGCCGTGTCAAACCGGCCCCCGGCGCGAGCTTTACGGGTTTGGTGACCGGTGAACTGGATCAGCAGTATCTTGTCTCCAGTGATGCCGGTTATGGTTTTGTTACGACTGTTGCAGACATGATAACCAAGAACAAGGCCGGTAAGTCGCTCATGTCGGTGCCCAAGGGAGGTGTCACCAATCAGCCCTCACTGGTAACGGATATAAAGCACGAGTACGTGGCATCGATCAGCAATGAGGGTCGAATGTTGATCTTTCCTTTATCGGAACTGCCTGTGCTTGGGCGAGGTAAAGGCGTCAAAATGATGAGTATACCAAAGGCTCGAGTAGCCGATCGGCTGGAAATGATGAGTTTTGTTTTAGTATTCTCTGAAGTCGATACTATTATTGTCTATTCCGGCAAACGGCACCTCAGCTTAAAAATCGCAGATCTTGAACATTATCAGGGTGAGCGTGCGCGACGCGGATTGAAATTGCCGCGTGGTTTCCAAAAGGTTGATGCCGTTAAACTCGAACGACCGCAATAGGGCGCAGAGTTGAGGCGAGATTGTCTTTTAATTGCTAACAGAGGGTCTCGCTGAAATTATTTTGACGTTTATATCGATGCGTTAAAGTAGTGGCTGATGGCGATTTTCTGTTGAAGTGTTTGTCTCGAGACATACGCGAGTGGCGGTTTCAATATCTCTTGCTGACAACTACGTTCGATCGTTGAGTTTGAGCGCCTGCGCTTCGATCAAGGCCTGGTTTTCAAGTCCAGTAATAATATAAACCTCACCGTCAGGCGTCATTGTGCTGTGAAAATTTGTAAGCTGGTAGTTTTCAGCGTTTGATTCGCTGTCGGTCATCTGCAGCAGGGTTGCTACTTGTTTGCTGGTGAGGAAACTTTCTTCGGCCATTGATGCAAGATAGCTCGTATGTTTCCTTGCTTTCTCGACAGCGACATCGTCATTGGCATCTCTCGCCTGATGTAACGCGGCTTTGATATGAATATTCGTATGGCCGAATAACTCGATTGTCAGTAATCCAGAGCAGACGGCTTGAAAGAGTTGATTAGCTTGATCAAATGTTACCAGCAGATCGTCTCCTACCTGTTCAACTCGGCCTCCGTAAAGTGAAAGTGCTTGATGAATTTTCGGCAGATTTTGCGCCAGTAATCGTGCTGGGCGTAATTTTAATACCAAAAACGTCCGCTCCATAACGAGCTCGTTAGCCTCTATGTCGACTGTAGAATTCGATAGTTTTTTTGTCGTGATTGAGTGCTTTAAGGCAACCAATAGATACAACAAGTCTCCATACCAATAAATTAAAAGACCAACAATGGCGATTAATAACGCATGTGCTGATAAACATACCATCAGCAGGCCATTGATTCGCGTCTCAAGCATATCGATTCGAAATCCGGTTTGAACCGCTCCCATGACGGAATCTTGGGATGTGACCTGTTGAGAAAACATGCGTGAATTTGATGTGCGCCTGCCAGCTTGTGCCACCAGATTTCCACTGCTATCCAGAACCGAGGCGTAATCGAAATTGTCTTTCTTCATTAGTTCCGCCAGCAAGACATTTAGACTTAAGCGATCGTTCGCCACCAGATGGTCTGAAACCAAAATGGCGAGATGGTCTGTTACGCCCTGTCCAAAACGATTTGCCTGCGACTGCAGTTCTTCTGAGGCAATGCTGACAATGAGATAGCTGGACATTAATGCACTGAGTAGCAACGGACTCAAGAGAAACAAGAGTGTTCGAAGTTTGGCTTTGCTTGATCCCATAGTATTAAAATAACCGTTGCGGAGTATCATTATACCCAAATGTGTTCTTCCAATGGTGAAGCTTCACCGATTGGTGTTTCTCATTGTCTATGAGATGAAGGATAATGTTCTATTTGTTTCCGATAGGATGTAAAAGTGGCTGATTTAGTGCTCCTCAATGTGTCCGGTGAGGATCGACCTGGCGTAACCGCCTCCTTTACCGAGCTACTTGGACAGTTCGATATTGATATTCTCGATATCGGTCAGGCTGTCATTCACAACCATCTAAACCTCGGTTTGCTGGTTAATTTGCCTGCGGATAATAAAGCGATCCATGATCGTATTTTGGCCTGCGCCACTTCGCTCGGTGTCAAAGTGAAATTTTCGACCGTGCTCGAGGAGAGCTACGATGATTGGGTTGAGTCGCAGGGTCAATCAAGATTTATACTTACCTTACTTGCTCGTCGTATTAAATCTACTCACATTGCAGAGGTCAGCCGCGTTGTTGCTAATCACGGCTTAAACATTGATGCGATTGTTCGATTATCCGGCCGTGTTCCGCTCGTCGCCGATGATGACGCCGTGAAAGCCTGCGTCGAGTTCTCTTTGAAGGGGCGACCTCATGATTCAACCGAATTTCGCGCAGCGCTGATGACGGTGAGTGGCGAATGGGATATTGATATCGCGGTGCAGGAAGACAGTATTTTTCGAAGAAATCGACGTCTTATTGCCTTCGACATGGATTCTACGTTGATCTCCACGGAAGTGATCGATGAGTTGGCGATACTCGCGGGTGTTGGTGCGCAGGTGGCGGAGGTCACCGAATGTGCGATGCGTGGCGAAATCGATTTTTCCGACAGTTTGAGGCAGCGAGTTGCTTTGCTTAAAGGGCTCGATGAGGCGTGTTTACAGCAAGTTGCGGCATCCTTACCATTGACGGAAGGTGTCGAACACCTTTTTGAAATGTTAAACAAACTTGGCTACAAGACAGCGATCCTCTCTGGTGGGTTCACCTATTTCGCTAAGGCTCTACAGCAAAGATTGGGGGTAGACTATGTCTATGCCAATGAACTCGAAATTGAAGATGGTGTCCTGAGCGGTAGAGTAATCGACCCTGTCGTCGATGCTAAAATGAAAGCTGAGTTACTAAAAGAACTTGCGAGCCAAGAAAATATATCGATGGAGCAAGTGATTGCCGTCGGAGATGGTGCGAATGATCTACTCATGCTCGCTACCGCGGGGTTGGGCATTGCGTTTCACGCAAAACCGATTGTCAGGCAGAATGCCAAGCAATCGATTTCGACGATGGGGTTAGACAGTATTTTATACTTGATGGGTATTCGTGACCGAGATGCGGCGGTTCTAGATGCTCAAAAGCCGCCTGAATTTGATGTGAATATGTAACACCGCTTATGCTCGTGCCTAAAGGTGGAACCAGATAAATAATCAGGTGTCTTCTGAAGCGAAATCATAGTCCATGTTTTCGAGCGGCGGTGATAAATAGTAACCTTGGATGAAAGTAATACCCGCTTGCCAAAGCGTTGAGAGAATCATCGGGTCTTCGATGCCGGAAATGGCCGTTAGAACGCCGGTTTCTTGTAGTGACGTAACCATTTTTTTTAGTTCGGCGAGCTTCTCTTCACTCTGATCAATCTCCTGAGCAAAAGAATCGTCTAACTTAACAAAATCAGGTGTGAGGTGCTTCAGCAGATTCATTGGATTTAGAGAGCAGCCAAAGTGATTGATGGAGGTTTTGCAGTGAAGCGCTGACATGCCTTTAGTAAAGCTCGCAGCCTGTTTGATATATGCGGTTGCATCGCTTTCATGTATTTGCAGGATGACTGCGTCGCTGGGGAGTTTTGCAGCTTTCAGCGCAACACTCATCCAAGGCAAAAAGGTTTCGTCAGACATCGATTTATGGGTGAGGTTAATAAAGAGTTTCGCCTTACTGCCAGTACTACGATGTTCAGACAGCATTTTTATCGACTGTAGGATTACCCAGCGATCGAGTTTCTCAAGTAGCCCCGCATCTTCGGCGGGACCCAGAAATTGACCTGGTAGGAGCTCATTGTCGTCGTCATCTACTAGGCGTAAAAGAACCTCGAATTGTTCGTCATCGTCACCGTGTAAGCTGATGATCGGTTGGAACATGAGTTTGAAGGCATTGTTTTCAATGGCTGTCTTTATCATGTCCTTTATGTTTTCCGAGGTAAGTGACACGCCTGCTTCACCCATCTTCACTTCGGCTGCTTGGTAGAAATTAACGCCGTTTCCACTCTCCATGGATGTACAGGCCTGGTAGGCTCGGGATATTACGTCCTCAGCGCTGGAAGAACTTTCTGAGACTAATGCTAAGCCGATACTGGTCGTTGATTGGTAAGATTTACCTGCCACATCCGACATACGTTCTTCTACTTGGCCGCGCAGATTTTCTGCCATTTGTGCCGCCGCTTCTTTGTCGCCGCTGTTGTAAAGCAGTGCGAACACATCATCACCAAACCTCGCGATGAGATGCTCTTCTGCGGTAAGTTCCGCTAACAGATTGGCAAGATCTGCAAGAACTAGATCGGCATTGGATATTCCCGCCTCAGTTCTCAGCTTGGCAAAGTTGTCGATACTAATGTACATCAGTATCGATGCTTGCCCCTGGTTACTTGATTTGTCCACCGCAGTGTCAAGCTGTTCGATTAGAGATGCGCGGTTGGGTAACCCTGTAAGAAGATCCTGGCTCGAAAGCTCTTTGATGCGTTCTTCGTAAGCCGTGTCAGCATCGCTGCTAACTTTGAAGATTACTTGAGTACAGGATTCGCCATCGTAAGTCGCAGGAGACAGAGATAGGCTCGCTGTGATTTGCTTGTCTTCACTCGTTACACAGATGAATTCCTCTGATTCAGACTCATTCTTATCGTAAGATTTCAGAAACGCTTTAAATTTTCCCTGATCCGATGATGAGATTAGATCTATGATCGGAATCCCTGCGAAATCATCAGGATCTTCATAGCCAAACATCTTGGAGTAGGTGCTGTTCGTGTAAATATGCATCCCTTCATGCACATAGCCGATCGCCGCGGTTGAGCTTGCGAGTAATAATTGGTTTCGCCGATCAATCTCACTGACTTCTTTCTCTGCTCGACGTCTTTCCCGGCGATGATAGAGGTTTGATAGCTCTCGCTCTATTATCATTGTGAGCCGCTCATCATCATCATCAAGGGCGACGTCCAGTGCGCCTAATCTTAGTCCCGCGGTAATTGATTCAGGGTCACGGCCTTCGGCAATGAGGATTATCGGAATGTCTCGCTCTGATTCACGGATAATTCCAATAGCTTGCTCCATCGTCAGATCATTGGCTTCGGACACGCCCAATAACAAATCCCATTTCTGTTCCTTTAGCTGGTTTTGGAGATCCTCGGCTGATTCAATTTGGTGCGCGCGCGTTGCTCGGCCAGCCTTGCGTAACAACACAATAAGCTCTTCAGCTCTATTTTGTGAAGCTTCAAGGATCAACAGCCTGACAGGTTTTTTACTGCTCATTTACACATTATTTCTTCTTTCATAGGTTTACTATACCAGATATGAGCCTTTGTGAGCTTGTTCCAAGATAATAGGTGATAGGTTAAGAGCTCGCTATAATGGTGACTTAGAGGGTTGGCCAGGGACTTCCCTTACCAATTTGGGTACCAGATAGCCTGGCAGTGATGCTCGCAAGATCGACATGATTGCCTCTGCCTCCTTATCAGGCACATCAAAATGGGCCGCGCCTGCGACAGGATCCAGCGCATGGAGATAATACGGTAGGATGTTTGCTTTAAATAATTTTCGCGACAAGGTGCTAAGAACCTCAGCATCGTTGTTTATATCCTTTAGCAATACGCTTTGGTTGAGCAGAAGAACATCGGCACGTTGCAGCGCTAACATTGCGTTTGAGACAGCTTCATCAAGCTCTTGAGGATGATTAATGTGGGTGACAAGCACCGCTTTTAATCTCGATTCAACCAGCGTTTCTATCAGTGTTTTGGTGATCCTCTGGGGAATAACGACCGGCAACCTTGAGTGAATTCGGACGGTATCGATATGGGGTACTGTCTCAAGCTGTTGAATAATCCACTTAAGTCGCTTGTCTGACATCATCAGTGGATCCCCGCCCGACAGGATAACTTCATTGATGCTCGTATCACTGATGAGTTCATCAATAATACGTTGCCAATCCTGACTGGTGGGCTGAAATTTCTGATAAGGAAAGTGACGACGGAAACAATATCGGCAGTTAATGGCGCAACTGCCCGTCACAATGAGTAACACGCGACCGTGATATTTTTGAATAAGACCGGTTGTTTTTGCGAAAGTAGATTCCTGTAAAGGCTCCTCGACGTAACCGGGTATGTCATCCAGTTCTTTGGCTGAACTCATCACCTGCTTCAGCAGCGGGTCATTGAGGTTGCCGCGTTCGATTCTTGCTAGATAGGGCGTAGGCACCAAAATCGGAAAGTTAGAATAATGCGACTGATCGGGCAATGCCAGCGCGTTTAACAGGGCTGAGATATCTCGAATCGATTCATTGACGATCCGTTGCCATGACGCCGGTTCTGAATCTATATCAGAATCCAGGGCTTGATCTAGCGCTTGATTTGTTGAAAGAACCTGCAAACTGACATCGGTTAACGGTATCATAGATTTTTTGTACACTATTAAGAGAAGTTAAATGGCATCTTATTCTACCAATGAATTCAAATCGGGTCTCAAAGTAATGTTGGACGGCGATCCTTGTTCAATTTTGGAAAATGAGTTTGTTAAGCCGGGTAAAGGTCAAGCCTTTAGTCGCGTGCGAATGCGAAACCTGATTAATGGCAGAGTATGGGAGCGCACGTTCAAATCCGGTGAATCCCTAGAAGGCGCCGACGTAATGGAATACGAGATGGAGTATGTCTATTCGGACGGTGAGTATTGGCATTTCATGAAGACAGATGGCAGTTATGAGCAGTTAGGTGCCGATAAAGCAGCGGTCAGTGAATCATTGCAATGGCTTAAGGAGACGGAACAATATGCCGTCACACTATGGAATGACAACCCCATTAATGTTGCTGCACCTAATTTCATTGAGCTCGAAGTGGCCGATACGGATCCGGGCTTGAAGGGTGATACGGCGCAGGGAGGCACCAAGCCTGCAACCTTGAGTACAGGTGCTGTTGTGAAAGTCCCTTTGTTTATTAACATTGGCGAAGTATTACGTATCGATACGCGAACGGCCGAATACCAAGGTCGCGCAAAGTCCTAAAACGAGTCCAGCAACGAATCATGCAGCGCGCACCGACAATAAGTTGTTTTCGCCAATGAGTTTTGAGCCGGCGGCGAGCCTTGAAATCATTCATGCTAGGGCGCAGATGCTGACAGTCATCAGGCAGTATTTTTTGTCTCGGCAGATAATCGAAGTCACAACGCCGGTGCTGGCGGCTAATACTGTCACAGACCCTAATATTGAAAGTCTGAGTGTCGCGACGCATCAGGGCGAAATGTTTTTACAAACATCGCCGGAGTTCGCCATGAAGCGACTGCTCGCAGCAGGCTCTGGTCCTATTTATCAGATTTGTCCAGCGTTTAGGGCGGGAGAAGAGGGTGAACGCCATAACCCTGAATTCACGATGCTGGAATGGTATCGACCGAATACATCGTTATCCGGTTTAATGGATGAGCTGCAGCATTTAATGGAACTGTTGGCGACGAATTTTGGCGTAGTATGGTCGGTGCCTAGACGGGTGACATATCATCAACTGTTCGAAGCGAGGTTTAATCTAAACCCGCACCAAGTAGATGTTAGAGAATTGTTAATCCTCGCCCATCGTGAATTCCCTCAGAGTGTTCAGCACTTGGGCGCTGCTGAAGGCGCTAAACAGCTTGATGATGTTCGGGATTTACTGTTCTCGCAGGGTATCGAAAAATCTTTGATGTCACCCCACTTTGTTACTGGCTTCCCAATATCTCAGGCTGCTCTTGCCAAGACGGGTGAGGTGGATGGCGAGGATGTTGCGTTAAGGTTCGAGATGTATTGGTATGGTTTGGAGATTGCTAATGCTTATGACGAGCTGTTGGATTCAAGTGAGCTGGTAGGTCGGGCGGAAAAGGACAACAAGCAAAGAAAGGAAGATGGCAAGCCAACGCGGCAGCTAGATAACCGTCTGTTGTCAGCGATGGATTCATTGCCGCAATGTGCCGGGATTGCCGTGGGTATCGATAGATTACTCATGTGTCTAACGAACTCACAAAGTCTTGAAGACGTGCTGGCATTTCCCTTTTCAATTGCTTGATGCTAAATCCGTCAAACAGGCACTCATTCTGCGATGACGATAGCCTCGCCCATACGTAATGATGTGCCGGTCACTTGCTGCCATTGTACAGCGTTCTCCAAAACAACAATTGCTGTCGAACCCATTTGGAATAACCCAAGTTCATCACCCTGTCTAAACTGCAAAGGCGACTCGAAGCTCTCTTGTTTGAATGTTTTTGCACGATAGGGCTGATCTCGCCAAACAGGCTGAGTCGCAGCGACAATCATCGCGCCGACCATGATGACCGCCATTTTCCCATGCGGGGTTTCAAACTGCATGATCAAGCGTTCGTTGTCAGCAAACAGGTCCGGCTGATTAGCGGCTGTATATTGATTAACTGAGAAAAGCTTACCGGGCACATAACGGGCATCAACTAATGTTGCGTCCATGGGGCAATGAACGCGGTGATAATCTTTTGGCGCGAGGTAAACCGTCATAAAGCTGCCGTCTCGATAAGCTTCAACATCTTTGTTTGCTAAGAGTTTTTCTAACGAATAACTTAAGCCCTTGGCTTGAAGTATTTGGTTGTCGCTAATATCACCAGCTTCGGAGACTTCGCCATCGGCGGGTGAACAATACAAGCCCGATATGGGGCGTGTGCCTGGCTTCAAGGTGCGAGTGAAGAAGTCATTAAAGCTTTTGAATTCCTCAGCTTTCTGTCGTTCTGCCTCGGACACATCGACATCAAATTTCCATATAATGACGTTGATAAAGATATTCTTTATCAATGCTATTTGGCAGTTGGCAACCCAGCCAACGATGCGGGACAGAAGGTGTTGAGGGGCGATTTTTTGTAAGAGTAAAAACAATTTCGTTAACTCGTTTCAATAGGGGTAGTTGAATCGTTGCCCCATTCTGCCCATGAACCATCATAGGCTCGGATGTTGAAGCCCAATATCTTACCAACGAGATAAGTCAGGCCAGAGCGATGATGCGTTTGGCAATGGGTAATGATCGGCTTGTCGCCGGTGATGCCATGCGATGCCAGCACCTGCTTAATGTCGGCCCGAATTCTAAAATCCCGAGCTGGGTCCATCACATCCATCCAATCGAAATTAATTGCGCCTGGAATGTGTCCTGATCTGGCGGATGACTTTCGCTGGCCGGAATACTCTAGCGCTGAACGTGCATCCCAGATGTTCGTGTCCTGCCTATCCAAACTGTCGGACACGTCCTGTTGCGTGGCGATATAGGCACTATTTATAGTAAGAGTGGTGTGGGTTGGCGTAGTTTCAGGGATCTCATTGTTGACGGGAAGTTTTTCGGCTAACCAAGCGTGCATACCACCGTTTAGGTAAGACATCTTGTCGTGACCAATAACATCTAAGGTCCAAATAAAACGCCCAGCCCAGCCACCGCCTTCGTCGTCATAAACGATAATATGTTTGTTTGAGTCATAACCGATGCGATTGAATAGCGCTTGGAGTCGCTCCAACGGCGGAAGTTTACCGACTGCGGGTCCAATACCCGATACAATTTCCTGAGGCGTGACGTGTATCGCGCCGGGCAAATGGACCTGTTTATATAATTCAGTTGTGCAAAGGTCGATGATCAGAATGTTCTCATCACTAAGATGTTCGAGCAGTGAAGCAGGTTCTAGCAATAGCGGTAGCACGGTTCGGTACTCTTTCTGTGATGGTGCCGCATTCTACGTTAAGACGCTGCGGAGAAGAAGTTTATGTCGGCTTGTGTGTTGAGGTCGTAAGAATGGGCTGTGCGCCGTTTTTTAAGTGGTTCAATACGTGGCACCCTATGTCTATCCCGGAGAGATGAAGGAGAAGTGCAATGAGTATGCAAGTTTACGGGACGGGGATTTTTTTTTTCGTTAACATAGCCGCTATAAAAACACGCTTGGAAATTCTGTGAGTTATTCTGAAAAACTGGTCTGGATGGACCTTGAAATGACGGGTCTGAACCCGGAAGTCGATCGCATCATCGAGATGGCCACAATCATCACGGATTCTTCTTTGAACGTTATTGAGGAAGGCCCCGTCGTCTATGTTGCCCAGGATCAACTGTTGCTTGATAGCATGGACGAATGGAATATGACACACCATACCGAGTCGGGTCTGCTGGAAAGAATACGCGAGCAGGGCGTCAGTGAATCTCAGGCTGAGAGAACGACACTCGACTTCATCAAACAGCATGTTGATCCGCGTTGCTCGCCACTCTGCGGCAATACGATTGGCCAGGATAGGCGATTCTTGCATCGCTATATGAATGAGATCGAAGAATATCTGCATTACAGAAGTATCGACGTCAGCACCATAAAAGAACTTGCGGTACGCTGGCGGCCAGATGTATATGAAGGCGTCTCGAAGAAGGGGGCTCACCGCGCTATTGACGATATCAGAGAGTCCATTGAGGAATTGCGCTACTATCGATCGACTTTTTTCAAACTTTAGCCGGGGGTTCGTTAACGAGCGCTAATTCAGAAGCGTTAATCGACCGGCTTTGGCGTTTGTTTTTGCATTTGTTGCGTCAGTGCCCAGTCAATATGTTCTTGCACTAATTCAGACGCGCTGTGCCGGCGCTGCTCCAGAAGCGAAACGATCTCTGCACTATAGCTAGCATTACCCAGCGCGACGGCGATATTACGTAACCAACCTTCGTATCCCGTTCGCCGAATGGCAGAACCTTGCGTTTTCGATAAAAATTCTGCTTCAGTCCACTTAAATAGATCTGCCAAACCACTTTGGTCTAAATGATGTCGAGGCGAGAAGTCTGGCTCGTTTGTCGGTTGGGCGAACTTATTCCAGGGACAGTAGATCTGACAATCATCGCAGCCGAAGATCCGATTGCCGATGCCTTTCCTCAATGCAGGATCAATACTGCCCTTATGTTCTATCGTCAGATAGGAAATACACCGTCGTGCGTCAAGCTGGTAGGGTGCAATGATGGCTTGGGTCGGACAAACATCGATGCAGGCCGAACAAGTGCCGCAATGATCTGTACCATAAGGTTCATCAACCGGCAGCGGTATATTGGTAAAAATTTCCCCGAGAAAAAACCAAGAGCCCGCATCTCTGTTGAGCAGCAGAGTATTTTTACCGACCCAGCCCAGCCCGGCTTTCTCGGCAAGCGCCTTTTCAAGAACGGGGGCGCTATCGGTAAATACCCTACCTTGGAATTCAGGTAGTGCATTCGTGTTTAGGTATTTTTCGATTTCCTTCCAAAGCTTTACCAACTTTTTCCGAATCACCTTGTGGTAATCCCGTCCCATTGTGTAGCGCGCGATGTAGGCTTTATCCGATGTGTCCAGAACACGTACCGGATCGGTGCCTTCAGGTAAGTAATTCATTCGCAGCGAAATGACTCGCAGCGTTCCGGGCTCTAATTCTGCTGGTCTAGATCGTTTGTCACCATGAGCTGCCATGTAACTCATCGAACCGTGAAACTCCTTCTCCAGCCAGCGCTTGAGATGGCCTTCGTGTTCACCGACATCCGTGTCGCCAACGCCCACTTGCTGAAAGCCCAGATCTTGGCTCCAAAGCTCAATCTTTTCCCTCAGATCTTGATAGGGAAGTGTTTGTGTGGATTTTTCAGTCATAATGCTCAAGGGATTTAGCGCTAGCTGCTCGCTGGTTAAGACAGTTATTCTGTCGATGATACGGTGTAGGTTCCTGTAGAAACTAATATGATCGGGGTTGATGTAACCTTTGAAATCTGACGAAACCTTTTAGATAATGATAACGATCAACTCGATCGTTAGCCCATGAAAGTTGAGTAGCGCGCAATCCAATATGCATGACAGTCAATTTCAGAAACTACCCAACACATTGTACACGGCCGGCCAGGTTCGTGAACTGGATCGAATCGCAATAGAAGAGCATCAGCTCCCTGGGTTGTTGTTAATGAAGCGAGCCGCACAGGCATGTGTTGATGCATTATTCCATCACTGGCGAGGCACGACCCGCGTTGCGGTCTTTTGTGGCAGTGGCAATAACGCTGGAGATGGTTACTTTATTGCGGCTTTTCTGGCAGAAAAGAACGTGCAGGTCACTATTGTGCAGCTAGGCAATCCTGAAAAATTGTCGCCAGATGCGCGTCAAGGTTACGAGATGTGCTGCCATCGAGATATCGAATTTATTGATGATCCTCGCCAAGCGAAGCTCAATGAGGTCGAAGTAATTGTTGATGCACTACTAGGAACCGGGACCTCCGGTGAGATACGTCCGCAGTTTGCGGAGGCAGTAGATATGATCAACCATCACCCGTCCCGCGTGCTTAGCGTCGATATACCCTCCGGGATATCGGCTGATACGGGACAGGTACTTGGGGTAGCGGTGCGAGCGGATGTGACGGTCAGTTTTATCGGTATGAAGCGCGGCCTGATGACCCTCGACGGTCCAGATTATGTGGGTGAGATGCGGTATGACTCTCTCGGCGTTCCTGAGGATATCTTCACCAAAGTCGGCAAGGCTGTTGTGCGGCTTAACTACGCGACGCTTTTTTCAGATTTTCCCGAGCGACGCGGTAATAGCCACAAAAACTCCTTTGGTAATCTGTTGCTGATTGGTGGCGATGAAGGTATGTCTGGCGCAATACTGATGTCAGCCGCGGCGGCTATGAGAGCCGGTGCTGGGGTTGTGACAATTGCGACGCACCCGGCCCATGCCGCGTATCTTGGAACGATGCATCCTGAGTTGATGGTGCGGGGCGTTAAAGACGCTGCAGCTCTTGATACGTTAATTGATAAAGCAAGTTGCATGGTCATTGGCCCGGGTCTGGGGCGAAGTGAATGGTCCGAGCAATTGTTTGGCCGTGCAATCCAAGCCGATTTGCCGATGGTCATTGATGCTGACGGCCTCATTTGGCTGTCGCGCTTATCGAGGGTGCCGCGCGTTAACAACCATTGGGTATTGACGCCGCATCCTGGCGAGGCGACGCATCTATTGCAGGGCGCTGTTGAGAATAATGACACTTATGAATCGTCTAACCTGCCAAATGTTCAATTTGACCGGTTTAGCTCGGTCATGGAAATTCAGCAAATCTATGGTGGAAACATTTTGCTAAAAGGCCAAGGAACCTTGATCTGCAATAGTGATGATGTCTTCTTGTGCCCCTATGGCAACCCAGGCATGTCAACTGCCGGTATGGGTGATGTCCTCAGCGGCGTCATCGGTGGTTTGGTGGCGCAAGGCTGTAGTTTGACGCAGGCAACAACATTAGGCGCCGTGGTTCACAGTAAAGCAGCGGATGCCTGCGCCACTCGACTGGGCCCGCGAGGCTTAATGGCGACAGATCTTTATCCTGAAATTCGAAGGCTAGTGAATGGAAATTAAGCTTATCGGTGCATCAGAAGAGGATACGATGTTCGTCGCAGGTCTGTTTGCGACGGCGATAGGCGCTGGCGGTGTTATCTATCTTGAGGGTGATTTGGGCGCAGGTAAAACCACTTTTGTAAGAGGCTTTATGCGAGGCTTGGGTTTTTTGGACGCCGTTAAGAGTCCGACTTTTACCTTGGTTGAGCCCTATGAATTAGGCCGGGGTCAAGTTTATCATTTTGATTTGTACAGACTCGGTCATCCTGAAGAGTTAGAATACTTGGGCGTTGATGACTACTTCAATGAAAATGCATTGTGTCTTATTGAGTGGCCTGAAAAAGGTAGTGGATACCTGCCGGATTGCGATATTTTGCTATCAATCGAGCCGGTATTGTTAGAACCGTTGGCATTAGAACAATCATCAGCACAATTATTATCAAAACAACTATCATCAGAACAACTATCATCAGAACAACTATCAGCAGAACAACAGACCAAGATGAATAACAACGATGCGCGTCAATATACCTTTGAGGCAAAAACAGAAACAGGACGACAAGCACTGCGCAATCTCAATAGTCTCTTGATGGACGCGGAGCAGCAATCGTTAACTTATTGCTAACCCTTGTGAGTTCTAATTTTAAGATGAGTCGCGGCTCAAAACTAGAATCAGAATCGAACTTCAAAACCCGACGTTCAATAGTTTTAAAAGCAAGACTTTGAAGATAAGGGTGATGAGAGCAAACGTATTGAAGAATAGATGTTTGAAATTGGCGGTTGGCATTGTTTTATTGAAGACGGTGACTCTGACGACGTTAGGCGGCTTGTCGCTTTTCGTTGCATCAGCTTCGGCCGCGCCCACTTCGATCGAAAGCGTGCGTGTTCGTCAATCACCTGAGCGAACTCGAATCGTTTTCGATCTAAGTCAGCCTGTCGAACACCGAATATTTAGCCTCGCAAACCCGAGGCGGCTTGTCATTGATATTGAAGACGCTGGCCTTAATGTCGATATTAGTGACGTGGTAACCAAAGGAACGCCAATCACTGGTTTACGCGCGGCCGTTAGAGATAACAAAGATCTTCGGGTTGTGCTTGATCTTTCAAAGCGCGTCAAACCAAGCAGCTTCGTTCTCAATCCCATTTTGCAATATGGTGATCGCCTCGTTATCGATCTATATACGGAGGAGCAGCAGGTTGCGCCGGTGGTGCAAAAAGCCAATCAAATCTCGCGACAGATGAGAGATGTTGTCATCGCTATTGATGCTGGACATGGGGGCGATGATCCTGGTGCGATAGGACCAGGCAAGCTCTACGAGAAGACTGTTGTTATGGCAATAGCGAAGAAACTCAAGCGGTACTTTGAGCGTGAGCAAGGTTACAAGGTCGTATTGATTCGTACCGGTGACTACTATGTTGGCTTAAAAAAACGAACTCAGCTTGCCTATCAGAGTCGGGCTGATGTGTTCCTCTCAATCCATGCGGATTCATTCAAATCTCCCCATGCATCGGGGGCATCTGTCTACGCCATATCGCAAAGGGGAGCAACGAGCGAGGCGGCGAAGAGGGTGGCTGAGAAAGAAAATCGCGCTGATCTCATTGGCGGCGCAGGTATTATTAGCATGGATGACAAGGATGATTTACTTGCTGGTGTCCTGCTCGATCTTGCTATGGATGCAAGTCTCGCTGCGAGTTTTGAAATGGGCAGAAATGTTCTTAAAGAAATTAAGCCCATCAACAAGTTGCATAAGGCACGCGTTGAGCAAGCAGCTTTTGCTGTACTTAAATCACCTGATATCCCTTCGCTGCTGATTGAGACAGGTTTCATCACCAACCCCGCTGAGTCCAAAAAGTTGAAATCTGCCAAGCACCAAGATCAAATCGCGCGGGCGATTTTCACCGGCGTTAATCAATACATGAAAAGTGACCCTCCCGAGGGTTCATATTTCGCGTGGAAACGTCGAGGTGGAGTGAGTCAGCTGGCGACATACAAGATTGTCAGGGGTGATACACTCTCGGGTATTGCAGATAAACACAGAGTTTCAACAAAAAAAATTATGAGTGTTAATGGTTTAGATAACGCCAATATAAGAATTGGGCAGGTTTTGAAAATCCCCACAATTTAAGTTGCTGCAGACTCTTACTAAGTAGCGATGTTGTAATTGAATTGTTGTAATTGAATTGTCGTAGCTAAATTTTTGTCATCGAAATGGTCCAGGTCGATGTGGCTATTATGGATGCGAGTACCAGCACATAGCGGACAGCACTTTGATCATATTGGCAACGAAAAGGGTTAAGGAAGTACATATCAATGAACAAGCGAATTAATCAGCTCAGCCCGAGATTGTCGAATCAGATTGCCGCCGGTGAGGTTGTTGAGCGGCCGGCTTCAGTGGTCAAAGAGCTGCTGGAAAATAGTTTGGATGCCAAAGCCGGCAGAATTGAGGTTGACCTGGAGGCCGGTGGCACAAGACTCATCAGAGTTCGAGACGACGGTAATGGCGTGCATGCTGAAGATTTGACGCTTGCATTGAGTCGTCATGCGACCAGCAAGATTGAGACGGCCGATGATCTTGAGGCAATCGCAACCTTAGGTTTTAGGGGCGAGGCATTGGCATCCTTAGCGTCGGTTTCGCGTCTCACGCTGACGAGTAATGCGCAGGCAGGTCGGGATGGTTGGAGTATTACGGTGTCCGGGGCTGACATGCAGCCAGAAATAACCCCAGCACCACATCCGCAGGGTACGAGCGTTGAAGTGAAGGATCTATTTTTCAACACGCCTGCAAGACGCAAGTTCCTGAGGACAGAACGCACCGAGCTTCAGAAAATTGAGGAGGTTGTCCGTAAGGTTAGTTTGAGTCACCCGGATGTTTCGATTGTTCTTCGGCACAATGGCAAGCAGTTGCGCCATTACCCAGTTGTTAGTAATCAGGACGAGTCGCTCAGGGTCGCAGCAGTATTAGGTAAGCCTTTTCTCGAGAACTCCATCTATTTAGAAAACGAAGTGGTGGCAGAGCAGGGTTCAGCCGGCATTAAATTGAGAGGCTGGATAGGATTGCCAACCGCATCTCGAAGCCAGCCCGATCAGCAATATTTCTATGTCAACGATCGGATGATTCGCGACAAGTTAGTCGTACATGCTGTAAAGCAAGGTTATCAGGACGTCATGTACCACGGTAGGCACCCTGCGTTTGTTCTGCATCTGACGATTGATCCAAAGTTTGTTGATGTCAATGTACACCCAACCAAGCACGAGGTTCGCTTTCGCGAAGGCCGACAGGTGCATGACTTTTTATTCCGTAGTATTCATCGTGCATTGGCGGAGGTTAGGCCTGAGGCGGGAGTCGTTGACCCGCAAGGCAATAGCGATGTTGCTGGCAGGTCAGGCTTCGAGCAATTTGGCGCCAACCCAACACAGTCAAGCATTCGGTTCGGTGCGGCCCCGAGCAATGGAAATTCAGCAGCAGGTCACGCAGCCGAAAGGGTGCGGATTGGAGAGCAGGCCAAGCTATATGGCAGCCTGATGTCGTCAAGTGGCAGTACATCTGGCGAGATAGATCCTTTTCAAAATGAGGCAGATGCCGATATTCCGCCGCTTGGATACGCCATCGCACAGTTGCATGGCATTTATATTCTTGCACAGAACGAGCATGGTTTAATTATTGTTGATATGCATGCCGCCCATGAGCGAATCACTTATGAGCGAATGAAAATAGCAAGTGACAGTGAGGGCATCAAGATGCAACCCATGTTGGTGCCGCTTGCCATGGCCTTGAGCGAAAAGGAATGTACAGCAGCTGAGGACAATCAAAAACCGTTATATGATTTGGGTCTCGATCTGCAGCGGGTATCGGAAGAGTCTATTGTTGTTCGAGCAATACCTGTGATGTTGGGTAACAGTAACGCCGAAACGCTTATTCGTGACGTCCTGTCGGATCTGATTGAATACGGCTCAACCGCCAGAGTTATGCAACACCGGGATGAAATACTGTCGACAATGGCTTGCCACGGATCAGTCAGAGCGAACCGTCGCCTGACTATTCCAGAGATGAATGCATTACTGCGAGACATGGAAGAGACTGAGCGAAGCGGCCAATGTAACCATGGTCGACCCACCTGGACGCAACAAAGCATTAGTGAATTGGATAGTCTTTTTATGAGGGGTCAGTAGCATTGGCTGCAGCCGTGAGTGGGCAGGGCGCAGGCGCAAATACCGGACAGGAGACCTTAGGCGATAACTCTGACGAGTCATCCCAGCGATTATCGGCGGTCTGCATCATGGGACCGACCGCTAGCGGTAAAAGCGATTTGGCGATAGAAATTGCGCGAAGGGTGCCGGCTGAAATTATCACGGTGGATTCTGCGCAAGTTTATGAGGGTTTGGATATCGGCTCAGCGAAACCCAATGCCGCGCTTAGGCAGGAAATACCGCATCACCTACTCGACATTCGGGATCCTGCGACACCCTACTCTGCAGCTGACTTTCGAGCTGACGCGCTTGTCAAAGTGGCCGAAATACGCGCTAGGGGAGCTGTTCCGTTGCTGACCGGCGGAACGATGCTTTATTTCAAAGCGCTCAAAGATGGCTTGGCGCAGATGCCTGTTGCTGATGAAGGGATTCGTCGAGAGATAGCAGCGTTTGCTGAAAAGCAGGGTTGGCCAGCGGTGCACAAACGACTCGAGGAAGTCGATCCTGTTGCTGCTGCTCGAATTCACGAAAATGACCCTCAAAGGCTGCAGCGCGCGCTGGAGGTCTACCAAATTAGTGGCCACTCACTGACGTACTGGCAATCAAAAGAGATGCCAGCTTGTCCCTTCAGGTTAGTTGAAATTGCGGTTATTCCGCCCGACAGGGCGCTGCTGCACAAAAAGATCGCTGCAAGATTTCATCAAATGCTCGAGCTCGGCTTTCTTGCTGAGGTAGAGGCGCTCTGTGCTAGAGGAGATCTTTCCGCTAATCTGCCCGCCATTAAGGCGGTAGGTTATCGACAAGCCTGGAGCTATCTTGCGGGCGATCTAAGTTACGATGAAATGATCGAGCGAGCCATTATTGCGACTCGGCAGCTTGCTAAACGTCAATATACTTGGCTTAGGGGCTGGAAAAATATCCATCAAATTCAGACTACAAATACTGCTGAGGCCTTGAAAATTCTGCAGGTAGGCAGCATATTAGATTAACAGCAGGTTATTGAGGACGAGCCAGACCTTTATGATCGGATTGCTGTAAAATTTTTTAGGTCGACACTTTTTGTCGACGACCCCCATTTGGGGCAAAAGGAGAATCTCATGTCAAAAGGGCAATCATTACAAGACCCTTTCTTAAACCAACTTCGCAAGGACCGGGTGCCGGTATCCATATTCTTGGTCAGCGGCATCAAGCTGCAAGGACAAATTGAGTCCTTTGACCAGTTTGTGATTTTGCTAAGAAATACAGTCAATCAGATGATTTATAAATCTGCGATATCGACCGTGGTTCCATCTCGAAATGTCAAGATGCCAAGCATGGACGACGAAGAAAACGAAGACTAGAATCGCTTTATTGATGCCTTGATCGAAGTTCGACCGAACTAACAAATGAAGTCTAGGCCCCGGTTTGGGCTTCGTCGGCAATAGGGTGGCTGAATATTTTTCCAGCTGTTCAGATTTCTTTTCTACACATAGTGAGAGCCACTGTTATAGGTATAGCCATTGTTTTTTGAGCGGCCAGACGCCGGTACACAGACGCTACTAGTTCATATCGAAGCTCAGGATGCCACTGTCGAAGAGCTGAGAGAGCTTGCCGTGTCCGCTGGTTTGAATGCGGTATCGGAAGTTACCGCAAAGAAGCGAAACCCGGATCCGAAGACCTACATAGGCAGCGGCAAACTTGAGGAAATTCGCTTAATTGCAGATGAAGTCGGCGCTGAGCTGATTTTGTTTGATCAGGAGCTTAGCCCAACCCAAGAGAGAAACCTGGAAGAGGCGTTTGAGCGCAGGGTGCTCGGGCGCACAGGGCTTATTCTCAATATCTTTGCGCAACGGGCGCGAACCCATGAAGGTAAGTTGCAAGTTGAACTTGCGCAACTTCAGCACTCCTCGACCCGACTCGTACGTGGTTGGAGCCACCTTGATCGACAGAGAGGCGGTTCAGGTAGAGGACAGGGTTCCTCAATGGGCGTGACGGGTACAGGTGAAACACAGCTTGAAACCGATCAGCGATTAGTTCATACCCGGATTAAAAATATTAACCAGCGACTGATCAAGGTTCGCAAGCAACGCAAACAAAATCGTCGCGGTAGGCAAAAAGCAGATATAAGAACCGTCTCATTGGTAGGCTATACGAATGCGGGTAAGTCGACATTATTTAATGCGCTGTGCGCCACGGATGTCCATGCAGCAGACCAGTTATTCGCGACGCTTGATCCTACAATCAGACAATTGGAATTGCCTTACCTTGGTAAATCCATTTTGACCGACACAGTAGGGTTCATCCGCCAGTTGCCGCACGGACTAATAGATGCTTTTCGCGCCACGTTGGAAGAAGTGAAGCAGGCGGATCTTTTGCTACATGTGGTTGATGCTTCTAGCCCCGAAAAAATACTGCATCATGAGGAAGTGAATGCCGTTTTGACTGAAATCGATGCGGATAAGGTGCCTCAGTTGTTGGTCTACAACAAAGTCGATCTCACTGATGAGGCGCCCCGTGTTGACTTGGATGAGCAGGGTGAGCCCTATCGCGTTTGGGTGTCAGGATTGAACGGCGAAGGTTTAGAGCTACTACTGTCAGCTATCTCGGCACGGCTGTCTTCAGAGATGACTGAAACGACGCTGAAGCTACCGCCGGGGCAAGGCAAGTTTCGCGCTCAACTGTTCGAGTTGAGTGCGGTCGTTGGTGAGTCAGTCGATGACGAAGGTAGGCAATGTCTGCAGGTTCGTCTGGAGGCCAACAGTCTAAGAAAGCTTATTAGTCAGGCAGGTATGCAGTTTTCTGATCTGGGTATCGCTGATTCACGTGATGATCAAGAGCCTTGGATGAAAGATGTTGTCAACTCTTAACGACAACTCTTAACGACAACTCTTAACTACAAAATAGAGAACCGAAAATAGACAACAGCGTAAATAACTAAGTGAAATAGACAACAAAATAAAGATACGGATTAATTGCGATTCACGCTTGGACAAAGTCTCTTGGCTGAGTTCAAGATTAATGTTTCAGCGGAAAGGTATGACAACGCGCCCAAAAGTGGGAGAATGTCGGCTTTTCCCCTAGGGAAATACAACGGAGAAAATTATGGCGTGGAATGAGCCGGGCGGCGGTGACAAGGGTGATAAAGACCCCTGGGGTAATCGCGATGACCAAGGGCCACCAGATCTTGATGAGGCTTTTCGAAAGTTTCAAAGTAGTCTGGCCGGCATGTTCGGAGGCGGTAAAGCCGGTTCGGGCGGTGGTTCAGGTCCTAGTGCGTCTTTTAATTGGAGCGTATTTGGTTTATTGGCTGTTGCTCTGGCTATTATCTGGGGCGTCATGGGGGTTTACCAGCTTGATCAACAGGAGCGTGGCGTAGTGCTGCGGTTCGGTGAATTGCAGGATGAGGTTATTATGCCTGGCCTGCACTGGAATCCGCCGATTATCGATCAAGTGCTGATTGAAAATACCACCAAGGTTCGAGATATTCGAATCGACTCGGAAATGCTGACCGAAGACGAGAACATCGTCAAGGTTGTCAATATGACCGTGCAGTATGTGATCTCTGACATCAAACTTTACATGCTAGAGGTAAGAAACCCCGGCGTTAGTTTGATTCAGGCGACTGAAAGCGCACTGCGTCATGAAGTCGGTAGTGCTGTCATGAACGAAGTTTTGACCGAAGGTCGTGCTCAACTAGGCGCACAGGTCAAAGTCAGGATTCAAGATTACATGAATCGCTATGGCACCGGAATTTTGGTAACCCAGGTGAACATCGACGAGACTGCGCCACCGGATGCTGTTCGCGCCGCGTTCGATGATGTAATTAAGGCCAAAGAAGACGAAGTAAGATTCCGTAATGAGGCTGATGCTTATGCGAATCAAATCATTCCGGAAGCACGTGGTGAAGCTCAGCGTATGCTTGAGGAAGCGGCGGGTTATAAAGCGCGGGTTGTTTCGGAAGCGTCAGGTGAGGCGTCGCGATTTAACCAATTGTACACAGAGTACAAGCTTGCCCCTGAGGTAACGCGAGAACGTCTTTATATCGACACGTTAGAGTCTGTCATGTCGAATAGCACCAAGGTCATGATCGATGTCGAAGGTGGCAATAATTTGCTCTACCTTCCTCTCGATAAACTTATGGAAAATAGAAGCGGCAATGATGATCGCGCTTCAAATTACTCGCCAAATGGTTCAGCAGTTACTGACCGAACCGATGCAAATCGCCGTTCTGTTAGTCGGAGGGATAGAAACTAATGTCATCTAAAGGATTTGTCGGCGCCTTCATTGCGCTGTTAGTAGGAGTGGTCATAGTCAATTCACTTTATGTGGTTACAGAGCTCGAACGTGCTGTGTTGCTAGAGTTTGGTGAAGTGGTTGAGAGTGATATTAAGCCTGGCTTGCATTTGAAAAAGCCTTTCATCAATAACGTGACGAAGTTTGATTCTAGGGTGCTCACTCTTGACGCTCCCCCAGAACGCTTTCTGACGTTGGAGAAAAAGGCTGTGATCGTCGACTCGTTTGCTAAGTTTAGAGTCAGTGATGCTGAGCTTTTCTATACATCGACTTCCGGTGATGAAACGCGAGCGGAGAACCTGTTGCGACAGCGTATCAACAACGGTCTTCGAAACGAGATCAGTAAGCGAAGTCTGCACGAAGTTGTGTCGGGTGAGCGTGATCAGCTGATGAATGTGTTGACCGAGCGAGTTGATGAAGTAGCGCGGCTAGAATTAGGTGTTGAAATCGTTGATGTTCGCGTTAAGAAAATCGATTTGCCGCCTGAAGTGAGTCAGTCGGTTTATGCTCGAATGAACACAGAGCGAGATATTGAGGCAAGGGAGCATAGAGCCCAGGGTCAAGAACTCGCTGCAGGGGTGCGTGCTGATGCCGGCAGGCAGAGAGAAATTGTACTTGCTCAAGCCTATGCTGAAGCGGAAGGGATTCGAGGTGATGGGGATGCGCAAGCTGCTTCTATATACGCGGATGCTTTCAATAAAGATAAAGAGTTCTACAAATTTTATCGAAGTATGACGGCCTATAAGCGTACGTTCTCTAATCGTGGCGATATTCTGCTTATTCAGCCAAATAGTGACTTCTTTAAGTATCTAAATAAGAGCACTCAGTAGTAGAATTCGTTTTGAATAAAAACCGGGGTAATCCCCGGTTTTTTTTGTCGTTCAAAAGCTTGTATTAACGGTCTTTGTGCAGGTAAGCGATGATGACGCGGTGAACTTGATATCGACCGTGAGACAGTTCAAGGCGAGCAGGTAAGACATAAATCATTGATGGCGCGGTAATTTATGGCACAACGAAGCTGTGGTCCAAAGAATGTGGCATGAGCTCGGGATTGCCCTCTGCCTCGTGCTGGTCATTGAGGGTATGATGCCTTTTCTTGCTCCAGCAAGCTGGAAAGAGATGGTCGCAAACATTGCTGAAGTCGATAATCGGACACTTAGAATTATTGGCTTTTTAAGCATGATGATTGGCACCGGACTACTTTACATAATTAACTAACTAGCGATGGCTACAAATGAACATTGTTAATCGATGGCTGCTACCGGACGGGGTAGACGAAGTTTTACCACCTACCGCTGCGACGTTGGAAAAAGTCCGCAGACAGCTACTGGATACCTTTGAGTCTTGGGGTTACGAGCTTGTCATTCCGCCTATGGTTGAGTTTCTTGAATCATTGCTGACGGGCACAGGAACCGACCTAGACTTAAAAACATTTAAGATAACGGACCAGGTGTCCGGTCGGATGATGGGTATCACTGCTGATATTACGCCTCAGGTAGCGCGTATTGATGCGCATAGCCTTAACAATCCGGGCAATGTTCGCTTATGTTATGCAGGCACAGTCTTGCATGCGAAAGCCGACAACATGCTAGCGTCCAGAACGCCCATCAGCGTTGGGGCTGAGTTGTTCGGCGATACCGGGTCGAATGGTGATTTGGAAATCGTCAGTTTAATGCTCGCCTCAGTCGGTTCGGTGGGTCGACAAGCCGGTCGAAGTTTGCACCTAGAACTCGGTGATGTTGGCGTGTACCGAGACTTGATTCAAACCGCGGATATCTCCGATGTTGATGAAAGGCAGCTCTTTGAGCTAATTCAAAACAAGGCGTTGCCGGATCTGGATGAAAAAGTTAAGACGCTGAACCTATCTGACGAGTTATCAGAATTAATCTCACAACTGCCTCGGTTATGTGGAGACTTAGCAGTTCTTGAGGAAGGCAAAACACTGTTTAAAGATTATCCGGGCATCCTACAGCGACTTAATAACCTAGCTGAGGTCAGTCAATCAATTGCATCCAGACACGTAGATGTTGATATCTATTTCGATCTGAGTGAATTGCGTGGATACAACTACCATACGGGTATTGTCTTCGCAGCCTATTTGACCGGTACCGGTACAAGGATTGCTAAAGGCGGTCGATATGATGACGTTGGTGATGTTTTTGGTCGAGCCCGCGGCGCAACAGGTTTTGATATAGATATTAAAACGCTTGTTAAGCACCTCGGTGAGCAGCCCGCGATTGGAAATGTGGGGCCGGGAAAGGTTAGCGTCGCGTATGGGCTAAGTTCTGTTGATCGACGATGGGAAAAAATCTGTGAGTTGCGGCAGGAAGGCTATGTCGTTATTGAAGGAGAGGCCGCGCAATGTGAATTCACGTTGATCGAGGCTGGCAATGAATGGTCATTGAGACGCAATGATTAGTTTGAATACAATGGCGCCACGTCGACACAGTGAGTCGGCTGCCATAGCGGGAAGAGAAAATGGGTCGTAATGTTGTAGTAATGGGCACTCAGTGGGGCGATGAAGGCAAAGGGAAATTTGTCGATTTGCTAACTGAGAACGCAAACGCTGTTGTCAGGTTTCAAGGCGGTCATAACGCCGGTCACTCTTTGGTGGTTAACGGTAAGAAGACGGTGTTGCATTTGATCCCGTCGGGCATACTCCGAGAGCATGTTGAATGCCTCATTGGTAATGGTGTAGTGCTCAGCATTCCCGCGCTATTCGAAGAAATTGAATATCTCGAGGCAGAGGGCGTTAGCGTCCGTGACCGTTTGCGTGTTAGCGCCAACTGTCCTCTCATTCTGCCTCACCACGTTGCATTAGACTTGATGAGAGAAAATCTGCGCGGTAATCGAAAAATTGGTACAACCGGGCGAGGCATTGGTCCTGCTTATGAGGATAAAGTTTCTCGTCGAGGCTTAAGAGTTGCTGACCTCTATAAGCCAGAGCAATTCAAGACTGCGCTGGAAGAAGTCATGGACTATCACAACTTTGTGCTGGAAAACTACTTCAAGACCACCAAAGTCGATTTCAATGAGTCTCTTGATGCATCGCTACATTTGGCGGAAAAGCTTGAGCCGATGGTGACTGACGTTGTTGAGCGCTTGCATGTATTGCAGGGCGAAGAAGCGAATATATTGTTTGAAGGCGCGCAGGGTGCGTTGCTCGATATTGATCATGGTACATACCCCTATGTGACGTCATCGAATACAACGGCAGGCACAATTGCTAGCGGTTGTGGTGTTGGACCGATGGCGTTGGACTACATACTGGGTATCACAAAGGCCTACACAACCCGTGTCGGCTCCGGACCTTTCCCAACAGAGCTTTTCGATAGTGTTGGTAGCCATCTTGCGAAGGTAGGTAACGAGTTTGGCTCGACAACGGGCAGGCCACGGCGGTGTGGTTGGTTTGATGCGTTTGCGATGAGGCGCGTGATTCAAATCAATAGTGTCTCTGGTCTATGTATTACAAAACTCGATGTACTCGACGGTTTGGAGGAAGTTAAACTCTGCGTTGGATATGCGCCTGATGAAAGTGGCGATGATGTGCCTATTTTCGAGACGATGCCTGGTTGGAAAGAATCTACCGTCGGGCTACAATCTTTGGATGCATTGCCTGAAAATGCTAAAGCCTATTTGAATCGTATTAACGAAGTCTGCGGTGTACCGATCGATATCGTATCTACAGGTCCTGATCGACGAGATACGATTATTTTGAGAGAATTGTTCGGCTAATCCTGCTCTGCGGGGTTATCAGGGTTGAGTCATACCGGTTCGTAGGTTTTCTAGCGAATCGATATCTAACGACGGGGTGTCAAACGGCGAGGTGTCATAATGCTTGGCTAAAACGTCGCTGGCGTCGCAACAAAGAACGGACTAATGTATCTCGCATACGTCCGTGTTTGAATCATCAATTTAGCTGTTTTAAACGCGATGTTCGCATAGCGATGAGTGCTGACTAGGTTAGTACGAGCAAGTGCGAATCAGAAAGATTTTTGATTACCGAGCACAAAATTGTCAGAAGCTACGATAGTTATTGTTACGATATAGTGCGCATATATGGTGCCGAGGAGAGGACTTGAACCTCCACGGGGTTGCCCCCACTAGCACCTGAAGCTAGCGTGTCTACCAATTTCACCACCTCGGCATGAGGGAGGCGCAGATTACTAAGGCACCTTCAATCTGTCAATCACCCATAGGTACCAAACATTGAAAAGAGATCCGTTTGCACAAAGGGAAGCTCAGAACTACTCGAATCCGATAGCGAGTCGAGAGCATATCCTCGCTTGTTTAATTGAACATGATGAACCGATGGGTTTTAAACAACTTGCGACTGCGCTAAATCACGAACAGCCGGAAGAAAGAGAAGCGCTACAGACAAGATTGCGGGCGATGGTTCGAGACGGCCAGCTGGATGTAGACCGACGAAATGTGTTTGCGATTGCGACCAATAAGGATTTTCCAACCGGCAAAATCAGCGCACATTCTGACGGTTATGGTTTTCTCATTCAGGAGGGCGACACGGAAGACATCTTTCTGACTCTCAGACAAATGCGTCAGGTCATCCACGGTGATATCGCTAAGGTTCGGGTCAGGGGAAAAGATCGGCGTGGTCGCAGTGAGGGCGAAATCGTAGAGGTACTGGAGCGCAAGACGCAGCAACTGGTCGGCCGATACTACATGGAAAATGGTCAACATTTACTTGAGCCTTTGAATAATAGAATCAATCACGAGGTTTTGCTCAATACCGGTTCAACGGCCAAGTTGCCTTTTAAGGCGGGCCAAATAGTCGTTGCGGACATAGTAGAGCAACCAGGCAAACGTGGTGTTGTAACGGCGCAGGTTGTTGAAGTACTCGGCGATCATCTAACGCCGGGCATCGAAGTCGATATTGCATTACGCAACCATGACATACCGATTGATTTCTCAGACGACGTGATTGAGGCGGTTGACGGCATGCCGATTGACGTGCGGCCGTCGGATAAACGAAATCGATTCGACCTCACTGAATTACCCTTTGTCACAATCGATGGTGAAGATGCCCGCGACTTTGATGATGCAGTTTACTGTGAGAAAAAAGACAGTGGCGGTTGGCGGCTCTATGTGGCCATTGCCGATGTTGCGCACTATGTAACCAACGACTCCGATTTGGATCAAGCCGCAAGTGAACGCGGCACTTCGGTTTACTTTCCGCAATACGTTGTACCGATGTTGCCGGAGAAACTATCTAACGGCCTTTGCTCCTTAAAACCTGATGTCGAGCGACTGGTGTTGGTTTGCGAGATGACAATTTCTGCCAAAGGTACCGTGTCGAGCTACCAATTTTATGAAGGTGTCATCCATTCTCATGCCCGACTGACTTACACTCAGGTTGCCCGAGCGATAGGCGACAAATCTTTAACGGGTAACTCTGATGCGTTGCAAACGCGAAGTGAGCTATCCAACGTGGTTGGTCAACTTGATGATTTGCACGACCTGTACAACGTGCTTATCAAGGTCAGACATCAGCGAGGCGCGATCGACTTCGATTCAGCGGAGCTACAGTTTCAGTTTGCAGCCGATGGTCGCGTTCAAGGCGTTGTTCCCAGGGCGAGAAACACAGCGCACCGGATTATTGAAGAGTGCATGCTCTGTGCGAATGTCAGTGCCGCGCGATTTGTGACGCGGCACAAAAAGCCCGGACTATTTCGGGTCCACGCAACACCTGAGCCTGGAAAAGTAGAGCAACTCGCGGAATTCCTGTCGCGTTTTGACGTGCCTTTTTCTGTCGGGGATGAGCTTACGCCAAAGGATTACCAGCAGGTATCGGAACGATTGCGAGAACTAAAAAACGGTAGAGTACTGCAAATATCGTTATTGCGCTCAATGAACCAAGCGGTGTATTCGATCGAAAACGAAGGCCATTTCGGCCTAGCCTATCAAGAGTACACGCATTTTACGTCGCCTATTCGACGTTACCCTGATCTGCTGACACACCGATTGATTAAATCGGTCATCCACAGTAATAACGAAGATAAGACGACACTGCGACTGGGTAGTGCGTCGAAAAATAATTTCTACCCCTATGACAAAGCGCAAATGGTTAACCTTGGCGTGCAAACCTCCTACACGGAGCGACGCGCTGAGGCAGCAGTATATGAAGTGTTGGAATGGATCAAATGTGACTATGTCAGTGATCGCGTTGGCGATATTCTGGAAGGTGTCATCACGGGCGTCACTAAATTTGGTTTCTTCGTTGAACTTAATGACATCTTTGTTGAGGGTCTGGTGCACATCAGCACACTCAAGGGCGATTACTACCAGTACGATCAAGGTGCGCAGTGTTTAGTCGGTGAACGCACCAATGAGGTGTATGGCATGGGTGATGGTGTTCAGGCGCAAATATCCCGCGTTAATGTTGACGAACGGAAGATAGATTTTGAGCTGGTGAGTCATTCACCGTTAGCCAGGAAAGCGCCGACGGGCAAGAGTTTCGACAAAAAGCCTGGCCGCAATCGTTCCAAAAAAAGCGATGTTGCCAAGAAAACTGATTCCAAGCGGAAAAGAGGCAAACCTGATCGACGTAAAAAAGCTGAGCCCCAATCCAATGTGGCCAGAACAAAAGCAGCAAAGTCCAAGTCCTCGAAACCGAAGAGCGCGGCAACTGGTGCGCCTAAGGTAGCCAAAGAGGGCGCGAGTCAGAATGCAGCGCAGGGCTCCGCGAAGGCAAAGAAAGGAAAAGCACGCAAGCCAAAATTGAGTCGTGGACCGAAAAATACAGCTGGTGATAAGCCCAAGGGACGTTGATAGTCGTATGTCAGAGAGCGAAGTAGTAGAAAGAATTTTCGGTATAAATTCTGTCGAAGGCAGGCTTCAGTCCGGTAAGGAAGGTGTGAGTCGACTGTTGATTCGTGACGGAGAGTTGTCTGCACGATTAAAAGCGCTCGTCGATCTGGCGAACTCGAAACGTCTAGCGATCCTTAAAGTGACGGACAGAGAATTCGAAGAATATACTCAGGTTAATCACCAGGGAGTCGGCTTGGAGGTCAGTCCACTACGTACCCGAACTGAAAACGAATTCTACACCCTGTTGGAAAAAAGGGTCTCGGACGAAAGTGAGTCCTTACTACTAATCCTCGATGGCGTCACAGACCCGCGCAACCTTGGTGCCTGTTTACGCAGTGCTGCGACTTTAGGCGCAATGGCTGTGATCGTACCCAAAGACAATAGTGCGCCGCTCAATGAGGCGGCGGTCAAGACGGCGAGTGGTGGCGCATCGATCGTACCAATGGTGCAAGTCACCAATTTGGCAAGGTGTATCGAGACATTGCAAAAAATGGGTATATGGACAGTGGGCACGCTGCTTGAAACAGACCAAGCCTTATCGGATGTTGATCTTTGCGGCCATATTGCTGTTGTGATGGGTTCCGAGGAGAAAGGTTTGCGGCAAAAGACCATTAAGTCCTGTGACTTTCTTGCAAAGATACCGATGCAAAACGAAAGCTGTGGTTTCAACGTCTCTGTAGCGGCCGGCATATGTCTCTATGAAGTCCAGCGCCAGCGTCTTGTAAAAGCTAGCTAGCAGAAAACCGCAGTTGATTCGCGGCGGAAATAGTGGCTATTGCATCAGCACTGGCGTTTCACTACAATGCGCGTCCCTATTTTCTCCTTGCTTCACCAAAGCCGTGTCATTAGGACGCGAGTCACTGGGAAGCATTAACCCAAGAGGAGTCTTATAATGAGACATTACGAAGTAGTGTTTCTGGTGCATCCTGATCAAAGCGAACAGGTCCCAGGAATGATTGAACGCTACTCTACACTTATCGTCGACGGCGGTGGCAAGATGCACCGTGTTGAAGATTGGGGTAGACACCAGCTGGCATACCCAATTAACAAAATTCACAAGGCGCATTACATTCTATTGAATATTGAATGTACTCAAGACGTGCTTGAAGAAATTAATACGGCCTTCAGATTTAACGATGCTGTTATCCGTAACTTGATTCTTGGCCGCAAGGGCCCTGTTGATGGCGACTCACCGATCATGAAGGTCGAACGTGAGAGCCGTGAGAAGAAAGAGCGTGATGTTGTTAAAACGGAAGCGCCAAAAGTAGAAGTTAAAGATGACGCTGTCACTGAGGAATCAGCACCTGCTGAAGCCGCGAGTGATACCGTCCCAAGTGAAGGTTAATCGGAGGATATATGTCACGTTTTTATAGAAGACGAAAGTATTGTCGATTCACCGCCGAAGGCGTCACTGAAATCGATTACAAAGATATCGAAACACTCAAGCAATATGTCTCGGAAACGGGAAAAATTGTGCCTAGCAGGATTACCGGTACAAAAGCCAAGTACCAGCGACAGTTAGCCAAGGCAATCAAGCGCGCTCGATACCTAGCGTTGCTGCCTTACACTGACGGCCACAAATAAGCGGGATAACCATGCGTGCAGTTGCTGAATTTGTCATGCGCGGCAGACTTCAGGCGATTAGTGTTTGCGTGTTTGGTGTTCTGTTACCCCCTTTTTATTGGGTTTCAGGTGCCGTACTTGGTTTGATCGTACTACGAAAGGGCATAAGCGAAGGTGTTTATGTCCTGTTGTGGAGTTGCCTACCGCTGATCGTATTACTTTTCCTGTATGGACAAGTATTCTTGATGTTGGTTTTGATAGGTACGGTAGGACTTGCTTATGTCTTGCGAACGTCGGCTTCATGGGAGTTGACGATTGCAGCCAGCGTCGTTGTAGCGGGGGTTAGCGCGTTACTGCTTGAACTCATGTCAGGTGAAATGATCGCCGGCATCGCCGAATCGTACATGGCTGTGATAGCTGAACTGCAGGCGCAAGCTGAATCGCAGGCGAATCAGACTCAGGCGCTGCTATTAACCTACGAGCAGGCCTATAACATGGTGTTTGGGTCACTCGCAGTGGGCATTGCACTGAATATGGTTTTGTTTTTGGTGCTAGCCAGATGGTGGCAAAGCGCACTGTACAACCCCGGTGGTTTTGGGGAAGAGTTTAAAGGTTTACGACTATCACCCATCATTGCTTCTGCTTTGATCGCAGTGATTGTCATACTGATGAGTATCGGGGTGTTTACATCTGCGCCGTTACAAAAGTGGATCGGTTTAATAACACTACCCATGGTATTGGCGTCTATTGCGCTTGTGCATTGGACAGTGGCTGAAAAGAGTCTGTCTAGAAGCTGGTTAATTAGTTTCTATTTAATGATGATATTTATGTTCCAGCTTGTTACACCAGTGTTGGTTGCGACCGCACTTATGGATAGCTGGTTTGATTTAAGAAAATTTCTTCGACGAGCGAAAGAGGAGTGAGAAAATGCAGGTCATTCTGTTAGAAAATATTTCCAATCTTGGTGAGTTAGGTGACAAGGTTGATGTCAAAGCAGGTTTTGGTAGAAACTATCTAATTCCGCATCATAAAGCTGTTTCCGCGACAGCGGAAAACGTGCTTGCCTTTGAAGCAAGACGTGCCGAGCTGCAGGGTATTGCAGACGAAAAGCATGCCGTTGCGCAGAAGCGTGCGACTGAAGTCGAAGCGTTGAGCATTACGATAGCGACGAAGGCTGGTGAAGAGGGTAAATTGTTCGGTTCAATTACCGTACGAGATATTGTTGAAGCTGTTGCTGCTAAGTCTGTCGCTATCGACAAAGGCGAAGTTAAAATGCCAGCAGGTCCAATTCGTGAATTGGGTGAGTTTGAAATCAATATTCAACTCCACCCTGAAGTTACGGCCGTCTTGAAAGTCGGTGTTATAACCGAAGAATAGCCACGACGAGCTTTGTGGCTTTTAGGTTCGAGTCTGTACTTTTCTAAAACTTCGCCTAAAAGTCATCATCAACAGTGACCATTAATCGATGCAAGCGCTGACAAACGTCTAGCACGCTTGCCAGCATAAATGGGCCCTGTCGCCGCACTGATGCGCTGATTTTCAATTGATCATTAGCGCTGATTGACTCAAACACTTATCAAAAGTGGCTCAAACCCCGAAGCGTCAAAACGTGTTTTCATTGTTAAAAAGATTGAAATTGACGTTATCCACAAGTAATCCACAACACTATGCACTGACAAATTTGCCAGCCTGAAGTAAGCTGGGGAAACTTTCATTCGCCTCTTTTCAGAGTTCAATCCGTTGGCCATTGCATCAGACGAAACTTCGACACTTTCATTAAAAATCCCACCGCATTCTCTTGAAGCAGAGCAGTCCGTTCTTGGCGGCTTGATGCTGGACGAAAACGCTTGGGATAGACTCGAGAGTATCATTACAGCAAATGACTTTTATCGAGGCGATCATCGCATCATTTTTCGTTGCATGGCCGATTTGGTTGCGAAGAATAAGCCCCTGGATATTGTCACCATCTCTGAGTCACTTGAAGGCGTCAATGAGCTAACAAATGTTGGCGGAATAGCCTATCTGTCTGAACTCGCGAGCAATACGCCAACGGCATCGAATGTTGTTGCCTATGCCGAAATTGTTGCAGAACGGGCAACAGTTAGAGGACTCATATCGGTTGCTAATGACATTGCTGACGCGGGATTTAATCCTCAAGGTCGAACGGCGGCGCAGCTGGTCGATTTGGCCGAATCGAGCGTCTTCAAGATTGGTGATGAGCGCCCAAGCCAAGGTGGTCCTCAGATTGTTAATACGCTGTTAACGAACACGGTTAAACGAATCGACGAGTTATTCGAAACCAAGGGTGCGCTAACGGGGCTCAGCACGGGTTTCAAGGAAGTTGACGAGATGACAATGGGATTGCAACCAGGTGATATGATTGTGGTTGCCGGTCGACCTTCGATGGGGAAAACGTCATTTGCGATGAATATCGCCGAGAACGCAGCTATCTCAGGCACCAAGCCAGTATTGATATTCAGTATGGAAATGCCGGCAGACTCGTTGGTGATGAGAATGCTCTCATCTTTAGGACGCATAGATCAGACAAAAATTCGTAGTGGACAACTGAGTGATGAGGACTGGCCTCGGCTGACGTCTGCTGTCACGTTACTCAACGACAAGCCTTTGCTGGTCGATGACTCAGCCGCACTTTCGCCATCTGAAATGCGATCAAGGGCCAGACGTGTTGTGCGTGAGCACGGTGACCTCGGTTTGATCGTGATTGACTATATCCAGCTAATGCAGGCGTCGGGTGGGGCTCGTTCTGAAAATAGAGCAACTGAAATATCGGAAATCAGTCGATCATTAAAGGGCCTCGCAAAAGAATTTAATTGCCCTGTCGTTGCGTTGTCTCAGCTCAATCGGGGTTTGGAGCAACGACCGGACAAACGGCCGATCATGTCGGACCTTCGAGAGTCGGGTGCGATTGAGCAGGATGCAGATGTTATTTTGGCCATTTACCGAGACGAGGTTTATCACGAAGATGCCGAGAAGGGTATTGCTGAAGTGATTATCCTCAAACAGCGAAATGGACCCATCGGGCGACGAAAACTCGCCTTTATTGGCCAGTACACTAAGTTTGAAGACCTGGCGATTGGTTACGGCGATTACGATTACGAATAGTAGGGGTGTCATGCCGCTTTTAACCACAGAAAACCATCACGGGGTTAATCAGCCTGTTGCTTGGGTTCATCTGCACCATATTCTTCACAATTTTCGAATTGCCCAGTCTCTCGCGCCACAAAGTAAAGTCATGGCGGTTATAAAAGCAGATGGATACGGCCATGGTGCACAGGCGATTGCAAACATCTTAGAAGAAGCTGACAACCTTGCAGTGGCGCGAGTCCACGAAGCTATAACGTTAAGGCAGGCCGGTTGTAATAAGCCGATTGTCATTCTCGAGGGGTTTCTTGGCGTGCTGGAATACAATCTTTGTCTGCAACATAACCTCGTGCCTGTGGTGCATTGCGTCGAACAGCTTGAGCTATTAGTCGATCTTGAAGGCAATCAGCAACAGCGTGCTTCCTTTACGAGCATGCCTGTTTGGATCAAACTGGATTCGGGGATGCATCGATTAGGCTTTGATGAAAAGCAATTGTCGCAGTCTGTGAGTAAGCTTAATCAACTCAATATTGTTGGTGTCATGAGCCATATGGCGAATGCAGACAATCAGTTACATCCGCTCAACGAGATACAACTTAATCACTTTAATTCCATGTTGCGCAATTTTGCAGAAAACACGGAGCAGGCACTTGCCAATTCGGCAGCTACAATGCAGCTCCAGATGAGTCATCTGCAATGGATACGACCAGGCATCATGCTGTATGGCAGCAGCGGATCAGCCGGTGGACCATCAGGCAGCCTAATGAAAGATGGGCAACAACTTTTACCCGGCATGACCTTGTCGGCGCCGGTTATCAGCACCCGTCAAATACGCGCGGGAGAAGAGATTGGCTACGGCAGTATCTGGCGCGCAGAAGTTGACTGTCGGGTTGCTGTTGTTGGCTTGGGCTACGGTGATGGATACCCCCGAGAGATGCCACAAGGAACGCCTGTGCTGGTCAATGGCCAACGGCGACGTTTGGTTGGACGAGTTTCTATGGATTTGCTGTACGTTTTACTCGCGGCTGATGACCAGGTAGAGCCCGGCCATCACATCCAGTTTTGGGGAAACGATTTACCGATCGATGAAATCGCCGAACACGCGGGCACCATTGCTTATACTTTAATGACCGGACTAACCGGGCGAGTTAAAAGGATTTATCAAAACTAATGGCGAAGAGTAAGACGGTATATGTGTGCGGCGACTGTGGGTCTGAGTTCGCCAAGTGGCAAGGTCAGTGTAATGACTGTAAGGCGTGGAATACGCTATCGAGTTTGAGTGTCGATTCAACCGCAACGAAATCGCGCCGTAAAGGTTATGCGGGTCAGTTAGAGTCGACCAAGTCATTGTCTGAAGTTTCCATTGAAGATGCGCCCCGTTTAAAAACAGGCATTGAGGAATTTGATCGGGTCTTAGGCGGTGGTTTGGTGCCTGGCTCTGCGGTGCTTATTTCTGGAAACCCGGGTGCAGGTAAAAGCACCTTGTTGATTCAAATAATGTGCTTATTGGCGAGCAAGCAGTCCGCCTTATATATCACCGGTGAGGAAAGTCTTGCACAAATTGCGATGCGGGCAAGACGATTGAATCTACCCATGGATGATTTGAAAGTTATGTCGCAAACCAGTGTCGAAGACATTTTGGCTGTTTGGGATGACCTAAAACCCAAACTGATTGTGATTGACTCTATTCAAGTCATGCATCTTGATGATGTCGATTCAGCCCCAGGCGGTGTTACGCAGGTGCGTGAAAGCGCGTCGGCCTTGATTCAACATGCAAAGAAGACCGACACCGTGTTGCTCCTTGTTGGTCATGTCACGAAAGAAGGTAACCTCGCTGGACCCCGAGTTCTCGAGCACATGATCGATTGTTTTGTGATGCTGGAAGGCGATGACTCTCGGTATCGAACACTGCGCAGCAGTAAGAATCGTTTTGGCGCTGTGAACGAGCTCGGTATTTTTGCGATGACAGAGAAAGGTTTGATCGAAGTATCGAACCCTTCCGCTATATTTTTATCCCGTGATGAAGAGCCAACGCCAGGATCTATCGTGATGGTTGTTTGGGAAGGCACGCGGCCGTTATTAGTCGAGGCGCAGGCTTTAGTTGATGGCAGCGCTTTGGGTAACCCTCGGCGTGTTGCAGTTGGTTTTGAGCAGAACCGATTAGCCATGCTGCTGGCGGTATTACACCGCCATGGCGGTTTGCAGGTGGGTGATCAGGATGTCTTTGTTAATGCCGTCGGCGGTATTCGCGTCGCGGAAACAAGTTCAGACCTAGCGATGTTGCTTGCGGTCGTTTCGAGTTTCCGCAATAAAGCGCTACCTCTGGACATGATTTGTTTTGGCGAGGTTGGCTTGTCGGGGGAAATTCGGCCGGTGCCTAACGGCCAGGAACGGATTCGAGAAGCAGCCAAACATGGTTTTAAAAGAGCCGTGGTGCCAAAACAAAATCTACCCAAGAAGCCGATCCCTGGTATGCAGGTGATCGGCGTCTCGAGGCTATCTGAAGCTTTAACTGCAATCGAGTAGGCGCAGCCGGACTCTGAGCTTCAGCGCTATAGGGTCGTAATCAAGCGAGTTTTTTGTAGCGGACCCGTGTTGGTGTTGCACCTTTGTCGCCGGTCCTTTTTTGATGATCAGCTTCGTATTCTGAATAATTACCATCGAACCAGACCGCTTTACTATCCCCTTCGAACGCAAGGATGTGAGTAGCAACCCTATCGAGGAACCACCGATCGTGGGATATCACCATGATAGTGCCTGGAAAAGCTTCTATGGCATCTTCGAGGGCGCGTAAGGTTTCAACGTCCAAATCATTTGTTGGCTCATCAAGCAATAAGAAGTTCGCGCCTTTCTTCAGCAGTTTCGCTAGGTGCACGCGATTACGTTCGCCACCGGAGAGATCTTTAACCAGTTTTTGTTGATCCGAGCCTTTGAAGTTGAACCGGCTTACGTAGCCTCGGGAAGAGGTTTCGTATCGGCCAATATGAAGAATATCGTTTCCTTCAGATATCTCTTGCCAAACATTTTTATCATCCGAAAGATCATCTCGGCTTTGGTCGACATAGCCGAGTACCACGGTTTCACCGAGCCGAATCTCGCCCGAGTCCGGTTGCTCATCGCCACATATCATACGGAACAATGTGGATTTACCTGCGCCATTACCGCCGATAATGCCAACGATCGCACCTTTTGGAACAGTGAAACTTAAATCCTCTAAAAGCAGATCATTGCCGAAACCCTTATTGACGTGGTCTACCTCTAGGACCAGGTCGCCGAGTCTCGGACCTGGCGGGATGTAGAGTTCTAGGGTTTCGTTTCTTTCTTGAAACTGTTGCGAATTGAGTTCATCGAAGCGTGCCAAGCGGGCTTTATTTTTCGCTTGCCTGGCCTTAGGTTGAGTCCGTACCCATTCAAGTTCCGTTTTGATGGAACGTTGTCGAGTTACCTCGCGCTTGTCTTCGATCGCTAGGCGTTTTTCCTTCGCCTCGAGCCAATCGGAATAATTACCCTCATACGGAATGCCGTAGCCTCGGTCGAGTTCCAGTATCCAGCCCGCCGCATTGTCGAGAAAATAGCGATCGTGTGTAATGGCGACGACGGTACCGGCAAAATCCTTCAAGAACCTTTCGAGCCAGGCAACGCTTTCTGCGTCGAGGTGGTTGGTTGGTTCATCAAGTAACAACATGTCGGGGTTCGACATCAGTAGTCTGCAAAGAGCGACGCGCCGCTTTTCACCACCTGACAGCTTGGTCACATCGGCGTCATAGGGTGGCAACCTGAGTGCGTCGGCTGCGATTTCCATCTTCCGCTCTAGGTCCCAAGCATCGACGGCATCAATTTTGATTTGTAATTCACCCTGCTTTTCCAATAGTTCCGCCATCTCATCATCCGACATGGGTTCGGCAAACCGGTCACTAATCGCATTGAACTCATCAAGTAGATCTTTGATCTCACGCACGCCGTCTTCAACATTGCCTCGAACATCTTTATTGGGGTCAAGCTCTGGCTCTTGCGGTAAATAGCCGACCTTCAAATCGGGTTGCGGCCGGGCTTCACCGAGATAATCTGTATCAACGCCCGCCATAATGCGCAGCAACGTAGATTTACCTGCACCATTCAATCCCAGAACACCAATTTTCGCGCCGGGGAAAAATGACAGAGAAATATCTTTCAATATGGTGCGAGAGGGGGGCACAACCTTGCCGACCTGGGACATGGTGTAAACGTACTGAGCCATGGATGTTCTCCGACGAAAACGGACAGTCTATCAAAGCTTCGCCGAAAAGAACGTGTCTGATGTTTTTGAACGCGATTGGACTGAGATCGTTAGGACGAGTCCGATAAGTTGATAAACAAGCGCCGGCCTTAGGTGTCTGTTTCTAACCCAAAAGCCTGAGATCGACGCTTATCGCGCGCCATGTATTAGGCCAACGATTAGAGTAGAATACGCGCAAAATTAAGAGGTGTAATGCGTGCATTGTCCATTCTGTAGTGACAGTGAGACCAAGGTAATCGACTCGAGACTCGTCGCTGAAGGTGATCAAGTGCGTCGGCGACGTGAATGCCAAGAGTGTGGTGAGCGATTTACAACCTTTGAGTCTGCAGAATTGGTTTTGCCGAGGGTGATTAAGTCCAACGGTGTCAGACAGCCATTTGATGAAGAAAAGCTAAGAAATGGTGTTCTGCGAGCATTCGAGAAACGGCCGGTGAGTTTGGAAAACATTGAGTCATTGTTGAATCGCATCATACATAAACTTCGAGCGACAGGTGAACGTGAAGTTAAAACGCTGGTTGTTGGCGAAATTGTTATGGACGAAATTCGCAAGATGGACGATGTCGCCTATGTGCGGTTTGCGTCCGTTTATCGTAGTTTCCAGGATGTCGATGAGTTTCGTGAGGAGATCGATCGATTGAGGGACAATCCTTCGAAAGATATTAAAGCACCAGGCGAGCCTACCGATGAGCAATCATAAACAGAGCCCAGTGACGCAAATCGACTTCCATTTTATGGCATTAGCCATACGAGAAGCAGAGCGTGGTTTATATACTGCGCACCCAAACCCTCGTGTGGGATGCATTTTAGTAAAAGACGGAAAGATTATTTCGCGCGGTTATCACCGATTGACAGGCACGGGCCACGCCGAAGCCAATGCACTGGCGGCGGCAAAAACTGATGTTAAAGGCGCCACCGCCTATTGCACTTTAGAACCTTGTAGCTATACCGGCAGAACAGGTTCCTGCGCTGAGGCGTTGGTGGCAGCAGGTGTGAGTAGGGTTGTTTGTGGCATGGAGGATCCGCACCCTAAGAATCGCGGTAAGGGTTTTGAGATTCTCAAACAGGCTGGCATTGAAGTTGTGAATGGCATGCTGGAACAATCAAATCGTAAACTCAATCCAGGCCATATTCGAAAGTTTGAATCAGGTATGCCCTACACGCGTTTAAAACTGGCCATGTCAATGGATGGTAAGACGGCCCTCGCTAACGGTGAAAGTAAATGGATAACCGGCCCGGAAGCACGTAAGGATGTGCAAAGATTGAGGGCGAGAAGCTCTGCTATCGTCACCGGTGTGCAAACGGTGATTGACGATGACCCGCAAATGTCTGTTCGAGCGTCGGAACTCGATGTCGACGACGCAAAACTGGCAAGTGAGATTGAAAGAAGAATTGTGATCGTCGATTCAAACTTAAGAACACCGAAGCATTCGCAGCTTCTTGCTAATCCATTTACCGTACTTGCTTGCTGCGAAGGTGTTAGTGAAAAGCGTCGCGCCGAGTACAATGCATACAACCTATTGTCGTTGCCGGAAGATGGTAAGGCGCGGGTTAACTTAAAAAGTCTTTTGACGAAGTTGGCAGAAGATGACTGTAATGAAGTGCTGTTTGAATGCGGTGCGAGCTTGTCTGCGAGCTTGATTGAAGCGGAGCTAGTGGATGAGGTTATTATTTACATTGCACCAAAATTATTGGGCGCGAGCGGACGATCGCTGGTTGACCTAAACATCGAAAGCATGAGTCAGAGCTTTGATCTCGAATTTACAGATCAGCGCCAGGTCGGTGCAGATGTTCGCATGACACTTTGCCGTAAGCGTTGAGCTGGGTGCGATAATTTACGATTACGGATGGGATGACGCTTCGAGAAAGAGCGTTCAAGATGTACACATGTCAGTCAAAGTAGCACATGATAAAAATTAGGAATTGGTGGGAAAGATTATGATCAAAATAGTAGAAGGTGATTTTTCAGCAGCAACGGCGAAGTTCACAATCGTGGTTGCACGATTCAATGGCTTCGTCGTTGAAAGCTTGCTTGAAGGAGCAATAGATACCCTCAAGCGCCATGGCGTTAGTGAGGACAATATTAGTGTTGTTCGCGTTCCCGGCGCGTTCGAAATGCCTCTGGCGACTAAGCGGGTTGCACAGTCCAAGTCATGTGATGCGATTATTACCTTAGGTGCTGTGATTAGAGGTGGAACGCCTCACTTTGATTTTGTTGCGGGTGAATGTGCCAGTGGCATAGCGCGGATCTCCCTTGAAGAGAACCTGCCTATCGCGTTTGGTGTGTTAACGACAGATACCATCGAGCAGGCGATTGAACGTTCCGGCACTAAGGCAGGTAACAAAGGCGCCGATGCGGCAATGTCAGCTTTGGAAATGGTTAGCTTGATGCGCAAGCTAAACTGATGGCCGCTAACAAAAAAGTTGTCAACATAAAGAACTCTCCTGCTGCGCGTAGCAAAGCCAGGCGGTTTGTGCTGCAAGCACTCTATCAAATGCATATGACAGGCACGACGGCTGCTGAAGTCGAGACCCAGTTTCGCCAGGACCATGACATGAAGCGTGTAGATACCGAGTATTTGCATGATGTTCTTATAGGTATCGCGAAGAATAGGTCAGAGCTAATTGCGCAGGTGACGCCTCAACTGGACAGAAAGTTTGAAGAGCTGGACCCCGTCGAAACAGCCGCACTTAAAATTGGTGCGTTCGAGCTTATGCATCGTGTCGATGTTCCATACCGGGTCGTGATAAACGAAGGCGTAGAATTGGTGAAACAATTCGGCGCCTCTGAAAGTCATAAGTTGGTTAATACCGTCTTGGACAGTCTTGCGAAGATTCACCGCGAAGCTGAGTATGCGCGTCGTTAGATAAACCCGATGAGAAAAATGCAATGGACGAGTTCGAAGTAATTCGCCGTTATTTCCAACGCGACAATAAGTTCACCAACGATTTGGTGAGTGTCGATTCAGGCGATGATTGCGCGGTGTTGAAGCTACCGCCTGGTGAAGAATTCTGTGTGTCGACTGATACATTAATCGAAGGCGTACACTTCCCTATGCAGGCAAGTGGCACTGTTGCAGCGGCTAGAGCAATGGGGGCTAATCTCAGCGATCTGGCTGCGATGGGTGCAACGCCGCACAGCTATACGGTCGCATTGACGATACCCGAAGTAAACGATTCTTGGCTGTCACAATTCTCATCGACCCTTGCTGCAGTGAGCCAGGATAATCAGATGCCCTTGGTCGGAGGTAATCTTGCTAAGGGTCCTCTATCAATCACTGTTACGATTATGGGTCGAGTCTCCGCTGGTGAGGCGTTGTTACGATCTGGCGCGCACGTTGATGATGATATTTATGTCAGTGGTTGTTTGGGCGATGCTGCTGGTGGTCTCAAAATGGTTTTGGAGAACATCGAAGACACAGCGGGTTTCAGGTCACCTTTGTTAAATCGTTATCAGTCACCGACGGCGAGAATTAGCTTGGGACAATCTTTAACGGGTTTAGCGTCAGCGTGCATTGACGTGTCTGATGGATTTTTGGCTGACCTATCACATATTTTGAAATCAAGTTCCGTCGGCGCTTGTATAGAGCTAGAAAAGCTACCCGTATCCAGCTCTCTGACGAACCTGCTTGGTCACGATGCGGCACTGGCCGCCGCCGCTTCGGGTGGTGATGACTACGAATTATGCTTTACGGCGCCCAAGTCGTTGCGTAAGAAAATTGCCAACCTCAATGATGACCTAGTGCTTACGAGGGTAGGGCATGTTACTGCTGGGGCTGACTTGATAGTTCATGATGCCGAGGGCATTGCCATGACCGATTATGCGACAGATGCCGGTTTAAGGGGTTACACTCACTTTAAATGAAATCCAAAACCATCAAGACATTCACTAATCCCTGGTATTTTCTGGCGCTTGGATTTGGCAGCGGTTTGGCGCCAAAAGCACCGGGCACCTTTGGTACGCTTGCAGCGATTCCTGTGTATTTGTTGCTCGTTCAGTTCGGCGACCTGGGCTATGCAGTGTTCGTTATCGCGGCTGCCATTTTTGGTTGCTGGTTATGTCAAATAGTCGCTGATGACATGCGGGTCAAAGATCCTGCGAGTATTGTGTGGGATGAGTTTGTGGGTTTGTGGATAACGCTCTTCATGCTTCCTAGCGGTATTCACTGGATCATTATTGGTTTTATGTTGTTCAGATTTTTTGACATTGTAAAGCCTTGGCCCATAGGATGGATTGATAAGCACGTCAAAGGAGGCGTTGGGATTATGGTAGATGATGTCGTCGCAGGCCTTATTAGTTTTTGTCTCATTCAATTGCTGGCATATTCACAGAGTTGGCTGACATGATGCTGTCTGCTAGCAAAAAAACCGATGGCCTCGACGGCATCAGCACGTTTGGTAGGCTTACTGCATACTTCTTTGGTCGGTTCGCTAAAGGATCGCAAAAGCTGCTTTGCCGCTTATCGGTAATGGCTATCCTTAGCGCATATTCGGTTGTTAGCCTCGCCATCGATATCGATGTATTGGGTCTTTTCAAGAATTCGGCCATGCTGAAAATTGACGGTAAGGACGTACTCTTGCGGGTCGGTGAAACATCTGACTTCGGCGTCTTTTTAGTCAGTGCTGACAGCAAACAAGCTGTCGTTCTCATCGGCGATCAAGAGCATCGGCTGAATCTGAGTAGTCGCATTGGTGCGGAATTCAAAACACCGGTTAGCCAGACAGTCTCAGTGTTGCTCAACAAAACTGGCCAATACAAAACCCGCGGCAGCATCAATGGTCGTTCAGTGTCATTTCTTGTAGATACGGGCGCCAATATCATCGCCCTAAATACCCCTATGGCTGACTCATTGGGGCTTGATTACTCTTCTAGCCGACTGCTACAGGCGACAACCGCAAGCGGCCTAGTGGAATCCCGCGAGGTGATTTTGAGTACAGTTCAAGTCGGTGGCATTAAGGTCAACAATGTCAAAGCTGCGGTACTTACAGGGGATTTCCCCAAAGATATACTTCTCGGTATGTCGTTTTTAAGGAATGTCGAGATTAGTGAAAATCGCGGTGTGTTGCAATTGACCGGCAAATACTAGCGTCTCTGCGAGCTGTTTGAAGGCAATGACGAAGTTAGACATACCTTATGTAACGTGATTCCGGACAAAGGCCTGTGGCTAGAAGCTGCAAAGTCCTGATAGAATCCGCCCTCGCAATGTAGGAGTTCACAGTGACAGCTATTTATGTCGCATCATCGAAGCTACCGACACCTTTCGGGGAGTTTATGCTGCATGGTTTTGAAGATTCAGAAACAGGTCAAGAGCACATTGCGATCACGTTAGGTGATGTAACAACCGGTGATCCGGTGCTTTGCCGTGTCCACTCCGAGTGTTTAACCGGCGATGCGCTCTTTAGTATGCGCTGCGACTGTGGCGCCCAATTACAGGGCGCTTTGCAGCGAATCTCCGAAGAAGGTCGCGGCATGATTCTTTATCTACGGCAAGAAGGGCGTGGTATTGGCCTAATTAATAAAGTCAGGGCGTATGAACTGCAAGATCAAGGCGCGGATACGGTTGAGGCAAACGAGCGTCTCGGCTTCGATGCAGACCTTCGCGATTACACAATCGTCAAAAACATGTTTGGACACTTTGGTATTAAGCAGATTATGTTGATGACCAATAACCCCGTTAAGGTAACAGCGCTCAGTAAACTAGGTATTGAAGTAATCGATCGAGTGCCTTTGGAAACGGGCCACAATGACCATAATGCGAAATATCTGGCAACGAAAGTTAATAAGCTGGGCCATCTTCTGAGCGGTAAAGCTGAAGAGTAATCTCAGTAGCATGTTGTGCGCTCGCGCGCGTGGGCCGTTGAATGATGCGGTTATGTGAAGCGAACTGCGTCGATGGCCGTTAGTGAGGATTGAACACGGTTTGCGGGGAGTCCTCGGTTGTCTGCAGAGACATTGACGCAAGCCTAGCCTCAATCGACGCTCGAATACCCTTCACATCTAAGCCGCAGGCAGACAACATATTTATTGGCTTGTCCTGATGAATGAACTCATCAGGGATACCTAGATTCATTATCTTTGTATCTATGTTGGCGTTGACGATGAATTCATTGACGGCTGAGCCCGCGCCGCCGGACAAGGTATTTTCTTCAATAGTAACGATGAGTTGGTGCTGTGCTGCGGCAAGTTCGATGGCTGTTTTATCGATCGGTTTGACGAAGCGCATATCAATTAGGCTTGCATTGAGTTCCTCTGCAACAATCTTCGCGTTTGCCAATAGAGAACCGAAGCAGAGTATCGCAACAGTGCTACCTTGTCGGACAGATTTGGCGCGACCGATTTCGAGCACTGCTAATTCAGTATCAACGTCAACCCCTGTACCTTTTCCTCTTGGATATCGGATCGCCGCTGGACCTTCGTGGCAGTAGCCGGTGTGCAGCATCAATCGCGCTTCATTTTCGTCTGACGGCGCCATTACAATCATGTTAGGTATGCATCGTAGGAACGAAAGATCAAAAGCGCCAGAATGTGTCGGTCCGTCTTCGAGTAAGCCGGCGCGATCAATTGCAAATGTGACATCGAGATTCTGAATAGCAACATCGTGAATCAGCTGGTCGTAGGCTCTTTGCAGAAAAGTTGAATAGATAGCGACGACGGGTTTGACACCTTCGCAGGCTAAGCCTGCTGCGAGGGTCACGGCGTGTTGCTCTGCGATCGCAACGTCATAGTAACGATCAGGATATTCCTGCGCAAAGGCGACTAAATCGGATCCTTCTTTCATCGCTGGCGTTATGCCAACTAATCGTTCGTCACCCTTGGCGACATCACACAACCATTGCCCAAAGACATTTGAAAACGTCGGTATCTTTCGATTTTCACCGAGAGGTTTCTGCGCTGTAGTTTCCGGATTGGGAGCTGAATCGACAGATGATTCAAGTTTTGAGAGCGAGTGGGTACCATCGGTAGAGTTTTCAGCCGGCGTATAACCGCGCCCCTTCTGGGTAATGACATGGAGAAATTGCGGGCCCTTTAAATCGCGGATATTCTCCAGGGTGTGTATTAGAGAATGTAAATCGTGACCATCAATCGGTCCCATGTAGTTAAAGCCTAGTTCATCAAACAACGTGCCGGGTACAACCATGCCTTTCATATGTTCTTCTGTTCGACGTGCGAACTCCCACGCGCGAGGTATTCTACTTAAGAGTTTTTTGCTGCCTTCCCGCATCGAAAGATAAAGACGTGAGCTTAATATCCGTGCGAAGTATCTCGACAGACCGCCGACATTTTGCGAAATCGACATGGCATTGTCGTTCAGTATCACGAGCAAATTCGCCTCCGTGTCAGCAACATGGTTCAGTGCTTCGAAGGCGAGTCCAGCCGTCATCGCACCATCGCCAATGACCGCTACAGTGCGGCGATCTTTTTGTTGCATGCGAGATGCGATGGCCATGCCAAGTGCAGCGCTGATTGACGTAGAGGAATGGCCGACGCCAAAAGTGTCGTATTCACTCTCGACTCTGACTGGAAACGGCGCAATACCATCAGGACGTCGCAGCAAGTGCATTGATTCTTGACGGCCGGTTAAAATTTTGTGCGGATAGGTTTGATGTCCGACATCCCAAACCAAGTGATCTAAAGGTGTATCGAACACATAGTGAAGCGCAACCGTCAATTCAACAACCCCTAAGCCGGCGCCAAAATGACCGCCGGTTTGACCAACGGTGTAGATCAGGAAGTGTCGCAGTTCATCCGTGAGTTGATCTAGCTGCTCAGGGTTAAGTCCTCGAATATCCGAGGAAGCCTGGATCTTATCAAGTAGTGGGGTGTCCGGTCGGGTGCGCGGAATTTCGTCGAAGCTGCGTGTAGACATAGGAGCGGAATTCTACACCAAATTGCGCTGTAAAGTATGACCTTTGGGAGCTGCCATCAGGAAACTATAATCGTTGTATTGAACAAGTTAAGTTTGATCAATGGTCTCGGGTCGCAACGAAATTAGCCAGCATGATCAGAGGTTGTGCGTTGCTACCCAGGGGGCTCAATGCGTCGATAGCTTGTTGGCGAAGTGAATCGAGCTGAGCTGTGGCATAGTCAAGTCCATGGCTGGATGTGAACGTCGCCTTATTGTTGGATTGATCCGACCCCTTAGCCTTGCCCATGACATTTGTGTCGCCTGTTTCGTCCAAAATGTCATCTCTGACCTGGAAAGCTAGGCCCAAGGCGTAACCAAACCGACTGAAACACTGAGTCATTTCGTCATCGACACCGGCAATGAGTGCGCCAGACATAACGCTGGCGGAAATAAGGTCGCCCGTTTTGCGACGGTGCATGTTAACTAATTCTGATTCTGAAATTGTTTTGTTCTCAGCAGCCAGATCAATTGACTGTCCAGCCACCATGCCGGCAGGACCGATCGCATGAGTGATCAATTTGATTAATGCGATGCGAGTCTCTGCGCTGATTGACTCATCGTCGGCAATTAATTCTATTGCACGGGCCTGCAGCGCGTCACCGGCAAGGATCGCGGTTGCTTCATCATATTTTATATGGACAGTGGGGTTGCCGCGCCGCAAGTCATCATCGTCCATGGCAGGTAGATCATCATGAATGAGGGAATAGGCGTGAATCATCTCTATTGCACTGGCGGTTGCATCAGCATGGGCGATATTGCCATCGAAAGCATCGAGCGCCATATAAACCAGCAGAGGTCGAATACGCTTTCCGCCGTTGAAAACACCGTAGATCATTGCTTCCCGAAGTGGTGCGGGGATCTCCTTGAGGTTTAAAAACCGTTTTAGATTTTCATCAACGCGATCACGATAGGGCTGAAAAATTTCATTCATTATTAGTTTCGATAAAGGGCTGGCTATCAACCGCGCCGTTTTGTTCGATTAACAAATTGACCTTTTGTTCGGCGGTCTTGAGGGCCTGTTGGCATTCGCGCGTCAGTTTGATGCCTTCTTCAAATGTTTTTAGCGAATCCTCTAGAGAAAGGTCGCCGGATTCCATTTTCTCGACCAGTGATTCTAGGCGGGCGAGGGATTCTTCAAAGGGGAAGCTCTTCTTGGCAGGCATGTCGGTGAGGTGTCATTTCTAAGGAGTGGCCACAATACTGAGGCATACAAGAAAGGTCAATTGCCGAGTGTGAATACTCGCGAGTCATCATCAGGTGTTTGGGTATGATTGCTTGGGTACCGTGAATAGGAAGGATAAGGGTGTCACGTGCGGCGGCCGAAAAATGCCTTCAGATCGTTCACGCCTCGGCGATGGTCTTTCTTTGTTGGCCCCATGAATGATATAACGATTACTCGGAGTAACATTCGATGCGCAACAAAGCGCCGGCTATTGCGTCGTATTGCTCACAGGGACGTAAATTAATTATCGAGCCCAAGTTATGGCGGGCGAGGAGTAGGAAGTATGTATCGTATGATAGGTAAGGTTTGTGTTGTTGGTTTGGCGTTGATGGTCAGTCAACTAACCCTGGCGGATGCAGAGTCAGAAATAAAGTATCGAAAGGCGGTCATGAAAGTTGTTGGCGGTCACATGGGCAGCATCGGTACGATTCTCCGTGGTGGTGTACATATGGAAGATCTTAAATTGCATGCCAATGGTATGGCCAGCATTGCGCAGGTTGCCCCGCACGTTTTCCCTGAAGGTACTGATACCGGCAAGACAAATGCCAAAGCTAATATTTGGCAAGAGCCCGAAGATTTTAAGATGGCGATGGATAAGTTTGTTGCAGCTGCTGATAATTTTGCTGTGGTTGCCAATGCCGGCGATATGGCGAACATCGGCGGTGCGGTAAAGCAGCTCGGTGGAAGTTGTAAGGGTTGTCACGACGACTATAAGAAAGAATAGTTTACACAGGTGTACATCAAATATAGGTAACGAGCCCGTAGACCAGTAATCCACTAACTGCAAACAAAATCGAGGCGAGTAAGAGTTGCTGTTGAGGGGGTGTCGATGCATTCGATTCACCAGTGATACTTGCCTCGATGTTGGTCACTTCAATGACAATATTGACGCTCGCTTTGTTTTCGTTCGTTATCTGCTCGTTAGAAATCGGCTGCATCGATTTTTCTTCTGCTGTTTTCTCTGCCGCGACGCGACTGCCTGAAATCATTGCAATAGACAGTCTTTGTTTTTTGAACAGGTCGTAAAATAAGATCGCGACGATGTGCGTCGCCAAAAGTCCCACCAGCAGCCAGCGATTGATGCTGTGAATTGAGGTTAACTGTAGGCTCGTTTCGTAGCTGACTAAATGGCTTAACGGCCCTTCAGTAAAAATATCATCGTTAGCGAATAAACCCGTCCCCGCTTGTAACAGCAGCAGTATCAGCATTGCAAAAACGCTGAGAGCACCGAGTGGGTTGTGGCTGTTATGCGCTGGGGTGTGTATGCCTTTAATGTAGGCTAATACGCTGCTTGGTTGTGGCGTGAACGTTGAGAAACGTGCATTGCCCTTTGATGTTAAGCCCCAAGCGAACCTAAAGAGAAGTAATGTCAGCACGCCATAGCCTGAAAGCATATGATAATCGATCGCCTCGAAATCCCCGAAGAAACCCGTATAAAGGCAGATGCTTACGGCCAGCACCAGAAGCCAATGAAAGACTCTGGTTGGTATATCCCAAATTAGTGTTGGGCGTTTTTTGTCAGTTGTTGTTTTTGACCCTAATGCCAACGCATTCTCACAGTCTGTATTAAAAGGAGACTATCTTACACAGAGGCCACAGGGACTGTGAATGGCTGTTGAAAAAGATACTAAAACGACTTCGCCAGACCGTAACCTATCACCAAGTGCGCAAGCCTTATAGGTGGTCGTCCTAGCCTGCTTGGCTCACGCAATTTTTATCGATAAGGTGCTCATCGCTTTTAGATGCGAACCCAGCAAGCATCCCAATGTTTATAGTCCGTCACAGTCATAAAGCGTAAAAGGATCGACGTCGATTAGACTTTCTTTCTATCGCCGATTTGCATCGTTGTTGGGCTGGGTTATTGTGTTGCAAACATAACGGGAATAATTGTGAAACCGAAAAAAGCCGTAGTTGTACTTCTCGATAGCCTCAACCGACATATGTTGGGATGTTATGGTGGTGAAGAATTTTTGACGCCTAACCTCGATCGATTCGCCGCTAGATCCGTAAAGTTTAATAATCATTACACGGGCTCACTTCCATGTATGCCTGCTCGCCACGACATTTTAGTAGGTGCAATGGATTTCCTTTGGCGGCCATGGGGCTCGATTGAACTCTGGGAGCGGCCTATCACCCATTACCTTCGCAAAATGGGTATCCCGACACATCTATTTTCTGATCACCCGCACTTGTTTGAAGTCGGCGGCGAAAATTACCACACGGACTTTTACTCTTGGGAATACACGCGAGGACATGAAGGTGATCCTTGGAAGACTCGGGCTGACACTTCTTGGCTTGGAACGCCTGCTTTGCCAGCACAGGGTGGCAAACGTCATTACGATTTGAATCGTACCTGGTTCAAAGATGAACTTGATTTTCCCGGTCCTAAAACCATGAAGGCAACAGCCGAATGGTTGGCACAACACGGTAAAGAGTTAGACAGCTTCATGTTGTTCGTTGACGAGTTTGATCCCCATGAACCCTTCGATACACCAGCACCCTGGGCAAATAAGTACGATCCCGATTGGCAGGATGAGCTAATGATCTGGCCTCCCTATGCGGTAGATGGCGTCAAGAATGGCAAGCTTTCAGAAAGAGAGGGCCAACACATTCGCGCCAACTATGGTTCAAAGCTCAGTATGATTGATCATTGGTTCGGCAAGATTCTCGACGAGATGGATAACTCCAATCTTTGGGATGACACCCTCTTCATCGTCTGTACAGATCATGGTCATTATCTTGGTGAAAAAGATATTTGGGGCAAGCCGCGCGTGCCACAATACGAAACCATGGGACACACGCCTTTGATGGTCGCCAGTCCTGGTATCGAGGCAAAAGAGGTTGATGCACTGACAACCAATGTTGATATTCATGCCACATTGGCGGATCTGTTCGGTGTTGATGTTGAATATATCACCCATGGTAAATCCCTCTTGCCGCTGGTTTACGGTGAGAAAACTGAGATAAGGCAATGGGCAATTGGCGGTATTTATGGGCAGTGGGTGCAGATACAAGACGGCACCAATAAGTATGCTCGTGCGCCGGTTGGGTCAGGTTTCCCCTTATCGATGTGGTCAAATCGCTGGTCTACGATGCCGATACCGACAATGCCGTCGGTGCGTCTGCCCAACCCCGACAAACGCGCTTATCTGGATTACATGCCCGGTTCAGACATTCCAGTTATCAGGCAGCCCTTCCAACAAGGCGATCTATTACCTTTTTGGTCAATGAACCCCAAAATTGATGACCATCATCTGTATCGGCTCGATCTTGACCCGACGGAAACTGAAAATCGGGTTGGCGAGAAGTTGGAGGACAATATGATTGAATTATTGCGGGTGGCGTTAACCGAGATGCAGGCACCTAAGGAGCAATTTGAGCGTTTGGGTATTCTCTGATCAATCAGATACGCACTTCCAAATGTAACTAAATGCGTGAATTTCACGTTAAACAGACGAGGTAGTTGAAACTCTGTCGTAGTACTCTGCTTTGATGGTAATGGAAAAAGAGTATGGCAGAGAGCAGATGAAACGATTTCTTGAGTTCGAATTGGATAACTATCTTCGTGGTCGAGGCGGTGAAATTATTGGCGAGCAGCCACTATACTTGGTCGAAAACCAACCCGATATACACTATCGAAAAGGCGGTGTCGTGATGTACGCGCTGCAGGACTATATCGGTGAAGGAAAAGTTAATGAAGCGCTAGCGGAGTTTATTGATACATACGCATTCAAAGGCGCGCCGTATCCAACCTCTAAGGATCTAGTCAAACTACTGCGACAAAAAGCTCAACCTGAACATCAGTCGACGATGACATTTAAAATCCGCGTGGCAGAAAAGCCATTCTCCGTAGGCATCGATCCGCTGAACAAACTCATCGATCGAAAGCCTGAGGATAATGTTAAGACATTGTGAGGCCGGCTTATTGTTAGCGGGCTTCTCTACTCATGTCTACTGAGACACATTGGCATCGAGTATCTGGATTGAAACATTTGTGATGGAGATGGCCGCCTTCCACCCTGTCGCTAATGACAGAGACGCTTTAGCGTTCAACGACTTAAGGCTAAAGTCGCGCTGTAATGCTCGGCCATCGATTTGAGCAGAGACTTGTATCTGAATGTCGGTCATATTGATATTAGTCTTGTTGCTGAGTAGGGCGATGAGTTGTTGATCTTCAGAGGTTGTGGCGCTGACGCCGATGTACAGACTTGGGTTGTCCGGGATATCTAACAGCATGAAATTGTTTAATGCTGACTCGCCTGTTGGGCTGTCGCTGCCCATCGCCATTTGAAAATACTGTTTAGCCTCTCTTCGATCACCCCGTGTAAGCGCGAGTCGCCCCAGCGCGTTACTGGATACCGCGGTTGGTAGCAATTGGTGACTGCGAATCAAATCCTGCCTGGCGGCTTCAGCATTACCAAGTTGTTGGTATGTTAAGCCGCGCCCTAGATAGTATTCGTAATAACTATCGTCCAGAGCTAAGGCTTGATTGAATGATGTCTTTGCTTGGTCGAATTTTTTCTGTTGGAAATAGATGTTGCCCTGGAGTCCCGAAAACTTTGCCTCTGTCGGCACGGACTTTATTGCTGCCTTTACTAAAGCATGCGCTTGCGTCAAATCCTCGGTGGAGGAGGCGACATCGGCTTTCTTGTACGCATGGCGGTTGTCGTAAATGAAGCGAATTTTTTGTTGATAGCGGTCTGCATAGCGTTCACCGCTCGGTAAGTTGAGCTCGGCGATTGTTGTACGATTTGCCTCAACCCGAGACTGTGATGGCGGGTGGCTTGCGAACAAACCATCAATCCAGCTCGATGCCTGTCCCTCTGAGAGCCTGACGAATGTCTGTTGTAATCCAATCGCGGCGGCGGGTTCGTAGCCGGCCAGACTCATGTATTTGATACCATAGTAGTCAGCTTCAAGTTCTGCATCGCGTCCATATTTTTGCCCTATCATTTGAGCCCCGACCTGGGCCCCGCCGACAATGTAGTTTCCATAGTCTGTGGTTGAAGCGCCGATTGACGTGGCAACGACAAGACCCTGCATAATCTGGCTACGCTGAAGTGAGTTGGCGCCGTGCTTGGCGGCAGCATGGACAGCTTCATGGCCAAGGACCGCCGCGAGTTCCGCCTCGTCTTTAAGTTCGAGTAACAAACCACGATTGATAGCAATTTTGCCACCGGGTAACGCCCAGGCATTCGGCACTGAATTATTGAGAACAACAAATTCATAAGGTAAGTCACGGTCACCTGCATTGGCGACTCGTTTGCCTACTTCATTAACATAGTCGTTCAAAGCGGGGTCAGCGAGGAACTGGCCGCCCTGAGACTGTTGCGACGGCAGATATTGCTGACGACCGATGTTGATCTCATCATCAGTCGATATCCACGAAAGCTCGTTTTTGCCTGTCACAGGGTTGACGGCGCAACCGCTCAGACCAAAAGTAGTCGACAGGGCGATGATGAGTAAAAATCTGTTCAGGTTGTTTGTAGCGGGTGTTTTTTTGCGTGATTTCGACATGTACGTATCCGATCTAAATGGCTAACCCAACGATCGGTATGTCTTTATTGAGCTCATCGCCGAATATTGAATTTGAGAATCATTTTCAGTCGACATAGTATGTCCTACATAAACTCACTTTCACAACAAATCCCTGCGACCAAGCAGGTGGGGCAAAATGCCGTTAAGTATCGATAACATCAAGCGTTCGTTGCACGACGATGAACGTACGTTCCAACCAAAGAAGAACACACGACACGCAGCGGTCGCGGCTATCCTGCGCCCATTGCCGAGCCATACGGAAGCATTATTTATTTTGCGGTCGACAAAAGAAGGCGACCCTTGGTCTGGGCAAATGGCGTTTCCTGGTGGGCATTATGAAGACCACGATCTTTCTTTGCGTGATACGGCCGAACGGGAAACCATGGAGGAGATTGGCTTGGATCTGCGCGCAGAGGCACATTTTCTTGGCAAGATTCACGATGTAGAGGCGAACCCGAGGGGTAGGGATTTCAATATCGTTGTTTCCCCCTTCGTTTACCAACTGCATAACCTTGAACCCAGTTTTTCGCCGAACTATGAGGTGGCCGACGTGCTGTGGGGCTCGTTGACCGACATGTTTAGCGGTGAGAATGTCACCCAGCTGCAATTTCCAGCCGTGTCGGGGCAATCCTTCCCGGGCTATGGGGTTGGCGATCAAGTGGTCTGGGGGCTGACATTACGTATGCTCGATCATTTCTTCAAAATGCTTGACGATGATTGGATCACCAATTACGAGTAGCCAATCGTCATTCATATCAATCGACCTTGAGGCGTTGGGGCGAACATTGATTAACATTCGGCACTGTATCTTTAGAGAAGAGACCGAAAGTAATGCGGCTGATTCAATAATAAGCTGAATATACGGGTCTGGCGAAATTAACAGGTTATGCTTTGCGGCTTGTTTGGATTATCATCTGTGCCTCGCGTCGTTGTTTGTTGCTTGTTTTCAGCGGCCTATTGGATTGATTATGCAAAAATCTCAAATGAATGTAGTTGTTATTGGCGGCGCTGCCATTGTCTATGGTGGGCTTTTAGCTTTACTCGGCGACATAGATGTACGTCAGATGGCCTTCACTGGCTTTGCTGTTGTTATTCTTGCTCTGATCCCGGTGCTGCTTATCAACCTTTCAACGAAGAAATTTGCCGCTGAAGTAAGCGAAGTGAATTCGCAGCTCAAGGCGAGTAACGACGCGTTAGCAGAAGTGAAAACGCGACTCGCTCAGATCACAACCCTCGATGAACTCACCGGCTGCTCGAACAAACGTCATTTCGAAGATTTACTTATGCAACATGTCGCCATGAGTGAACGTGGGGCTTATAGCTTCACTGTCGCTGTGACTCAATTGGATCAGTTTTCTGAGATTGTTGATCGGCAGGGTTTAGCGCGTGGTAATGAGGTGTTGCAACTATTCTCTCGTATCGTCAAAGCGGCGCTTCGAGAAGTTGATGTTATCGCGAGGTTGGACACGGATAAATTTGGTTTGGTTTTATCCGGGTGCTCTGAGGAAGATGCGCTGGTAATTATCAGTCGCGTTAGTCAGCTTATCAGCCAGATTCAGGTTAATGACAAGGATGACCTGAAGATCACTGCATCTGGTGGCATTACCTCGTATCACGGTACGGAGCAGCCAGGAGACTTGATTGGCCATGCCGAGCAAGCTTTACTATCCGCAATAGAACTAGGCGGCGATCGAGTTGCCGGCTATAACTATGTTGAGCCTGTCGTCGCATAGCGTCATAGGTTGTGAAAAACTTTGCTGCCAGCTGCGTAGCAATTCGCGCCAGTCGGCAGATCCAAAACCTATTTATGAAAGTGGCACAATTGGCTGATTAATCGATCATGCAATCTCATGCGTCTTTCAAAACTCGCCATCAGTTCGAGCCGTCAACGCCAACGCAATGCCGCTGTAAGCGCATTATAGATTGGCCATGATGAGGGTTTTCATCAGCTTGACGTGGCTTTGCTGATCATTAAGGCAGGGTATGTAGTTGTAACTCACGCCACCGGCCTGCATAAAAACTGCTTTGTTTTCAATATCGATCTCTTCCAACGTTTCTAGGCAGTCCGCAGCAAATCCGGGACAAATCACCAGTAGTTTTTTTACGCCTTGGGCGGGTAGATTCTTCAACGTATCGCTCGTAAAGGGTTGAAGCCATTCCTCTGCACCAATGCGAGGCTGATAGGTGAGTAACCATTGGTAGGGACTCAGCTTTAGTTTTGCCGCTATAGCCTCCGCTGTCTGCACGCATTGGCGAGGGTAGGGGTCGCCACCATCAACTTGCTGTTTGCGTATACCATTGAAGCAGAACAGTAGTTTTGTGTCATCCGTCAGATATTCGCTGCAGTTGACGCTCGCATGCGTTTGGGCGCCAGTAGCCGCATTTTCGATGGAGGTTGCTAGCGCGGCGATATAGTCAGGTTCAGCAAAGTATTGGTTGATCATTTTGATTTTCGGCAGGTTTTTTTTCTTTGCCAAGGCAGCGGCCAATTTATCGAATGATGCCGCCGTGTTTACAGCGCAGTATTGAGGAAACAAGGGGATGATTAGCACCTCCTCAATCTGCTCGGACTGCAGTGTTTCAAGCCCGGCTTGGATTGAGGGATTACCGTAGGTCATGGCTGATACGACCCTGATTGAATGACCTGCCTGCTGTAGGTTCGCTTCCGTGTTTTGTGCAAGCGCTTTATTGTAAATGTGTACGGGCATTTTACCGTCTATTTCAATAGCAGCGTAATTTGCCACCAAACGCTTTGGTCTAAACGGTAAGATGAAACTGTACAAGATCGGCAACCACAACGCAGGTGAGATATTGACGACCCTGCGGTCTATCAGGAAATCTGTCAGATAACGTCGTATTGCACGAACGCTAGTATCATCGGGCATGCCGAGATTAACCAGAAGGACGCCCTGCTTGACTGTCATTTGTGCGCTCATCAATGAATTCAACGTAGAATTCCATTTATACCGACTGCACGTTGATCTGGATCTTTTCTGAGATCTAGGCAGCTCTCTGCGCCTGAACGATTGCTTGACTGTCAGTCTGCTTAAAACATTAGTATGACATCATGCTGAGTCTTCGAACATTTCGTCATGACTGGATCTGCGACCTGATCTGCCTATAAGGATGATGTTCCGAGAGGTGCCTGTGACTTTGCAGCCGCTTGGCTAATTTTGTTGATGCCGGTGGTGGCTTGCTTAGCCGTTAGCAGGGCGCATAGTTTGTCGGTAGCGGATCGGTAATGATCAGATCCCTGTCGCTAAAAGTCGCTTCGAGTATCTGCGAAAGGAGTGTTGGTAACTGTTTTGGTGAGAAATAATCGGTGGTTGTCTGCAGCTCGGTAAGAGACCACCAACGGAATTCGACTAGCGAATCGATTTCATATTGGGCCATACCTTCAAAGCTAGGTTCAAAATCCGCCGTCTTCATGAGGTAGTAGCGTTCATAAATGGGCCGAATCTCGTTATTGTACTGAAAACTAAAACGGCATTCCCAAAGTAGGTTGCCGACGTCAACATTCGTCAAACCCGTTTCTTCATAGAGTTCGCGTATTAGCGCTTTTTGAGGACTCTCGCCGGCTTCCATACCACCGCCGGCTGCCATCCATACTGCACCTGATATCCAGGGTAATTTGAGTTTAAACAAGAAGCATTGATGCTTGTCGTTGATCAAGATGGCACGGGCAACATTGCGTGTCGGTAGCGTTTTCATAAATGCGTGTCATTCCATTACGGTGTTGATGTTCCGGCTGCTAAGACCTCATTGCCTAAAAGCACATCCGCTAGCTTTTCAGCCATCATGATCACAGGTGCATTTAGGTTGCCGTTGGTGATGTCCGGCATGATCGAAGCGTCGACAATACTCAGTTTTTCGATACCGTGAACATTGGCTCGACCGTCAACAACAGCCATGTCGTCCGTTCCCATCCGGCAAGAGCAGCTGGGATGGTAGGCGCTGTGACTGTTATTGCGAACAAAGGTATCGATGTCGATGCTGCCAGGGTTGAGTTCCGCATCGACATATTCGGCAAACGCGTCCTGTTTCGCGATCTCCCTTGCGATCTCAACACCACGTCGAATAGTATCTTGATCTTCTTGGGTGGCGTTGTAATTGAAATTAATCTTCGGTGCGTCACCGGGGTTCGCGCTGTTCAGTGTCACTTCGCCTCGACTGGTAGGTTTCATCGGTCCTACATGGAATTGAAAACCGTGTCCGTTATGTTTATCGGAACCATCGTAGTTCATGGCGATGGGTAAAAAGTGATACTGCAAATCCGGTTGCTTCAGTTCAGGTCGACTACGCAGGAAAGCGCCGGTTTCAAAATGATTGGTGGCGCCTGCACCGGTTTGCCTTAGATACCACTGCATACCAATTGCCGGTTGGTTGTACCACTTCAGTGCCGGGAAAATAGAAACTGGTTTTTTGCAGCTGAATTGAACGTAGGTTTCCAGATGATCCTGTAGGTTCTTGCCGACGCCGGGTAGATGCTGCTGTACATCGATACCGTGGCGTTCCAGTTCAACGCTATCGCCAACCCCCGACAGCATCATAAGTTGGGGCGTATTAATGGCGCCGCTGCAGAGGATGATTTTTGTACCTGCCTGTATAGTTTTCTGCCTGCCGTTTATCGTAACCTCGATCGCTTCCGCGCGGGTCTGGTTACCTTGGCTGTCGCGGCCAAAACGAATCTTGTGCACCGTTGCCTTGGGGATGATAGTGAGATTCTTGCGTTGTTTTACGGGATGCAAATAGCCGCGGGCGGTGCTAAACCGTTTTCCTTTGTTGATGGTTTGATCAAAGACACCAAAGCCTTCTTGATGCTCGCTATTAAAGTCGTCTCTGACCGCATGACCCATTTCAGCGCCCGCCTTGAGCCAGGCATGGAATAGTGGGTTATTTAGTTTGCCCTGATTCACCTGCATCGGTCCATCCACGCCACGCCAGGTTGATTCGCCGCCAACGTAGTTCTCTGCTTTTTTAAAGTAGGGTAAGCAGTGTTCATAATCCCAATCCTCCAATCCGGGCCGTTGTGCCCATTGATTGAAATCTTCCCGATGTCCGCGTACATAGATCATGCCGTTAATTGATGAAGATCCCCCCAACACACGGCCTCGAGGACAGTAAATTTTACGATTGTTCAAATGGGGTTCAGGTTCCGAGTCGTAGAACCAATTGTAAGTGTCCGAGGACAGAATATGGGACAGGGCGGCAGGCATGTGAATCCGAAAATCCCAACTGTGATCCCTAGGGCCTGCCTCGATCAAAGTCACGGATGCTGACTCTGAGAGTCTATTGGCTAGAACGCAGCCTGCGGAACCTGCACCGACAATAACAAAATCTGATTTCAAGCTGAGTACTCGTGATGATTTGCGACGATTCTACAGATTGCTTTAATTAATGGTACTCATTATTGTAGGTCCAAATTCCATATCGCCTAGCCAAAAGCAAGGCGGTTGAAATGAAAGAATATTAAGTTGGAGTAATCCCTATGACATTACCTGTACCCCTGCAGTTCAAAGGCGCACCTGGCTCTCCTTACACACGAAAGATGTTGGCTTTGCTTCGGTATCGGCGTATTCCCTATAAGCTTCTAATCGGTGATCAAAGCACCGCTGAAAATTTGCCAGAGGCGAAGGTCGGCTTACTACCGACGTTCTATTTACCGAATGGTGACGGCAAGCTTGAGGCTGTGGTCGATTCCACGCCGCTAATTCGTCGATTCGAACAGGACTTTTCCGGTCGAGAAACTATCCCAGCCGATCCGGTCCTTACTTTCATAAATTATTTACTTGAAGACTACGGTGACGAATGGCTAACAAAAGCCATGTTTCACTATCGTTGGTATTACGACGCGGACATCCAGAAGGCTGGCAAAATATTACCGCGCTGGCGCGGGCTTAACGAATCTTCGCAACAGCTGGATAAGATGCAGGCCTACGTTGCCGAACGTCAGATCACTCGGCTTTATGTCGTTGGTTCCAACGACATCACGGCGCCTGTCATCGAGGACAGTTACGTCCGCTTTCTAGAAATTTTTGATAAAATCATAGAAAAACAAACCTTTATGTTTGGCAATCGACCAAGCTCCGCTGACTTCGCTATTTATGCGCAGCTAACGCAACTCGCCAAGTTCGACCCAACCCCAGCCAAAATCTGTCTTGATAAAGCGCCCCGTGTTTATGCATGGACGGATGTTGTTGACGATCTATCCGGTAACCCTGCGGATGCCGACGGATTTATTGGCCGAGACGAACTCGGCGACGTGCTCAGTGATATGTTGACTGAAGTGGGGCGCACCTATGTACCCGCTTTGCTTGCAAATGCACAAGCAATGATGAAAGGTGAGGATCAGATGGAAACGACAATTGATGGTCGTCAATGGGTTCAGCCTACTTTCCCCTATCAGGGAAAATGTCTGCAATGGATTCGTGCCATGTTCAATGAACTGAGTGAAGCCGATCAAGGATTTGTGCAAGCGCTGTTAAATGGTACCGGCTGTGAGCCGTTGGTTTCATCTTCTTAATAAGAATAACAAACAGGAGCGTTACCCCATGAATAAAAATGTAATCAGAGTGGCAGCTGCGATCCCGGGCATTCCGATGTTGATCAATGGCATTGGCTTTATCGCAACGCCACTAGAGACCGCGCAGAGTCTCGGTATGGAACTGTTGACAGGCATTGGGCTGTCAACTCAGTTGGGTGATTTCACATCCTTCTTTATTGGCACGGCGGTGCTAATCTTTTTAGGCGCTTTTAAGAGCGATAGTAAACTGCTTTATGCCGCGGCTTTGTATCTAGGTGGTGCGGCGGTATTTAGAACCGTGGCTGCGCTCTTCAATGGTGCCGATATGGCAACCGATATTATTATTGTTGAGCTGGTATTAACGGCATGGATTTGCACCTGTGCATTTTTGTTAGGTAAAAAGGACTAAACCTAAACCAAAGGGCTATCATCACAAAGGCTAAGCCCGCCTTTGTGGTTAGCCTGGCGAAAATTAGATGGAGCATTAACGTGGTTCGAGCAGTATTAATTATCCTAGCAATTGGTTTAAGCATTATTGCCGTCGTGCTCAATAATGAGTCAGGCCAAATTTTTCTGTTGGATAGAGGCGTCAAGCTAGCGATGGCGCAAGACTACGAACATGGTGATGATAGTCTTCGAGTCTTAGTCTGCGGCAGTTCTTCACCATTGCCCGCGGCGGGTCGTGCACAGGGCTGTATTGCCATCATCACACCTGAGCACTTCTTTGTTATTGACTCTGGCGCGGGTTCAACGCGCAACCTTCAGTCGGCAAACATGCCGCTGAACAGGCTCGACGGCGTGCTGGTGACGCACTTTCATTCAGACCATATTGCAGAATTATATGAAGTAAATCTGATTTCCTGGGTTGGCGGTCGCCCAGAGCCGATGAAAGTCTATGGCCCTAAAGGCATCAAAAAAGTTATCTCGGGTATCAATGACACCTATGAATTGGACGTGCAGTATCGAACTGAACACCATGGTAAAGCGTTCATGCCAGAGAAACTGGCCGTCCTTCAACCTGTGCGACTCGACGCGGATGAGGCGTTAACGATTGGCTCCCTGAAGATCACTTCCTTTAGTGCTGACCACTCGCCAATTTCACCTGCCGTCAGCTACAAGATTGAATACAAAGACAGAGTGGTTGTTGTCACGGGTGACACAAACGTCACAACAACCTTGGCAGAGCAGGTCAAGGGTATTGATTTACTGCTGACTGATGCACTCTCACTGCCGATTTTAGATAGGATGATTGCAGGGGCGACAGAAGCGGGCCGCACTCGAGGCGCAAAAATTCTTAAGGATGTGCAGGACTACCATGCATCAACCGAGAAGTTGATTGAAATGATTGGTGCAAGTGACGTTCAAATGACAGGTTTTTATCATATGGTGCCTGCACCAACGAACATCGTTATGGAAAAGATCTACAAAAATGATTTGCCCGACAATGTTGTGCTGACCGACGATGGTATGTGGTTCACCTTGCCGGTCGGCAATGATCGCGTTCAAGTCGACTAGCAATATCGCAATAGGTGTCAAACGCAGCGTCGGATTGACGAGCTTAAGCGCAAATTAATAGCGTTAGAATTTTATAATAGGTACAAAAATATAATGGACTACGCAACACTGATATATGAATTTAGCGATAGCATCGCAACAATTACCTTGAACAGACCAGATTCTGCCAACGCGTTGAACCCGGCCATGGCTAGAGAATTGAACCTTGTTTCGATTGAATGTGATCGCAATCCTGAGCTCAGAGCTGTAATTGTTACCGGCGCTGGCAAGATGTTCTCTGCGGGCGGTGATCTGGGCGAGTTTGTTAGTGCCGGTGATAATGCGCCACACTTATTATCAGAGATGACCGGTGATTTGCATTTGGCCATCTCACGTTTTACACGCATGAATGCGCCGGTGATCGCCAAAGTAAACGGTACAGCCGCTGGTGCTGGTTTGAGCTTGGTTGCGGCATGTGATTTGGCTGTGTCGGTCGATAGTGCGAAATTCGTTATGGCATATACCAATGCGGGTCTTTCTCCAGATGGTAGTTCGACCTATTTTCTACCCAGGCGAATTGGTGATCGACGAGCTCGAGAGTTAATGTTGACTAACCGCGTCTTATCATCAGCCGAAGCGGTACAGTGGGGCATTCTCAATCAAGCTGTCGCTGCAGATGATTTAGATGACGTGGTTGCCAAACTCGCGGCTACTATTGCGTCTGGTCCAACACTTTCTTTCGGGAAAGTGAAAGCGCTTCTAAATCAGTCTTTCGATAATGGGCTTGAGACCCAAATGGAACTCGAGTCTCGGGCGATATCTGATGCTTCAAGAACGCTAGATGGCCAAGAAGGCATGAACGCATTTGTTGAAAAGCGCAAGCCGACGTTCACCGGCAAATAAAATCTACACGCACGTAATTGATGCTTTGGTGCCACCATTTGTGTCAGCAGCCATCGGATTTTTATCTACTTAAGTAGATCAAGCCCGTCCAAGTGTAGAGCCATGTCAGCACTACGGCGTAACATGGTCATAAACATTTCATCGCCACGTTCCGTTTGATTAACAATCATTGATGCGATGACGGCCATGACCAAGCCTGCAAAACTGCTCAAGCGATAGTCGTTCCAGCATTCATCAAAGGTGTAGTTGTCGACCCCATAGCTCTTTAAGCGTTGATGGTATTGTTTCAGCACATCGACTTCACAGGCCGCCCTCGGTGCCGCATCCATGCCCGTGCCCATAAAGTAGGCCGCATCAGCGCCGCCGGTGCCTATGGATGGCGACCAGTCAACAACCGTAATGGGGTAGGGCCCGCCAAACATCATATTGTCGAGCCGGTAATCAATATGCACCAGCGTAAATTTGTCAGGCGTGTTGCCATTATAGAGATGAAACTTTTCGCCTAAGTCGGTCACCAGACGTGCGTGCTCAGGTTTAAGTTTGTCGCCGTACCGCTCAAGAAAACCTGGGCAAACCATGTCCCACAGTGCTCGTGGATTATCGGCAGGCATGGTTGGCGCCAACCATTCAATGTCTTTTAATGTTGGGTCACACCATCTTGGGCCAGCAAGTCCTGCAAGTTCAGTGATCGCCAGCGCCGCTTGGTCAGCATTACAGCCGGCAAGTTGATCACCCTGTACCCCGGGTGTTAGATCCTCCATCATCAAAACAAACTCATCGGCTTGATCTAGGTTAATGGCAGAGAAATAAATTTTGGGTGTGCGTATATCGACGGTGGGTTCGATCTGCTGGTAGTACAATACCTCTTTAAGATAATCATTGACGGCAATGCCTGTTTGCCGACTGACCGGGTCATCGGAGGCGAACTTGCCAACTAAAGATGACGGACCATTGCCGGAGGCATAGTCCAATTCAAATCTTACATTCTGGCCTACCTGGCCTGTGCCAATGTTCTTCTTGGTAAAACTTCCTACGACACCGTTGTGACCCGAATAAGCCAGCACCTGCGATAGCCATTCGTTATCGACTTTTTCGGGATAGCATCGATTATCTGGTTTGGTTATCTGTGACATGATTCGACTCCGATGTTGAGTTTCACCTGCTTTTTGAAAAAGGCATACAAATAGGTGGTAGGGAGTATGCCATCTTTATTCAAAAAAATTTAAACAAAATAATGCGCAGTTTTTCGTGCGGTTCGAGCTTATCGATTGGCTGAAAAAGTGTGTTTGCTAGCGACGAACGAGCGCCGGCAAGCCCCTAGAAAGCAAAGCTGCGGTTAACAGAAATAGCGTTGAGATTATTAGGCAGGCGGCTAACCCCCACGTTTGAAACACCCAGCCAGACAGTACCGTTCCAATTAATCGTCCCATGGCGTTAGCCATATAGTAAAAGCCTACATCCATAGAAACGTCATCCGCGTCAGCGTAGCTAACGATAAGGTAGCTGTGGATGGACGAGTTGATGGCGAAGATGACGCCGAAGATCAACAGACCGACAACCAAGCTAATTTGAATATGCGTCGTCTGCAAGAGCGCCAAGGCGATGAGCGTGGGGATAAGCGCTAACAGCAAGGCCCAACCCAGTGCGCTGTTTCCATCCGGCGTCCGCTGTTTATAAAGGCTCGGTGCAAGACTTTGCACGATGCCATAACCGATGATCCAAGCAGCCAGGAAGCTGCCTACTTGCCAATGACTCCAGCCAAGTTCCATGGCGAGAAAAACCGGCAAGGCGACAACGAACCAGACATCGCGTGCGCCGAATAAAAATAGTCTTGCCGCAGAGAGCAGGTTAATCGAGCGACTCTTTGAAAAAATATCGGTAAATTTTGGCTTGTTGTTTGACTGGCCCAAATTGGCGGGCAACAGTATCAAGCTTGATAGCCAAACAAGCGTCAGGGCGAGTGCCATACCAAGGATCGCTATTTGAAATCCACACAGCGTTAAGAGCAGGCCGCCAAGGAAAAAGCCGAAACCCTTCATCGCATTTTTCGACCCGGTGAGTCGTGCTACCCATTTGAATAGCCGGCGCTCTTCGTTGCCCTCACCGCTAGGCACAAGATTCTTAACGGAGGCTTTGGCGCTCATCTTATTCAAATCTTTGGCAATCCCCGATAACGCTTGGGCAAACATTACCCAGGGTACGGTTAGCATTGCGATCGGTACTAACAACATGGCAAGGGCGATTATTTGCAGCAGCAAGCCGATGTTCATGATACGGGCAAGCCCGATACGTGCACCAAGCCAGCCGCCTACGAGGTTGGTGATGACACCAAAGACTTCATAAAAAAGGAACAGCATGGCAATCGACAGCGGGCTATAACCGAGTGCATGGAAATGCAGGATTACCAACATACGCAGCGCGCCGTCGGTGAGTGTGAAGGCCCAGTAGTTACCTGTGATGGTCAGGTATTGACGTACCTTCACTGACTCAATGGCGGGCGTATTGCTCATCAAACAGTCGGCTGTCGGCCGTTGGTTTGAGCTGCAAGCGAGCGTTGGACCAATTGAGTTAATTCAACACAGCGGTTTACATAACCCCACTCGTTGTCGTACCAGATGTAGAGTTTCACCTGCGTGTCGTTAATGACCATGGTTGATAGTGCGTCAATAATGCCGGATCGAGGGTCGGTGCGGTAGTCGATGGATACCAGTGGCCGTTCTTCGTAGCCCAAAATACCGCTCAGTTCGCCTTGCGCTGCCGACTTTAGAAAGTCGTTAACTGTTGCAACGGTAGTCGGTGTTTCAACTTCGAAAACACAATCTGTCAATGATGCGTTCGCTAAGGGTACGCGTACCGCATGACCGTTTAGTTTGCCTTGAAGTTCGGGAAATATGTGAGTGATCGCTGTTGCGGACCCCGTTGTTGTTGGTATTAAGCTCATGCTGCTCGCCCGGGCGCGACGCAGATCTTTGTGCGGCGCATCCAGCACATTTTGCGTATTGGTAATGTCATGGATAGTGGTCATCGAACCGTGCTTGATACCGAGCTTTTCATGAATCACCTTTACTACCGGTGCCATGCAGTTTGTCGTGCAGGAAGCGGCTGTGACGATGGGGAATAGTTCATGGTCATACAGATCATCATTCACGCCCATGACCACATTCAGTACGCCGTCTTCTTTAACGGGCGCCGTGACAATGACGCTTTGAACGCCCTGCTCTAGGTACTGTTTTAAGAGTGCTTGGGTCTTCATCACTCCCGATGCTTCGATCACAATGTCGCAATTGGACCAGTCAGTTTCAGCGATTGTCTTGTTCTGACACCATTGAATGGATTTCCCTGCGACCTTTATATGGTCTTGCGGGTGCGTTTCAGAATCAGTTTGCGCGGTCGCCTCATGCTGCCAACGACCATGAATCGAATCGAAATTAACCAGATGCGCCGCGGTTGCTGCATCTGCCGCGGGGTCATTGATTTGTATAAATTCAAACCCGGTCTGATCAAAGCCGGCGCGAAGCACCAGCCTTCCGATACGACCAAAGCCGTTGATACCTATTTTTACCGTCATAGCTGTTCCTCGCTCAAGCTTGTTTTAGATTAACCGACTAACGCCTCGCTCAAGTCCCAAAGCGTATTCGCATTGTCGCCGCTCACGGCGTAGGACATGACACCGTTTCTGGACGCCGGTAATGTGTCATGCACAACTGCTTCGCTGCAGTCCTCAAGGTACTGGCCACCTTTGCCTTGCAGGTATTCGCTGGTTGCCGCCCAAGTTGAAGTGGATGCCCCTTGCTGCGTCGTCTTAAAGAGCTCATTGACGTTGCCCTGCTCGTCAACCCAGCCTCTGGATTGGATATCTTCTTTTGTCATGTGCCTTTGCAGTGTTGTCATAATGCCACCAGGGTGGACCGCAAAGGCCTCAATACCCTGTGCCGCATAACGCTGTTGGATGCCCAATGCCATTAGCGCGTTGGCTGTTTTTGCCTGACCGTAGGAAGACCAAGGCTCGTAATCACGATGCTCAAAGCCGATATCGTCAAACACAACAGGGCTTAAGAAATGCCCCGTTGAGCTTAAGCAAACGACGCGGGCATAGTCTGCGTTCAGTAGCGCCGGCAGCAAACCCTTAAAGAAGGTGAAATGGCCAAGGTGATTGGTGCCAAACTGAAGCTCAAAGCCCTCCTGGGTTTTACCATAAGGACAGGCCATGACAGCCGCGTTGTTGATCAAAATATCCAGCGTGTCGTGGCGCGATAAATACGTTGTTGCGGCTTGTTTCACTGCCGCTTGGGAATCGAGCGATAAGGCCAGCGCATCAACGCGCTCACTGCCGATTTCAGTGTTGATCGCGGATGCCGTTTCAAGCGCCCGCTCGTAGTCACGACAGGCGAGGGTAACGGATGCACCAGCAGCTGCCAGCGCTTTAACAGTCTCTAGACCTATTCCAGAATAACCGCCAGTAACAATGGCATGCTTTCCGGTCAGATCAATGCCGGCAATCGCTTGCGCGGCGGTTGTGCGATAACCGAAGTCTTCTTTGGTGGCTGAATTTGAGCTCATGGGTTGAGATTCCTTAAATGACTTTACACTTCTTTATATTGGCGGATAGTGAACTATTTTGATGCTGATTGCATGATTCAGGTTTTTTAACGAACGGACTTATTCAGTTCTGATCAAAAGGGCGATTACGCAAACAACCAGCGCGAAATTTCCTTGCGGTTAGACACAACAATGGGTTGAGATCGGGCAGACATATCCCGGGCGTTGGGTTCAACCCGCAACTCCTGCAGCAGATATTGAACTAAAGGACCACGGGTGGTTATCGCCAGCTTGTTATCGAGCATGCCATAGTCTTCAGCTACGACTTGGCGTTGCGCTTTGTTTAACTCGGGGTTCGGCACTAAGCGAACCTCAACATCCGTATGCCAATCCATATCTTCGGCAACCGTGTGGCCAGATAGGTCCATTAATTCCGGTATACCTCGGAAGCGACTCAGAACGAAATCGCGGTATTCACTGTTCTTCTCACACCAGCCGCGGACATGCCAACGCAAGCCCGTAAACACCAATGTGTGTGGCACGATAACGCGCCCCTCGTGGTCGGGATTAACCAGCGACACGTAGTCAACATCAATGCGGCGACATTGCCGAGCGGCTTGTACGATATTGCGTATCAGTGCCGGTGCTAGTTTGCGCGCCGGCGCATTGATAACTTCTGTATTGGCGGTACTCAGGGGTAGGGCGCTAAACGTCTGGCTGAGGTCGTCATTGCGATTGAGTAAATGCAAATACTCATCGGCATTGCCCGAGGTATAGACCGGCTTAAATGCCTTTGAGGGTTTGTACCCTTTTAGCGTCTTGTCGTATTCCAGGTTGCCGGGAGCGCAGTCATAATTATAGGTGTTGATGTCTTTCGAGGCCTGTTGCCGGCCGATACCAAAAGTGTCACACAAATGATTGGTCGTCAGCCTGCCTTCCCACAGGGCAATGATCTCAATTGTTCTATAGCGTAGTAGTAAATCCCAGCGAGTCTGCCACGCTTTTTTACCGTCAATGATCTTCATTGTTGTTGCTCCTGCTGGTCGACCTGCTTGATTACACGACATGTACATGTATACAGAATAGACATGTATCTTATGACGACTATACTACTGGACATCACACAAACAAACCAACATCAAACGGCAAATAATCAAACTGTAGGTTAAGGAGAACGAGATGAACAAATTGGAATACTGCCTGGCACAAATAGCCCATCAAGTTACCGAGACTGATGAACTCATGGGTGAACTGATCGATATGCTCGCCAGCGCGGCTCACAGCTACCAACCCCCGGCGGAAGAAGACGCTGACCTGGGTGATGAGCTCGTAGGCTATGTCGAGAGTATTACGCGCCTAATAGCCTGTTAAAACCGCTGCCAAAGCGACAATTTTTAAGAGCCTGCAAGCACAGCTCAGGCGAATGTAACGGTCGGCAGATACGGTCTGACATCCGCTTTGCATTAGAGGACGGGTTTGAAAAGGCCGGCATCGTCGTTGCTTATCCACAACGTGATGTGCATCTTGATGGTCATGTAAGAATCTTGAAGGATAGCGACTAGCGCGTCGCCAGAGGTCGAAAAAGGCAAGACTCTTAGTGGGTGTGTATCAAGCCAATGTTTGCCCGGATACGCGCCAGCAAGAGTCTGCTTCCTAGTCTAAACAATTCGTTTGACTAACCCTTTTGATCAGCTGCAATTTGCTTGGCTGAATCTCTTTCTGCAATCAACGTTGACAGTGGTTTTGCTTCTGGGAAGGCTTCCGTCAGGTTTAGATCGAGCACTTTCTTGCTCGCTGCACCAGCCAAAGGCGCGGTGTACATAAACATAATGTCAGCATAGGTAAATCTATCACCGGCAATGTAAGGTGAGAAGCTAGCATTACGCTGAATACAATCAACACCTTTCAAAATGTTGGCGCGGGCTTTTTCTTTAACCTCTTCGCTAACAGTGCCGCCAAAAAACGCTTCTGCGAAACATGTTCTAGCAGGTAGTTCGATATACAGTTCAAGCTCTTTGATTAACTCCCGTACCTTCGCACGTTCGTATGCATCGGTTGGCATTAGAGATGGACCTTGGCCTAGTTCTTCAAGGTAATCAAAGATCACATCAGTTTCACTGATAAAACCCTGTTCGGTTTCGAGGCAAGGCACTTTGCCCATAGGGCTTTTAACCAGAAACTCATCTTTCTGACTTGGCATGGTATTCACAAATTCGAACTCAATACCCTTTTCGATGAGGGCCATTTTGACCATATTGAAATAATTACTGCCGGTGAAACCGTGGAGCTTAAGCATGTGTTTTACACTCTGATAATTTGAAGGGCAATACTACAACGAACCATGTCTGATCGGATAGCCGTTGTGCTGGTTGTCCTGCGAGATCTGATGCGAGGTCTAATGTGAGGTCTAATGTGAGGTCTAAAAAGAGATTTTATAAGAGGGGCTCAATAGGGCTCATAAGGACGTGAGCCCTAGGCCCGTAAATCGCCTGCCGGCCGCATTGCTGCGGCGCGACCAGCTTTTCGTTAGGGCTCGATGGGGCAGAACTTCGATTCTAAATCCAGCACCGCCAGCAACCGACCAAAGCCAATAAACTGGCCAATCATCATGCCAAGCTCTAGCACTTGTTCGTCTGAATAGTGTGTTTTTAATCGATCAAAGAAAGCATCGTCCATATTGTGATGGTCAGCCGCGAGCAGATCGGCATATTCAAGCGCGAGTTGCTCCTCATCTGAAAAATTGGAAAGGGGTTTGTCCAAATCGAGTTGAAGGATTTTATCTTCTGTTAGGTCGTGTCCTGCTACCTGCAGGAGCCTTGCGTTTAGTCAAGTAAAGCAGTCGTTGTGGCGGGCAATACGCAGCCGCACCAATTCAATCAGTTGGGCGCTAATGGTGGTGCCTTCTCGCGCTGGCATGTAGAACTTGAAGTAGGCATCGAACATGTCTTGCCGGTTCGCCAGGCCGCGCAGGGTTGACGTGTCGCCGCCGCCAGCTTCAATGGCTTTGACGGTTTGTAGCGTGGCTTGCGAGAGTTCGTGATCTTCCTTTAATTTGATGCGGGACATAGGTGCTCCGATTGATATGTGATGTTTTTATTTTGATCTTTGTCTTTTATAGATACTAGCAAGCTTACCCACAAAATTGATACACGGCGCATACAACATTGCTACCGATAAGAATCTGTGTCTAGATGCGGCCTCGCAATTATAGATAAGCATTTAAATGTATTACGGCTGGTGGATCGTCATAGGCATGTTTGGTGTTCTCACCGTTTCCTCCGGGTTTGGGTTTTACAATCTGTCGGTTTACCTAAACGTTCTGGTCCGCGATACCGGCTTTCCTGTCTCGGCGGTTTCCTTTGCCATCACGCTCTTTTTCTTGATCGGTGGGGTGGGTGGTATCGCCATAGCTCGACTGATCAATGTGGTGTCGATCCGTGTGTTAATGATTGGCGGCGCGTTTGTCGGTGGCGCATCCCTTGCCATGGCCAGTCAAGTTGAGTCGTTGGGTGAAATCTACTTCTGGTTTGCGCTGTTCGGTTTAGGTAATTGTGCTGTTTCCATTGTCGTCTCAACCACCTTAATCACCCGCTGGTTCCCGGGCGCCAATCGCTCGATTGCTTTGTCTGTTGCATCGACAGGTCTTTCTTTTGGCGGCATTGTCATTACACCGTTATCAGCGTGGGTAATCGATCAATACGGTTACGCGCAATCTATGCAATGGTTCGGCGCGGCGTTCTTCTTTTTCACCCTGCCTATCGTGTTGTTGATCATTCGTAATCCGCCGACGATGGCCTCCGATTCACTGCATGCACAGCAGACCCTGGCGGGTTGGGCCTACAAAGATGCATTGCAAAGTCGTTTTTTTTGGATGGTCAGCATCGCGTTTGTCTTCTGCATGGGCGCGCAGGTTGGTGGCATATCGCATCTATTCAATCGCGCCGAAACAACATTTGGCCTCGGCACGGCGGCTTTGGCGATTCAAGCCTTAACGCTCTCTTCAATTTCCGGTCGCCTGCTTGGTGGCTGGATCGTTATGTATTTGCCGATACGCGGTTTTACGATTGGCTGTGCCCTATTGCAGGGATTGGGTTTGGGCATCATTGGTATTGCCGAAAGCCCAGCACTATTGTTGCTCGGTGCAGGTTGCTTTGGTGCTGCGCTAGGCAATTTGTTGATGCTGCATCCGCTGTGGCTGGCGGAGGTTTTCGGCAACAAAGATTATCCACGCATATTTGCTCTATCGAATGCGATCAGCGTCATCGGCGTTGCATCGGGCCCGTTTGTATTGGGCTTTGTGCATGATGGTTTTAGTTATTCTGCGTCTTACTTAACGGCCTCGAGTCTCGCCCTGTTCGCGGTGTCGATATTCGTATTTTCGCGCCCGACCTCTGGTAGCAGTCGTGTTTCTTCGCACGCTTCATAGTGCGCACCGAGAAATCGTTATTCAGGTAGATGCCAAATAGGCGAGGACCATGCGCGCTCGGCAGCCAACTTATCGGCATCTGGAAACTGCGCGCATAGCTCAGCTTTCTCGCATAGGAGTTTGCTCCAACGAGGCGTTGGCACTTCTAAGACTCTGGCATACCAGTAGGCCGCAACGGCTGGATCGAAGTCTTCATCCTGCCAAGTTAGACAAGCGTTGCTGCGACCCTTGTCGTATCTCGCCACCTCAACGACAGTTTCTTGTATCTGCTCGTCGCGATATTCGCCTTTGATAATTTGGATGTGTTCAAGCTTGGTTGCATCTTTCATGGCTTGTATGGCAAACCAAGGCGACTGAGCATGACCGTTAGCACTTTTATCGAGGCTTCCGCCCATGGTTACGTGCAATGATGGGTTGGGCTGCTCGCAATAATTAGATTCGCCCACACCAAAGCGCAGACTAATACGTGGGCCACTTGTTGCGTATGCCTCGCGTCGATGTAGCGCATCAAACACACCCGTGCGAGTGTTCTCATCTGCCCAAACGGCAACGAGGCCGCCGGGATTGAACGAAGTCCTGCCGAGCTGCTGTTCGTCAGTCATCAAAAGCCCTGCGATGCCTCTTGTATAGCTTTCCTCCGCAACTCGCCCAGGCGTGCCAAAGTGTGTGTCCGTTGAGCCTATTGCACCTAACATAAGCGGGTTACCGCGGGAACGTCCCAACTGATAAGCTGCCAGACCTCGACCAAGCAGCGAGCGATAGTATGAAGACCGCGCTCTTGTCCAAGCCTCTTTCGGTGTTGATTTTTCTGGGCCACTGATCATCGTTTTTGCCGCGTTCTCCTGTACTAAATCAAAACTGCAGTCTCCATCTAAGTCTTCTTTGTTTTGCGGCAAACATTCACTTGATCCTTTCTCTTGATAGATTTCAGCAAGGCGTTCAAAACGGTTTCGGACTGCCCATTCGGCTTCAGTTTCATCCTCTACGGCAAAAGTCCTGCCGCCATCAGCCCAATTGATATTGTGGGGGATTGTCAGCACACGGCAACCTTGTTCTTCATCGCAGTTGTCACTGAGTTTCTGCCAAAGCTGTTGAACCTTAGGAAAGCGCGTAAAATCATAGGCTTGATCAGGTACCTTGTCGCCGCTGAAGATAACATTACGGTGCCAATGCCGACCGCCCGGTGAGCCGGTCCACTCGTAACCAATCAGTGCAGTGAATTCACACGGTTCATTCGCTTGGTTTGCTGCAATTTGGGTTCGACGCCATTGATTGACTCTTGCCTGAGTGCAACGCTTTTCGTCGCCGATACAGACGCCGGCAGGTGTTGGTGTCTCTGTTGTGACCGCAGGCAATAGATACTTTGTGAAGATCTGGCGCGCATCTTTCTTTTCATGTAGATCACGCATACCGTTGCAGTAAGGGTGGTCAACATACTCTGGGTCAGTGCAGCGATACATTTGATCCCAAGTCTCTGCGTGGTCTGTTACTGCCGCAAAGTCGAGCGGTCGATCGATGGTTTTCATATCGCCATTGCTTAATCGCAGCGATTGCCCCTTTGCAAATGCATACGCGTCTTTCGGTGTTGCGATAGCGCCAAATGCCCACGCGTCAAGAGAGTTAGCTGTGTGCGCATGTAGATCGCCCCACAGTAACTGCTTCTCTGCCGCGGCAGACTTTGAACAGGATGCCGCCTGAGCTGATGCGCTCAGAGCAATCACCAGCAGGCTGGTGGTAAATTTAATGAGAGATTTTGGTGATCGCATAACGGACTCCATGAGTGCACCGAGTATTTCACAATCGCATACGTTCGCAAGGCGAATGTTTCTTTTATCAGTTGTGCGCGTTTTAAATGCGATCGACGTCACCGCTGTTGCATCGGGCATTTTTATACTGGGCTTTGGGCATGATAGTTTTAGCTATTCTGGGGCTAATATAATCGCCTCGTGTCTTGCGCTTTTCGCGTTGTCTATTTTTTTCCTTGGCGGTAGGGCGTCGGATATAAAGGCAAGGGCGTCGTATAGTTAGGTTAAGCATAAGCTACGGCTAGATTATTGCTGAGTCCTTAGCTCGCTGATATTGATCGGTGCCATTGATCAGTGGTATTGAGCGCCTGATTCATCTAGCGCGAATATTGCTGCGTACAAAGGTCATGAGTATTCAACCAATTACAACCGAAGACCAGCGTGAAACGGCAAAGTTTGACCGACTCGCACACCAATGGTGGGATCCGCAGGGTGCCATGTGGCCGCTGCATCGACTCAATGCCTTACGTGCGCCGTTCGTTACTCAAAAAATCCAGCAACATTTTAAGACGGATAGCCTCAAAGGGCTTCGCATCCTCGACATCGGCTGTGGCGCAGGTTTGCTTGCCGAACAGATGGCAAAACAGGGCGCGACGGTCACGGGTGTTGATGTCGCCGCCAAAAACATTGGCATCGCTCATCAGCATGCGCAAGCCGAAGGCCTCGTCATTGATTATCGTTGCGGCGCCGTTGAAGCACTTGAAGATATTGATGACTTTGACGTGGTGCTGAACATGGAAGTGATTGAGCACGTCAACAATTTGCCGTTATTTATGGCGCGAACCTGCGAGCTTACCGCCGCCGGCGGTCTGATGTTTCTGGCAACGATCAATCGCACTTGGTTTTCCTGGCTGACAACCATTGTTGGCGCTGAATATATTCTAGGTTGGCTGCCCCGTGGCACGCATGCTTGGCAACGTTATGTCACACCTAAAGAAGCGCAGCTGAGTTTGCAGCAGGGCGGCTTGTCTGTGCAGTCACAAACGGGGGTTGGCATGAACCCGCTGCAGCGACATTTGTTTCTCACCGGCAATATGCGGGCTAACTACATGATGGTGGCGAGCAAAAACTAATGGCCGTTGCAGCAATAGCGCTATCAACTTGGCTTGAGGCAGAATTACGCTCTGACCAAGCGGGTGAAACGGGTGCCGTTTGGATTTATCGCGGTGTGTTGGCGACGCGGCCTGATCCAGCATTGCGACAATTTTGTCTGCAGCATCTCGCCACGGAGCAACAGCATCTTGCCGAGATGAACGCACTGCTGCCCAAACAAGCACGAAGCGTGTTGCTGCCGATCTGGCGGGTTGCGGGTTTTTTAACGGGGTTTTTACCAGCCTGCTTCGGCGAGCGGTCGGTGTATCTGACCGTTGCGGCGGTCGAGACGTTTGTGCAGGCGCATTACCAACAGCAGATTGTGCACGTCGAGCTGAACCAATACCCAGATATTAAGAAAAAACTAGTCGCCTTTATGCAAGATGAGATTGAACATAAAGATGAGGCGACGAACCTTGCCGGTGAGCCAGCGGGCAGCGTGGCTGCGCGATGGTGCGAGCTGGTTGGTGCGGGATCTGAAATCGCTGTGAAGCTGGCAAGACGTGTGTAGGTGTTAAGACAGGAAGTAATTTTTGTGGCGAAGTTGAGGAAAAAAAACGAAAGGCAGATGAAAGGCTAGCGTTTTGCTTTGGTGTTCTTTGAGGTTTTGACTTTGTATTGCGTCGGACAGTGTCCTCGACTGACATCGGGACTTCTCATTGCAGCATGTTTTGTTTGACGGCCAGTGACGCGTTTGCGCCAGCGCTTGAAGCTACCCTGTTGCAGTTGTGTGCGCATGACAGCGATAACGGCAGACTCGTTCAAACCGAATTGGGACTCGATAGCCTCAAACGGGGTTCTGTCTTCCCAGGCCATCTCAATGATTCTCGATTCTTCTAATTTGGTATAGGTCATAGCGTTCTTTTTAAAAGCTTGTGAACCTTATACGTAGGACCGCACTAACCAGTTTCGATACTTGTGAGAAAGTCGAAAATTTTACTGAACTGAACTCAAGTGAACGTAGCAGCAAGCCGCGTAGGTATCGCGCATTCGCCACCTAGGTTCCGAATCAGTTGTCACTGAGTTGCAACAAAACGCAGTGGATCTGGCGATTCAATCACCTCGATAAATGCATCCGCCAATGTTTGGCTTGTAGAAACGCATTCGCGCCAGTAAGTCAGTCGCGTTGTCTGTGACATTTTTTGAAAGTCGCTTCGATCCGGAATCTTTCCATAGGGCAGCGCCGCAATGTAGGCCTGCGAGGGCGCGACGATCACCACGTTATCAAGCGCCGGACGGCCATTGCTATTACGCTGGCTGTTGCGCCGCCAGCTTAGGGCTTTGTCGAACCAGCCCGTCACCACTTGATCTGAAAAATGCGGATACAAAACCAAGCCGTCGCCAGCGCAATTAGCAAAATCAAAATGGTAATCAATGATGCCACCATCCCAATAATGACCATCGGGTGCGCCAACAATATCCCGTTGGCCTGACATCAAAAATGGAATAGACCCACTCGCTAACAAAGCCGACCGCAGGTTGTCTGGGTTGACGTCAATATGCTCGGTATCGAAATCCTTGAACACAAACGACTCGCTAACGCCTGTACTGAACACAACACGCTGAAAACTGCGTGCAAGCAACTGCCGGTTGATCATGTTCAGAGTGGCGGCCTTAGCCATGCCAAGTGCAAGCATTGATTTTTTTTGATGACTGTTGAGTCCGAGGCCCAACGCCGTGACAATATGCGTTCTAAAACGCGGATTGGTTGCGATGTGATTAATGTCATCCGGAGTCAAAAAGCTGTCTAGTACCCATTCACATAAACCGTCAACAACCTGAGAAGGCGAACGGCGATCATCTTCCGCCCACTGCTGTTTCATGTAACGGTCCTGCAATGTCGCGATCGCCTGGCCGGGACTAATCGAGGCAAGTGCTGCGTGTCGCCAACTGCCTATGGACGAGCCGTAAAGCTCCATCGGATGCGCTGAACGATTTAAATACTCGCCAAAAAGATATCTGTCCAGATAGCCTAAGCCCAACAACTTTGCGCCACCGGACGCGCCAACCATCGCTGTAAACAGTGCCGGCCGCCAGCCTTCGCTGGCCAAACGTTCGCGCGCGGTAGCGCCGGCAATAATGGTGAGTGGGAAATTAGGCATGGGGCTTGGTTAATTCAAAAGATGTTAAAGCGAGCAGGCAGAATAACATTTTTTTGTCATCTAACATCGCGGGGTGTGGAGAGATGTTTTGCATAACTGGTACTTGCTCGTTCTTCGATGTTAACTTGGCCTTCTTAATTGCGTCCAGTAAATTCAACCCTTCGGTAAAAAAATGAATCATTTCTTGTCGGTGACAACGTTCAAAAGGTTCGGTCTAGGTATCGTGTTTCTGTGGTTTTTTGTGGGCGGTGTAGGACACTTTACGAATGCTGAGTTTTTCGTCGCAATCGTGCCACCCTGGGTGCCTTTCCCCGTTTGGGCGGTCTACATTTCAGGCATCTTTGAAATTGTGTTGGCGTTATTGGTACTTTGGCCAAAGTCTCGCCCTCTGGCTGGTTGGGGGCTAATTGCGTTAACCCTCGCTGTGACACCTGCCAACATCCACATGTTCATGAATCCGGAGCTATTCCCGCAAGCGCCACAATCTGCCTATCTCATTCGCTTGGTCGTGCAGGTGTTGTTGTTGCTGTTGATCTGGTGGTCAACGAAAATCCAAAAATCGAGCGACATGAATGTGTAGTTAATGCGCCAATACTCGATCACGCTTTTGCCAAATAGATCCGGTTTTTGATCATCCGCGTAATTAGTACGTGTATACGGAGAGCGTGATGACAAAATTAAAGGCAAGGCAAAACGAAAGAACGGTGACACCGGCTGGCAAGCTGGCTGTTTTTTTTGGCGCGATGTTCTTGGCAATAATGACGTCGACCTCCGTTTCTGCTGACACCGAGAAACAATGGCAGTTTAAAGTCTATCTGGACGACAAACATATTGGCGAACACAGCTATGTTGTCAGTGACGACGCCGATACTCAGACCATTCGTTCACAGGCCAATTTTGACGTAAAAATATTGTTCGTCACCGCGTTTTCTTACCAGCACGAAAATACTGAAATCTGGCAAAATGGTTGTCTATCTGAAATCGATGCATCCACCGTGGTTAACGGCAAGTCATCTTCAGTCGAAGGCCGACGCGATAAAGGCACCTTTAGTATGCAGACAAACGAAAGCGCAACGTTACTCGACGGGTGTGTCAGTACGTTCGCTTATTGGGACAGGGACTTTCTGGGCAAAACACAGCTGTTGAATTCACAAACCGGAGAGCTGAAACCGGTTAAGGTTTCCCAGCTTGGACAGGAAATTTATACCTATAAAAAGATCGAGATCGAAGCAACCCGTTATGAAATCGTTGTTGATGAAAACCCGATAAGCCTCTGGTATGCCCAGGACGGACGCTGGCTAGGACTCGAAACACTAGCCAAAGGCGGGCGAGTGCTGCGGTACCAACCTGTGGATGTGCCGGATGCACAACTCGTGCTAAGCGGCATTTAGAAAACCAAGCCATGACTAAGTGAACGCGTCGGGCTAGTCAATTGGCAGCGTAACATTCGCCTTAAGGTAGGCATCGAGTTGACGTTCGATGGCCTCACTCACTGTTTCAAAAATGTCACTTTGCCTACCGGCGCCATAAAAAAAGGCCGACGTCAAAAAGACGATATTGATACCCGAAGCATCCCCCATGCGCGATTCCACCGTATAGATTTGGTTTGCCTGAGTAGGCAGACCAACACAGTTTACATTGACCTGTAAAAACAGCGGCTTTGTTATCCAAGCTGGACGCCCAAGTGGTGTAATGCCGCGGCGAGTAATCGCTGTTTCTGCCATCGAGGCGATTTTCTCATGGGTAAAAGTGCAGTCCGCATGCACAGCCACCAGGTATGCCAACCGACTTGGGTCTGCTTTCTTGTAGCCAGTTGTTGCCAGATCTGCAAAAGCGCTATTTGAAAAGAGCGACAACATAAGCACGATGATTTGGCATGTCTTGGTTATCCTTAATGGCGTCTTCATTTGAATGTTCTCGTTAGCCTGTTCATCAGCGACTCTGGCTCAATGTGCTTTTATAGAGCTTCATAGGCCGCAGTCATGGATCTGAAGAATGGGTGATCTCTCTGACTATCGCAACTCATAAGAGAGGTCTTGGGCATGAACGGTTGACGATATCAGGCGTGCTATCCAGAATGTATTCGTCCTAGGTAATACTGAATTCCGCGATCAGATCGAGTCAATAACCGGAACACCGCGGGCATATCAGAAGCAAGAATCGCGGCCGAGTAAAAGCTAATTGCAATTTTTACGCTGACCCCATTTATTACAACGTTGCTGGCTGTGGGAGATGCTTGTATATTCTTTCTCCATATACGCCAGACAACGCGAACTGAAACATTTTCAGTGGACGCCATCGATAACAGCTGACGCTTTTTTGAAGAGATCCATTTATGACAGCAGCAATCGCACCCGAAGCAAGCGACGCGCCCGATCAAAACACAGGGTTTGGCACTAAACGTTACCGAACCTATGTGCTTTCGTCGCTAACGCTTATCTATATTATGAACTTTGTCGACCGCGGCCTGCTCGCCGTGGTTGGCCCGGAGCTTGTGCCGGAGCTTGGTCTTTCTGATACCGAATTCGGCCTTCTTACGGGTTTCGGTTTTGCCCTTCTCTACACAATAGTGGGCATTCCTCTTGCGCGCTATGCCGATGCGGCTAACCGTGTGTGGATTATGACCGTCTGCGTTGCGCTATGGTCTCTCATGACGATGCTATGCGGGCTCGCAACAGAAATTACCATTGGCTCGATCACAATTGGTGCATTCTGGGTTTTGTTGATGTGTCGCGTCGGTGTTGGTATTGGCGAGGCCGGTTGTACACCGCCGGCCAACTCGTTGATCGCAGACTATTATGCACCGCGTGACAGATCCCAGGCGCTTGGCGTCTACGCCATGGGTGTAACGCTCGGCGGTATGTTCGCCAATCTGATCGGTGGTTGGGTGACAGACGTATTCGATTGGCGAACTGCATTTGTTGTCGTTGGCCTGCCGGGCCTGTTGATTGCTGTGATTTTTAAATTGACGGTGAAAGAGCCGCCACGGGGTTTTACTGACCCAAAAGGAACGCAATCAAATGAACCAGTCTCATTGCGCGAGGCGATCCGCGAACTGACGACGAAGCCCGCCTTTTGGCTAATGACGGCTGGTGCCACAGTCGCTGCGTTTTGCGGTTATGGAATCTCCTCGTTTCAGTCCATCTTCCTGGTTCGCACGCACGAAATCACAACCGGTGAAGCGGCCATTTGGATCAACACGCCCGTGTCGCTGTCAGCTGCCATCGGCACGTTTGCGACAGGGTGGCTTGCAACCAGACTTTACAAAAAACATCCGGGCGCTATCGCTTGGTTGCCCGGCGTGGGCTTGGCCTTGTCGATCCCATTTTATGTGTTTGCCTTCACGACGGAGAATCTACTTTTTGCCGCCATCGGCTTAATCATCGGCGGATTCGTGAAGTACGGCTATATCGCCGCTCAGTACACCATCGGCCAGGGTGTCGTCAGTATGCGTGTGCGTGCCATGGCAACGGCGGTGCTGCTATTCATCGCCAATTTAATTGGCTACGGTTTTGGTCCTTTGTTCATTGGTTTTACTTCTGACATTTTCTTTGTCAGCGGTGCCGCTGAACTCGGTGTTGCAGCAGAGGAGTTGACGCGAAACCAGTGCCATCCGCGCGCTGTCGGAGCGTTAAGCGAAAATCTGCAGAATGTCTGTGGTGAGGTCTACGCCCAGAGTTTACAGTCGGCGATGGTCATCATGGCGCTGTTATATGCTGCCAGCTCACTGTTCTTTCTGCTGACCTGGCGCCGGCTGGAGAAGGACATGGTAGACAGGAACTAATGCCCGCAAATATTGCCCCGTTTTGTTGTTACACGGGGCATATTGGGTTGCGTTGGGCACTCTAGAAATCCAAGGCTCTTTGAACAACGAAAAATTTGGCCGTTTTATATGACCTATCCCAGAGCCCATCTCATTGATTCCAACGGAGGTGTCTAAAGAGATTTTCGAGAAATTTCCTGTGAAATTTCCGGAGTGAAATTTCCGGACATCCATCATTAGGCTCTGACTTACTAAGCCAATAGTCGATTACCTACGCTTTTAACTGTTAACGTCAAACTTGGCGCAAACAATGAGTGTTGATTGTGAGTTATTACAGAGATTTCTAGTAAGCCATAGCGAGTTGATAGCTGTGCCGAAATTCGTCCCGTATTTCATTTGGGCTGCATCCGGATTCTCATCGCAAAATCAGCTTTCTCGCACACGAGCATACTCCCTCGCGGTGTTTAAACCTCTAGTACTCAGACAACCATTAACGGAAAGGCCAATGTTACTAAGTGCAATAGCCACTTGAACTCGGCGAGTCAGGCTTTTAGGATAAGCGTCAATCAACGAATAAATGGCTGTTAAATAGCAACCAATATACAGCGACGTAACTGATCAATAAGACAGTTAAACGTACCGGAGAAATCATGAGCGCACAGTACCTCGAGCAGAACAACGACATACGTGAGGCCTTAATGGCTCGGCAGAGAAATGGCGAAATCGACATCCCAAACAGCGAGATGGCCGCAGCCTTCGCCATTGACCCGCACTTTGACGTCAACAAAATCCCGCTCGACGCCCTTGACCCGTCAAACCCTGCGTTGTTTTCCAGCGACACTATGTGGGAGCACTTTGCTCGATTGCGTAAAGAAGACCCTGTGCATTTCCACAAAGAAAGCACCGTCGGGCCTTATTGGTCTGTCACCCGATACGAAGACATTATGGAAGTTGACAAGAGACACGATGTTTTTTCCTCACAAGCACGCTTGGGCGGCATTACACTGGGCGGCATAGTCCGGGAAGATGATGACGATTTTGCGTTACCGATGTTTATCGCCATGGACCCGCCCAAACATGATGCTCAGCGCAAAGTGGTTACGCCCATGTTTGTGCCACGAAACCTTGCTGACCTAGAGCCTCTGATTCGTGAACGCATCGGCGTGATTCTTGATGGTTTGCCCCGTAATGAAGAATTCAACTGGGTAAAACATGTGTCGGTAGAGCTTACTGGACAGATGCTGGCGACACTGTTTGATGTTCCGCAAGAAGATCGTCTGAAGCTGGTCTATTGGTCAGACACGGTACAGTCGCTGGGTGATCCAGAACTGTTCGACACACCAGAAGAAGGTTTTCAGGTGCTGTTTGAATGTCTAGCCTACTTCACCGAATTATATGAGCAGCGTAAGAAAGAGCCACCCAAGTTCGACCTAATCTCTATGCTGGCCCATGACCCCTCTACCAACAACATGTCGCCTCAAGAATTACTCGGAAATATTATCCTGTTGATTGTCGGTGGTAACGACACGACACGTAATTCTATTTCAGGCGGTGTGTTGGCGTTGAATCAGAATCCGCGTGAATATGAGAAGCTGTTGCAGAACCCTAGCCTGATTCCGAAAATGGTATCCGAAATCATCCGTTGGCAAACGCCTTTGGCCCATATGGCACGCACAGCTGTGGAAGACACCACCTTGGGTGGCAAGCAGATCAAGAAGGGTGACAGATTGGCTATGTGGTATATCTCGGGCAACCGCGATGAAGATTACATAAAAGACGCAGATCAGTTCATCATCGACCGAACCCATCCCCGTACGCATACCGCTTTTGGTTATGGTGTGCATCGCTGCGTAGGTAATCGCTTGGCAGAGATGCAGTTGCGCGTAATGTGGGAAGAAATCCAGGCGCGTTTCTCAAAAGTAGAAGTGACCGGTGATCCGAAATTGCTGCACTCAAGCTTTGTACACGGCATCACGGAGCTGCCTGTGACCTTGCGCGACTGATTCAAAAAGAGCGTACGCGGACGGCTTACTTCATGGCCAAGATTAATAGGTAAACTGCCGCCGCGTTCGTCCGGCATGTGTTGTAGATATAGATTTTCCCGTTTGAAGTTTTCTTGGGATTGAAATGAGAAAGGCTACGGTACTTTCAATGAATGAAAGTACCGTAGCCCTTTGTTTTAGACATTAGTTAAACCAACATCTAACTATTTGGTGGAGGCGGCGGGAATTAACGGGGGCGCCTAGCCCCGCGTCCGTCTCGTACACAAAATTTGGTGGAGGCGGCGGGAATTGAACCCGCGTCCGTCAGTCCTCTGCCTTCAGGTCTACATGCTTAGTCCGTCTATTATTTAACCTTTCATTGTCCCGGCGAACAGGGAATAAAAGGCGAGCCTGCTTTAAGTTTAACTGCTTTTGCCACAAGCGGGGCTAGACAGCGATCCCATGAGTCGTGCACCCGGATTGAATACATGGGCATATTCGCCCCGGGTCAAGCTAAGACTTAATAGTCTCTAAAAAAGAGAGGTTTTAAGCAGCTAGTGCGTAGTTCTCGTCATTGGCAACTATAAAAGTTACAGTAATTGTTTTACGAGAGTTACTACCCTCTCGGCATGCACTTCAGGTTTCGTAACCGGCGTCGAATCCATGTCGCCCCCAGTTGTCCGCTACTTTAACAGCAGCGGACGGTCATTGTACGCTTTTGGTAAGAGAATCCAAGCTTGTTTAAAATGCCCGCCAAATAGGGCTTTCAGCGTGTATTGCTGTGATGTCGGTCGGGTCCCTTGTGCACTTGGTCTGCAAGGGTAGATAACGTGATGACCCTGTCGCATTTTCATATAAGGTAATGGCACTTGAACTGTCGGGGTTACTCGGCTCAATAAAAAGGGAAAATTATGTCATTCAAGTCAGTAACAAGCCTGGTAGCGCTCACATTATTACTTGCGGGTTGTGGTGGTTCGTCCGACGAAGCAGCCGAGGTGAAGCCTAAAGCTAATAATCCTTTGGCTAAAGAACAGCAGCTTATTCGTGACGCCGAAAGTCTGCAGGGCATGCTAGACAAAGATGCAGAGCAGAAGAAGAAAACATTGGAAGAAGCGAAGAATTAGGCGCTGACGCCTCTGTGATGACAAGGTGGGTTGTCATGGAGGTGAGTTCATCTGTTTTTTGCATCAAATGAGACCTAGCGGGACGAGTTGTTAATCCTGGTTGGCTTTCATCACCCTAGATTTGTCGCGGTTCCAGTCTCTTTCTTTGATGGTTGCGCGTTTGTCGTGCAGTTTCTTACCCGTGCCTAAGGCGATTTCCAGCTTTACTCGATTGCCTTTCCAATACATGGCAGTAGGGACGCAGGTCTGACCCTTAGCTTGCGTCGCGCCAATCAATCTGGCGAGCTCGCTTCTGTGCAGCAGTAATTTTCGAGCGCGCTGTGGTTCCGCGACCACGTGGGTCGAGATCGTTTTTAAGGGCGAGATATTACAGCCGACCAAATACGCCTCACCGTTTTGTAGTAAGACGTAGGTATCGGAAATCTGACACTTCCCTTCCCTTAATGCTTTGACTTCCCATCCGGTTAATACGAGACCTGCTTCGAATTTGTCGTGTAGCTGATATTCGAATCGGGCCCGCTTATTTTGGGCGATTGTGCCGGGTGAGAGTTTAGGTTTTTTGGCCATAGCCTCCTCGCTGGAGCGGCATTATAGGCTCCAGAGTTTTAATGTACAGTGCCTAATCGCTTCAAAGCGCTTCGATGAATAGGGTTGAATAGGAATGAATAGGTAGCCCTTACGTATTTAATAGTTAGTCATTACGTATTGAGGCCAAGTCAGTAATCGCTGACAATACGGATTAACGAAAATAATAAGGTTGCCTATGTCCGCGCCAGAATCCGTCCACGGTATGTGGTCTTCTCGATTAATGTTTATTCTTGCCGCCTCCGGCTCGGCGGTAGGGTTGGGCAATATATGGCGCTTTCCCTATGTGGCCGGTGAAAATGGCGGCGGTGCGTTTGTGATCGTTTATCTTGCCTGCATTTTCTTAATCGGCATTCCTATCTTAAGTTCCGAGATTTTGCTGGGTCGCGAGGGCAGACAAAGCCCAATTCATACAATGAAAACCCTCACCAAAACCTCAGGCGCCAACGGTGCGTGGCAGTTTATCGGCTGGATGGGCGCGCTGGCGGGGTTCGTTATTTTGTCCTACTACTCGGTGGTCGCCGGTTGGGCCATGGCCTATGTTTTCGAGATGGGCTCGGGTGTTTTCGTCAATGCCGATGGTGCGACCGCCAGTCAAGTGTTCGCGGACTTTACCGGTAGCCCGGGCAAAGTGGTTTTGTGGCATTCGATTTTTATGCTGCTGACCATGTTCATTGTTGCACGTGGTATCACAGAGGGTCTTGAGAGGACCGTCAAGTATTTGATGCCGGCGCTTTTTGCTTTGCTGTTGGTATTGGTGGGTTATGCGATGAATTCAGGCCACTTCATGGAGGGTGTGGCGTTCTTGTTCTCCTTTGATTTCGACAAACTCACAGGTGCAGGCGTGCTGATGGCCATGGGTCAGGCATTTTTCACGTTGAGTCTTGGTATGGGCGCGATCATGACCTACGGTGCTTATATGCCGAAGGATGCCTCAATTTTAAGTTCAGCGACGTCAATTGCACTGATTGATACGAGCATGGCTTTGCTGTCCGGTCTGGTGATCTTTCCCCTTGTGTTTGCCAATGGCTTGGAAAGCTCAGCAGGACCAGGTTTGATGTTCGTCACCATTCCGATTGCTTTTGGATCAATGAGCGGCGGGACATTTTTTGGTGTCATGTTTTTTGTGCTGGTGAGCTTCGCTGCTATCACCTCTGCCATATCGTTGGTCGAGCCTGCCTTGGCATGGTTTGTAGAAAAGTTAAATACATCGCGGCGCAATGGCGCGATTGTCGTTTGCACAATTGCTTGGGCATTGGGGTTGGGCTCTGCATTCTCAACCAACATTGGTTCGGAGCTTTACCTATTGCCGGGTATGACGTTCTTTGATTCGATGGACTATGTGTCTAACAATATCATGCTGCCGTTGGGCGGTATGTTAATCGCGCTGTTTACCGGTTGGTTCTTAAGTCAGGACATTGTTGCGCGGCAACTTCAAATTAGTGGTGGGAAGTTGATTATGTTCAAGGTGTTAGTGCGGTTTGTTGCGCCGATTGGCGTCGGCTTAGTCTTCATTAATACGTTTATTTAGGTGGTTTGTAGAACATGACGGTGCGTCGCGTTAACAGAAGTGCATTAGTGCCCTACAGTGCAGAGCAAATGTTTGCTGTGGTAAATGATGTGCCGCGGTATCCGGAATTTTTGCCTTGGTGTAAAGATAGCGAAGTCCTATCTGAAACCAGTGACGTGATGATCGCACGGTTAACCCTTGCAAAATCCGGACTTCAACAGGACTTCACCACCCACAATGAATTACATCATCCAGACATGATTAAGATGGATCTGGTTAACGGCCCATTTTCTCGTCTGTCAGGTGAGTGGAAATTTCAACCGTTGGGTGAAGATGGTTGCCGCGCCAGTATGCATTTAGAATTTGATTTCAGTAGCCTGTTGTTCAATATGACCTTGGCAAAGGTGTTCGAGTCGGCAGCCGATAAGATGGTTGATGCGTTCTGCGAAAGGGCGGATAAGATCTATGGCGAATGATACGCAAGATAAAGCCTCGCAATGTCAGTCTGACGTTACCTCTGAAACACCCGTCGAGACTATTAAAGTTGATGTTGTTTACGCCTCGCAAGACCGACAGCTTCGCCGCGAGCTTGTGGTTGATCAAAGTACTACCGTACTGGCGGCAGTGCGTAAATCTGGTTTGTTGAATGATTTTCCTGAGCTAGAGGTAGATACATTAAAGCTGGGTATCTATGGGAAAGTGGTGCCGGCCGACACGCAGTTGCAAAACAACGATCGGGTCGAAATATACCGGCAACTGAAGATAGATGCTAAGCAAGCCAGACGGCAAAGGGCAAAGAAGCACTAGCGTTTGAGACTACAGTGCTATTAGGTCGCTTCTGTTTGCTCTGTTTGCTCTGTTTGTTCGGTTTGCTCTGATAGTTCTGTTTTTTCTGGCGCTGCCTGCTTAGCACGTTCTACATGCACTTCGGTTGGCGCGTAATCACCTTCGAAGTAACTTAAGCGCTCATCGATAAAGTAGAGCTGCAGCTTAGATTTGATATAGCTCGTATTCGGTAGTTGGATGCTATAGACGTAGTCCCAGCGGTTACTGTTCAGGCTGTCATCCAAAATGGTGTTGCCCATAACATATCTCACTTGGCTTTTTGTCATGCCGGGTTTGAGCTTGTCGACCATGGACTGGCTGATGACGTTACCTTGTTGGATGGTAATCCTGTGCACGCCGGGAAAGCGAAGGGTTGAACACCCAGTGATAAGCAATGTGATCGCCAACAAAGCAAGCACGCGTTGTAGCGGTCGTGATGACGAAACCGGCGTAGCGGTTAAGCGTGATCGTATTGATGCAAAGCGTGTTGGTGTCATATTTTTATCTTTTGTATCGATCTGATGTGAAACAGCACGGCCATTTAATGTTCTGACGGCCGCAGCAAATGCATATTATCCGTCATTCGGATTGCGATTACTCGTTAATCATTGTTCGTCATCGGGATTGAACTTCCAATTATGAATTAAAATCGAGATACTAGCACGTCAATCTATACCTCTATGAAGAGTCCGATGCCTACTGAGTCTCAAGAAATCAAAGATGCTGGTCTGAAGATCACTGCTCCTCGTGTGAAAATACTGGAGATTCTTGAGAGTTCCAGTATTCATCATATGAGTGCAGAGGACGTTTACAAGCAACTGCTCGTCAATGAAGAAGAGATTGGCTTAGCGACAGTCTACCGCGTATTGACCCAGTTCGAAGATGCTGGTTTGGTGGTTCGACATAACTTTGAAGGCGGTCATTCAGTCTTTGAAGTATCTGCGGAAGAACACCACGACCATATTGTTTGTGTGCGATGTGGTCGTGTTGAAGAATTTCAGGATAAAGAAATCGAACAAAGACAAGTGTTAGTGGCGCAACAACTCGGTTTCGAACTAACCGATCATGATCTGAATATGTACGGCCTTTGCCCGAACTGTAAATAGGCCCGGACTCATAGGGGCTGCTGCTCCTAAAGTATCTTAAACCTAGGTTTGCGCAGACTCGTACATTTCCAGTGCGTGGGCTAGGGATTGATCTGTCATCTCTATACCGCCGAGCATGCGCGCAATCTCTTGTACTTTTTGTTCATCCCCCAGCTTGTTCACTTCCGTTCTTGCGGTTTTCTTCTCGCTCGATTTGGTTACTTGCAGGTGGTGATGTCCTTGCGCTGCCACTTGTGGCAGGTGGGTAACGCATACGATTTGTGCCTTAGTGCCGAGCTCGCGTAGCAGATGGCCGACAACTTCAGCGATACCGCCACCAATACCGACGTCAACTTCATCAAACATTAACGTTGGTACCCGTGACGTATCCGCCGTAACCACCTGTATCGCCAAACTGATTCTTGATAGCTCGCCGCCAGAGGCGATCTTGTTCAGCGATCGAGGTGTTTGGCCGGGGTTGGTACTAATCAGAAACTCTATTTGCTCTAAACCATTGCGTGCCGGCGTGTTGGTTGCGTGAGGGGTGAGTTCGACCGCGAAGGTCGCGCCCATCATGCCGAGCAGTGCCAATTGGGCCGAGACACTTTTGGTGAGTTTCTTGCCAGCTTTGGTGCGGGCGGTTGAAAGTTTCTTGGCGAGTTTATCGAAGTCTGCTGCTATGGATCGAATTTGGTGTTCAACCTTTTCGATCTCGGCATCAATGTTCTGAAGTGTGTCGAGCTCTTTATGAATGTCTTGTGTCAGCGTCGGTATGTCATTTGGCTTGATCCGATGCTTGCGACAGATCTCGTAAATTCTGCTCAAGCGGTCTTCCACTTCCGTCAGTCTGCCGGGGTCAAGTTCAACATCGTTCGTGAATCGCTGTAGGTCCGAGGTGGCTTCCTCTAGCTGAATCTTCGAAGATTCCAGCATTTCGATCATGGGTTTTAATTCAATAAGATCAAGTTGTTGTAGTAAAACGACGGCGCGGCTTAGATGATCTGCTGCGCCTTCGGTGCGATTGCCTTCCAGCATCTCCAAAGCATCCTGAGTATTGCCAAGGATGTGTTCGGCGTTGGCCAGGCGTTTCTGTTCGGCTTCAAGCTTGTCCAACTCGCCAGGCGAGTATTGAAGCTTATCGAGCTCTTCTGCTTGATAACTCAACAGCTGCAACCGCGCGGTTTGTTCTGTATTGCTTTCGATTAGCTGCGTGAGTTGTTTGCTGACGCTCTGGTGCTCAACGAAAAGTTTGTTTGCGGCGAGGTTAACGTCAACGACGCCAGCAAATTCATCTAACATTTGGCTGTGAGTATCTTTGCGAAGCAGTGACTGATGTTCGTGCTGCGAGTGGATGTCGACCAGCAGTTCACCGAGTGATTTCATATCGGTTAAGGTGCTCGGGGTGCCATTGATAAAGCCTCGTGATCGACCTTCGCGGGTAATGACGCGACGCAGGATACATTCAGAAACCGTGTCTTCATGAACAAGCTCGCGATCCTTTAGCCATTGAGTCGCTTGCGGGTTATCGGTCAGATCAAAGCTGGAGATCACTTCGGCTTTATCTGCGCGAGGTCCGATAAACCCAGTCTCAGCTCGATCACCCAAGGTTAGGCCGAGCGCATCGAGCATGATCGACTTGCCCGCGCCAGTTTCACCTGACACGACGGTCATGCCGTCAAGAAAAGAGACTTCGAGTTGATCGACCAATGCGAAATTTTTTACGTTGAGTAGGCTCAGCATGATCGGCAGGGAAAAATGGCTAGGGGTACATTAAACAAACTAACGCTTTTAACTGCAACGGCTAACTGCAATGACGCGCAGTGTGACGGCTATTCCCACACTATCTTAGCCTCTATTTTTTGTTTTGCTCATTGGGTATATTGAGGTTTCTTTGTTGTTGGTTGCCTCGTAGACATTTATGCCCGACTTTAATCCGTTAAGCGCTAAAGGTCAGATATTACTCAAGTCTTTGGTTGAGCAGTATATTGTCGACGGCCAACCGGTAGGTTCTAAACGTTTATCCGAGAGTAGTGACCTTGGTGTGAGCTCAGCCACAATCCGTAACGTCATGGCTGATCTTGAAGAGAAAGGGTTTGTCTCATCACCCCACACGTCAGCGGGCCGAATACCCACACCCATGGGTTATCGATTTTTTGTCGATTCGTTGCTCAAGGTTGAGCCCCTCGGTCAGATTGACCTAAAGCACCTGCAAGCGCAGTTTGATCCGGATATGACAGCACAAGAACTTGTCCAGTCGGCCTCGGGTATGTTGTCTGAGGTTACCCATCTTGCAGGCGTAGTGACAATTCCTCGGCGTGATCAGGTGACGCTACGACATGTTGAATTTCTTAGCTTAAACGACTCACGGGTCTTGGCCATACTAGTGCTGGATGACCATGAGGTGCAGAACCGGGTTATTTATACGGAGAACGAATACACCGAAATACAATTGAAAGAAGCCACCAACTTTATTAATCAATCCTTTTCGGGGCAAAGTCTTAGTCGTATTCGAGATAGGATCATTGTTTCAATGAAAACCGACAGAGAAAGCATGAACGGTTTGATGCTGACATCGCTAGAAATGGCTGAAAAAGCCTTTACCGAAGAAGATGAGCCGAATGACTACATCGTTGCAGGTCAAGAGAATCTGTTTGATCTGTCTCAGAGTAAGGCGCTGGAAGATATCAGGGAATTGTTCAAAGCCTTTAGTTTAAAGGGTGATATTCTGCACCTGCTTGATCGCTGTATGGAATCTAATGGCATGCAGCTATTTATCGGCCAGGAGTCAGGTTACGAGATACTGGACGAATGTAGTGTCGTAACGTCGCCTTATCAGGTTGACGGCGAACTTGTTGGTGTTCTCGGTGTGATTGGTCCGACGCGTATGGCGTACGAGCGTGTTATTCCTTTGGTTGACGCTACGGCTCGTATTTTGGGGGCTGCACTTAACAATAGTCGCCAAAAATAGCCAATTTGGCGCGTAATCCCAGCATAAATTTCAGCTCAACAGCGTATTTCTCCCCGTTTGGCTCTTATCAAGACGTAAAAATCCTCAATTTCCTTCCAAGACCCTTGAATGTGCAGGGGTTAGCCCCATATACCTGTTAACCAAATTTTGAACGATGAATTACGGATTGGAGTATTGCTGAATGTCGAGTCACGAAGAGCAGACTGATGATATCAACAGTGCGGAAACTGATGAAAAGCAGTCTCCCGATGAATCAGTCGAAGCCTCAGCTGATGAAATAGTTGAAGGAACCGTTGAAGAAATTAAAGAAGTCACCGTTGAGTCCCTGCAAGCTGAGTTAGAGCAGGCAGCTGAGCAGGCGCTGAAATTCAAGGATGTTGCGTTAAGGGCTGAAGCTGAAATGCAAAATGTCCAGAGACGGGCAATAAAAGACCTCGAAAAGGCCCATAAGTTCGGTTCAGAAAAGCTCATCCAAAATCTACTGCCCGTCATCGACAGCCTTGAAAAGGCCGTTGAGTCGGCAGAAACCGCGGCAGATGAGGCAGCAAATAAGGCCGTCGTCGAAGGCGTGGGTTTATGTTTGAAGATGTTGACGGATTTGCTCGGTAAAGAAGGCGTCAAGATGTTGGATCCGATGGGCGAACCCTTTGATCCTAATCATCATCAGGCGATGTCGATGATTGAAAACCCTGATGTTGAACCTAATTCTGTTGTTGCTGTTATTCAGAAGGGTTACACGCTTAACGAACGTTTGGTTAGACCTGCAATGGTGATGGTGTCTAAAGCCGTTTCGCCACCGACAGGCGAATAAGATACAGACGACCTAATCTAGAGAGAAAAGATAAGCCGCAAGATTTAAAATTTTTAACTTGAAGTTTTAGCTTGAAAAAATACAGACGGCGCCAATATAGGTGTCAGTAAACAAATACACAGCCGCAAGATTGATGCGGTGAACCAGAAGATTGGAGAAGTGAAATGGGTAAGATTATCGGTATTGACTTGGGAACGACTAACTCTTGTGTCGCATTCCTCGAGGGTGGCATCCCAAAGATTATAGAAAATTCAGAAGGTGATAGAACGACGCCTTCAATTATTGGGTACGCCGATGATGATGAAGTGTTGGTTGGTCAGGCTGCTAAACGTCAAGCGGTCACAAACCCCACGAATACGCTCTTTGCTGTAAAGCGATTGATCGGACGTCGTTTCGAGGATGAGGTTGTGCAGCGAGACATCAAGATGGTGCCCTACACAATCGCCAAGGCCGAAAATGGCGATGCATGGGTTGAAGTGAAGGGCAAGAAAATGGCGCCTCCACAAATCTCTGCACAAGTATTGGTTAAAATGAAGAAGACCGCTGAAGATTATCTCGGTGAAGAGGTGACAGAGGCGGTGATTACTGTGCCCGCTTATTTTAACGACTCTCAGCGCCAGGCAACCAAAGATGCAGGTCGCATCGCAGGTTTGGATGTAAAGCGAATTATTAATGAGCCGACCGCTGCTGCACTTGCCTACGGCATGGATAAAGCAACGGGCGATTCAACCATCGCGGTTTATGACTTGGGTGGTGGTACGTTTGATATTTCAATCATTGAGATTGCTGATGTTGATGGCGAGAAGCAGTTCGAAGTACTTTCAACCAACGGTGACACGTTCTTAGGTGGTGAAGATTTTGACTTACGTATGATCGACTACCTGGCCGACGAGTTCAAAAAACAGGAAGGCATGGATCTGCACAATGATCCGCTAGCGCTACAGCGACTCAAGGAAGCGGCTGAGAAGGCGAAGATTGAATTGTCGACGAGCCAGCAGACCGAAGTTAACCTGCCTTACATTACGGCTGACGCATCAGGTCCGAAGCACTTGGTCATGAAAGTGACACAAGCCAAACTCGAATCTTTAGTTGAAGATCTTGTTGATCGAACCCTCGAGCCTCTGCGCATCGCAATGAAAGACGCAGATGTCAGTGTTTCAGAAGTTGATGACATTATCTTAGTTGGTGGTCAGTCAAGAATGCCGCTAGTGCAGAAGAAAGTGAAAGAGTTCTTCGGTAAAGAGTCTCGACGTGATGTTAATCCTGATGAAGCAGTAGCGATGGGCGCATCGATTCAAGCGGCCGTGTTATCGGGTGATGTGAAAGATGTTCTGTTGTTGGATGTTACGCCTTTGTCTTTAGGTATTGAGACAATGGGTGGCGTGATGAGTAACTTGATCGATAAGAACACGACGATTCCTACTAAGAAATCGCAGGTCTTTTCGACCGCCGACGACAATCAACCTGCTGTAACCATTCACGTTCTTCAGGGCGAGCGCAAGCAAGCTGGGCAGAACAAGTCACTTGGACAGTTTGATTTAGCCGATATTCCGGCTGCGCCACGCGGTACGCCTCAGATTGAGGTTAGTTTCGATTTGGATGCTAACGGTATCTTGAATGTGTCTGCAACGGACAAGGCGTCCGGTAAAGAGCAGTCGATTGTGATCAAAGCGTCTTCCGGTTTGTCCGATGAAGAAGTTGATCAGATGGTGAAGGATGCTGAGGCTAATGCGGAAGAAGATCAAAAGTTTGAAGAGCTGGTTACAACACGCAACCAGGCTGACGCTATGATTCACGCAACGCGCAAAACGGTCGAAGAATCAAAGGACATCACTGACGAAGAGAAAGCGGCAATTGATACTGCTGTCGAGGAGCTCGAAGCAGCTTTAAAGGATGATGACAAGGAAGCGATTGAGGCTAAACTGCTCGCGCTAACTGAAGCCTCTTCCGATGTTGCCCAGCGAGCTTATGCGGCGCAGGCCGCTGAAGCTGGCGGTGAAGCGCCAGCGGGAGATGCAGGAAGTGCTGATCCAGACGCAGTGGATGCTGAATTTGAAGAAGTTAAAGAAGACAAATAACCTTCATAGAAAGTAACTAAGGCCGGGGTGTTCAACACGCCCGGTCTTTTTTCGTTAAGAGACGATAAAAAGAATTATGGCTAAAAGAGACTATTACGAAGTATTAGGTGTGTCACGTGACGCCTCCGAGAAAGAAATTAAAAAAGCCTATCGTCGCTTAGCTATGAAATATCATCCTGACCGAAACTCGGATGATCCTGACTCGGATGATAAGTTTAAAGAGGCCAGTGAAGCTGCCGAAATTCTCACGGATACTGAGAAGCGCGGAACCTATGATCAATTTGGCCATGCGGCCTTTGAAAATGGCGGTGGCGGTCGCCAACAGGGCAACGGTAATTTTGGTTCGATTTTCGATGATGTGTTTGGTGATATTTTCTCCGGTGGCGGTGGTCGCGGCGGTCGAAGCGGCGCGCAACGCGGTTCCGATCTAAAGTACATATTAGAGCTGACACTTGAAGACGCTGTGCGCGGTACAAATCCCAAAATCAAGATACCGACCCTTGTTGAATGTATGGAGTGTTTGGGTTCAGGTGCTAAAAAAGGAACAGCGCCGATTAGCTGTGTGCAGTGCGGTGGTATGGGTCAAGTTACCGCCAGGCAAGGTTTCTTTTCAATCCAGCAGGCATGCCCTCGCTGTCGCGGTACCGGCAAAATGATTTCTGACCCCTGTGGTAAATGCCGCGGTCAGGGACGCGTTGAAGAACAAAAGACCTTGAGTGTCAAAGTTCCGGGAGGCGTTGATACAGGTAATCGTATTCGACTGACAGGCCAGGGAGAAGCTGGCGCTAATGGCGGCCCTGCCGGTGATTTGTATGTCGAGATACATGTGCGCGACCATCAGATATTCACCCGTGAAGAAGAGCATCTGTATTGTGAGGTGCCGATCAGTTTTGTTGATGCTGCGCTAGGGGGTGAACTTGAAGTGCCCACACTTGATGGCAAAGTTAACCTGAAAATCCCGAAAGAAACGCAAACCGGTAAGTTGTTCCGACTGCGGGGCAAGGGTGTTGATGTCAGTAAGATTCGCGGCGGCGGCATTGGTGACTTGTATTGCCGTGTCACGGTTGAAACCCCTGTTAAACTCTCAAAACGGCAGAAAGAATTGTTGCAGGAATTTGCCGGCGAAAGCGACGCTAAGCAGTCGCCCAAGCAGACCGGTTGGTTCGATAATGTTAAGCGTTTTGTTGACACCTTGACCGACTAAATCTGTTGTTTTGCATCGTTTGGGGCATGGCTCGTGAATCTTTCGTGAGTCATGCTCAAGTTGTCCTGGTCTGTGACGAGAGCGGATGACGGTTGCTTGCAGACGCCGAGCGATCTATTTTCGGGAAGACGAATCCGTTATCCTGACCTGAGAAAATAAACGAAAAACTGAAGCCATTTCTATATCCGATTCTAAGGTCTGTCTAAGTGGGCAGGCCAATAGGCGGCTGAGCGAGAAACGATTATGAGCAAAATAGCCATTACCGGTGCCGCAGGGCGCATGGGAAGAACTCTCATTGAAATTATTCAACAAACACCGGGTGCAGAGTTGACCGGCGCAGTCGAGCGTCCGGGCATTTCTATTATTGGTGCCGATGCGGGTGAGGTTGCAGGGGTTGGCGCTCTAGGGGTCAAAATCGTCGATAACCTTGAATCTATTCTTGCTGACTTTGATGTTCTTGTAGATTTTACGATCGCCGATGCGACAGCGGTTAATCTCGAAGTTTGCGCAACAGCCAACAAGGCGATGGTAATCGGCACAACCGGTTTGTCCGAAGCTCAGACTGCTCGCGTCCGCGCGCTGGCGCAAAAAATGCCTATCGTGTTTGCACCCAATTACAGTGTCGGTGTGAACGCGACGTTTAAGTTACTCGAGATAGCGGCGCAGATTTTTGGCGACGATGTCGATATCGAGATTAGCGAAGCGCACCATCGCCATAAAGTAGATGCGCCTTCAGGTACGGCCTTAAAAATGGGCGAGATTGTCGCGGCAGAGTTAGATCGTGATTTGTCTGAAGTGGCCGTTTATGGCCGCGAAGGCATTACCGGCGAGCGAAGCCGCGAGACGATCGGTTTTTCTACGGTGCGAGCGGGCGACATTATTGGTGAACATACCGTTATGTTTGCAGGCGCGGGTGAGCGTTTGGAGATTACCCACCGGGCCCACAGTCGCAGTAATTTTGCTCAAGGAGCGGTGCGATCTGCGCTGTGGTTGGAAGATCGGCAAGCAGGTCTGTTTGATATGCAAGACGTGCTCGGTCTGAAAGCGATTAAGGCGTAACAATTTCTGGTATCTCGAGCCTCGTTCCACTAGAATATCGCGCCAGTATGACACCAAGCTGAATCAATATATCGAGGCGAGATGGAAGCAATTCCCTCTCGCTTTTTTTCGAGCTGGATTCGCAAAAACTGACCCAGGAGAACCAATTTGTCGCATTGTGCTGTGCTTGCCTTAGAGAACGGAGAATTCTTTCAAGGTATTGCTATTGGGGCGCTGGGAAGCTCTGAAGGCGAAGTTGTTTTTAACACTTCGATGACCGGTTACCAAGAAATTCTGACCGACCCCTCCTACGCAAAACAAATCATCACTCTGACTCACCCTCATATCGGTAATACCGGCGTGAACAGCGAAGACGAAGAATCCAGTGAAATATGGGCTTCGGGTCTCGTTATTCGAGACTTGCCGTTACTCGCAAGTAGCTGGCGCCAAGAAGAAACCCTGCAAGCCTATTTAGAGCGACGAAACATTGTTGCCATTGCCGAGATCGATACACGCAAGCTGACGCGCATACTTCGCGAGCAGGGCTCGCAACGGGGTTGTATTGTTGCCGGTGAGAACATTAGCGACAAAGAAATTGAGCTGGCGATAGCCAAGGCAAAGGGTTGGGCCGGACTTGAGGGTATGGACCTGGCCAAAGTTGTCACCACCAAAGAAGAATATCAGTGGTCTGAAGGTTCGTGGAAGATTGGTGAAGGTCATCCGGTTGTTACCGACACGCAGTATCACGTCGTTGCCTATGATTTTGGTGTGAAGCGAAACATTTTGAGAATGCTCGCTGACCGAGGCTGCCGCTTAACGGTCGTGCCGGCGCAGACACCCGCTGATGTTGTCATGGCAATGAAACCCGATGGCGTGTTCTTGTCCAATGGTCCAGGTGACCCGGATCCCTGTGATTATGCCGTGACGGCGATCAAACAAATTCTAGAGACAAATGTTCCGGTCTTTGGTATCTGTCTAGGCTTGCAGTTATTGGGGCTTGCAACAGGTATGACGACAAAGAAGATGGGCCACGGTCATCATGGCGCTAATCATCCCGTCAAAAACTTTGATGATGGTACGGTGTTAATTACCAGTCAAAACCATGGTTTCTGCATCGACGATGCAACCCTTCCAGAAAATGTAAGAGTGACTCATCGATCGCTTTTCGATGATTCCCTGCAGGGCATTCATCTGTTGGACAGACCAGCCTTTGGCTTTCAGGGGCATCCCGAGGCAAGCCCGGGGCCGCGCGACGCCGCGCCTCTGTTTGACCACTTCATCGAGTTGATGGAACAACGTATTCAGGGCCAGAAGTAACTATGTCAAAACGAGAAGATATTAGTAGCATCCTGATTATTGGCGCGGGTCCGATCATTATTGGTCAAGCCTGTGAATTTGATTATTCAGGTGCGCAAGCGTGTAAAGCGTTAAAGGAAGAGGGTTACAGGGTCATCCTGGTTAACTCAAACCCCGCAACAATTATGACAGATCCATCAATGGCGGATTCAACCTACATTGAGCCGGTCAACTGGCGGATGCTGAAAAAGATTATTGAAAAGGAACGCCCAGACGCGATCTTGCCCACCATGGGTGGTCAAACAGCATTGAATTGTGCGCTTGATTTGGCGCGAGAAGGCGTCTTAGAAGAATTTGACGTTGAGCTTATTGGTGCGACTCGGGATGCAATTGATAAAGCTGAGGATCGCAAACGATTTGACGACGCGATGAAAGAGATTGGCCTAGAGACGCCAAATTCAGCCTTCGCACACTCCTTAGAGGAAGCTCGCCAAGTTCAGGCGGCCCTAGGTTATCCCTGTGTTATTCGCCCCTCGTTCACCATGGGTGGCAGCGGCGGCGGCATCGCATACAACCACGAAGACTTTATTGAAATCTGTACACGTGGGCTCGATTTATCACCGACCAACGAACTGCTCATTGATGAGTCTTTGTTGGGGTGGAAAGAATATGAAATGGAAGTTGTTCGAGACAAGAACGATAACTGCATTATCGTTTGTTCAATCGAAAACCTTGACCCAATGGGTGTTCACACGGGCGATTCTATTACGATCGCGCCTGCTCAAACCCTAACGGACAAGGAATACCAGATTATGCGTAATGCCTCGCTTGAGATATTACGTGTTATCGGTGTTGAGACAGGTGGCTCAAATGTGCAGTTCGCCGTTGAGCCTGAGACAGGTCGACTGATCATTATTGAAATGAACCCGCGGGTATCACGTTCCTCAGCGCTGGCATCAAAAGCGACGGGCTTTCCGATTGCGAGAGTCGCTGCGAAGCTTGCCGTTGGATACACCTTGGATGAATTGTCGAACGAAATTACCGGCGGCGTTACGCCGGCTTCATTTGAGCCATCTATTGATTACATTGTGACGAAGATTCCGCGTTTCACTTTTGAGAAATTCCCGCAGGCTGAAAATTTCCTGACAACCCAAATGAAGTCAGTGGGTGAAGTCATGGCGATTGGCCGGACCTTTCAAGAGTCTCTGCAAAAAGCACTGCGCGGATTGGAAGTGGGTATTAATGGCTTGTCGCCAATTATTGAGAAAACCGGTTCTGATTGGGAGGCTAAACTGCGTCGTGAAATTCGTGTGCCGGGTGCCGATCGAATCCGATATGTTGCAGACGCGTTTCGGATCGGTATGAGTTTCGATGAGATTCATGATCTCAGTAGAATTGATCCTTGGTTTTTGATTCAGCTCGAAGATCTAATTAAAGATGAAGCCTCAATGGAGGGTCAAACGCTTGTTGGGCTTGGTAGAGACCGCGTTTTTAAGCTAAAGCAGAAAGGATTTTCAGATTCCAGAATGGCTGAACTGATGTCGCTGAGCGAATCAGATGTGCGCTCGCAGCGTTTAGGCTTAGGTGTAAAACCTGTTTATCGTCGCGTGGATACATGTGCCGCAGAATTTGCCTCCTCGACAGCGTACATGTACTCAACCTACGAATCTGAATGCGAATCGCGACCGACCAATAACGAGAAAATTATGGTGTTGGGCGGTGGTCCCAATAGAATCGGCCAGGGTATCGAGTTTGACTATTGTTGCGTGCACGCAGCCTTGGCAATGCGTGAAGACGGCTATGAGACAATCATGGTGAACTGCAACCCAGAGACTGTTTCAACCGATTACGATACGTCTGATCGACTCTACTTTGAGCCTCTGACCTTGGAAGATGTACTTTCGATCGTCGATATTGAACAACCGAAAGGCGTGATTGTGCAGTTCGGTGGCCAGACACCTTTGAAGTTAGCGGAAGATTTAGAGGCGGCCGGCGTCAATATTATTGGCACCTCGCCTGATGCGATTGATCGCGCCGAAGATCGCGAACGATTCCAGCAGATGATTGAAGGGTTGGGGTTACGCCAGCCACCCAATAAGACGGTTAAGAATGTCGAAGATGGCGTGGTTGCGGCTGAAGTGATTGGTTATCCGATCATTGTGCGTCCTTCCTATGTCTTAGGTGGTCGTGCCATGGAGATTGTCTACGACGAATCAGAGCTGCGCACATACATGCGTGAAGCCGTCACGGTTTCCGACAAGTCACCTGTGCTGCTTGATCGATTTCTTGATCAGGCTATTGAGGTTGACGTGGACGCGGTCAGCGACGGCAAACAGGTTGTGATTGGTGCAGTAATGCAACATATCGAACAAGCAGGTGTACATTCAGGTGATTCGGCCTGTTCACTGCCGCCCTATAGCCTCAGTGATGAGTTGATGGCGGAGATTCGCCGTCAAGTTATTCAGATGGCAATTGAACTTAAAGTGATTGGATTGATGAATGTCCAGCTGGCTATTCAAAATAACGAAATCTATGTGCTCGAAGTTAATCCGCGTGCATCGCGTACCGTGCCCTTTGTTTCAAAGTGTATCGGTGTTTCATTAGCCCAGATCGCAGCTCGCTGCATGGCCGGAACGAGTTTGGAAGCGCAAGGTTTTACAAAAGAAATTGTGCCGGACTATTTCAGCGTTAAAGAGGCTGTGTTTCCTTTCGGCAAGTTTCCCGGCGTTGATCCTATTCTCGGACCAGAGATGAAATCAACCGGCGAAGTGATGGGTGTAGCAAATACATTTAGCGAGGCTTATCGAAAATCACAGTTTGGTGCGGGCGATATTATACCGTCCAGTGGCACGGCATTTTTGAGTGTTCGTGACGTTGATAAGCCTGAATTGGTGCAGGTTGCTAAGGACTTGATTGAGCTTGGGTTCAACGTGGTTGCCACCCGGGGTTCCGCTTCGGTGTTGATCGAAGCGGGTATCGATATCAAGATCATCAATAAAGTCGGTGAAGGCCAACCCCACGTTGTCGATGCGCTGAAGAACGATGAAATTGACCTGATTGTGAATACGACTGAAGGTAAACAAGCGATTCGCGATTCTTCTATCATCCGACGCACAGCGCTGCAGCATAAAGTCTACAACGCGACGACGATGGCGGGCGCGAGAGCCTGTGTAGAGGCTGTTCGACACGGCGATAGCTATACGGTGCATAGGCTTCAGGACCTTCATAAGCGGCTCCCTGCGAGCGGCTAGAGGTAGAGTTCCGTATCTAAAGCCCACTTAATCCTGGGCTTGAACTGCATTTTTTCTTTGCTAGACTAACGTGGTTGTCGTCGAGTTTTCTTCAACTCATCGGCGCCGAAACCTATATAGACGACATTACGAGATTGGATTGGACATGGATAAAACCCCTATGACAGCAGCAGGTGAGGCGACGCTTCGTGCTGAGCTTAATAGGCTGACGCGTGTTGAGCGACCCCGCATCATAAAAGAGATTGCTGCGGCGCTTGCGCAGGGCGATCTAAGGGAAAATGCCGAGTTTCAGTACGCCAAGGAAGAACAAGGCTTTATCGAAGGACGGTTGGCAGAAATCGCGTCTAAGTTATCCAACGCACAGATTATTGATTGCACGGCGATTCCACCGACAGGCAAGGTGATATTTGGCACGACCGTACACCTGCTGAATGTTGAGACGGATGAAGAGGTAATTTATCAGGTTGTCGGTGATGATGAATCGGACATTAAGGCCAACAAGATATCTGTTTACTCGCCTATTGCCCGCGCGCTGGTGGGTAAGTCGATCGACGATGTTGTCGTTGTTGTCGCGCCTAGTGGTGATATTGAATATGAAATCTGTAAGGTTGAGCATATCTAAGCCGGTTATGTCTGGCGATAGCTCGGTAAGAGTGCAGGAACATTTCCTTCAGACTGCCAGAGTTAAAAAAGTACTCGGCGTTAATCTCTTTTAAACGATGTCTGATCGAAGAATATTCGATAACTTCGGATTGGGTTTCTTGGCTGATTTATAAATAAGTGCGACATTTCCAATCGACTGCACTAATTCAGCATTGGCGGCGCCAACGACTTTTTCAATCGTCGCCTGCTTATCATCGCGATCGTCAGCGTTGACCCTGACTTTTATGAGCTCATGATCGGTGATTGCGCGATTAAGTTCTGAGATCACAGCATCGCTCAAGCCATTTCCAGCGATTGTCACGACGGGTTTCAAGCTATGTCCGATTGCTTTGAATCGTTTTTGTTCTGCCTTCGTTATCATGTGCTTATACTAGACGCTTGTTCTGATGGGGCAGGGAGTCTACCTAACAAGCAGGGTTTTAAGAAACTATTTCACAAACTATTCAAACTTAACTCATAGATTCAACCATATTTAGACGGCGCAGATGAAAAAGTCAAAATCGAGTCACGAGTGGCTAAAGAATCATGAAAATGATGAGTTCGTAAAGCGCGCCAGAGAAGATGGCTACCGCTCTCGGGCAAGCTATAAGTTGTTGGAAATCAACGAAAAATACGGTCTGATGCGGCCGGGGCAATGTGTCGTCGATTTGGGCGCTGCACCGGGTGGCTGGTGCCAGGTAGCTGCAAAAGCGGTAGGCGAGAAGGGTAAGATTGTTGGCATCGATCTTTTAGATATGCCGCCGATTGACGGTGTCGACTTTATTCAAGGTGATTTTACCGAGGATGGGCCTTATCAGCTTTTAATTGATCGACTTGAAAACAGGCCCGTTGACCTTGTTTTATCCGATATGGCCCCAAACTTAAGTGGTATGAAGCAAATGGATTTACCGAAATCGGCCTATTTGGTCGAGCTTGCGATTGATCTATGTGATCAGGTTTTAAGGAAAAATGGTGCATTTGCGACAAAATGCTTCGAAGGTGAAGGCATTGAAGAGATCCGCCGAGCCTTTCGAGATCGCTTTGGCCGCGTCATGAATTTTAAGCCAAAATCGTCAAGCTCCAAATCACGAGAAGTCTATGTGGTGGGTATGGCGTACAAAGGTAGGTAGACAGCACGAAAAGCCGTAAGGCGAATGAGAAAAAGACCGTCTGGCCAGTTTTCGTGGCGAGCCAATAAGTGCTCCTAGGTCGTTTGGCAGGTTGTGCATTCGGTCGTTTATTAGGTCTTTTGATAGGTAGTTTGGCGAAGTATTTCAAATATAGTAAGGTGGCTACCCCGCGGCATAAGTAAGAGCCTCGGTGATGTTGTTAACGGGTCTTGTAACGCAGGCCGGTTGGCGCATAGTGAGCAAAAATGTAGCTGTTAAAAGTGGTAAGTAAACATAGCATTTGTCTATGAGAGGATAATCCATGAATGACATGGGAAAAAACATACTATTGTGGCTAATCATTGCCGCAGTACTCCTGACCGTGTTTCGTAACTTTGACGTTAGTAGCGGTCCCGATGAAGTCGAATATTCCTCCTTCCTTGAGATGGTGAATATGGGGCAGGTGAAACGAGTTGACGTGGATGGCCTTGTCATTCGCGGTATCCGTTATGACGACACACCTTTCGAGACCATACAGCCACAAATCTCGGATAAAGCGTTGATCGATGATTTTGTTGATCACAACGTTCAGTTCAGTGGTACACGTCCAGAACAACAATCTCTTTGGTCGCAACTCTTCGTTGCTGCATTCCCGATTCTAGTCATTATTGCGGTCTTCATGTTTTTTATGCGGCAGATGCAAGGTGGCGCGGGCGGCAAGGGCGGACCGCTTACCTTCGGCAAAAGTAAGGCCAAGTTACTCGGTGAAGACCAAATCAAAACAACTTTCGCCGATGTTGCAGGCGTTGATGAAGCCAAAGAAGATGTGCAGGAGTTAGTTGAATTTCTCCAAGATCCTACCAAATTCCAAAAGCTCGGTGGACGTATCCCTCGAGGCATATTGTTGGTGGGTCAGCCAGGTACAGGTAAGACGTTATTAGCGAAAGCAATCGCCGGTGAAGCCAAGGTGCCCTTTTTCTCAATCTCAGGTTCAGACTTCGTCGAGATGTTTGTTGGTGTTGGTGCATCGCGTGTTCGAGACATGTTCGAGCAGGCAAAGAAGCAATCGCCATGCATTATATTTATTGATGAAATTGACGCTGTCGGCCGCCATCGTGGTGCCGGTTTAGGTGGTGGTCATGACGAACGTGAGCAAACCTTAAACCAGTTGTTAGTTGAGATGGATGGTTTTGACGGAAATGACGGCGTGATTATTATAGCCGCGACCAACCGTCCAGACGTGCTCGACCCTGCTTTACTTCGTCCCGGTCGATTCGATCGCCAGGTCGTCGTTGGATTGCCAGATATACGTGGTCGTGAACAGATTCTTAAAGTACACATGCGTAAAGTGCCTCTGGGAGACGATGTCGAGACGTCGTTTATTGCTCGGGGAACGCCGGGCTTCTCTGGTGCTGATTTAGCCAACCTAGTCAATGAAGCCGCTCTATTTGCTGCACGACAGAGCAGGCGAGTGGTAGGCATGGAGCAGTTCGAACAAGCTAAAGACAAGATCATGATGGGCGCAGAAAGAAAGAACATGGCGATGTCTGAGGATGAAAAGCGCAACACGGCCTATCATGAAGCGGGACACTGTATTGTTGGTTACATGGTTCCAGATCATGATCCAACTTACAAAGTAACAATCATACCTAGGGGTATGGCTTTGGGTGTGACGATGTTCTTGCCCGAAGAAGATCGGTACTCCATTAGCAAACGTGCCTTGAGATCGAAGATTTGCACGATGTTTGGCGGGCGAATTGCTGAAGAGCTGACGCTGGGTCCGGATGGCATTACGACGGGCGCATCAAACGATATTCAGCAAGCGACACTGATGGCAAAAAACATGGTCACAAAGTGGGGCCTATCTGACAAGCTTGGTCCATTGATGTACGCGGAAGATAGCCAAGAGGTATTTTTGGGAATGTCCGCCGGTGCGCCAAAGCTTCAAGTGTCTGGTGAAACGGCCAAGATGATTGACGAAGAGGTGCGTGCGATCGCTGATTCTTGTTACCAGACGGCAGAGAAAATTCTTGTCGAAAACAGAGACAAGCTCGACATGATGGCTGAAGCTCTGCTTGACTATGAGACGATCGATAAAAGCCAAATTGATGAAATTATGGCCGGTAGAAAGCCGAATCCACCTCAAAGCTGGCAAGATAAAAATGATCGAAAACCGGATGCAGGCTCTGAGCCTGAAGCGGAATCCGATTCTGAGCCGCGACCTAGCGGACCTGTTGGTGGGCCTGCAAGCGAGCACTAGCATTTATCTTTTAATCATATTACGACAGGCGCGAGCAGCAACAGTTGCTCGCGTCTGACGCCTTTCAGATGTCCAATTCATATCTTGTAAACAAGCGCTTACCTTGTAGGCCTTGCCGGTCAGAACTTTCAAAAAAGAACCTAGCCCAATGATAAAGCCAGTCAGATGATATTCGGTGACGCACCATTAGTGATGGGTGTTCTGAATGTCACGCCGGATTCGTTTTCTGACGGCGGCGATTACGTTAGCGTTGACAGCGCCCTGGGTCGGGCACGTGAAATGGTGGGTCACGGCGTTGATCTGATTGATGTTGGTGGTGAGTCGACCCGGCCAGGCGCTTCTGTTGTTAGCGTCGATGAAGAGTTGGGGCGTGTTTTACCTATCATTGAAGCGCTGCGTAATCATGTCGATATTCCTCTTTCTGTCGATACCAGTTCGCCCGAGGTCATGACGCAATCTGCGGCGATGGGCGTGTCACTTATTAACGATGTTCGAGGTCTAAGGCGCGTCGGTGCACTGCAAGCGGCCCAAGCAACCGGTTTGCCTGTTTGTATTATGCATATGCAAGGCGACCCAGAAACCATGCAGCTTGATCCGCATTATCACGATCTTATCGAAGATATAAAAAGCTTCTTCGCCGAGAGAATTGAGGCTTGTGAAAAAGTAGGTTTGGCAAAACAAAAATTAATCCTGGATCCAGGCTTTGGCTTTGGCAAATCACCCGCGCATAATTTGACGCTGATTAATCGACTCGCAGACTTTAAGACCTTCGAGTTGCCAATCTTGGTGGGTCTTTCTCGAAAGAGTACGATCAGTAAGCTGCTCGCGCAGCAAAATTTTAACCCCTCGCAAGAAGAAGCAGATATCATAGACGCGAGTGTTGCCGGTGCATTGCTAGCGATCGAGCGTGGCGCCTCAATCATTCGCGTTCATGATGTAAAACAAACGGTTATCGCGTTAAAGGTCAGGCAGGCTATTCAGTTGGAATCCATTTTTGAATGATGATCATCAAATCTAAACAAAAAGGTACGACGTGAAAAAATATTTCGGCACAGACGGTATTCGCGGCAAGGTGGGGGTTGACCCCATAACCCCGGAATTTATGTTAAAGCTTGGCTGGTCGGCCGGGCGCGTCTTTGCTTCTAAGGGTGTGGGTCGCATTTTAATTGGTAAAGATACGCGTATTTCGGGTTACATGTTCGAGTCTGCGCTCGAGGCCGGCTTAGTTTCGGCTGGAATCGATGTGTTGTTTTTAGGCCCCATGCCGACACCGGCAATCGCCTATTTAACAAGGACATTTAACGCCGAGGCAGGCATTGTCATTAGTGCATCGCATAACCCGTATCACGATAATGGGATTAAGTTTTTCTCTGGCGCCGGTGAGAAATTGCCGGATGAGGTTGAGCTAGCAATAGAGGCTCAGCTGGATATAGCGCATCAGTCAATGCAGTTGGTCGAGTCGGACAAGATCGGCAAAGTGTCTAGAATCGTTGATGCGGCAGGGCGTTACGTAGAATTTTGTAAAAGTACGCTGTCGAGTAAATTAAATCTGCAAGGCAAGCGTATTGTGGTTGATTGCGCCCATGGCGCCACCTACCATATCGCACCTAAGGTCTTCCGTGAATTGGGCGCGCAGGTCATCGAAATTGGTGTTGAGCCCAATGGCATCAATATTAATGACCAGGTCGGCTCAACCAGCCCCGAGCAACTGCAGCGTGCTGTTGTCGATGAATCCGCAGATTTTGGTGTCGCTTACGACGGTGATGGCGATCGTCTTATTATGGTCGATGAACACGGTGAAGTTGTCGACGGCGATGAGCTGGTTTTTATCGTTGCGAGGCATCGGCAGCAACAAGGTACGTTAAAAGGTGGCGTGGTTGGCACGTTGATGAGCAACTTCGGTCTTGAGTTGGCTCTGCAGCAGTTGCACATTCCTTTTATTAGGGCGGCGGTGGGTGACCGATATGTATTAGCGGCGCTGCGGGAGAATGGCTGGGATTTAGGCGGTGAATCGTCGGGTCATCTGCTTTGTCTTGACGTGGTGTCGACAGGTGATGGCATCGTGTCATCCTTGCAGGTGATCGGAGCGATGCTCGAATCCGAGCAGTCACTTGGCGAGTTGAAGAAGGGGATGCATAAGCTACCGCAACTGATGATTAATGTGCGCTGTGATGCGGCTGTTGTTAATAGCGATGTAGTGCTCGCGGCGGTCGCGAAAACAGAAAAACAATTAGCCGGTAAAGGACGTGTGCTGCTGAGACCTTCAGGGACCGAGCCGGTTGTTCGGGTCATGGTCGAAGGCGAAGATTCAGTTCAGGTAAAGCTTTTGGCACGCGCGTTAGCCGATGTCGTTGAAGCAACAGGTTAGCCTGATGCACTATTTATTGAATTCACGATAGTTAGATTGGACGAGACAATTGAATCTTCAAATCAAAACATTTAACATGCGCAGCCGCTTTTGAGGTAAGTCATGAGAAAGGCCTTGGTAGTCGGCAATTGGAAAATGAATGGCACGCAGAGCAGTATCGATGTATTGATGCACGGACTGATGGCTCAGCTGGCGGGGTGTTCGAGCGGTATTGTAGTTTGTCCGCCGAATGTATATCTCGATCAGGTGCGAAAACTTATTGAACAAACCCCCATTAGCGTGGGTGGTCAGAACCTAGATTGGCATGACAAGGGTGCGTTTACGGGTGAAGTCTCCGCAGAAATGCTGGCAGACTTAGGATGTGACTTCGTACTTGTTGGTCATTCAGAAAGACGGACTTTGTTTGGTGAGACAAATGAAGATGTTGCGATGAAGTGTAAAGCGAGTCTTTCAAAAGGTATTATACCGATTCTTTGTGTCGGCGAGACGCAAGCGCAAAGAGAAGCTGGTGAGACAGAGGATGTCATTGCTTCGCAACTTGTCCCGGTATTTGACACGTTGGGTACTGAGGCGATGGCAAGTGTTGTTATTGCTTATGAGCCTGTATGGGCAATAGGCACAGGCATAACCGCCAGCCCGCAGCAAGCTAATGATGTGCATGCGTTTATTCGGCATACATTGGCTGAGAAGGACCTGAATATAGCGAATAATATTCAGATATTGTACGGAGGCAGTGTTAATGCAGACAATGCCGGTGAATTATTTGGAATGCAGGACATTGATGGAGCCCTCGTCGGAGGTGCATCTTTGGATGCGGCAAGTTTTCTTGCTATCTGTCAGGCTGCTGTACTGGTTTAAATAAGCGGAATTTGATGCGCTTAGGTAAGTAAGCAGTTGCTTACTTGAATAGGTGTGACTGAGTAGACTATGGAAACTCAAGTGTTAGAAACAATTGTACTGATCATGCATGTGGGGGCCAGCCTTTGCATTATTGGTCTTGTTTTGATCCAGCACGGTAAGGGCGCTGATATGGGCTCCGGCCTAGGTGCGGGCTCTTCCAGTACTGTATTCGGTAGTGGTGGTACGGGCAGTTTCCTGACGAAGGCGACAGGGGGTCTCGCGGTTGCGTTCTTTCTGACCAGTTTCGGTTTGGCTTTTTATGCTAAGCAAAAATCAATTTCTATTCGAAACTTAGGTGTGCCTGAAATCGTCGAACAGATTAATATTGCACCAGAGCTGGAATTACCGACGCTTGATAGCGCTCCAGCAAATAGTGCCTCAGGCGGGTCAGATATACCCTCGATAGAGCCTGAAACAGAATAATCAAGGACCTTTGTCCTTAACAGGCCATCATTGCAAGCGTTAGATGATGGTCGAATTTTATGCCGAAGTGGTGAAATTGGTAGACACGCTACCTTGAGGGGGTAGTGAGCTTTAGCTCGTGGAGGTTCAAGTCCTCTCTTCGGCACCATATACAACAACATATTGGGTTTTTATTTGGTTTTGGAATAAAAACCCAAGGTCCAACGAGGACCGTTGAGCGTTTTCGCTAAAAAACACATCCTAACCGACGAGTTCAAGGCGTTTATGATGGTTTCAGTCTAAAGTGTTGTCAGTAAACGCAATTAACGATAAACAACTGTGTTTTCTATTGACCAAGCCCATCGACATCCCTATAATTCGCCCCCTTGTTGATGCGGGGTGGAGCAGTCTGGTAGCTCGACGGGCTCATAACCCGTAGGTCGTAGGTTCAAATCCTGCCCCCGCTACCACAGCATGAAGTGAAGCCCCTTATTAGGGGCTTTTTATTAACTTCAGATTAATATGATGTAATCGTTCGCGGTAAAGGCTAACGGTTAGGTTGAAAGAAAATGTGGATGGCAATTGCCATCTTATTAGTGAGAATGGGCTTTATGCCCATTTTTTGTTTATACAGTGTGTAATGGTACTGCCGTGAATGAGCAACTAAGAGAGCTGATTGAACCGGTTGTAACCGGAATGGATTACGAACTTTGGGGTTTGGAATATCTTACCCAAGGTAAATATTCTATCTTGAAAATTTACATCGAATCCGACAAAGGAATTGATGTTGATGATTGCGCGCGTATCAGCAGACAGGTTAGCGGTCTACTTGACGTGGAAGAAACAATAAGTGGTAAGTACACGCTTGAAGTTTCATCTCCTGGAATGGATAGAAGATTATTTACGAAAGTACAGTTTGAATTGTATAAGGGCGCAAAGGTTAAAATAAATTTGCGTAACCGGTACGAAGGTAGGCGAAAATTTACTGGCTTGCTATGTGGTATTGAAGATGACGACGTTGTCATACGCACTGGAGACGAAGAGTTTTTGTTTCCGTTTGATGAAGTCGACAAAGCGAATGTTATACCAGAGTTTACAGAGTAAAATGAGCAGATTGAGTAGCGGTAATTACGCAGTTGTGTGTTTACCGATTGGGGTTATATCGTGATGTTTTTTTTCACGTAACTCTATTGTCAGACTGAGGCAATGTAATGAGTAAAGAAATTTTGTTAGTCGTTGATTCCGTATCCAACGAAAAAGGCGTGTCGAAAGATATTATTTTTGACGCACTAGAACTGGCGCTCGCCACTGCTACAAAGAAGCGGTATGGCGATGATGCCGAGTTACGCGTGAAGATTGATCAGGAATCTGGCGAATACGAGACGTATCGTCGTTGGCTTCTTATTGAAGATGATGCGGAGATGGAGTTTCCTTCTGCGCAGATGACCGTGTCTGCAGCTCAAATAGACGAGCCCAATCTTCAAGTTGGTGACTATGTTGAAGAGCTGGTTGATTCTGTTGCTTTTGGCCGTATTGCGGCTCAAACAGCCAAGCAGGTTATTGTTCAGAAAGTACGGGAAGCTGAGCGAGCTCAGATTGTAGATGCTTACCGAAGTCGCGTTGGCGAGTTAGTTAGCGGGCAAGTTAAGAAGGTGACCCGAGAAGCTGTAATCGTTGACCTAGGTAACAATGCTGAAGCATTGCTGCCGCGCGATGAGTGGATACCGCGAGAAACGTTCCGAATGGGCGATCGTCTGCGAGCTTTGCTGAAAGACGTCCGGCCAGAAGTGCGTGGACCACAATTAGCATTGTCCCGAACTGCGCCGGAGATGTTGGTCGAGTTATTTAAGATTGAAGTGCCTGAGATTGCCGATGGCATTATCGAGATCATGGGCTCCGCCCGTGACCCAGGCTCTAGAGCGAAAATTGCTGTTAAGACGAACGATGGTCGCATAGACCCCGTTGGTGCTTGTGTCGGTATGCGTGGTTCGAGAGTTCAGGCTGTGTCTGGCGAACTAGGTAACGAGCGTATCGATATCGTTCCCTGGGATGACAATGTTGCTCAATTAGCAATTAATGCTATGGCGCCAGCTGAGGTCGTATCGATTGTTGTTGATGAAGAAACTAACAGTATGGATATCGCTGTTGGCGAAGACAATCTGGCTCAGGCTATTGGCCGTGGCGGTCAGAATGTGAAGTTGGCAAGTGAGTTGACTGGCTGGGTTCTGAATATCATGACTGAAGACGAGGCTTCCGATAAGCACGAACAGGAAGCAGGTTCAGTTATTGAAAGGTTTATGGAACAGTTAGATGTCGATGAAGATGTCGCCATCGTACTCGTTGAGGAAGGTTTCTCAACGCTTGAAGAAGTTGCCTATGTGCCCGTCAATGAGATGATCGCAATCGAAGGCTTTGACGAGGATATTGTTGAAGAGCTTCGGAATCGAGCTAAGAGCGCCATAACGACGCAAGAATTAGCGACGGAAGAAGAGCTAGATGTCGAACCAGCTCAAGATCTCCTTGAGATGGAAGGCATGGATACCCGATTAGCATTTCAAATGGCTAAAGTGGGTATTGTGACGATGGAAGATCTAGCGGAACAAGCAATTGATGAGTTGCTTGAAATTGAAGGAATGGACGAGGAACGCGCCGGGTCATTAATTATGACTGCACGTGCTCCTTGGTTTGCAGAGGATTCCACAGACTAAGGCATCGAGCCTGAGAGTACTGTGCGAACCTAACTTGAGGTAAATTGAATGGCAGATGTAACTGTTTTGCAATTAGCGGATACCGTGGATACACCGGTAGAAAAACTATTGCAACAATTGCAAGAAGCCGGGCTACCACAGAGTTCCCCAGAGGACCTTGTGTCCGAAGATGAAAAAGAAACTCTGCTGGGCCATATTAAAAAGGCGCATGGCGAAGAGTCTGAAGGTGCGCCTAAGAAAATCACACTTAAGCGACGTACATTAAGCACGTTGAAGACAGCCGGTTCTGCCGGTCGAGGTCGAACAGTCAATGTAGAAGTTCGTAAGAAGCGAACCTATGTTCGAAAGACTGATGCGACTGACGCTGAAGGTGATGTCGAGCCTATGATTGAAGAAGTGGAGGTCGAGTTAGTTCCTGAAGAACCGATTGACCCTGCTGAAATCGCAAGAAAAGAAGCTGAAGAACAAGCGCGCAGAATGATGGCGGAAGCACAGGCTGAAATTTCTGCGGCTGTGAATACCAGAACGAAAGCGAAGGCCGACGAGGCCGAGCAAAAGCTGAAGGACCTTGAGGCTGAAGCTGCAGCAGCTAAAGCTAAGGTGACGAAAGCAGAAGAAGCTAAGAAAGAAAAAGAACTGGAAGAGTCCAAAGTTAGCGGTCGTAAAGACAAGCGCGACAGAAGCGACTTGGATGATAAGAAAGACGCGAAAGAAAAACGTGTCAAACATGGTAATAAACGTCGTCGCAAAGAAGAGCTGTTGTCAGCCGATTCCCGTGGTGATTTAGGCGATGACAAAAAAGCGCCGTTGGGTCTGAGTTCGAGTCGAACAAAGCGTCCAGGCAAACGACAAGTACAACATCAATTCAAGGCGCCTACTGAAGATATCAAACGTGAAGTGGAGGTCAGTGACTCAATCTCTGTTGCCGCTTTGTCGCAAAAAATGTCGATCAAGGCAACGGAAGTGATCAAAACGCTGATGGGTCTAGGTGTCATGGCCAATATTAATCAGACGATTGATCAAGATACTGCAATCCTCGTTGTTGAAGAACATGGTCATACGGTCAAACTTGTCGATGCGGATGCGCTTGAGCGGTCGGTCATTGACGAGGAAATGGCGTTGGAAGGCGAGTCTGCACCACGTGCACCGGTCGTAACTGTCATGGGTCATGTTGATCACGGTAAGACATCACTACTCGACTATATTCGTAACGCTCAAGTTGCCGAAGGTGAGTCGGGCGGTATTACACAGCATATTGGCGCATATCGTGTCGCAACCAAGCACGGTGAAATTTGCTTTATCGATACGCCCGGTCACGCCGCCTTTACAGCGATGCGACAACGTGGCGCACAAGCAACAGACATCGTCATTCTTGTCGTTGCCGCAGATGATGGCGTGATGCCACAAACGGAAGAAGCGATTAAGCACGCCAAAGCAGCCGGTGCGCCGATGGTCGTGGCAATCAACAAAATGGATAAAGAAGGCGCTGATCCTGATCGCGCTAAGAATGAATTGGCATCAAGAGATGTTATTCCTGATGACTGGGGTGGCGATACACAGTTCATTCCTGTCTCAGCCTTGAAGGGTACCGGTATCGACGCGCTAATGGATGCCGTGTTGTTGCAAGCAGAGTTAATGGAGTTAACAGCGGTTGTTGACGGACCTGCACACGGTGTTGTCATTGAATCTGAACTAGATAAAGGTAAAGGACCGGTAGCAACACTATTGGTTCAAAATGGCACCTTGAAACAAGGTGACGTGATTGTTGCCGGTGATCAATACGGTAAAGCAAGAGCCGTCAACGATGACCGCGGCAAGCCCGTAAAGAGCGTTGGCCCATCAACGCCAATTACAGTACTCGGCCTCGATGGCACGCCAGCAGCAGGGGACACGTTCGTTGTTGTTAAAGATGAGAAGCGTGCAAGGGAAGTGGCAACGTTCCGACGCGAGAAGTTAAGAGAACAAGCTTTGGCAACGCCAGCAGCAAGTCTTGATAACTTGTTGGCTAGCTTTGGTGCAAGTCAAATTAACTACCTGAACGTCGTTGTTAAAGCTGACGTTAGGGGATCTCTCGAGGCAATTGTTACGGCACTGCAGGCGTTAGGTAATGACGAGGTTCAGGTCAAGGTGGTTTCCTCGGGTGTCGGCGGTATTTCAGAAAAAGATGCCACATTCGCGACAACGTCAGGCGCTGTACTATTTGGGTTTAACGTCCGAGCTGATGCAGCAGCACGTAAGAAAATTGAAGAAGAAAACATCGATCTACGTTACTACAAAGTAATTTACGATCTGATCGATGATGTTCGAGATGCGCTATCAGGTATGCTTTCACCAGAGTTAAGAGAAGACATAGTTGGTATCGCCGAAGTTCGGGACGTATTCGAGTCGAAGAAGCTTGGCAGTATTGCAGGTTGTATGATCATCGAAGGTACCGTCCATAAGGATAAGAAAATCAGAGTCCTTCGTGACAACATTGTTATTTACGAGGGTGAATTGGAATCACTGCGACACTTCAAAGAAGAAGTTGCAAGTGCTCGAAACGGTACCGAATGTGGTATCGGCGTCAAGAACTACAATGACGTCAAGGTCGGTGACCAAATCGAAGTATTTGAATCTCGGGAAGTCGCTCGGGCGCTTTAAGCCGCCCACGGATGCAACATGCCAAGAGAATTTAGTAGAGGAAAGAGAATCGGCGATCTGATTCAGCGAGAATTAGCGACGTTGATTCAGACTGAAATCAAGGACCCGCGCGTCGGTCTGGTAACGATTAATGAAGTAAAAGTCAGTAGGGACTTAGCCTTTGCTGATGTGTACTTCACGATGTTGCCTGAAGGCAGTGAACCGCAGGGTGTTGAAGTACTTAATAGTGCCAGCGGTTTCCTCAGATCTCAGCTTGCGAAAGTCCTTTCGACCAGAACAACGCCACGACCACGTTTTCACTTCGATCATTCAATCGAGAATGGTGCGCGAATGTCGAAGGCGATTGGTGAGGCAATCAAAAAGGATGAAGCAAATCATCGACCGGATGAGGCTGATCAATCTTGAATAAACCCGCCGTTAAGCGTCGTGAGATAAACGGTATTCTTATCCTAGATAAAGGTATCGGCAAGAGCTCCAACGGCGCACTTCAGGAGGTTAAACGCCTGTATAACGCCAAGAAAGCTGGCCATACGGGTAGCCTTGATCCATTAGCGACAGGTGTTCTACCGCTTTGTTTTGGCGAGGCGACGAAGTTCTCTCAATTTTTACTCGATGCGAATAAACGCTACGTTACGACAATCAAATTGGGTGTTGTAACAACCACAGGTGATGCAGAAGGCGAGATTGTTGAAGAAGTTGCGACTCAGGGTTTTAGTACCGAAGAGCTTGAGTCGGCATTGGAGAAGTTTCGAGGCGAGATAGAACAGATTCCTTCCATGTTCTCCGCAATCAAGGTCAACGGCCAACCTCTGTATAAACTTGCCCGTCAGGGTATCGAGATTGAACGAAAATCACGAGTTGTGACGATTTTTGAGCTTAATTTGGTCGAAAACAACGGTGATGAGCTGATTCTGGACGTAAGTTGCAGTAAAGGGACTTACATCAGAACGCTGGCAGAGGACTTGGGTAAAGTGTTAGGCTGCGGCGCGCACGTTATAGCGCTAAGAAGGACACAGTCCGGCCCGTTTAAACTCGATGAGGCCTATAGTCTGCAGGCGCTAGAAGAAATGAAAGCGTCAGGCGAATTTGAAGCGATAGATAGTCTCTTGTTGTCTCCCGCAGCGGCCGTTGTAGATTGGCCCAGTGTTGAATTGACAGCATTGAGTGCAAGTTATCTAAAGCAAGGACAAGCTGTACAAATTGCGAAAGCACCCACAACAGGTTGGGTAAGTATTTTTTCAGAGTCAGAAGACACCTTGGTTGAATTTCTTGGTGTTGGTGAGATAACTGAAGATGGACGAGTTGCACCTAGAAGACTGGTTGCAACTCAATAGAACGGGAGTCTTCGACTCTCCAACGATGGCTATCAATATGCGTGGCCATACGTTGTTATATTTGGAATTGGCAATAGCCAGTTCGGCATATTAATTTGGAGAAATGCAAAAATGGCATTAACCGCAGAAAGCAAAGCCGAAATCGTTAAAGAATTCGGCAGTTCAGAAAATGATTCAGGCTCTCCTGAAGTTCAAGTCGCGTTATTGACAGCTAATATCGAACAGCTGCAATCGCACTTTCAGGAACACAAGCATGATCACCACTCTCGAATCGGTCTACTAAGAATGGTAAGCCAACGACGGAAACTACTGACCTACCTAAAGAACAAAAGCACAGATAGGTATTCTCAGCTCATTAAAAGACTCGGCTTAAGAAAATAATAGAGCCCGTGGCATTAAGGCGGATGCATGTGCTTGCATCCGCGATTGCCGCATTAGCAAATAAATGGAGACACAATTGAATCCGGTAAAAAAACAATTTAACTATGGCGGCCAAGAGGTCGTGATCGAAACTGGCAAGATCGCCAGACAAACTTCAGCTGCCGTTGTTGTAACGATGGCTGATACAACGGTACTTGTTGCTGTTGTTGGACGAAAAGACGCAAAGTCAGGGCAGGCATTTTTTCCCCTGACTGTAAACTACGAAGAGAAGACCTATGCAGCAGGAAAGATTCCTGGTGGATTCTTCAAACGAGAAGGTCGTCCTTCAGAGAAAGAAACACTGACATCACGTCTGATTGACCGTCCTATACGGCCATTGTTTCCTAAAGGTTTTATGAACGAAGTGCAGGTTACCTGTCAGGTAATCTCAGCATCTAAGAACGTTGATCCCGATATCCTCGCGATGATCGGAACATCTGCAGCATTATCCCTGTCAGGTATTCCTTTCGCTGGACCTATTGGCGGTGCGCGTGTTGGCTTTAATAAAGATGGCTACATCTTGAACCCAACTTACGAAGCACTTCAAACATCAGACTTAGATATGGTTGTTGCTGGTACACAAGACGCTGTGTTGATGGTTGAGTCAGAAGCGAAAGAGCTGACTGAAGATCAAATGTTGGGCGCCGTTTTGTTTGCCCACCAAGAAATGCAGGTTGTTATCAAGGCAATCGCAGAATTGAAAGCCGAAGCCGGTAAGCCCTCATGGGACTGGCAGCCAGAAGCTGAAAACGAAGCACTAACGGCAGCAGTAGCAAGTAGTTTCGCTGCAGGTGTTGGTGAAGCATACCAAACTGTTGACAAAATGGATCGTCAAGACAAGCTGCACGCGTTGCGCGAGCAAGCCGTTACTGAACTTGTAACTGACGCGTCTGACTTTGATGCAGGGGATGTTTCTGATGCATTCGCTAAGCTGGAAAAGAAAACGGTTCGTAAAAGAATCATTTCTGGTGAGCCTCGTATTGACGGTCGTGACACGAAGACCGTTCGAGCGATTGATGTTGAAGTTGGTCTGCTTGAGAAGACACACGGTTCCGCTTTGTTTACGCGAGGTGAAACTCAAGCCATCGTAACGACGACATTGGGTTCAATGCGAGATTCAGCAATCATCGACGCATTACACGGTAGCTACCGAGATAACTTCCTGTTGCATTACAATTTCCCACACTACAGTGTTGGCGAGACAGGTTTTTCTGGCGGACCAAAGCGCCGTGAAATCGGTCACGGTCGATTAGCTCGACGTGGTCTTGCTGCAGTACTACCTACCTTAGAAGATTGGCCTTACACAGTTCGTGTTGTGTCTGAGATTACAGAATCAAATGGTTCTTCTTCGATGGCAAGTGTGTGTGGTGCAAGTTTGTCGCTTATGGATGCTGGTGTGCCTCTTAAAGCACCTGTTGCTGGTGTAGCGATGGGTTTGGTTAAGGACGACGAAGGTTTTGCGATCTTGACAGATATCCTGGGTGACGAAGATCATCTTGGTGATATGGACTTTAAAGTTGCAGGTACCGACACAGGTGTTACTGCTCTGCAAATGGATATCAAAATTCAGGGTATCACTGAAGAGATTATGGAAACGGCGTTGAGCCAAGCGAAAGATGCTCGACTCTTCATTCTAGGTGAAATGAACAAGGTTATTGGTCGCAGTCGTGAAGATGTTTCTGTTAACGCACCTGCAATGGTTACCATGAAAATTGATTCAGACAAGATTCGTGACGTTATCGGCAAAGGTGGCGCAACAATCCGAAGCATTACTGAAGAAACTGGCGCGACGGTTGATATTGATGACAATGGTACTGTGACTATCTTTGGTGAAGGCCAAGAATCACGTGACGCAGCTGTTGCAATGATCGAAGGCATTACAGCGGAAGCTGAAGTTGGCAAAGTCTATAAAGGCAAGGTCGTTAAGATCGCTGACTTTGGTGCTTTTGTTAATATCCTGCCGGGTAAAGACGGGCTTGTTCATATTTCTCAGATTGCACGGGAACGTGTTGAGAAGGTGACTGACCATCTTTCTGAAGGTCAGGAAATTGAAGTGAAATGTCTCGATGTTGATCGCGGTCGAATCAAACTTTCGATTAAAGAGTTGTTGCCGGAGCCGGCTGCGCAAGAGTCTAACGACGATAGCGCCGACGAGGGCTAAGTTAGGATCTTAATCTAGTTATTGGATCTAAAAATTGAAGTCCAAACGCTAGATACTCAAAGTAAGATGAAAAAGGGCAGATTTATTCTGCCCTTTTTTTTGCTCAAATTTTGATCTCATAACGGCCAGGTGCTCGCCTATAGATTCTAGATCGAAGGCGAGCGACTCTCGCTTTGCGAGCGTTTAGAAAAGAGATTGATGACAAAGTCGTAGCTAATCGTCATGTTGTCTCTGCTCTGAAGTGCAAGCAGCCTGTCTCGGTCCGCCTGCCAGGCGTAAGGGGTCATGTTGGTCAGGTTGCCAATGTCGGCTTGATCGAGGTTCATCGTGCCCGTCACGCGCTGTGTATCGATGGCTTGCCAGTGTTCGAACGCTCTATGTTTATCGATGTCTGCAACAGTGTCGTACAAGCAGTCTCGAAGTTCTGCCAAATGGTTCGAGCCGGGCGTGACGTTGATCCAATGGCCTTTTGGTTTGACGATGCGCAGTAGTTCCGTTTGGTCGATGGGGGCGAATATCGTCAATGCTGTATCAAATGATCTATCTAGTAGCGGTAAATGCCAGTTTGATGCAACCAGCCATGCTGCGTTCGGCAGTGACTTTGCTGCACTACGAATACCGTGACGAGAAATATCGACGCCGTAGTAGTCGAGTGAAGGCTCTAATTCCAGAAACCAGCGCCCATAACTGCCTTCGCCACAACCTAAGTCTGCCAAACTGGATGCCGTTGGTAGGTGATTTGTGATCGCGCCGGCTAGCGGTTTATAAAATTCATTGTCGTGAAAATGGCTGCGCGCCTGGACCATCGACTTGGAGTCGCCAGGGTCGCGACTTGCCTTGTGTTGAGGCAATAGCAGATTAATGTAGCCTTCTTTGGCGACATCAAAGCTATGCGCATTGTCACACCGACGTGTGTTGTATATCAGCGCCAATGGCAACCCGCAAATCGGGCAAGCAAGCTTGCTCGATTGTTGTTTTGATTGCGTGAGATCTACCGGCACAACGGAACCTTAACTAATTCATATCTAACGATGATCAGGAACGATTGCGAATTAGTTCTTCAACAACGCTAGGATCGGCTAATGTACTGGTGTCACCCAAGCTATCGAGTTCATTTTCGGCAATTTTACGCAAAATGCGGCGCATGATCTTACCGGAACGTGTTTTGGGTAAACCCGGTGCCCACTGAATGATGTCCGGTTTAGCAATGGCACCGATTTCTGTGCGAACCAGGCTATTGAGGTCCGCCATAAGCTCATCTGTGCCTTCTACACCTGACATGAGTGTTACATAGGCATAGATGCCCTGACCCTTGATATCGTGCGGGAAGCCCACCACAGCGGCTTCAGCAACGGCCTCATGCAGCACCAGCGCACTTTCGACCTCCGCAGTACCCATTCTATGGCCAGAGACGTTCAAAACATCATCAACCCGTCCGGTAATCCAATAGTAGCCATCTTCATCGCGTCGTGCGCCATCACCGGTAAAGTAGTAACCAGAATAGGCCGAAAAATACGTATCGATACAACGTTGATGGTCACCGTAGACTGACCGTATTTGACCCGGCCAGGAATGTGAAATCGCCAAATTCCCCGAACCTGCGCCTTCAATTACCTGTCCTTGCGTATCGAGTAGCACCGGTTTCACGCCGAAAAATGGTCGCGTAGCAGAGCCAGGTTTTAACGCCGTCGCGCCGGGCAGAGGTGTAATCATGATGCCGCCAGTCTCTGTTTGCCACCAGGTGTCTACAATTGGACAGCGTTCTTCACCGACCACATGGTAGTACCATTCCCAAGCCTCGGGATTAATCGGCTCACCGACAGAGCCAAGTAACCTTAAGGATTTCCGCGAGCTACTAGTCACAAAGTCATCACCTTGGCCCATCAATGCGCGTAAGGCTGTCGGTGCAGTATAAAAAATATTGACTTGATGTTTATCGACCACCTGCCAACAACGCGAGGCGTCAGGGTAGGTTGGAACGCCTTCAAACATCAACGTCGTGGCGCCATTCGCCAGTGGTCCGTAAACAATATAAGTGTGACCTGTGACCCAACCGACATCGGCAGTACACCAATAGATATCGCCGTCGTGATAATCAAACACATATTTATGTGTCATTGCTGCCTGCAGCAGATAACCGGCGGTGGTGTGTAAAACACCCTTTGGTTTACCGGTTGATCCTGATGTGTAGAGGATAAATAGTGGGTCTTCACTGGCCATCCGTTCCGGTTCACATTCTGCGCTTACAGCATCTACAGCTTGCTCGTACCAAATGTCACGCTGTTCATGCCAATCGATCTGACCGCCGGTGCGTTTGACGACGATAACGGTATGAACATTTGGACACTTTAAAAGTGCTTGATCCGTGTTTGCTTTGAGGGGAATAGGTTTAGCAGCACGCAAACCTTCATCAGCTGTGATGACAGTCTGGCAATCCGAATCAAGGATGCGGTCTTGCAAAGCCTGAGGCGAAAAGCCGCCAAACACGACGGAGTGTATTGCGCCGATGCGCGTACAGGCGAGCATTGCATAGGCAGCCTCGGGAATCATTGGCATGTAAATACAAACCCGGTCTCCTTTCTTCACGCCTCGTGCCTTTAGCACATTACTTAAACGGCATACGTGCTCATGCAGCTGCGCATAGGTAATAGCGGCATCTTCGCTTGGGTCATCGCCTTCCCAAATGATCGCCGTTTGATTTGCGCGGTTGGCTAGATGTCTATCGATACAGTTGACGCTGACGTTTAGCTCACCGCCTAAAAACCAGGCTGCTTGGCCCTGCGCAAAATCCGTTTGCTGAAGTTTTGTCCAGGGTGTGTCCCACTGTAGAAATGCGTCAGACTGGGATTTCCAAAATGTCTCTGGGTCATTGATTGAAGCGTCGTACATTGCCAGATACGTTTCGTTGTCAATATGTGTTCGCTGTTTGGCGGACTCATTTATGGAATAGACCTTGTCATCTGACATGGATTTCCCCTTATCTCAATTATGTTCGTCTAAGTATTTGCTCATTATTATTAATGAACTTTTGTACAAAAGTTTCGAATATTTATTTTCGAAACAGTATTTATCTTTTGGCTCTTAAAGCCAAATAGTGACGCAGTAGTGATTCGGTCGAACCGTCGAGTTCGATAGCGTCACCCGCAATTGCATCGCCTTTTATTGCGTCAAAGATATTGTCGCCTAACTCCTTGCCAAGCTCCACGCCCCACTGGTCGAAAGGGTTAATTTGCCACAGCATCGCTTGGCAGAAAACCTTATGCTCGTAAAGTGCGATCAATGCACCGAGCGAATAAGGTGACATCTTGTCGACTACAATTGTATTTGATGGGCGGTTGCCTGGCATTTCTTTTTGCGCGGCAAGTTTGGGCTCAAGGTTCGGCATTTGTTGGCGCGAGCGTCCCACCATCAATGCTTGGGACTGACTAAGGCAACTTGCGACAAGCTGATCATGATGTTCAGTTAAGGGGTGTCTAGGCTGCATCGGTAGGATGAAATCGACAGTGACCTGTCGCGTACCTTGATGCAATAATTGATGATAGGCGTGCTGACCATTACTGCCTTCACCACCCCAGACAACGGGCGCGGTATCGCATGCCACTTGCTCTCCCATTGCAGTGACACGTTTGCCGTTACTTTCCATGTCGAGTTGTTGTAAATGTTCCGAAAAATTTCTCAAACCGTGATCGTAGGGTATGACTGCGTGAGTGGTTACGGAGAAGAATTGCTGATACCAAATACCCAACCAGGCTAGTACGAATGGCATATTTTCTGACAAATCCGATTCGAGGAAGTGTTTGTCCATCTGCCTCGCTCCTTCGAGCAACTCGTTGAACTTGTCAAACCCGTAGCGTATCGCAATCGGTAGGCCAACCGCAGACCAAACGCTGTATCGACCACCGACCCAATCCCACATGGGGAGGATATTCTCTGCTAGTGCGCCATAAGATTCAGCGGCGCTGATATTTGATGTGATCGCGATCAGGTGATGTTGTAAAGCAGAAGCAGGCATTGCATCTTCAAGCCATTTTTTTGCAGTTTTACCATTTAACATTGTTTCCATTGTTGTAAAACTTTTTGATACTACAATGATAACGGTAGTGTCAGGGTTCAACGATGCAAGTGTTTGGTGTATATGATGGCCGTCCACATTCGCAACATAGTGGCAAGCGATATTGTTACTGGTATCGGCGGGTAAGGCTTCAGTCGTTAACGCTTCATCAACCATGGATGGACCAAGGTAAGACCCGCCTATGCCAATGTGCACAATATCCGTTATCTTATTATCTCTATGACCTCGCCAATCACCGTCGCGCAATCGGCCACTAATCGATTTCATTTGTTTTAGTGCATCAGAGACTTGTGAGGCATTGCTGTCTAATTGTTTTGGTTGCTCACCATGAGGTGTTCGAAGCAAGGTGTGTAGAGCCGCGCGCGACTCCGACGCGTTTACAAGCTCACCCGTCACCATCGCCTGAGCAGAATCGAGTATTTTTGCTTCTTCGCCTAATGCACAGAAAAGTTTTTGGGTTTGTTCTGAGATGAGGTTCTTGCTGAAATCCAAGTGCAAGCCGGCACAGCGCAATCTAAATGTTTCCGCGCGTGCAGGGTCGTCTTCGAACAGCTTAACGAGTTGAAAGTCTTTAGCTGTTTTGGCGTGTTGTTCGATCGACGACCATGTGGGTAGTTTGAGCATAGTGGTTGTATTCTATTATTCTAATTCATCGTCCGAGCGATTACGTTTAGAGGATCGACGGCGTTGGGTTGTAATAATGGCGTCCTCTAGTGACTGTCAGCAGGTACGCAAGTAAGGCATCGTAGTCATCATCATTGTTGACCAAATCGATCTCAGCTGCATTCACAATGAGTAACGGCGAACCGTCATAGTAATGGAAGAATCCTGTGTACGCATCTACGAGTTGATTCAAATAGGCGCGTTCAATTTGTTGTTCTGATTTTATCGCCCTTTGCTGAATACGGGTTAGTAACGTGTCCGTCGGCGCTTGAAGATAAACGACTAGATCAGGTGCTGGTGCGTCGATGGTCAAGTGCGCGTAGATATTCTCGTACAATTTCAGCTCATCACTATCGAGATTCAGCTCAGCGAAGAGTCTATCTTTTTCAATAAGAAAGTCGGCGACCCTAACGGGTTCGAATAGATCGGCTTGGCGAAGTTCTTGAATTTGGCGCGCGCGTTCGAACAAGAAGAATAGCTGGGTTTGAAGTGCGGCTTGTTTTCTATTTTGGTAGAAGCGTTCTAGAAACGGGTTTTCTTCGGGGTTTTCAAGAATCATTTCGTAATTTAGAGAGCTCGCGAGACGTTTGGCAAACGAGGTTTTCCCAACGCCGATGGGACCTTCTACCGCAATATAACGAGGTGTCTTTTCCAAAGGTGTAGCCTGCTCCAAAGGGTCTAAATTTACAAAATGATGGCGCGACGTCAGTTTTATGACGTCTGTCCTTAATCTCTATTCCGATGGCGCGGGCTTTTTTCTGGGTCGACGTCTGCGCCTTCGTTTCTTCTCAGGTTCAGGTTCAGGTTGGCGCTGCGATGTTGTGCCACCCTCGACTGGGTTGTCTAATTGGTACTGTGTCCACCATTTGCCAATATCATCAAGCATCTCGCCAGATTCTTCTCTTAACAGCAGAAAGTCATAGGCGGCTCTGAACCGTTTATGGCTCCTCAGTACCGAGGGCTTCTTGCCACCCGTCTGTGGTAGTCGCCCTTGAATCTGCCATATGTCGCGCATCGGACCCGAGAAACGCTTTGGTATGGATGTGACGTGCTGCTGTCTGGTCAAAACGTTGCCGGAAGCTTCGTGGAAAGCTGGCATTGCTGGCATGCCGTCTTCTATGAGCTTTTCGCGTTCGTTTATAAAAGGGTACCAAAGCAACGCGGCAAAAATGAAAGCCGGTGTGACAGGTTGGTCGTTGGCAATTCTTCGGTCGGTACTTTGCAGCGCGAGTCGAATAAGTTCTGCGGCTTTAGGGTTGTCAAAACACTGCTGGCTGTCGGGAAATAACCAGCCAAATAGGTCGTACTCCATCAGGGCATCAAAAGATTTCTCTGCGTGGCCGGAAAGAAATAGTTTCAAGACTTCTTCGAATAGTCTGGCGGGCGGTATGTTGCCGAGCAGGAAACCGAATTTTTTGATCGGCTTTGCTGTTTTGGGTTCGATATCGAAACCGAGCTTTGCTCGGAAACGTATCGCGCGAAGCATGCGAACAGGATCTTCCCTGAAGCGTTTCTCCGGATCGCCAATGAGCCTAATTTTTTTAGCTTCAATATCAGCGGTACCCTCGACTAAATCTTCGACGTGCCTCAGATCGGCGTCGTAATAAAGTGCGTTCATCGTGAAGTCACGACGATAAACATCCTCCTCAAAGTCACCGTAGATGTTGTCGGTTAACAGTTGCCCGGAATCGCTGCTCTGTTCTTCATTTTCGAGTTCGGAATGCGGTGCACGGAAAGTTGTGACTTCGATGATCTCTCGTCCATAGCGAACGTGAACAATCTTGAAGCGTCGTCCAATGAGACGTGAGTTGCGAAAAAGGTCTTTTACTTCTTCGGGATGTGCGTTGGTCGCTACATCATAATCTTTGGGTGATTTCCCCAACATAAGGTCGCGCACGCAACCACCGACCAAATAGGCTTCGAAACCTTCACTGGTGAGACGTTTGACTACTTTGAGTGCATTGACGCTAGCTGGGCTGCGTTCTAATTCTGCTTCGATATCTAGCATCGTGTAACTAAGTGAACCATGTAAGTCTTATTTTGGTAAGAAGCCCAGCATCCTATCAGAGGAGCGATGAGGGTGCGACTCAAGGTGCGTATAGGAGGCAACCAGGTTTGATAAATGATGCAGGGGTTCGCGTGGTTAGGTCAGGCTTGCGCTTTTGTTTGACGCAAAGAAAAATGGGGAAAGCGTACTTTCCCCATTCAGCGAGCCAGTTGTTGTTTTTCTTCTTATATTTGTTTTTCTTATTATTATTTTTCTTACTAGTGCACCGGTGCTTATTATTGTTATTACACTTGGTTGCGATTACTAATAGAGCAGGTTCCATGCCAACCTCGCGTCTTCATTAATATCAATGACTTAGCGAAAATACCTATGTAACCAAAGGTTACCTTGTAACCATTGGTTACATGCAATGTGTAACCAAAAGTAACACCACGTAAAACAGTGCGGTTCTGCTTATGCGTTGATTAACAACAGGCCCTGCAAGGCAATTAGCGTTCGCTTGGTTATGTTGGGTTTTTGAGGCGGGTTAGGTGCGGCGCGACTTTTCGCGAGGAATGTTGTGTTTTTGCCGTTTCTGCCAAAGAGCTTTGCGACTGATGCCGAGTTTTTGTGACAGCTCGGTCTCCGTCATTTGATCTTGGTTTTCTTGGACAAATTTCAGAAAGTAGTCTTCTAACGAGAGTTCTTCTGGGTTCGGCTCGTCAGTGGGTTCGATAAGTGACACGTCCAGCTCGATTGACAGTAAGTCTGGCGATATCACGGGTTCTTCGCAGAGGATGACGGCTCTCTCTATTGCATTTTCTAACTCCCGTATATTGCCGGGCCAGTGATAGCTTTCGATGAGCCTGCGACTTTCCTCAGAGAAACTTAAGCAGGGTTTGCCCAATTTTTCGCAGTTCAGGCGAAGAAAGTGTTGTGATAATTCCTCTAAGTCAGAACGTCGTTCTCTCAGAGGCGGTAAAGTAAGCTTGACGACATTGAGGCGGTAATAAAGATCTTCTCGAAAACCACCTGTCTTTGCCAACGACTTCAGGTCGCGATGGGTAGCGGCAACCAGTCTGACTTTGACTTTTATCGTCTCAACAGACCCTACTCGTCTGACTTCTCCTTCCTGTAAAACTCTCAGCAAGCGTGCTTGTGCCTCAAGAGGTAGTTCACCAATTTCGTCAAGGAATAGAGTGCCGCCATCTGCAGCTTCTACCAATCCTAGCCGTCGAGATGTTGCGCCGGTAAAAGCGCCCTTCTCGTGACCGAATAGTTCAGATTCAATCAGCGAGTCTGGGATAGCGGCGCAATTTAGCGAGATCATGTTCGCTTTAGACTGTTTGCTTGATACGTGTATTGCCTTGGCAACGAGTTCCTTACCCGTGCCGGACTCACCTTGGATTAAAACGTTGGTGTCAGTCGGTGCAACCTTGGCGATTTGTTCAAACAGCGTCAGCATTGCCGCGCACTTGCCCAGCATGTTGGTTAGCGGGGCTGGTGATTGCTTGTCATCCGCTGTCTTGTCTTCGTCTGAGACGACCCTGCGGACGGTCGACAAAAGGTCATCGTAATTAAATGGTTTCGCAATATAGTCAACAGCGCCGAGTTTCATCGCATCGACTGCCGAGGTGACACTCGCGTAGCTGGTCATGACAAGCACGGGGATATCCGGCGCCTGTTTTATAATATCCGTGCCGATAGCACCGGGCAGACGAAGGTCAGTAATGATGAGATCAAAGTTTGTAAGGTTGAACGCCGTCGCTTCCGCAACCGAACCTGCCTCGCTAACTTTATAACCTTGTTTGTGTAGGAATTTTCTAATGGAAGAGCGAATCACAACTTCGTCTTCGATGATCAGAATGTCTTTGGTGCCCATAGTCACACAGAGCTATCTACGTCGAATGAGATCAACTAAGCACTGTTTTGCTCGTCGAAGTCAAATCGAATTCGGGTCGATCGTAGTGCGGTAGGGTGATTATGACCCGAGTACCTCGAATCGGTGCTGGAACAGCAGAAATTGAACCGTGATGTTCCTGCAGAATAGTCGTCACAATAGCTAACCCAAGGCCTGTTCCTTGGCCTGGATCTTTGGTGGTAAAAAAAGGATCGAACATGCGGCTGAGGTTTGCCGCTTCGATACCGTGACCTTCGTCTATGACCTCAATACATATGTGGTTGTCGATTACCTGACCGGTAACATCGACCGTGTCATGCGCTGTCGATGCGTCCCTCGCGTTGGAGAGAATGTTTATAAACACCTGCAATAGTCTTTGCCCATCACCTAAGGTGAAAAGCGTTGGTGGTAGATGGTTAACGAGAGTGATTTGCTTGTCATTAGTTGCCAGATTAAGCAGATTAATCGCTTCGTCGATACATTGGCTCAAAGCGACGGGCGTCGTTTGGGGCGCGCTGAATTTGCTGCCACTATGCGCAAAATTGACAAGGGATTTTAGAATCTCGGAAACTCGGTCTGTCTGATTCAAAATTTCTTCCGAGAGTTCGTGTAACTCCGGTTGCTCTGTTTCAATCTTCAAATTCTGGGCAAGACATGCAATGCCTGTAATGGGGTTGCCGATTTCGTGCGCGACGCCGGCGGCTAGTTGACCAATAGAGGCAAGTCGCTGATTATGAAGCAATTGTTGCTCGAGGATTTGTTCGTCGGTGATGTCTTCCAGCACGATAACCCGGTCACCGTTGTTACTATCTGCTGCAATGACTGATTTGTTTAGTGAAAGCAGGCGCGTCATACCTTCGGTGCTAAATTCGAGTTTGATTTTTTCCTCTGAATCGGCCCGAGCAATTTCATTGATGATTTTGAACCACTGGGTCGGCAAGCTCGCGATGTTGTGGTCGACGATGATGTGGGCTGGAATATTTGTTAGTTCTTCCATTGCGGCGTTCCACGTCAATACTCTGTCACTTTGATCAATAGAGCAGACTGCTGAGGGCAAATCTTGCAGAATCTGACGATGATAACGACGCAGGTTGTCGAGTTCCGCGGCTAGCCCAGTCAGTTCTGAGCGGTAACCTTCAAATCGATTCTCCATGCTTTGGACGCTTTCCGAGACTACCGTGCCTGAATGGTCGAGCTGATAAGGTAGTGTGCGCGTAATAACGGAATGAGCGATTGTCTGACCAACCAAGCTAGAAAGGCCGGATTCCAGGTGATTTCGGATCCGAGTGAGAGCGAAGGCACGCCTCTCCTCCTGCTTGAAGCCTAGTTCCAACAAGGCTGCGCGGACTTCTCGACTTGCGGCGCCGAGACCAATCATCTCGCCTAGGTTATTGCGAATCTCCGGAATAGACCTTGCGACGAGAACGCCTTGGTACGGTTTTACGCGGGAATTAGACATGCATTCCTCGGCGGCCTTTAATTCTTCGGATGTCGGTGTTGTTAGTAAAGATGCGGCAATGAACATGAAACTATTAGCGAGTAGCGAAATCAAGGCAGCGATATGCCAGACGTTTTGATTGAGCTCAAAAGACAAGGGCGTATCGAATCGGGAGGCGTACACGATATCGCCTAAAAGCGGCAGCAGCAGCATGAGAAACCAAACAAAAAAACCTGCGGCCAAGCCCGACATTAAACCAATGCGATTGGCTGCGCGCCAATAAAACCCGCCAATAAGACCTGGCAAAAACTGAATTGTGGCGACGAATGTGATGAAGCCGATACTCATCAGTGATTGTTCAGCGCCTAAATACTGATAGAGGCCGTACGCGGCCATAATGATGCTGGCGATTAAAATACGACGCATGTTTAGGAGCAAGGCAACAAAGTCTCTGTCTTCGTTGGGTCTATAGAAAGGTAACAGCATGTGGTGAAGAGACATCGACGCCATCGCTAACGTGACGACGATCAGGACACCGCTAGTCGCAGCAAAACCGGTCAGAAAAGCAAGAATAGTAATGATCTCGCTGTTAATGGTGAGGCCAAGGCTGACAGCCGAAAATTCGGCGCTATGCGGGCTTGAAACGTAGTTTGCCGCCCAGAAGATAGGTGGGATGCAGAGGCTTAATATAAACATGTAGGCAGGGAAACCCCACCGGGACGCTGCCAGAAGCGACTCGTTGTCGTTTTCCGTCAGTAACAAGTGAAACATGTGTGGCATGACAAGTGCGGCTGCAAAGAACATGAGTAATAGCGAGCGAGAGCTGCCTTCATTCAAATCCGTGATCTGACGCTGCATTACGCTGGCTTGCGCTGAGCCAAGCCAGGTCGCCATTTCAGAGAAGCCGCCAAAGACGCTAAAGACGGCGTACAAAGCGATGGCCATGAAGGCGAGCAGTTTGAAAATCGACTCAAGCCCCATCGCGAAGATGAGTCCTTCATGCTTGTCTCGCGTTGATGCATGGCGTGCGCCGAACAAAATGGCAAAAACCGTCATTGTCATACAAAAAATGATGGCCAGCCGGTCTTCACTAATATCTTGATTGAGAAGATGAACGGTGATCGATACTGCATGTATTTGCAATGCGATTAAGGGTAAAACGCTTAACAACATGAGTATGCTAATAATGCCGCCTACCCAGCTTGAGGGGTATCGAAAGGCGAATACATCCGCCAGCGATCCAAGCTTATGCGCCAAAGATATGCGCGCAATGGGGAATAGCAGCAACGGAGCGAGTAAGAAGACCGCGCTGGATCCAATGAAATACAGAAGGTAATTAGATCCAAACTGGGCAATTAGGGTGAACGAACCAAAAAAGGCGATCGCACCGGCAAACACACCGAGTGCTGCCACTCGGATAAACGGATGCTGGGTAATCGATTTTGGCAGCCATCCTTTCTCAGTCGCGTACGCAGATCCAAACAACGTCAGTAGATAGATGAAGCTGATGGTAAATAGCTGTGCGAGTGAAAATGTCACGGCATTTCTCGAGGGCTAGTAGCCGCGCTATGCGCATTGCCGGTTGTGTTATCTGGCGCGTAACTTGTGTTGGAACCGGCCCGATTGGCTGTTGAATGGCCCGTTGCGTTGTTCGTCGTAAACGTCGCTGTATTGCGGCGTAGCGATAGTCTAAGCGTCAGAATGATCAGGGCGAACCATATGGCGTAATTGAGAGTAAACATAATGACACCGGAGCGCGAAGACCATTGGCCGACGTCGGCAATAAACACAAAAAAACCGAAAATGAGAAATATCAGACACTTTTCAAGAATCACAGTCGTACCTGCTGTTAGCTAGTCTAATTATTGGAACCCTATTTAAGACACTTTTTGGGCACCCATTTGTGAGTCTGTCTAAGACGCCAATGGTACCGAGCGTTATGGTGTAAATGAAAAATGTTGCCAAAGACCGAGTTTAGTCTATTTCAGCACATCCTCGTCCGATAGATTTGTGATGCTTTGAGACAGATTCTTCGGCACCTGCCCAATATCCCAATTTAGGATGCTAAGAGCAAGAACCTCACTGTAGTCAACGGAGTCGATCACCTTTTGGCCCAGAGCCTTTAAGGCGAGCCTTAGCAGTCTGATGGGGTCTTCATTACTAATGGGTCTCGCCATCGCTTGTTTGCTCAACTTAAAGCCGTCTTTGCCAAGGATGACAGGCAGATGGGCGTAAACGGGCTGCGGTAAGTCTAAACATTGATTGAGAAAAATCTGTCTCGGTGTGGAGTCCAAAAGATCGCTGCCTCGAACAATGTGCGTGATGTTTTGATAGGCATCATCAACAACGACTGCAAGCTGATAGGCGAATAAATTGTCTTTGCGCCGAATGATAAAGTCGCCAACCTGATGTTGTAGGTTCCACGTCTTGGTTCCAAGTATTCTATCTTCAAAACTGACTTCACAGGTCTCGACTCGGAGTCTGGTCGATGTCGGCAACCCAGCCGAAGTTTCTGCATGCGCTGCGTCGCGGCAGGTGCCCGGGTAAATGCTGGGCGTCTTATTGCGACTGCAGCGGCATTGAAAGGTTAGTTTACGGTCCTTTAGTCTTGCTAGTGCTGCAGCGTAGGCATCGAGTCTGGTACTTTGAAATAGAACCGATCCATCCCAGGCCAATTCAAAATCTTTGAGCTGTTTGAGAATGGTTTCCGGCGCGCTGGGGCTTTCTCTTGGTGGGTCTAGGTCTTCAATTCGAATCAACCACTGGCCGTTCTGTGACCGTGCATCAAGAAAACTTGCGAGCGCGGCGACGAGCGAGCCGAAATGGAGGGGTCCGGAGGGGGAGGGAGCGAACCGCCCGATATAGTGATATTCTGAATTCACTCGTGAGCGGTCCTGTTTAGTTATACAGATGCTAGAAGCTAGCAGCCCCTTCGCTTGTAATGGTTCTACATAGCAATTTTAGAGCCGTTCAACGCTGTGAACCAAATTACACGACTAGCCGTGAGTTTGCTTCTCTTTGATTTCTGAGAGCATCTTGCAGTCGATACATTGGGTGGCCGTTGGGCGGGCCTCCAATCGTTGTAGACCAATCTCGATGCCGCAAGAATCACAAAAGCCGTATTCATCTTGATCAATAAGATCTAGCGTACTATCAATTTTCTTGATCAAACGCCGCTCTCTGTCTCGAGTACGTAGCTCAATACTGAACTCTTCTTCCTGCGTCGCTCTATCTGCTGGATCGGGGTCATTGGTTGCTTGATCCTGCATGTTCTTTACAGTTCGGTCCACTTCCTCCATCAGCTGTCGCTTTGCTTTTAACAACATCTGGCGGAAGAAATCTCTGTGTTCCTCCGTCATGTATTCGTCGACGAATTTCTTCTTCGACTTAGTCTTCGCTTTAGGCGTCGGTTTTGGTTGCTGTTTTAACTTAGGCTTAACCCTAGGGACAGGTTTTACGGGCGCCTTGGGTTGCTTCGCTGCGGCTGATTTTTTAGTTGCAGCTGCTTTTACCTTGGGCTTTGCCGCTGCTTTTTCTTTTGGCTTTGCGCTGGCTTTAGTGGTCTTGGAGGGTGTTTTAGAAACTGCTGTCACCTTCGTATTTGCCTTTACCTTAGATGTAGATTGGGTGGACTTGCTTTTTGCGATGACTTTTTTAGCCTTCGCAGGTGTTTTTACCGCTGCTTTCTTAACTGCTTTGGCTTTTGGCTTTGCTGCAGCCTTTGGTTTAGCTGCTTTAATTTTGCTCTTTGCTGCAGCCTTTGTTGGTGCCTTTTTCGGTGCTTTTTTTAGTGCCTTCGCAGGTGCTTTTACAGATGCTTTGGCTTTTGCCTTACTTGTCGATTTGGGTTTTGCTTTCGCTACAGATTTGGGCTTCGCTTTTGTTTTAGGCGTCGCCTTTACCTTTGACACGGCTTTTACCTTGGCCTTTGTCTTCACTTTAGGCTTAGGCTTAGCTTTAGCCTTTGTCTTCACGTCAGGCTTAGCTTTTGGCTTCACCGTTGCTTTGGCTTTACTCTTTTTGGGTGCTTTAAACTTTGTCGCTGGCGTCTTTTTTTGTTTTGCTGCCATAATGCCTTCCAGTTTGGTTATCTTAAAAAGCCGTTCAAAATCGAGCTGCGCACCATACCAGACCAAGTGCCAATCTCCAAGTATCTCATCATAAAAAACTTTTGCTCATTTGGAGATAAATATCTGTCCTTTAGTGGGATATGTCTCTATGTTCTACCGCATTCTCGACAATGATTTGGAGTTCGAAGGGCGTGGCGTTGAAATACGCGGATAGATTAGATGAAATTCAACCCTTCAGGGTGATGAAACTATTAGCAAGGGCTAACGAGTTGCAGGCGCTTGGACGGCCCATTGTGCACATGGAGGTTGGTGAGCCAGATTTTCCCACCCCCCAAGCAATAGTGGAGGCGGGTAAAAATGCAATTTCTGACGGTCGCACGAAATATACGCCGGCCGAGGGTATCCCTGAATTGCGTCGCGCAATCTCGACTTTTTATCATGCACAGTACAATGCGGACGTTCCCGCAGAACGCATTTTTATCACGGCAGGCGGTTCGGGTGCATTGCTGATGGCAATCGCACTAACGATGAATGTGGGCGAAGGTTTGCTCATGAGTGATCCTGGTTATCCGTGTAATCGACATTTTTTAACGACGCTGGGTGCTCATGCTCAACTTGTGCCCGTCACTGCTGATTCAGGCTATCAACTCAATCGATCGCTGGTTGCTAACAGTTGGCAGAGTAATAGTCGGGGCGTTCTGCTGGCCTCGCCATCAAACCCCACAGGGAGTGTCATCTGTGAAGCGGATATGGCGGATATAGTAGATGAAGTGATGACGCGTCAAGGGCACCTGATCGTGGATGAGATCTATCATGGGCTTGATTACTCCGATGAAAAATTGCGATCGGCAGTTGAGTTCAGTGATCAATGTATTGTCGTTAATAGCTTTTCTAAATACTTCGGCATGACTGGCTGGCGGCTTGGTTGGATGGTCGTGCCGGAATCTGCCATAAGCGGTGTTGAGAAACTTGCCCAGAATCTATTTATCTGCCCTTCAAGTATTGCCCAGTATGCTGCGCTCGCAGCGTTTAGCGAAGAGGCAAGGAGTGAAATGGACCGTAACAGGGCAGCTTTCAAACAACGCAGAGACTATTTGTTAAGGGAATTGAAAGCATTGGGCTTTGGTATACCGGTTGAGCCCTCTGGGGCATTTTACATCTATGCTCAATTACCCGAGGGTTGCGGCAACAGTGAAGCGTTCTGTCATGATTTGTTGGAACGGCATAGCGTCGCAGTGACACCGGGGACAGACTTTGGGTATTTTGATGCAGACCGCTATGTCAGGTTTAGTTACGCGCAGGATATTGATCTTTTGCGTCAGGGCATAAAGCAACTTAAGCAGGCATTAACAACTTGATTAGTTGAAGATGCGTCATGGTGTCGATGCAGCGGCTCAATTGCATCTATTCAAATAATTTGGTTTTAGAACAGCAACTTTCATTTTTTGTAGTAACTTAGTTTGGCCTTCTTATGAAATATTTCCCCGCGCTTTCATCCGGCCTATTGGTTAAGCGTTATAAAAGGTTTCTAGCGGATATAGAATCACCCGCTGGGGAATTCATGACGATTCATTGTCCCAATACGGGCTCAATGAAAAACTGTACTGAACCCAATAGCGAGGTTTGGTATTCGAGGTCTGCTAATCTAAAACGAAAGTATGCCCATACTTGGGAGTTAACTAGAAACGCGAAGGGACACTACATTGGTATTCATTCCGCAAAGGCTAACCAAATAGTGCTAGAGGCGATTCAAGCCAACAAGGTGCCCGAGTTGCAGGGTTATGCTGATACGCGCACAGAGGTTAAGTACGGAAACGAAAACAGCCGCATAGATTTGTTGTTAACGGGCAATCGTTCGAAAGACGCAAAGGACTGCTACGTCGAAGTAAAAAGCGTGACGTTGCTCGAACAGTCGGGTCGCGGCTATTTCCCCGATGCGGTCAGTACTCGGGGTACAAAACATTTGCGAGAGCTTATCGACGTTGTGGCCAACGGCGACAGAGCCGTTTTGTTTTTCTGTGTACAACATTCAGGCATCACATCGGTAGAACCTGCCGTTCATATTGACCCGGAGTACGCGAGCACAATCAGGATGGCTGTCGACGCCGGCGTTGAGGTACTTGCTTACAAATGCCGTATGTCGCCAAAATCGATTTCTATTTCCAAACCGGTTCCCTTTCGGTTACCTGAGTCATGAGCAGAACGCTGATATTTACCCTGCTGAGCATTGGCTTGATTGTGCTGTTTCTTGTCGGTATGTCCATGGGTGCGGTATCGATTGATCTAATCCGAATATTAAGTGGCGCAGCGTCGGTCACGGACCAGATAATCTTTTTTGAGCTAAGGCTGCCGCGACTCGCTATGAATATTATTATTGGTGCGGGGGTTGCGCTATCGGGTGCTGCAATCCAAGGCCTATTTCGAAATGCGTTAGCAGACCCAGCATTGATTGGCGTATCAAGTGGCGCTGCGGTATTTGCAGCGGCATTTCTTGTCTTCGGTGTTCAAGAGCCGGCTCTTAGGTTGGCGGGTGTTTCTGGGTCGGCATTTTTAGGCAGTATTGTTGCCACAACGTTGGTGCTGTTGGTTGCGAAGAAGTCGCATTCGACCTCAACCATACTTTTAGCAGGTATCGCAGTGAATGCGATTGCATTATCTGCTGTGGGTCTGCTGAGTTATCTTTCAACGGATGCTCAGTTAAGGTCTGTGTCATTCTGGGCGCTGGGTAGTTTTAATGGCGTGACTTGGACAATGGTTGGGGTTGCAGGGCTGAGTATCCCCGCCATGATATTGATTTACTTTGAAAGTAGTCGGCTCAATATCATTACTTTAGGGGATCGTGAAGCGACAGGGCTAGGTGTGTCAGTACGTCAACTTCGCCTACGAGTTATTGTTGGCTGTGCATTTATTGTCGCTATTGGCGTGTCGCAAGTTGGCGTAATCAGTTTTATCGGGCTGGTTGTACCGCACTTGGTGCGATTAACGATAGGCTCGAACCACAAGGTGTTACTGCCTGCTTCAGCGATAGGAGGAGGGGCGATAATGATAATTGCCGATAGTTTGTGTCGAACCCTGTTTGTCCCGAATGAATTGCCGGTTGGTATTCTAACGGCCTTGGTTGGTGGTCCATTTTTCATCTACCTAATTATTATTCAGAAAAACCGATTTCGAATATGAGCATAAAATTGCATCAGGCAAGTCTACAGATTGATCATAGAGAAATTCTGAGTGACGTGTCAGTGTGCTTCGGCGCGGGTGAGATACGCACGATCATTGGTCCCAATGGCGCGGGTAAAAGCTCATTGTTGGGATTGTTGAGTGGTGAGCGTCAACCGTCCGCAGGAACTTGTTTGCTTGATTCCAAATCATTACGTTCATATGGGCTTGAAGGGTTGTCGCGACGGTTGGCAATTTTACATCAACAATCGTCGTTGGATTTTCCCTTCAAGGTGGATGAGGTTATTGAAATGGGGCGCTACCCGTGTAATAGCTCTGATAGCGTCAATAAAAATATTGTTTCAGAAGTTAAAGCGAAATTGGATCTAGATGATTTGGCGGGCAGAACATACATCACGCTATCCGGCGGTGAGAAGCAACGCGTGCAAATCGCACGGGTCGTTGCACAACTCTGGGATCAACTTGAACATGCGATTTTCTTATTCGATGAACCTACAGCACCGCTCGATCTAGCGCACCAACGTCAGTTTCTGAAACTATGTGAAGAAATGAAATTAGCGGGGGCATGTATCGTTATGGTTGTGCACGACATCAACCTCGCCAGTCGTTACTCAGATCAAATCACACTGTTAATGGACGGTCGCGTTCTGGCAGATGGTAAGGCTGAGGTTGTCATCACAGAAAGTCTGATTCAAGAAGCCTATCAGGTAGACATTGCCATTGAGATGTTGGCCGGCAGGCGCATGCTTGTTTATTAAGGCAGATGAATGCCGATGCTAGCGGCCGGTCTTCGCCTGTTTATTGTAACCTCCTGCCACTCGCGTCAATATTCTTCATGATGAAAAAATGACTACGGTAAGTGAGATTGAAGGTTTTGTGCTGACCAGACAGTGGCAGGAAATTCAGGGTGACCAGCATTTGGTCTTCTGGCTGTCGACTGAGTCCGGTCCGGTTAAAGTGACCCAACACAAGCAAGAGTCAGTCTTCTTTGTTCGGACATCTGATGTCGCGAGAGTGAAGAGAGTTTTGGCTTCCCTGAACTGGCGCTCGACCGATAGGGCGCTGTTAAATTTTCACCACGAGCCGGTCACCGCTTGTTACTTTCCCACACAGAAAATTTTGGTGCTTGCTAGAACAAAGTTGAGAGGCATGTTGCCTGTCTATGAAGCTGATGTCCGACCGACCGATCGGTATCTAATGGAGCGCTTTATCACTGCGGGCGTGTTGGTAAAAGGCAACGCTATGTTCGCTGAAGGCGCGGCTTCAAATTCACTGATTGGTCGAGGGTTTAACAACCCGCGATTGGAGCCTGCAGATTATCAACCAACGTTAACAATCGCGTCTTTAGATATCGAAACCTCCTACACTGAAAATATTCTGTACTCGATAGCCGTTCATTCGGCGTTAGAAGATAAAGTGTTTATGGTTGGGGCGGGCGATAGCGCACTGTCTTATCTTGAATACGCGTCTACAGAGCGTCTTGTGATTGAACGTTTCCTTGAATGGTTCGCGGTTCTGGATCCAGATGTCATTATTGGTTGGAGTGTTGTCGGTTTCGATTTGGATTTCCTGCAAAAACGCTGCGATGTTCTGTCTATTCCGTTTACCCTTGGACGAGAGGCAAGCGCGGTTAGTTGGCGAAATGACTCGCGCCGACCAGAACGACGATATGCGTTGGTTCCAGGTAGAGTAGTTCTTGATGGCATCGAGTTATTACGAACGGCGACTTATCAGTTTGAAAGTTTTGCGCTGGATTTTGTCGCTCATCAGCTTCTCGGACGAGGCAAGTTAATTCATGACGTCGATGCCAGGGCAAGTGAAATTCAAGAACTCTACGCCAACGACGCGGATCAGCTTGCCCGTTATAACCTTGAAGATTGCGTTCTTGTCAGAGAAATCTTCGACCATACAGATTTGTTTTCCTTCGCGATGGAGCGCAGCCGGCTGACGGGTTTAGACATGGATCGTGCGGGAGGGTCAGTTGCTGCATTTGACTATTTGTATTTACCGAGACTGCATCGACAGGGTTATGTTGGGCCCGTTGTGGAGGAGGAAAAGTTAGTTGGTAGTCCCGGCGGGTTTGTACTTGATAGCCAAGCGGGTATTTATAATGACGTGATTGTGCTCGACTTCAAAAGTCTCTATCCAAGCATTATCCGCACTTTTCATGTCGACCCGTTGGCGATGATAGCTGTGCGAGACGCGAGCGATGCAATACCGGGTTTCAAGGGGGCGGAATTTTCACGGCACCAAGCATTGCTTCCGGCGATAATTGAGGAGTTGTGGGCGGCAAGAGATGTTGCAAAAGCCTCGGGTCGAGAAGCCATGTCTCAGGCAATTAAGATCATTATGAATTCCTTCTACGGTGTTCTGGGCACGCCGGGCTGTCGTTTTTTTGACACCAAATTAGTCAGTTCAATTACCTTGCGAGGCCATGAAATTTTGCAGACAACCCGCGACCTTATTAATGATAAAGGCATGTCGGTAATTTATGGCGACACTGATTCGGTATTCGTGCATCTCAAAGATTCTCAAGGGAAAGTTAGCGCAGATGAGATTGGTGGGGAATTGGTTGATTACTTAAATGATTGGTGGCGCGATCATTTGTTATCGAACTACAACATTGTCAGTTGTCTTGAGGTTGAATTTGAAACTCATTACAGCAAGTTTTTAATGCCGACTATTCGAGGCTCGGAGGTTGGGTCGAAGAAACGCTATGCAGGTCTAATCGGAGACGAGCAGAGTTATGAAATAATATTCAAGGGTCTCGAGGCGGTACGCTCCGATTGGAGTCGGCTCGCAAAAGATTTTCAGCAGGAGCTTTATCGAAGAATTTTTCTTGGCGAGCCCTATGAAGCGTTTATCTTAGAGACGGTCCAACAAGTCAAGGCAGGGGAGTCGGATGACAAGTTGGTTTTTCGCAAACGCCTTAGACGAAAACTGACAGAGTATCAAAAGATTGTCCCGCCGCATGTTAAAGCTGCAAGGTTGGCGGAGGCAGAGCGTGCTTCAAGGGGTTTGAATTCAGCTTCTGACTTTGGCGGTTGGATTGAGTACTTTATGACTGTCAATGGCGCAGAACCCAAGCAATATCGCCAATCAAGAATTGATTATCAGTTTTACGTGGATAAGCAACTCGCCCCAATCGCTGATGCGATACTCTCCTTTCAGAGTAAGTCCCTGGCAGGAATTATCGATCAGCAATTGAGTTTGTTCTAGACTCTATTGTCGCTCGTACGACCGCGCTCGGTTTTAGTTAGAGATTTCTGCGCTATCGAGCCGCGCACCAAATCGTGACACGATTTTTGAAGCGTATTTATTTGCGAATGCCGCTGCTGTGGCGAAGTCACTGCCGCCGCTCAGGGAGGCGAGAAACGCGCCCGCAAACATATCGCCTGCACCCGTCGTATCAACGGCTTCGGTAGGTTCGCCGGCGACATTACTTGTTGTCGTACCGTCGAATACCATTGCGCCATTTTTGCCGCATGTCATTGCGACCTGTTTACAAACCGTCTTCAGTTTTCCAAAAGCTTCTTCCGCTGATTCGCTTGCTGTCCAGATCATAGCTTCTTCTTCGTTGCAGAAAACCAGGTCGATGCCTGCGTCTGCGAAAGTATCAAAGGCATCCTTGAACGCACCAACAATGGCGGGGTCAGAGAGTGTTAGGCTGACCGTGACGCCCGCTTCTTTGGCAATTTGTTGTGCTTTAAGGGCAGCTTCAAATGCGGTTGGCGAAGTAACGAGGTAGCCTTCGATATACAGGTATCGTGATTGTCGTAGTGCTTCTTCATCGAGTTCTGTGACGCTCAGTTTTTGACTGATGCCGAGATGACTTGCCATCGTTCGTTCTGCATCATTGGTGATCATTGAGATGCATTGCCCTGAATGCCCCTCATCGTTTGAGTTTTGTTGGTTGCTATCAACACCGATTGCTACTAGGTCTTGCATGAAAAAGTTACCAACAACGTCGTCAGCCACTTTGCAACTGTAAAAACCTTTCCGACCGAATTGCTGTACAGCAACGATGGTGTTTGCAGCAGAACCGCCGCCGGATTGGTGGATAACTTCATGTTCATGTTTCACTTCGAGTTGATGCAGAATCTCTTCTCGCTGTTCTGACTCGATGAGTGTCATCACGCCCTTTTGCAGCTTAATGACGTCGAGAAATGCGTCATCAATTTCATATTCCGTGTCGACGAGTGCATTGCCTATTCCATAAACGTCATATTGTTTCATGTCGATCAAATTCCTGTGATTGGTTATTGTCTTGGCCTAATCAAAAACGTCAAATTAGGCTTCATGTGTCGGTGCGAGTTTGTCTAAAAAATTACAGCGCAGCGAATGCGATTTCCGCACAGCGGAGCGTTTCTTCAATGTCCTCACTGCTATGGGCTGCCGAAATAAACCCTGACTCGAATGGCGAGGGGGCGAGGTTAATTCCCTGCTGCAACATTGAATTAAAGAACGTATTGAATTGATCAGTGTTTGCATTCATTACCTGAGCAAAGCCAGTGACAGGGTTTGCTGAGGTAAAGAAAAACCCGAACATGCCGCCGACACAATGGGTGCTAAAAGATACGTTGGCTTGCTCTGCCCGCATTCGCAAACCCGAGGTCAGTTGTTCTGATTTTTCTGCGAGACGCTCAAAGAAACCCGGCGCTTGAATTAATTCAAGCGTCGCAAGCCCAGCCGTCATGGCGATAGGATTGCCTGATAGGGTTCCGGCCTGGTATACACCGCCTAATGGCGCGACGACATTCATAATATCTGCTCTGCCACCAAACGCGCCGACGGGCATGCCGCCACCGATCACTTTGCCGAGTGTTGTCATGTCCGGCTTTACGCCGTAATGGGACTGAGCGCCGCCTAATGCAACTCGAAAGCCTGTCATCACCTCGTCAAAAATCAAAACAGTGCCATGTTGATCACACACCTTTCGCAGGGTTTGAAGGAAGCCGTCAGCGGGTGGCACCAAACCCATATTTCCAGCGATGGGTTCGACAATAATCGCAGCGACATCGTCGCCTATGCGGGCGAAGGTCTCCGTCACCTGCGCTGAATTATTATAATCTAACGTGATTGTGTGGGCAGCAAGACTAGCCGGTACGCCAAGTGAATCAGGTTCTCCCAGTGTCAGTGCACCAGAACCTGCTTTGACTAAAAGAGAATCTGAATGGCCGTGGTAGCAGCCTTCGAATTTGACGATCTTGTCACGACCGGTATACCCACGTGCAACACGGATAGCGCTCATCGTTGCTTCGGTGCCTGAGCTAACCATTCGAATCATTTCGATGCTGGGCATAAGTTTGATAACTTCTTCCGCCAGTATCGTCTCGATTTCTGTTGGCGCACCAAACCCGAGTCCTTCGCCGACCGCCGTTTGAATTTTTTTAATGACGGTTGGGTGGGAGTGTCCGACGATCATTGGTCCCCATGAACCGACATAATCGATATAGCTTTTGCCGTCAACATCAATCAGATGTGAGCCGGAGGATTTATTAAAAAAGATGGGATGTCCGCCGACACGTTGGAATGCCCGAACGGGAGAGTTTACGCCACCGGGAAGCACTTTCTTTGCGGCCGTGAAGAGTGTGTCGGAACGATTCATATTGGATTATCCGTCGCTAGATTTCTCGAAGAGCGCATTCAACCATTCATCCAGCTTCGATTCAATGTTGAGAAGCCTAATGTCGGGTGATCTTTTCGGGAGATCGCATCAAGACATTGCATCAAGGCATTGCTTCAAAAGAGGATTCTAAGAAAAGGTTCCAATCTAGCGTCGCAAGACCTTTTTTATACGGGGTTTTTATGTTGGATAACTAGGCTTGATAATAGGACTCGATGTCCTCTCGTGTTAGCACGCCGACGACAGAGTTGAGCATGGGGCCACTGATCCGATTGACATAAAGCGCTTGCACGCCAGATTGATTTAACTTGTCCAAAGCCTCGCTAAGGGTCGCTTGCAGCATAACGGCCTGAATATCCTTGCGGGTTGCGGGAATGGCGTTGAGATCAATGGTTTCTGGGTCTTCGTTTACGTCTTGTAAATAGGTGATCAAGTCAATGGTTCGCAGAATGTAGCTTGGTATCGCTTCTGAGCCTCTGACGATCAGCCAGGTTGGTTTATTGATAGTTAGTTCCTGTGCCTTTGCAATGTCAATGTTGCGAGGTACCTGCTCGAAGCTGCGGGACATAATGGATGCGACCGATGCGCGACTCAATGTAATGGTTAGTGGATTCTGGCGATAATCGAGACCGAGAATATCCATCTGCGTCAGGTACACCGATTTAATTTTGAATATCTGGCTCGCGGTCAGGTTTGCGATGATGATTACGAGCATGGCCGGTAGGATGATATTCGTGTTTTGGGTAAGTTCCATGACAGCCATAAGTGCGGCAAGTGGCGCTTGTAAAACCGCTCCCATCATTGCTCCCATACCAAGGATGACGTAAAAACCTTGCGGAGCAACCTGATCGGGAACCGCAAGCGTGCCGACATAACCAAGTATCCCGCCGGCGGTTGCGCCGATGAAAAGCGTTGGTCCAATGACACCCACAGGGACACCCATTGAAACTGTGACGGCGGAGGTGATTATTTTCAGGATACAAATAACGATGAGCACGGTTACTGCGAGCTGACCGTTGTGGGTCAATTCGACCGTATCATAGCCAATGCCCAATACTTCTGGGACCATCATACCAATGAGTCCGGTTGTCAGGCCGGCAATCAATAATCGCAACCAATATGCGCTCGGACTGTATCGATAAAGTATTTTGATGAGGTAGACATAGGCCGCAGCCAACCCACCGATGACGACGCCCTCGAGAATCAAAAAGGGCAAGTTGTAGAAACTCTGCCACGAAATATCATAGTCCACTTCAAAGACGCTGCCGTTATCATAGACAAGTTGGTTAATCAGCGTCGCGGTGACAGATGCCAATATGACCGGTATAAAGCCCGCGATGGTGTATTCGAGCATGATCACTTCCATCGAAAAAATAACGCCTGCAATAGGGGTGTTGAATGAGGCGGATATCGCTGCCGCAGCGCCACATCCCACTAAAACTCTGATGCTATTATTGGGTAGTTTGAGCGATTGGCCTAGAAGGCTGCTAAAGGCTGCGCCGAGGTGTATGGCGGGTCCCTCCCTGCCACCGGATTGACCTGTGCCTAGGGCAATAATGCCACCGAGAAACTGAACAACAGCACTTTGCCAAGGCAGGTAGCCTTGATGGCGTCCAAGCCGTTCTAAAACGTGGACCACGCCAACACGTCGGTGTTGTGCCTTAATGAGGCGAAAAAGTATGGCGAGAATAATGCTGCCAAAAACGGGCAGACCGAAGAGTAATAGGGGGTCAAGGGCTTCGAAATTTTCGAACTGGCCATCCAGTAGGTAGCTCAGAGGTATTTCCATCAATGCTCTGAAGGCGAGAATGACGAGTCCTGTTACCAGCCCAGAGATGACGCCCAGCAGGGCGAATTGAGGCACCGAATCCAGAGATGCCAAAGATCGGCGAAAGCCGCGGATCGAAAAATTTGAAGGAGTTTTATTTGCCACGCTTGAGGGCTATCTGTTTTGTTTGAGGATAGGTCATGTGTATATAAAGATCGACCACTCATTCCAAAGTAGAATGGAAATGGCTGATTATTCTCAATATCTGGTAAACTAATGCCTTCACAAGGTTTTATGAGGTAGCCCGTGTCGTCGGTAAAGGGCAGCAAGCACCACCAAATGATGGTCGTACCTTATCGGCCGTTCTATCGTTTTGGTCTTTTTTTCGTCTGTTTACTGCTGTTGGGTGGGTTCAGCTGGTCGACCTACGAGCTTGGCCTGAAAAAAGGTATGGCAACAAAGGTTCAAGTAATTTCTGAGAGAGACAATCTCAAAGGTCGCCTGCAGCAGCGTGAGGCGGAAGTGCTGACATTGAGTCAGCATGTGGCTGATCTTGAAGTCGGAGAGCAAATCGATACACAAGCTACCGAGGAAGTTCGCTCAACCGTTGAAGAGCTGCAAGGTCAGATCGCTGAGCTGAGTGAGGAAATCCGGTTTTACAAGGGTGTGATGTTGCCTAGCGTTGAAGAGCAGGGATTGCGCATCGAACGATGGGATATGAAACAGGCGAATGAACCCAACAAAATCAGCTTTAGTCTTTTGTTGACACAAGTCGTTGAAAAACATCAATATATTCAGGGTGGCGTCGAGATTCAGATCGTCGGCAGTACGGAAGAAGGCGAGCGCTCTTTGAGTTTGATGGAGCTGCGGGATGATAAGCAAAATTCTATCCGGTTTAGATTTCGCTACTTTCAAAATATTGATGGTGAGTTAACAGTTCCAGAAGGTTTCGAGCCGCGGGAGATTATGGTGGTCGCCAAAATGACCGGTAGAAATAATCAGCGGCTTGAGAAGAAGTTTGACTGGCAATTAGATGGAGACTAGTCATGTTCGGCAAGAATAAAGGCTTACAAGCCGGTATAACCTTGATTGCAAACAACTGTGAGCTGTCCGGGGATGTACATTTTAGTGACCATCTATTGGTTAATGGTGTGGTCAAAGGCAACATCATTGCTCAGTCAGGGTCAAAAGCTGTCGTCACGATCAGCGAGAAAGGCAGTGTCAAAGGCGAAATTCGGGTGCCCAATGTGATTGTAAACGGCAAGGTGTTCGGTGACATTTACAGCGACAAACATGTAGAGCTGGCTGCCAAAGCTGAAATTCAAGGCAACGTCTATTACAACTTGATTGAAATGGTGAAGGGTAGCAAAGTTGACGGCAATCTCGTTCATCTTAAGCAAGGCAAGGATGTCCGGCAGGAAACGCGAGTACCGACGGAGTCAGTTGTTGAGCAGGAAAGGCCTGTGACGAAGACCGGCGCAGTTGCTGCGGTGAAGTCAACGTCAAGCCAAGCCTAATGAGGACATCTGTCCGCAACTTGCTTTGTTAGTTGTGACTTGTTTTAGAAATATTAGCACCCATATCTTGATGTACGGATACCTGAGTTTTAGACAACGGATCGACTACAAGGTATGTGTACCTTTCACTAAGAAATAGACGGTAAGAAACTGCGATGACTGACACACCTACAATAGTGACTCCACTCGGCATGAACTTTACTGATGCTGCGGCCGGCAAGGTAAAGAACTTGATTCAAGAGGAAGAAAATGAAAATCTGAAATTACGGGTTTTTGTGACGGGCGGTGGTTGCTCTGGTTTTGAATACGGCTTCACTTTTGATGAGGATCTGGAAGAGGATGACACTGCAATTGAGAAAGACGGTGTCCAGTTAGTTATTGACCCATTAAGCTTTCAGTATCTTGTTGGTGCGGAAGTCGACTTTAAGGAAGATTTACAAGGGTCGCGTTTTGTTGTGACAAATCCTAACGCGTCGACAACCTGCGGCTGCGGCAACTCTTTTTCAATCTAAACATTCGCGGCTGTGCTTGTGACCGAGCCTTATCAGTCCACCTGCCCAATAGCTCTAAATATAGAATGCACCTTAAAAGATGCCTGCGCTGATTTTATCGGTCGACGGATGCGTACATCTTATTTTCAGTCGTCGGACATGGCGTAGCGTGTATCACCTGTGACTGATTCCAGTCTTGCCAGAATAGGCATCGTACTTTTCTTAAACTGCGCCAGCTCAGCTTTGCTGATGGGGTTCGCCTTTGGTAGTTTGACAGTTCTGGGATTGCGATGGACGCCGTTCACAAGAAATTCATAGTGCAGGTGCGCCGCTGTGGCCCATCCCGTTGCGCCCACATAACCGATGACTTGCCCCTGCTTGACTGATTTTCCAGGGCGAACACCTTTGGCAAAAGCCGATAGATGAAGGTACTTCGTTTGATACTGCTCACCGTGCCTGAGAACAACGTATCGGCCTGAAGCATTATTTTGTCTGGCGATAGTCACTTTGCCGTCACCTGAGGCAAGCACCGGTGTGCCCTTGTTGGCGGCGTAGTCGATGCCTCGGTGAGGCATGACCTTTTTATGGATTGGGTGAAGTCGTTTTAGATTGAAGCTCGAACTTACATGAGAAAAATGGACTGGATCTCGAATGAATGCTTTTCTCATCGAGCCTCCACTAGGGGTGTAATAGTTTTTCTGCCCCAATTTGTTTTCAAACAATATCGCTGTGTGGGTTTTCCCTAGGTTTTTAAACTGGGCGCCAATTATGTCGCCTTCTTCTACCTTTTCGCCATCCACATAGACGTCTTCATACAACAATGTGAATGAGTCGCCCTGCCTTAGATCCAGAGCAAAACTTACATCCCATTGAAAGATGAAGGCGAGTTCCATAATAAGATTGTCTGATAATCCCGCCGCTTTGCCAGCATGGTAGAGCGACGGCGTCTTTTTCGTGATTTGTGCATTTTTGTAGGAAATCAGTATCTCTGGCTCTTTGTAGTGCCAAGCTGCTGTAAATTGTTCACCCTGTCGCGTCACTATGAGTTGCTTCAGTGGCGTGCTGGCATAACGAAACTCTGATAGTTCGCCTGCTGACGTCTGGGCAAAATGGAGTGATTGGCCGGGCATAATTTTCTTCAGTGCCTTCACTGGCCCCTCGAGGCTCATGATGTCGTGTAGATCTTTCGCGGAATAGCCTTGTCGTTTGAATATGGCAGACATACTGTCACCCTTGCGCACCACTACTACTTCGTTGACAAGCGGGGCTCTGTCGATGGCATGTTCGATTGAAGCGGGCGTCGACTGAGTCTCGGCAAGGGTTATGTTTGCATCGTGTTCAGCAACGCTCGTATGTATCGTGAGCGAGACTGGGATGCTGGTTGTGCTGGATTTCCGTTCAGGAAGTGCGGTGATAGCAATGCCCAGGCAAAAAGCCAGGATCAGTGCGGTTCGTAAATGTGATTTTGGATAATGTTTCATAAAGCAAACGGCTACGGTCTTTTTTTATAGTTATTTATCACAAAGTGGCGCTAAGTGTATAATAATTATAAGTTTAATCAAGTGTGAATATTGGTTCTGTTACTCTGGCTCAAAATCAGGCGTATATTTGATGCTAACTCATCGTGTTGACGGTTACGCTGGGCCGTCTTTTTCCAAATATACAGTTGAATTTCTTTGCGCTTAATGTATTTTGGCGCATCTTCGTCATATGAACCCATGCCTGATATTTCGCAGGTCGCGAAGCGTACATGACCAAAGGTCAAAAAAGAATGATCGTGTTCTCAATTTCAAAAATAATTTTTCCGGAAAACCAGTATGACAATTAACAAGGACCTGCTTGGACAACTTAGATCTCTCGGGCTGATTGCTCAGGTGAGTAGTGAGCCGGAGTTGATTGATCATCTGACGCAAGGATCGCGTACTGTTTACTGCGGTTTTGATCCCACAGCGGATAGTTTGCATATCGGAAATCTTGTGCCTCTTCTGGCGTTAAGGCGATTTCAGCTTGCGGGCCACAAACCAATCCTTCTTGTGGGAGGAGCGACCGGCATGATTGGTGATCCTGGTGGACGAACATCGGAGCGAGATCTCAAGTCAGCTGACGTTGTGAAGGCTTTTGTTGCGAAGATTCGTGAACAAGCGAGCCGCTTTCTGGATTTTGATTGTGGCGAAAACTCAGCGATCGTCGTTGATAATGCCGAGTGGACCGAAAACTTGACTGTCGTCGATTTTCTGCGGGATATCGGCAAGCACTTCAGTGTCAATGCAATGGTCCAAAAAGAAACGGTCAAACGGCGACTGGAGGATGATGCGTCGGGTATTAGCTACACAGAATTCAGCTACATGATTCTGCAATCCTATGATTACACTATTTTAAACCAACGCTACGACTGCACTATCCAGATGGGTGGAAGCGATCAGTGGGGGAATATAACGGCGGGTATCGATTTGGTCCGCCGAATGAACGGCAATCAAGCCTACGCAATCACTTACCCTTTGATTACCAATTCTGATGGGACAAAGTTCGGTAAGAGCATGGGTAATGCTGTTTGGATAGATGCACAGCGTACTTCGCCTTACAGCTTTTATCAGTTTTGGCGTAACTGTGCAGATGCAGATGTTATTAATTATCTAAAGATATTCACATTCATTGATGCAGACAGCATTGATAAGCTCGCTGCCGGGCATGATCAGGATCCCGGCGCGCGTTCGGCTCATGTCGCACTGGCGCAGGCGGTAACGCGTTTGGTGCATGGTGATGAAGGCGTTGATGCTGCGGAAAGAATTTCTGAAGCCTTGTTTACAAATCAGCTTTCGCAACTGTCGGCAAGCGATCTGGGTCAATTAGCTCAAGATGGTATGTCTTCATCTCAGACCCTAGCAGCAGATATATCGTTGATCGATGCACTGGTTGACAGTGGATTGGCCGTTACGCCGAAGGGTCAAGTGACAGCTGGCCAAGCAAGAAAGCTGATTACAGGTAATGCTGTATCGGTAAATGGTGTGAAAATTGAAGATGCAGAATATCGATTGACGATGACAGATGCTTTGCATGGTCGTTATCATGTCATTCAAAAGGGTAAGAAGAATCACCATTTGCTTATTCACGCGGTTGAATAGCTTGTTGTAAATTTTCCTCCTCTAGGGCGTTGTAAATCAAATCTTGCTGCGTATAATACCGCTCCTCGCGATAGCGATGGGTCTGTAGCTCAGTTGGTTAGAGCGCACCCCTGATAAGGGTGAGGTCGGTGGTTCAAATCCACCCAGACCCACCAACTCAAATGAGTTGGTCTAAACTCGAAAGAGTGATTGGGAACGTTCCAGCTTGATAGTAAGCTAGGGCAAATGATGGCAACATCATCTGTTGAAATGGAATGTTGACCCAAAGGTACTGTAGTTTTCCATCGATTGGAATGCGAGGTACCACCCAGATTGACAGTCTAACTGTCACTCACCAGGAAGTTTCTGGGGCCATAGCTCAGCTGGGAGAGCGCCTGCCTTGCACGCAGGAGGTCGGCGGTTCGATCCCGCCTGGCTCCACCAAATAAAAAAGAATCACCGTAAGGTGGTTCTTTTTTTTTGTATTGAATTTGAGGTGGGTCGAACCGTCGAAGGCGGTTTGATCACGCGGGGACGCCTAGTCCTGGCTCCACCGAATAAAAAAGAATCACCGTAAGGTGGTTCTTTTTTTGTATTGCTTTTTGAGGTGGGTCGAACCGTCGAAGGCGGTTTGATCACGCGGGGACGCCTAGTCCTGGCTCCACCAAATAAAAAAGAATCACCGTAAGGTGGTTCTTTTTTTTGTATTGCTTTTTGAGGTGGGTCGAACCGTCGAAGGCGGTTTGATCCCTTTCTCATTTCGGGTCAAGCGGTGCATAATGCGCGCTACTGTTTTGTGGTACACCTCATTGGAAAATCGCACGCTTCAATTAATACAGATCTTGGCGACAGACGGGGTTGTTAAGGCAGACTCTTACAGTAAGCGAGCGCTAACAAACTTGGCTCTCGCGTACGATGAGGTACAGGGTATGATCAGGCTGCGACAACCGTTAGAGCTCCTTTGTGATCAGAAAATATTGGACGACGTGGCGGTCGATATAAGGCCTCTCGTTTCAAAGATCGACATTCATGCCTCTATCGATTCAACCAATACTCATCTCATGTCGTGCCTAAAAAGTGAGACCTTTCAGGGCCATGTTTGTTTAGCGGAATCGCAAACTGCAGGGCGCGGTCGTAGAGGTAGAGCTTGGATTAGTCCCTTTGGGCGAAACGTCTACATGAGTGTCGGCTGGATATTGCCTCGAGGTCTTAAGCCGGGCGGGTTGAGTTTGACCGTTGGGATGGCGATAGTCAGGTTGCTGCGTGACATGGGTGTATCAGATGTGAGCTTGAAGTGGCCCAATGATGTACTGAGAATTACTGAGGGTCGTTCAGGTAAGCTAGCAGGTATATTAATCGAATTGGGTGCGCCGACGGCAAAGGGTACGCCGTTGATCATAGGTGTTGGGCTCAACGTTGACCTCGGGGTCGAGGCATCTGCACTGATTGATCAGCCCTACCAAACACTTGGCGAGTTTAAACTCTCCCGCAACGCATTGGTTTCGGGGTTGTTAACAAGATTGTTGCCCGCTCTGAGCAACTTTAGTGAAAACGGCTTTTGCATTAAGGCGAGTGAGTGGGCCGAGGTTAATTTTTATGCCAATAAGGAGGTGCAAATCGTTTTAGGTCAAGATGTTATTCTTGGGATTGATCGAGGTGTTGATGAGCACGGTAATATTCTCATTGAAACCGAAGCGGGCGTAAAATCTTTCAATGCCGGTGAAGTGAGTTTGAGGCCAATATAATGCGTGCAGTTGCGTTGAGTTTGATCGCGGTGAACATTCTCTACTTTCTCTATCAGGGTTTTTATCTGGAGCCAAAACCAACAACGCTTTCGGTTAGGTCTGTCGATGGGTCGCTTGATCCTGTCTATTTGTTGACTGAGAGTTCAAGCGCAGGTTTGCAGCGACAAAAAGAATTGGACCAAGTGATTAGTAATCCGATTTTGCTGAACGTGGGCGAAAACAGGCTATGCCAAGCCATTGGCCCATTTGAGGATTTGTTTGCGGGTCAGGCTGCTCACAAGAAGCTCGTTGCGCTGGCGCTTGACGTTGAATTGAAGGCGGTCGATCGACCAACCGCGGAGCGTGACTACCGGGTGATGATCCCGCCGGCAACCTCTCTGCAGGCTGCCTTTCGAAAGCTTCGCGAGCTTAAGTCGCAAGAAATCGACAGTTATGTCATTACCCAAGGTGACGATGCTCTGGGTATTTCGTTGGGTGTGTTTTCCACCAACGCAGCGGCCGTATCTTTGCAAAATACGCTTCAATCAAGTGGCTATGCAGCAGAGATCACAGCAATACCGATCTTGGATCGGCGATTTTGGTTATACGGTACTGATGGTGTTGATTTCGAAATTAGTGCAGCCTTGCTGGCTGAATTGGCCATAGAATATCCTGGAATTCGGCAAAAAGAGGGTCAATGTGTCGAACAGACCATTAAATATTGAAAACTGTCTTAATTTAGTTTGCGGGCAGTGCAGACTTCGCATACAATCCGCCCCCTGTTTTTACAGGTAGCCGCTATAGCTCAGTTGGTAGAGCAACTGATTTGTAATCAGTAGGTCCCGAGTTCGACTCTTGGTGGCGGCACCAAGTTTTTCAAGCAAGTTTGTAGGCCGTGGCTTTCGCTTTTGGGCGATGGCACGGTCTTCTTTTAGCTAAAATTTGATTGACAAGCTGGAGCCTCGAAGGCAGAATCTAGCGCCTCATTTTTGGAGGGGTTCCCGAGTGGCCAAAGGGATCAGACTGTAAATCTGACGCGTAAGCTTCGGTGGTTCGAATCCACCCCCCTCCACCAAGGTGGGCTGGATCTTTTGTCAGATCTGGAAATTAGGCAAAAATGACGTAGTGCTAGATGTTAAGAAAATAATGAGCAGATTAGTCGCTCAACAAAGAGTCGGTTTAGTGCCGAGAGGGTAAGGCCGTAAGGCAGAGCCAGCTTGGAGATAGAAAGTAATTGGTAAGTTGCAGGAAAGAAAACGCGGGTATAGTTCAGCGGTAGAACCTCAGCCTTCCAAGCTGATGACGCGAGTTCGATCCTCGCTACCCGCTCCAATTTGGAGCTTGATGAGGAAGCTTATCTGGGTTTGTGGAATGTAGGCTCATATAGCTCAGTCGGTAGAGCACTTCCTTGGTAAGGAAGAGGTCACCGGTTCAAATCCGGTTATGAGCTCCACATTTGAGGGTTTTCGAGACTTTATTGGGCTGGTTGAGTCGAGTGAAGTGTTAAAAAGAGTATATCGAAGCAGTTTAGTAGTAATAGTATGTATCGGTGGGAATTACCCACTGTCCATTGTTGAAAAGTAGTTATTCTGGCGATCTAGGAGTGTAATCCAAATGTCCAAAGAGAAGTTTGAGCGGACGAAGCCGCATCTAAACGTAGGAACAATCGGTCACGTAGACCATGGTAAGACGACGCTAACAGCGGCGATTACCAAGGTTTGTGCTGAGACTTGGGGCGGAGAGTTTTCTGATTTTGCTGCAATTGATAATGCACCAGAAGAGAGAGAGCGCGGCATCACGATTTCAACGTCACACGTTGAATATGATTCGCCGAACCGTCACTACGCACACGTTGACTGCCCGGGTCACGCTGACTATGTGAAGAACATGATCACCGGTGCTGCTCAGATGGACGGCGCTATATTGGTTTGTTCAGCTGCTGACGGCCCCATGCCTCAGACGCGCGAGCACATTCTGCTGTCGAAGCAGGTTGGTGTACCTTACATCATCGTGTTTATGAACAAAGCTGACATGGTTGATGATGAAGAGCTTATTGAACTTGTTGAAATGGAGATTCGTGAACTGCTTGACCAGTACGATTTTCCGGGTGACGACACACCGATCGTTATCGGTAGTGCACTTAAAGCATTGGAAGGCGATCAGTCAGACATTGGCGCGCCAGCGATTATCAAGTTGGTTGAAACGCTTGATAGCTACATTCCAGAGCCAGTACGTGCCATTGATCAGCCTTTCTTGATGCCGATTGAAGATGTTTTCTCAATCTCGGGTCGTGGTACGGTTGTGACAGGTCGGATCGGACGCGGTATTGTGTCTGTTGGTGACGAGATCGAGATTGTAGGTATTAAAGATACGCAGAAGACGACTTGTACGGGTGTTGAGATGTTCCGTAAGTTGTTGGATGAAGGCCGTGCAGGCGAGAACGTTGGTGTTCTCTTGCGTGGTACGAAGCGAGAAGATGTTGAGCGCGGTCAAGTATTGGCTAAGCCTGGTTCAATTACGCCACACACTAAGTTTGAAGGTGAAGTGTATGTATTGAGCAAAGATGAAGGTGGACGACATACGCCATTCTTCAAGGGTTACAAGCCTCAGTTTTTCTTTGAGACAACTGACGTGACAGGTGCATGTGAATTACCAGAAGGCACAGAGATGGTTATGCCGGGTGATAATGTGAACATGAACGTTGAGTTGATTGCTCCGATTGCTATGGAAGAAGGCCAGCGTTTTGCTATACGCGAAGGCGGCCGAACTGTAGGCGCGGGTGTTGTTGTTAAAATCAGCGAGTAATATCGCTAACAGAGTTTGATGATTTGCTATGCATGGTAATACCACGCAACGATAGGCCAGTAGCTCAATTGGCAGAGCGACGGTCTCCAAAACCGTAGGTTGGGGGTTCGATTCCCTCCTGGCCTGCCAAGCAAATCACAAGCACCAGGATGTATTAGTTGAGCAATAATGAAGTTTCGGTCGGTAAGCTGGATCCATTGATCTGGTTAGTAGTTGTCGCGATTGTGTTTGGCGGTGTTTACGCCAACATGCAGTTCGTTGCCGAAAGTGTACTTATTCGAGCGGTTGGTGGCCTAGTGCTGGCAGCTGTTGCAATTGGTATAGCGCTTCAGACCGTTAAAGGTCGTGCTGCCTGGGATCTGGCGAGAGAAGCTCGCGTAGAAGTTAGAAAGGTAATTTGGCCAACAAGGCAGGAAACAACACAAACCACAATGATCGTTGTTGTGGTTGTTATCGTTGTCGGTTTGCTTTTATGGGCGCTGGACTCCGGTCTTAGTTGGGGTGTCCGAGCCGTTATTGGTTAACGGTTTGGTAATCACCACTCAGGAGGTTTGAATGAGTAAAAGATGGTATGTAGTGCACGCCTACTCTGGATATGAGAAGCAGGTTATGCGCGCGCTGACAGAACGTATCTCGCTGTGCTCATTTGCCGAGAAGTTTGGTGAAGTCATTGTGCCGGCGGAAGAAGTTGTTGAAATGCGCGCAGGTAAGAAGCGCAGAAGTGAGCGTAAGTTCTTTCCAGGCTACGTGCTGGTAGAAATGGAGCTCGAAGATGATACATGGCACCTAGTGAAAGAAACGCCGCGTGTTATGGGCTTTATTGGTGGAAAGGCTGATCAGCCAGCACCGATTTCAGATCAAGAAGCCGCGACCATCTTGCAGCGAGTGCAGGCTGGTAGTGAGCATGTTACGCCTAAAACTGTGTTTGAACCGGGTGAGTTGGTTCGAGTTGTTGATGGTCCTTTCAACGACTTCAATGGCGTTGTTGAAGAAGTGAATTATGAGAAAAATCGTCTGCATGTGGCAGTGACCATATTTGGACGTTCAACGCCTGTTGAGCTGGACTTCGGCCAAGTCGAAAAAGGCTAGATAGGTAAGGAGCTGCACCAGATTGCTGGTGTTAATCGGGGACCGGCACAAGTCGTCGGGTTTGACCCACAAAGGAGTTTTTTTTACATGGCTAAAAAGATTGATGCATATATAAAGCTGCAGGTTCCTGCAGGACAAGCGAACCCAAGTCCGCCTGTTGGCCCCGCACTGGGACAGCATGGTGTGAACATCATGGAATTCTGTAAAGCCTTTAACGCTGAGACGCAGTCACTTGAAGCAGGCATGCCTGTTCCTGTGGTCATTACAGTCTATGCAGATAAGAGTTTTACGTTTATTAAGAAAACACCGCCTGCTTCAGTTTTGTTGAAGAAAGCAGCCGGCGTTGCGAAAGGTAGTCCGACACCGCATACGGATAAAGTAGGCAAGGTTACTCGGGCGCAGCTTGAAGAAATCGCGACAACAAAAATGCCTGACCTAACAGCAAAAAATATGGATGCAGCCGTGCGGACAATCGCCGGTAGTGCTCGAGCAGCTGGTATCGAAACTGAAGGGGTTGTGTAATGGCTAAGTTATCAAAAAGAGCACGTTTGCACGGCGAAAAGATTGAGGTAGGTAAAGCCTATCCTATCGAAGAGGCGGTTCAGATATTAACAGAGCTCGCATCTGCGAAGTTTTGTGAGTCGGTCGACGTGAGCATCAATCTTGGTGTTGATCCACGTAAATCTGATCAAGTTGTTAGAGGCGCAACTGTGCTTCCTAACGGTACAGGAAAAGATGTCAAAGTAGCGGTGTTTGCTCAAGGCGAAAAAGCTGAAGAAGCAAAGGCAGCCGGTGCTGATATTGTTGGTATGGATGACCTTGCGGCATCTGTAAAAGAGGGTAATTTGGATTTTGGTGTTGTCATTGCGACACCTGATGCAATGCGCGTTGTTGGCCAGCTTGGTCAAATACTCGGACCTCGTGGACTCATGCCTAACCCACGTCTGGGTACTGTTACACCAGACGTTGCTGAAGCAGTTAAGAATGCAAAAGCTGGTCAGGTGCGATATAGAACAGACAAGAACGGCATCGTTCATGGTGGCGTTGGCAAAGTTGGCTTTGAGCCGCTAGCAATTAAGGAAAATATCGAAGCACTTATAGGTGACCTTAAAAAAGGTAAGCCAGCTTCTGCAAAGGGTGCATATATTAAGAAAATCGTATTGTCTACCACAATGGGTGCAGGCATTCCGATTGACCAATCTACATTAGAGCTTTGAATCTTAAGTTGTAATTTTTGCTGATCCCTTGTTCGATCAGCGAATAACCAGTTTATCTGGTAATAGAAACTTTGGGGTTGCTGATGAGTCGATTCGATCAACAGAACCTGTCAAAGACCGTAGGTCGGGTGGCCGAATAGATAGGTCGCCTGTTAATTTCTGAACTCCTGAAACGGAAAAAGAAGCCTGCGCAGACGGTGAACCCGATTCGAAATTTGAATCCATCGCCGTATTAGGGTGCTTACGCGTGTTATTACTCATTTGAGAAATAGTCACGGAGTAAGCTTACAAAAGTCGACACAGGAGTATTACTTGTGCCTATAGGACTTAAAGAAAAGCAGGCGATTGTTGCGGAAGTAAACGAAACAGCTAGCGCAGCGCTTTCTGCAGTCATGGCTGACTACCGAGGTGTATCTGTTGATGGTATGACAGAGCTTCGGAAAGTAGCCCGTGAACAGAATGTGCATGTGCAGGTGATTCGTAACACTTTGGCAAAGAGAGCGTTTGAAGGTACTGAGTTCGAATGTATGAACGAAGTATTGCTTGGACCAAACATTCTTGCATTCTCCCTCGAAGACCCTGGTGCTGGAGCACGACTCTTCAAGGATTTTGCAAAAAAGAATGAGGCGTTCGAGATACGAGCTCTTAGCGTTGGCGGGAAACTGCTAGCGGCCGATCAAATTGATGCGTTGGCTAAGTTGCCAACACGCGATCAAGGTTTAGCAATGTTGATGTCAGTCATGCTGGCACCAGTAACAAAGCTAACGCGTACACTAAACGAAGTACCGACAAAGGTTACTCGTGCGGTTGCGGCAGTTCGCGATCAAAAGCAACAAGAAGCTTCTTAAGTAACTTAACTATTGGAGATAGGACTCATGTCTTTATCAAAAGATGATATTTTAAATGCAATCGCTGAAATGAGCGTGATGGACGTTGTTGAACTCGTTGAAGCAATGGAAGAAAAGTTTGGCGTATCTGCAGCAGCAGCCGTAGCCGCAGCACCTGCTGCCGGTGGCGACGCTGGTGAAGCCGCTGAAGAACAAACTGAGTTTGATGTACTTATTACATCAGCTGGTGAGAAGAAAGTGAACGCTATTAAAGCTGTTCGCGCTATCACTGGACTCGGTCTGAAAGAAGCTAAGGCATTGGTTGACGGTGCTCCCGCTGCAGTTAAAGAGGGTGTATCTAAAGCCGAAGCAGATGAGATCAAAACACAGCTTGAAGAAGCTGGTGCTTCTGTGGAAGTTAAGTAATCCGAGATTGTATCTTGGAAATAGTTGTGCGAGAGGCTGACAGTATTTATTGCTGTCAGCCTTTTTGCGCTTCAAATTTAGACTTTGCGCGTTGCATGATTGCGGCGCGAAGAGTCACCGATACGAAATAATGATCTAGCCTGGAGGCATTGATGGCCTATTCATTTACAGAGAAGAAACGTATTCGTAAGGACTTCGGCAAGCTTAATACCTTGATGGACATTCCTTATCTTCTTGCTATTCAAGTTGAATCCTACAAGGGGTTCTTGCAAGAAAATCGTGACCCCAAGGATAGAATTGAGAAGGGTCTTCATGCGGCGTTTAAATCAGTGTTTCCAATTGCCAGCTATTCCGGCAGTGCGGCTCTAGAGTATGTGAGCTACAGACTTGGAAAACCAGCGTTCGACGTTCGAGAGTGTAAGCTCCAGAGCGCGACTTACGCAGTTCCGCTGCGCGTCAAAGTCAGGCTGATCATTTACGATAAAGACTCGTCCAACAAGGCGATTAAAGATATTAAAGAACAAGAAGTTTACATGGGTGAAATGCCGCTCATGACTGACAACGGTACGTTTGTTGTCAATGGTATCGAGCGAGTTGTTGTATCGCAGTTGCACCGGTCACCCGGTGTCTTCTTTGATCACGACAAAGGTAAGACGCACTCCTCGGGTAAACTACTTTATTCCGCACGAGTCATTCCGATGCGAGGTTCTTGGTTGGACTTCGAATACGATCCAAAAGACTGCGTGTTTGTTCGAATTGACAGAAGACGAAAGCTCCCCGCAACAGTGTTGCTTCGGGCGCTAGGTTATTCGTCTGAAGAAATACTCGATATGTTCTTTGACACCGATACATTCCAGGTGTTTGAAGAAGGTTACGGACTAAACCTTATCGCTTCGCGTCTTCGCGGAGAAACAGCACAGTTTGAAGTGCTCGATAGTGAAGGTAATCTGATTGTAGAAGAAGGCGCAAGAATCACTGCTCGGCACATTCGAGCAATGGAAGCCGACAAACTCGAGCAGTTGAACGTACCTTTAGAGTACATCTGCGGCCACGTAACGGCTAAAGACCTCGTTGATGAGGAGACAGGCGAAATTGTTGTTCCTTGTAACACTGCACTGACTGAAGAAGTGCTTGAGAAGATTCGCGAGCTGGGGCTAGCCTCGTTCGAGACGATTTACACAAACGACCTTGATCACGGACCATGGATTTCAGATACATTAAATGTCGATCCTTCGAGCAATCGATTGGAAGCATTGGTAGAAATATACCGAATGATGCGTCCTGGCGAGCCGCCAACGAAGGATGCGGCTGAAAACTTATTTTCAAACCTGTTCTTCTCTTCAGAAAGGTATGACCTAACAGCTGTTGGACGAATGAAGTTCAACAGACGCCTCGGTCGTGAAGAAGAATTGGGTGAAGGTACGTTATCGAATGAAGACATCGTTGACGTATTAAAGTGCTTGATCAATATCAGAAACGCGAAAGACACGGTTGATGACATCGATCACCTTGGTAATCGTCGAATTCGTTCTGTTGGCGAAATGGCTGAGAATTCTTTCCGTTTAGGTTTGATTCGAGTCGAGCGAGCGGTAAAAGAGCGTTTGAGCCTAGCTGAGTCAGAAGGTTTGATGCCGCAGGATTTGATCAATGCGAAACCTGTCGCCGCTGCAGTCAAAGAGTTCTTTGGTTCGGCGCAACTTTCCCAGTTTATGGATCAAAATAATCCGCTTTCAGAAGTGACTCACAAACGTCGCGTTTCTGCTTTAGGACCAGGTGGTCTGACGCGTGAAAGAGCAGGCTTTGAAGTCCGTGACGTTCACCCGACTCACTACGGTCGGGTATGTCCAATTGAAACACCTGAAGGACCAAACATTGGTTTGATCAACTCTCTGGCTACTTATGCCCGTACTAACGAGCATGGATTTTTGGAAAGCCCATACTTAAGAGTTGTAGATGGACAGGTCACTGATCAGATCGAGTACTTGTCAGCCATTGTCGAAAGTGATTACGTTATTGCTCAGGCAAGTGTGCCACTTGATGACAAAGGTAATATTCTTGATGATCTCGTTGATGTTCGTCATCAAAGTGAATTTACTAAGGCAAGCCGTGAAAGCGTTAACTTCATGGATGTCTCGCCGCAGCAGGTTGTATCTGTCGCTGCATCACTTATACCGTTTCTAGAGCATGACGATGCTAACCGAGCCCTGATGGGATCGAACATGCAGCGTCAGGCGGTACCGACCTTACGTGCTGAAAAGCCTTTGGTTGGTACGGGCATGGAGCGCATCGTTGCTCGTGACTCCGGTGTCTGTGTGATTGCGCGTCGTGGCGGTGTTGTTGAGACCGTTGATGCTGCACGTATTGTGATCCGAGTTACCGATGCTGAAACTGCATCCGGTGAAGCGGGTGTCGATATTTATAATTTGACTAAATACACACGTTCAAATCAAAACACCTGCATCAACCAGAAGCCGCTTGTTAAGCAAGGTGACAAAATTGATCGAGGTGATGTCCTCGCTGATGGTCCTTCAATCGACATGGGCGAGCTGGCACTGGGTCAAAATTGCCGAATCGCGTTTATGACGTGGAACGGCTATAACTTCGAAGACTCGATTCTGATCTCAGAACGTGTTGTGAAGGAAGACCGGTTTACGACGATCCACATTCAAGAGCTTACCTGTATCGCCCGTGATACAAAGTTGGGTTCAGAAGAGATCACTTGTGATATTCCGAATGTTGGTGAGGGCGCACTTTCGAAGTTGGATGAGTCCGGTATCGTTTATATCGGTGCTGAAGTTAGCGCTGGCGATATTCTTGTCGGCAAGGTAACGCCAAAAGGTGAGACCCAGTTAACACCGGAAGAAAAACTTCTAAGAGCAATCTTTGGTGAGAAGGCATCTGATGTGAAAGATACATCGTTGCGAGTACCAAGCAGTTATAACGGTACGGTTATCGATGTACGAGTGTTTACACGAGATGGCATCGACAAAGATCAGCGCGCACTTGATATCGAAAAGCATGAGGTCGAAGAGATTCGACGTAATGTGGAAGAAGAGTATCGAATCATTAAAACAGCAACGTTCGAGCGCTTAAGTGATTCCCTCAAAGGTAAGGTTGTAATAGCAGGTCCGAACCTTAACAAGGGCGATAAAATCACTAAGCCATACCTCGATGAGTTAGCTGAAGACGATTGGTTTAAGATTAGGCTTGAGTCTGATGACTTAAATGCATTGCTTGAATCTGCTGATTTGCGATTAAAAGAACGTCGCAAAGAATTAGATGAAGAGTTTGAGGAAGGTAAGGCGAAGTTGGTTTCCGGTGACGACTTGGCGCCTGGCGTCTTGAAAATCACAAAGGTTTATCTTGCGATTAAACGTCGTATACAGCCCGGTGACAAGATGGCGGGCCGTCATGGTAACAAAGGTGTCATTTCTGTTATCAAGCCAGTTGAAGATATGCCTTTCGATGCGGACGGCGAGCCAATCGATATTGTTTTGAACCCACTAGGTGTGCCAAAACGAATGAACGTTGGTCAAATCTTAGAAACTCACCTTGGCTGGGCAGCAGACGGTCTTGGTAAGAAGATTGGTCGCATGCTGGACGATCAACGTAAGGTTGAAGAAGTCAGAGAATTCTTAGGTAAAGTCTACAACCAAAGTGGACGAAAAGAAGATCTTGAATCGTTCACCGATGCTGAGATTATCGAGATGGCTGGTAATCTTCGCGGTGGTGTGCCGATGGCGACGAAAGTCTTCGACGGTGCTGCTGAGTCCGAGATTAAAACCATGCTTGAGCTGGCGGATCTTCCAACAAATGGCCAAACGACATTATTCGATGGTACGACCGGCGATCAATTTGATCGTCCCGTAACAGTCGGTTACATGTACATGTTGAAATTGAATCACCTTGTCGATGACAAGATGCATGCGAGATCAACAGGTTCGTACAGTTTGGTTACGCAGCAGCCTCTTGGTGGTAAAGCACAATTTGGTGGTCAGCGATTCGGTGAGATGGAAGTTTGGGCACTTGAAGCTTATGGTGCTGCTTATACGCTTCAGGAAATGCTCACGGTTAAATCTGACGATGTGCACGGTCGAACCCGCATGTATAAGAACATCGTGGATGGTGATCATCGCATGGAACCTGGAATGCCGGAGTCCTTCAATGTACTTGTGAAGGAAATACGTTCTCTTGGTATTGATATAGAACTCGAGAGCGATTAATCAAACGCATAAGCGATTGATTGAGAACAACAGTATTCACATTAAAGCGGGCATGAGCCCGGTGGAGGAAAGCCTTGAAAGATCTTCTTAATATTTTAAGAGCGCAAGGACAGTCTGAAGAATTTGATTCACTTCGTATTGGTCTGGCATCTCCAGAGCTAATTCGATCCTGGTCCTATGGTGAGGTTAAAAAACCTGAAACCATTAACTACCGTACCTTTAAGCCGGAACGAGACGGTCTGTTCTGTGCAAAGATCTTTGGTCCAAATAAGGACTACGAATGCCTGTGCGGGAAGTACAAACGTCTTAAGCATCGTGGTGTAATTTGTGAAAAGTGTGGTGTCGAAGTAGCGCTTGCTAAAGTACGTCGCGAACGCATGGGGCACATTGAGCTGGCTAGCCCAGTTGCGCATATCTGGTTCTTGAAGTCTTTGCCTTCAAGAATTGGTCTGCTGATGGATATGACTTTGCGTGACATCGAGCGAGTACTGTACTTCGAATCATTTGTTGTTACAGATCCTGGTTTGACGACATTAGAAAAGCGTCAGTTATTAACTGACGAGCAATATTACGAAGCATTGGAAGAGTTTGGTGACGAGTTCGAGGCCAAGATGGGTGCTGAAGCAATTCAGGATCTCATGATGGACATGGACCTAAGAGAAGAGATTGCAACAGTGCGTGAAGAGCTGCCGCAAACAAATTCTGAAACCAAGATCAAAAAGTTAACCAAGCGCCTCAAGTTAATGGAAGCGTTTGATAAGTCTGGCAACCAGCCGGAATGGATGATCTTCACGGTTCTGCCGGTTCTTCCGCCAGATCTTCGACCCTTGGTACCACTTGAAGGTGGTCGATTCGCAACGTCTGATTTGAATGACTTGTATCGTCGAGTTATCAATCGAAATAACCGACTGAAGCGTCTGTTAGACCTTTCTGCGCCTGACATTATTGTGCGAAATGAAAAGCGTATGCTTCAAGAAGCGGTTGATGCTTTGCTGGATAACGGCAGACGTGGTCGAGCTATTACGGGCACGAATAAGCGACCTCTAAAATCTTTGGCTGACATGATCAAGGGTAAGCAAGGCCGATTCCGTCAGAACCTGCTCGGTAAGCGAGTTGATTATTCTGGTCGATCAGTAATTGTTGTTGGACCAACATTGCGTCTACATCAGTGTGGATTACCCAAAAAAATGGCGCTTGAGCTATTCAAGCCGTTTATTTTTGGCAAGCTTGAAGCGAGAGGTCTTGCGACCACGATTAAAGCGTCAAAGAAGATGGTTGAGCGAGAAACTGCCGAAGTATGGGACATTCTTGCGGAAGTTATTCGCGAGCATCCTGTTCTACTCAACCGTGCGCCAACTTTGCACAGACTAGGTATCCAGGCGTTTGAACCTGTATTGGTCGAAGGTAAAGCAATACAGCTTCACCCTCTCGTTTGTACTGCCTATAACGCAGACTTCGATGGCGACCAGATGGCTGTTCACGTACCACTAACGCTTGAAGCTCAACTTGAAGCCCGAGCGTTAATGATGTCGACGAACAACGTCTTGCTGCCTGCTGATGGTGAGCCAGTCATTGTGCCCTCTCAGGATGTCGTGCTCGGTGTCTATTATATGACGCGAGAGCGAATCAATGACAAAGGCGAGGGCATGATCTTCGCTGACACGGGTGAAGTTTCTCGAGCATACCGTACTAGCAAGGTTGGTTTGCAAGCACGCGTTAAAGTGCGTGTGAAAGAATATTCAAAGAACGAAGCTGGGGAATTGATTGCTCGCACCGAGATCAAAGACACAACCGTCGGTCGTGCATTGTTGTTCGAGATAGTACCTAAGGGTATTGCTTACGAAAACGTTAACAAGACGTTAGGCAACAAAGATATCTCCAAGCTGATAAATGTTTGTTACCGAACAGTTGGATTGAAAGAGACTGTTATTTTTGCTGATCAGATTATGTATCTGGGTTACGAGTACTCTACAAACTCAGGTTCGTCGATCGGTGTTGATGATTTTGTTATTCCTAACGAAAAAGCCAGCATCATTAATGACGCTGAAAATGAAATTAAAGAAATTGAATCTCAGTATTCTTCAGGCCTGGTAACGCAGGGCGAGAAATACAACAAAGTTATCGATATCTGGACGCGTGCTAATGATTTAGTTGGTGCTGCGATGATGGATACGTTGAGCAAAGAAACTGTTGTTAACCGAGATGGCGTAGAGGAAGAGCAGGTTTCATTCAATAGTGTCTGGATGTACTCAGATTCTGGCGCACGAGGCTCCCCCGCGCAGATTCGGCAGCTATCTGGTATGCGTGGATTGATGACTAAGCCTGATGGCTCAATCATCGAGACGCCTATCACGGCGAACTTCCGAGAAGGTCTGAACGTAATGCAGTACTTTATCTCGACCCACGGAGCTCGAAAGGGTCTTGCGGATACTGCATTGAAAACGGCTAACTCAGGTTATTTGACACGTCGTTTAGTTGATGTTTCTCAGGACTTAGTTGTAACCGAACATGATTGTGGTACCGAAGAAGGTCTGCTCATGACTGCCGTTATTGAAGGCGGTGATGTTGTGATGCCAATCGGCAATCGAGTTCTTGGTCGTGTTGTGGCGAAGGATGTTCTTGATGTCTCCGGTGAAGTTATTATTCCCGCTGGAACATTATTCGATGAGACGAGCGTTTCTGGCCTTGATGATTTGGGTATTGATGAAATTATCGTTCGAAGCCCGATTACGTGTGATACGCGATACGGTGTGTGTAGTAGTTGTTACGGTCGAGACCTTGGTCGCGGTCATTTGGTCAATATTGGTGAAGCTGTCGGCGTTATTGCTGCGCAGTCAATCGGCGAGCCAGGTACACAGTTAACGATGCGTACATTCCACATTGGTGGCGCGGCATCTCGAGCAACTGCGATTGACAGTATTCAGGTCAAGCACTCGGGCACGATTCGTCTTCACAACTTGAAGACAATCGAGAAGATCAACGGCGATCTAGTCGCGGTATCTCGTTCTGGTGAAGTCGCTGTTGCTGACGATGAGACAGGCCGAGAAAGAGAGCGGTATAAGATTCCCTACGGCGCCGTTTTGAAGAAAGGCTCAAGTGCGCACGTCGAAGCAGGCGAGATTGTCGCAAACTGGGATCCGCACACTCACCCAATCGTTACCGAAGTTAGGGGTAAGGTTGTATTTGAGACGATGGAAGAAGGTATTACAATTCGTCGCCTAACAGATGAGTTGACGGGTCTATCTAGCATCTCGATTATCGATCCAAAAGATCGACCTTCAGCAGGTAAAGATGTTCGTCCTGCTGTAAGTCTTATTGATGAAGACGGTAATCAATTGTTATTGGCCGGTACTGATGTACCTGCTCACTACTTCCTTGAGGCTAATGCGATTCTTAGTCTTGAAGATGGTGACCATATTGAGGTCGGCGATGTTATTGCCCGAATTCCTCAGGAAAGTTCGAAAACAAGAGACATCACCGGTGGTTTGCCGCGTGTTGCTGACTTGTTTGAAGCACGTAAGCCTAAGGAAGCCGCTGTATTGGCTGAGATTTCAGGTACCGTCAGTTTCGGTAAAGAAACCAAAGGTAAGCGTCGCTTGGTTATCACACCAGCTGATACAAGTGAATTGCCTGAAGGCGATGACCATTATGAAGTGCTGATCCCGAAATGGCGTCATATGACGGTATTTGAAGGTGAGAATGTCGAAAAGGGCGAAGTCGTTTCCGATGGACCTGAAAACCCTCACGATATTCTTCGCTTGAAAGGCGTTGAAGCGCTGACGCAATACATCGTTAAAGAAGTGCAGGACGTTTACCGCTTGCAGGGTGTAACGATTAACGACAAGCACATTGAAGTCATTGTTTGTCAGATGCTGAGAAAGGCTGACATCGTTGATGCCGGTGAGTCAAACATGATTAAAGGCGAGCAGGTTGAATTCATGCGTCTGTTGGCCCAAAACGACGAACTGCGTTCAGAAGCGAAACAGCTTGTGAAATACGAGCGTGTTTTGTTGGGCATCACTAAAGCGGCACTGGCGACAGAGTCATTTATCTCAGCTGCATCTTTCCAGGAAACAACACGTGTCCTGACGGAAGCTGCCGTGACAGGTAAGCGCGATCATCTTCGCGGCTTGAAAGAAAACGTTATTGTCGGTCGATTGATTCCGGCAGGAACGGGTCTTAAGTACCATGAAGATCGACGCAAGAGACGAGCAGAGAAGAATGAAGCGCGTACAACAACTGTAAGCGCAACGGATGTCGAAGCAGCCTTAAGTGAAGCGTTGAACTCAAGCGAATCAGGTTTATAAAACGGTTCGAGTAAGTCAGTAGATCGGTCGTCGACTGATCTACTGTTGACTAGAGGCTAGCGCATCATTAGAATGCGCTCCTCTTTTCGGTAGGGTGGCATCGCTATTGCGTTGGCTATTCTGCTTAATATTAACAGTGGAGTTAGAAATTTATGGCCAGAATCAGTCAGTTGGTTCGGAAGCCTAGAAAGCGCAAGGTCTCCAAGAGTGACGTGCCTGCACTACAATCCTGTCCTCAGCGACGTGGAGTGTGTACTCGGGTATATACAACTACACCAAAGAAGCCGAACTCAGCATTACGTAAAGTATGTCGTGTACGGTTAACTAATGGCTACGAAGTAACTTCGTACATTGGTGGTGAAGGTCACAACTTGCAAGAACACTCAGTGGTTTTGATTCGTGGTGGTCGTGTAAAAGACTTACCAGGTGTTCGATATCACACAGTACGTGGAACACTAGATACAACAGGTGTTGCTGATCGTATGCAGGGTCGTTCGAAGTACGGAGCCAAGAAGCCGAAAGCTTAATAAACATTCATTTCTGGAAACCTCTTCTCTTTAATAAGGAGAAGAGTGCAGACCAGAGTAAGGCCAAGACAGATTTCGGCGTAGCCGAACAGTTTTTGGATAACCTGAAGAAGGAATAGAGTCATGCCAAGACGTAGAGTCCCGGAGAAACGGGAAATACTGCCAGATCCAAAGTACGGCAATCAAACGCTTGCTAAGTTCATGAACCACGTGATGGTCAGCGGAAAGAAATCCGTCGCTGAGAAGATCGTTTATGGTGCTATGGATCGAATCGTTGATCGCAACGGTGGTGATCCAATCGAAGTGTTCGACGCAGCCCTCGAAGCAATTGCACCTTCCGTTGAAGTAAAAAGTCGACGAGTTGGTGGTGCAACTTACCAGGTGCCTGTTGAAGTGCGCCCATCGCGAAGAACAGCTTTGGCGATGAGATGGTTAGTCGACTCAGCGCGAAAGCGCGGCGAAAAATCAATGGCCCAGCGTCTTGCTGGTGAATTGTTGGATGCGGCTGAAGGTCGTGGCTCAGCGGTTCGAAAGCGAGAAGATACGCACCGAATGGCTCAAGCCAACCAGGCTTTCTCTCACTACCGTTTCTAGCGCTGTTAGTAATAACCGCTAAATACAGGCTCGAATACAGCTAGGTAGAAGTAGATGCCCAGAACAACACCAATTAAGCGATATCGAAATATCGGTATCGTCGCTCATGTGGACGCCGGTAAAACGACGACGACTGAGCGGGTGCTGTTCTATACCGGCGTATCTCATAAAATCGGCGAAGTTCATGATGGCGCAGCCACAATGGACTGGATGGAACAAGAGCAAGAAAGAGGTATCACTATAACCTCTGCGGCAACGACGACATTCTGGTCGGGTTCCGAAAAGCAATTTGATCAGCACCGCATCAACATTATCGACACACCTGGACACGTTGACTTCACTATTGAAGTTGAGCGATCTCTGCGGGTGCTCGATGGTGCTGTTGTCGTTTTTTGTGCGACCTCCGGGGTTGAGCCTCAATCCGAGACCGTTTGGCGTCAAGCCAATAAATATGAAGTGCCCCGGCTTGTGTTTGTCAACAAGATGGACCGCGCCGGCGCTGATTTCCTGCGCGTCGTCGATCAGATCGAGAGTCGCCTAGGTTCAACACCTGTGCCACTGCAGCTCGCGATCGGTGCAGAGGAAAATTTTGAGGGTGTTATTGATCTAATCAAAATGAAGGCCATTTACTGGAACGAAGATGACCTTGGCTTGACCTTTGTTGAGAAAGATATTCCTGAAGATTTGCAAGCGCTTGCAGATGAATATCGCGAGAATATGATGGAGGCAGCCGCGGAAGCAAACGATGAGCTGATGGAGCTGTATCTCGAGGAAGGAAAGCTTAATAACGAAGACATCAAGAAAGGTATTCGAGATAGAACGTTGGCTAACGAAATTGTACCTGCCTTGTGTGGTTCGGCATTTAAGAATAAAGGCGTGCAAACGATGTTGGATGCGGTGGTTGAATTCTTGCCCGCGCCTGATGAGGTCAAAGCCATTCATGGATACTTGGATGAGGCCGGTGAAGTCGATGGTTACAGACACGCTGATGATGACGAACCTTTTGCTGCGCTAGCATTCAAGATCGCAACGGACTCATTTGTTGGCACGCTAACATTTTTCAGAGTCTATTCCGGTGTATTGAAAACCGGTGACGCTATATTTAACCCGATAAAGGGCAAGAAAGAACGAGTTGGTCGGATGGTGCAAATGCACTCGAACGATAGAATTGAAATATCTGAAGTGCGCGCAGGTGACATCGCCGCTGCGATCGGGCTTAAATTTGCGACAACGGGCGATACGCTTTGTAATGGTGATAACTTGATCACGTTGGAGCGTATGGATTTTCCAGACCCCGTTATTCATGTTGCGGTCGAGCCTAGATCCCAGGCTGATCAGGAGAAAATGGGTGTTGCGTTAAGCAAGCTTGCTGCAGAAGATCCGTCTTTTAGTGTGCGAACAGATGAAGAGTCCGGCCAAACCATCATTGGCGGCATGGGCGAGTTACACCTAGATATTATTATTGATCGAATGAAGCGCGAATTTGGCGTTGAAGCTAATATAGGTAAGCCGCAGGTCTCATATCGAGAAACGATCCGGGAAACGGTTACCTCTGAAGGGAAGTTTATTCGGCAAAGCGGTGGTCGCGGTCAATACGGTCACGTCTGGATCAAAATTGAGCCCTTCGACGGTGAAGAAGGCTACGAGTTTGTTGATGAAATTGTCGGCGGCGTTGTTCCCCGTGAATACATAAGCGCTGTCGATAAAGGCATACAAGATCAGTTAGCTAACGGCGTTCTAGCGGGATATCCGTTGCAGGGCGTCAGAGCAACACTTTACGACGGCTCTTATCACGATGTCGATTCGAGTGAAGTTGCCTTTAAAGTTGCGGGATCGATGGCGATGAGAACGGGTGCGCTACAAGCAAGTCCGGCACTGCTCGAGCCCGTCATGAAAGTAGAAGTCGTCACGCCAGAAGATTATTACGGCGATGTAATTGGCGACCTAAGCCGTCGGCGCGGCATTGTTTTGGGAATGGAAGATGTCCCTGCCGGTAAGTCGGTTAAAGCCGAAGTGCCACTGGCTGAGATGTTTGGTTATGCCACAGATATGCGAAGTGCGACACAAGGTCGCGCAACATACTCAATGGAGTTTTCGCAATATAAAGAAGTCCCTGATGCGATAGCGAAAGCTGTTATCGCGAAATCAGGCTAAATCATTTAACGATTAAAATTACCTCGAGGTGAAACATGTCCAAAGAGAAGTTTGAGCGGACGAAGCCGCATCTAAACGTAGGAACAATCGGTCACGTAGACCATGGTAAGACGACGCTAACAGCGGCGATTACCAAGGTTTGTGCTGAGACTTGGGGCGGAGAGTTTTCTGATTTTGCTGCAATTGATAATGCACCAGAAGAGAGAGAGCGCGGCATCACGATTTCAACGTCACACGTTGAATATGATTCGCCGAACCGTCACTACGCACACGTTGACTGCCCGGGTCACGCTGACTATGTGAAGAACATGATCACCGGTGCTGCTCAGATGGACGGCGCTATATTGGTTTGTTCAGCTGCTGACGGCCCCATGCCTCAGACGCGCGAGCACATTCTGCTGTCGAAGCAGGTTGGTGTACCTTACATCATCGTGTTTATGAACAAAGCTGACATGGTTGATGATGAAGAGCTTATTGAACTTGTTGAAATGGAGATTCGTGAACTGCTTGACCAGTACGATTTTCCGGGTGACGACACACCGATCGTTATCGGTAGTGCACTTAAAGCATTGGAAGGCGATCAGTCAGACATTGGCGCGCCAGCGATTATCAAGTTGGTTGAAACGCTTGATAGCTACATTCCAGAGCCAGTACGTGCCATTGATCAGCCTTTCTTGATGCCGATTGAAGATGTTTTCTCAATCTCGGGTCGTGGTACGGTTGTGACAGGTCGGATCGGACGCGGTATTGTGTCTGTTGGTGACGAGATCGAGATTGTAGGTATTAAAGATACGCAGAAGACGACTTGTACGGGTGTTGAGATGTTCCGTAAGTTGTTGGATGAAGGCCGTGCAGGCGAGAACGTTGGTGTTCTCTTGCGTGGTACGAAGCGAGAAGATGTTGAGCGCGGTCAAGTATTGGCTAAGCCTGGTTCAATTACGCCACACACTAAGTTTGAAGGTGAAGTGTATGTATTGAGCAAAGATGAAGGTGGACGACATACGCCATTCTTCAAGGGTTACAAGCCTCAGTTTTTCTTTGAGACAACTGACGTGACAGGTGCATGTGAATTACCAGAAGGCACAGAGATGGTTATGCCGGGTGATAATGTGAACATGAACGTTGAGTTGATTGCTCCGATTGCTATGGAAGAAGGCCAGCGTTTTGCTATACGCGAAGGCGGCCGAACTGTAGGCGCGGGTGTTGTTGTTAAAATTAGTGAATAAAAGTCATAAAAGGGCTGGTAAAGGGCGCAATAATTAGTATAATTCGCGCCCTCATTAACCTCGCGTGACAAAGTAACGTCGCACGAAGAGGACTCAGGACCCCGATAGGGGGTCATGGTAGCCTGGAAACAGGCAAAGATTGTAATTGATGCTCCTCCCGGCTAAGGGACGGGGCTTCTTTTGTCTACAAGTTTAGCAATTGCTAAAGCAACTACCGGTTCAGGAGACGGGTTGGATGCAAAACCAGAGAATTAGAATTCGACTAAAGGCTTTCGATCATCGCCTTATCGACGTGTCGACACAGGAAATCGTTAACACCGCCAAGCGCACTGGCGCAGTGGTACGTGGTCCGATTCCTTTGCCCACGAGAATAGAAAAGTTCACCGTACTGACGTCGCCGCATGTTTATAAAGATGCACGTGACCAGTATGAGATTAGAACGCATAAGCGTTTGCTCGACATTGTTGAGCCAACTGAAAAGTTCATTGATGCACTGACCAAACTTGATTTGGCCGCTGGCGTTGATGTACAGATCAACTTGGGCTAGGTGGAGCGAATATGACTATTGGAATTATTGGCGTAAAACGCGGCATGACCAGGGTGTTTACTGAAGATGGCACATCTGTTCCTGTGACTGTTATTGAGGCTACTCCTAATCGAGTAACTCAAAGAAAGACAGGCGAGACTGATGGCTACGAAGCGCTACAAGTAACCTACGGTGAAGTTAAAGCTTCCAAGGTTAATAAAGCGCAAGCGGGTCATTTCAGCAAAGCTAATACTGAAGCAGGTCGTCATCTATATGAGTTTAGATGCGATGCGGGCAATGAGATGTCTGTTGGTGACGCGCTCACAGTTGAAGGCTTCGAAGCTGGCCAGAAAGTTGACGTAACAGGTCAATCAAAAGGTAAAGGTTTTGCTGGCGTAATTAAGCGATATAACTTCGCGATGCAAGATGCTACCCACGGTAACTCTATTTCGCATCGTGCCCCAGGATCCATCGGACAGTGTCAGACTCCTGGTCGTGTATTCAAGGGTAAGAAAATGGCAGGTCACATGGGCGCAGTTCAAGTGACTACCCAAACTCTTGAAGTAGTAAGAGTTGATCAAGAAAACAATTTGCTGCTTGTTAAAGGAGCAGTACCTGGGGCAACAGGCGGTGACGTAGTCATCAAGCCTGCAGTCAAAGCCAGGAATTAATTGGAGTTGGAACTTTGAATCTCAATATTTCAGAACCAGGTAAGGGCGTTTCAGACCGAGCAGTTGATGTTTCGGAAGCTACTTTTGGCCGACAGTTCAACGAAGCGCTGGTTCACCAGGTCGTGACGGCCTACCTTGCTGGTGCTCGTCAGGGCACACGCGCGCAGAAGACGCGAGCGGAAGTGAATGGTGGTGGACGTAAGCCGTTTCGTCAAAAGGGTACGGGTCGTGCGCGAGCCGGTACTATCCGATCTCCAATTTGGAGAGGGGGCGGGCAAACGTTCGCAGCCAAAACACAAGATTTTAGTCAAAAAGTAAACCGTAAGATGTACCGCGGTGCGATGCAGTCGATTTTGTCTGAGCTCATTCGTCAAGATCGCTTGATCGTCACTGAAGACTTCTCGGTTGAAGTACCAAAAACCAAAGAAGTCCAGGTGAGACTCAAAAGCCTAGAATTGACTAATGTTCTGATCGTAGTTGAAGAGGTTGATGACAATTTGTATTTGTCGACCAGAAATCTTCACGGCGTTGAAGTTATAGATGTTCAAGGCGTTAACCCAGTCGATCTTATTGGTTTTGAGAAGGTGCTATTTACCGTTGGCGCGCTCAAGAAAGCAGAGGAGTTGCTGGCATGAATCAAGAAAGAGTTTACAAGATCTTGTTAGGCGCTCATATCTCGGAAAAAGCAACAGTGATAGCGGATAACGCTAACCAGTTTGCTTTTAAAGTCGCAAAAGATGCAACTAGACCTGAGATAAAAGAAGCAGTAGAGACTATATACGGCGTCTCGGTTAAGAATGTTTCTGTGCTGAACGTTAAAGGAAAAGTAAAAAGAAATATGCGTGGTGTAAGTCGAAAGCCAAGCTGGAAGAAAGCCTATGTCCGTTTAGAAGAAGGTCACGACATAGACTTTGCTAGCATCGGCGAATAAACACTAACTAGGTAAACGAAACGAGTTATAACAATGCCAGTCGTAAAAGCTAAACCAACATCGCCAGGTCGAAGATTCGTCGTAAAAGTCGTCAACCCTGACCTATATAAGGGCGACGGCTACAAGCCACTATTGGAGAAAAAGTCCAAGACGGGTGGACGAAACAATAACGGCCGAATTACTACTCGCCACATTGGTGGTGGTCACAAGCAAAAGTATCGCGTTATAGATTTCAAACGAAACAAAGATAACATCAAAGCGGTTGTAGAAAGAATAGAGTACGATCCGAATAGAACAGCGAACATAGCGTTACTCAAGTACCTCGATGGTGAAAGAAGATATATCATCGCGCCGAAAGGCCTTAGTGCTGGTGACGAAGTTCAATCAGGAACAAGTACGCCTATTAAAGCTGGCAATACACTTCCTTTAAGATATATCCCGATGGGTAGTGTCATTCACTGTGTTGAGCTAAAGCCTGGTAAAGGCGCACAGATGGTAAGAAGTGCCGGTACTTCCTGTCAGTTAGTCGCCAGAGAAGGCACGTACGTCACTTTACGACTTCGGTCCGGTGAAATGCGAAAAGTATTAGCAGATTGTCGCGCAACGTTAGGCGAAGTCAGTAATTCAGAACATAACTTAACCTCACTCGGTAAGGCTGGAGCCCGACGATGGAGAGGTGTTAGACCAACGGTTCGTGGTGTTGTAATGAACCCAGTTGATCACCCGCATGGTGGTGGTGAAGGTAAGACATCAGGTGGTCGTCATCCTGTATCACCCTGGGGAATGCCTACCAAAGGTTATAAGACTCGTAAGAACAAGCGCACGGACAACATGATCGTTCGTAAACGTCGACAGAATCGTTAGGAGAAGTAGTTGTGCCACGTAGTTTAAAGAAAGGCCCATTTATTGATCTTCACCTGATGAATAAGGTTCGTCAGGCGAAAGAAACAAATGACAAACGGCCAATTAAAACATGGTCGCGTCGTTCAATGATCTCGCCAGAATTTGTTGGCTTGACTGTTCAGGTTCACAATGGCAAGCAGCACATCCCAGTATTCGTTACTGAAGATATGGTTGGACACAAGCTTGGTGAGTTCTCATTGACCCGTACTTACCGTGGTCATACTGCGGACAAGAAAGTTCGGCGCTAAGCCGCTTTTCGTAGAATAGAAAAGCATAGAGGATTTAAAAGATGGAAGTAGCTGCAAAATTAAGAGGCGCGAAAATGTCCGCGCAGAAAGCGCGACTGGTTGTAGACCAGATTCGAGGCAAAGAAGTCGGCGATGCGCTTAATATTCTTAACTTCAGCACTAAGAAAGGTGCACATCTGGTGCGTAAGTTGCTTGAGTCTGCGATAGCTAATGCAGAACACAACGAAGCTGCAGATGTTGATGAGTTAAAAGTGTCAACAGCGTTTGTTGATGAGGGATTAACGATGAAGAGAATCCGACCAAGAGCGAAAGGTCGGGCTGATCGGATTCTAAAGAGAACATGTCACATTACGCTTGTTGTTGCTGACAAGTAAATTAAGGCGTAGTTGAGGCTAATAGGAAAGTAGTATGGGTCAAAAAGTACATCCAGTTGGATTCAGGTTAGGTGTGATCAAAGAACACACCTCTGTCTGGTACGCAGATGGCGCGAGCTATGCAGATAAATTGCATAACGATTTGATGGTTCGTGAATATATCCAGAAGCGTTTGTCACAAGCTTCCGTTAGCCGAATAGAAATTGAACGGCCGGCTCAAACCGCCAGGATCACCATCCACACTGCCCGACCAGGCATTGTGATTGGTAAGAAAGGAGAGGATGTTGAGAAGCTGCGTCGAGAGATTGCGAATCTCATGAAGGTTCCGGTCCACATTAATATCGAAGAGATACGCAAGCCAGAATTGGATGCATATCTTGTTGCTCAAAATGTATCTTCGCAGTTAGAGCGTCGAGTACAGTTTAGACGGGCAATGAAACGGGTAATACAGAACACAATGCGTAGCGGTGCTCTGGGTATAAAGGTTCGCGTTGCGGGCAGACTGAACGGTGCAGAAATTGCTCGCTCAGAAAGCTACCACGAAGGTAGAGTGCCATTGCACACACTTCGAGCTGATATTGACTATTCAACAGCAGAAGCGCTTACAACTTATGGAATTCTTGGCGTAAAGGTCTGGATCTTCAAAGGTGAAGTTCTTGGACAGCGCGAAGAAGCTAATGAACAGCAAACAAACGTTCAGACTTTCGGATAGAAATCGATGCTACAGCCTAAACGGACAAAATTTAGAAAAATGCAGAAAGGTCGAAATCGCGGACTGGCCCATAGGGGTAGTAGCGTAAGTTTCGGCGAGTATGGTCTTAAGGCAACAGCCCGCGGACGATTGACTGCGCGACAGATAGAAGCAGGTCGACGAGCTATGACTCGGCGTGTGAAACGTGGTGGTCAGATTTGGATACGAGTTTTTCCGGACAAGCCGATTACCAATAAGCCGTTAGAAGTAAGGCAGGGTAAAGGTAAGGGTAACGTGGAATATTGGGTTGCTCAAATAAAGCCAGGAAAAGTCCTGTATGAGATGGAAGGTGTTACCGAAGAAGTTGCTCGCGATGCGTTTAGATTGGCCGCAGCAAAGCTTCCGTTCCCAACCACATTTGTAAAACGCACAGTAATGTGATCTGAGGGGCATTCGAATTGAAAGCATCAGAAATAAAAGATAAGTCGGTCGAAGAGTTAACAGAAACTTTGGTTTCTCTTAGCAAGGACCAGTTTACTTATCGCATGCAGCAATCTACGGGTCAGCTAGGCCAGACTCACCTATTGAAAGCAGTAAAGAAAGACATCGCGCGAGTGAAGACTGTACTAGGTGAAAAAAGCAGGGTGAGTGAATGAGTAAGACAGGTAATGCACGTACTGCAAGCGGTACGGTTCTTAGTAATAAGATGGACAAGTCAATTGTTGTTCAGGTTGAGCGTCAAGTTAAGCACCCGATTTATGGTAAGTACATAAAGCGGACTAACAAGATTCACGCCCATGACCCTGAAAACGAGTGTCAAGAAGGCGACTTGGTAACAATTGAAGAAACCAAGCCGATTTCGAAGATGAAGGCATGGAAGTTAAGTACAGTCGATCGTAAAGCAACGATTATTAATTGATATTTTGAACAATTGGCGATTGCCTTTTGATTGTGGAGTTTAAGCAATGATTCAGACGCAAACATATTTGGATATTGCAGATAACAGTGGTGCACGCCGCGTGATGTGTATCAAGGTTCTGGGTGGATCCAAGCGTCGCTACGCGGGAATCGGTGATGTTATTAAGGTCACTGTGAAGGAAGCTATTCCACGTGGTCGAGTTAAAAAAGGTCAGGTATTGGACGCAGTAGTTGTTCGTACCAGGAAAGGCGTTCGACGCTCTGACGGGTCGATTATCCGATTTGATGGTAACGCTGCGGTCTTGTTGAACGCGAATAAGCAGCCTATTGGCACTCGGATCTTTGGACCAGTAACGAGAGAGTTACGAAATGATAAGTTCATGAGGATTGTTTCTCTGGCACCGGAAGTTTTATAAGACCGGTCAACGATCTAACTGAGATAAAAGGTTTAGGTAAATGCAAAAGATTAAGAAAGACGACGAAATAATCGTCATTGCAGGAAAAGACAAAGGAAAGCGTGGTTCTATAACCAAGATGCTTGAAGAGCGAGTATTCGTGTCAGGCATAAACATGGTTAAGAAGCACACGAAGGGTAATCCTCAGATGGGACAACCTGGCGGAATTATAGAGAAAGAAGCATCGATTCATATCTCCAATATTGCGATCTATAACGGATCAGACAATAAGGCCGATAGAGTTGGAATTAAAACCTTGGAAGACGGAAAGAAAGTAAGAATCTTTAAGTCGACCGGTGAAGAGATAGACGGGTAAGCAAAGATGGCAGACCTAAAAGCATTTTACGAATCAGAAGTTGCAGCAAAGCTGAAAGAAGAGCTTGGCCTAGATAATGTGATGGAAATTCCACGTTTCACTAAAATTACGCTCAATATGGGCGTGGGTGAAGCTATTGGCGACCGAAAGCAGTTAGATAATGCTGTCGGCGACATGGAAAAAATCGCAGGTCAGAAGGTTGTAATCACGGAAGCGCGTAAGTCGATTGCGGGATTCAAGGTACGTGATGGCTATCCAGTTGGCTGTAAGGTCACACTTCGGAAAGCAAGAATGTACGAGTTTCTTGATCGCCTAATTAACATTGCGATTCCTCGTCAGAGAGACTTTCGTGGCATTAGCCCTAAGTCGTTCGATGGACGTGGTAACTTTTCAATGGGTATTACTGAGCAAATAGTTTTCCCAGAGATTGATTACGACAAGATTGACAAAATTAGAGGAATGGACATCAGTATTGGCACAACAGCTAAGACAGATGAAGAAGGCCGAGCATTGTTAAAGGCCTTTAACTTTCCTTTCAGAGAAGCAAGTTAATTTTACTAGAACAACTATCTACAAGAACAGTAAATAGCTAGCAGAGAGCGTTTATGGCTAAGAAATCAATGATCAATCGCGAAACGAAGCGCGCTAAGACAGTCGCGAAGTACGCGAAGAAGCGAGCAGAACTTAAAGCGACGATCGCAAATTTAAACTTGTCGGATGACGAGCGTTGGGAAGCACAGCTGAAATTTCAAGCGCTTCCAAGAGACGCAAGTCCTTCGAGACAAGTACGGCGTTGTAGCCTGACTGGACGACCTCATGCGGTTTATCGCCGTTTTGGTTTGGCTCGAACGAAATTAAGAGAAGCGGCCATGCGGGGCGATGTACCTGGCTTGGTTAAGTCTAGCTGGTAAGGAAAGAATACTCATGACTATGCAAGATCCATTGGCAGATATGCTAACTCGAGTTCGAAATGCACAGACTGCTCGATTGACTGAAGTTGAAATGCCCTCGTCACGTACGAAGGTAGATATAGCTCAAGTACTTAAAGATGAAGGTTACATTGAGGAATTCTCTGTAGACGCCGAGGCTAAGCCAACGCTGACCATCATATTGAAGTATTTTAGCGGACGGCCCGTTATTGAAGAGATTAAGCGCGTAAGTCGCCCTGGTCTTAGACAATATAAAGGTAAAGGAGATATTCCTGTCGTTAAAGGCGGATTAGGAATCATCATCCTTTCTACTAATAAAGGTCTGATGACCGATCGCGCAGCGAGAGCTGCTGGTCTTGGCGGCGAGCTAATTTGCTCGGTCTTCTAAACTGATTCGTCAGCTTAGAGAAATATAGGTTTAAAAGTATGTCACGAATAGCAAATAGTCCAGTTGAATTACCTTCAGGTGTAGAGGTAACGATCAAGGACAGCATAATTAGCGTAAAGGGTGGAAAGGGTAATTTGAGCCTTGCCATTAATGAGCTTGTGAAGATTACACAGAACGAAAACGTAATAAGCTTCGCTGCAGCAAACCAAACGAAGAAGTCTGGTGCACTTGCAGGTACGTTCAGATCCATCGTAGACAATATGGTCACGGGTGTTACTGAAGGTTTTACGAAGGAATTGCAATTAATTGGTGTTGGGTATCGTGCGCAAGCACAGGGTAAGAAGTTAAACTTGAGTCTTGGTTTCTCTCACCCGGTTGTGTACGAAGTTCCCGAAGGAATAGAAGTTGAAACGCCCACCAACACTCAGGTGGTGGTTAAAGGCGTAGATAAGCAGCTTGTCGGCCAGGTTGCTGCGGATATCCGAGCTTATCGACCACCTGAACCTTACAAAGGTAAAGGCGTGAGATACACAGACGAATACGTCAAGCGTAAAGAAGCGAAGAAAAAGTAAGGTTAAAAATATTAATCACTAGGTGGCTAACAACACTGCCGTTTTGTGGCATTTTGTAAAGAGGAAGTAATGAGCAAAAAGAATGACGCTCGACTGAGAAGAGCACGCAGAGGCAGAAAGCACATTGAGACACTTGAAATAGCAAGGCTCACTGTCTATCGCTCACCTCGTCATATATATGCGCAGGTAATATCTGTTTCTGGTGACACAATCGAGGCTACGGCTTCGACGCTTGATAAGACACTGCGAGACGGTACTACAGGCAATACAGATAGTGCGGCTAAAGTTGGTGCACTGATTGCCGAGCGCGCAAAAGCCGCTGGTATTGAGAAAGTCGCATTTGATCGATCTGGTTACAAGTATCACGGCCGGATTAAAGCATTAGCAGATGCAGCCCGCGAAGGCGGCCTGCAGTTTTAGGCTGGGTAGTTGAGGATTAATAATGGCGTATAACGACAAAGAAAACGAAGAAGGTATCCAGGAAAAGCTTGTACAAGTTAACCGGGTTGCCAAAGTTGTTAAAGGCGGCCGAATTTTTGGTTTCACCGCACTGACGGTTGTTGGAGATGGTAAAGGCCGAGTAGGTTACGGTCGCGGCAAGGCACGTGAAGTGCCATTGGCCATACAGAAAGCGATGGAAGCAGCACGCCGCAATATGATCGATGTCGATCTAAGTGGCACAACCATCCAATATCCAATTACAGCACAACACGGTGCTTCAAAGATTTTCATGCAGCCTGCCTCAGAGGGTACGGGTGTAATCGCGGGTAAGACAATGCGAGCTGTACTTGAAGTAGCCGGCGTTTCAAACGTATTGGCGAAATGTTACGGCTCAACGAATCCCGTAAATGTGGTTCGTGCAACCTTTAAAGGTTTGCAGGAAATGAGAGCGCCCGCTGGTATAGCTGAAAAGCGCGGCAAGACGTTAGAAGAGATTACAGGTTAACGACCATGGCTGAGAATAAGATGATTAAGGTGACCTTGACCAAAAGTCCAATCGGGCGACTGAAAAGTCACAAAGCATGTGTTGCTGGCCTTGGACTGAAAAGGATTCGACAGAGTGTTGATGTAATAGATACACCTGAAAACAGAGGGATGATCAATAAGGTCTCCTATATGTTAAGCGTAGAAGGCTAGTAGGAGTACTACAATGCAATTAAATGATTTACACCCTGCGGCTGGTAGTACGCACAGCAAGAAGAGAGTTGGACGCGGCATGGGCAGTGGCCTAGGTAAGACAGCTGGACGCGGACACAAAGGACAGAAATCACGATCAGGTGGACGAGTGAAGCCGGGTTTTGAGGGTGGTCAACAGCCGCTACAGATGAGACTACCAAAGTTTGGTTTTAACTCAGCTAAGGCGCGAGTAACAGCAGAGGTTACGTTGTCTGAACTAGCCAAAGTTGAAGCTGACGTTATCGATCTGCAGGCATTGAAAGACGCAGATCTGATTAGCGGTGCAATGAAATGGGCAAAGGTTATGTTGTCCGGCGAGATTAGTAAGGCAGTGACAGTGAAAGGTATTCGTGTCACTAAAGGAGCACGGGCTGCGATTGAAGCTGCTGGTGGGACGATTCAGGAAGACAAGGCGTAGTTGAGAGCGGTAGCGAATTAGATGACCAGTTCCCTGGCACAAAAAGCAACGCCCGGATCCACAGGTGGTGGCTTAACTGAATTGCGTAGCAGACTTTTGGTCGTGTTTATCGCGATCGTGATCTATCGGATCGGAAGTCATATTCCTGTACCGGGGATAGATCCTGAAAGGTTGAGATTGTTGTTTGATCAAAACCAAGGCGGCATTCTGGACCTGTTTAATATGTTCTCGGGTGGCGCGTTAGAGCGAATGAGCATATTTGCACTTGGCATTATTCCTTATATATCTGCGTCGATTATCACGCAGCTATTGGTAGCAACGACGCCCTCGCTTCAACAGCTAAGAAAGGAAGGCGAAGCAGGTCGACGAAAGATTTCACAATACACGCGTTACGGCACGCTGGTATTAGCAACGGTGCAGGGTTTAGCCTTCAGTTCAGGTTTAGCATCACAAGGTTTAGCCTACGCAGGCAATTTCGCATTCCACTTTGTTGCAGTGACGACGCTCGTAACAGGCACGATGTTCCTCATGTGGTTGGGCGAACAGGTAACAGAACGGGGTATTGGTAACGGTATCTCAATTATCATCTTTGCGGGCATCGTTTCAGGCTTCCCTAGTGCAATTGGGCAATCCTTTGAGCAAGCCAGACAAGGAGAGATATCTATTTTAGGTCTGCTGATCATCGCGACCTTGGCAATCGCAGTTGTAGCGTTTGTTGTATATGTAGAACGAGGCCAACGGCGTATTACGATTAATTACGCCCGTCGGCAGCAAGGTAAGAGGATGTACCAGGCACAAACAAGCCATCTACCTCTTAAAGTGAACATGGCCGGTGTAATTCCAGCGATTTTCGCAAGTAGTTTACTGTTGTTTCCCGCATCGCTAGGACAGTGGTTCGGTCAGACACCTGGAATGGAATGGTTGCAGGAGTTAAGTCTTCAAATTGCGCCAGGACAGCCGTTAAACATTATATTGTTCTCTATCGGAATCATTTTCTTTTGTTTCTGGTACACAGCAATCATGTTTAATCCGAAGGAAGTCGCGGAGAATTTAAAGAAGTCGGGAGCGTTTATACCTGGCTATCGACCGGGCGACCAAACGGCTAAGTATATAGACACGATTTTGACGAGGCTTACATTGTTTGGCTCGTTGTATATGACAGCAGTATGTCTGCTGCCACAGATTTTAGTTGTACAGTTTAATGTGACGTTTCAGTTAGGTGGTACAGCATTGTTGATTGTTGTAGTCGTGGTGATGGATTTTATCTCTCAGATTCAGACTCACCTTATGTCGCATCAATACGAGTCATTAATGAAAAAGTCCAATTTGCAGAATTTTGGACGTAGGTAACGGAGCAGGAAATGAAAGTTAGAGCTTCAGTAAAGAAGATGTGTCGGAACTGTCGAGTAATTCGACGCAGAGGTGCTGTTCGAGTTATCTGTTCAGAACCAAAACACAAACAACGCCAAGGTTAACAGGAGCAAGTTGAATGGCTCGTTTAGCTGGGATTAATATCCCCGATAATAAGCACGCAGAAATTTCTTTAACCTATATCTTTGGTATCGGTAGACGGACTGCGAAAGATCTATGTGAAGCGACTAATGTTAGTCCTAACACTAAGATCCAGGACCTGAGTGAAGCAGAGCTAGACTTGCTTCGGTCAGAAATAGCAAAATTACCTGTCGAAGGTGACCTACGTCGAGAGCAACAGCTCAATATCAAGCGTTTGCTTGATCTTGGTTGCTATCGGGGCATTCGTCATCGACGTAATTTGCCTCTTCGAGGTCAAAGAACGAAGACGAACGCACGAACTCGGAAAGGACCCAAGCGTCCTATCCGTAGGTAATAAATTGAACAAAGCTGTAAACAAATTAGCAGAGCGAAGTGACAACTATGTCTGAAGCAGAAACAGAAACAACTACTGAGAGCACTGAAACAGCGTCAACTCCAGCTCCAGCTCGACGCAAAGGTAAGCGTCAAGTTGTAGATGGTCTTGCACATATTCATGCCTCATTTAATAACACGATCATTACCATTACAGATCGTCAAGGTGGCGCATTAAGCTGGGCTACTGCTGGTGGTTCTGGTTTCCGTGGTGCTCGAAAAAGTACACCCTTTGCTGCTCAGGTAGCAGCGGAACGAGCTGGTACGGCGGCGCTCGATTATGGTCTTCAGAACCTTGAAGTCTTTGTGAAGGGACCAGGACCTGGTCGTGAAGCAGCTGTTCGTGCACTAAACGGGGTTGGTTATAGAATTACCAACATCACAGATGTTACACCTATTCCACACAACGGTTGTCGTCCTCCAAAACGACGACGCGTGTAGTAGAGGAGATTACCCATGGCGCGATATCTCGGCCCAACCTGTAAATTAGCAAGACGTGAAGGTACGGACCTCTACTTGAAGAGTGGAGTACGACCTATAGAGTCTAAGTGCAAGATTGATACTGTACCCGGGCAGCATGGTGCTAGAAGAGCACGATTGTCTGACTACGCTGTGCAGTTACGTGAAAAGCAAAAAGTACGTCGCATTTATGGCGTGCTTGAAAAGCAATTCCGAAATTATTACAAAAAGGCTGATCGCCAGAAAGGCGCGACTGGTAGCAATCTACTTCTCTTGTTAGAGCGAAGATTAGATAACGTAGTTTATCGAATGGGTTTCGGTTCTACTCGGGCGGAAGCACGCCAATTGGTATCACATAAATCAATTTTGGTTAACGGGCATGTAACAAACATCCCTTCTTACCAGGTTGAAGCGGGCGATACGATTGCGATTCGAGACAAATCAAAAAACCAACTCCGTATTCAAGGCGCGCTAGGTTTAGCTGCAAACAGAAGCATAGAGTGGGTTGACGTAAACTCAGACAAGTTAGAAGGTGTTTTTAAGTCGTATCCTGAGCGGGAAGAACTTCCTTCAGAGATCAATGAAAACCTTATTGTCGAGCTGTACTCTAAGTAAGCAATCTAACGATTTCCACTAGGGAAAATTCATAAAAGGTAAATTTATGGCTCATTCGTCATTAGAATTTTTAACGCCAAAGCACATTCAGGTTGAACAACTGAGTGAAACAAAGGCGACTGTTGTATTGGAACCATTGGAGCGAGGCTTTGGTCACACGCTCGGCAACGCACTGCGTCGTATATTGCTGTCATCAATGCCAGGTTGTGCTGTTGTAGAGACTGAAATTGAAGGTGTATTACACGAATACAGTTCAATTGAAGGCGTACAGGAAGATGTCATTGAAGTATTGTTAAACCTTAAGGGTGTAGCAATCAAATTAAATGAATCTGATGAGGCTGAATTGACAATCAACAAGCAGGGCCCTTGTGTGGTAACTGCTGGTGACTTTCAATTGGATCATGATGTTGAGATCGCTAACCCAGATCACGTTATTGCGACGTTGAACGAAAATGGCAAACTTGTACTTCGTGCAAAAGTGGGTCGTGGACGTGGTTATGAACCCGCTGATGCGCGTGCTAATGACGAAGAATCAAGCCGTGCGATCGGTAGTTTGTTACTTGATGCGTCGTACAGTCCTGTTAGCCGTGTTTCTTACAAGGTAGACAGCGCTCGTGTAGAGCAGAGAACTGACCTTGATAAGTTGATCATTGATTTAGAAACAAACGGAACGATTGACCCAGAAGAAGCGATTCGTCGTGCAGCGACAATTTTGCAACAACAGGTAAGCGTATTCGTTGACCTGCAGAGCGAAAACGAGCCTGAGCCAGAAGAGCATGAAGATGAGATTGATCCAATCTTGCTGCGCCCAGTCGATGACCTTGAGTTGACAGTTCGTTCAGCTAATTGTTTGAAAGCAGAAAATATTTATTACATAGGTGATTTGATCAGAAGAACTGAAGTTGAGCTTCTGAAAACACCAAACTTAGGCAAAAAGTCTCTGACTGAAATTAAAGATGTTCTTGCTTCAAGAGGGTTGTCTTTAGGTATGCGTCTGGAAAACTGGCCGCCTTCAAGTCTTCGTGGTGACGATCGAGTCCTAGGCTAGACATTAATATAAGCGTTTTTAGGAAAGAATCTCATGCGCCATAGAAAAAGTGGTAGACAGCTAAATAGAAATTCATCGCATAGAAAGGCGATGTTTAAAAATATGGCTTGTTCGTTGTTCGAGCACGAAGTTATTAAGACAACGTTGCCGAAAGCAAAAGAGTTGAAAAAGGTTGCAGAGCCTCTTATTACCCTTGCAAAGAATGACTCGGTTGCAAACCGACGACTTGCTTTTGCTCGAACGGGTAGTAAAGAAATGGTCGGTAAGTTATTTACTGACTTGGGTCCTCGATATGAAAATCGACCAGGGGGTTACACGCGAATCCTTAAGTGTGGGTTTCGTGCCGGTGATTCCGCACCCATGGCTTTTGTTGAATTGGTTGATCGTCCATTGCCTGATCTCGATGAAGATTTAGACGATGATACTGACGGAGAAGCGTAAGCTTTAAGCTGTTTGTTAAAAAAGACCGGTGATGCCGGTCTTTTTTTTGTCTGAAATTAAAGACTTTCGTCATCCCACGCCCTTGTTGAACGATAGATGCTAAATAGGTCGTCAATGATCCGTGTCAGTGTGTAAAATTAATACTTTCGTTTTGAAATCTATACCGTACCCTTCACAAGGAGATTCGACTCATGCCTAGTTCTTTTAATCCAACTGTGCGCACCCTCATGGGTCCAGGCCCGTCAGATGTGAATCCTCGAATTCTCGGTGCTATGGCGAAGCCAACGATAGGTCATCTAGACCCCGAGTTTATTCGGTTGATGGATGAGATTAAGGGCATGCTGCAGTATGCTTATCGAACGAAAAATGAGCTAACTATTCCTGTTTCGGCGCCGGGTTCAGCAGGTATGGAAACATGTTTCGTTAACCTCGTTGAAGCAGGTGATAAGGTCATCGTTTGTGAAAACGGCGTCTTTGGTGGCCGTATGGCGGATAATGTTAGACGCCTTGGTGGCGTGGTTGTTCACGTTGAGCAGCAGTGGGGTCGTGCCGTTGATCTCGATGCGGTTGCAGATGCATTGAAAAATAATCCAGACGCAAAGATTGTTGCGTTTGTTCATGCTGAAACATCGACAGGTGCGCGATCAGATGCAAAAGGCATTTGTGATTTAGCGCGTCAGTCTGATTGTCTTACGATTGTTGATTGTGTCACTTCGCTGGCAGGTTGCGATGTCAACCTGGATGATTGGCAAGCCGATGCAGCCTATAGCGGCACTCAGAAATGTCTATCCTGTGCGCCAGGTTTGTCACCTATTTCGTTCAGCGACAAGGCCCTAGAGGTCGTTAAGAATCGCAAGACGCCGGTAACTTCGTGGTTTTTAGACCTTAACCTTGTGATGGGTTATTGGGGTGAGGGTCAAACCCGAGCGTACCACCATACAGCACCTGTAAATGCCCTTTATGGACTGCATGAAGCGTTGGTTGTTCTACAAGAAGAAGGGCTTGAAGCAAGTTGGCAACGACATACAACAAATCACATGGCACTGCGCGCCGGTATAGAAGCAATGGGCATGTCTTTTGTGGTGCCAGAAGATGAGCGGTTGGCGCAGCTTAATACCGTTACAATTCCCGAGGGTGTCAATGAAGCTGCAGTGCGTAAACAGTTGCTACAGCAGTTTAATCTTGAGATTGGCGCTGGCCTAGGCGCATTGGCGGGTAAGGTCTGGCGTATTGGTTTGATGGGTTATGCAAGCAACCCTAAGAATGTACTTCTGTGTGTTAATGCGCTGGAGGCCGTCTTGTCACAGTACAATGCGCCTATCAACAAAGGTGTAGCAACCGCAGCAGTGCAGGCAAGTTATAGCTGAAGAAACTGTTCATTAACGAGAGGCGCAAGGCCTGCGTCTCATTCTTGCCGATAATGAAGTTCGAATAACTGCATATTGCTGATGCCCTCGCGGGTCGAGTCCAAACCATATTTCTCTTCATAGGCGCGTAAGACATTCCCGCGTTTGTTTGCTTCAATAACCCGAGACGCCGTAAGCCTATATATCTTGCCATCGACACCGATACGAATTGAAGGGTCGGCTTCGATTTGTTTGGCCCATTTACTGCGTTGGTTGGCAGTGCCTATAAAAATGCCACGTTCCACCAGCACCACTCGTAAGTTGATGGAGTAAGGTTGCCGCGGACGCAGTTCAACTTGGATCGTACGGGGTAAATCATGCCAGTCGACAGCGCCGCTGACGAGTTCGCCTGACAGGCGACCGCCAGGTACGACCAAAAAGGCTTGCCCACATGCGGTGAGCAAAGACAAAAAAATAAACACCATGATGGCGGCGCGCATACTTAACCCCTAAGTAGCCAGTGCTCTTTTATCGCTATCCCAGCGTGTACTTAACTGCTCTGGTTGGCGAGTAAAGGTTTCAAAAATTGACCGGTAAAAGATGCCAGATTGAGAGAAAGATCTTCCGGCGTACCAACACCAACGATTTGCCCGCCACCTGATCCGCCTTCGGGCCCAAGGTCAACGATCCAATCCGCGGTCTTTATTACGTCAAGGTTGTGCTCAATGATGACGACAGTGTTGCCTTGATCTCGTAGATGGTGCAAGACGTCTAACAACTGCTCTATATCGTGAAAGTGTAAACCCGTCGTGGGTTCATCGAGGATATAGAGTGTTTTACCGGTATCTCGTTTTGACAATTCTCTCGATAATTTCACCCGCTGGGCTTCACCTCCCGACAGTGTCGTTGCACTTTGGCCTAGGCGGATATAACCAAGACCAACATCCGTGAGCGTGGATAGCCTTCTTTCAATCATGGGTACGGCGCCGAAAAATGCCTTTGCATCCTCTACTGTTAGATCGAGCACCTCGTGAATATTTTTGCCCTTGTAGCGTACCTCTAGAGTTTCTCTATTGTATCTTTTACCTTTGCACTCATCGCAGGTCACATAGACATCGGGTAGAAAATGCATTTCCACTTTAATCAACCCGTCGCCCTGACATGCTTCACACCGCCCACCTTTCACATTAAAGCTGAATCTTCCTGGTTTGTAACCGCGCGACCTTGCTTCCTGTGTCGCAGCAAATAACTCTCTTATTGGCGTAAATATATTGGTGTAGGTGGCTGGGTTTGAACGTGGTGTTCTGCCAATAGGGCTTTGGTCGATATCGACAACCTTGTCGAGTAGATTCAGACCAATAATTTCATCGAACGGCGCTGCCTGAGGGTTTTGTGCACCGTTTAACTCGCAAGCGGCGAGAGGGTAGAGAGTGCCGTTGATCAATGTTGATTTACCCGAACCTGATACACCGGTAATACATGTCATTAAACCTATTGGGATTTGCAGGTCGATGTTACGAAGATTGTTTCCCGACGCGCCCGTAATGGTAAGAATTTTTTCAGGGTTATACACAGATCGACTCTTCGGTACCTTGATACCTCGGACACCCGATAGAAATTGACCAGTGATACTCTCCTTGGAATCGAGTATCTGATCGATGGTGCCGTGAGCAACAACTTCTCCACCGTGGACGCCAGCGCCTGGGCCTATATCAATCACGTAATCGGCAGAACGTATTGCCTCTTCATCGTGCTCAACGACAATGACGGTATTGCCGATATCACGAAGATGATTAAGGGTGGCGAGTAAGCGTTGATTGTCGCGTTGGTGCAATCCTATCGAAGGCTCATCGAGGATGTACATAACCCCCACCAAGCCGGCACCGATCTGACTCGCCAGTCGAATCCTTTGCGCTTCACCACCACTTAATGTGTCGGCGCTTCTCGATAACGAAAGGTAGTTAAGCCCGACGTCGATAAGAAAACTTAACCTTGCGCTGATTTCCTTTAAAATTTTATCGGCGATCTCGGCGCGCTGGCCCGTGAGTGACAACGTTGAGAAATACTTGTGTGCTTCAACAATAGACCAGTTGGTGATCTCGGGTAGGGTGGTGCCTTCGATGGTGACCGACATAGCATCTTTATTGAGTCGATCGCCGTGGCACGACGGACAGTTCTGGGTGCTTAAGAATTTCGCGAGGTTTTCTCTAACAACCTGAGATTCAGTATCTTTAAATCGTCGCTCCATATTTGGGATAATGCCTTCAAATGGATGTGCGCGCGTATATTCATCACCCTTGTCATTCACGTAGCGGAATTTGACGTCCTCACTTTTTGTGCCCGTCAGAATGTAGGCGCGGTTTGCCTCTGACAATTCCCTAAAGGGCGTTTCAAGTTCAAACCCAAAATGTTCTGCCAATGAATCCAGCATTTGGAAATAGTAGATATTTCGGCGATCCCAACCTTGGATTGCGCCTTCGGCCAAGGAGAGTTCGTCATCTAGCACGACATTGTTTACATCAAAGAACTGATTCAAACCCAAGCCATCGCATGCATTGCAGGCGCCGGCGGGGTTGTTGAATGAAAAAAGGCGCGGTTCTAATTCTGCTATAGAGTGACCACATTGCGGGCAAGCGAATCTCGACGAGAAGACGAGATCGTCCTGGTCTTCGTCCATAAAACTGATGCTCGCGATACCATCTGATAGGGATGTAGCTGTCTCGAAGGAGTCCGCTAATCGGGTTTTCAGATCCTCTCGTGTTTTAAGTCGATCGACAACGACTTCAATCGTGTGCTTCTTTTTCTTATCAAGTGCAGGGGTTTCGTCGAGATCAGTAACAATGCCATCTATCCTTGCGCGAACAAATCCCTGACTGCGTAGCTGACTAAAAAGGTGTAGATGTTCGCCTTTGCGCTCTTTTACCATGGGAGCAAGTAGCATGATGCGCTGGCCTTCAGGCAGGGCGAGTACTTTATCAACCATTTGTGAAATGGATTGGGCTTCCAGTTTAATATTATGATCAGGGCAGTGTGGTTCACCTACGCGGGCAAACATGAGTCTAAGATAATCGTAGATTTCAGTTATGGTGCCGACGGTCGAGCGAGGGTTGTGACTCGTTGATTTTTGTTCGATGGAAATAGCAGGTGAAAGACCATCAATGTGATCGACATCGGGCTTTTCCATCAGACTTAGAAATTGGCGAGCATAGGCTGAAAGAGACTCAACATAGCGCCGCTGTCCTTCCGCATAAAGCGTATCAAATGCTAAGGAAGACTTGCCTGAACCTGAAAGCCCCGTCACAACCACGAGCTTGTCCCGGGGAATATCGAGACTGATATTCTTCAGGTTGTGTGTTCTAGCACCTTGTATGGAAATAAAGTTCATGGGTGACAAATGTTAATCCTAATAGGGCGTACAATTTTTAGGTGCCGGAGAAGGCACGATGAAAAGCTGAGATTGGAGCTTGTGAGTAAGCGGGAAAATTCAGTCTTTAGCTGGTTGTCGATTTATGGGTCTATTGGTGACTGATCTATCTACTTTATTTCTACTGAACCCTCTTTAGATCTCTCTTCAGATCTCTTATATGATCTTTCTGCTGGTTCACTTCGACACCGAGTCCTGCTCGCGCAAAGCACGATGATATAAGCTTGGCGACCAGTAATCAAAATACTTCGCATTCGTTCACGAGTGGGTTGGAAATTGGCAATTTCGAGCCTATTTTTTACCGGCGCAAAATGCTCTCATCACAAATGTCACATTACTTACAGAGGATGTAGACAACAAACTGCCAAAGTATTGCGAGACGGGTTATCATTCGTTACATGTTTAACTAAAGCACCGGCCCGGTTTAGTATCGGCTCGTTAATATGAAATGATCAGGCGTTATTAGGGCTGCTGGAGGATGTTCCTCAGGCTCTACTAATTCAAGCAAAAAGGAGATCTGCATGGCTCGTGGAATCAATAAGGTGATACTCGTTGGTAATTTGGGTAATGACCCTGAAAAACGCGCGCTACCTAATGGTAACGCTGTGACCAATATTAGCGTGGCGACATCTGAAAGTTGGAAGGACCGTGAATCGGGTCAAACGACCGATCGCACCGAGTGGCACCGAGTTGTATTCTTTAATCGCTTAGCGGAGGTTGCTGCTCAATATCTCACAAAGGGCTCGAAGGTCTATATCGAAGGGCAGCTGCGTACCCGGCAGTGGGATAAAGATGGCCAGAAGCACTACAGCACAGAAATCATCGCACGCGAGATGCAAATGTTAGACAGTCGTGGTGAGAATATGGGTGGTGCAAACATGGGCGGCGGTAACGCGGGTGGCGGCTACGATCAAAGTAATTCAGCACCCTCCAGTTCGGCTGGCAATCCAGGCGCTAACGCGGGTGGCAGCTCAGCGCCTACTTACGACGCACCCCCCGCTGAAGACTTTAACGATGATATTCCCTTTTAAGAAGACATCGTGACAAACAGGAACAGCACTGCCGCCAACGCGAAACGGTAGATGACGAATGGCAGAAATCCAATCCTATTGATGTATGCCAGGAATAGTCGAATACACGTGTAGGCGGCAACAAAAGATATTCCCAGCCCCAAGCTCAGACTTAGCCAATCAATGGGTAAGTCTGTTGTCAACAAGTCCCAGCTTTTCAGCGCACTAGCACCTGCGATGGCGGGGATAGAAAGAAGAAAAGAGATGCGTGATGCAGCTTCACGTGAATACCCTAGAAAGAGCGCGCAACTCATGGTCACGCCCGATCTAGATGTGCCTGGTATCAGTGCGAAACATTGAGATACGCCGATCATTAACGCACCCTTCCACGATAAGTCAGTCTCGACAATATTCCGTTTACCCCACCGATCTGCGATCAATAGTAAGAGCCCAAAGATCAAGGTGGTGGCGATGATAATATGAACACTACGTAGTTCGGTTTCGACGATATCTTTAAGCAGGAACCCAACCGGGATAAGTGGCAGGCTGGCGATGAGTAGATTGTTGGCAAAGCGAGAGTGTGCTGTTTGAGTGCCGCCGATTTGTTGCACGAAACCGGTCGTCAGTTGAACGACGTCGGCTCTAAAGTACCAAACCACCGCCAACAAAGAGCCCAAATGCACAGCTGTATCGAACGCAAGCCCTTGGTCCGGCCAGCCGAGTACAGAGAAGGGCAATATCAGATGCGCAGAGCTCGAGATTGGCAGAAACTCGGTGAGCCCCTGAACGAGTGATAGAAAGATGATTTGGATGAGTTCCAAAAGGATACACCGAGATAATAGGCGAAGTGTAACGTTCGTGCCCGTGGCTGACAATCGGTTGTGTCTTGTCGGATCTTTTGTCTGCCTCAAAGTCAAAGCCCTTGCGAGTCTATTCGGTTAAACTTAGTGGATGAGTATGATTCCTATTTTCCCGTTACCCGCGGTTCTTTTTCCTGGCGGGAAGACATTTTTACAAATTTTTGAACCACGATATTTGTCGATGGTTAAATCTTGCATGAAAGCAAACAAGGGCTTTGGGGTTGTACTGGCTGACCCAAACGCATGTTTGAATGCACCTCAGATCGTTGGTAAGGGCAACAGTGCATATCAGATCGCCAGATATGGCACGCTATGCTCAATTGTCGATTTTGATTTGAGACAAAATGGTCGGCTACAGATTACGATTCAGGGCGATGCGAAATTTCATATCGAAGCATTATCAATAGCCGAAGATGAGCTTGTTACGGGCCAAGTCTCAATCATCGCGTCTGAAGTTAGTGCGCCAGTGCCTGCAGACAAACAACATCTCGTTGAGCTCCTTCAAACCCTTGCGCAGCACGCTTCAATTCAGCCATTGGGGTTAGAGCTTGATCTGGTAAGAGCTGATCAGGTCGGCGGTCGGCTGGTCGAGTTGCTACCTAACAGTAACGACTTTAAACAGAAGATGCTGGAACTCAACGACCCTCTGCTGCGGTTGGAAGAAATTGAATCGCAGTTGCTCGCTCTGCAGCAGTCGGAGTGAGGATTAAGCCTGCAGATAGGCTGTTCGGGTTTGCGTGCCGAGACTGCGCCGCTGCCTCGGTCAGTGGATTGTTTGGCATTGTTTAGCGTGTTTTCACTGAAACGCGATGGTGCACAACTTAACGTGAAAAATCGAGTATAATGCCGATTTTTCGCGCCTAGAAAACAGTGTCATGAGTGTAAAAACCGAAATGCAGCAGATGGGTATTGCAGCCCGTCGAGCAGCAGCAGAGATTAATCGAGCCACAACAGGGCAGAAGAATGCTGCGTTGGGTGCTATTGCTGAGGAAATTCTGAAGCAGCGCGCTTTCTTGATGGCTGAAAATCAGAAGGATCTTGATGCCGCAAAGACGAATGGTATCAGCGATGCGATGTTGGATCGCCTGACATTCACGAAAGAGCGATTCGATGTCATGGTCGAGGGTTTGATGCAGGTGGCATCCCTTGATGATCCCATTGGTGAGATTAGCGACATGGCTTATCAGCCTAGTGGTCTTCAGATTGGTAAGATGCGCGTGCCATTGGGCGTAATCGGCATCATTTACGAGTCGCGGCCGAATGTGACAATAGACGCGGCAAGTCTGTGTTTGAAATCAGGTAACGCGACGATACTTCGTGGTGGTTCAGAGTCGATTTACTCTAATCGTGCCCTGGCGCAATGCATTCAGGCCGGCCTAGCGGCCGTTGATTTACCGCCGGAAGTCGTTCAATTAGTGCAAACAACGGATAGAGCCGCTGTCGGCGAATTGATCACCCTGAATGAATATGTCGATGTCATTGTGCCACGTGGGGGTGTCAGCCTTATTGAAAGAGTCTCAGCAGAAGCGACGATTCCGGTTATCAAGCATCTTGATGGTATCTGTCACGTCTACATAGACGCGGCAGCCGAAACAGAAATGGCGCTCGATATTGCTTTTAATGCCAAGTGCAACCGTTATGCGGTTTGTAACGCGATGGAAACCTTGTTGGTGTCTGAGAAGGTTGCGGTATCAATACTGCCTGAATTGGCGCAAAGATTATCGGCGGAAGGCGTTGAGCTTCGCGTTTGCGAGCGAAGCCGGCCGATCATTGAACCTGTTTGTCAGGTTATAGATGCCACGCAGGAAGACTGGGCTACTGAGTATGTTGCGCCTATATTATCCATTAAAATTGTTGATGATCTCGATGCTGCGATCTCACATATTAATCAATACGGTTCCAAGCATACCGATGCGATTGTGACGAATGACTACCACGCCAGCAGACGTTTTCTGCGCGAGGTTGATTCAAGTTCTGTGATGGTCAATGCGTCGCCTCGATTCGCTGATGGGTTTGAGTACGGTCTTGGTGCCGAGATAGGCATCTCGACTGACAAGTTGCATGCGCGAGGACCGGTGGGACTCGAGGGTCTGACTTCACAGAAGTACATTGTGTTCGGCGATGGTCAAATCCGAACATGACAACGAACAGCTTAGTAAATGAGTATCTGACGATGTGTGTCCGGATCGTATGAGCGGCAGTCTGGCTGTCTATGGTGGCACTTTTGACCCAGTGCATTATGGGCACCTTCGTTCAGCGATAGAAATTTGGCAGGCGCTTTGTGTGGATACCGTGTGTTTGGTTCCGTCATACTTGCCGCCGCATCGGCAGCAGCCGGATTCAACGCCCGAGCAGAGGCTAGAAATGCTGCGTTTGGCTATCGATGGGCATGTCGGATTGCGTATCGATGATCGCGAGATCAAGCGCAAAGGACCGTCTTTTATGGTTGAAACGCTTGAGTCGATCCGGCAAGACGTTGGTGCAGATGCGTCGTTGTCGTTGGTATTAGGCTCGGACGCTTTTGCGATATTTAGCGAATGGCGGCGTTGGGAAGATATTATTGAAATTGCACATCTTGTTGTTCTGGAGCGTCCAGGCTATACGCTAGCTGATGCGCCACAACCGCTGCTAGATTGGTCGTTGTCTAGATGGGTTGAATCGCCGCAAGAATTGTTAAAGACGGCGGCAGGTAAAATGACCAGCCTGAGAGTGACCCAGTTAGAAATTTCGGCAACGATGATTCGAGATCAAATAAACGTTGGCTTGGCGATAGATTATTTGTTGCCAGAAAAGGTGCAAGATTACATAAGCCAACAGAAACTATATTCAACGCCTTAACGTAGGCAAGCAAGCCCGACAATGCCCTCAAATGTGGGCGCGGTCACGTGGGCAAAAGAGTGCAGGCAAAAGAATTATGAGTAATGAAAAATTGAAAGATACGGTGCTAATGGCACTTGACGATTTGAAGGGCAATGACGCTGTGTGTATCGACGTGACAGATCAGACAGAGATCACAGACTACATGGTGGTTGTCAGCGGCACCTCAAATCGCCACGTTAAATCTCTGGTCGGCAACGTTATATCCGAAGCATCGCAGATTGGTGTTAAACCTCTGGGTTTAGAGGGGATGGAAGACGGTGAATGGGTTTTGGTTGATCTGACTGATGTGGTTGTTCACGTCATGCTACCGGCAGTCCGTGAATTTTACGATATCGAACAGCTTTGGAGTTTTGGTGCGAAGGCGAAAGGGAGCACTTCTTGATTGAATATTGAAATACTCGCGGTTGGTACTCGATCACCTGCTTGGGTTGCCGATGGATATGACGAATATCAAAAACGATTACCACGAGACTGGAAACTGAGCGTTCAGGAAATCAATGTGTCCAAAAGGCACAAGGGAGAACCTGCGCACAAACACCGTGAAGCAGAGGGCACCAAAATGTTGTCGCTGATTAAAAAAGATAGCTGTATCGTGGCGATGGACAGCAGGGGCCAAAACTGGACGACTGAGACGCTCGCACTCAATCTGAATGATTGGAGTACAAGATTTTCACAGGTACAAATTTTGATTGGTGGTCCTGATGGCTTGTCTGATGAATGTCTGAAACGCGCCAATGCTAGCTGGTCTCTTTCCAAATTGACCTTCCCGCATTTCCTCGTCAGAGTACTTCTAGCCGAGCAAATTTATCGGGCATGGTCTATCTTAAACAAGCATCCTTATCACAAGTAACGAACAGGTTTTATGGCTGAACCATTAGCGCTAAAAGATCATAGCGGAGAGAGTCAGGTTTTCTTTGACAGGATTGTGCTTGGCTTAGTTCTGCTCGTCATCGGAATACTGTTCCTTGCGGCCAGAATGTTTTATCTGCAAGTTATGCAGCACGACCTTTATACGACTCTGTCTGATAAAAACAGAATTCAAGTACAGTCAGTACCTCCTATTCGAGGCCTTATCTATGACCGTAATGGCGAACTGATAGCGGACAACGTGCCTTCATTCAGCCTGACAATTACTCGGGAACGGGTGGAGGACCTTGAGTCCACGTTAAAATCCATTGATGCCCTGATCGGTCTAACCCCAGAACAGATTGAATCCTTCGAGCGCCGTTTATCACGCCGTCAGCGACCCTATGAAGCTGTACCCATCCTGTTGCGTATGACGCAGGAGCAGATAGCTCAGATTAGCGTTAACCGTTACAGCTTGCCCGGCGTTGATGTGCAAGCAAAGCTTGTCCGACACTATCCGCATGGCGACTTAATGGCACACGCTGTTGGTAGCGTACGTCGGATTAATGAAGACGATGCGCGCCGCTTGGACTCGGTGGCCTACTCTGGTACTGAGCACGTCGGTAAGATTGGTGTTGAGAAATACTACGAGAACGTATTGCTTGGCAAAGTTGGTTATCAGCGGGTTGAGACGGATGCTCGTGGACGAATTATGAAGGTATTGGATTCAACGCCACCAGAGCCCGGTAGTAATCTAATGTTGCACGTTGATAGTGGCTTGCAACGGGTTGCCAGTGATGCTTTGGGTGATCGGCGCGGGACAGTCGTTGCGATTGACCCAAAAACCGGGGGAATATTGGCGTTGGTGAGTAAACCTTCCTATGACCCCAACCTTTTCATCGCCGGTATCGATCATGCGACCTACGCAAGCCTTCGTGATTCTATTGATGTGCCATTATTTAACAGGGCGCTGCAAGGCCAGTATGAGCCGGGTTCTACACTGAAACCGTTCTTAGGCTTAATAGGCTTAGCGACCGGTACAACCAGTAAAGAATACAAAATAGAAGACCCAGGTTGGTACAAGTTACCTCAAAACGAACGACTCTATAGAGACTGGAATTGGAAGAAAAGCGGCATCGGCGGCCATGGTTTAGTCAACATCGAAAAGGCTATATACAGGTCGTGTAACATCTACTTCTACGAGTTGGCAGTCAAGTTAGGCATTGATCGGATTCACGACGGCCTTGCGTTGTTTGGTTTTGGGCAAAATACCGCCATCGATCTACCCGAAGCAAGAAAAGGGCTGCTGCCCTCACGGGCATGGAAGTTGGGCTCTCGAGGGGAGCCTTGGTACCCAGGCGATACGGTCAATATTGGCATTGGCCAGGGAGATATCCTGGTGACACCTTTACAATTGGCAACGGCCGTGGCTGTTTTAGCTAACCGTGGTGGAACGGTAACGCCACACATGCTGAAGCAAAACCCGCTTGTGACAAGGGATAATCAATTGCCGGACATCGATTTGATACCAGAGCAGGCTTGGGAGCTGGTGATCAAGTCAATGGAAAAAGTTGTTCATCGAGGTAATCAAGGTTTTGGTGAAAATGGTACCGCCTGGGCTTATATTGGCCGCGGCATTGAATATCGAATGGCGGGAAAATCAGGTACAGCGCAGGTTGTTGGTATCGCACAGGGCGAATTATATGATGCGGAATTGATTGCCGAGCGAAATCGTAAGCACGCTTGGTTTATCGCTTTTGCACCCGTTGATGATCCTAAAATTGCCTTGGCTGTGTTGGTTGAGAATGGCGGCGGCGGTAGCGAGTTTGCGTCTCCGGTTGCAAGAAAAATTCTTGATTACTATCTGCTGGGCGCAGACCATCAGGTAGCGTCCAATGAGTGAAGATTTTGTCAGACGGTTACCTAATTCAGGGTTCGCATTTAACTTCTCGAGTGCCGGTCGTAACGCATTTCATCTGGACATTAAGATGTTGCTGTTATTGGTGCTAATCGTTGGTTACGGACTTCTTGTGCTTTTCAGTGCGGTTGAGCAAAACAGCGGGCCGGTTATTTCTCAGCTCACCAAGATTAGTGTTGCGTTCGCTGTGATGACAGTCATGGCGCAGATATCCCCCATTGTCTATCTTCGATTTGCGCCCTGGCTATACCTAATGGGTGTTATTTTATTAATCTGTGTCGCTGCTTTTGGCTACACCGTAAATGGTTCCCAGCGCTGGTTGCGCATACCCGGTCTGTTCTCGTTTCAACCTTCAGAGTTGATGAAGTTAGTCGTGCCGATGATCCTTGCATGGTATTTTCACGACCGTCATTTGCCGCCGCGACTAAAACATCTGTTCTGGGCGGGTATTATGATTGCTGTGCCCGCAATGTTGATTGCACGACAGCCAGATCTAGGCACAGCGCTCATCATTGCTGCATCAGGTCTCATTGTACTTTTCCTCGCTGGTATCTCCTGGCGGTATGTCTTTTCGGTTCTGGGGTTGGCTTTGGTGTGCGCGCCTGCTTTGTGGTTTTTGTTGAGGGACTACCAACAGCAGCGAATCCTGACCCTGCTTAACCCTGAGAGTGACCCATTGGGTGCGGGTTGGAATATTATCCAATCTAAAACGGCGATTGGTTCCGGCGGTCTATTCGGAAAGGGTCTATTCCAAGGCACGCAATCTCATTTAGATTTCCTGCCCGAAAGTCAGACAGATTTTATTATTGCCGTTCTCGCGGAAGAATTGGGGCTGGTTGGCGTGTTGGCGCTGTTAATTCTTTACCTATTGTTAATCGGCCGTGGCGTTGTGATTTCGGTGCAGGCGCAGGACACGTTCGGACGTTTGCTGGCAGGTACAATTACATTTACCTTTTTTGTTTACGTGTTTGTTAACATTGGTATGGTCAGCGGTATCTTGCCAGTAGTCGGGGTGCCATTGCCGTTGGTGAGTTACGGTGGAACATCAATACTGACCTTGTTTGCAGGTTTTGGAATAGTCATGTCGATTCACACCCATCGACGCATCTCGCTATAATGGAATTGTTAGGTTATGCGCTTAATTAAATTGTTATGTACCATCTCTCTGTTGTTTTTTGCCGCAGTTTCAATTGCGCAAGATCAAAAAAAATACGACGAACGTGCTGAAGTTCAGACGTTTATTGCCGAAATGGTGGAGGAAGATTTCGATCAAGCTGAGCTGACGGCGTTGTTCGCTGGTGCCATCTACAAGCAAAGTATCGTTGACGCAATCTCAAGACCAGCAGAACGAGTGCTGACGTGGAAAGAATACCAAGACATTTTTCTTACTGACCTGCGAGTCTCTAGGGGGACTGAGTTTATCCATGAAAATAGGGATGCCTTAGTAAGGGCGGAGAAAGAATACGGCGTACCGGCATTAATCATCACTTCGATAATTGGTGTTGAAACGATGTACGGCCGGAACAAGGGCTCTTATCGCGTGATCGATTCCCTCTCAACACTGGCGTTCGATTATCCACCGCGAAGCAAGTTTTTCAGGCAGGAACTAAAACACTTTTTGCGATTGGCAAGAGAAGAGGGCCGTGATCCAGCCGAGCCCATCGGTTCTTATGCGGGCGCGATGGGGTACGGTCAGTTCATTTCCAGTAGCTTCAGAGAATACGCGATAGATTTTGATGGCGATGGCGTAAGAGACATCTGGACAAATAAGCAAGACGCGATCGGAAGTGTTGCGAACTATCTATCACGACATGGCTGGCGCCGAAATGAGTTTGTCGCTCTGCCAGCAAGTACACCGTCCAATGAGGCTAGCGCACTTTTCAATGTGTCACTAAAACCGAGCTCAACAGTCGCTGAAATGACAAAAGTTGGTGTGACAGTCGATGAGAACCTTGCGGGTGAAATGACTGTGTCGCCTATGACGCTTAATGGCAAGCAAGGTGAAGAGCATTGGCTGGGCTTGCAGAACTTCTATGCAATAACGCGATATAATCACAGCAAGCTCTATGCAATGGCTGTTTATCAACTCAGTGAGCGGCTAAAAATGTCCTTGTTGGCGAGTTCAGATTATTAATTTATTTGATTCAAATGTTATGACAATGCGTCCGCTGCCTATTGTTGCGCGCATAATTACGGTTGTTTGTATTTTGTTTTTGTCGGCTTGTGAAAGCATCGTACCTGCAGACACGACGGCGTATTCTGCTGTTAAAAAGTTTACAGCGGGAAACAAAACACCTTACGTCGTTTTTGGTGAGACCTACGAGGTTTTACCCGAGAGTCTTGACTACAAAGAGATTGGTGTGGCGTCTTGGTACGGTAAAAAATTTCACGGCCGATTAACGTCCAATGGCGAAACCTTTGATATGTTTCAAGTCAGTGCCGCACATAAATCACTGCCTATTCCATCGGTGGTCAAGGTCACAAACCTAGATAATGGTAAGAGCATTCAGCTGAGGGTTAATGATCGAGGACCTTTTCATGATGATCGACTTATTGATCTGTCCTTTGAGGCTGCCCAGGTTTTAGGGTTCGCTAACCAAGGCACGGCGCCTGTCGTCGTTGAGGCGATTAATGATGTGAACTATCCAAATCTGAAACCAGCTGTCAGAAAATCGAGTTACTTCCTTCAACTCGGGGCGTTTTCCAGAGAAACTGGGGCACAAATACTGCTGGCGAAAATCTCAACGCTATTAGAGATCAATGAATTAGGTGCTGTTGAGGTCAACATTCTTCAAAGTGAATCTACTACGTCGGTGCTTCATAAAGTGTGGATGGGCCCTATTGATAATGAAGATAGGCGTGAAGACATCATTCAATTGGTGCGCACCGCAAAGTTGGGTAACCCGCTCAAGGTCGTTGTCGACTAACTGAAATTACAGGAAAGAAATCATAGAAATGAAAACAAATATTCAGCGCTCACTTCAATGTTTGGTCTTGCTTTGGCTCTTTTGTGTGTCGATCAATCTGCAGGCGTCTATTATCCCTGCGCCGCCGCAGTTAGCGGCTGAAGGTTATCTCCTTATTGATGCCGATACAGGCGAGGTGTTGGTTGAGCACAATAGCGTGCAACGATTACCGCCTGCGAGCTTAACGAAGATGATGACCAGCTATGTCGCCTCGAGCGAGTTAGCAAGCGGTAGGTTGTCTGGCACAGACGAAGTCGATGTGAGCGTAAAGGCTTGGCGAACAGAAGGGTCTCGAATGTTCATTCGAGAAGGCACCAAAGTACTTATCGATGATCTGATGAAAGGCATCATCATTCAGTCTGGAAACGATGCGAGTGTTGCTATCGCAGAGCATATTGCCGGCAGTGAGGAAGCATTTGCTGACGTGATGAATCAACAAGCGGTATTGCTTGGAATGAAGGATACGCAATACCAAAACGCGACTGGTCTGCCCAATGAGGGTCACTATACAACCGCCGCCGACTTAGCGAAGCTGACGACAGCACTGATTAAGAATTTTCCAGAACACTATAGTCTGTATGGCGAAAAGTACTTTTCCTACAATGATATCCGACAACCTAATCGTAACCTTTTGTTATGGCGTGACAAGTCCGTTGATGGTGTAAAAACGGGACACACGGATGCTGCAGGGTATTGTTTGGTGTCCTCCGCTTTACGCGACGATATGCGCCTGATCGCTGTCGTTATGGGCGCATCCTCTGAGGAGGCTAGAGCGACAGAAAGTCAAAAGTTGCTCAGCTATGGATTCCGCTATTTTGAAACACTGCGCCTTTATAAAGCGGCCGAGACCTTAAGGACGGTCAGGGTCTGGGGTGGTCAAATTGATCGACTCGATTTGGGTGTTGCACAAGCTGTTGCCTTGACGGTTACCCGAGGCACTAAAGCCGAATTGTCGGCAACCCTAGATATCGATGGCGTCATGCACGCGCCGATAAAACGCGGTGACACGCTGGGTCAACTTAAGATAAGTGATGGCGAGGGCGTTATAGCAGAATTACCGCTCGTTGCGTTGATGGATATTGCCGAAGCTGGCTTTTTTAAGGGTCTTTGGGACTCGATTAATTTGTTCTTTACCCAGTTGTTCTCTGGCGATGCGCTGGCGGTATAACTGATGAATGAAAACAATGAAAACGACCCGGCATCTGAACAGCCTAAAATAGTTTTTCCCTGCGACTATCCAATCAAGGTGATTGTTCAATCCGAACCAGGCATCGAAGAGATAATTTTCGAGATCGTCAAACGTCATGATATGCGTTTAAGTTTGGCAGATCTCAGTCAAATGCCGAGTAAAAAAGGGAACTATGTGTCACTTCGCTTTGGCTTTTGGGCAACGGGTACGGCGCAGCTCGACGAACTCTTTAAGGATTTGAAGCAATGTGACGCAGTCCGAATGGTCTTGTAGTGGCAGGCCTAATGCTCAACGTTAGGTCATTCGGTCTTTGCCCATACTCGCAGGTATGGGCGCAAATGAAAAAATTCACGGACGAACGATCCGCCGAAACAAATGATGAGCTTTGGCTCGTTGAGCACCCGTCGGTTTTTACTTTAGGGCAGGCTGGTAAACCAGAACATATCTTGAACCCCGGTGATATTCCAATTGTACAAAGCGATCGAGGTGGTCAAGTTACGTATCACGGTCCGGGCCAACTGGTAGGCTATTTGCTCATCGACTTGAAACGTCGTCGGCTTGGCGTACGAGATCTTGTCTCAGGTATCGAAAATACCCTCATCGACTTTCTCGAGCAGCAAGGTATTACATCACAAGCTAGAAAAGACGCACCCGGCGTCTATGTTGGTGCAGCAAAGATCGCAGCACTTGGTCTGCGTGTACGCAAAGGCAGGAGTTATCATGGCTTCAGCTTAAATGTCGATATGGATCTTGAGCCCTTTACGCGCATCAACCCCTGTGGCTATGAGGGATTAGAAGTGACTCAACTGCGTGCGCAGGGTGTGAAGATGAATGTGCAGAGCGCTTCAGCGCAATTGGTTGACCACTTGAAACACCGATTCGGGTATAATTCTGTTCAATATTTGACTGATTAATAAGTATTAAGTATGGCAAGAGACGAAAGAAATAAGCTGGTCCAAGGTGTAAAGCTGCGAGGCGCGGATAAAGTAAGGCGTATTCCTGTCAAGGTTGTGCCGACCGAAGAGTTACTTAAGAAGCCGGACTGGATTAGAGTCAGGATTGCAGCGAGTCCTGAAGTTAGTCGAATTAAAAAGATTCTTCGGACTCGAAAACTCGCTTCAGTATGTGAAGAGGCAAGTTGTCCGAACCTGTCCGAGTGCTTTACGCACGGTACGGCAACATTCATGATCATGGGTGAAATTTGTACGCGTCGTTGCCCTTTTTGTGATGTCTCGCACGGTAAGCCTAATCCTTTGGATACTGAAGAACCCCGTCAACTTGCGGAAGCCGTTGCTGAGATGGCGTTGAAGTATGTTGTTGTGACGTCTGTCGATAGAGATGATTTGAAAGATAGCGGTGCGGCGCATTTTGCAGAGTGCATCCGTTACTTACGATTGTTGAACCCCAATACACAAGTTGAAGTGTTAGTGCCCGACTTTCGTGGTCGCATGGACATTGCGCTCGAAATCCTTGCGGCGGAGCCACCGGATGTCTTCAATCACAATTTAGAAACGGTACCAAGACTCTATAAGAAGGCGCGTCCTGGCGCCGATTATATGTGGTCGCTGGATCTGCTAAAACGATACAAACAAGTTAAGCCAAACGTGAGAACCAAGTCTGGTTTGATGCTGGGCCTGGGTGAAACAATCGATGAAGTCAAAGTGGTGATGCAAGATATGCGTGATCATAATATTGATATGTTGACGCTGGGTCAGTATTTGCAACCAAGTCGTGACCATCTGAAAGTTGAGCGTTTCGTCCACCCTGATGAGTTTGCAATGTTGAAAGAGCTAGGTGAGGCAATGGGTTTCAAACAGGTTGCCAGTGGTCCGCTAGTAAGAAGTTCGTACCACGCGGACCTTCAAGCGAAAGGTGTTGATGTTAGTCAGGTCTAAACTATCGCGGTCGTCCTGAGACCCTCTTTCATTAACGCTAAGTCAGCTGTTTCAAGTGCTTTGGCGTTACGAGCAAGTTTCGCAATGAGGGTTTTTAGGTAGCTTTAGTTTTAGCCATTCCATCTGCTTTGCGTCGAACACCTGCAGGTAGCCAGAGGAGCTTCTGCCAATCCCTGCAATGAGGCGAATCGCTTCCATCGCCTGAACTGTCCCTATAATACCTACCACAGGCCCGGCTACACCATTCTCGGCGCAGTTCAATGCATTGTCAGATGCCGAGCCATACAAGCATTGGTAGCAGGCGTTGTCCTGGTCAGGGTCATAAACCAAGACCTGACCTTCTAGCTGAACGGCTGCGCCAAATATCGCCGCTGTGTTTGTTTCCACGCATGCCTCATTGATGATAAACCTTGTTTCAAAATTGTCCGTTGCATCAATCACTAGATCGATCGAGCCAAGTAATGTCGTTAGTGACGGTTTTGTTAATCGAGTTGATAGGCAGTTGACGGTGACTGTCGGGTTCAATGCTTGAATGGCTTGTTTCGCAGAATCGACTTTCAGTTCACCAATACGATCAGTACTGTGAATGACCTGCCTTTGTAGATTACTCAGTTCGACACGGTCGTCATCAGCGAGTGTTAGTTGCCCAATACCTGCCGCCGCTAAATACAACGCAATTGGACTGCCAAGACCTCCCATGCCAATGATAAGCACTCTGCTTGCAATCAGACGCTCCTGCCCCTCTATGTCGATATCCGGCAAGAGAATGTGCCTGGAGTATCTCAGTAGTTCGTCGTCATTCATGATAGAGCATGATCGTACATGGCTGGATTGTTACTCGCTATAAATTTGAGACTCGGCTTATGATAATCGATTATTACACGGACTTTCTCGCCGACACAGCCCTAGGCTGATTGGCTAGATCTAAAAAGGGCTGAATGTCCTCATAGCCACAGCGCTTGAACAATTCGACTACTGCAGCCTGCTGGTCATAGCCATGCTCGACAATAACCGCACCTTTGGGTTTTAGAATTGAATAACTTGATTGAATAATCTCTTGTAGATCAGCCAAGCCAGCACAATCTGCGATGAGGGCAGTTGCCGGTTCATAGCTGAGTTGCGGCAAATGTGGATCGTTCGGGTCTATATAGGGTGGGTTACTAATCACTAAATCGACGCTGTTTTCGGTGATGCAGGATAGCCAATTAGATTGAACGAATGCAGGCTTGTGATCGGTCAGCCGCGCTGCGTTTGATTTAGCGCAGCGTAAGGCTTTGAAGCTAAAATCGGTGGCAATGATGGTTGCTGCAGGACACTCCTTTGAGAGCGCCACAGCAATCGGTCCGGCGCCTGTCCCTAAGTCGATGATCACAGGCTTGCTGTCGCCAATAAGTTGTAGAGCGATATCAATCAATAATTCCGTTTCAGGTCTCGGAATCAAGGTTGATTCGTTTACCTTGAAATCGAGACTCCAGAATTCTTGATGGCCAAGAATATATTGCAACGGTTTGCCGCCTCGAAGCTCAGACAGGTGCGAGGTAAAAGTAGAGTATTGAGCCTCGCTGAGCACGTAGTCATCATGGGCTATGAGCCAGGTGCGTGTCTGGTTCAGGCAGTAACCCAGAAGAAGTTGGCAATCCAAGCGAGATGGATTTGCTGTGTTTTCATCTGTACGAACATCGTTAAAGACATTGGTATGGGTCGATAGATTGGACAACACATCTTTGACGGATACCGAAACAGCCGTCATTACGTATCGGCGCCCATTTGTGACAGCAAGTCAGCTTGATGCTCCTGCACGAGTTGATCGACAATCGGCGCTAGATCACCCTGCATTGTCTGAGCCAGCCGATGCAATGTGAGGTTAATTCGGTGGTCAGTCACACGTCCATCAGGAAAATTGTAGGTGCGAATTTTCTCTGAACGATCGCCACTGCCGACAAGGCTTCTTCGCGTTTCAGCTTCTTCCGAGTGTCGCTCCTGTTCCGCGACGGTCATCAATTTTGCCTGAAGTAGGCTCATCGCCCGAGCCTTGTTTTTATGTTGCGAACGTTCGTCCTGACACTCAACAACGATGCCTGAAGGAATGTGTGTTAAACGAATAGCGGAATCCGTTTTGTTAACGTGCTGTCCGCCGGCGCCTGATGCTCTGAATGTGTCGACCCGAAGATCGCTCTTGTTTATCTCTATTTCGTCGAGGTCCTCGACCTCCGGCATAATTGCAACGGTACAAGCAGAAGTATGAACGCGCCCCTGTGATTCTGTTTGGGGTACGCGCTGGACTCGATGGGCGCCTGATTCAAATTTCAGTTGGCCATAAACATCTTTACCCTCTATGCGACTTATGACTTCTTTATAACCGCCATGGTCGCCAAGTCGTTCAGTCACAATCTCTATTTTCCATTTTTTATCTTCAGCAAACCGGCTATACATGCGAAACAGGTCGCCTGCAAAAATTGCAGCCTCATCGCCGCCGGTACCCGCCCGAATCTCGAGAAAGGCATTGTGGGAATCATTGGGGTCCTTCGGCAATAACAAGCGTTGTAATTCGCTATCAAGAGAGTCTGTTGTCGATTCGAGCTCGCCAATCTCCTCCTGAGCCATCTCTCGAATATCAGCGTCACTATCAGAGAGCATAAGTTTTGCCTCTTCTAGGCTGGACTGATTTTCCTCAAACTTTCGGTAGCAGAGTACAACGGGTTCGATCTCTGCATATTCTTTCGAGTAGCCACGAAAAAGGGTTTGGTTCGATATCACTTCAGCATCGCTCAGTAGCGCGCCAAGTTCGTCGTAGCGATCAAGCAGTTGTTCCAGTTTTAGTTTTAGTGAGGGGTTCATCTAGGGGTCCGGTTGTTCGTCATTGTCGAGTTGAAATAGCTGTTCGACAGCATCGAGTACATCATGTCTTTCATCAATGGTTGCTTGTTTGATTTGTACGCTTGGTATGTGAATAAGCTTGTTGGTCAGTTGAGAGGCAAATACTTTTAAGACGGATTCTGGGTCATCACCTTTCTTTAAGCTCTTTAAAGCTTTCTCAAGTTCTTTGGTTTTTATTGTCTCATTGCTCTTTCGAAATTTAACGAGCGTGTCCGTTGCATCAAGTGACTTTGCGTCCTTGAGAAATTGATCAACGGCCAACTCAATCTGTAGTTCAGCGTCTTTTGCCGCATCGGCGCGTGAATTCAAGTTATCAGCAATGATCGCTTGCAAGTCATCCATGCTGTACAGATAGACATCTGCGAGTTCGTTAACCTCCGGCTCAATATCTCGAGGTACGGCGAGGTCAACCATGAAAATAGGTTTATGTCGTCTAGCTTTAATCGCCCGTTCAACCGTGCCTTTACCCAGAATCGGGATGTCACTGGCGGTTGATGAAATAAGAATGTCGGTCGTGTCGAGATGGGCTGCAAGATCATTAAGGGACACAGCCTGACCATTCAGCACTTCTGCTAGAGACTCAGCATTCGCCAGCGATCGGTTTGCGATCGTGATATTGGATATGCCAGCACCACGCAGGTGTTTGCCGACTAACTCACTGGTCTCTCCCGCGCCAATCAGAAGCGCATTGCATGTGCTGATATCGGCGAACAATTGGGATGCCAGAACGACAGCTGTGGAGGCGACGGACACCGGGTTTTCACCAATTGAGGTGGTGCTGCGGACATGTTTTGCAACCCGATAGGTTTGTTGTGACAGGCGATTGAGGTCAGAACCCATGACGCCGCTCGCCTGTGCCAACCGAAAGCTATCTTTTAGCTGGCCCAAAATCTGCGGTTCGCCGAGTACCATCGAGTCGAGTCCAATGGCGACACGCATGACGTGACTGATGGCAGCTTTGCCTTGGTGAACATAAATGCTGTCTGCTAATTCGTCTTTTGGTAGCTGATGATACTCAGCAAGCCAGTCGACAATGCCGTTTGGGTCAAGTTGAGGTTTGACGGCGTAAAGCTCAGTGCGATTACAGGTGCTCAAGATCGCGAGCTCGCTCAAATCCTGATCGTTGACCAGATGTTTGAGTGCTGTCGCAATCTTGTCCGGCGTAAAAGCCACTTTTTCGCGTAGGGCAATCGGTGCTGTATGGTGATTGACGCCTACAATTATTAATTCCATGCCGTAGCTCGCCTTAATAGCCTTATCGCCGTAGCGTAGTCAGATCTAAACACTGCAATCGCGCAATGATTGGATGACTTTGATGGTCTTGTAAAAGTAGAATGAAAAGCGAAGCTTGTAGATGGAATTCAAACCTAGCCTCACATTTGAATCAGCGTATTGTACGTGGGTTGGAGAGGTGAATATAGGGCTTGTTGTGAAGCAAATTGTGTAAGATTTTTGTTTGAAGGGAAATACGTGAATAACGCTTATCTAATGGACCTGTATCGATTCAATCTAAGGCGAATACTTGGACCATTCTTACTGTTGTTGATTTTGACGGGATGTAACTCGATCAACGCCCGCAATGACGTCGATGAACCGCTGGTTATCGAGGCTGTCGAGACGATGTCTAACAATGCCGAGAGTGAGCCAAAACGCGCGCCAAAATTTAATGAATATCCTGTCAAGCCCTTTAAAAATGACGCTTTGTACCAGCTCCTCGTTGCCGAGGTGGCAGGCTACCGGGGTGAGTATGAGCTCGCGCTTGAAAAATACATGGCGATGGCCAGCGAGACTCAGGATGCGGGTGTCGCAGCGAGGGCAACGCGTCTGGCGAACTACTTGAAGCGTAATGATTTGGCCCTGCAAGCATCGCAAATATGGGCTGAAGTCGATCCCGAGAGTATTGAGGCGCACAGGCACGCGGCTGATCATTTAATGCGGTCGGGTAATCTTGAGCAAGCCATATTGCATATGGAAGCGATCAAGAATTTAGGCGGGCTCGCAAATTTTGATGTTTTTGCCTATCGCGCCGGCAATCTTGCGCCACAGGAGCGGTCAGCCCTTCTGGTAGGTATTTCTAGGATGTTGGAAACCGATCCCGATGACAAACAATTGCTGTTCTCAAAAGCGGTTTTGTTGGAACAGCAGGGTGAACTGGAAGCGGCGCTCGCGATTGCAAATCAACTGCTGGATGCTGAGAATGATATCAATGTCGTGATTTTGAAGGTCAATACATTGAAGGCGCTGCATCGATCAGATGAGGCGCTGACTTTTCTAGCCGATGTGGTGAATGGCTTCGAGGAAGAGAATCGACGTTTGAGATTGATTTACGCCCGTCTTCGATTCGAAGCAGGGGAGCTTGATGTTGCCAAGGAACAGTATGGGATCATACTTGAGCAGGCACCGAGTGATGGCGATATTCTGTTTGCACTGGCGCTGATCGCGATGGAGCAAGAACGGGATGATGAAGCCGTTACTTACCTAAATAAAATGATCCGCTGGAATCGCCGGGTCGGTGAGGCGCATTTCTACGTTGGCACGATTGCCGAGAAAAATAAGGATATTGCTAAGGCGCTGCGGGAGTATAAGCAGGTTGGCCGTGGCTATGAATTCCTGCCCGCTCAGTCTCGCATTGCTTCAATTTTACTTGATCAAGGCCGCATCACAGATATGCAGCGCTACCTGGCGAATATGCGTGCCGATAACCCCGGACGTAAAAATGAACTCGTGATGGTCGAGGCACAACTTCTAAGTGATCGCGGAATTGTCGATGAGGTTTTTTATCTGCTCGATAAGGAAGTGGTGCTGCAACCCGATAATCTTGATATGCGATATTTTAGAGCGATGACGGCGCAGCAGCATGGTCGTATGGACCAAATGGAACAAGACTTAGAGCACATAATCGCAAAACAGCCACTCAACGGGGATGCGCTGAATGCGCTGGGTTATACCCTTGCTGATCAGACGGACCGTTATCAGGAAGCGTTGGGCCTAATAGAAAGAGCATTGGCGATCAAGCCTGATGAAGCTGCGTTTATTGACAGCATGGGCTGGGTTCAATACCGATTGAAGAACTATTCAGAGGCGATACTGCATTTGCGCCGAGCGCTCGAGCTGTTCACTAATGATGAAGTGGCAGCCCACTTGGGCGAAGTTCTGTGGGTGTCAGGCAGCAAAGACGAAGCGATAAAGGTTTGGCGTAAAGCGCTGGAACTTGCCCCGCAGAGTGAAATTCTGCAGAAAGTCATAGAAGAATTTGCTGTTCAATAATGACGTTACTTAATGACGGGCGGGCTCAATGACCGCCGTTAACAATCAATCACAATTGCAATGCCTAAGACGGCTGACGCTGTTCGCGTTGATGTCCCTAGTGATCGCTGGTTGCGCGGTCTCGCCACCAGATCAACATGACTCGGAGCAGATTAAAGACTCTGAGGCGAACTGGCGGCTGCTCTCTCGGGTTGGTATTCGGCATGGGGATACGGCCGAGACCTTTTCGCTAACGTGGCAACAGCAAGATGATACATCTGACATTCGCCTTAATGGCACGCTCGGTGTTTCGGTGGCGAACATTCGTGTTACCCCAGATATCGCCTTTATTGATATCCCAAGGCGAGGTAGTTTCCAAGCTGAGAACGCTTCACAGCTACTCCTTGAGCATACCGGCGTGGTAATGCCGCTTGAGTTGCTGACGTTCTGGGTCAGAGGCAAGCCATCGCCTTCGCTACCCTGGCAAAATACGGTAAGCGGCTTCGAACAATCGGGTTGGCAGATAAAAATCGACAAGGTCGTCGATGACTTGCCGATGAAGCTGGTGTTCCTCAAGGGTGATACCTCGATTAAAATGGCGGTTCGATCGTGGCAATAGCGCCCTTTACCTTATCGGCACCGGCGAAGATTAACCTTTGTTTGCTGATCACTGGCCGTCGCCCAGATGGTTATCATGATTTGCAGACCGCATTTCAAATGCTGGATATCTGTGACACCTTAAGCTTCGAGCTATCCGACCAATTGTCGGTCGAATCCAATATCGATTTGCCGGTGCAAACTAATTTGGTTTATTTGGCCGCCAAGCTGCTGCAAGAATTTAGTGCGACGAAACAGGGCGCGACAATTCATTTGGATAAGTTTTTGCCCATGGGTGCAGGTCTTGGCGGGGGAAGTTCCGATGCTGCGACGACGTTGCTGGGGCTTAACCGTCTTTGGAACTTGAATATTTCTGCCGAGGAACTGATGCGGCTCGGCCGACAATTGGGTGCTGATGTGCCGGTGTTTGTGTTCGCTCAATCAGCTTGGGGTGAGGGTATCGGAGAGGTGTTGACACCTTTGGTGCTGAAGAGCTCATTCTATCTAATCGTCAGTCCTAACTGCCATGTTGATACAGCAAGAATATTTTCACATCCGGAATTGACACGGGACTCATCAACCATCACAATAGCGCGCTTTTTGGAGCACGGTGCCCGTAACGATTGCGAGATCGTCGTGAGGGAACTCTACCCAGAAGTTGATGAAGTCCTGTTGTGGTTAAACAAATGGGGCCCTGCTAAAATGACAGGAACAGGTTCCTGTGTTTTTTTGCAGTTTGACTCGAGGTTAGAGGCGCAAAGTGTTGCAAAGCAAGTGCCAGAGCAATGGACGACGTTCGTTGCGCAGGGGCTAGATAAGTCGCCAGTCGTATCAGAGTTGGCGCAGTTAGGTTAGCAGAGTGTAATATCCGTTAACCGAAAGTAAGTAGAAAGAACGCACATGAGAAAGGCCGTGCGTGAAAGTTGAGTTAGTTTTGTAAAGATTGGGGTGTCGCCAAGTTGGTAAGGCACAAGGTTTTGATCCTTGCATGCGTAGGTTCGAGTCCTGCCACCCCAGCCATCTCTTCTGCGAGTCTCGTTTGAGACTCGATATGAGCCAATTTCTGGAACTAGTTAGAATTAACTATAACAACCTGGAATGACAAAGTGGCCGAGTTAAAAATCTTCACGGGTAATGCACATCGGGTTCTTGCCAGTCGAGTGACTGACAGGCTCAGAATTGAAATGGGTGATGCGGAAGTCTCCCGATTCAGCGATGGAGAAGTCAGCGTAGAGATACAGGATAACGTTCGAGGTAAGGACGTATTCATTATCCAGCCCACCTGTGCGCCAACCAACGATAACTTGATGGAACTCATCGTGATGGCAGATTGTCTTCACAGAGCATCCGCCACCCGAATTACGGCTGTCATCCCGTACTTCGGTTATGCAAGGCAAGATCGACGGGTGCGCTCCGCAAGAGTGCCCATTACAGCGAGGGTTGTCGCGGACATGCTAAGCAGTGTTGGCATCGATCGCGTGTTAACAATCGATCTTCATGCGGATCAGATTCAGGGCTTTTTCAATATCCCTGTTGATAACATATATGCAACACCGGTCCTGCTATTAGATATCGAGCAGAACAACTACGAGAATTTAATGATTGTCTCACCCGATGTCGGTGGGGTGGTAAGAGCAAGAGCGCTGGCAAAGCAATTAGATGATGCCGATCTTGCGATAATTGATAAGCGAAGACCGAATGCGAATGAGTCTGAGGTCATGCACATTATCGGTGATGTTAAAGGTCGAACCTGTATTTTGGTTGATGACATGGTCGATACCGCTGGCACGTTGTGTGCGGCAGCCAACGCGCTAAAAGAAAACGGCGCAACGAAAGTACTGGCCTACTGTACGCACCCCGTTTTGTCCGGGAACGCAATTGAGAATATCACCAAGTCGTCATTGGACGAATTGGTCGTCACTGACACGATACCGCTGTCTGACGCAGCGGCACATCATCCAAAGATTCGTCAGCTGAGCATTGCAGATGAATTAGCCGAATCGATACGGCGTGTCAGTAACGAAGAATCGTTGAGCGCATTGTTCAACAAGCGAATTCAGCCCGCTTTGTTTTAAGGGTTGAAACCATCGGCACTATGCCGATAGATAGTCCAGTCTTTGCGGTCGCGGTAAAGCTGGTTAATTAAATCATCTAGGAGAACTAAGATGGCTAACGAATTCGAGCTTCAAGCCGAAGTACGTAATGACTTGGGGAAAGGTGCGAGCCGCCGCCTACGTCGTAATGCTGGAATGGTCCCCGCTATTGTTTATGGCGCGGGCAAAGAACCAGTTTCAATTTCTATTGCACAAAATGTGTTGCACAAATCTTGTGAGAACGAAGCATTTTTCGCTCACATTATTAATTTGAAAGTTGGCGGCGAGAGTGAAAACGCTATTGTCAAAGGGCTGCAACGTCACCCTGCAACTAATCGAATTATGCATGCAGATTTTCTACGGGTTCGAATGGACCAAGAAATCACTGTTGAGGTACCACTGCACTTTATCAATGAAGAAGCCTGTGTTGGCGTCAAGATTGATGGCGGTATGGTTTCACACGTTATGTCATCACTCCAGATCGCTTGTTTGCCCGGTAATCTACCTGAGTTTATTGAGGTTGATGTTGAAGCGCTTGAAATGGGATCCTCTCTTCATATGAGTGAGTTAAAGCTTCCTGAAGGTGTTTCTGTACCTGAATTGTCATACGGCGAAGATCATGACCAAGTGGTTGTCTCTGTCGTTGCAACGCGTGCGACGGTTGAAGAAAGTGATGAGTCAGAAGCTGCTGAAGGCGGAGCTGCTGAAGGCGAAGCACCAGCTGAAGACTAGGTAATGACATGAGCTCCAATTTGAAGCTCATTGTCGGTCTCGGTAATCCAGGGGAACAATACGCCAGAACCCGTCACAACGCAGGGGTCTGGTTTGTTTCCCGATTTGCCGACCAACAGGGCGCAACGTTTAAAGAAGAAAAAAAGTTTTTTGGTCGAACGGCTACGACGCTTTTTGAATCGCAGGAAATGCGCCTGCTGTTGCCCACAACCTATATGAATGAAAGCGGCAAGTCCGTCAGGGCGCTAGCCCATTTTTTTAAAATTCCCCCGGAACAAATTCTCATTGTCCATGATGAACTCGATCTGCCCACGGGCGTGATTCGATTCAAGCAGGGCGGTGGTCTTGCGGGTCATAATGGTCTGCGTGACATTACCCAGCGTCTCGGTGGTAACCAGGATTTTAATCGTCTACGTATCGGTGTCGGTCACCCCGGTCAAAAATCCGATGTCACTGGCCATGTCTTGGGCACAGTGAGTAAAAAAGACGAATCTACAATCTATCAATGTATTGATGAAGCTCTCAGGCTAATGCCTCTTGTCGTAAACGGCGAGTGGCAAAAAGCGATGAATGAGTTGAACGGTTTTAAGGTCGAGGTAAGTTAAATGGGTTTTAATTGTGGAATTGTTGGATTGCCTAATGTCGGTAAATCAACACTGTTTAATGCATTGACGAAGGCGGGTATTGCCGCTGAAAATTTCCCTTTTTGTACCATTGAGCCAAATGCCGGCATCGTGCCGATGCCTGACCCAAGGCTTGATCAATTGGCGGCGTTGGTAAAACCACAAAACGTCATTGCTACGACAATGGAGTTCGTTGATATCGCTGGCTTAGTTGAAGGCGCATCAAAAGGCGAAGGCCTGGGTAATCAGTTCCTGGCTAACATTCGCGAAACGGATGCCATCGCTCACGTCGTACGTTGTTTCGAAGATGAAAATGTCATCCACGTCTCTAACAGTATTGATCCGCTTCGCGATATTGAAATTATTGACACGGAATTACAGTTGGCCGATTTGGATTCTGTTGAGAAAGGCATTGCGCGTACTGGCAGGATTGCGAAGAACGGTGATAAAGATGCGATGGCGCAAAAGGCGTTGTTCGAGCGACTGGAGACCCACATTAACGAAGGCAACCCCGCGAGAACCTTGTCTTTTAGTTCTGACGAACTAACTGAATTGAAGGGTCTGCATCTGCTGACGATGAAGCCCGTTGTTTATATTGCCAATGTTGATGAGGATGGCTTTGAAAACAACCCGCATCTTGATGCCGTGCAAAAGCTTGCGGACGAGCAGGGTGCCCAGATCGTTGTGATATGTAACAAGTTAGAAGCTGAAATTGCCGAGCTTGATGATGAGGAACGAACTGAATTTTTAGCTGACTTGGGTATGGCCGAGCCGGGTCTCGATCGTGTCATCAGAGCCGGTTATGAATTGTTGGGTTTGCAAACCTACTTTACCGCGGGTGAAAAAGAAGTACGCGCCTGGACGGTGAAACAGAACGCGACAGCGCCGCAAGCAGCCGGCGTTATCCACACAGACTTCGAGCGAGGCTTCATTAAAGCTGAGGTCATTGGCTTTGACGACTATATCGAATTCAGCGGCGAAAACGGTGCCAGAGAAGCCGGTAAGAAACGCATAGAAGGCAAAGAGTACATCATGAAAGACGGCGATGTGGTGCTTTTCCGTTTCAACGTCTAGAGGCTTATCTCTGTAACAGAACCGATGGTTACAATAACCTTTAAGATAAATACAATGACGAGCTCATGATCATGGGCTCGTCATGTAAGTGCTTTAACCCCCCCCCTACTACGAACGTATAAATTCTTGAACCTGCTCAAGTCGTTGGGTGATTTTCTCTGGCCGCTGGCTGCCCAGATGCAACACAAGCCGGTCGACGCCCAAATCCTCATACTCTGCTATCCGATCCGGTGTTGCGTTCGGCAATGGCGTGATGACAATTTCAAAGCCTTCTCGCGAGCGATTCTCTGCTGCCAGCGCACGATCCAAATCAGCCAATACCGTCCGAGTCGCCTCTGGGCTCAGATTAAAGCCATACCAACCACTACCAAATCGAGCCGCACGTCTAAAGCCCGCTTTACTGTGGCCGCCAATAATCATCGGAATGTGCGGGGTTTGAATCGGTTTAGGATCGAGCCGACAAGCTTGCAGGGTAATGTGTTTGCCTTCAAAGGACGCTAGCTCGTCGGTCCACAGGCGTTTGATAACCTCCAAAAACTCATCGCAGCGCGAACCACGATCTTCCCAACTATAGCCGCAGGCAATCACTTCTTCTTTACACCAGCCGACCCCAACACCGAAATCAATGCGTCCGTTGGTGAGCCAATCCAATGTGGCAAACTCCTTCGCGGTATAGATCGGGTTTCGCTGCGGCACAAGTGTAATGCCGGTACCAAATCGTAACTTGCTGGTTTTCGCCGCCATATAGCCAAGACTTGCCACCGTGTCCAGAATGCCACCGCCGGCGGGTACAGGGATACGACCATCCTTGCTGCCGGGGTAGGGGAATTCCATCTTGTCGAAAAGCACGACGTGCTCGCCTAACCAGAGTGATTCAACGCCGATTTCCTCGGCGTCCTGACCAAACTTGCCCATCATTTCAGGGTTTGCGTGGGGAGACATAAACGTTGCGAATAGACCAATCTTCATTGCTGTACTCCAGAATTTATTATTCGTTGTGATATACCGGTGTGGATACAAAGGTACAGCAGCCGAATTACGGCGTCTAGCAGACCTATAGGGTGAATCTATCTTGACAAAATAGGCCTGAAAATGGACAATTCGCGACCTCCCGAATCGCTGAGTCGGTAACATCGTTCAAGAAGTTCATTTCTTGGCAGGCTTAAGGTGAGATCGGGTGGTTTTATCGTGTGGCTATGTAGCTCAGCTGGTTAGAGCACAGCATTCATAATGCTGGGGTCGGTGGTTCAAGTCCACCCATAGCTACCAAAATATTGTTATAAATCAATAATATGAATTCCGCCGGTTATCATTCTGGTTAAAGCATAATTTTTGGGTTACCTCTGGGTTACTTTCGGTGCTGTTAGTTTCTATATTAACTGACGCTCTATCGATCTGGCGTGACTTTAAAACCTATTCCCGATGTGAGTATTTCTTTTATAAACCAATGAGCTACGGAAACAGCTCAACCCATCCCAATCGTAGTTAAATCAATCTTTAACCCTATGATTTGTCTAAGGTTTTTCTCCGTGCTGGCTTATGTGATACTAGTCAATGTTAGATAACCTGCGAAAAAAAGGGGATTCGACCATGAGACTACTACTTTTACCCGTACTATTGGCTGTTGTCGGTAATGCTTATGCCAAGTGTGAACGTGTATCTATTTGCGACGATTTCAGGCTCGGCTGTTCTCATTGATGAAAAGCAGGGAAGCTAACGTGAAAACAAGAATAGTGTTTATTTTTATCGCCTTGCTCTACGGCTCGAATTCCTTTGCATTAAAATTAGACTCGTCTCTCATCACTGAGTTGCCCGTATTCGGTATGGACGTAGTCGCCCCCGACGGCAGTCCCCTGGTCGTGCCCAGTAATGCTAC